>Ga0308171_1000292_pt1 | contig 129702 bp, 139 predicted proteins | sample PhyGR1_FD_202135 | JGI IMG/M metagenome (GOLD analysis project Ga0308171, IMG submission 202135) | Phyllosphere microbial communities from UC Gill Tract Community Farm, Albany, California, United States - DLSLSG.R1 | ecosystem: Host-associated > Plants > Phyllosphere > Unclassified | place... | reverse complement strand
CGGGAACCGTCGGTATTATCAGCGCCAGGATGTGCTGATGATCCGACAGATCCGTGCGTTGCTGTACGACCAAGGGTTCACCATCAGTGGTGCGCGTCAGCGCATGTCCGGTGATGAAGCCAAGGACGACACCACTCAGTACAAACAGCTGATCCGCCAGATGATCTCCGAGCTCGAAGATGTGCTGGTGGTTTTGAAGAAGTAAATCCGGCTTTTAAAATACTTCCACATTTCAAAAGCTTGCGGTATATTCCTGATCGCTTCGTTGCGAAGCGAACCCAGTAACACGCCTAGTCGGGGCGTAGCGCAGTCCGGTAGCGCACTAGCATGGGGTGCTAGGGGTCGAGTGTTCGAATCACTCCGTCCCGACCATATATTTCAATGACTTAGCCGCTTTCGAGCGGCTTTGTTGTTTTTGCCATAGTGACTTTCCGAGTGACCTTGGCCTTTTTCTTCACGCTTCCCTCCTTTTCAGAATCGTCAGCGCTGGTGCGCGCGAGTCGGTTGCTGATACCTTGCTTGCCGCCGCAATAAGCTGATCCAGTTCTGCCGCCGAGTAGTGGCTGGTAATGCTTCCGTTCTTGTGGCCGAGCAGCGCTTTCCGATCCTCCTCAGTCACGCCAGCAGCACGTAACCTTCTCCCAAAGGTGTGCTTCAAGTCGTGGATGCGGATTCTGGCAAAGCCGTCATGCGCCGGCCGCAAGAACTTCTCCTGCCACTTCTTTGCCGCCCGAACCCGCGCCTTCTTCCAGGCCGAGTCGTTCATGCGGTGAACCGTCGTTTCATTCCCCTCACCATCTGGCTTGCCAAACGGGAACACGTAGAGCGGATGCATACCGCGCTGCTTCTCGATCACTGACTTGGCGACGTCATTCATTACCACCAGGCGCTCGTCACGATTCTTGACTCCAGCTCTTGCGCTCCTTCCCCCAAATCCAGCCGGTATCAGGAACACACTCGTTCCAAGCTCCGGTACCGCAATCTCCCAATTCCACTGAAGCTTGCAAACCTCCTGCTCCCGGCACCCAGTATTGACCTTGAACATCGCCATGGTCTGAAGGTGCGCCGGAAGCTCGGCGAACAGGATCGACTGCTCTTCCCACGAAAGCGGATAAGGCTTACGGCTGTTTGTCTTCTCATCCAGCAGGGAAATCATCGGCACCACATCCAGCAGCGGTCGTCGTTCCTCGTCACGCCACTTTCGAGCGCATAGGTTCAAAACCCGGATAACCCGCTGAAGTGCGATGTTTACTGTCCTGTTCGTGACTGGCTTGCCCGTCGCCGGGTTCAGCTTCGATTGCACGTACGGTGCAAGCGCATCGTCATCGATGTGGGTCAGCGGCATATCGCCAATGAACGGGTCGAGCTGCTCCATATAGGTGGCCGAGATGTGGATTGAAGCCTGATCCTTCACTTCCAGCAGGAAGCGAGTCGCCGCCTCCCGCCACGTCCTGACTCGCCGGACGCCGTACACCTTCTGCTGGCGCAACTGCTCCAGCTTGTGGATCAGGTATTGCTCTGCTTCGGCGCGGTTACAAGTGCCAGTACTCTCTTGAATTCGCTCTCCTCTGTATTTTTTGTCGATCTTCCAGATGCCGTTCGGCATTTGCTGGAGGCCGGTGATTGCTTTTTGGGCCATGGCAATTCTCCTTTCTTCTTGCCCTGGCGCTCACTGCGGGGGCGATTGTTGTCCTGATCGGCTTGCTTTTCAATTGCCATGGACTCAGCCCAGGAGTCTGCCCATTCATCCAGCTCGATGCGGTCGAAGCCAACGCCCTGTTTCCCAATGGGGAATTCGCGGACGTTGGGTCGAACGGTCTTATTAAATTCTTCCCGGCACATACCCAGGTACGCAGGGGCAGTTGACGCCCTGAGGAAGCGAGGCGCGGTCTCTCTGGTGGGTAATGCAGTTGACTTGGTCATGGAGTCATCACTGTTCGATGGAGGACGTTGTTTGCACTGATTTTCTAACGGGAAAGGCCTCGCCCTCCCACTTGCCGGGTTTGCCGCGTATAGCGCCATGCAGGTCATAACGGCGGGCCTTCTTGCTGGCGAATACCTTTTCACACGCTTTCAGCAAGGCGCTTTCATCTTCTATTGCCAACAACTCCTGGCCAGCCATAGACCCCACCTGAATCCAGCCGGATTTATCGCGCCCGTAATGTTCTGTCTTGAACAAGCGATACCTGTTCCGGTGTCCGGTACCGGGCGAAGAGGTCTCGGTGTTCATGTAGAACGCGACGCCATTGAGGCGCACCCGAAGTACTGTCTTAGCCATGAGGTGCACTACCTTGAAAGTGGTCTGCCAGCACCCGGCGCGCGTCGATTCCGCACGATGCTGAGATGGCGTAGATCTGGCCGAAGGTGGTTTCCCGACGCTGCAGGGCGTTGAACAGCACGATCAGGCGCTCACCCAATTGTCCGTTGCGGCGGTTCATAGTCCCGAGCTCACAGCAGGTGGGAGTGGAGCGACGGCACTTGCCAGCGCCTCCAGCAGCAAGGCTTGGCGATTCTGTCCGTCCAGATACTGGCGCACGGCTTGGACGAATACGCTGTTCATGCTGCGGTCCGCGGCGTTCGCAGCCGCTTCAATGTCAGCCCGTAGGCCGTCAGGCAGTCGCACCACAAACTTGTCAGCGGTGCGGGAATCGTATTGGTTGGTGCTCATGATGCTCTCCTGGCGAACTCCCAAAATATTAGGAGCTGAATGAATGGGTTAATCGCCTGACTTCGGCGTGGTGATGAGGAGGAATAAGCAGGCGCTTGCAATGAGCCAGACGGCTGTACCGAAGAAAGCCGCCGTCACGTCGAAATCCGAGGAGCTGCTGATAAGGTCGCGGGCGGCAAAAAGCAGCCAGGCTCCCGAGGCGGTGATGTAGAGCAGGATTGAAATCATCACTTTGAATAGCTGAAGCGGTGTGATGGGTTTACGTGACATTCACTTTCTCCAGGGCGAGCAAGGGCCTGCCGCGTTGTTGGCTTTCGCAAAAAATTGAGGTGCTCTTGTTTCGCCATGAGGTGGCGAAGGAGTGGCTTTAAATTAGCAAAAGCTAAATAAATTAGCAAATAATTTTTGATGATCTCAATTTGCTAATTTTTCAGGAGAGGGGAGATCTGAACTCGTAGTGGCGAAGTAATGGTGCTAGATTCCTGTGGATACGACCGTCAGGACATAGATGGGGCTTGAAATCGCATACACGTTTGGGATTACCAGCTACAGCCGCAGCATTGGGACTTGACGATTTGCTTTGAGAGCGCTCGAGGAAAGGGCGAGAAAATTATTGAGCAACAGCACGTCCAAGGATAGGGCATACGCACTCTAAATCCTGCCTTGGACGATGCCATAACAGCATAGGAAGGGCAAAATATATGACAGCTGCTGAAGTAGCGATAGAAAGCCAATTCAAGTTTGACGGCGTAATGGTTGAGCGAGTCATTGTGCATCGTATTTTCCCAAGGTCCCCTACAAAGGAGCTGGTCAATCCGACCACCAGTAGCTTACTTGTGGTTTTGCCGCAGGCTGCTTTGGATACGTTGCAGCAGCGGATTCAACATGCCTTGGGCAATAAATCACATGGGATTGAGATGTCGATCGCCAGCAGTGAAGGCTCATGTTTCTTCCAGACTGCAGCCAGAATGACCCATTCTTCGGAGACGGTCTTCATTGAGGGCTCAAAAGAGTTGGCGGAATCGCTAAGCACAGCGCAACAACAAACGAACGCTCCTGGCGGGATGCTTGCAGTGATCGCCGGTCGTGTGGGCGAAAACGCCCAGCCTTTTCTGGCTGTTATTAAAGCCGAGCCACAGGATGGATTTCGGGCAAATGAGCACGATGGTCAAGTGGATGTTGAGTACATTTCAGATATTCTGCTTACAGAATCCCAACGCCTCTACAAAATCGGTTTTTTAGTGGAAATCGTGAGCAAGCCTGCCGGTCCGAACGGACATTCGGCAGGCAATTTCAGAGCTTTCCTGTTTGATCATCTGATGACTGCCACAGAAACGAGGAGTGCCGCCGCGTATTTCTATAGCCACTTCCTTGGCATGAGCATCCAAGCCTCGTCTAAGAAACTGACGCAAGATTTCTTCGAATTTACAAGAAGTTATATTGATACGGCACCCATCACCGCGGACGAGAAGCTAGACCTGCATGAGGCTTTGCGTGCAGAGCTGAAAAGCAAGGATGCTACCATTAGCTTTTCCCATTTCGCCTCAAAACATATGCCTGAGTCTATTCGCCCAGAGTATGCTGGGTTCATGACCAGCAAGGGTTTCCCTGAAAACGCGGTCAGCAAGGACACTGGTTATATTCAGGCCAAGCTGAAGAGGCGCAGAAAATACGTATTTACAAACGGCGTATGGTTGATAACTCCGCCAGGGGAGGCGAAGGATTTGGTCAATATCGACGCATCAAGTGACGGTGAGACGATTATCACGATCAAGGGAGACCTTGAAAGGCAGCAATAGTGGACATTGAAGCGTTCCGACAATACCTAGAATCTAGCCATTTGGCCTATGCCAAGTGGGGCTACCATGTCCTCGGTACGGTTGAGGGCAAGCTAAGGGACGCTAACGTTTCGGCTGATCTCATAAAAATTCCTGCGAAACCGCGAGTGAAGTCCCTCGAGTCAGCATTAGGTAAGCTAGGTCGAAAGGGGTATAGCGATCCATTGCAAGAAATGACTGATCTTGTCGGTGTGCGGTTTGTAGTGTTGCTAGCGGACGAGGTTGAAACCGTTTGTGAAATAATTCAAAACGAAGAAACGTGGGTAGCTAAAAGGTCTAGGGACACTGCGGCAGAGATTGAGAGAAATACCAAGCTTTTTGACTACCAATCACAGCACTTTGAAGTTCGTCCCGTATCGCCCATAGAGCTTGACGGGGAGACCATTACCGTTGACATGTGTTGTGAGGTTCAAGTTAGAACCTTGCTTCAGCACGCCTATGCGGAGATGGTTCACGACAATATCTATAAGCCCTCGGGATTTGTCCCGTTCAAGGCTGAGCGTCATGTTGCCCGAAGTATGGCGCTCATGGAAACGACGGACGACCTTTTCAGTAGAACCATGGAGCTGCTGAGGGAGGCAAACGGGCCCAAGGTAGACTTTCTCAAGGAGCTGACCGCAGTTTACCGTAGGGCCGTCGGCGACCAGCATTTGGCCCAGGATGACAAAAGCGCCTCAGTGTTGGCTGATGAGTTTCGAGACTGTATTGGAGTTGAGTTGATCGGACAGATCGAGGCCTTACTCAAGCAAAAAAAATACATTTCCATGAAAGTCGCGAGCAGATCCAGTTCTGTACCGCTATTCAACCAAGCTTCTGTTCTACTGGTGTATTGGCTAGCTCTTAACCATGACACTGACGAACTTATGAAGAGATGGCCGCTTCCGGGCTATTGGGGATCCCTCAAGACCATCCTGAGTGATGTGGACCGAAGTCCAAGTCATTAATTTAGTGGTCGGACGGCTCGGTCTGCCGAACGATCACATCGCCCGGCCCAGCGCCGGGCTTCTTGTTTCTGCCCATTCACACTCGGCTCCTCTGGTCATCCCAATTCCTGGTGAACCCGTTAAGCCCGACCTCCGCAGCCGAATCCATCACGGCATATCTTGTTACAACCATTCGCCCGCAAGCACCGCCCGTAGAGAACTCCAAACTTTTACTCCAGTCCTAATGCTAGGCGTGCTTTAAACCGTGAGCGCCTGCTGACAACCCATAGAGGTTCAAAAAAATGAAAATGACACTACCCGCCCTAGCTTTGGGTGTCCTCATTTCGCAAGGAGCGATGGCAGCCGGAGATGGCACAGCCGCTCTTGGAGGAGGCGTTGGTGGTGCACTTGGCAACATCGTAGGTCAACAGCTCGGCGGCTCAACAGGCGCGGCGGTAGGCGCAGGCGTAGGTGGTGCTGCCGGCAGTGCTGTCGGCGCTCAGAGAGGCAACAGAGCTGAAGCCGCATTAGGTGGCGGTATCGGCTCGGCTGGTGGCTCGCTCATCGGTAACCGCCTCGGCGGCACGACTGGCTCGACGATCGGCGCAGGTCTCGGCGGCGCTGCGGGTGGCGCGCTTGGAAACAACCTGGCGGATGATGAGAGCAATCATCGGTCGGATGGTAAGAAGCACAAAGGCAACAACAAGCATAAACACAAGAACAAGCATCGTTAGTTTCTGACGCGGTTACATCGAGCCCGGCCCGGCGTCGGGCTTCTTGTTTCTGCTTAAAATCTCAGTTCCTGGAATGTGCCGTTCTCGTTGTGAATCTTCACTGAAGCAGCCTTCCCTGCAATCAACGGGGCAGCGATTTTTACCAGCCCATCCTTTGTGTCGGCCTCTGCGAGCGGCTTTACGGAGCCAGCCCGAAACAGACCCCAGCCTATTTTAGTTTTCACTATCCTGTACGAATTCATGGCCACCCAACGGCTCGTAACAGTCGACTTCTGCGAGTCTAGCATCGTCTCCTGCCAATGGTGGCTGTACGCCACGAATGGTAAAGTGCGGGCTCAATTACGGGAGGGATGCCATGCGTCATTACGGATACATTTTTTGCCTGCTAGCAGCCATTAGTCTTCAAGGCTGCGGGGAAAAAGACCTTACTCCTGAGCAAAAGGCATATGTTTCAAGCCTAGAAGCTGAGCTTTTGCAGACAAAACAGGATATTGATACTGGTACCAGGTCGGCGGCTGTATACAGTGGCGGGTTGATAAAGGACTTGATATCAACTCGGATTGAGATTCTTAAAACCAATCAAGCTTTGCTAGAGCAACGAATTTTGGCCGTCCAATCTAAAGCTAACGTGACCGTAGCCACTGTCGCTTCCAAGGTGGACGATGATCTCGCCAACAAGCTCGCTGGTGAAATAGCTCAAGCAAAGGCAGGTATAGCGTCTGCTAAAGCTGAAGCAGCCGGTTACAGCGGCGGCCTCATCCAAGCGTTGAAGCTCTCCGCTATAGCGACTAGCGAGCAGACTCTTGCGATGTTAGAGCAGCAGTACCTAGTTGCAAAATATGGTTTGAACCCCATCCGCCGATCTTCAGTGCAGCCATCTACTATGAGCGCAACCCAAGGCGCCTCCGTGAGTTCGCCTCCACCTGCATCCAAGTCTGATCTTCTCCCTCCAGGTGCTGGGCCTTTTGGGTTTGAGGCGGGAATAAGCGCAGATGTCATTGAAAAAATGACAGGCGAAGCTCCAAGACTCGTCAAGGAGTCTGAAAATCTATATTTGCTCGATAAGGCCCCTAAGCCTAATGATGCTTTTGATCAGTATGGCTTGGTCATATCTCCTACGGTCGGCCTTTGTGTTGTTAGAGCCGTAGGTAAGACGATCCAGACAAATGACTTCGGGCATCAGCTGCAAGCAGGCTACGGCACGATGAAAGATGCACTGACCACTGTCTACGGGAAGCCAAAGACCTATGACTTCTTGATGCCGAGCAGCATCTGGAAAGACTCGAATGATTGGATGACCGGACTTTTCAAGCAGGACCGAACTTTGGCGGCAGAGTGGAAGGGGCCCGGAATTAAAAACGATATCAGCAGCATCTCAATTGATGCTCGAGCGCTTGCCAGAGACAAAGGTTATTTCGTGGTGGAATACGCATTCAACAATAGCCCAGAATGTACCGCGGAGCTGAAAAAAACAAAGAACGACTCGCTTTAATCCGTCACTGCAAAAAAGCCCGCCACTTGCGGGCTTTTCGCTATCTGCTGATACGCTCCTGATACTGTCGAGCGGAGCCAAAGCTACGCAATCTTCCGAGCACTTAGTACTCGCCACCCTTGACGGATGTATGAGAGTCAGTTCGCCCTGAAAGTAGCCCTCAGAGCGCTGGCTTAGTGGTTGGGAGACAAGGGAGGATCATATGTGGGTGATAACGTCCGTGGTGTCCCCAAGGTAAGCGAAGAAAGCGCAGGGCGATTTAAGCGAGAACTTTCTTGGCTAATATCTTGGGGTTGAAATATGTGTTTATTTATTATGGTCTTGGTTTTTTTTTGGTGGGCGTGATTTGTTCTGTTGATTCGTTGTTCGTTATGTTGTTTATCTTTTGAGTTGAGACGATTATTGTAGGCTTCTGAGTTTTTTGTGCTTTTGCTTTTTTTATTAGGCTTGCGCAGTCTGATGCTGCGATGTATTTTCCGCTGTGAGAATTTATCTTGGTTATGATTTTCTGTATTTCAAGATTAATTTCATCTGCTGGAAAGTTTGGTAGCATGGATATTTCATATTCTATATTTTCCTTTATTTTTTTATCGTATTTTGGCGTTGTGCCTGCTCCGGATGAGTTCCCACTTCCTTGTTGTGTACAATTATTTTCTTTGAAGCTGTCAGAGGCCGTCTCTCGGTTTTTTGTACCGCTGGCGGCGCCTCGTTGATACATATAGTAGAGTATGGTTGAAATTAGCGTTAAAAGTAGTAAAGCTACCAGGGCGAGTATTATGGTTGTGTTGGTGTTCATATTCTTAGTGTTCTCAATATGTATGTTTTAATGTTTGTGTATTATTTTATGGTGTTCGGCTTTCAGCAGGGATAGTTTTTATGATGAGTCTTCTGAAATATAATTCCAGATATTCAGTGTGCATACGTTTATCGCTCAGAACATGCTGGGACATTTGTAGAGATTGATCGATGAGCTGTCGAGACGGGAGCCTAGAATGTACAACGTCTGGACCTGATTCTTCTGAGCAATGAAGCCCTCGCACGAGAAACCGCACGACACATTTGCGGTGAAGCAGATGTTCTGCATGCTGAATTTGTAAAGATCGTGCGGCCACGTCATGCAATCATATTTTCCGCCGACTGGGCAGTGGACTTGCTCTAGCTCGCCTGACGCAACAATCGTCGACCCCGTAAGGCGATCGATCTCTCCGTAGGCCCATGCAGTCTGGCTCAGGCCAGCAACGATCAGCGGCAACATCCAGCGCAGTGTGGTCATCATCTTTCCATGATTCAGGTGGTAGGGCGCTGACTCTACCAACCCAAAGCGCACGTCTCAACGCCTGCTGGCATCGCCTTTCTGGTTGTGGTCCTCGGATGCGCCCGTGACCCTATTACATTTTGCTAACGAGTTCATTAGACTGAACGCATCCCTAGTTGACTGCATTGGAGGCGTCAATGGCCCGGCTGAGTAATCCTATACGCGGAGTATCAGATATTCCGAGTTGGTTTTCTTTAAATAACTATGAGTTTTTAGCGGGGCTTGATAGTGCAGGGTGGTATGAGCAGCTGTTTGCAAGGGAACAGCTCTTTCTTATGCTTGGTTTTCGAAAAAATAATGAGGTGCAAGTTGCTGGGGGGGATTTGGCATATAGGGCTGCCGAAGAGATATGGGGGGAAACAAATATCTCTTTAAAGGATTCCAGTGTTTTGTCTGCTATGTGTGGGCATGATGGTGCGAATGGTCGTGTTAAGTCTGAATATGCAAAGTCCATTCATTCGCTGACTTATAGGCAGTATTTACAGCAGGAAGGTCAGATCAGAGATGAAGCAAAGGAAAGGGCTAATCAGTGGTGGGAAAATATAAGTCGTGACGACTTCGGTGTAGGTGGCAGTGATCTAAAACTTGCATATGAAGTTATGGGGTTTATAGATCTGCCACTCTATATGTCACAAAAAAGAACATCGCTACATGCTATAGCGGACGTGGATTTAACGATGCCAGATGCGATTCTGCTTGAGGCTTTTAAAGTGTGGCTTGCAAAGACGAGGGATGATTTCTATCTAGGCTCACCAAAGCAGTATAGGAAAGCAGATTTTGCGTCTTGGATCAGGCTTGGAGTATTACCATTTATAGACCTTACTTCTTGGGCTGAAGTTACAGGGGTAAGTATTCCTAACAGGTTAATGGCGAACTTGATTTTTCCAACGGGAGATGGAGGGGAGGAAACGATTAGAAAAACAACCGCTCCTATCGCTTTGGAAATGGTTGGGCGGGGAGGGTATTCAGATAGAACTATTCTCGACACATTGTTGGCAGTGGCTGCCCATGAGGCTCGATCAGCGAGCAAAGATTAATTCGGAAGACTTTGCGTCTTGATTATTTCCGGAAAGAAGATGGCCCTTTTTAGTGCCTTTCAATTATCGATTTTGTGTGAATAATTGGAAACCATCGTAATCGCAGACGCTTCGTTAGGAGTCCGATGGTATGTATAGCGGTTTGAGCAGAGAAGATCATAGGCGGAAAAAACATGGCACGTCGCACACGAGGTTAATTACCGACCTTAATATCTCCATCATCATCTGGGGCTGGCAGCGCATCAAACCGATCGACCATGCCTGGAAATTCCTCTTCCATCATGCGCCGTGTCTCAGGATCCTTAAGTTTCATCCGGAGCCCGATGATCGTCAGTTTTCGCATCAGTTCTTCAGTCGAAATGCCAAGTTTTTCCGCCTCCGTATCGAACTGCTCGGCTTCTTCGGCGCTAAGCTGAATCTCGATTTCCTTAGTGGTCTTTTTCAGTTCCGGCATCAGATCGTAGGCGTCCATTTTCAGAACCCGGGCCAATTTGAGGGCGCCACCCAGGCGGGGTTTGGAGCGACCAGCTTCATATCGGACGATTTGAGGTTGGCTAATGCCGCTTTGTTCGGAAAGATCTTTTTGGGTCAGACCTGCTTCGGAGCGTGCCCATAGGAGTCGTTCAGCAAAAGATCTGGTATCGGTCATGAGCCCTCGAAGCCTTTTAATTACTGTGTTTCATATCACTATATCAGACAACAAATGATCCCCAATGATCAGTATTGACATGTGATATCAAGTGGTATCAAATGATCACAAATGATCACACGCATATCGACGGGGGTTAAGGATGAGGCAAGAGAAAATTCCGCTGGTGATTCGTTTGCCAATTCAACTGAGGGAGTGGCTGAGCACGAAGTCAGAGGAGAACGGAAGGACAGCGAACGGGGAGGTAGTTTTCCGCTTAAGGAAAATGATGGAGCAGGAGCTTGTTCATGAAAAACAACAGGCATGAAAAAGCCCCAAGCGCGCCAACGCTTGAGGCCTATGAAGCAGTGAACATTTCTGAGGACATTCACATGACGAAGCATACCGAAGTAAACGAAAAACTCAATGCTGGCGCCTTCAAGGGACCGGTGACCATGGGGCTTTCATTCGCGCGTTGCAACATTGAGGGGCAAGATTTGTACGGCGTCCGTCCAGGCATTCCCGCTGTTGATGCTTTGAATCAGGCATCTTGCACTCTTCATAGCGTGAAAAAGGCGTTAGAAGACGCGGGCATGGCAGAGCATATTGTGACACCCAGTCAAGCATGGTTGCTACACATGGCGGTCGAGTCTGCTAAGGCTGCTATCGACTCCGTCACTGAAGGCCTGGAGAAAGCATGATGAATAATCTCTCCATCCAATCAGGGCAGCTCTCTAGTGACACACCACATTTCCTGCAAGCGCAAAACGTGGCGCAACAAATGTCATCGCGAGAAATCGCCGATCTTGTGAGCTCACGCCACGATAGTGTAAAGCGGACTATCGAAAGACTGGTTGAGCGCAAGGTTATTGGTTCTCCACCGGTGGTGGAATATCTTGACGGCTTGGGTCGTAAGGCCAATGAGTACATGGTCTGCAAGCGCGATAGCTTCATCATCGTGGCCCAGCTCAGCCCTGAGTTCACGGCTCGCCTGGTTGACCGCTGGCAAGAGTTGGAGGCTTTGTCAGCCAAGCCCGCCTTCGACATTGCCAGCCTGAATGACCCCAAGGTCTTGCTGGCCCTGCTGACCGACAACGTCCGCAAGGTAGTTGCCCTGGAAGCTGACAACACAGAGCTCTCGAAAGAGAACCACGAGTTGGAAGTGAAGGTGGAGCAGGACGCACCGAAGGTAGCCTTTCACGACATGGTCGCTGTGTCGCACAAGACCTACAACGCCGCCCAGGCTGCGAAGCTCATAGGCACTGGCCGCACCAGGCTGCTGCAGTTCATGCGGCAGAAAGGCTGGGTGACCCGTTCGAACGAGCCGTATCAGGCGAAGATCGAGGCCGGCCTGCTTGATGTGAAGCTGGGCACCTTCGAGCATCCAATCGACGGCACGATCCCAACGTGCTCCACGTTGATCACAGGGAAGGGCCTGACGAAGCTGGAAGCTCTGTGGCGGGAGCGAGACGCAGACTTGTTGGCATAGTGATGAAGAGAGCCCGGCCCAACGCCGGGCTTTGTTTAAGGGATCGGATTTATATTGGTGGTCGAGCACCGGCGCCAGGCTCGCCTGATACCTCCACTACGCTGGATGCCTGGCAGGATAACGAGTGTTAAAGTCCCGCCTCTATTTTGAGGGATTAGCCCATGACGCAGGAAGACAAAGCCGTTTCTGAACGCGCTGTGGCATTTGCAAAGCAAAACCGAACCCGTATCGCTCGGGAACTGGCGTGTTTGGAGACGTACCCAAGCGATGAATACCCAGTTTCTGTATTCATGGCAGGATCGCCAGGAGCGGGGAAAACCGAGGTGTCCAGGGCATTTATCGGGATGATGCAGGCTGGAGGTTCAAACGCGTTACGAATTGATCCTGACGATTTCAGAGACTATTTCCCAGAGTATACGGGCCGAAACTCCAGCCTTTTCCAGCGTGGCGTGACAACATTTGTTGAGCGCACCTTGGATCTGGTTTACCAGCAACGCCAATCGTTCCTGCTGGATGGGACCCTCGCGAATCTCGAAGTGGCGCGACGAAACATCTCGCGCGCCCTTGATAAACAGAACAGGTCTGCCCAAGTCATTTACGTGTACCAGCGTCCTGAGCTTGCGTGGGAGTTTGTTCTCGCGAGAGAGAAAAAAGACGGAAGAAATATTCCTTGCCCTGAGTTTGTCAGACAGTTTTATGCCGCAAAAATGTCTGTGTGCGCGCTGAAGCGTGAGTTCCAGGAAGCATTGCAGGTCGATGTAATTATCAAAGATACCGATGGAGGTAACGAGGATATTGGCATTGACCTTTCGGCTGACGAAATTGACGTGTTTGTCAACCAGCCCTATGATCCCAACGAGCTTGAACGTATTTTGAACGGAGAATCCCAATGAAAGGCGAAAATGCAGCAGACGCTTCGACGAAGATTCATGGTTCGTCGAAGATGTCTGATTTTTTCCGCCACGGGTCCGTGGAGGAAAGACGGGCGGTTTATCATATGGCAGCTACTGCAGCCATTGAGGAGCAGAGGGAAGTTATCCGCTCAGCGAAGCCTGGCGAAATCCTGACTGTACAACCTCGATAATTCAGTATTCGTGTCCTTAAGCCCAGCCATACGCTGGGCTTTTTGCATCTGGCTCAAGGCTTTTCAGCGTTGGCCTTCTCAAGCAGGGCAGCTATGCCCTCAAGCAGCAGCAAGTCCGCCTCCTTGAGTTTTCCCTTCGCCGCGGCCCTGGCGAGTTTCTCGATAACCGCAACTGCCCGCGGCGTAGCCTTGTCCTGAAGGGCCTGGTAGGCCGACGCCGCCTCTCGCACCACATCCTGACGACTGTACTCACCCTCGATCAACGCCGGCCCGTGCCCATTCGGGTTGACCAGCACACCAGGCGTGAGCCCGATTTTCTGCTCGAGGTTGAGCGCTGCCTTCTCGCCCAGGGAGCGGTGCCCATTGAGGATCTGTGACAAATACGAAGCGTCCAGATCGTGCTGGTCGGCGAAGTCTTTCTGGCTGAGTGGGCCGATGACACGCCGCAGCGCGTCGACCCGAAGAGTTTTGATATCCATAGGCGAATAGTGTCCCTGCGTTAGCAAACAGTAAATTATAAAATGCTATTGCTATTGAGATTAGCAAAATGTAATCTGAGCTTCTTTCGGAGACAAACATGACGCTACTCGAACTCATCCGGTCCCTCGACACACCTTCGGTGGAGTCGTTGGCCAAGCGCAGCGGCACCAGCGCCGGGAACCTTAAACAGATCGCCCATGGCTTTCGCCGGGCAGGTCCAGGCCTTGCCATCAATCTCGAACGGGAGTCGAGCAGGGCGGTGACCTGTGAAGAGCTCCGGCCCGATGTTGACTGGGCCTATCTGCGCAATTCAGGCCAAGAGCCAAATCTTTAATCCCGATTAAAAGAAGCCCTGATTGAGGGCGCATATCTTCGCCCTGAGCTGAACGTTCCGCCACGACAACCACGAAGAGGTTTCCCGAAATGGAACAGGTACACCGCGCAATACATGAGGCAGTTCTGGAGGCGGGGCCAAAGCAGTTGGCTCACCTGATGGGTATGAGCCACACCGCATTGCTCAATCGCAGCAACCCAAATGATGACTCGCACCGCCTGAACCTGGAGCAATTTCTCCAGATCCTGGTGCACAGCAAGAATGTTGAACCGCTGGAACACCTGGCCAACACATTGGGCTATGCCCTGGTACCGCAGGCGCGACCGGCGAGTAAGAACCTCATCGAGGCTCTGGTGCACCTTGCGGCTGAGTACGGAGACGTTTCGCGTCTCGTCCATGACGCCCTTGCGGATGGCCGCGTTTCACCTTTCGAGAAAGCAAACATCCAGAAGGAGATTGGCCATGTCCGGCAAAGCTTGTTGGTACTGGAGGAGTCGGTCAAGGCGGCGTGATTACCTGTCCGAACGGCTAGGTATCAGAGGAATAAAACGGGCGGAGAATGAATTTTGCCCGGTGCAGAAAGCAACAAACCCGGCGGGAACCGGGCTCATCTAATCGTCCTGTGTGATCAGGACTACACAACTGCAGAGGTGTGAATCATGGCACATGCAATTCGTAGTAAACAAGTTCGGTCGCCTGTTACTGAGCGCATTCAATCTAAACCCCGGCTGGTCAGTGTGCCCAAGAGCGTGTTATTCACGCCTACGGTGCAGCCTTTTGATGAGCGGGCAGGCTTTACCTACTACGAGGTTCAAGTTGTTTATGAGGACGCGGGATTAAAACAAACCTACCCCGGCGTGCTGGATGAGTGTCTGGCATTAGAGTTGAAGGCGATGCTCGAGCCGGAAGTAGCCCCGTACCCTGTTCGTATTTCGTGGGTAGCAGGCTGGGCAAAAGGATTCGAAAACTTCCTCCGGATGAACGACCGCGTAACAGACATGATCCAGTCAGTTCGATCGGCTGAGCGTCCTGGGCACGAGTTCCTGGCTCGTCTTGGTCAGTTCGGTCCGTATGAAGGTTACGCGCCACAAAACAGCCAGGCAGAAAGCGTGGCGCCGAATCTCTCGGAGGTTCGGCCATGAACCAGGTCATTGACTCAAAGATTCCTAGCTTCAACAAAAAACCTTTCTACCTGGTTGAGGTTTTTGACGGGCGTGGTGTGTACGGCTTCGGCCTTGGGCTAACAGACGAGCGAGTTGCTCGTGACCTGCTCGAGATTCTCGGTCGTGATCTGCTTGGCCGAATAACAAAACTCCACACACTAGCCAGCCCACCAGAAGAGGCTCGGGGTTACCAAAAGCATAGGCAGTTTACCGAGCAGACTCAGCGCATAAAGGCGTTGATTGATATGTGCGCGAAAGAGCCTTCGCCTGGCCGCACCTTCTTGGTTGCCTTTGTGCAACAGCATCGCGCTGCAATGCCTCTCAGTCATATGGCTTCAATGCTTGAGCATGCCAAGTACGAGCCCGACTTTGATGAGTTTGCCTACATCCCACTTCACCAATCTGCAATCGGGAGGGCATACCCATGAGCGAAATATCCCAAGAGGTACCTGCCACCGTCATCGACGAAGAACACTTCAAGAAATATCCCGATGCAGCTCTGTTGCTGAAGTGTTTCGAGGTCGTCAAGGACGCGCTAGACGTCATCGACGAGCCGGAGTACTCCATTGAGAAAGAGGATGACACTCACATTGACCTGTACCGAGCCTACTACGCACTCAAGGTGTTGTTCAGGCGTAGGACTGGGCACGACGCGAGGCAAGTTGCCCAGGATCACTTTGAGGCCATGAGCCGCCACTTGTTGGAGGGGAAGCCGCGACCAGAAAACAGCATTCCCGTCGTCGTGTTCCCTGGTGAGTGCCTACCGAATGAAGCATTCGCCGGCCTGACGGACCAACAACTGGCTTGCGCAGCGTTCAACTACAGCGATCGCGTTCGAGTTCTGATCATGGACCACTCACCGCAGGCTTTGGCGTTGGACGAGGCTCGCACGCTCTCCATTGACTCCACCACAGCACTGCGCCTGCTGGTATTGCGCCTGTCTGGCGGCTCAGTGGAAACCATGGGTGCCGGGATGTGCCGCAAGCATGGGGAGACACTGCAATGATCGGCTCTGTCGAATCAACTGCGGGAATCCCCGTAATTAAACCTGCAACGGCCTGCACCATCGCCGGCCCCTGGCCAACCTACGGCAACTTCCGAACGCTTCCAGAGCGCGAGCGCTGGGTGCTTTACGGAAGCGCTAAGGCCTACCGCGAGTCGCTGGAGCGCCAGGGTTTCGAGATGGCTGAAACCTACGATGCCTTCATCCGTCGCGTGACAGAGGAGCTGGATATCTGATGGCGCGCATTAGGACGATCAAGCCAGAGTTCTGGAGCAGTGAACAGGTGATGGAGTGCCAGGCTCTGACACGCCTGCTGTTCATTGGCATTTGGAATTTTTGTGACGATGGCGGCAATCATCCTGACTCGGAGAAAACCATCAAGGCCCGGGTTTTTCCCGGTGACGAAATCAGCTCGTCGAGTATTCGTCGAATGCTCGACGAGCTGTCGTCGAACGGTCTTTTGTCCTTCTACGAGCACTCTGGCAAGCGATATTTGCATGTTAGCGGGTGGGAGCACCAAAGGATCGATAAGCCAACCTTCAAGTACCCGGAGTTTGTTCAGTCCCTGGTGGTGTCCAGTCCGCCACCGGTGGGGGCTGGCACTGATGACAACCAGAAACCGGGGCCTGTAGGTAATTCCGTCGGTGAGTTCTCTACGAACATTCGACCACCACTCGACGAGGCCTCGTCGAATCCTCTGCTAGGCCTCGACCCCGGAAGGGAAGGGAAGGGTAATAGGAAAGGAGAAGAACAAGATCAAGAGCATGTCCATCGTCGCGATGCTCCGCCGGACGACGCGCCGCTGGAATCTCAAGCTGGAGCAAATGGGCAGGAGCAGCGCGCGCCTGATCAACCCGCTCTGGCAGATCCAAAGCCGAAGCGGAATATCAAACCCGCCGCTACGGATCTGCTGGACGGCTTCGATCAGTTCTACCGGTTGTACCCGCGACGCCAGAAGCGGCCAAACGCTGAGTCGGCCTGGAAGAAGCTCAAACCTGACGCCGCATTGCGCGAAACCCTGCTTGCTGCACTGGCAAACCACTGCCTGAGGCCTGACTGGATCAAGGACGGTGGGCAGTACATCCCGCTGCCAGCGACCTGGCTCAACGGCCGATGCTGGGAAGACGAAATCCTGGCGAACACCGAGCAGTCCCATCACGTGGACCTCGACAAAATTGACCACACCCTTGGGCTTGAACGTCAGCCCGACGGTACGTATCGAGTAGCCCGACCATGATCAAGCCAGCAATCATCAACACCGCTGTCAGCCGTTGCGACGAGCACGGCACGTTTGAAAACGATCTCGTTGAGTCATTCATCGGTGATGCACAGTGGCTCGGCTGCCCGCGCTGTCACTTCGATGCTCGGCATTCCGCTGACGAAACCATTGCCACCGCTGCCCGGGACGTGCAGTTTGCTCGTCAGCTCAATGCGGACCTGATCTCATCAGGTATCCCTCCACGTTTCCGGGCGGCGACGCTGGAGAACTACCGGACGGACAGCAAGCCAGAACCCCAGGCCGTTGCTCTTCGCCAATGCAGGGAATACGCGGAACGGTTCGACGTGCACTGGCAGGCCGGGCTTTCGATGATGCTTTTGGGAGAGGTCGGCACCGGCAAGACACACCTGGGTTGTGCGGTTGCGCAGCACGTCATCCGTCATCACGGCGCCCATGCCAGGTATACGTCCGCCCTGGCGATCATTCGTGATGTGAAGGCAACGTTCAGCAAGACCGCAGAATCAACCGAGCACCAAGTGTTCAGCGCGCTGCAGGTTCCCGATCTGCTGGTGATCGATGAAATCGGCGTTCAGCACGGGAGCGACTTCGAGCGGCAAGTGTTGTTCGAGGTGATCAACAACCGCTACGAGCGTCTGCAGCCCACCATCGTGATTTCCAACCTGGGCATTCTCGGTTTGCGTAAATGCCTGGGAGATCGAGCAGTTGATCGGCTCAGCGATGCCGGCGGTCCTGCAGTGTTATTCAACTGGCCTTCGGCCCGGGGTGACGTGTGAGCCGCGAACTGTTCAGTGATGAGGCCGAGTTCGGCATCCTTGGGGCGGTGCTGCTAAAGCCCGAGTTGTTCGACGAGATCAGCAGTAAGGTGGACGTGTCCGATTTCCATGATCTGGAGAGCGCCGCGCTTTATCAGGTGATGATTGATTGCCACACCGCCGGTGTTCCCATCGACGTTGTCACCTTGAGTGATTGCCGCCAGCGCCTGCCCAGTGGCAAGTCGACCCTGGCCCATGCGGGCGAGGTCGCCATGAATGTGCCCAGCGCCGCCAACTGGAAGGCCTACGCTCGCATTGTTCGGGAGCGGGCAGTGTTGCGTCAGATTGTGAACGCCGCGTATGTGATCAACGACACAGCCAATGAAGAGCGCCCACTTTCCGAGGTTATCGCCATGGCCCAGCAAGCCACGGCAGATCTGCGCGACCTGGACGACGATGGGCAGCAGGATTATTACAAGGCCAGCGAAATTCTGCCCGCGGTGATCGACACTATCGACTCAAAATTTAACAAGACTATGCCTAAAGGCCTATCCACTGGACTTGAGAAGCTGGATGAGTTGGTGCGCGGGTTACGGCCTGGGAACATGATCGTTGTTGGCGGGCTGACCGGTTCAGGCAAGACCATCCTAGGCCTACAAATCGCTCAGCACGTCACCTGTAAGCTCGCTGGAGCCGGTTTAGCGTTTTCCATGGAGATGACCAAGGAAGAACTCGTTACGCGCGGCCTGGCGTCTCTTGGGGGGATCAATTTAAGCTCGCTCGATAGCGGCGACCTTCAAGACGATGACTGGCCGAAGCTCACCAGTGCCGCCAACGTCCTCATGGGTGCCAAGCTGTACGTCAACGACCAGGCCGGCATGACCGTAGCGCGTATTCGCTCGATCGCCCGCCAATGCCAGCGTCGAGAGGGTTTGAGTGTCCTGCTGATTGATTACATTCAGCTGATCAGCGCCGAGAGTAACTCGAACCGCTCCCTTGAGGTCGGGAAGATCTCCACGGCACTGAAGAACCTGGCCAAGGAGCTCAAGATTCCTGTGATTGTGTTGGCTCAGCTCAACCGTGGTTCAACCAATCGGCCGGATAAACGACCGCGCCCCAGCGATATCCGCGACTCCGGTCAGATCGAGCAGGATGCTGACGTGGTGATCTTGGTTCATCGCGATATGGAGAGCGAGGAGGGCCAAAACGGTGTAACCGAGTTGATCGTGGGCAAGGTCCGTCATGCGCGCGTGGGCTCCTGCATGGTCCAGCAACAGGGGAAGTACGTCCGCTTTGTCGACTTCGAGGGGCGGCCACCGAGTAACGAAGATGTGGAGATGGGCCGAAGCTTTGCCAGCAAATTCAAGGGGAACAAAAACCATGAATAACGTCACCGCGGCGTTACCGCGCAAGAGCCTGACCCCGGTTGAATGCAAATTTCTTAAGGCCGGCAATCGTCTGTTGCTGGAAAAGGCCAATGGTCGGATTGGATCTGCAGCGTTCATGGACATCATCGCTGACTGGCATGCATCACGGTCAGTCCTGGGGTTTGAGGCGTTCGCTCGTCTTTGGATTTCTGAAGGCAATGCCAAGAACAAGATCGCTGACAGGCTGCTCCGCGAACTGTTCGGCATGGATGAACCAACCCCGAGGAAAGCCGCATGAAAAAGCGCACCTACGTCGACAAGCCGCTGGGCGATACGGAATACCTGCTCGAACAGTGGGGCTGGTGGCGGATGGATGGGATGGGCGTTCCTCGGTACGTGTCACCGCTCTATGCGCTGATTCGCGACAACAACGTGACCGAGGGGGGCATCAAGAACTATTGCATCACGGATGACGTGGCGCTGGTGGTGGATCGGGCCGTGGCCAAGCTAGCCGCGCGTGATGCGCAGATGGGCAACTTCATTTGGCTTTACTTCGGCGCCAAGTACCCAGCACTTCGGATTGCACGGGAAAATGACATGGGTGAAGCCAAGGCTCGCGAGCTGATCAAGGCCGGCGTGGCTTGGATTGACTGCGCTATCGAGGTGTTTCGCGAAGCTGCGTAGAAATCTCTTTCCTCGCGGATAAAGAGCTGTTTTGATGGCACGGTGTTCAGCTTTTTCAGCGCGACACCCAGAGCAGACCCGTCCATTGCGGCGGGTTTTTATTGCTCATTCCTCAAGCTAAGAATCTAATTCATTTTAAAATTTTAAAAGGTGTTGGAATTTTACCTTTCGCCGTGTAGATTCATCCCGTCCCGTCGCATTTGTCGGCGGCTTTCGAGGATTAGCATCATGGCGATGCAAACACGTCACAAAAATCAATTATTTCTCAAGTTCGATCAGCTTTGGGCTGAAGGCGTTGTGAGAATGGACCGCTGGGAAATGGTAGCGATTTTCGACAAACAGAAGGTCACCGACGCCGACTGGAAGTTGCTTGGAGAGTACTGGAACGACTATTGCGGCGCTGATGCGGTTTTTCCGATATCGCGAGTGAAAATCACACTAGGTGAATCTCCGCTGCCTATCGGGTACTACATCTTCTGCACCAAACATGCCAGCAAGATCCCATTACCATTGCCCTAAGTCGGCCCCGCGCCGCTCACCTCGCGACCCTCGGCAAGGTGTTCCGCGCCATCGACTCGCTGCCTTTCCAAGTGCAGTAGTTCGACCACTATCTCTATCACCCGGATATGAACATGCGGCACCTGCTGAATGCGGTGCTGCTTATCACGGCCAGGGCAGCATTGCCAGACCTGACATCGGCCAAGCGCGTGAAGGCGCAATACCTGGTGACCCTGGCCCTGCAGTCGTACAAGGGGGAGGTGGCCGGGGCTTCCGAATGGGGGCCGGCTCGGGTAGCCGCCGAGATGAACACGTTCTTCGGCGTGACCATCGATCCGAAGAACTGGACTCGCGACTGGCTCGACCTGTGGGGATCCCTGAAAGAAGTGATCAAGGAAGTGGATATTCAGGCGCAGCAGCCGGTGTGGCAGGTGATTCACGCGGAAAAAGATCAGGAGGCGGCATAATCATATTGACATGACGGGGAATTCCGCGTACTTTTCCCATAGTGCACAAGTAACGCGAAACGCACACGAAACCCTGAACCCGGCCAAGCGCCGGGTTTTTTTATTGCCCCAGTTACACCTGTAGCCAGGACAGCCTTCGGGATGGCCTGGACGTCGATAGCCGGATAGTGCGACGTACGAGATCAACACCGGCAGCCCGTGCACCCTAGCCCTTACCATGCTTGCGGGGTGGCACGAGACAGGATCAGCGCGATCGATGCATTGGGGCGTCGACGCTGGGAGTGTCTTCGGCGGACAGCGGGAAAGACCGCGTACCTATTCAGGGCCTCGACATTGATCGGGGCCTTTCAGTTTTCGGTCCCGCCACACCCTTCGCACTGAGCAGGGAGTGCTGCTGGAGCCGGATTTATCAATCTCCCCGAGGGGAGGCAACCCGGATGCCTACCATGCCTGACAAGCCAGACACATGGGCCAAGATCTGGCTGGCGTTGAGCAATCCGCTCTGGCAGGGCGCAATCATGGCCATCACAGTATCGTTGCTTCGAGTCATGTACGACGCGAAGGAAACCAGTAAGCGTCGGATCTTGTTCGAATCGCTGATCTGCGGATCGCTGAGCCTTGTTGCGTCCAGCGTGATCGAGTGGATGACCTGGCCACCCAGCCTATCGGTTGCTGCTGGAGGGACTATTGGGTTCCTCGGCGTGACCGCCATCCGCGAACTGGTGACCCGCTTCCTGGGCCGCAAGGCGGATTCGGTATGAAGGCCTTCGCTGCTGCAATCATCATCGCCCTGGTCGGCCTGCTGCTTGTTGGCATCCAACAGTCCCGAGTCGTCGCCCTACGTGGGGAGGTGGCCTTCGAAGCCGGCGAGAAGAAGAAGGCGGTCGACGCCAACCTCGAAAGCCAGGCCACCATCACCACGCTGCGCGCTGAAGCAAAGCGCAATGCTGAATACCAGGCAGACCTGGCGAAGCGCCTCAGGGCCAGCCAGGACAAAGCCAAGAAGGCGGAGAAGAACTTTGAAAACCTCAAGCGCAACAGCAAGCCTGTGCGTGACTGGGCTGCTCAGCCTCTTCCTGACGGCCTGCGCGGCAAAGCCGGTGGTGGTAACAAAGACCCAGGCCGTAAGAATTGAAGCCCCTGAGCTGATCCCATGCGAGCGCATCGACGACAGCGATGAAGACCTTCGCCTCAATGGTGATGTGTGGGAGCTGAAAGACAAGGCTGTACGGCTGCTGGACACCTGCGCAGATCAGGTAGACGCCCAGATCCTCCGCAGCCAGAGCAAGTAATCCGCGCCACGTTTTCGAATGCGCCAAATCGTGGCGCGAGACAGGTCACATGAAAGTAATCGTAACCAAGCTCCTGGGATCGGCTGAAATCGAGTTCCTGCGCGACGGTGTGGTCGTTCACCGTGAGCGGTTCAGCGGCAAAACCAACTCCCGGTATGAGCGCACCATTGCCACCCGGGAAGAGTTCAACGCTCACCGATGCCGGTTTGTTACGGCCATGCCTGCTGATCGGGCGTTTCAGTACGAGGTTGCGGAGTAGGTGTGCCGCATTTGAGTGCGGCACGAATGGGTCAGTCGCGGTACGTTTCAACACTCTGCGGCATAGCGGGGAACCATAACCACTCGCCCTCCTGGATTGGGGTGTTGAAATTCCGCTTCACCTCAAATACGAAGTCAGTGCCCTTGTTGCCTGTGACCGAAATAATGTGAGCCGAATACCAGCCGTTGAAAGGTTCCGCCTTCAGGCCCAGCCACCCAGCACGTTTAACAGCGCCTCCTGATCCATCGGCACCTATATAGAGTGAGCGCTCGCCGGGGTTGAAGAGGAATGGCACTGCAGAGAGCCTGGTATGGCTATCAGATCCTTGGTCAATATCAATTTCAGCTGTTTCGAAATCCATTTTGTGTTTCCTGCGTTGATTGATCGTTACCAATACCGGCAGCTCGCCACTATTTCAAGCTCAGGATGATTCATGGATAGGCCATACCCCCCATCGTCACTGCTTGATCTGTCGGACCTATCCGACTTCGGCATCCGCCTCACCCCAGCACCCGAAGTGTGGGAATGGCTACAGACCGAGATCCTTGCCGACACCGGCAGTATTCACAACGAAGACCATGCCCACCTACTGGATGCAGACATCCAGGTCATGTGGGCGTCGTCAAGCTTCAACAAGCAGGGACGTACAGTCCTGGGCCAAGCCGAACAGGTAGCGTTCCGCGCGGGTGGTTGGCAAAAAGCCAGGATGGAGCAGCAGATGCGTGATTGGTTCGGCGATGTGCCGGCCTACATCATCACGCTGGCTGCCGATTACTGCGCCCAGTGCAGCGACACCGACTTCTGTGCCCTGGTAGAGCATGAGCTGTATCACATAGCCCAGGCGAAGGATCAGTACGGTGCACCCAAGTTCACGCAGGAAGGATTGCCCAAGCTTGAGATGCGCGGTCACGACGTCGAAGAGTTCGTCGGTGTGGTCCGCCGCTATGGTGCGAGCCCTGACGTTCAAGCGTTGGTGGACGCTGCAAACAGTCCTGCTGAGGTGGGAAAACTCAATGTATCGAGGGCCTGCGGAACCTGTCTGCTCAAGCTGGCCTGAGGATAGACAGCAATAGACGGAACCCAACCCTATGGCAGCCCTGAGCAGCGAGGTGAAGGCCTTCATCGTTCAGGCGTTGGCCTGCTTCGATACACCCTCACAGGTGGCAGAGGCCGTCAAGCAAGAATTCAACGTCGTCGTGAGCCGCCAGCAGGTGGAGTCGCACGACCCTACGAAGCGATGCAGCAAGACGCTCGCTAAGCGCTGGGTGGAGATGTTCCACGACGCCAGAGAGCGCTTCCGTAACCAGACGATCGACATTCCCATCGCAAACCGAGCCTATCGTTTGCGCGGCCTGGGGCGAATGGCTGAGAAGGCCGAGAACATGCGCAACCTGGCGCTGACCGCTCAACTCTACGAGCAGGCGGCCAAAGAAGTGGGCGACGTCTACGTGAATCGCCAGACCAAGAACGAGAACCCGCACGACAATGTGCCGCCTTCGCGTGTACAGGTAGACGTGGTTGACGCGAGGAAGCCTGATGCCGACGCTTAACGTCCCCCAGGCCAAGTTCCTCCAGATGGAGAACAAGTTCCGCGGCTTTGTTGCTGGGTTTGGGTCAGGCAAGACGTGGGTCGGATGCGCGGGAATATGCAAGCACGTGTGGGAATGGCCGCGAATCAACTCGGGGTACTTCGCACCGACCTATCCGCAGATCCGCGACATCTTCTTCCCAACCATTGAAGAGGTGGCCTTTGACTGGGGGTTGAAGGTCAAGACGAAGGAAAGCGACAAGGAGGTCGAGTTCTACAGCGGTGGCCAGTACCGCAGTACCACCATCTGCCGATCAATGGAGAAGCCCCAGACCATCGTTGGTTTCAAGATTGGCCACGCGCTGGTTGATGAGCTTGATGTACTGCCCGCTCTAAAGGCTGAGCACGCCTGGCGCAAGATCATCGCCCGGATGCGCTACAACGCCTCGGGGCTGAAGAACGGTGTGGATGTGACCACCACCCCGGAAGGCTTCAAGTTCGTCTACCAGCAGTTCGTGAAGCAATTGCGCGAAAAGCCCGGCATGCAAGGTATGTACGGCTTGGTCCAGGCCAGCACGTTCGACAATGAGCTGAACCTACCGCCTGATTACATCCCATCGCTAATGGAGTCTTACCCGCCTCAGCTGATCCTTGCCTACCTCAATGGGCAGTTCGTCAACCTGAATGCCGGTTCGATCTACCATGCCTACGACCGTAAGCTGAATGGATGCTTCGACGCTGTTGAGCCAGGCGAGCCGCTATTCATCGGCATGGACTTCAACGTCGGCAAGATGGCGGCCATCACGCACGTCAAGCGCGCGGATGACAAGCCTCGGGCGGTCGACGAACTTATCGATGGCTTCGACACCCCCGACATGATCCGCCGTATCAAGGAGCGCTACTGGCGCTACAACGGCAGGGACTACGAGAAAACCTGCGAGATCCGTATCTATCCGGACGCCTCGGGTGGGTCTCGCAAGTCGGTGAATGCCAGCGAGACAGACATTGCCATCCTGCGCCAAGCGGGATTCAGCGTCATCGCGCCGGATGCGAACCCGCCGGTGAAAGACCGCATCAACGCCATGAACGCGATGTTCTGCAACGCCAATGGCGAGCGGCGCTATCTGGTCAACGCGCTGCGCTGCCCGACTTATGCCGATGGCCTGGAACAGCAGGTGTGGGCGCCGAATGGCGAGCCAGACAAGAAGTCAGGCGTCGACCACGCGAACGACGCTGGCGGCTACTTCATCCACCACGACTACCCGATCATCAGGCCGGTCACGCACATTCCTGTCACATTCAGCTTCTGAGGCCATCCATGGCGAATTTCAGCACTCCCCGGGCAGAGTACGCACAAGCCCTGCCTGGCTGGCAGCTGGTGAAACGCTGCGTAGCCGGTGCGCGAGAGGTGCGCAAGCACGACGAATATCTGCCGATGCCAGACCCGGAAAACAAATCACCGGAGAACCTGGCTCGCTACAAACAGTACAAGAAGCGGGCGATGTTCCTCAACATCACCGGTCGCACGCGCACCGGTCTGATGGGGGCGGTCTTCCGCAAGACTGCCGAGCTCTCGCTGCCGACTGCGGTTGAGTATCTGAAGGAGAACGCCAGCGGCGACGGCACCAGCCTTGAGCAGTTGTCGAAGGAATCGGTTGGCGAATGCCTGGACAGTGGGCGAGGGGGCTTTCTGGTCGATTTCCCGACAGTTGCCACTGAAAGCGGTGTCAGTTCGATGGCGGATCTCGCCACCAAGCGGGCCCTGATCCACCACTACGACGCCCTGTCGATTATTGACTGGGACGAGCAGGTGATCGATGGCGTGAAGCGCCTGGTGTACGTGAACCTGCGGGAGTGTGTGTCAGAGTTCAATGCTACCGATTTGTCTCGCGAGACGTATACGCAGAACCGGGTTCTGCTGCTGGTCGATGGGCGATACATTCAGCGCGTCTACAAGGAGGGCGAGGAAAGTGTCGAGGAGACGCAGCCTACCGATAAAGCCGGCCAGCCCTTCGATCACATCCCGTTCAGCTTCTACGGCGCCCAGAACAACGACGCCAGCATCGACAAGTCTCCGCTGGAAGACCTGGCAGACGTCAACATTCTGCACTACGGCAACAGCGCCACAGTGGAGGAGAGCGGTTTTATCAGCAGCCAGCCGACGCTGTTCATCACCACCAGCATCGAAGCCGACGAGTTCGCGAAACTGAACCCGAACGGCATGCACATCGGCTCGCGGCGCGGACACAACCTCGGAAAGTCCGGATCCGCAGTCATGCTGCAGGCCACCGAAACCCAGCTCGCCCGAACCCTGATGAAGGACAAGGAAGAGCAGATGCTGATGATCGGCGCCCGTGTAGTCCAGAAGGGCAGCGGCGCCGAGACGGCAGAGGCTGTTCGAATCCGGTACAGCTCCGACAACAGCGTGCTGGGGACTATTGCCGGCAACGTTTCCGAGGCCTTGAAGCGAGCCATCCTCGACGCTGAGCGCTTCATGATGGATGCGCCGGACGAGAAGGGCACAGTGTTCTGGCTCAATCAGTCGTTCTTCGACGAGACGATGACCGCGCAAGACATCGTTGCCCAGGTGCAACTGTGGCAGCAGGGCTTCATTGCGAAGTCGGATGTCCGGGTGAATCTGCGTCAGGGCGGTGTGCTTGAAGCTGATCGCACCGACGAGAAGATCGACGAAGAGCTGGCCAGTGCGCCACCAGTAGGCGGAAACGATGAGCAATGAAGGCTTTCTTGAGGACGCCGCCACGCGTCACCAGATTTACGTCCAGCGATACGCCGGCGGAAATCTGAAGCGTGTGGCGTCATTCATCAGCAAGGCCATCAAGACGGCAAAGCAGCGTGTTTCGGACGGCCTGAGCGCTTACGGTACGCGCCGCTACAACTCTCAGATCGAAACGCTTCAGGGAGACTTGCGGGGCATCTACGATGACCTCAAGGGGCGCGCCCAGTTGGATCTCGGCGAGTTCGCAACGTACGAAGCGCAGTTCAACGCGACGATGCTGGGCAAGGTTGTCCGCGCGGTGGTTCAGCTCAATGTGCCATCGGCCGAGATGATCTCTGCCGCTGCCCTGGCCGATCCGCTGCAGCTCGAAGCACGCAAGGGTATCCAGCGCATCAGCATCAGCGGTGCGCTCGACCAGTTTGGAACCAAGAAGGCCGCCGAGATCATCGGCGAGATTCAGATCGGTTCGAGCCTGGGCGAGACGAGCCAGCAGATCAGCCGGCGCCTGACCAGCATTCACCAGCTGCAGCAGGATCAGGCCGGCGCACTGGTTCGCACCATGACCAACCACATCGCCAGCACGGCGCGAGTGGAGACGCTGAAGGCGAACGACGACATCCTCGCAGGAATGCGCAGGGTGGCGACCCTGGACTCGAAGACCACGCTGTTCTGCATGAGCGTCGACCAGACGATTATCCCGTTGGATGGGCCGAAGCCGCCGTATCACTGGGGCTGCCGCACGACGCTGATTCCGGTGCTGAAGGACGAGTTTGCACGCGAGATCAAAGGCTCGACGCGGCCCTCAATCGGCCCTGACGGGGTGACGCTGGTGTCGAGCAAGACCAGCTATCAAGAATGGCTGGCTCGTCAGCCAGCGGCGTTTCAGCGCGACATTCTCGGGCCGAACCGGTATGCGCTTTTCAGCAAAGGTGAGCTGACCCTCGACAAGTTCATCGACGACCACGGCAAGACGCTGACTCTCCAGCAACTGAAGGATCTCGAGCCGCTGGCGTTCGAGCGCGCCGGACTTTAGAGTGGTGAATTGCCATCACTTTGGACTCTTGGTTCGCATGAAATGGATGTTAGGAATTGGTGCGCTGTTCGCGTGCGTGCTTTGTGGATTACTAGGGCTGATCGCCGGAATTAATATGAACCCGACGTCAACCGTGAAATTTGTACCCGACATGGGAAGTCTTGCGGACTGGGTATCCGGTATTGGCTCGGTTTCGGCTGCCGGTGTTGCTCTTTACTTGGCCGACCGTCAACGAAGGGAGAACACCGCTAAGGTTGAAATCAGCCAGTACTTCACCAGCGACAACTTTACGATCGATCTCGTATCTACGGGTGAAAAGCCTGCGGTGATAAAAGGCATTTTTATACGATCTCCGCATGCTAAAAAACAAATGCTGCTTAATCGTTCGCCGTTATCTGGGTACGACCAAATAATTGGTCGTTATGAGTACGGCGAAACCAAGAGGCTGTTGATCGACGCGTCATTTTTCCCGTCCATTGCTTTCGAAGTTGAGCATGAGCTCGGCACCAAAAATTTCGACGGACTGCTGCTTGTGGTGGGTACCGCTACAGCAGAGTTTAGAGCTGAATTGAACGCCGATTTCTTACAGGAACTTCGCAAAGAGGCCGCCGAAGAGTAATTCCAAGCAACAAACTTGAAGCTCTCATCGCTTTTTATTCACACAAGCCTCGTCCATGACGGGGCTTTTTTATGCCCGCAGGCAGGGCCTGCACTAAGTCTCTGGGAGACAGCAATGACCTTGAAATTCCAACTGGACAGCCTCGAAGGCGTCGACGAATCCATTCAGGCCCTGTACGTCGAGAAGGACGGTAAGTTCGTCCTCGGCATTGAAGGGTTGCCACAGCCGGAAGATGTTTCCGGGCTGAAATCGAAAGTCCAAGAACTGTTGGATGAGAAGAAGGCAGAGGCCGAGAAGCGCAAAGCCGCCGAGGATCAGGCTCGCCTTGATCGCGAAGAGGCGCTGCGCAAATCCGGCAACGTCGAAGAACTCGAAAAGTCCTGGTCCGAGAAGTATGCACGCCGCGAAGCTGAGCTGACCGGCCAACTCGAAAGCACCAACAGCACCCTTCAAGGCCAGATCCGGGATCTGACCGTGGGCCGTACCGCTACCGAGATCGCGACCACACTGGCTATCCCTGGCAGCGCCAAGGCATTGCTTCCCCACATCGAGCGCCGGCTCAGCGTTGAGCAGCGCGACGGAAAACCAACCGTCGTCGTGCTGGACGCGGCCGGCAAGCTCTCGGCGGCAACGCTGGACGAGCTGAAAGCAGAATTCACCAATGATCCGGCCTTTGGCCCGCTGATCGCTGGTAGCAAGGCATCGGGCGGCGGGGCCGGCGGTGCTGGGAAAGGCGGCGGGGCCGCAAAAGGAAACATCGGCGGCACCAAAGAGGAACGACAGGCCGCAATCGCGAGCCGGTTCCCAGACCTCCCTCAGAAATAAGGAAAATCACTCATGTCCCTGTCGCAAATGCAGGTCTTCAACGAATACGTAATGCCCGCGACCATCGAGACGCTGGATCAGATGCTGGTGGCGTTCAACGCTGCCAGCCGTGGCGCCATCCTGCTTTCGCCTGACGGCTTCACCGGCGACTTCCTTCAGGAGTCGTTCTTCCAGACCCTGGCTGCCGCCCAGCGTCGCGTCGATCGTTACGCCGCCAACGGCGCCGCACCGATCACTGACCTGACCGAGCTGAAGAACTCGTCGGTGAAGGTCGCCGGTGGTTTCGGCCCGATCCGCTACGAGCCATCGCAGATGACCTGGCTGGAGCGCCCAACCGCGCAGGGCATCGAAGTGGCATCGCGCGCATTCGCCGAGATCCTGCTGAAGGATCAACTGAACACCGCGATCGCTGCGCTGGTGGCTGCCATCACTGCTCAGGCAGCTGCTGTTAACGATGTCTCTGCGACCGCCGGCATCAGCCAGGCCGCATTGAACAACGCTCACGCGAAGTTCGGCGATGCGAGTCAGTCGCTGGTCACCCAGATCATGCAGGGCACCACCTACCACAAACTGGTCGGTCAAGCGCTCACCAACAGCGAGCAACTATTCCAGGCGGGCAACGTCCGCGTGGTGGACATCCTCGGCAAGATTTCGGTGGTCACCGACGCGCCGGCGCTGATGCAGACCGGTACGCCGAACAAGGAAATCGTTCTGTCCCTGGTGCAGGGTGCAGCGATGGTGCACGACGGCCGCGACATCATCAGCAACGTCCAGACCACCAACGGCAAGGAGCGCATCGAGACCACGCTGCAGACCGACTACACCTTTGGCCTGGGTCTCAAGGGTTACACCTGGGATACCACCGCCGGCGGCAAGTCTCCGACCGACGCCGAACTGGCGACCGGCACCAACTGGGACAAGACCGCCACCAGCATCAAGCACACCGCCGGTGTTGCTCTGATCGGTGACGCCTCCAAGTAACCCCTGACTGTTGAGCCGGGCTTTTTGCCCGGCTCCGCGAGGACATGATCATGAGCAACAAAATCTGGTATCTGCCCGGTCCGTTCCACCAGTACCGGGAAAACGTAAAGGCGCTGGCCAAGGAGCGCGGCTTGCGCATCGTCGACGCGAACGTCACCGAAGACCGCGAGGGTGAAGCCTTCGATGTGCCTGAAGTGACACTGCGACAGGCTGCTCCCGCGACGGTTCTGGTGATCGATGGCCAAAGCGGTGTTGAAGGCGCAGCGCTGCAGGAGCTGATCGGCAAGTTGAATGCAGAGCGCGACGGCATCGTGCTGCTGATCGAGGCGGCCGAGGGTCTCGCTCCACTGGAACATCCTGGCGCCGGCGAACTGCCGATTCGCCTGTTCGATGCATTGACCTCGATTCACGAAGGCATCGCCTCACTGAAGAGCAAGCGCGATGAACTGCTGGGTGAAGTTGATTTGCTCCGCGCAGAAGTCGCGCGGCTGACTCCTGGACCGCAGAACAACGGCTCAGCTCTCGATGATCTTACCGTCGTGCAGATCAAGGAACAGCTCGACGCCAAAGGCGTTACCTACAAGGTCAACGACTCGAAGCCTGAGTTGCTCGCTCTGTTGAAGGCCAACCAGTAACACCCGGGGCTTCGGCCCCGCTCATTCAAACGGAGGCCTGATGGCTACCTACATCGCCGTGGCGGACGTGGACGCCGAGCTCGGGCCTTCATGGGCGCCAGACGACAAGAAGGCCCGCGCCGTGCTGCAGGCGAACGCCTATCTGACCTCGCTCAACCTAGTCGGCATCGACATGGACGCCATTCCGGACGAGGTGAAACAGGCCGGCGCCGAGCTGGCGGTTGTCGCTTCTGAGGGCAAGTTGTACCAGCAGCAGACCGAGGGATCACTGGAAGCCAAGACGGTGAAGGCCGGATCGGTGACCACAAGCAAGACGTTCGCCTCGATCGACACCAGCAAATCCACCGCGCTTCCTGATGGCGTCCAATTCGCGCTGGGGCTGCTCGCGCCATGGCGTGCCAGCGGCTTCAGCTTCAACGTGTACAGGTGACCCATGGGCCTACGTGAAGAGATCCAGGCGGATCTGGCCGAGGCCTTCGACACTGATCTGGCGGACGCTGTGCAGCCCTTCAGCGGTGGCGTGACGCTGCCCGGAACGTGGGACCCGGTTACCGAGGCCGCAGGGCCGCCGGTTGTGATTGCCTACACTGGCCGGGGCGTGTTCGACGCGTTCAAGATGGCCCAGGTTGACGGCGTAAACATCCGCGCCACTGACCAGCTGCTGATCGCCCTGACCAACGAGACAGTCGGCGGGGTACCGGACATCGGCCACAAGATCAACGATTTCGACGTGGTCAATGTCCAGACCGACCCGGCAGGCGCCCATTACGAGATCCAACTGAGGAAGGTCTGATGGCGAACAAGGCAGGGTGGAGCCATAGCCTCACGGACTTCGCCGACCAAGCAGGCGAGGACATCACACAGATGGCCCGCGTCATTGCGCAGAGGATGCTGGAAGAGGTGGTGCTCAAGTCGCCAGTGGGCAACCCTGACCTTTGGCAGGCCAACGTGGCGTTGCGCACCAAGAATGTGGCGCTGGCTGATGCGTATGACGCGAACGTCGACGCCCGCAACGCGGAGCGCACCGGTGGCAGGGCATTCAAGAAGCTGACCAAGCGCGAGCGCGAAGAAAACTACTTCGTCAAAGCGCAGGCAGCAGGGAAGGGCTACATCGGTGGCACGTTCCGAGGCAGTCATCTGGTATCGATCGGCGCGCCAGACTTTACCGTGACCGACAACATCGACCCGTCCGGCCGCGAAACCATCAGCAAGGGCAGCATGCTCATCAAGGCGTCGGGGCAATTCCCCGTCATCTACATCCAAACAAACAGCCCCTACGGCGAGATGCTGGAACTGGGCCATTCCACGCAGGCCCCTGGCGGCGTTTACGACCTGGCCTTCATCGGCGTATCCGAGGCCTACAAATGACCTACGAACAGATCAGGGCGCTCATCACCGCGCGCATGGTGGCCTTCACTGGCATTGAGCAGGCAAGGATCGATTACCCGAACCAGCCGCAAGTGTTTGCCCCGCCAGACACCGGCCTGTGGTGCAGGCTGAACATCCAATACGCCTCGGCCTTCATGGCCGGCATGGCCGACCGACCCTACACCCGCAAGCCTGGGCAGATCAGCATTCAATGCTTCGCCCGGGAGCGAACCGGCACCAAGGCGATAACCGAACTGGCCGATGCGCTGGAGGCGCACTTCGCCTACTGGATGTCAGGCTACCTTGAATGCATGGAGGCAAGCCAGGCAATCGCCGGCGAGTTCGAAGGGTTCTACCAGGTCAACGTGAACATCCGGTTCCGCGCCGGCTGATCATGATCGTCTGTGAGTTCTGCCATATGGCGGGGATCCATAAGCACTGAGGTTAAGGTGCTCCCAGCGCTTGCCAAGATTTATCAAAGATATCTGGCCCTGGCTTACCGCGAACTCCTCAGCAAGAGCGATCTGAGAAGCGCCCCTAGAGAGTTTTTTAACGATTGATATAACGTCGTTTTCGCTAAGTCGTACGTTGTGGTGGGTAACGCCTTTCCGGCCAAGTTGAAGACCGGTTTCGTAAGAGTGGACGGTATTCCCTTGAACTGTTGTCCACTCGAGATTCTGGATTTGATTATTCAGCTTGTTGCCATCTTTGTGATTCGTAACAGCGCCGTCTTCTGGCGCGCCGAGGAAGGCTTCAGCGACCAATCTGTGAACCCTTCGAACCACCTTGCCTGAGCTCGAAAACAGGCTAACGACCATGTATCCCTTGCTCAAAGTTTGCTTCATAAGGGCGCCTTTTCGCCGTCTCTGACGACCAGAAGGGCCTGTGCATATGCGGTCAATTGAACGCACCGAGCCCATGCTGGAGACCTGATATGAGTCTTCCATTCCTGATACGAATTTCCAAACTTCTAACATTCTCACTCTCCATCAAAGAGTAATCATCACTGAAGGGTGCGGCAGGCCGGTGATGAACCAGCTTTTCGGGTTGCATGCCCTAGCCGCACGCCAAGTTTAACAGAGCCGTGCCTTCGGGCCAAAACGTCAACACCACACAGTAAGGTGCTAAAAATGAGTAGCGGAGCCAAAGTCGTTTCACACATCATCAAGGAGGTCACGCCAGGCGTTACCCCCACCGGCACCTGGGACACGCTGCGCCTGACCGGCAACGCGCTGACCCCGACCGTCAACACCGCGGTCAGTGACGAGATCACAGATTCCCGCATCAGCCAAGGCTCAGTGGCCACCAGCACCGATATCGGTGGCGATCTGACGGCGGAGTTCTCGTTTGCCTCGTTTGATCAGCTTCTGGAAGCCGCTTTCTACGGCGCATGGACCGGCAACGTGCTGTCTGTGGGCGATACTCGCAACACCTACAGCATCGCCAAGGGCTACAGCGATGTCGGCGTGTACAGCGTGTTCAAGGGGGCCCACGTATCCACTTTCGCACTCGACATTCCGTCCGACGGCAAGGTGACAGCCACCTTCAACATGGCGTGCCTGGATTACGACGATAGCGATACCCCGATTGTGGTGTCGCCGAATGCTCCGACCACCACGCCGTTCCTGTCCAACAACAACGTCGGCACGATTTCGGTAGACGGTGAATCGCTCGAAGGCGTGGCCTGCGTATCGGCCATGACCATCAACCTGGACAACAGCCTCCAGGCCCAGCGCTGCATCGGCAACACCAAGCTCGGCCCTGGCGCGCAGATCGCCACCGAAGCGGCCATCACCGGCACGATCACCCTGGCCTGGTCGAAGCGCGCATGGGAGATATGGAAGAAGACCTTCACCCGTCTGCCAATCTCCGTGGTGTTCCCGATCACCGATGCCCTGGGCAACAAGTACACCTTCAACTTCCCTGCTGTGGAAGTGGACGGCGAACTGCCAAGCGGCGGCAAGCGCGACCTGATTGAAGTGACGCTGAACTACACCGTCGCCAAGATCAGCCCGACCATCACCCGTCTGGCATCGCCGACCGCGGTTACTGGTGTGACCGTCGCGCCGGGCACCGCCTCGATTGCTGTCGCGGCCACCCGCCAGTTGACGGCGACCGTCGCACCCGCTGGCGCGAATCAGGCTGTGACCTGGACAAGCGAGACCCCATCGGTTGCAACCGTCAACAGTTCGGGCCTGGTAACCGGCGTCGCTGCTGGCACATCCGTTATTACCGCGACCAGCGTTGCCGACGGCACCAAGACCAGCACCTCGACCATCACGGTTACCGCGTAACACGATCAACCTTTTGGCTGCCCAGGCTCTAACGCCTGCCTGGGCGGCCTTTTTTATGGCGCGGCGTTGAGGATTCTGTATGGCTCTCAAAATGAGCAAAAAGGCACCGACCACCAACCTGCGGTGGGCCAAGTTCGACGAAGACACCAAGATCCAACTGGGCGGCATTGATAACCCGGAATACCTGATTGCGCTTGAGCGAGTACGACGGCGCATCCAGCGCAATGACGCAAGCTTTGCCCAGGGCGAGATCGGGGTGGTTGCCGGTGAGATGACCGAGCACCAGAGCCATTGCGCGCTTTTGGCGCAGTTCATCGTAAAGGACTGGGACGGCGTTCAGGACGATCAAGGCAACCCGCTCAAGTTCACCACCGGCGCGTGCACTGAGCTGCTGGAAGCCAATATCGACTTCTTCCTTTTCGTGTTGCAGGAAGGCAGCAAGTCCACGATCGAAGCCGGTACAGAGCTGGCTGAAACCGTGGAAAAGCAGTAACCCGGTTCGAGTGGGAAAGGGAGTGGGGCGGCCAGGCCGATAAGCGCCGGGCCATCTATGAGCGCCTGCGCATGGAGATTCCAGAAGAGCCGCCGACCGACCCGATCACCAAACACCTGCTCGCCACGTTCTTCGGCGTCTGCCGGGGCCGCCGCTTTATCACAACCATGGTGGGAGCCTTCCCACTTCCGCTGTCTGCTCGCGAGATATCCGACTGGCTCGACGCACACCCATCCCCCCTGGATCGCCGGGAGGTAGATGAGGTGATGTTTGCGCTGGATGTGATCTGCCTTAGCGAAGAAGAAGACTGATCCGCCGCCCTGCGGCAATTATGCCCGGAGGCAACATGACTCAAACTTCCCGCTTGGTCCTTGAGATCGACAGCCGCGACGCGGAGCAGAAGGCCGCGGACACACGCAAAGCGCTTGAGGCTTTGGAGGGGGCTGGGCTGCGCGCCAAGCCGGCAATGGATAAGGCCGCCAAAGGGATCGATGCGGTCGGCGATTCCGCTCAGGCTACCGGGAATAAGGTAAAAACCCAGCGTGAGCAGCTAGAAGCGCTTTTGGGAAGCATTGACCCGGTAACGCGCAAGCTCGGCGAGCTGGACAAGCAAGAGAAAGAGCTGGCGAAAAACCGTAAGCTCGGTCTTATTGATGCTGACACCTTTTCGGACTACCAGGCGAAGATCAATACATCGAGAGCGGATCTGGGGCGCTTTAATACGGATCTTGGCAAAACCGGCATGACAGCCAAAGCAACAGCTGCGGCGCTCCGCGGCGTACCGGCGCAATTCACTGACATCGCTGTTTCGCTCCAGGGTGGTCAGGCTCCGCTGACGGTGTTCCTTCAGCAGGGCGGCCAGCTTAAGGATATGTTCGGCGGTATCGGCCCGGCGGCCAAGGCTCTTGGTGGCTACATCCTGGGTCTGGTTAACCCGTTCACCGTAGCAGCTGCCGCTGTTGGCGCGCTTGGGCTGGCCTACTATCAGGGCTCCAAGGAGCAGGATGCATTCCGCCTGTCACTGGTTTCCACAGGAAATGCCTCTGGCACTACAACGGGCGCACTCGCGGCTATGGCTGATCGCGTTGGTGGCGTAGTTGGCACCACCGGGCAGGCCGCTTCAGCTCTGGCTCAGTTGGCCGCTTCGGGGAAGATTGCCAGTACCAGCTTCGAAGAAATCGCGATTGCCGCTATCTCTTGGGAGAAGGCTTCCGGTCAGGCCGTCGGCACGACCATCGCCGAGTTCAACAAGCTGGCCGACGACCCAGTAAAGGCTGTTGCTGAACTCAACGAGAAGTACAACTTCCTGACTGCCTCGGTGTACGAACAGGTGCGCGCCGCACAGGAACAGGGCGACAAGCAGGCGGCCGCCGCAATCGCGGAAGAGGCTTATGCAAAGGCGCTCACGGAGCGCGCAGGCAACATCAAGCAAAACCTTGGCACCCTTGAACGCGCATGGAATGACCTAGCTGGTGCCGCTAAGTCTGGATGGGATGCAATCCTTGATATCGGCAGGGAGTCGAACAAAGGGCCTGATCTGACCGCCATCCAGCAGAAGATCAACTACCTCAAGTCCACTCTGGACACGGGGTTTGAGGATGGAAATGCTCGGCAGCGTATTGCCACGCTTCAGGCTGAGTTGGATGGTTACACGAAGAAAGCCAAGGCCGAACAGGATGCAGCGGCAGCTGCTGCCCATGCAGCGCAGGTGCAGCGAGACGGACAGGTAGCCTACGAGGGCTTCCAAAAAAGCATTGAACAGAATTTCACCAAGCGCCAGAAGATGAACAAGGCGCTTGAGGAAGATGAAAAGCGTATCAATGCAGCCCGGGCCGCCGGCTACATCATCAGTGAAGAGCAGGCTGCCGCATCGCAGAAGGCCATTCGGGAAAACCCGATCTACAAAGAGTCGGCTCCGAAAAAGAAAAAGGCATACACCGAAGACGCCGGCATGAAGGCGTTAGATGCGGCGCGCCAGACCCAGGCCGTGCTGCTCCAGCAGAACTCTTCGCTGAACGCCCAGGGAATCGCTACCGAGCGCGTAGGCGCCCAGGCGCAGGCCCTGATCAAGTGGGAGCAGCAACTCGCCGACATCAAAGGCAAGAAGACGCTCACCGCCGATCAGAAGTCGTTGCTGGCCAGCCAGGAACTGATCACCGCCCAGCTCAAGAAGAACGTTGCGCTTGAGCGTGAAGCGGTGATCAGCAAAGGCATCCAGCAGGCGCAGAAAGACCAGGTGCAGCTGCTCACGCTGACCGGACAGCTCCGCGAAGCCAATAGCCTTAAGTCGTCCCTGGATGATGCGGCCCAGCTGGCCGAGTACGAGCGACAGGGCAACGTCGAAGCCGCAAAACGGCTTGAGACGATGATCAAGATTCGTGACATCAACCTCAAAGCGGCGCAAAAGCCAGGGACTGTTGAGGGCGTCACGCAGGCGCCCACGGCCCCAGGCCTCGACGCATCTGTTGGCGGCCCGGTCAGCGAGATCGACCGGCTCGACGAGGCGGCGAAGAAGCTGGAAGTATGGCGCGCAACTGAGCTTGAAAAGCAGGCAGCGTACCTGGACCTGAAGGCGATCAACGAAGAGACCTACGCCGCGCGCGTGGCGAACATCGACCAGCAGGCCACTCAAAACCGCCAGAAGATCGAAGAGGCCAAGAACCAGGCATTGCTGGTGGGCGCTTCCGATTTCTTCGGCAACATGGCCAGCCTCAGCCAGTCCGGCAACAAGAAGCTCGCCGCGATCGGCAAGGCTGCCGCAATTGTACAGGCCACCATGGACGGTTACCTGGCCGTGCAGAAGGCTTTGGCAGCATTCCCGCCGCCATTCAACTTTGCTGCTGCCGCCGCCGTCGGCGTTGCCACTGCTGCCAACGTAGCCAACATCGCAGGGATAGGCTTCTCGAACGGTGGATACACCGGTTCGGGTGGCGTTAACGAGGCTGCGGGCACGGTACACAAGGGCGAAGTGGTCTGGAGCCAGAAGGATATCCAGCGTTACGGAGGCGTGGCAGCGGTTGAGGCGCTGCGGAAAGGAAACGTTTCTCCAATCCGCCCAGGCGCAAAGGGCACTGGTCCTGATGCAAGTCGCACGCAGATGGGGGCCGCACCAGTGGTTAACGTGATCGAGGACGCCAGCAAAGCGGGTCAGAGTCAGTCGCGTGAGTTTGATGGCCGGTGGGTGATTGATCAGTTCGTCGCAAACATTAACGACAACGGGAAGGGCGCTAAAGCCATTCAGCAAATGCTCGGCATGGGAAGGGCTGCACGATGATCGAATATCCATCCGAACTGCCTTACCCGTTGCGAGACGGGTATGGGTTCAGCCCGGTCAGCCCAATGAAATCCACGGCGATGCAGACCGGGCGAACGCGGTACCGGAGGAAGTATTCCTCAGTCCCGACTGAGGCGAAGGTCACTTGGAATATGAGTGATCTGGAGGCTCAGTACTTTGAGGCGTGGTTTGAAGAGGTCCTGATCTCTGGCTCGCAGTGGTTCGAGGTTGAACTTCGGACGCCACAAGGCTTGCTGCCATACAAGGCGCACTTCAAGGATATCTACGACGGACCGACGCTGTTTGGTGTGGATCGCTTCATGTTTTCCGCAACCCTGGAGCTGTGGGAGCGGCCAATCCTCACCGGTGGCTGGGCGGTCTATGCCCCGCAATTCATCCTTGGAATGAACATCTTCGACATTGCCATGAACATTGATTGGCCAGAGTTCAAAGAAAGCCATCGACCACTTCTGACTGAGTCCGGTCAGCAACTTTTGACTGAATCCGGAGAGGTGATTTTAGTATGACCACACTAGATGCAACGACCATATCTGGTCTTCCCGTCGCTAACGATATCGCTGGCGCCGAGCTCGTTCCGGTGGTGCAGGGCGGGGTCTCGAAAAGGGCAACGGCTGCGCAGCTTCGGGCGGGTTTGGCTAAGAGCGGGGTCAATACCGACATCACCTGGATCAAGGGCCTGACCGTATCGCTTGAGGTGGCATATGGCGGTACCGGGTCAAATAATGCTGCCGGGGCCAGGGCTAACCTCGGCCTCGGCTCGCTTGCAGTCCTATCCTCTGTCAGCGTGGCGTTAGGAGGCACTGGTGCCAGTACCGCAGCCGGCGCCCGAACTAACCTTAGCGCACTTGGGGTGGGTGATTTCGGTGTCGGGGGAGTCAGCATTGCTGAAGCCGGCAACCTGAACAGCCTGGCATTTACCGAGTTTTTTAACAGCACCGCTGCCACTATAAACGTCCCTATTGGGGCTGGAACAGCGGCAGGGCAGGGTTACGGGATCCATAATCAGCACCCGAACGGGCAGTACGCGGCGCAGTACTGGACTCAGCTGACCAGTAATCGAACATTCGTGCGCGTTAAGAGTGCCGGAACTCCGCTGGCATGGAGTGAGTTCGCGTTTCTCAACGCGCCAACCTTCACCACCTCGCTGTCCGTTCAAGGGCCTGTCTTGGTGGGCCAATACCTTCTGGCCAGCCTGCCGGCTGCCAGCGCCTTTTCCGGCTTCGAGATCGACGTCACAAACGCAACTGGCGGCTCCAAGCGTTGCCGCAGCAACGGCAGCGTTTGGCAAATCCTCAACACAACCACCACGGTGAGCTGATATGGCACTTACTGAAAACACTCGCCCTTACGAAGTGCTCGTTCGCATTCATGCAGACGGCACCGTGAGTGGGCAGAAGCAGACAATTTCCGAGGTGTTCCGTGACGAAGTTTTGATCGCGGCCACAATCAATCCTCCGGAAGAACTGAGCGAAGATCAGAAAGCGCTCGCCCAACAGATCGCCGACGAGGTTTGAGATGACGACTTTTGCCACCTTGAACCCTGTGCTGCCGACCGGCTCAACTGACCCGCGAGACCTCAAGGACAACGCCGAAAATTTCGACGTGGCGGTCAATTCGCCAAACTTGGCTTGGGTTGACCGCCTGGGCGTGATCCGTCTCAGTTGGACGGGAATTGAAAAGCAGTTCGCCAACTTCCTGATCAACCAAGGTTTTCAGTTTCTCGGCGACTATGCGTCTGGTCCGATCACGATCGGGGCACAGAACCAGGTATTCAGCCGGAACGGAAACTACTATCGCCCGGGCCCGTCCTTGGTGCTGCCCTACACAACGGTCAGCAACTGGGCCATCGATGAGCCGAAGTTCCTGGTTGCCGGTGATGGGGTTCTGCGCAATGAGCTGACATCTACCGCGCTCGACAAAGGCATCAGCCTGCTGCCTGGTGGCCAGCGCCTGGTTTCGACACTGGCAGTACTGAAGACGATGCCCTCGACCACGCCCGCTACCGAGGTAAAGCTTTCCCGGTATCGCACTGGTGGACCGATCATCAACACCGAGTACGAGGCTGACTTCGCGGATGTCACCACGGTGGCAAACGATGTCGACACTATCCGAACCAACGCAGGTTTGCTGTACCGCATGAAGCACACCGGCTGGGCCACCTACCAGGCCGCCGGAGCAATGGGGGACGGGGTAACCAACGACGCGGACGCCATTGACCGTTTCCACGCGTCCCAACTCAACTTGGCAGGTATTGGTAAGTTTTTGGTGTCACGGGGTGTTACCTTTCCATCGCCCGCAGGTCGCGCGATCAATGGTGTGCCAGGGCAGTTTTCGATCATTTCCCAGGCAAACACTTCCCATGAGGTGACGTTTCGCTCGGTAAGCCCGGTAGGTCTTAAAATCACCGGCCTTGAGGTGGATGCAAACTCGTTTAACCGCCTCGGCGTCCTTACCACACGAACGATGGCTATCGAAATTTCTTCGGGCACCGACTGCGATCTTATCGATTGTATCGGGCGCAACGTAATCGGATCCCCTGTGGCGCCGAGCCAAATCCCAGGGGTGTGCATTGCCACATCCGGTTCCGGCATCCGCGTGAACACTGAGCGTTGCAAGGCCTTCAATGGCGGAACCTCAGATCGCCCGGCAGATGGTTTCTTCTGTTCCAGTTCCTACTCGACCAACACAAATGATTACGCCGAAAACTGCTTTGACACCGGCGGTGTTGTTGAGTCGTGCAGTTACAGCGGGTTTACAAATCTGGTCACTAAAAACTGTAGCGCTCCTGGGGCAATCTCAAACGCCGTGAGTTTTGACACTTACGGCTGCTACATGGACGTGCGCGGAGAGAATTGGCGCAGCGCGGTCACGGGGGGCGTTCAGGTGCTCACCGCCGCCGCCGGAAATCTTATTGACTGCTGGGCACGGGTTACTCTCACCGCAGTGGCTTATGGCATAGGGCCGGCAGTTAATTTTCGGGAGACAAGCACCGGGCGTATTGATGGTTTTACCCTCTATCCCCAAGTCAGGGGTGGAAACGAACAGGGAGTGGTGGGGACTGGCAAGCGGATTAACATCCTGAATCCTTCAATTGCTGGAACAACTGGCACTGGGGTGCAGTTTGGTGGGGACTCTACGGTAACCATCACTGGCGGGGACATCCTTGGAGCCCTCCATTCTATTGCATCCACAGGAACCGCACGGATCGTGGCTACGGGCACCGTCTGTAACTCGCCGGTCGCGTATTGCATGTACGCCTACGACACCAGTTCTATCTTTTATAACTCGGTTGTCCCACTCAGCCCTGGGTCGGGTTATGTCGGGAAGGATGCCGGTGCAACGATAAATGTATTGGGTTCACTTGGTGGCGGTATAGCCCTGCCCTGCCCGGCGCGGTTGCTGGGGCCGCTGGCGGCAGCCAGTCGTCAAAGTTCCCGGTCTACGGGCCGGCTGGCCAGACGCTTGGGTTCGTGCCGCTGTACCCAACGTAATGGCGATCAGTAGGGACTGGCAATCATGACGAGTTTTGTACTCAATCGACTCTACTCAAGCGGCGGCACCGAGATTCTCCATGGAACGCTTGAGATCACGGACGGCGTGGCCCGCCACTTCCTCACGGATGGGTTCGAGGATTTGGAAGTTGGTCTTGAGACTGGCGGACTGGCAACGTTTCTCGCCTGCGGCATATCGATTGCTCTGCCAAAGCGCGGAAGCGATGGAAAACAAGACCTGAAGTTTGCGCTGTGCAACATTGACGGCAGCGTCTCTGGGTTCCTGCGTGCTGCGCTGAAGGATCGACGCGAGATCAATCTGGTGTACAGAGAGTACATCAGCACTGACCTGGCTTATCCGTCAAAAATCCTGCGGTACAAGGTCAAAAGCGGTTCCGTGACGGCAACCGAGGCTCAGATCGTAGCCGGCTACTTCAACCTGCTCGAAACCCTCTGGCTTCGCTTCAACTACACCGGCGATTTTGCCCCAGGCATGCGGTACCAATAATGATTGATCACAGCAAATACCTCGCTGGCCAGTACCACGAGGGCGGGAGAGTGTGGCCGCTCGTTGACTGTTACGGGCTGGTTCTAGAGGTCAGGCGCGACCTTGGTCTGCCGGACTGGCCTGAATGGGCTGACATCCGGGCCGGTGACGGATCCATGGTCGAGGTTGCCGGCAAGTGGTTTCCCACGCTCACCCCGTGCGAGCCAGAAGAGGGCGCCTTGATTGCTCTGTACCAGGGAAGTGAGATGCGCCACGTAGGTGTTGTGGTCAGGTGCGGCGCATCCCTTGAGGCATTCGAAATCACCGAGAAACAGAACGTCATCTGCCTGCCGTTGCACAGGCTCAAGCGCCGCTTTGTGCGTGTGGAGTACTACAAGTGATCGAGATTTACCCATCCCGAATTGGCGTTAAAGAGGGCGACTGTTTGCCGTTGGAGAGGCACCAAGTCAAAGACCAGACAACACTAGCTGGGTGGCTGTCGGAGAACGCGAAGGGTTTCGAAATTGACGCGGTTCATCCTATCTGTATTGAGGTAGGTGGTGTTCTGGTTCCTGTTTCTGAGTGGTCATCAACCATCGTTGACGGCGATACAGACGTGAAGATTTATCCAGAGGCTCGCGCTGTTGGCGCAGTAGCGGCGGCATGGGCTGCGGTGGCCTTGGCCGCTATCTCGATCGTGATGATTCTAACAATGCCAAAGGCTGCCAAGGCAGCAAAGCAACAACAGGGTGACGATCTCGATGCGTCAACGGCAACTGGGAACCATGCAAAGCTTAACTCCCCAATCCGTGAGATTTTAGGGCGGGCGAAGGTTTATCCAGACCTTCTCGTTCCTCCGGTATCGAGATTCGTCAACAAGCGAATGATGATCACAACCTTGGCGCTATCCGTTGGTAGAGGGCGCCATGAAATACCTCCGAGCAGCATAAAAATCGGAGATACGCCAGTGGCTGCCTTTGGTTCTGACGTCAATTACACGATTTACGAACCTGGCGCATCACTGCTCGGCGATTCGCGAGCGCGGAATTGGTATCCAGCAACAGAGGTTGGTGGCACCAACGCTGGTACTGCAGGTCTTGACCTCTCAAGCACTGCGCCGTCGGAGTCTGTCGCCTTGGGTGATTCGATGCTCATTAGCGGAAATACTGTCTCGCTTCTTGGAAACAGTCCTCAGTTTCCGGATAGTTGGGGCTCGGGAACGATCGTAAAGCTCATAGCGCCGGATACCTTCACCGTATCGTCTGCGGGCAGCTACAGCCGGATCGCCGGAGGTATCGCCGACCTTGGGCCATTTATTGGCATGAAAGTTACGCTTCGAACTGATACCGATATCGACCTAAAAATCGCCAGCTACTTGCCGTACGTCGCGCCTGTGCCTGGCGTAGGCGGCTCCCCCTCCGCAGTTCTTGCCAGCGCCTCACCGTCAACCTACGACTTCAGTTCCGGCGCGGTGGTTTGGTCGGTAACCTTCCAGGGTGTTACTCGCACGGTTTCGCTGAACTCGAACTATTCCAGCATGAGCGGATTGATTTCGAGCATCACATCTCAGCTATCAGGGATCGGACTGGTTGCGCAGGAAAGCTCTGGACGAGTCAGGCTGGTAGAGCCACTAAGTCCTTACAAAGGCGGGTCCATATCCCAAACAAGCGCCCCGGTGCCGATTTTTGGCTCGGGGCCGACGTACACCGTAGGAACAGCCTCAACAGGCGGATCGCCTGAACAGCCTGCCAGCATTACCTTGGAATACGATGACGGATCACCGTTTTCAGGGCTGGCGCCAGGGCAGCAACGCTTAGCCTTAGGATACCGAGGTTTCCGTTACCAGATTGCATCTGTTAGCGGATTGACAGCTTCGGTGCTGCGCATCACGGACACAGGAGTTGTTGACTCGTCCTGGCCTGGATTTACAGCACGCACGCTCCTTGATTTCTCTATGTCTGGCAGTGGCGGTTCCGGGAACTGGATCGGCTCATTCATGGGTTGTCCTGAATACGAACTCGCGACCGAGGCTGAGTACGACGTCTTCTTCAGTCAGGGGCTTTGCTACTACAGCAAGTCCGGAAATATAAAGATCTCGTCAAAGTCAGTTCAGGTTCGCTGGAGGGATGCTGCGATCGGTGGCGCATGGACCAATATCACCCACGTATACACCGAAGCGACACCAGACCAAATTGGATTTACTCACCGCGTGGTATTCCCTTATCCGCTTCGTCCTGAGTTTCAAATGCGGCGTGTGGAGCCGGTAGCAGGCGGCCAAGCTCGTGACGCTATCCAATGGTATGGTTTGCGCACACTCCTTCCAGATCCGGGATCGTATGATGGGATCACCGTCATCACGATGGATATCCGCGTTGGCGATCGCCTGAGCGCGCAGTCTGAGCGCCAGGTCAATTGTGTTCCAACTCGGCTCTACGATAATGCGCCGGCTCGATCCATTAGAGGGGCAGCACTACATGTCTGCCAAGGGCTCGGAATTGATGAGTCGCTAATCGACATGGATGCTCTCAACGCAGTAGACCAAGAATATTGGACGCCGCGTAGCGAGCTATATGACATGTCCCACGAGAAGCCGAACCCGGTTCGTGAGGTTCTGCAGGGAATTTTCACTGCTGGCATGTCTCACCTTTCTAGCGGTAATGGCTTGCTCAGCGTCAAGCGTGAAGGCATTCAGCCGCCGCGGGGTGTGATCACACCGCACGAAATGACCAGCGAACTGACTGCCAGCTTCACTGCGCCAAGCCCTGACGACTTCGACGGGGTAGATGTCGAATACATCGACCAATACACCAACCGCAAGGAGACAGTGCAATGCCGTCTTCCTGGGAGCGTTGGGCTTAAGGTAGACAAGATTCAACTGGACGGTGTGTCTGACCGAACCAGGGCATGGCGCATCGGGATGAGGCAGCTGCGCAAATACCAGTTCTCGCGCTGGGGATATAGCGTCGACACGGAAATGGACGCACTGGTGTTCGACGATATCGACCACATAACGCTGGCCGACGACATACCCAATACCACCAGCAGCGCGCTGATCATGGGGGTTAAGAAAGTGGGCGAGATGTATTTGCTCACCCTTAGTGAGCAGATGGACTGGACGATGGTTGCTCCGCGCGCCGTAGTTCGCCGTCACGACGGTACGGTCACCAGCCTGTTTGCTCCACAGGACGCCGGCTTTCACCAGGTCCAGGTCCCGCTCGCCGCGATTGACTTCGAAATCGTCACCGACCTGAGCATTGAGCCTGCGCGATTCTTGTTCGGGCCAAGCGAGCAAGTCGGCTACCCGGCAATGATCACCGAAATCGCCCCGAATCAGGATGGATCCTGCGCTGTAACCGCTACTGAGTACTCGGATGTTTTCTATGCAGACGACGACAACTACCCGCCCGCTGCGGCGTAAACACCAAACCTTATAAGCCCGCCACTGAGCGGGCTTTTTTTCGCCTCGGGGAAAACCATGGCCTATAACACCGGAAATCCTGTTGAGCCGAATGGTTCTACTGACCCGCGAGATTTGATCGATAACGTTCAGATCCTAGATAAGCTGATGAATGGTCCGCTTGGTGAGTGCCTCAGCCGCCTTGGCGTCCCGCTGAAGTCGTGGCAAGGGATCATGAAGCAGGTGACCGATTACCTGATCGCCCAGGGTTATGAGTCTACCTACCTGGTATACGGCGCAAATGTCGTTGTTGACCGACAGACACAGTTGATTCAGCGTTCTGGCGAGCTGTACCGGGTAATGAATGCGTCTGATATCCCGCTGACCTTTACCGGAACCTGGTCTACGGATGCGCCAAAGCTGCAGGCTGTAGGGGATGCCGCTCTGCGCCAGGCTCTTGCAGGCGATGGCGGCGCGTCAATGGTCGGAGAATCATCCGGCGGCACGGTGCAGCAAGGAATCGACTCCTTGCGGTCGGCCGTTGGACGGGCCACCGTTGACATGTCTACAACGCAAAGCAGCCTAAACCAAGTCGTTGACATGCACTATGGAGTGCTTCGAGGCGTGGGCTTTGTTGCTGGAGAGCCAGGAAGCACAACAGCCACTACCGCGACAGCTGCGGTAGGTTCGGGAAAGATTATCCCGGTAGCTTCGACTGCATCATTTGTGGTGGGCCAGCTGATTACATACCTCGGCTCTAACAACGAGTATTACTCGGCCGTAGTCCAGTCGAAAGACTCCAGCGCGCTGACTATACAGACAGATATTGAGCAGCCGATCGCGTCAGGCGCCCTGGTCTCTAACTTCTATAGTGACGTGTCTCATCCAAACCTAAACGGCTTCAAGACAATCGCTGACTATACGATCCGTCACTTGATGCACAAGAGCGAGCGTGTGCTGGTGTGGCGCCCGACAGATGGGTACACCACTCAGGGAACAACTGTCGTAAACATGCTGGCTAGTGTGACTTATGAGAACCCAGGGTCTCCTACGTATCCGTCTCTTGGTATAACGGCTAATTCGGCGCTTGCTGGCGTGGTAACTCCAGCCTGGGACTTGCCAGCTGGGAATTACGTTGTGCGCGTCACTATTACCCCAGTGCTGAGTGGATCCCCAAATCAAACGCTTGCTGTAACAGCTGCAGTACGAGAAACCGTTGCTGGCGTGCCGACTACAATTTCTGCTGGCACCGGGTATGGATCGAGACCTACCTGCATAAAGCTTGCATTCCGGAAGCGTCCTAACTCGACATTTCAAATCGTAATTACCGCGCCGTCAGCTGGTCAGCAGTTTGCGGTCTCCGAGATCGAAGTTAACCGCCCAAAATCAAACCTGCGGACGCTTGATCGTGGTGTATACGTAACCCTCGGCGATTCCTGGATTGCTAACCCAGGGATGACTGAGCGATTTCAGGAACGCCTTCCCAACGCGACTTTCTACGCAAGAGGTGTAGGTGGAAACAGAATGGACCAGTTGTGGGGCCGATTCGAAACTGACGTTGCGCCCCTCAACCCTGATGTCGTGATTTGGATCGCGAGCACCAACGATATCGCTCAGGGATATCCAATAGAAACGTTCTCATACAATATGGGAATTCTGCTCAGCAAGATCAACGAAATAGGGGCTGACGCGATTGGCTTTAACGCGACAGTCGGATCACCAGCACATCCAACGCTGGGGGATCTTCTGACCCCTTCACGCAACTATGCAAATCAGATCGCTTATCTGTCAGAAGCAACAGACAGAAAGGGGGCTGGCTACGCTTCTCAGCGTCTCAATATACCTATCGCGTTGAGCATTCCAGCATCGTCGACACGAAGAGTAGCAGTGTTCCCGGGAACAACCACGCGTTCTGCGACGCTGAACAAGCTGTACGCAATCGGTCAGCTCGGCGCCGTCACAGGCAACATCCGATTTGGATATGGGGGTTCAGCTGGAGGAACGATCAGCGAAGATCTTCAAACGCTGGCGCTATCTACGACCATACGCACCAATGTCGCAGTAACCAAAGCTGCGGCTACAGAGCGATTCCTGCTTGTGGAAGTGGAAAATACGAGTGGCACGGCTCTGGATGTAATTGGTTTCATCGAGGCGACATGGACCCCAAGTTAATTAAGACACCTTGAATTAACCCGCTGATGCGGGTTTTTTATTGCCTGGAGAAAAGTATGTCGACCACCGAAACCCGAGGGGTGCGCAATAACAACCCCGGCAACATCGATTACAACCCGGCCAACCAATGGCAGGGCCAGCTCAAGCCCGACCCAGCTATCGAAAAACGCTTTGCCCGATTCGATACGCCGGAGAACGGCATTCGCGCCCTGGGTAAGTTGCTGCTGACATACCAGCGAAAGCATGGGTTGAAAACCGTGAAGTCGATCATCAACCGGTGGGCACCGTCGGTAGAGAACGACACCGCTGCGTATGTTCGCGCTGTTGAAGCCAATACCCGAACCCGGCCTGGTGCCGAGATCGACCTGAGCCAGCCGGCGATGATGACTGGCTTCGTCAAGGCAATCATTCATCACGAGAACGCTGGATATGCCTATCCCGACACCGTTCTGGCTGAAGGCGTACGGCGGGCACTGGCATGACGCCGGTGCAGAAGCTGGCCGGCCTGGCGGTGATGGTCCTGGCGCTTATGGCCAGTGCCGCGGGCGTGACCTGGCAGGTGCAGAACTGGCGGATGGGCAAGAAGCTGGCCGAACAGGCCGGCCTGCATCAGGACGACCTGGCCAGGATCAGCACGGTCGCCGCCGCCCAGGCCCGCGCCGAGCAGGATAAGCGCCTGGCCACCGAGCAACAGCTCGCCATCCAGGACCAACAACACACCAAGGAATTGACCGATGCCCAACGTACCCAAGCTGCTCTGCGCGATCGCCTTGCCACTGCTGATGTGCGGCTGTCAGTCCTTATCGACGCAGCGGATACAGCCAGTGGCTGCAACGTGCCTGCCGCCTCCAGCGCCGTCGGCGTGGTTCATGCAGCCCGTCGAGCCCAACTTGACCCAGCGCATGCTCAAAGAATTCTCGCCATCACCGGTGACGGGGATAACGCCGTGATCGCGCTGCGGGCGTGCCAGGCGTATGTCAGGGCTATCACGCGCTGAACTTCGCTTAACATCGAAAAAGTGGCAGACTCGGCCGTGGCCGGGGAGGGCCGTACCTATGAGAGGACTATTCGGCGCCGCTGTTCTGCTAGCCATTGGCGGGTGCGCAAACCATCCATTGGATTGTGCAATTGGCATCATCGCCTGGGATGACTGTTTGCCGGGGACCAAAGGATATGAGGTGAGGCAGCAGAGCTTGAAGAATCTCTCAGCAGCCCGAGCGGAAAAGAGCGCAACTGACGATGCCATGTGCCAGTCCTACGGAGCCAAGCCAGGGACTGACGCATACATCAATTGCAGGGTACAGCGGGACAAGTAGGCGCTTCCTACACTGCGGACCTTATCAAGTCCGGGTCTTTGTTCCGCACAGTGCCCACGGCAGTTTCGACCTTCAAACGCTAGAAGGTTTCGAGCCGGTTCCGGGCAATATTGTGTATGAAGTTTTCCTCCTCTGTAGAAAATTTATCTGTATGCATATACAGTTGCGTCGATCAAAATTGCCACTATTCAGGAGAGCTTATATGTCAATATACAGTGATACCCCCTACGTTTTTACCCCAGATCCCAATGTTGATAACGGGCCGCAAATTCGCTCTATTCTGCTGGCCGGTTACCGCTGGCTTCAAATCAATGGAACTGAATGTCCTATTGGGACAACAGTTCTTCTGAACCGTGATGACAACTGGCCGTACAGTGGGCAGATCATAGAGCCTGCACCAGGGATCGATAAGGTCACTATTGATGTATCAGGGATCGGTCGTAATCCGCTGGATCCAACAGATCCAAGTTATGCTGCCATCGACTACCAGGGTAATGTTCGCCCGGGCAGTTATTTGACTGCGCCGGCCTACGTAAACACGACAGAAATCTCTGTGGCTGACACTTCTCCCTACACGAACGGTTCTTGGATCGTTATTTCTGACGCCTCAACTGACTTTGATACCTATCCGATGCCGCTGGATGGGCCAATGGAGGTCAGGCAGGTTATCTACGTTCTGGCTAACTCATTGATTATCAACCGAGTCATTAAACGAGATCATCCGGAAAACGCCATCGTTGCTTTGTGTGAGCCCATCAAGAATGTGTACATCCGAAACCTGGAGTTCACGGGGGACTGTGCTGTAGCTCTGCACATGCACTATGCGCAGCAATGCGTGATTGAAAACATCACATCTTCTGACTGGGCGGGCAGGACGCTGCTTCTGCTCGATAATGGCGGAGAGTACAACACCATCCTCAACAGCTACTGTACGGGCACTGAGGCTGGTACAGAGGATGATCAGAACACTTGGGGCGTCGTTGTGGAGGGTCAGGACTCGACGCGAATTATTAACTCCGGCGGTGAGAACTGTGGCGTTGGCCAGGGCATGAACTACTGCATTGACACTGTGTCTGTAAACGCAATGGCGCGCTTCAACACGGTTAATGTCGGGGTGTATACCTCGTCCATCCGTTCTGGCTTGTTGCGGCCGCAAGTAGCCTCGCCACTGGTCCTCGATAGTGTCATCACCGATGACTGCGAAAACTGTTACATCGTTGAGCCAATCCAATTTATCTAGAGGGCATGTGGCCTGAACAAAACATTGGGTTTTGTGTTCGGTCGGCAGGACGCCGGGGATGAACCTATAAAGGCTCAGTGACTTTACGAGTGACTTCGTAAATTACGGTTCCGCACTGTTAGGCATCGTTGCAGCGAGCGCCAGGCGCGAAGCCTTGTGTTTAGCGGCCTGTAGAGATGTCCGCTTGCATGGGGTGCTAGGGGTCGAGTGTTCGAATCACTCCGTCCCGACCATATAATTCAAGGGGTTGCGAGATTTTATCTCGCGACCCCTTTTTATTTTTAGGCGTTTTTACCCCTACAAAAGCTCTGGCTCTTGGTGGAATTTTCAGCTGATACAAAGGTCATGGCGCGAGGAGAGTGCCTCGCTGTGTCCTGGTCGCTTGAGCAGAAGGGGGCGACCGTTAAAGAGCCTTTTCCGGCGCCGGTTGGTCGTTGGGTTGGGCGATGATTGTTTTGAGTTCTGCGCTCATGGGGAATTTGAGATTCAAGCCTTTGGGAGGGATGGGCTGAGTAAACCATTTATCGTAGATGGCGTTGATTTCGCCCGAGACGAAAAGTGACTTGATCGAGTCATCCACGACTTTTTTGAGATCCGGATCACCCCGACGCATTGTGCAACCATAGATTTCGTTGGATTGCGGGGTGCCGGTCACCACCCAATCTTCCGGTTTCTTTGCCTTGGCCATCTCGCCCGCCAGCAATGCGTCGTCCTGCATAAACGCAATGGCGCGGCCGGACTCGAGCATTTGGTAAGACTCTCCAATGTCTTTGGCAGAGATGACGTTCATGTTCATCTTTTTCTCGGCATTTATGACCTTGAGCATCCGTTCGGCAGTGCTGCCAGCAGTGGTCACTACGTTCTTGCCATTGAGATGGTCAAAGTCTTTGTAGATCGAATCCTTTCGGACCAACAGTCGAGTGCTGGCTTCGAAGATGCCGACTGAAAATTCGACTTGCTGCGCCCTCTCTGCGGTATTGGTTGTAGAACCGCACTCCAGATCGACAGTACCGTTTTGCACAAGCGGGATGCGCGTTTGTGACGTCACCAGGTTGTACCGTACGTTCAGCTCGGGCATCTCAAGTTCCTGCTTGATAGCGTCGACAATTTTCAATTGGATGTCATGCGAGTAGCCAACTGGTTTGCCGGAAGCGTCGGCGATGTAGGAGAACGGAATTGAAGAGTCTCGGTGCCCCAGGGTTATGGTCCCCGAGTTCTTAATTTTTTTAAGTGTACCGGTAAGTTCGGCAGCCATCGCTGGCGTGAAGGTTAACGCCGCAGTCAGCGTAACGCCCAGCATTGCAGGGAAGACTCGCATCAAAAGCTCCTCATAAAGGTGGGGCGAGTCTTTTTCTGACTCGCCCATCTTTGGCTCAGCGGACGTTTTCGCTGGGCCTGGCGACTTGCTTGTTGTTAGTGACGGTCCAGCCAGACGGTCTGTGCATTACAGAATTCGCGCACACCGAAATGCGAAAGCTCACGGCCAAACCCGCTTTTCTTTACGCCGCCGAAGGTGACGCGTGGGTCGGTTGCGCAATAGCCATTGATGAACACGCCTCCGGTTTCCAGTTCGCCAGCCAGCTTCTGGGCCAGTTGGACATTGCGTGTGTAGATGGTCGAGGCGAGCCCAAATTCACTGTCGTTAGCCAGTTCCAATGCATGTGCGGCGTCCCGCGCGGTGATGATCGATGCCACGGGCCCAAACAATTCCTGTTTGAATGAGGTCATCTGGTCGGTGACATCACCAAAGACCGTAGGCTCGTAGTAGTTGCCAGGGCCTTCGGCCTTTCTGCCTCCCAACAACAAGGTCGCACCTTCTTCCAGGGTGTCTCGGACCTGACGATCCAGTTCATCGCGCAAATCAAAGCGGGCCATGGGCCCTATGTAAGTGTCTGTGGCCAGTGGATCGCCGATGACCAACTTGGAGGTGGATTCGACAAACTTGCGGGTAAATTCCTCGACAACGCCTTGTTCGACAATTAAGCGTTTAGCCGCCGCGCAGACTTGTCCGGTGTTTTGGTAGCGGCCAATCACAGCGGCTTTGACAGCTTCGTCCAGGTCGGCGTCGTTGAGCACTATGAAGGGATCTGAGCCACCCAGTTCCAACACACATTTTTTCAAAGCTGCACCCGCCTGTGCCCCAATAGCCATGCCCGCTCGGACGCTGCCAGTGAGCGTGACCGCGGCGATGCGAGTGTCTGTTATCGCAGTGGAGACACCGTCGGGCGTGACATTGATGACTTCGAACACACCTTCAGCAAAGCCGGCGCGCTTGAACGCGTCTAGTAGCAGATAGGCGCATCCCATCACGTTCGGCGCATGTTTGAGGACGTAGGTATTGCCGGCAATCAACGCCGGGACGGCGCCACGCAGCACCTGCCAGATCGGAAAGTTCCAAGGCATCACGGCGAGAATCGGACCCAGTGGACGATATTCAATTCGTGCCTTTCCGCCCTCAACCTGAGTGGGTTCGGCGGTTAGCATGGCGGGGCCGTGCTCGGCGTACCACTCACAGAGTTGCGCACACTTTTCAATCTCACCGCGCGCCTGAGTGTTGGGTTTGCCCATCTCTTGAGTGATCATCTTCGCCATCGCTTCTGCGTTGTCGCGCAATGCCCTTGCCAAAGCGATCAGTGCTTGCGAACGCATTTCGACGGGTTGGCTACGCCAGGTGGAAAACCCCTTGTTAGCACGTGACAGTGATGCCTCCAGTTCCGATGCGGATTCGAAGGGGTAGTGGCCGATCTGCTCACCATTGGCGGGATTGATTGAAATGGCATGGGTAAGGCTGGAAACGTTAGTCATGACACCGTCCTGTAGGATGGGAATGGATTCATAGCTTCTAAGCAACGGCGCCGGTGTTGAATCAGGTCGCGCGAGCCAAAATGGATTGCGCGCGACCAATGACCGGCGCATCGACCATTTGCCCATCCAGCACGAAAACGCCTTCACCTGAACGAGCGGCTTCGATAATGCGTTGCGCCCAGTGCAATTCTTCCTGGCTTGGTTTTAGCGCCTGATGAATGATCGCGACTTGGGTTGGATGGATACAAAGCGCGCCACCAAAGCCCATGTCGCGTGCAAAATGAACCGCGCGTAGTAGCCCAGCGGTGTCCTGGATCGACGGAAATACTCCATCCAACGCTGGAGCGAGCACTGCAACCCGGGTGGCGAGCAAAACGGCGTAGCGCGCATGGCTAAGGATTTCTTCGGCGGCATGGCTGCCAGTAGTCAGGTTCAGGTCCAGACCCAGATCCAGACTACCGAACGACAACCGCTCAACGCCTTGAGTGCCGGCAATTTCGTTGAGTGCTGACAAGCCCTTCGCGCTCTCGATGATTGGCCAAATCGGTTTTTCGGTACCGGCAGCTGTGGTGACCTGTTTCGCGCTTTCTGCTTTGGGTAGCAGAATTCCGATAACGCCGGCGTGGCGTCGGCAAAGATCCAGATCCGCAACATGCGCCCAGTGATCCGGGGCATTCACTCGGACCAGAATCCGTGCATCCGGGGCTTCGCTCAGGAACGCGTCGAGATTATCCCTCGCCTGCTCCTTGAGGTTTTCTTGCACGGCATCTTCCAAGTCAACGATGACTCGATCCGCCCCGGTGGCAATAGCTTTTGAGATGCGCTCTGGTCGAGTAGCCGGCACGAACAGGGCGGAGCGAACAATTGATTTGCTCATGGCGTTGCTCCATTGCTGAACTCGATCTCTCCGATCTGTGCTGTGCCGTCCTGATTGCCAGCCCAGACCTGTGCCTTGCCGTTTTCGATTAGACGTCCGCCCACCTGGAAAGGCTTAGGCGAAATCAGAGGTCGTACTCCGCGGAATGCGAAACGCTCCAGGCGCGCAGTTGGATGCGCTTTGGTAAAGGCACGCAAATTCAACGTGGCGATCAATGGACCATGTACCACCAGCCCCGGATAACCTTCGGTCTCTGTCACATACGGCCAGTCATAGTGAATACGATGACCATTGAAGGTCACTGCGGAATAGCGAAACAGCAGGGTTGGAGTGGGCTCTATCCGTTCCTGCCATTGGCCTTCAGGTAGCTTTTCGGTACCGTTCAGTTTGGGCGGGGAAGGTTCACGGTAAACAATGTCCTGATCGTCTTGAAGGGCGCGTTTGCCGTCCTGGAAAAACTCATGGCGTACTGTGACGAACAATAAGGAACCCGTGCGACCGTGCTTCTCCTCGACGTTGAGGATGGTCGATACACAGGTCACTTCAGCATCCACTTTTAATGGCTGGAAAAACTCAATTCGGCTTCCCGCCCACATGCGATTGCGGTTATGGGCCGGCGGCAAAAATCCCCCAAGCGCTGGATGGCCGTCCGGCCCCAGTTCGCTGGCACCCACCGGCTCCTGGAAAAATGCCCAGTGCCACAGGGGCGGCAGTGGCTCACCGGGTTGTGGAGCCGACTCTTCCAATGTCGCGGCAATGCGTCTGACCAGAGTGAAACTGATCCGGTCCTGGCTTTCCTGACGTCGTCCAATCCAGGCGGAAAAATCGGAACTGCTGCTCATATTCTTTGCTCCAGTCGGTCAGTGATCAGGCCAGGATGGCCATTTCTGGAATCGCTTCAAAAAGATCCGCCACCAGGCCGTAATCGGCCACCTGGAAGATCGGCGCTTCTTCGTCCTTGTTGATCGCAACGATCACTTTGGAGTCTTTCATGCCGGCCAAGTGCTGGATCGCGCCGGAAATACCGACGGCGATGTACAGCTGTGGAGCAACGATCTTGCCGGTCTGACCGACCTGCATGTCGTTGGGTACGAAACCTGCGTCCACTGCCGCGCGGGAAGCGCCAACAGCAGCGCCCAGCTTGTCGGCCAGGGCGTACAGGTGCTTGAAGTTATCGCCGTTCTGCATGCCGCGGCCGCCGGAAACGACGATCTTGGCAGCGGTCAGTTCCGGACGATCGGACTTGGCCAGTTCTTCACCAACGAAGCTGGAAGTACCGGCGTCGTGAGCAGCAGCCACCGATTCAACGGCAGCCGAACCACCTTCAGCGGCAACCGGGTCGAAACCGGTGGCACGCACGGTGATCACTTTCACTGCAGCGTTGGACTGTACGGTCGCGATGGCGTTACCGGCGTAGATCGGACGCTGGAAGGTGTCAGCGCTGACCACGGCGATGATCTCGGAGATCTGGTCAACGTCCAGCTGCGCGGCAACGCGTGGCAGGATGTTTTTGCCGGTGGAAGTAGCGGCAGCCAGGATGTGGCTGTAGCCCTTGCCCAGTTCAGCGACCAGAGGAGCAACGTTTTCCGGCAGCTGGTGAGCGTAGGTAGCGTTGTCGGCAACCAGCACTTTAGCCACGCCAGCCACTTTCGCAGCGGCTTCAGCCACGGCGCCAGCGCCCTGGCCTGCAACTAGAACGTGGATGTCAGCGCCGATTTTGACGGCAGCAGCCACGGTGTTCAGCGTGGCCGGGGCCACTACTTTGTTGTCGTGTTCAGCGATTACCAAGATAGTCATGATTAGGCTCCTAAGCTCAAAGCACCTTCGCTTCGTTTTTCAGTTTCTCGACCAGTTCAGCCACCGACTTGACCTTGATACCCGCGCTGCGTGCAGCAGGCGCTTCGACTTTCAGGGTTTTGTTGGTGGAGGCGGTGGAAACGCCCAAAGCGTCCGCAGTCAGCACGTCGAGAGGCTTCTTCTTGGCTTTCATGATGTTGGGCAGCGACGCGTAGCGCGGCTCGTTCAAACGCAGGTCGGTGGTGACGATGGCCGGCAGTTTCAGGGAAACTGTCTGCGCGCCGCCGTCGATTTCACGGGTAACAGCCACGCTGTCGCCGCTGATTTCGACTTTCGAAGCGAACGTGCCCTGACCGTAGCCGCTCAATGCAGCGAGCATCTGGCCAGTCTGGTTGTTGTCGCTGTCGATGGCTTGTTTGCCAAGGATCACCAGCTGTGGCTGTTCCTTGTCGACAACAGCCTTGAGCAGCTTGGCAACGGCCAGGGAAGTCAGATCTTCGGCGGATTCGACGAGGATGGCGCGATCGGCACCCTGAGCCAGCGCGGTGCGCAGTTGCTCTTGAGCGGTGGACGGGCCGATGGAGACGACAACGATTTCGGTCGCAACACCCTTTTCTTTCAGGCGTACGGCTTCTTCCACGGCGATCTCGCAGAACGGGTTCATCGACATTTTCACGTTGGCGAGGTCGACGCCGGAATTGTCCGCCTTAACGCGAACCTTGACGTTGTAGTCGACCACTCGTTTCACAGCTACCAGCATTTTCATTGGGCAGTGTTCTCTCGAAAAACTTTGATTGTTGCAGGCAGGTTTTTTGTTTTCAGATGAAGGCTAAATCGCCCCGGCTGCGCGCATTTGTTCAATACGGTCTGTACCCAGACCCAGTTCCCTGAGCACCTGTTCGGTGTGCTGACCGAGGCCCGGTACGGCATCCATACGTGGCTCGAACGCGCTGTTGCTGCCGGGAGGTATCAAGCTCGGGACGGTGCCGGCGGAGGTTTCGACTTCCCGCCATCGGTCACGTGCCTGAAGTTGCGGATGGTCCCAAACACCTTGCATGTCGTTGACCCGGGCGTTCGCAATTTGCGCATGCTCTAACCGATCAAACACGGCATCGAAATTGAGTGTGGAGAACGATTCAACGATGAGTGCCCGCAGCGCTTGACGGTTTTCGACGCGCTTGAAGTTGGCAGAGAAGCGTTCGTCTTTCGCCAGTTCAGGAGTAAGCAGTACCTTGTCGCAAAACAGCCGCCACTCTCGTTCGTTCTGCAACCCCAGCATGACTGTGGTGCCGTCACCGATAGGGAAGGGGCCATAGGGGTAGATCGTGGCGTGCGCGGCGCCGGCGCGAGGGGGAGGTGTAGCGCCGTCGTAGGCGTAGTACATCGGGTAGTTCATCCACTCGACCAGGCTTTCCAGCATCGACACATCGAGGTGGCTACCTTCGCCAGTGCGTCCACGCAACAGCAAGGCAGATAGAATTCCGGTGTAGGCGTACATGCCGGCCGAGATGTCAGCAATCGAGCAACCGGCCTTGGCCATTTCTTCCTCACCCGGTCCGCCGGTGACCGATAGGAATCCGCCTTCGCTCTGGATCAACAGGTCATAGGCTTTTTTCTTTTCATACGGGCCGCCTGCGCCGTAGCCTGAAATGTCACAAACGATCAGGCGCGGAAACCGCTGATGCAAAGCCTCAAATGAAAGTCCCATTCGTGCTGCGGCACCCGGCGCCAGGTTCTGCACCAGGACATCGGCAGTGGCCAGCAAGCTGTCCAGCACCTCGGTGGCCGAATCTTGTTTCAGATCGAGGGTCAGGCTTTCTTTCGAACGATTGGTCCAGACGAAGTGCGAGGCGAGACCGTTGACGCGTTGGTCGTACCCTCTGGCGAAGTCACCCGTGCCTGGGCGTTCGACCTTGATCACGCGCGCGCCAAGATCGGCCAATTGTCGGGTGCAGAAGGGCGCTGCAATCGCATGCTCAAGGCTGACGACGGTAATGCCATCGAGCGGACGGATGCCTTTGGGTTGGCTCATGATTATTATCTCTCTTGTCATGGCTCCCCAGCCGCGCCAGCTTGGGCCGACGCACTGGGCTTTACGCTGATCCTTTAAAAGGAGCGTGGCAGTTCAAGTAGGTGTTCGGCAACGTACGACAGGATCAGGTTGGTGGAGATGGGCGCCACCTGATACAGACGGGTTTCACGGAATTTACGCTCGACGTCGTATTCGCAGGCAAAGCCGAAGCCTCCGTGGGTCTGCAAGCAGGCATTAGCCGCTTCCCAGGAGGCTTTCGCCGCCAGGTACTTGGCCATGTTGGCGCTGGCCCCGGCGTTGAGGCCGCTGTCGTATTCCTCGCAGGCGCGCCAGCGCATCAGGTCGGCCGCTTCGATTTCGATGTGCGCTTCGGCGATGGGGAATTGCACGCCCTGGTTCTGCCCGATAGGACGCCCAAACACCACGCGGTCGCGAGCATAGGCACTGGCCTTTTCGATAAACCAGCGACCGTCACCGATGCATTCGGCGGCGATGAGGGTGCGCTCGGCATTCAACCCGTCGAGGATGTAGCGGAAGCCTTTGCCTTCCTCGCCGATCAGACTGTCTGCGGGGATCTCCAGGTTGTCGAAGAACAACTCATTGGTCTCGTGGTTGACCATGTTGGCGATGGGTTGCACTGTCATGCCATTGCCGATGGCCTCACGCAGGTCGACAAGGAAGATCGACATGCCCTCGGACTTCTTCTTCACCTCGGCCAAGGGTGTGGTGCGCGCTAGCAGGATCATCAAGTCGGAATGCTGGATTCGTGAGATCCACACCTTCTGCCCATTGATCACATACTTGTCGCCGCGCTTGATCGCGGTGGTCTTGATCTTGGTGGTGTCGGTGCCGGTAGTGGGTTCGGTGACGCCCATCGATTGCAGGCGCAATTCACCGCTGGCCAGTTTCGGCAGGTAGTAGCTTTTCTGCGCCTCGCTGCCGTGTCGTAGCAGGGTGAACATGTTGTACATCTGCCCGTGGACGGTGCCGGAGTTGCCGCCGCAACGGTTCACTTCTTCAAGGATCACCGAGGCCTCGGCCAGCCCGAGGCCGGATCCGCCGTACTCGACAGGAATCATCGCCGCCAGCCAGCCGGCATCGGTCAGGGCCTTGACGAAGGTTTCCGGAAAACCTTTTTCTTCGTCGACTTTGCGCCAGTAAGCCGCATCGAATTCAGCGCACAGAGCACGTACGCCCTCGCGGATGGCATTGAGCTCTTCAGAGTTACGGTCAGTCATTATTATTCTCCTCAACGTGTCACGCACGGCATCTGCCCTGCGTGACCGGGTCCGGGCAAAGAGCAATCAGATCGGGTTGAAACCCAAGGCGGCACGGAAGCGATTCTTGACGTAATGACCATCGCGCGGTGGCAGCACCCGTGGCGGGTTTTCCGCTTTGATCTTTATCGTCGCGAGCTTGACGCCGTCGCGGCTCGCAAAGCGCTCGCGCAGGTCATGTACGCCTTCCATGTCGCGGATTTCATCGGTCCAACTGAAGCCGCAAGTCTTCGCCACCTGGTCCAGGGAAATACCAAAACCGGCGTGGCTGACTTGCATGCCGGTTTCACCAAAGTGACCGTTATCCAGCACCGCGATGGTCAGGTTGGCGGGCTTTTGCAGTGCTACCGTGGCCAGTGCACCGAAGCCCATGAGCAACTCGCCGTCACCGGTGACTACCACCACCGATTTGTCTGGCTGCGCATTTGCCAGGCCCAGACCCACAGTGATCGCGCTGCCCATGGCAGCCCACAGGTAATAATTCAGATCATTGTCACCGGCAGCCATGACGTCGTAGGACGCCGAACCGAGACCCGTCACGACCAGCACGTCTTTGCGGTCGGCCAGCAAGGCCTTGACCACTTCGCGGCGGCACAGAGTGTGGTTTGCGCTTACTTGACCCATTTCTTTTCTCCAATCAGGCGCTGACCGAGCAGCAGGGCAGTGGACGAATCACCGTTGAAGGCCATGGTCGCGGCACCGTGCAGCAGCGGGGCAACGTCTTCCGGGACGTCCGCGCGCCAGGTCATCACTTTCATCAGATTCAGGGAGGCTTCTGTGGCCTGGCCCATCGGGTTCTGCCACGCGTTGAATTCGGCCCAGTCGCCGCGCATGGTGACCACCATCAACAGCGGGAAGCCGGCACAGACTTGAAGTGCCAGGGTGTTGATGCAGTTACCGACGCCGCTGGACTGCATCAAGAGTGCACCGCGCTCACCGCCCAGCCAGGCGCCGGCGAGGTAGCCGATGCCTTCTTCTTCGGTGGTGAGGACGACAGCCTTGATATCCGGGTCGGCATACGACATGCGGATGGCCGCCGAGTGACCTGCATCCGGTACGAAGACCACGTGTTTGACGTCGTGGGCCTTGAGCACGCGGAACACGTCCTCTTGCCAATCCTGTCCCACGGTGTGTTCAGCTTCTGTTGACATGCCAATCTCCCAAGCAGTGCTGCTTTTGTGTTTTCACCCATTCTGGGAGTGCTGGGAGCGGACTGCGACTACCGTTTTTGTCTTTGAGATATGCCCATTTTGTATAGCAGGTGGGGTGAATGCGTGGCCTGCCGGGCAACGGCGATAGCCACGCATTATGGGAAGGGAAATGATTAACGTAGTGAGGTGCAGAAGGTACGGATCGCCTCGCAGGCCCGGCGCAATGAAGCCTCATCCAGGGCGTAGGCGATGCGAATGTAAGGGCCAAGACCAAAAGCGCTACCATGCACTACGGCCACATCCGCTTCGTCGAGCAGTGCATGCGCGACATCTTCGTCGGTGTGCAGTACCCGGCCACCCGCTGAGGTACGCCCGATCAATCCGGCACAGGACGCGAACGCGTAGAACGCCCCGGCTGGACTGACGCATTCAAGGCCTGGGGTGTCGTTCAGCAGCGCCACCATCAAATCGCGACGACTCTGGAATGCCACCCGGCTTTCACGGATGAAATCCTTGGGACCTTCCAGTGCCGCGAGCGCAGCCTGTTGCGACACAGAGCTGGCGCCAGAGGTTTGCTGACCTTGCAGTTTTTCCATGGCTTCCAGCAACCAGCGCGGCCCTGTGGCGAAACCGATTCGCCAGCCGGTCATAGCATAGGCCTTGGACACACCGTTCATGGTCAGGGTGCGAGGTGCCAGTCGTGGTTCAACCTGGGCCAGGGTGTAGAACGCTTGATCATCAAAAATCAGATGCTCGTAGATGTCATCGGCCAGAATCAGCACGTGAGGGTGAGCCAACAACACCTCAGCCAAGGCGTGCAGTTCTTCCCGGCTATACACCGCGCCGGTCGGGTTGGACGGCGAATTGAGGATCAACCAGCGGGTCTGCGGTGTGATCGCGGCGGCCAGCGCCGAGGGCGTCAGCTTGAAGCCAGTGTCGGCGTCGCAAGTAACGATTCGGGCTTCACCGCCACACAATTGAACCATCTCCGGGTAACTGACCCAGTACGGCGCCGGCACGATAACTTCGTCACCCTCATTGAGGGTCGCGGCCAAGGCGTTGTAGATCACCTGTTTGCCACCGTTGCAGACAAGGGTGTCTTGCCAGGCTACGTCCAGACCGTTCTCACGACGGAACTTGGCGGCCACTGCTTCTCGCAGTGAACGTACACCGGCGACCTGGGTGTAGCGGGTGTGGCCGTGTTCAATGGCATGAATGGCCGCTTCACGCACATGCTTGGGCGTATCGAAATCCGGCTCGCCGGCACACAGCGAAATAATTTTCGCGCCTTGCGCCCGGCGCTCTGCCACCCGATCCATGATTCGGTAAGTCGCGGACGGCTGCGCATTGGCAAGACGCTGATTCAGACGTTGGATATCGGCGCTCATGCGCGAGTTCTCCACTCAGTCAGGTTCATCAGTTCCAGGGTCGAGCGGCCCTCGGTCAACGCCTGCATCATCTGCGCTTCCTTGTCCGCCCGCGCTTCACCTTCTGCCAAGGTGCGTGCGGCATCCGCCTTGGGAATGATGATCACACCATCATCGTCGGCCACCACCCAGTCGCCCTGTGTCACGAAAGCACCATTGAAATTGAACGGCTGCCCCACCGAAGGCGCACTGGCTTTGACTGTGCCTTTCAGCGAGATGCCGCGGGCGAACACCGGGAACTGGCGTTTCTTCAGGGCCGCAATATCGCGTACGCCACCATCGATCACCAGCCCGACCACGCCAGCCGCTTCGGCCGCCACGGTCAGCACTTCGCCCCAATAACCGGCGATGAAGCTGCCCGTGCCTACGACCAGCACGCTGCCACGGGGCACACGTTCCATCGCCAGGTGCAGGGCGAGGTTGTCGCCGGGCGAGCATTCCAGAGGGTAAGCGGGAGCGGAGATAAAGGCACCGTCCCAGATCGGGCGGATCGCGCTGTCGACCGCGCAAGGCAGGTGGGACGCTTCATACAGCGTCGAACTGCCCAGCACTTTTGCCCGTGCGTAAGAATCCAGGGGGAGGGGGAGTATGGTCATCAAACTTTCCTCTGCAGGCTGTGGTAGCCCAGTGCGGCGCGGGCTTCTTTAAGGGTTTTGCCCTGAGCGATCAGGGCGCGAATGTCGGCTTCGACCGATTCGATCTGACGGGCACACGCTGCCACTTCAGCTGCACGAGCCCGGGGGACGACGACCACACCGTTGGCGTCGGCGACTACGATGTCGCGGGCACAGACCCGGGCGGCACCGATGGACACCGGCTGGTTGACCGACTGAACCTGTACGCGGTCTTTGCCGGTGCGCATGAAGCGGCCCTTGCTGAAGATCGGGTAGCCATCGCCCAGTGCTTTGTTCACGTCACGGCAAACACCGTCGATGACTGTGGCAGCGATCTGCCGAGTACCGGCGTACTGGGTCATGATGTCGCCCCAGACGGTGCAATCAGTGCGGCCGCCGTTGTCGATGACCACCACATCGCCGGGCGCGACGTCTTCGATGAAATCGCCAACGGTACCCGGAGGTACGCTGGCCGAGACGTACTGCACGGTAAACGCCGGGCCGACGATAACCTTGCTGTAGTTGTCCAGTGGCGCCACACCGAGGCATTGGCCGGGCAGGCCGAGTTTGTCCAGCGCATCGGAAACACCCGGGGTGTCCAGGCCTTCAAACAAGGCGACCAGTTCTTTGTCTTCGATATTCATCAGGCGTGCTCCGTGTGGATCGCTTCGAATTGGGTGTCATGCATCACTTCGGCGACCGAGCGACCGCTGCGGACAGCCTCGACCATGCCGTCCTGGCGGCGGGCGATACGCTCGCCAAGGTCGAGCACTTTCTCGATATAGGCTGAGGGCACGAATACGGTGCCGCAGGTATCGGCGATGACATAGTCGTTCTCGCTGACGTCGACGCCGGCCACGTTGATGGTTACGGCGGCATCGATCTGCACCACCCGATTGCGGGCACTGATCATGGTCACCCCGCGGCCATAAACCGGGTAGCCAATCGACTCGCTGCCGTCGATGTCGCGGCTGAAACCGTCGATTACCGTGCCGCGCACTTTCTTGCTGGCCGCTGCATTGGCGAGGATATCGCCCCAGCAGGAGATGCCTTCGATTCCACCTGCAATCACCAGCACACGATCATCGCTGTCGATCTGTTCCACCACGGGGGTAATCAGGTGCACAGTGGGGACGTTGTCGGATTTAGGAGCCAGCAGCACGGTGCTGGCGCGGCCGACAATCTTTGGGCAGTTCCACAGTGGGCGCAGCCCAACAGTGGCACCCGGCAGGCCGATGAAGTCGAGCGCATCGGAAACCGTGTTGGTATCCAGCGCCGCCAAGCGATCCAGCAAACTCTTATTGATCATGGGAAAGCCTCAGTGGTGACGGAGGCGCCCAGTGTTAGCGAGACAATTTGATAGGTATATTACTAATCACAGATGCGTTAGATACGTTAAACCTATGGATTAATCATGATCAATTTTCGACTGATTCGTCATCTCTGGTTGTTCCTGGCGGTGGCCGAAGAACAGAACTTCGGCCGTGCGGCCAAGCGTTTGGGCATGTCCCAGCCACCGCTGAGCGAGCAGATCCAAGTGTTGGAGCAGGCGCTCAAGGTCAAGCTGTTTGATCGCTCGCGACGCGGTGCGAAGCTGACCCCGGTGGGAGCGGCGATTCTGCCGGCCGTGCGCAAGTTCGCCGACCAATTGGAACGGCTGGAGCTCGCCGTGGAGGAGGCGGTGGCGGGGCAGTCGGGGATATTGACCATCGGCGCGATTTCTACGGCCATGTTTGATGTCTTGCCGGGTTTGATCGAGCAACTGAAGAGCGATTACCCGCACCTCACCGTGTCTGTACGGGAGATCGACAGCGTCGAAGCGGTGCCGGCGCTGGAAGCCGGAGACATCGACCTGGCCTTCGCCCGGCTGGACGGTGATCTGGGGGCCTCGATCAAATCACTGCCGCTGACTCAGGACCGCCTGGTTGTGGCCCTGCCCAGCGATCACCCCTTGGCGGCGCGCACGCGAATCAGCCTGGCCAGCCTGGCCACTGAACCCTTGGTGATGTTTTCCCGAAAGGTTAGTCCGGTCTACTTCGACAATCTGATTGCGACTTGCCGCGCCAGCGGTTTTTCCCCGCGCGTGCTGCATGAAGTGCGCTCGGTCGCCTCGCAAATTGCCTTTGTCAGCTGCGGCCAGGGTATCGCACTGGTACCAGCGTCGCTGAAAAAACTGGCACCGGACAATGTGGTATTTCGAGCACTGATCCAGAAGCTCAATGTCGTGACCACAGCGGTGGCCTGGAATGCAGATCGGCCCAATCCGCTGGTGCAGGAGCTGGTCACCCGACTCCAGTCCCGTGTGTGAGTCGAGCAAGGCCCTGTGCGTGAACAGGAGTGATAGGTTTGGCGTATGAAAGCCTTCCCGTATTAGGAATTTACAGAAGGCTCGATTCCCTTGAAATTGCGAGTCTGGCTGCCGGCAACCCAAGTTCGGCGCTACCTTTTCGTTCAAGGAGTCAACAACGTGTCTTCTCCAGAAACGTTCACTCATGTGCAACTCCCTCTGACGGTGGAGGGTGTCCAACTGAACGTGGCCGCCATCCATCGCGACGGCGTCCTTGCGCCGATCGTGTTCCTGCATGGTTTTGGTTCGACCAAGGAGGACTATGCCGACATCGTGCAGCAGCCCGCGTTCGCCGGTCACCCTTTCGTGGCTTACGACGCACCGGGTTGTGGTGAAAGCCAGTGCGATGATCTTTCCAGGATTTCCATTCCCTTTGTGCTGCAGACAGCGCCGCAGGTGCTGGCACATTTCGGCATCGAACGCTTCCATCTGGTCGGCCATTCCATGGGCGGTCTGACCGCATTGATGCTGGCGCATCAGTTCCCGGACCGGGTGCTCAGTTTCGTCGATATCGAGGGCAATATCGCCCCGGAAGACTGCTTCCTCAGCCGGCAGATCATCGACTATCCGAGCAACGATCCCGAGGTGTTTTTCGCCGCCTTCATCGAACGTGCCCGACACGCCCCTGCCTATGCCAGTGCACTCTATTCCGCGAGCTTGCGGCACAAGGTGCGTGCCGGTGCGGTGCGGGGGATATTCCAGTCGATGGTAGATCTTTCCGATAATGCCGATCTGATGAGCAAATTCCTCGGCTTGAAATGCCCACGAATGTTCATGTACGGCGAGCAGAACGCGTCACTGTCCTATCTGCCGCATATCCAGGCCGAAGGTGTCCGGCTGGCCCCCATTCCTGATTGCGGGCATTTCCCGATGTATTCCAACCCCATCGCGATGTGGCAACAGATCGCCGATTTCCAGGTGAGCAGCCTTACCGGGTAAACCCGGTCGTCCTGAGGGCTTCCTGATCATTCGCGGGAGCCTGGCCAGGCCACGAAGTTGAAATTCAAAAGCTGATTCAGTCACTTCTCCTGCCTTCGGGCGGCGACTTGTGCAGGCGCGTGCGTGCCTGAAATCCGTGTACCTATAAAAACAAGAGGTTCGACCCATGCTTGATGTCATTAATGATTTTCTCTCCGGCAAGCTTCTGATCGTGCTCATCGTAGGCCTGGGCGGCTACTTCACGGTGCGTTCACGCTTTGTCCAGTTCCGCCATTTTCTGCATATGTTCGGCGCCTTCCGCGATAGCGTGCAAAAGAGTGCCGGGCAGATCAGCTCATTCCAGGCATTGATGCTTAGCCTGGCGGGGCGCGTAGGTGCGGGCAATATCGCCGGTGTCGGGTTGGCGGTAACGTTGGGCGGCCCGGGCGCGGTGTTCTGGATGTGGGTTACCGCGCTGGTGGGCATGTCCACCAGCTTCTTTGAGTGCAGCCTGGGGCAGTTGTACAAACGGTGTGATGCTAACGGACAGTTCCGCGGCGGGCCGTCGTATTACATCCAGTACGGACTGAAACAACCCTGGCTGGGCAAGGTCATGGCGTTACTGCTATTGGTGACCTTTGGTTTCGCCTTCAACGGACTGCAATCCCATGCCGTGACTCACTCGCTGAATAATGCGTTCGGTTTCTCTACGACCTACTCCGGAATTACGATTGCCATATTGCTTGGCCTGGTGTTCATGGGCGGCATCAAGCGCATCGCCGCGGTCTCGGACCTGCTGGTGCCGGTCAAAACGCTGGCTTACATTGGCGTGACCGTTTATGTGATCGTGCTCCAGTTTGATCATGTTCCCGGAATGCTGATGACCATCTTCAAAAGTGCTTTCGGCCTGGATCAGGCGTTTGCCGGCCTGGTCGGCAGTGCCATTGTCATGGGCGTCAAACGTGGGGTGTTTGCCAACGAGGCGGGACTGGGGAGTGCTCCCAACGTAGCCGCGGTGGCGAAAGTGGATCACCCGGCGGCTCAAGGGGTGGTTCAGGCCTTCAGCGTTTTTCTCGATACCTTTGTGATCTGTACCTGTACGGCGCTGCTGATTCTGCTGTCAGGCTTTTACACGGCTAGTTTTGAAGGCGATGGCCTGGTGCTGACTCAGAACGCGTTGGCGGCAGTGGTCGGAGATTGGGGACGCACCTTCATCAGCGTGGCGTTGGCGCTGTTTGTCTTCACGTCGATCCTCTACAACTACTACCTGGGCGAGAATAACCTGCGCTTTCTGCTGGGCGACAAGCGCGCTGCAGTCATTGTCTATCGTGGTTTGGTGCTGCTGCTGATCCTTTGGGGGGCCGTACAAAATCTGGGCACTGTGTTCGCTTTTGCCGATATCACCATGACGCTGCTGGCCTTCGTGAATCTGATCGCCCTGGCGCTGTTGTTCAATGTCGGCATGCGCTTGCTGCGCGACTATGACCAGCAACGCAAAGCCGGCATCAAAACGCCTGTCTTCGATTCAAGTCAGTTCAAGGATCTTGATCTTGATTTGCATGCATGGCCGAACCGGGAGCACGCGGCCAACGTCCTCGCCGAAACTGTCACTCAAGTTGCACCTGCATCTGCTACCCAGTGATGCAAAAAGGGCCCATGGATCTCATGGGCCCTTTTCAAATACCTGCTGTAATCGTCAGTGCTTCAAACGCTCGCAGCGTGTGACTTTGCGCAACCCTTCAAACCGGTGCGCTCTTCGATCTCACCGGAACCGCTGATGTATCCATAGCGCGAAAGATTCGGCATCAGCATCGCGGCGATGAAAGTGATGGTCACGACGGCCGCGACATAGAAGAAGAAATATTCCTCAATGCCTTGGGACCGGAGCGACAAGGCGACGTATTCGGCGGTGCCGCCGAATGCCGCATTGCCGATGGCATACGGAAAGCCTACGCCCAATGCGCGTACCGCAGGTGGGAACAGTTCAGCTTTGACGATCCCGGCAATCGGGGTGTAGAGCGACGCAATGGCCAGGCCACCAAACACCAGCAGGAACGCCGTAAACGGGCTGCTGACCGATTGCAGTGAATAGAGCAGGGGAATCACCAACAGCATCGCCAACCCGGAAAACATCAGCATGTGCGCCTTGATCCCGATACGGTCCGCCAGCAAGCCGAACAGTGGCTGGCAGAACATGAAACCGACCAGGGCCGCGGTCATGATGAAACTAACCGTTTCCGGGCTGAAACCGGCTGAGATCACCAGGAACTTCTGCATATAGGTGGTGAAGGTGTAGAAGTACAAAGAACCACCGATGGTAAACGCTACCACCAGCGCGACCGCCCGTTTGTGCTTGAACATGCCGCGTAGCGAGCCGGCGTCTTTGCGGCTCATGTCTTTCTTGGTGGCGGTTTCATGCATGGCGCGGCGCAGATACACCACCACGATTGAGCTCAGGGCACCGATGAAGAACGGAATCCTCCAGCCCCATTCGCGCAATTCTTCGCCGGTGAGGGTTTGCTGGAGAATGACCACAGTCATCAATGCCATGAGCTGACCGGCAATGATGGTGAAGTACTGGAACGAGCCATAGAAACAGCGACGCCCAGGTGTAGCGATCTCACTGATGTAGGTGGCACCGGTGCCGTACTCCGCGCCGACTGACAGCCCTTGAATCAACCTCGCGACGACAAGCAAAACTGGCGCCGCCACACCAATGGTTTCATAGGTCGGCATGACGGCAATCAGCAGGGAGCCGGCGCACATCATAAAAACCGAGATAATCATCGAGACCTTGCGGCCGCGAGTGTCGGCAATCCAGCCGAAAATCCAGCCGCCGAGAGGCCGCATGAAAAAGCCGACGGCGAAGACGCCGGCGGTTGCGAGCAACTGACTGGTGGTGTCGCCTTTGGGGAAAAACGAGCTCGCAAAATAGATGGCGGTATAGGCGTAAATGAAAAAGTCGTACCACTCCACCAAATTGCCCGAGCAGGCACCCATGATGGCTCTGACGCGATTCGGACTTTTTATCTGATCGGACTTTTCAGTGTGGAGTGTTGAGTCGCTGGTTGATGCAGACATTCTGTTCACCCTTTTTTCAAGGCGAGACGATACGAGGCGCACGCTGATGCGTGTCCGACGTTGCAAGCTCGATGGGTTGATGGGCTTAACGCAGTTGCAGTGATCCTTTGACGACCAAGGCACATGAAGAGGGGGGATGTATATGAGAGGTCAGCTGCTTGCTGACTGTGTAAGGCGGGTCGGTCAGGTAACGAGAAATGCAGTAAATCATGACGTAAGCCCTCGAATCTTATTCTTGTAGTCAGTCGAGCGCTCTTGGCGTCGACGTTGATTGCACGCTACCGCAGAGTGACGAGGGTAATAAGCCGTCAGCCAGGCCTAACTGATATACCGAAATTTTATAGCTTGCCTTGCAACCCGTGCGGGCTGGGGGATACAGCCGGCTCGAAAGTCGCAAGGCCCCATGCGGCGCGGGCCCTGTGGCATTCCAAGGAACGCTAATGCGTTTACACTCATACTACTTTCGACGCATTTCGCGCCGAGCCCGACTTTGACTGGCCAGGTAATGGATGTCGTTCAACTCAAGACCCTAATTCATGTGGCCGAGCTTGGCAGTCTCAGCAAGGCCTCCGACCGGCTTCACATCGCACAACCGGCACTGAGTAGGCAAATTCGTCTGTTGGAAAAGGAACTCGGGGCCTACCTTTTTGATCGGCATGGACGAGGCATGGAAATTACCGATGCCGGCCGTGAAGTCTTGGCGCATGCCACTCGAATCATGGAAGAAATGGAGTCCATTCGAAGTTCTGTGGTGGGCGGAAAGACCTCTTTTCGGGGAACGGTCGTCATCGGTACGACGCCGACGGTAGCGGAAATCGTCACCGTTCCTCTAGTGCGCAAAATCAAAGAGGCGCATCCGAATCTTGCCGTCAGGTTTTCCTCGGCCTTCAGCGGCTATCTGCTGGATTGGGTTCAGCGTGGCGAATTGGAACTGGCGATTTCTTACGATCCCCAACCCCTGCATACGCTGCGTATCGTGCCGGTGATGATGGAAAATCTGCTGCTGGTCGGCCCCGCCAGCGCCAACCTGCGTCTTGATACACCGGTGTCGTTCGAGTCTTTGGCAGAGCAGCTATTGGTGTTGCCAAGTGCTCGGCATAGCCTTCGCGTGATTCTGGATGATTGTGCGCGTGAAGTCGGGATCAAGCTCAAGACCAGTGTCGAAGCGGATTCCTTTGGCGCGATGATTGCCTTGGTCTGCAATGGGTTCGGTTTGACCGCTTTGCCTTTGGCATCGATTTACGCCCAAATCGAAGCTGGCGTGCTCAGTGCCGCTCCCTTGATTGACCCCATTCCCATGCGCAAACTTGTTCAGGTTTTTCCTGCCGACAGGCGTGTCAGTCCGGCTGCCAAATTCGTCGGGGATGCCTTCATCGAAATTGCTGCCGACCTGGTCAATCGTAAGATTTGGGCTGGGCACATGCTTTGAGCCAATGGATTCGTTGGCTAGGTGAATCGTTCGTTTAAACGTAATTGCTCAGCTAGTCACGCTATCCGCCTTTCTCACCACTGATGACATCGTCTTGAATCAACAAACGCGACTGCCTGGCGTATTCGGCATTTTTATTTTGGGGATGCTGCAGGTTCTGGTCTGGGGAGGCTCGTTCTTCCTGATGGCCGTCATGGCCGATCCGATCATGAAAGAAACCGGCTGGGCCAGCCAATGGGTGTATGGCGCACTGTCTCTGAGCATTCTGGTTTCCGCGTTGCTGGCGCCGTTGACCAGCCAGCTTATTGGCCAGTACGGCGGTCGCCCTATTCTGGCCAGTAGCGGTCTGGGCGTCGCCATCGGGTTGTTTCTGATGGCCAGTTCGACCTCGTTGCCGATGTTTTTTTTGTCTTGGGCTGTAATAGGTGTCGGTATGGCGCTGGGGTTGTATGAAGCGCTATTCGCCGCTTTAGGTTCTCTCTATGGGGAGCGAGCGGGCAGTGCGATTACGGGCATCACGCTTGTGTCCGGGTTTGCTACAACACTGTCATGGCCCGCGGTTGCGTTGGTCATCGAACACGTTGGTTGGCGCACGACGTGCGTGGCTTATGGAGTGTTATTGGTCATTGTCGTGGCGCCGCTTTATTTCTGGGTGCTGGCACGGGGCACGGGACCACTCATAAAAAGTCAGGCAGTGGGTGGCGAAAGTTTCTCAATCGACCGGCGGATCTACTTGTTGCTTACGCTGATTTTTGCTTTGGGTGCAGTGATCATGACGGCGATGTCGGTCCAGCTGATTTCATTGTTGCAGGGGCAGGGTTACTCGCTTGCAGCCGCCGTCGGACTGAGCGCATTGCTGGGGCCGAGCCAGGTAGGATCACGTGTTCTACAGGTGTTTTCGCGTAAGCGACACCCAATCTGGACGACGTTGATCTCCGTGATATTCGTGGCAATTGGTCTGCTGTTTGTGACCATCGCACCGGCAATGACTGCCCTGGGGTTGGTGATCTATGGCGCGGGTAATGGTTTGCGGGCGATCGTTCGAGGACTTCTGCCATTGGCCCTCATGTCGCCCACCCATTATGTTTTGCTGATGGGACGCATGGCTCGGCCTTCGCTCATAGGACAAGCCTTGACCCCCCTTGCAGGCGGTTACCTGTTGCAGACCTGGGGCGCTGGCGGTGTGCTTGCGGGACTGAGTGTGCTGGCTGTATTGAACGTGCTCTTGGTCTTGCTGCTCATTCGACTGGTATGAAAAGAACAGCGCTGATTGTCATCTTCCCTAAGGATTCGGCTGGCATCTTCAGAGATCAGCGATTCAAGTTCTTTGATGGTGATTTTGGCCATAAAATGAGTTACCCCTACTTTTCCCCCCACAAAAACGGCGGCTCTTGATGGACGTTCCTGGACTCTCGTAGAGCAGAACACCTCTGGAACTCAAGTAAACACTAGCTTGGAGAAATCCAGAGTAAAATTTTGGAGTCTTTCAAGAAGTATGAAAAAGGAGATGGGGTGCTAGGGGTCGAGTGTTCGAATCACTCCGTCCCGACCATATTATTCAATGACTTAGCCCAATCTACCCAGGTTGGGCTTTTTCATGCCCAAAAAATATCCCACGACTGCCACCCGTGCTCACGCCCATGCGCTACGCAACGGCAATGGATAAGCCAATCAAAGCGTCCCCTGTGCCCTGTACAACCCTGATCGGCTAGCCGGCGTACTCGACTGAAACGGCAGGTGTCTCCACTGCTTGGTGTGGCTTGGTACATCGCGTCGGCGGCTTTAGCGAGAAGCGCTCCGACGGTGCTGTCGTTGTGGGGGCAGAGCAGTAGGTTGGCTCATAAACTGCTGGCGGCGGTTTTGAGATCCGCTGCTGACGCGAAGTCTGTTAGGCGAAGACAAAATATTGGCGATGAGGCATGTTCACCGCGGATTTTCCGCCTGATCCTTTTTATGGCGCGCATAGCCATCGACAAAAAATAGGGGTGAAGCCTGTCCCTTTTTTTCACCTCGCCTGTCATTCCAGGCAAGTGAACATAATCGAGAGCTTCCCCAATGCCCGTCGTCCGCCCCTTGCGCTTGCGCCCGTTGCTGAAACTGAGTTTGCTGCTGAGCCTGAGTACCAGCCCGTTGTTCGTCCCCGTCAGCTATGCCGAAGACAGCGCGCCGCGCCGCAGCTACCAGGTGCCGGCCGGCAGCCTGAGCGCGGCGTTGACCCGGTTTGCCGGGCTGGCGGGGGTCAATCTGTCGCTGGACCCGGCGTTGGTCAGCGGGCGTAGCAGCCAAGGCCTGACCGGCGAATATGGTGTGGAAGAGGGCTTTGCGCGCCTGCTGCAAGGCTCCGGCCTGCAGCTGCAACCCATGGGCGAGCAGGCCTACATGCTGGTGCCCCAGCCGGATGGCAGCAGCCTTGAACTGGCGCCCACTTCCATCCTCGGCACCACCGGCCTGTATGACGGCGACAGCTATGCCGGCGGCCAGGTGGCGCGACGTGGCTCCCAGGGCTTGCTGGGCACCCGCGACTTTATGGAGATGCCCTTCAGCATCACCACCTACACCCAGGACACCGTAAAAAACCAGCAGGCGCGCACCTTGGGCGACCTGATCGCCAATGACCCCTCGGTACGCGCCACCAACCCAGCCGGTGGGCGCTATGAGCAATTCACCATCCGTGGCTTCAGCCTGTTCAACAGCGATGTGGCTTACAACGGTCTGTACGGCGTACTGCCGACCTACAGCATCGATATGGAAATGGCCGACCGCGTCGACATCCTCAAGGGGCCGACCCAGTTGATCAACGGCATCTCGCCGCGAGGCAGCGTGGGCGGCGGTATCAACGTGGTGCCCAAGCGCGCCACCGACAAGGACATCACCTCGTTCACCGGCACCTGGGCCTCCGACAGCCAGGCCGGCGGCGCGGTGGATGTGGGCCGGCGCTTTGGCGAGGATAACCAGTTCGGCCTGCGCTTCAACGGCGTGAAGCAGTCCGGTGATACCGAGTGGGATCACCAAAGCGTCGACCGTGAAATGGCCGTGCTCGGTCTGGACTTCCGCGGCGAGCGCCTGCGCCTCTCCACCGATATCGGCCACACCGAACGCGACACCGACGCGCCCCAGGAGCGCGTGCAAGTCGCCGCCGCCGCGCCGGTGCCCCGGGCCAGCGATGTGCGCCGCAACTATGCGCAATCCTGGAGCAAGGCACGCACCAACGACACGTTCGGCACGTTCAACGGCGAGTTCGATCTGAGCGATAACGTGATGCTCTATGGCGGCGTCGGCGTGCGCAAAAGCAGCCACGACTTCCTGCGCCACGCGGTGTCCGTCACCAACGCGGCCGGTGCCTTCAGCGTGCAGCCTCGGGATTTTACCCGCGATGAAAACGTACGCACCGCCACCGCCGGCGTGCGCAACTGGTTCCACACCGGGCCGGTGAGCCACGAGGTCAACCTGGCGGCCAGCTACTTCTATATGGACTTCACCAATGGCGGCGCGCGTTATGCGGCGGCACCGAGCAACCTGTACGACCCGGTGCAAACGCCGACACCTTCGACGCCTACGCGCCAGGACGCCAAGGTCTACACCGAAAACAAGTTCAGCGGCCTGGCGTTGTCCGACACCCTGGGCTTTTTCGATGATCGCCTGTTGCTCACCCTCGGTGCGCGCTGGCAGCGGGTCAAGGTCGACGACTGGAGCAATGGCGTCAAAGGCGACACCGCCTACGACGAAGAAAAAATCTCGCCCTCGGGCGGTCTGTTGTTCAAAGCCACCGACAAACTGTCGCTGTATGCCAACTACATGGAAGGGCTGAGCCAGGGCAAGATCGCGCCATCCACCTCGGTCAATGAAGATCAGATCTTCGCGCCGTTCATCAGCCGCCAAGTGGAAGTGGGCGCCAAGTACGACGCCGGTGCCTTCGCGGTGACCGCCGCCGTGTTTCGCATCAAGCAGCCGGCCTACGAGACCAACGCCACCACCCGCGTGTTCGGTCCCAATGGCAAGCGCCAGAACGACGGGGTGGAGCTGAGTGTATTCGGCGAGCCGCTCAAGGGCGTTCGCCTGCTGGGCGGCGTGATGTATATCGACAGCGAACTGAAAAACACCACTAACGGCACCTTCGACGGTAACCGTGCGCCGGCCACGCCCAAGTACAACGTCAACCTCGGTGCCGAATGGGACGTACCGACCCTCGAAGGCCTGACCCTGACTACCCGCGGCATCCACTCCAGTTCCCAGTACCTGGACCAGTCCAACGTCAAGGAAATCGACGCCTGGAACCGCATCGACGTCGGCGCCCGTTACGCATTCAAGGTGGACGACAAACACATCACCCTGCGCGCCAACGTGGAGAACGTCGCCGACAAACGCTACTGGAGCTCGGCAGGCGCTTCGGACGACAGCGAGCCGGGGCTGACCCTGTCTACACCGCGGACGTATCTGCTGTCGGCTACCGTCGACTTTTAACGCCCGGCGCGGGCTGCAACGGGTTAAGCAAAAGGGTAAGCGCCGTCGGACTGCCTGACCGAGCGCTCCTCCCCGGCGTGTTACTGGCACTGTTCTGCTCACAATCGGTGCCATCTGTGAGCCATTTGGTAGCACGCCTCCACACACGGCAGCCGTTGTTAACCGACGGGGCGTGCCGCTGTTACGTGCAAAATCAGTCTCTTAAACATTGCCTGGTGCATCTGGCACATATCCTGCTGTGTTTGTATCCGTGGATAATTGGATACAAAAATACAAAAGGTGACGCTGATGCAATTTGCTCCCGCTTACGTTGACCGTCAGCCGCTGACTGCCGAGGAGGAGGCTTACAACTTCCTGCTCGACGCCATCTGCGGCGGTCGCTTGCGCAAGGGCGATCGCCTGATCGCCGAAGACATCGCCAGCGAGATCGGCATGAGCCGTATGCCGGTGCGCGAAGCGTTTCGCCGTCTGGATGCCCAAGGGCTGGTGACTTTGCGTCCCAACCGTGGCGCGATTGTCAGTGGCCTGGACATTGATGAGCTGCACGAAGTCTTCGAGATGCGCAGCGCCCTGGAAGGGCTGGCGGTACGCGTGGCGGTAGGCCGCATCGGCGAGCGTCAGTTGGCGGCGCTGGAGCGTCTGCTGGATGAAATGGATGACTACCGCGATGAGAGCGCCGAGTGGGTCAGCCGACACCGCGCCTTCCACGAATACCTGTGCAGCCTCAGCGGCAGGCCGCGTTTGATGAAGCAGATTTCGGCGTTGTATTCCCTGGTCGAAGCGCCGATGCGGCTGTGGCTGCAGCACGGTGAAAAACCCCTAAGCGCGCGCCAGGAGCACTCGGTGATCCTGGAGGCGATTCGTGCCGGCGATGCCGCGCGCGCCGAGGCCGTGGTGCGTGAGCACATCGAAGGCACCGTGCCGGCGCTGATCCAATTCCTGCAAACAGAACAATAAGAACCACTGTGTTTTGACGTTGAGTCCTGCCCCGTTTTTCCACGAACTGGAGTGTCTGGTCATGCATAAACACCGCGCCTTGCTGGTGGCTGTCTCCCTCGGTCTGTGCACGCAATGGGCCGTTGCCGCGCCCCAGGTGCCGGAGCGATTGCGCAACGTCGACAAACTCACTTATTGCTCAGGCATGGATTCACCGCCCCTGGTCTCCTTCGATGAGTCTCAGAAACCCCGGGGGCTTACCGTGGACCTGGGCTTGGAAATCGCCAAGCGCCTGGGCGACAAGCAGGTGCAGTGGAAGGTGATTCCGTTCTCCGGGCTGGTGCCGGCGTTACTGGCCCAGCAATGCGACATGATCGTTGATCAGCTGTTCGACAAGCCCGAGCGGCGGCAAGTGATCGACATCGTCAACTACATGTATTCCAGCCAAGCGGTGGTGGTGCCCAAGGGCAATCCCAAGGGCATCAAGACGCTGGACGACTTGTCCGCGCACAAAGTGGCTGTGCTCAACGGCTCCACGATCAAAACCCTGCTGGACACGCAGAACGACAGCCTGACCAAGGCCGGCAAGCCGCCGATGAAACTGGTGGTGTACAACACCGACACCGACGCCTTTCAGGCCCTGCGCATCAGCCAGGTGGACGCCTATGGCACCACCGTGGAAACCGCCGGTTATTACGCGGCGATGGCCCCGGACCTGTTTCAGGAGGGCGTGCCTGCGTTCAGCCGCATCCTCACCGGCCTGGGCATGCGCAAGGATGACCCGCAACTGACGGCCGCCGTGCAGCAGGTGATCAGCGATATGCGCACCGATGGCAGCTATGTGCAGTTACTGAACAAGTGGCATGTCAGTAGCGACACACTCGACTGAGGTCCGCCGCGATGAACTTCAATTGGGATGTGTTCTGGCAGTACCTATTGCAGCCCAGCGGGGTGTACCTCACCGGGCTGTGGCTGACCTGCCTGATCAGTGTGCTGGCCATGGCGCTGGGGTGTGTGCTGGGCCTGGCGGCGGCGTTGTTGCGGCTGTCCGGCAACCCGTTGCTGCACCTGCCGGTACGCTTTTATGTGTGGCTGATGCGCGGCACGCCGTTACTGGTGCAGATCGTGTTTCTGTACACCGCATTGGCGGCGGGCGGGATTTTCCGCTTCGAGGACATCGAGCTGTTCGGCTTGATCGTCCCCGGCAATATCCAGGCGGCGATCATTGCCCTGGGCCTGAACGAAGGCGCGTACATGGCCGAAATCATCCGCGCCGGTATCGGCGCGGTAGACAAGGGCCAATACGAAGCCGGACGTTCCCTGGGCATGGGCTTCGCCAAGTTGATGCGGCGCATTGTGCTACCCCAGGCGTTTCGCGTGATCGTGCCGCCCCTGGGCAATGAGTTCAACGTGATGCTCAAGAACACCACCTTGGTCAGCGTGATCGGCGTGCAGGAGCTGCTGCTCAGCACTCAGATGATCACCTCGGCGACGTTCCGCGTGTTCGAGTTGTACCTGGTGGTCGCGTTGTACTTCCTTACGCTGACCACGTTGTGGGGCTTTTTCCAGCGCTGGCTTGAAGTGCGCTTCAGCCAGTCCGACCGGCCGTCTGCACCGCCGCCGGCAGCCAGCCGCATGTTCGGTCGCAGTACCCTGAAACTGCTGAGGGGACGTTAACCATGGCGCATCAAAGTGAAGAACTGATCATTGAAGCGCTGGATATCCACAAATCGTTCGGCGCGCTGCAGATCCTCAAAGGCATCTCCCTGCAAGTGCGGCGCGGCGAAGTGGTGGTGCTGATCGGCGCCTCCGGTTCCGGCAAGACCACGTTTATCCGCTGCATCAACCTGCTGGAGGACATCCAGGCCGGGCGCATTCGCGTCAACGGCCGCGCCATGGGCTACCGCGAACGCAGCGACGGCAGCCTGGTGCGCGATTCGGAGCGCAACATCGCCCGTCAGCGCCGCGACATCGGCATGGTGTTCCAGCGGTTCAACCTGTTCCCCCATATGACCGCGCTGGAAAATATCATCGAGGCGCCGATCCAGGTGCTGGGCACCCCGCGTGCCGAAGCGTTGGAACAGGCGCGCGGTTTGCTTGCGCGGGTGGGCCTGGCGGACAAGGCCAGCCACTACCCGTCGATGCTCTCCGGGGGCCAGCAGCAACGGGTGGCGATTGCCCGCGCGCTGGCAATGAAACCCCAGGCCATGCTGTTCGACGAACCCACCAGCGCCCTTGACCCGGAAACCGTCGGCGAAGTGCTGCAAGTGATGAAAGAACTGGCCGAGGAGGGCATGACCATGGTGGTGGTGACCCATGAAATGGGCTTTGCCCGTGAGGTGGCTGATCGCGTGGTGGTGCTCGATCAGGGCGAACTGATTGAGCAAGGGCCACCGGAACAGATCTTCAGCCATCCCAGCCACCCGCGTACCCGAGCGTTTCTCAGTCGCGTGCTCTGAACGCACGCCAACCCCCCGTATTCAAGAGCCTTTGCCATGTTGAATTTCTCTGCCCATGAGTACCCCTATCCGTCGCAACGTCAAAGTGTGTTCGCCCATCGCGGCATGGTAGCCGCGTCCCAGCCCCTGGCCGCTCAGGCCGGTATTGAAGTCATGCAGCAGGGCGGCAATGCCATCGATGCCGCCATCGCCACGGCGGCGGCGCTCACCGTAGTTGAACCCACCGGCTGCGGCCTGGGGGGCGATGCGTTTGCGCTGGTCTGGTGCAAAGGCCAACTGCACGGTCTGAACGGCAACGGCCATGCGCCGGCAGCGTTGAGTATCGAGGCGGTCAAGGCAGCCGGCTACGAGCGTATGCCGCTGTACGGTTGGACGCCGGTGACGGTGCCTGGCTGCCCGTCGGCTTGGGCGGAGCTGTCGCAACGCTTCGGCAAGTTGCCCTTCGCTGCGCTGCTGCAACCGGCCATCCGCTTGGCACGGGATGGTTTTCCAGTGTCGCCGGTGGTTGCCCATCAATGGCAACTGGCCGTGAACGAATTCAGCCCCCATCGCGACCCGGTGCTCGATGCCTGGTTCGACACTTTCCTCATCGATGGGCGCGCGCCCAAAACCGGCGAGATATTCCGCAATCCGGCCCAGGCCCGCACGTTGGAGGAACTGGCCGTCACGCGCTGCGAAAGCCTGTATCGCGGCGCCCTGGCCGAGCGCCTGGACGCGCATGCCCGCGCCACTGGCGGTTACCTGCGCGCCAGCGATCTCAAGGATTACCGCGCCCAATGGGTGGAGCCGATCCACATTAACTATCGCGGCGTCGACGTCTGGGAGATCCCCCCCAGCGGCCAGGGACTGGTCGCGCTGATGGCGCTGAAAATCCTCGAAGGTTTCCACTTCGATCACCGCGACAGCCCACAGACCTGGCATCGTCAGCTTGAAGCCATGAAGCTGGCCTACAGCGACGGCCTGCATTACATCACCGACCCGCTGCACATGCGCATGGCGGTGGACGACCTGCTCAGCGACCGCTACAGCAGCCGCCGCCGCGCGCAGATCGGCGAGCAGGCGCAACCGCCCAAACCAGGCGACCCGCACGCCAGCGGCACGGTGTACCTGGCCACCGCCGACGCCGAAGGCAACATGGTCTCGTTCATCCAGAGCAACTACCACGGCTTCGGCTCCGGCGTGGTACTGCCCGACAGCGGCATCGCCCTGCAGAACCGCGGCCAGGAGTTCAGCCTCGACGCCACCCACGCCAACTGCCTGGCTCCCGGCAAGAAAACCTTCCACACCATCATCCCTGGCTTCCTCACCCAAAACGGCCAGGCCCTCGGCCCATTCGGCGTGATGGGCGGTTACATGCAGCCCCAGGGGCACGTGCAGATGGTGATGAATCTGGTGGACTTCGGCCTCAACCCCCAGGCCGCGCTGGATGCACCGCGCTGGCAATGGTTGGGCGATATGAATGTCGGCGTCGAGCACGGCGCTTCTCGCGAGTTGGCAAATGCCCTGGCGCGGCGCGGCCACCAGGTGCAGATCGCCAGCGACCTCACCGATTACGGGCGCGGGCAGATCATCCTGCGCGACCCACACAGCGGGGTGTTATGCGGCGGCACCGAGCCGCGGGCGGATGGGCATATCGCGGTGTGGTAAGACGCACCATTTGCGGCTCATGGGCATTTTGGATAGGGTGCATACCTGCCCCCCAGGATGCCCCCATGACCGATCCCGCTCCTAAAACCCGTCGCGCCCCCAAAGGTGAAAAACGCCGCGAAGAGCTGCTGGACGCGGCCTTGCAGGTGTTTTCCCGCGAAGGTTACAGCGGCGCGTCCGTGGCGCGGGTGGCGGCGGTTGCCGGTCTCTCGGTGGCGGGGTTGCTGCATCACTATCCCAGCAAGATCTCGTTGCTGATGGGCGTGCTGCAACGGCGTGACGAGATTAATCAGCGGATCGCCGATCAAGTGCGCGCCGAGAAGACGCTGTGCGGGTTGCTCGGCAGCCTGCGGGCGATCAATGCCGCGAACGCCAATGCGCCGGGGGTAGTGCGCGCGTTCACCATTCTCAATGCCGAAAGCCTGCTCGATGCACAGCCGGCCTGGGCCTGGTTCCAGCAACGCTATGAGGGGATCCAACGACGTTTGCAGGGACAGTTCGCCGATCTGGTGGCGGCGGGGGAAGTGCGCAGCGATGTGGACATCCCTGGGCTGGTTGAAGAAATCCTGGCCATGATGGATGGCCTGCAGATCCAGTGGCTGCGGTTTCCCGAGCGGGTGGACCTGGTGGCGCGCTTCGATACCTACCTTGCGCGGGTCGAAGCGGCCATCAGAACCTGAGCCGAACGCGGGTCAAGTGTGAGAGGGCGCAAGCCCAGCCACACTCGACCGCGCTGGATCAGTTACCTGCAGCGCTGCCCTGGCTGCTGTCATCACTCATGTCATAGCCATCACCGTCGCTGGTGCCGCTGTCGCCTTGGTTTTGATGCAGCACGCCGCCGGTCTTGACCGTCGATTCACGCAACGTCGAGTTCAGCGCCGAACGTGGCAGCGGGTTGCTGGTGCCGGTCGACAGTTCCTGGCGGAACGGGTTGACCAGCTTGGCGTTCAGGCGAATGTCCTGGGACGACGCGCCCACCGACAGGGTGAAACTGTCGGCGTCCACCACCCAGTGCTTGCTCGCCACGTCGTAGTAGGCCAGCGAGCGGTCATTGAGCTCGATGGTGACGCGCTTGCTTTCGCCCGGCTTGAGGAACACTTTTTTGTAGCCCTTGAGTTCCTTCAGCGCGCGTTCGACTTTCGGGTTGTTCTGCCCCACATACAATTGCGCCACTTCGGCGCCGCCCACCTTGCCGGTGTTGGCCAGGTCGAACGAGACTTTGATCGGCGCACCGGCCACCGCCACCCCAGGGGTGACGCTGATATTGCTGTAGCCAAACGTGGTGTACGACAAGCCGTAGCCGAACGGGTAGAGCGGTTTGATGCCCTTTTTCTCGTAGCCGCGATAACCCAGGAACAGGTCGTCCTTGTAGCTCATCTCGTCCAGGGTTTCTTGGTTGTCGAACTTGGGGAAGGTCGCGTAGATCGGGTTGTCTTCGATATTGCGTTCGATGCTGATCGGCAGTTTGGCCGACGGGTTGACCTTGCCCAGCAGGATCTCCGCCAACGCCTGGCCACCGTTCTGTCCAGGGTAGAACGCATGCAGCGCGGCCGGCACCTGATCGACCCAGTCGCTCATCTTCAACCCGGTGCCGCCGTGCAGGGTGACGACGGTGTTCGGGTTGACCTTGGCGATGCTCTGGATCAGCAGGTTCTGATATTCCGGCAGATCGAAGCTGTGGTCGAAGCCTTCGCCTTCGTACTCGTTGCTGTTACCGGCCGCGACCAGTACCGCGTCGTAGTTGGCCAGGTCCTTTGGCGCCACCAACGAAGCCCAACTCATCTGCACGCCCACCAGGCCGCCCATGGTCGAGAGGTAGCCATTGCGACGCGAGTATTCCAGCTTGATGTCGACCGGTTTGCCGGCCTCCAGCTTGACCTTGGCAAACACCGGAATGGTCGGCGGGATGCTGTTGTTGGGCAGCGGCTTGCCGTCGCCGTTATCGAGGACTTTCTGGCCGTTCACGTACAGGCGCACCGCACCGTCGGCGCGCACCTTGAACACCTGCTCGCCGCTGACCGTCGGGGTAATCTGGCCGCTGTAGCGGATCGATGTGGCGGCGGTGTCGCCGTTGACCGGCAGGCTGTCGGTGGACCAGTCCAGGTCGACATGCTGGTCGGTGCGGCGCGCGGCCGGGTCGCCGGACCAGTTGGCGTTGCTGAAGAACTCGGTCTTCAGGCCCTTGACGGGGTTGCCGTCGCTGTCGGCGTGGGTCCAGGTCGAGGTGGCCGGGTCCAGGGACAGGCCGTCGATAAACTCCACCTTGGCGCCTGGCGCCAATTGCTGCAGGCCGCTCAGCTCGCTGATGTAGTTGGCTGCCATTACGTTGGCACTGCCGAAACCGGTGGGCGGCGCGTACTTGGCGAGGCTGCCGACCACGGCGATGCGCTTGACCTTCTTGGCATCCAGCGGCAGCAGGTTGTTCTGGTTCTTGAGCAGCACAATGCCTTCGCGCGCGGCATTCAGCGCCACGCGATTGCTGGTGGCGCTGTTCATGTTGTGGCTGGTCAACGGCGCCTTGCTGTCGAACTTGTACAGGTAGATCTGCTTGAGGATGCGCCGCACTTTGTCATCAATGGTCGCGCTGCTCAGCTCGCCGCTGTCCAGGTACGGCTTGAGCACCGTGCTGTTCATCTGGTAGCCCATCATGTCCAGATCGGTGCCGGCCTGGGCTGCGGGCAAGCCATCGACCACGGCGTTGTAGTCGCTCTGCACAAAGCCCGGATAGCCCCATTCGGTTTTCAGAATGTCGTGCATCAGGTGCTTGTTCTGGCAGGCGAACTCGCCGTTCACCTTCTGGAAGGCGCACATCATCATCGCGACTTTGCTGTTCTTGGACGCGGATTCGAACGGCGGCAACGTCATCTCGCGCAGCACGCGTTCGCTGATGATTTCATTGAGGTGGAAGCGGTTGCTTTCCTGATCGTTGGCGGCGAAATGCTTGGCATTGGCCCACACGCCACGGGACTGGATACCGTTGATCAACGCAGGACCCAGGCTGGCGCCGAGGAACGGGTCTTCACCGGACAGGTACTCGAACGCACGGCCGCTGTACGGCATGCGGTACAGGTTCACACCGGGGCCGGTGACGAACTGATAGCCGCCGCTGGCGGTGTCATAACCCAGCGCCCGGCCCAAGTCGATGGCGCGGCGCGGGTTCCAGCTGGCTGCCAGGTTCGGGCCCGACGGGTACACCACGCCCTGGGCGTTGCCTTCGCTGGTGTAGCGCACGCCCACGCCACCGTCGGCGCCGTGGATCTGCGGAATGCCGTACTGGCTCAGGGGTTTGACGTCCCAGCCACCGATACCGCCGATGTAGGCAAGTTTTTCCTCCATGGTCATCTTCGCCAGGGTTTTATCCGCCGCTTTTTCCGCGCGGCTCATTCGGCCCTCGTCCAGCGCCGGGCTGGTGCCCGCATGCACTTGGGACACGGCCAGGGCCAGCAGGGCGAGCGCCGACTGCGCCCCGATCTTTTTGCGTTTACTCATGGGTCTCTCCGACAACAACAGTTCAATCAATAGGCGCGTTAAACAACAGGGTTTGCTGCGCGCTCATCACTTTTTCAAAGGCAATAGTTGCCCCTGATCGCAATTTTTAGCCGATGGCTAATTGCAACTACTTGGCGAAATTCGCGGACGTATTAGTTGGAAATTGTATTAATTATTCTTGTGGATGGTGTCTATGCGATATCACGCCATGGCATTTTGAATCGCAAAAACGTCACAATTAAGGCAATTCTTGCGCTTATAAGTCAAATAAAAGCTAATTTTTGCGAAAAATAAGAAATAATTCCTTACGTTTTGGAACTTACACTAAACCTACAAGTCGATTGGTTTAAGAAAATATATGCAGTCATGGCGAACTAATGGCGTTGCCCGATAGTTCTAAAGTGCCATGTTTCATACAGGCTGTAACACTTCCTGCTTTGGTGTAGGGTCTTGAACTTAGTCAAGGCGCCACTTGAGCCGAACGCTGTTTTTTATCTGGAGAATATTTATGAAAGTTTCCCTGTTGGGTGCCGGTATTGTGCTGGGCGTTGCATTGAGTGGCGCGGCCATGGCCGCCGACTCCACCGATGCAGATGCCCAGTCTGGCGCTGCCGATTCCACGGTGCTGACCCAGACCCACGATGCCAAAGCCGCCAAGAAACAAAAGGCCGAAACCACCAAGGGCGGTCGCCCACTGAACAGCAGCCACCAGGCCGCGCCGAAAACCTCGAACTAACGGGAAAACCGATCGCCTGTGGGAGATGGCAAGCGCCATTCCCACAGGCCTGTTGAACATAGTCCCTCACATAGCCCCTCAGACCGTCACCCATGTCCAACCCTTCAACGCCCATCGATGCCTGCCAGACCCCCCTCCCGGAGACCGACCAGGTCTGCGCCTGGCTGATGCGGCACGCCGGCCTGAAAACCGTCGATCTGGAGCGCGCTCGCCGTCTGGCCCAGGCGTCCGCCGACGACGAATTGCTCGGCCTGCTCACGCGTCTGGGGCTGGTTTCCGAAGTTGAACTGGCGCGCGCCTGGGCCCAATTGCTGGGCGCGCCGCTGCTGTTGGCCGAGGCCGCGCCCGCGCTGCTCGATCCGTTGCCGGTGTTGACCGAGCGCTTTATGCGTCATTACCAAGTGGTGCCGGTGGGGTGGCAAGAAGGCGGGCTGACGGTGCTGTCGGCCAACCCGGCGCAGCGCTACGCGTTCCAGGCCCTGGCCTATGCCTGCGGGGTGCCGGTGTGGCTGGCGGTGGGGCCGCGCACCGAAGTCGATACCTTGATCGAGCGCTATTACGGCCAGGGCCGTTCGACCATGTGCACCTTGATCGAAAACCTCGATGAGCAGGGCGGCGCCTTGGAAGACATCGAACACCTCAAGGACATGGCCTCCGAAGCGCCGGTGATTCGTTTGGTCAACCTGATCCTGCAACGCGCCGTCGAGCAGCGCGCCTCGGACATCCATATCGAACCGTTCGAGAACCAACTCAAGGTGCGCTACCGCATCGACGGCGTGCTGCACGACGCCGAAGCGCCGCCGTCCAGCTCGTCGGCGGCGGTGATTTCCCGAGTAAAGATCATGGCGCGCCTGGACATCGCCGAGCGCCGCCTGCCTCAGGACGGGCGCATCATGCTGCGCATCCAGGGCAAGGAACTGGACCTGCGGGTGTCCACGGTGCCCACCAGTTTTGGCGAGTCGGTGGTGATGCGTTTGCTCGACCGCCAGACCGTACGCTTCGACTTCCAGAGCCTGGGCTTTGACGGCGAGCGCCTGCAAACTTTTCTCGATGTGCTGGAGCGGCCCCACGGCATTCTGCTGGTCACCGGCCCGACCGGCTCGGGCAAAACCACCACGTTGTACACCGCGCTGTCGCGGCTCAATACCGCCGAACGCAAGATCATCACCGTGGAAGACCCGGTGGAATACCAACTCGAAGGCATCAACCAGATCCAGGTCAAACCCGCCATCGGCCTGGATTTTGCCGGTGCGTTGCGCTCTATCGTGCGTCAGGACCCGGACGTGATCATGATCGGTGAGATCCGCGACCTGGAGACCTGCCGCATCGCGATCCAATCGTCGTTGACCGGGCACCTGGTGCTGTCGACCCTGCACACCAACAGCGCGGCGGCGAGTATCACGCGCCTGCTGGACATGGGCGTGGAGAGCTACCTGATCGCCTCGACGGTCAACGGCATCCTCGCCCAGCGCCTGGTGCGCCGCCTGGACCCAGCCACGCGCGTAGCCTTCGAAGCACCGCCTGAATTGATCGCGGAACATGGCCTGGATCGTCTGACGGACCGACGTCCGATTGTGCTCTATCGCCCCGGCACTGGTGGTTATCGCGGCCGTAGCGCCATCACCGAATTGCTGGTGATGAATGACGAACTGCGCAGCCTGCTGATGCGCCAGGCCGACGCCGCCACCCTCGAACAGGCGGCGCGCCGCAGCGGCCTGCGTACCCTGCACGAAGAAGGCTTGCGCCAGGCGCTGGCCGGCATCACCTCGCTGGAAGAAGTGCTGCGCGTCACGCGTGGGGAGGGCACGTGAGCCTGTTCAAATACCGCGCTCTCGATGCTCAGGGTGCGCCGCACAACGGCACCCTCGACGCGAAGGATCAACCCACTGCCGTGACCCTGCTGCAAAAGCGCGGCCTGCTGGTGCTGCAGCTCGAGCCTGCGGGCCTCAGTGGCCTGCATAAAGCCCTGGGCCGTGGCCAGCTCAACGGCGCCGCCCTGGTCAGCTTTACCCAGCAACTGGCCACGTTGCTCGGCGCCGGGCAACCCTTGGAGCGCGCCCTCGGCATTCTGCTCAAGCAACCCGGCCAACCGCAGACCCGCGCGCTGATCGAGCGCATCCGCGAACAGGTCAAGGCCGGCCAGCCGTTATCCAAAGCCCTGGAAGCAGAGGGCGGGCAGTTCTCGCCGTTGTACCTGAGCATGGTGCGCGCCGGTGAGGCAGGCGGGGCTCTGGAAAACACCCTGCGTCAACTCAGCGATTACCTGGAGCGCAGCCAGTTGCTGCGAGGCGAGGTGATCAACGCGCTGATCTATCCGGCGTTTCTGGTGGTCGGCGTACTCGGTTCTCTGGCGCTGCTGCTGGCCTATGTGGTGCCGCAATTCGTGCCGATTTTCAAAGACCTTGGCGTGCCGATCCCGCTGATCACCGAAGTGATTCTGGGCCTTGGGCAGTTTCTCGGCGCCTATGGATTAGCCGTGCTGGCCGGCCTGATCGTAACGGTCTGGGTCCTGGTCGCGCGCCTGCGCGACCCCCAGCGCCGCGAACGCTATGACCGTCGCGTGCTCGGCCTGCGCGTTATCGGCCCGTTGCTGCAACGGGTCGAAGCCGCACGCCTGGCGCGCACTCTCGGCACCTTGCTCAGCAACGGCGTGGCCTTGCTGCAAGCATTGGTGATTGCGCGGCAGGTCTGCACCAACCGCGCCCTGCAAGCCCAGGTGGCCCAGGCCGCCGAGTCGGTCAAGGGCGGCGGCACCCTGGCCAGTGCGTTCGGCGCCGAGCCGCTGCTACCGGACCTGGCCCTGCAAATGATTGAAGTCGGCGAACAGGCCGGCGACCTGGACGGCATGTTGCTCAAGGTCGCCGATGTGTTCGACGTCGAAGCCAAGCGCGGCATCGACCGCTTGCTAGCCGCGCTGGTGCCGTCGCTGACCGTGGTCATGGCGGTGCTGGTGGCGGTGATCATGCTGGCGATCATGCTGCCGCTGATGAGCCTGACCAGCAATATATGAACCCACAAGGACCCACTCCCATGCGCCATACCCGATTCAAACCCGCCCGCCGCCAGGGCGGTTTTACCTTGCTGGAAATGCTCGCCGTGATCGTGCTGCTGGGCATCGTCGCGACCATCGTGGTGCGCCAGGTCGGCGGCAACGTGGACAAGGGCAAATACGGCGCGGGTAAGGCCCAATTGGCCAGCCTGAGCATGAAGATCGAAAGCTATGGCCTGGACGTCGGCTCGCCGCCCAAGACCTTGCAGCAACTGGTCGACAAACCCGCCAACAGCGCCGGCTGGGCCGGTCCGTATGCCAAACCGTCGGACCTCAAAGACCCGTTCGGCCACGCCTTCGGTTACCGCTTCCCCGGCGAACACGGCGCCTTCGACCTGATTTTCTACGGCCAGGACGGCCAGCCCGGCGGCGATGGTTACAGTGCCGACCTGGGCAACTGGGAATAACCCATGCCCGCCCGCCAACGCGGCTTTACCCTGCTGGAAATGCTGGTGGTGATCGTGCTGATCAGCGTCGCGGCCGGCTTGGTAGGGTTTGGCCTGCAACAGGGCCTGCGCGCGGCCAAGGAACGCCAGGTGGTAGGGCAGATGGTTGAAGCGCTGCGCAGCACACGGGCGCGGGCGATTGTCAGCGGCGCCACGCAAAGCACGCTGTTCGACTTGAACACACTGAGCTTCCAAGCTCCGGATCGCCCACGCAAACATTGGCCCGCCGAGCTGCAAGTGACCCTGCACACCGCCGAACAGGCCGGCTCCGCGATTGAGTTCTACCCCGACGGCAGCTCCACCGGCGGTCATCTGCTACTGGCCCACGGCACGCGGCGTTGGCGCATCGATATCGGCTGGCTGACCGGCAGCGTGCAATCCAAGGCGTTGCCATGAAAAACCAAGGCGGTTTCACCTTGCTGGAAATGCTCGCTGCGCTGCTGTTGATGGCCCTGTGCAGCACGGTGCTGCTGGTCGCCTTTGGCCAAAGCGCACGTTCGTTGCTGCAAGTGACCCACAGCGACCGCCTCAGCCACGCCGCCCTCAGCGTGATGGACCAGGAAGCCTCCGGGCCCCTCGCCAACGGCGTGCGCCAGGGCGAACTGGACGGCATCGCCTGGCAGTTGCGCATCGCCCAACAACCCGGACGCCTCGGCCAGCCGCATTTGTTTCGCCTCGACCTGACCGTCAGCGAAGGCCCGCGCAGCGCGCAATTCAGCACCTTGAAATTGCGCGGAGCGAGCCTGTGAACACGCGACAACAGGGCTTCACCTTGCTGGAAATTCTTATCGTCATCAGCTTGCTGGGGGTGCTGCTGGTGCTGGTCGGGGGCGCGCTGCTGGGGGCCAATCGCGCGGTGCTCAAGGCTCAGCGGTACACGCTAAGCCTGGATGAAGTACGCGCGGCGCAGCAGTTTCTGCGTACGTCGATCAGCGAGGCACTGCCCTTGGATGTTACCGAGGATGATAGCCAGACCGATGGCTTCTTTGTCGGCAGCGCCCAGCGCATGCAGTTTGTCGCAACCCTGCCCGGCGTGCTCGGCGGCGGCATCCAGCGCTTTACCTTGCAGTTGACCGGTGACCAGGCGCAGCGCGATTTGCAGGTGGCGTTCGCGCGGTTTGAGTCGCCGGCCCAGGTCAGTGTGCCGGCCTCGCGGGGCGAGCCGCAGGTGTTGCTCAGCGATGTCGAAGACCTGCAGATGAGCTATCGCGGCCTGTCGCCCAAGGGCCAGCCGACCGGCTGGCTCAGTGACTGGCCATGGTCGCGGCGCTTGCCGCAGACGGTGCGGATCGCTGCGCGGGTCAACGGCCCAGTGCCGTGGGTGACCCAAGTGATTGCGCTGCGCCTGAACCTATCCAGCGGGGCCGCGGAATGATCCGCCATCAACGCGGCGTCGCGTTGCTGCTGGTGCTGTGGGTATTGGCGTTGCTCAGCCTGCTGCTGGGCGGCCTGGCCGGTTGGGTGCAACTGGAAACGCGTCAGGCGGCGTGGCATCGCCAGCACACCCAGGCGGTGCTCACGGCCGAAGCGGGTATCGCCCTGGCGATGCAGGCGTTCGCCGACCCGTTGCAGCGCAAACAGTGGATCGCCGATGGGCGCGAAATCCCATTGGTATTCGACGATGCGCAGCTTCGCGTCAGCCTGCGCAGCGAGCGCGGCAAGTTGTATTTGAACAGCGCCGAGGTGGCCGATTTTGCCCGCCTGGCCCTGGCCTGTGGTGCCAGCCAGGCCCAGGCCAACCAAGTGGCGCGGGACCTGGAGGTGCGTCGTAACCAGGGCCTGGCGCCGTTTCGCGTGGTGGAAGAACTGCGTCAATTACCGGGCATGACCCAGGCGCTGTACAGCGCACTCGTACCCGAGATCAGCCTGTGGAGCGGCCTCGACCGGCCTGACCCAGCCTTCGCCAGCGCCCTGATGCGCCGTGCCCTGAACCTGCCGCACCTGAGCGCGGTGGGCGCCGACCCCGGCGAGGTGCTGGTGATCGACAGCCACGCCGAACGGCCCGGCGGCTACCACGCCCGATTGCAGGCCACCGTGTTATTGAGCCCCGCGCGAGGCAGCGCCCAACCTTATCGAGTACTCCGTTGGCAAGAATGAATGACCTCCTCGCGGCGCGCCTGCAACCGCTTACGGCGCCCATCGCCCAGCGCTGGCGTGGCAGCCTGTTGCAACAGGGCTGGCGACTGTGGCTCAAGGAACTGCGTGGCTGCCTGCCGCGCTGGTTGTCGCTGCACGATATCCCCGACCGGCTCTACCACTGGCCACTGACCGCCGCCGTGCCGCCAGTGGTGGGGGAGGTGCGCCAGGTGTTGTTGCTGGCTCCGCAGGCGGTGCTGATGCAAACCCTGCGGCTACCACCGGCGGCGGCGCGCAATCTGTCCACGGTGGTGGGTTATGAATTGGATCGCTTTACCCCGTTCGATGCGGACCAACTGTACTTCGTCGCCCGCCAGGAGCGCCGCACGCCGACCCATGTCGACGTGACCTTGGTGGCGATTTTACGTGAGCGTCTGGACCAGATCCTCAGCGACTGCGCCGCCCTGGGGTTGCAGCCCCATGCCGTGGATGTGCAGGACGCTGGGGGCAACGCCCTGGGCGTGGACCTGTTGCCGCCGCCGCTGCGCCGCCGTCAGCGTCCGGCCGGCAAGGGCTTGCAGCGCAGCCTGCCGTGGCTGTGCGGCGCCTTGATGATTGGCGCCATGGTGCTGTGGCTCGATGACCGTCAACGGGTTTTGCAGGCCATGCAGCAGAGCGTGCGCGAGCAAAAAGCGCAGGTGGCCGACGTTCAAGCGTTGCGCCAGCAACTGCTTAATACCCGCGGCGCCGCGCAGTACCTGATCCGCCGCAAAATGGCGCAACCGCCGCTGTCGGCGCTGCTCAACGAACTGACCGCGTGCCTCCCGCCCGACACCTGGCTCGACCAGTTGGAAGTCAGCGACGGGGCCGAGGTGTCCTTCTCCGGCCAAAGCGCCAAGGCCAGCGCGCTGATCACTCGGATCAAAGGCTGCCGCAGCCTGGAAAACGCCCAGTTCGAAGGGGTGATCCAACCCGATGCGCAAACCGGCAAGGATCAGTTTTCCTTGCGCGCCCACCTGCACCAGGAGGCCGCTGATGCGCCGACCCCTGACACCCCGTGAACGCCGTGGCGCCGCCCTGATCGGCCTGGCTCTGGTACTCGGCGCCGTGTACTGGCTGTTGATCGACAGCTGGTTCGCCGGCCCCTTGCGCGCTATGGGCGAGCAAGCCGAGCAGTTACGCGAGCAACAACAACGCTACGCCGGGGTACTGCGCCAGGCCGATAGCCTGCGCCAACAGTTGCAGCAGGCGCGCCAGGACCCCACCAGCAGCACCAGTCTATTGCCCGGCGATGACCCCAGCGCGGTGGCCGCCGACTTGATGCAACGCATCGCCGACCTGATCAACAGCCGCGCCACTGTCGGCGGTGGTTGCAGCTTGACCCAACGCATGCCGATCACCCCGGAACAAGACAACAGCGAGCCCTATCGCCAGGTCAAAGTCAGCCTCACGCTTAATTGCGCCATTGAGCCGTTGACCGCGATTCTGCACGAGCTGGAATACCAGCGGCCGTTTCTGTTCGTTGATGAAATGAGCATCCGCCGCGCGCCGAACGCGCCGGCCAGTGGCGGTGCCGGCAAGCTGGTGGTGCACCTGTTGGTGCGCGGCTACCTGCAACCGGCGAGCGCGCGGCAGGTGCAGCCATGATCAGTGCATTGCGCCCCCTCGAATGGGTATTGCTCGGCGTGGCCGCGCTGTTGGGCCTGCTGATGGCCGGTATTCTCAGCAGCATCGGTGACGCACCCCAATGGCTGCCGGCGCCTGCGCCGGATGCGCGTACCCAGGCCGCGCCCAAGGTGCTGAATGCACCAAGTGCAAGTCTCGACAGCCTGGCCGGCACCTGGCAGGCGCCACTGTTCAGCCCGGATCGCAGCCCTGACCGCGCTGTCGGTCAGGCCGGTGTGTCCGGCTTGTCGAGCCTGGTGCTGACCGGCGTCCTTCTGGACGGCAACGTGCGGGTGGCGCTGCTCAAGCGCGCGGATGGCCCGCCGCTTAAAGTCCACCAGGGTCAGACCCTGCCCAACGGCTGGCGACTCGAACAGCTCACCCCACGCGACGCCCGTTTTGTGCTGGATGGCCGCACGCAAACCCTGAGCCTCAATACCCCGCGTTTGCCGCCGCCGTCCACGACGCCCCCGATTACCCTTCCTCACGAGTCCACCCCTTGATCGATACTTTCCCTGGCGCTTTGCGCACCACTGCGTTTTGCCTGGCCACCGCCGTCACCCTCGGTGGCTGCGGGACCTTTCCCGAGCACCTGGACGCCGACCCGGCGCTGTTGCACGAAGCGTTGCAAGGCACCGGTTCGCAACGCCCGCCGGTGGACCCTGCAACGCAGCAGGCACCGCTCGACAATCCCCAACCCAGCGCGAAAAACCCACCCCAGCGCCAGTTGATCCGTGGCAACCAGTCCTTCGTCCGCCCCCCAAGCGCCGCGCCCGCCGGTCGCGAGGAGAGCGGTGGCGACATCGTGTTCAACTTCGCCGACCAGCCCATCGAAGCGGTGATCAACAGCGTGATGGGCGACCTGCTGCACGAGAACTACAGCATCGCCCAGGGCGTGAAAGGCACTGTCAGCTTTTCCACGTCCAAACCGGTGAATAAGCAGCAGGCGTTGTCGATCCTCGAAACCCTGTTGTCCTGGACCGACAATGCCATGATCCAGCAGGGCAACCGCTATGTAATCCTGCCGGCGAGCCAGGCGGTGGCGGGCAAACTGGTGCCGCAGATGCGCGTGGCACAGCCGTCCAGCGGGCTGTCGGCGCGGCTGTTTCCGTTGCGCTATATCTCGGCCACCGAGATGCAGAAACTGCTCAAGCCATTTGCTCGCGAGAATGCATTTTTGCTGGTGGACCCGGCGCGCAACGTACTGAGCCTGGCCGGCACTCCGGAAGAGTTGGCCAACTATCAGGACACCATCGACACCTTCGATGTGGACTGGCTCAAAGGCATGTCCGTGGGTGTGTTTGGCCTGCAACGCGCCTCGGTGGCCGAGCTGATGCCCGAGCTGCAAAAGATGTTCGGCCCCGACAGTGGCATGCCGTTGGCGGGCATGGTGCGTTTCCTGCCGATCGAGCGGACCAACTCGGTGGTGGCGATCTCGTCGCAGCCGCAGTACCTCAGCGAAGTCGGCGACTGGATCCACACCATCGATGAGGGCGGCGGCAACGAGCCGCAAATGTACGTGTATGACGTGCGCAATATGAAGGCCACCGACCTGGCCAAGTACTTGCGACAGATCTACGGCACGGGCGCGATCAAGGACGACGCCCCGGCTAAAGTCGCCCCTGGCTTGCGCACCGCGACCCTGTCATCCCCCGGCACCAACAGCACCTCCGGCAGTACGCCGGGCGGCTTGAGTAACAACCTCAATAACAACCCGCCCGCAGCGGAAGATGAAGAGCAGGAGCCCGAAGCCGATCAGGACAGCACCGCCCAGGACGCCAGTGAAGGCGCCCCGACCAAAAGCCTCGACGCCGGCACCCGCATCACCGCGCAGAAGAGCAGCAACCAACTGCTGGTACGCACGCGCCCAGTGCAGTGGAAAGAGATCGAATCGGCGATCAAACGCCTCGACAACCCGCCGCTGCAAGTGCAGATCGAGACGCGCATCCTCGAAGTCAAACTCACCGGTGAACTGGACCTGGGCGTGCAGTGGTACCTGGGGCGCCTGGCCGGTAATTCCACCAGCACCACCGTGGCCAACGCCGCCGGTAGCCAAGGTGCGCTGGGCGGTGGCGGGGCAGGGCTGGGGGCGACGGATTCGTTGTTCTACTCCTTCGTCAGCTCCAATCTGCAAGTGGCCCTGCACGCCCTGGAAACCAATGGCCGTACCCAAGTGCTGTCGGCGCCATCGCTGGTGGTGATGAACAACCAACCGGCGCAGATCCAAGTGGGCGACAACATTCCCATCAGCCAGACCACGGTCAACACCGGTACCTCCGACACCACCTTGAGCAGCGTCGAATACGTGCAAACCGGTGTGATCCTCGACGTGGTGCCGCGCATCAATCCGGGCGGCCTGGTGTACATGGACATTCAGCAGCAGGTCAGCGACGCCCAGGACCAGGCCGTCAACAGCGACACGCAAAATAATCCGCGCATCTCCACACGCTCGGTCTCGACCCAAGTCGCGGTGCAGAGCGGGCAAACGGTGCTGCTCGGCGGCTTGATCAAACAGGACAATGCCGAGAGTGTCAGTGCGGTGCCTTACCTGGGGAAAATTCCGGGATTGCGCTGGTTGTTCGGCAACACCAGCAAGTCCAAGGACCGCACGGAATTGATCGTGCTGATCACACCGAGGGTGATCACCAGCAGTAGCCAGGCGCGACAAGTGACGGATGACTATCGCCAGCAGATGCAGTTGTTGCGGCCTGTTCAGTAAGCAGGTTTGAACTGCCTGCGTCATCGCAAAGGCTGGCTCATAACGCTGTGGTGAACAGGCTTGCCCTGCGCTGGGCTGCGAAGCAGCCCCACTTCAGACACTGTGGTTTTATCGGGCACACCGAGGGGCTGGGCTTGGGGGCCGCTTCGCAGCCCAGCGCGTGGCAAGCCCGCTCACCACAAAAATCGCATTTTCTCAGGTTATGTTTCACCGAGGATGTGTGGATACCGATGCTCGGATAAGGGCATATCAGAGGCGCAGAGGCTGACACATAACGTTGTGGTGAGCAGGCTTGCCCTGCGCTGGGCTGCGAAGCAGCCCCACTTCAGACACTGTGTTTTTATCGGGCACACCGAGGGGCTTGGTTGGGGGGCCGCTTCGCAGCCCAGCGCGGGGCAAGCCCGCTCACCACAAAAAAACCTATTTCTCAGGTCTTCCAGACCGGCCGCAGAGCATGGTCGATCACCCAATGCGGCTCGCCGGGGCGGATGCAAGTGCCGCCGACCCAGCGTTCGTGTGAGGCGTGGTCGGGCCAATAGGCTTGGCCGCTGAGCACCTGATGGCCCAGGGGCGTCAGCGTCAGCACGCGACGGGGCCATTCCAGTTGTGTTGCGCTTTCGGTAAGTAACGGTTGCGCGCCATCGATGAGCGGGCGGAGCAGCGCATGGAACATCATGTCCCCCAGAAACGGCAGTGGTTCGCGCTTGGCCATCAGGTCGGCGAATACACGCCCGAAGGGCATGGGCCCGGTGTCGGCGAGGCTGGTCAAGGCCAGGCGTTCGGTCAGCGACAGGCCGTCCTGGGCGCCAGGCAATTCTTGCAACTGACGCAACAAGGCCGGGCCCAGCAAGGGCAGGGCGGGGTGATGGGCGTGTGCCAGTTGCGCCAGCTTGAGCGGTGACGGATCGCAATAGGCCGACCAGGCCTGTTTGGCCAGTTGTACCGCGTCGTCACCGATCAAGCGCCGCTGTGGCCACAGCCAGGCGAGCACGTCCGGGGCCAGTTGGCCGATGCCGATAAAGCGTTCGACGCCTGGAATCTGCGCCACTTCAATCAACTCCAACTGGCGCGGAGCGCGGTCCAGGCTGGCCAGGACGCGGATCAGGAACAGCTGGTCATACGCGTCCGCTTCGCACCACAACACACTCGGCGTGTCGTCGGCCAGCGCCTGCAATTGCTGGTATTCATCGTCGACCCGGCGCGCCACGGTGGCCAAGTCCAGGGCGAAGGCCTGGCTGATAAAGGCGCTGCGTAGAGCGCGAAACGCCTCGGCGGGAAGGTCGCGTACCGGGCCCATGCACAGCGGGTCGGTGAGCATGCGGAACTGGCCCTGGAACCCGGCCAGTTGCAAGGTGTGGGCGATGTCGCTGCCGCAGCGCCAATGGGTGGTGCGGGCTTCATCACTGGCGTGGAAATCGGGATGGCGCGCGGCAAAGTCAAGGGCGTCCACATGGGCCTTGAGCTTGGGCCAACTGCTGAACCCCAACTGCTTGGCGATCTGCCATTGGGCCTGGGACAAGGTCGCACCGGGGTCTTGGGCTTTGAGCTGCGGCAGCAATTCCTTGGCGCGCTTGCGCTGCTGCTCAAGGTTGAGGCGACCATCGGTGGTGGAGGTGACGGGACGTGGCGACATACGAGCTCCTGGGCTTACCTTTTTCCGCTGTCAGGTGGGGAGTCGTAGCAATCGGATGGGTGTTGCGGTGTCCTGGGCGCAGCCCTTTCCGCGGAAGGTGGCGTGGAACGCGCCAGGCCGCAAATATAGGCAGCATGGCAGGCGATTGCAAGGCGGCCCTCACGCAGAGGGCCGCTTTGCCTCACTTGTCCTGGCGCGCGTCCAGGGTCTTGCGGTGTTCGGCCAGGAACGGCTGTTCGGCCGGATCAAAGCGATCGATCCCGGCAGTGAAGCGGTGCCAGTACGGGTACAACGGCTGGCGCCGTGTCACGGCTTCGATGCGGGAGGATTGCGCCTCGGTGAGCTTCAACTCGGTGGCCGCCAGGTTATCGCGCAGGTGTTCCTCGGTGCGCGCGCCGACGATCAACGAGGTGATGCCCGGACGATCCTTGAGCCACGCCAGGCACGTACGCGCCACCGAGACGCCGTGCTCGTCGCCTACCGAGGCGAGGGTTTCGATGATGTCCAGCGCGCGCTCCTGATCATGCACGTAGGGTTCCGGCCAGTCGCTGCCCTGGCGGGTATTGGCCGGCGGCTTTTGCCCTCGGCGGGTGGAGCCGGTCAACAGACCTTCGCCCATCGGTCCCCACACCAGGGTGCCCACGTGCTGATCGAGGGCCAGCGGCAGTAATTCGTACTCGGCCTCGCGGGATTCCGGGGTGTAGTAGATCTGTTGCGTGATGGGTTTGAGCATGCCGTGCAACTCGGCTTTGCCCAGGGTTTTCATCATTTGCCAGGCCGTGAAATTGCTGGTGCCGAAATAGCGGATCTTGCCCGAACCCACCAACAAACGCAGGGCTTCGAGGGTTTCCTCGATGGGCGTCATACCGTCCCAGTTGTGCAACTGATACAGGTCGATATGGTCGGTGCCCAGGCGCTTCAAACTGGCTTCGCAGGCTCGGATCAAGTGATAGCGCGACGAGCCGGAGTTGTTCGGGTTGTTGTCCACCGGGCTGCGCCCTTTGGTGGCCAGCAGGATGTCGTTGCGCTTGTCGCCAAGCGCCTTGCCGACCACTTCCTCGGCCAAGCCATGGGAATAGAGGTCGGCGGTGTCGACCATGTTCACCCCGGCGTCGAACGCGATGTCGAACATGCGCCTGGCCTGGGGCACGTCGACGCTGCCGCATTTCTCAAACTCGGCGCGGCCGCCAAACGGTACGGTGCCCAGGATGATTTCGGATACCAGCAGACCCGAATGGCCCAGTTGTCGATACTGCATGTCGCCTCCTGCTAAACGTTGAACGTGAAGTTCTGAGCCGTGCAGTTGGCGATAGTTTGAATTTTTTCCATGAAACCTCGTGCTGGATACATGTGGATAGGCATTGTTTCGCCAAATGAAATACTCGATTGTGAAGCGTGGTGATTCCATCGGTGGCAGCAGCGCTGGAAGATGGTCAGCGCTGCCTACCCACTACTTTTTTGGAGCCTGTCATGTCTCAGCCTGCGATCAAACTCTACGGTTTTCCGTTATCCGGCCACTCCCATCGAGTCGAGCTGATGTTGTCGCTGTTGGGGCTGCCCAGTGAATTTATTCTGGTCGACCTCAAGCAAGGCGCGCATAAAAGCGCGGCGTTTCTGGCCAACGTCAACAGTTTCGGTCAGGTGCCGGCCATCGATGACGGCGGCGTGGTGCTGGCCGATTCCAATGCGATCCTGGTGTACCTGGCGAGCCGATACGGTAACGGCCAATGGCTGCCGAGTGACCCGGTGGGGCAGGCGCGGGTCCAGCGCTGGCTGTCGGCCGCCGCCGGGCCGCTGCACGCAGGGCCTGCCACCGCGCGGCTGGCGGTGGTGTTTGGCGCCGATGTGGATGCGCCGTTGGCCATCAGCCGGGCTCATGGGTTGTTGAGCCTGTTGGAGCAGCAACTGAGTCAGACACCGTTTTTGGTGGGCGAGCAGCCGAGCATTGCCGATGTGGCGTTCTACAGTTACGTAGCTCACGCGCCGGAAGGCAATGTGTCGTTGGCCGACTACCCTCAGGTACGCGCCTGGTTGGGGCGCATCGAAGCCCTGCCGGGTTTTGTCGGTATGCCGCGCACAGCCGTCGGTTTGCAATCGAGCTAGGGAGCGTCAATGGACCGATTTCATGAAATGCAGGTGTTTCTGGCGGTGGCCGAGGAGCAGGGCTTCGCTGCGGCAGCACGGCGGTTAAATACGTCGCCCCCCAGCGTGACCCGTGCCATCGCCGCGATGGAACAACGCCTCGGCACACAGCTGCTGGCGCGCACCACCCGCAGCCTGCACCTGACTGAAGCCGGCCAGCGTTATCTGGAAGATTGCCGACGCATCCTCGCCGAGTTGGACGAGGCCGAGGAGGCGGCGGCGGGCAGTTACGCCAGCCCCTGGGGCCACCTGACGGTGACCGCCCCGGTGCTGTTCGGCGAGCTGTATGTGGCGCCGCTTTTGGGCGAATACCTTGACCGATTCCCCCAGGTGACGATCAACGCGCTGCTGGTCGATCGTGTGGTGAACATGGCCGATGAAGGTGTCGACGTGGCCGTGCGTATTGGCCATCTGCATGAGCCGGGGCAGCAGGCGCTCAAGGTCGGCGAAGTGCGCCGCGTGGTATGTGCTGCGCCAGGCTATCTGGAGCGGCATGGCCGGCCCGAACATCCCGGGCAGTTGCGCGAGGCTACGATTGCCACCTCGTCCGCCAGCCAAGTGGTCAGCGAATGGCAATTCGTCGACGACGGTCGCTCGCTGACGGTGCCGATTACCCCACGCCTGGTGGTCTCGGCGAATAACGCGGCGATCCACCTGGCGCGGCTGGGCTGGGGGATGACGCGGGTGCTGTCGTATCAGGTCGCGGCGGCGGTGGCGGCCGGTGAACTGGAGATTGTGCTGGACGCCTTCGAGCCGCCGCCGCTGCCGATCCAGGTGGTGTTCCACAACCGTGGGCGCGTGCCGGCCAGGGTCAACACCTTTGTCGACTTTCTCAGCCAGCGCCTGAGCCAGGATGCGGCGCTGAACCCGTCCCATCGGCACTCGCTTTGATGGAGCGTTATCGCGACATGCAGCTGTTCGCCGCGCTGGCCGGGCAACCTAGCCTGGCGTCGGCGGCGCGCGCTGCACGGGTTTCCGGCCCGACCTTGGTGCGCGCCATTGCCCGTTTGGAGGCGCGCCTGGGGGTGGCGTTGTTGCAGCGCAGCACCCGCGGCGTCAGCCTCACCACTGCCGGCGCCGCCTACCTGGCCGATTGCGTGCGGTTGCTGGCCGCCGTCGACGCCGCCGAAGCCTCGGCCAAGGGCTTGCAGATGCAGGTTCAGGGCAGCCTGCGGGTGTGCTTGCCGTTACTGTTCAGCCGCTACGTGATGGCGCCGGTATTGGCCGACTATCTGGCGAACTACCCCGACATGCGCTTGCGGGTGCGCTATCAGGACCCTCACCCTAACCTGCACGAGGAGGGGCTGGATGTGGCGATCCTGGTGGGCGAATTGCCCAACTCAGCGCTGATCGCGCGACCTTTGGGGCAGGTGCGACCCATTCTGTGCGCAAGCCCCGATTACCTGGCTGCCCACGGTGACCCCAACCACCCCGATGAACTCAAGCAGCATCGCTTGATCGCCAGCCCCGCCCCCCACGACCCGTTCCGCACCCGCGCGCGTCTGGCCTGTTCCACGGTGCAAGGCGCGATCAATGCCGCCGTACAGGGCGCTGGGTTGTTGCACTGCCTCAGTTATCCGGTGCATGAGCATTTGCTCAGCGGGGCCCTGCGCCGTGTGCTGCCGGACTTCGACGGACCACCGCTGCCGGTGCAGGTGGTGTACCGCGAGGGCAGGCAGGCGCCGATGCGCGTGCGCAGTTTTGTCGAACACTGTGTGAGCGCGCTGCGCGGGCATCCGGCATTTCAGTTGGGGTAACAGTGGATTGCCGGAGGTGGTGATTCCCTCGTCGCGTATTGGGGCGCAGCATTCGCCTATCCCTAATTGGAGGTGGCCCTATGAACCCGATCGAACAGTCCCCTTGGCATGCCGGCGAACGGCAGATGCAGCACAGCGCCGGCGTTGCAGAGCGCATGGCGATGGTCGGGCCCAAGGTGATTCGCGACCACTTGCCCGAACAGCACCGGGATTTTTACCCCTTGCTGCCGTACCTGGTGCTGGGCGCGGTGGATGCGCAAGGCCTTCCCTGGGCGACCCTGGTGGAAGGTGCGCCGGGCTTTGTGCATTCGCCCGACCCGCAGCGCTTGCAGATCGACAGCCTGCCCTCGGCGGGTGATCCGGCCCGTGCGGGGCTGCATCAGGGCGCGTCGGTGGGCGTACTCGGCATCGACCTCAATACCCGTCGTCGCAATCGCATGAACGGCCGCATCGGCGCTCTTGACCACGAAGGATTGTCGATCGAGGTGGTGCACACCTTCGGTAATTGCCCCAAGTACATCCAATTGCGCCCGGTCGAAGGCGTCGCCCGCAAACCGGGCAGTGCGGTTGAGCGCTACGATCACTTGGATGCCGCCGCGCAGCACCTGATTCGCAACGCCGACACCTTCTTCGTCGCCAGTTACGTCGACACCGGCAGCGAGCGCGCGGTGGACGTTTCCCACCGGGGCGGCAATACCGGTTTCGTGCGCGTCGACGGCAACGTGCTGACCATTCCCGACTACGCCGGCAACCTGTTTTTCAACACCCTGGGCAACCTGGCGGCCAACCCGGTGGCAGGGCTGTTGTTTATCGATTTCGACACGGGGGATGTGTTGCAGCTTGTCGGGCGCACCACGCTGATCCTGGACGGGCCGCAAGTGGCGCTGTTCGAAGGCGCCCAGCGCGTGTGGACAGTGACCGTGGAGCACAGGGTTCGGCGCCCGGCGGCATTGGCCTTGCGCTGGCGGTTTGCGGAGTTCTCGCCGTTCAGTCTGGCGATGGGGTGATCGTTTCTGTGGCAACTGCAAATAGGATGAGCAGCGGGCCAGGTGTGAAGGGTGAGACTTCTGTGGTGGGCGGACCTGGCTTCATCCTGCTTCGTATCCAGACGCTGCCGCGCCGATCATCCACTTGGCTAACCCGTGCCGGCCGCTGACGCCCAGCTTGGTGGCGGCGCGTTTGAAGTAGGTTTCGATCGAGCTGTTTTTCACACTGAGCTTTTGCGCCAACTGCGGCACGGTACCGCCGGTCAACAGGCCCAGGCACACCTCTTGCTCGCGCGCGGACAGGCTGACGGCGTCCAGGGACAGGCGTTGGTAGAACGCACGGTGCAACTGCGATTGTTCGGGCAGCGCGTGATCCGGATTACGCGGTACCTGATGCAGCAGTTGTACGTGGTGTTCGAGCAGCGGCAGCAGGGTATCCGACAGTCGCTTGAGGAATGACAGCTGTGCCAAGGCAAAGCCGCGTTCGGTGTCGGATCGGTACAGCGAGATCACCCAGCGTCGGTTGCCTTGGCGTGACACCAGGTGGCACTGGTGTAGGTTGTTGATCCTTGGGTTTATCTGGATCAGCAACGGGTCCTGCATGTCGAGCATGTCCCGCAGCAACGGCTGGTCCTGCCCCGACGTCAGGCATGGCGGCCGTGCGTGCGGGTGGCCGGCGCTGCCCAGCCGCTTGATGTCGAGGACGTGCCCGGGCAATTCATCCAGGGTCCACTCACTGAGGTCGACCCATTGGGCAGGCACCGATCGGTTGACCAACTGCAGCAGATGGTCGGCGAAATGGGCGTGGCCGCTATGGGCAATCACCTCGCCCAGTTGCGCGTAGAAATGCGGGCTCTCGGGTTCGTGTGGCTGGGCATCCATGGCCCGCCGAGCGTCAAGGTTCAGCACTGTTAATGGCCGCCCTGGGAGTTTGCTTGAAGCATAAGCGCCTGATCCTACTTATCCAGCTGAAACGAGGTAGACAACGTGCCATAAAAATCGCGTCATTAATTCGACGTTTCTGAAGGGCGTTTCCGGATATGGATCTGGGGGTCAAATTTTTGATTTATCCTAACTATATGAAATGTAAGGATAATATTTAGCGAGAGACAGGCAGGCACTCGGGTTGACCTCGCCAATCAGTAGCCAATGTCTTACAGCGCTTTAATCGTTTCAGCCGTCGGGCTTCAGGGGTGGGGACCTATTCGTTTGGATATCGGGGCAAGAGGGCGGCAGTGAAGTCAATCGCCCCTTTCAGGGCTGGCGCGGAATGAATGCTTTGCTGCCGTCCTGCCTCGCCCGGAACAGCCGTTCGCCGTTATCCGGTTGTGTCGTGATGACCTGATGGTCTGCAGCGAGGTAAGCCAGTGGCGTCGGGTCGTCCTTGGAGAACGCTGTGACGATAATCGTGCGCTCTGGGTCGAAGTGACGGCCGCTGGTGGTGTCCAGCCAAGCCATGAACGCGGCGCTGTCGCCTTGGCGCGGGAAGTTTTGGGCCTGGCTGACGTAGTAGAACGCGTTGCCTTGGTTTTGCAGGTACAGGGGCACCTTGTTGTCGACTTCCAACATGACCATCTGCCATTGATCCCACGGCGCGGTTTTGACCGCCTCGGTGCGTACATCCTTGGCAAAGCGGGTGACGCCGCCATTGCCGTTGCTCCAGGGGTAGGCCACGCCGAGCACACCGAGCATCACCACGGCGGCGATGGCGAAACCCTTGTGCCAGCGCGTCCCACTGGCCGGCTTTTTCGCCAGGCGTTCGCTCAACCACCAAGCGGCCAACAGCTGGGCGAATGGCACCAGCGGCAGCACGTAGTAACTGCGTCGGCTGCCGCTGGCGGTAAAAAACACAAACAACAGACCCAAGCCCCAAACCAGCCAGCGCACATTGGCAGGCGTATGGCGCCAGTGCCGCACGGCCAGCCACAGACCCAGCAGCCAGCACGGCGTCCAGGGCAGGGTGTAGGCGGGCAGGTAGATCAGGTAGGTGTAGATCGGCCCCATGTGGTCGAAGGGATCGAAGAAGCGCACCACGTTTTCCCGGAACACCAACGCCAGGCCGCTCTCGCCGTAAGTCGCTGCGCCGTAGAGGTGAGATAACACGAACGGTACCGCATATGCCGCGCCACCAATCAGTGCGGCCAGTAACAAGCGCAGGTTGAGGTGCTGCCTGTAGCGCTGCTTGCTGAGCAGGTGCGGCAGCAACACCAGGCCTGGCAGCACCACGCCGATCAAGCCTTTGAACAGCGACGTCGCTGCCAGTAACAGGCAGAACACGGTGTAACGTCCCAGCCGTGTGTCGTCCGGCCCACGCCAGTACCACCATACGGCGGCGAGGACGCCGCACAGAGTCAGCACATCCGCCGTGGCCACCCGCGCCCAGAAGAGGAAGTAGAACGTGGTGGCGAGCATCCAGCCCGCGATCAGACCGGTGCCTCTGCGAAACAGGCGCTCGCCGAGCAGGTAGATCAGCCACACGCTCAACCACGCGGCGATGACCGAGGGTAAGCGCAGCGACCACGGGTCCAGGCCGCCCATCAGGTGCGCCATGCCGGTGATCATCCAGTAGGAGGGCAGGGGTTTGTCGTAATACGGCGCGCCTTTGAGGTAGGGGTCGAAGTAATCGCCGCTCTGCAACATCTGCAAGGCAATGTTCGCCCAACGGGTTTCCGGCCCCCATAGGTCACGCGCGCCGAGCCCGCACAACAGCAACAGGGCACAGACGCCGAGCAGTAACAGCAAGGCGCCACGTTCGCTGCGAGGATAGACCGGCATCAGGGCACCTGCGGGTACAGGGTCAGTTCCAGATAGCCTTTGTTATAGCGTTTACCACCCAGCGGCAGTTGCCCAGCCTCGGCCATTTCGCTGGTGCTGCCGACCCGCAGCAGCACGCCGACCGGGCCGTGACGGCGGGCCTCTTTGAGCCAGTCCTGAACCTGCGTCACGTCCACCTTACGCTGCGCGGCATCGGGGTATTGCAGGCCGTAACGCAATTCGCCCTCGGTGTTGTACAGCGTCACGTCAGGGCGTTGCAGGCGCCAGGCGAGGGCGCTGGCGCTTTCCAGTTGGTTGCTCAGCAAGGCGCTGGTTTGCTGCAGTTCGCCCAGGTGTTCTTGCACGAGTTGGTCGGGCATTTCGTTGTCGGTGATCAGCGCCGGCATGCCGGCCGGCAGCAGTACCACCAGCAGGCCGATGCCCAGGGTCGGCATGGCCCACAGCGTCAACGGGCGGAAGGCTTGCAGCAGGTTGGTCAGAATCCACACCAACAGCACGATAAAGGTCAGGGACAGGCTGAACATCTCGGCATGGCTATTGCCGTATAGCGGTCGGGCGATTTGCAGGTAAATCAGGCCGATCATCGCCGCCATGCCAATGGCGAAATTAAGCAGGCCGTTAAGGCAGATCGACCGGGCTTTGCCTTGGCTGATCAGGTCGATCAAGGTGTGCCCCATGAGCAGGGCGAGCGGCAGCAGGCACGGCATGATATAGGTCGGCAGCTTACCGTTGCTGAGGCTGAAGAATCCCAGCGGCAGCAGTAGCCACAGGGCCAGGAAGCGAATGGGGGCCTGGGTTTTTTCCTGCCAGGTCTTGCGCAGGGTGTTGGGTAGCAGCCCCGCCCAGGGCAGGCACGCCACAGCCATGATTGGCAGGAAAAACCACCACGGCCGCACATGCTGCGCATCCTCGGCACTGAAGCGGCGAATATGTTCGTTCCAGAAAAAGAAGCGCCAGAAATCCGGTTCCTGCACATGAATCGCCCACACCCAGGGCAAGCACACCAGCGCCGCCACTAGTACCGCCAGTGGGCCGTAGCGTAGCAATTCCCCCAGGCGCCGTTGCCAGAGCATATAGGGCACCGCGATCAATACAGGTAGCGCCCAGGCCAGAAAGCCTTTGGTCATAAAGCCCATGGCGCAGGCAAGCCCCACGATGGCCCAGGCGCTCAGTCGGCCAGGCAGTGTTTGACTGTCGAGGGCAAACCACAACGCGACCAGACTCAGGTTGACCCACAGCGTGAAAAGCGGATCGAGGTTGGAATACCCGGCTTGGCCGGCGATCAAGCCGAAGCTCAGGTAGAGCAGGGCGCAGGCGAAGGTTTTGCGCGGATCATTCCACAGGCGGCGGGCGAGCAGATAGGCCAGCAACACACTCAGGCCGCTGGTCAGGGCCGAGGCGATGCGCACGCCGAACAGGTTCTGGCCGAACACGGCTTGGCCCAGGGCGATCAGCCAATAGCCTCCGGCGGGTTTTTCGAAATAGCGCATGCCCATAAAGTGCGGTGCCACCCAGTTGCCGCTGAGCAGCATTTGCTGGCTGACCTGGGCGTAGCGGGTTTCATCCGGCGTCCACAAACCGTGCAGGCCCAAGGGCAGCAGATAAAACCCTGCGAAGGCCAATAACAGCAGGTGCAACGGTTTTATGCGGGGCATGGCAACGTCGCTCCTTGACGTTTTATGGAGACTGTTTGAACTAATAAAGTCATAGCGGAAGAACCAAAGCCTTCACTAAGTGGCGAGAAAGAGTCATGGCGTCGTGATTTAAAGACGCAATTCAACATGCCAGAAAAGGGCTGTCTTTTTGCTGAACACGCTGTGGCGGTCGTTGTAACTGTGCTTAAAGTTGCTTGAGGGCAGCGGGCCAATCGGGGTTATTAACAATGCCCAGGGTTTTGAACTTACCGTTGGGCAGAACTTGCACGAACAGTGCACTGCCGTACTCGGGAAACCGCGCACGGGGGTAGCCCAGATGGGTTTCAAAGTCGGCGATGCAGCCGCTGTGCGTGACGAACACCAGGTTGCGCCCGGGCTGTTTATGGCTGAGCAATTCCTCGCCCATGGCCGCGCCGCAGACGGCTTGCTGGCTGGCGGTGACATCGGTCTTGCCGAACATGAAGCGGGACGTCTGGGCGGTACGAATAGCCGGGCTGGCGAGCACGTCGCTGCCTTCCATGCCCAAGGATTTAAAGGCTTTGCCGAGTTGTTCGGCGCGTTGGCTGCCTTTGATCGTCAGGCCTTCGACGGGGCCCAGGCACGGGTTGCTCGAACGGTCGCAGCGCTCTTCATGGCGCACCAGTACGATCAAGTCGCCATCGCGCCAGAGCGGCAACACCGATGAACTCAGCAGGCGATTGCCGACACCCAAGTCCCGTGGCGATAAGGGCCAGTTCATGAAAGCAGTCACGAGCAAGGCAACTACCGCAATGCCCAGCCAGAGCGCTGACAAGCGCTTGAGAAAGTGTCGGTGTGCGCGTGGCTTGGTCAGGGTCAGGTCAACCACTTCATTCACCTTGGGCGCTGTCGCCAGCGTTTTATTTATTGGGCGCGACATGTTGGCGAGTGCCTTGAGTGGAGCCAGAAGCTGTCACAGAGCGGCTGTCTTTTCGCTGAACATGGAGCGTTTAAAAGTTGCCAGGCGTAACAACTAACAAGTTGCCGACGGATGACGCTTGGCCGGCAATTTAAAGAGTGACGGGTGGCCGTCCGGTGAAATCCATGTGAAAAATTTGCGTGGGCTCGGACCGCAGCCGTTATCCTCGATGGCCACCCATCAAACGAGTGCTCCCATGTTGCAGGTGCAAGGCGTGTTTAAAAGCTATGTCACTCCTCAGGGCCCGTTGACGGTGCTGGCCGGTGTCGATCTGCACCTGGCCGCACGCAGCAGCTTGGCGTTGATGGGGGAGTCGGGCAGCGGCAAGAGCACGCTGTTGCATTTGGTGGCCGGGTTGGATCGAGTCGATAGCGGCCGTATCCAGATCGGCGAACAGCGCCTGGACCGGATGAGCGAGGCGCAACTGGCGCACTGGCGGCGCACGGACATCGGCCTGGTGTTTCAGCAATTCAACCTGATCGGCAGTTTGCGCGTGGCCGACAACCTGGCATTCCAGGCGCGGCTGGCGGGGCGTTTCGATGCCCATTGGCAGGCCCAATTGATCGAGCGCCTGGGCCTGGGGGATTTGCTGAGGCGTTACCCGGAGCAACTCTCGGGCGGCCAGCAGCAGCGGGTCGCGGTGGGGCGTGCGCTGGCTTCGCGTCCGCGGCTGTTGTTGGCCGACGAGCCCACCGGCAACCTCGACGAAGCCACCAGCGACGAGGTGCTGCAACTGATGCTCGACCTGTTGCGCGACAGCCCCACCAGCCTGTTGATGGTCACCCACAGCCCACGCCTCGCTGCACGACTGGATCGCCAGGTAGTGCTGCATCGCGGCCAGGTCGTAGCGGCGGGAGCGGTCTGAGGTGGCGGTGTTCTATTGGACGTTGCGCGCCTTGCTCAGCCATTGGCGACGCCATCCCGTGCAGTTTTTCAGCGTGCTCACCGGCCTGTGGCTGGCCACCGCGTTATTGACCGGGGTGCAAGCCCTCAACAGCCAGGCGCGCGACAGCTACGCCCGCGCCAGCCAATTGATCGGCGGCGAACCCCAGGCCAGCCTCGCGATGCCGGACGGCGCCAGTTTTCCCCAGGCACTGTTTGCCCAGTTGCGTCGTGCCGGGTGGCCGGTGTCGCCGGTGGTGCAGGGCAGGGTGCAACTTCAAGGGCATGCAGACCTGCGCCTGCAATTGATGGGCATCGATCCGCTGTCGCTGCCGGGCAGTGGCGCGGTGGCGGGGCAGCGCTTGAGCCAGGCGCAGATGCTGGCGTTCTTCGCGCCGCCGGGCCGCACCTGGGTCGCACCGCAAACCTTGCAGGCCCTCGGGCTGCAAGCGGGCGAGCAACCCTTGACGCTGAACGGGCAGCGCCTGCCGCCGTTGCAGGCCCAAGCGGATATGGCGCCTGGGCTGTTGCTCACGGATATCGCTTTCGCCCAGCCGTTGCTGGGGATGCCCGGGGGTTTGTCACGCCTGTTGCTGGACAACGCCTTCGCCGCCGACCACCCCACGCCGCCCGCCGGGCTACAACTCAAGCAGGGCGAGGACAACAACCTCGCGCGGCTGACTGAGAGCTTTCACCTGAACCTCGACGCACTGGGCTTTTTGTCCTTCGTAGTCGGGCTGTTTATCGTGCATGCCGCCATCGGCCTGGCCCTGGAGCAGCGGCGTGGGTTACTGCGCACCTTGCGTGCCTGCGGCGTCAGCGCGCGTTGCCTGATCGTCGGCTTAGGGGTGGAGTTGGGTGCATTGGCGTTGCTCGGCGGCGTGCTCGGCGTGGCCAGCGGTTACCTGCTGGCCAGCCTGTTGCTGCCGGATGTGGCGGCCAGCCTGCGCGGTCTGTATGGCGCCGAAGTGCCGGGGCAATTGAGCCTGAACCCAGGCTGGTGGCTGGCCGGTTTGGGCGTTAGCCTGCTCGGCGCCTTGCTCGCCGGCGCCAGTAGCCTATGGCGTGCAGCGCGCCTGCCGTTGCTGGCGTTGGCCAATGCCCAAGCCTGGCACGAGGCCCACGGGCGCTGGTTGCGGCGTCAAGGCTACGTGGCCGCCGCCGCGCTGCTGGTGGCCCTGTTGGCGCTGTGGCGCGGCGATAGCCTGGCCGCCGGCTTTGTGTTGATGGCCGCGTTGCTGCTGGGCGCCGCCCTGGGGTTGCCGGTGTTGCTTAACGGCTTGCTCAAAGCAGTGCTGGGCCGCAGTCGCTCGGTGCTCGGCCAATGGTTTCTCGCCGATTGCCGTCAGCAACTGCCGGCCCTGAGCTTGGCGCTGATGGCGTTGCTGTTGGCGCTGGCCGCCAATATCGGTGCCGGTTCCATGACCTCGGGCTTTCGCCATACATTCAATCATTGGCTGGAACAACGCCTGACCGCCGAGCTGTACCTCAACCCCCAAAGCCCGGCCCAGGCCGAGCAACTGGGCACCTGGCTGGCGCAGCAACCACGGGTGCGTGCGGTACTGCCCACCTGGCAGGTGGCGGTGCAGGTGCAAGGCTGGCCGGCGGACCTGTCAGGGGTGGTCGACGATCCCACCTACCGGCAGCACTGGCCGTTGCTGGAAGCGGCGCGCGCGCCTTGGGATCAATTGCGTGACGGCGACAGCGTGATGCTCAGCGAGCAACTGGCGCGCCGCCTGGCCGTCAGCCTGGGCGACACGCTGACCCTGTCGACGCCGCAAGGGCCGTGGACGCCGAAGGTGGTGGGCATCTACGCCGACTACGGCAACCCCAAGGGCCATCTGCTGATCAATGCCACCCACTTGCTCAGCCACTGGCCGGGCCTGTCGCCGTCGCGTTTCAACCTGCGAGTCGCGCCGTCCGATGTGCCAGCGCTGATCCGTGACCTACAACGGGTGTTTGCCCTGGAGGACAGCCGCATCATCGATCAGCAGCAACTCAAGGGCTGGTCGAGCCAGGTGTTCGAACGCACATTCGCCGCCACCGCCGCGCTCAATAGCCTGACCCTTGGCGTGGCGGGCGTGGCGTTGTTCATCAGCTTGCTGACCCAGAGCCAGAGCCGCCTCGGTCAACTCGCACCGCTGTGGGCGCTGGGCGTGACGCGGCGACAATTGATGCTGCTCAACCTGGGCCAGACCTGGCTGCTGGCGGTGCTCACCTTGTGCCTGGCGCTGCCGCTCGGGCTGCTGCTGGCGTGGTGCCTGGACGCGGTGATCAATGTGCAGGCGTTCGGCTGGCGCCTGCCGTTGCAGGTGTTCCCGTGGCAATTGGCGCAATTGCTGGGCCTGGCACTGCTGGCCACGTTGCTGGCTTCGGCCTGGCCGCTGTGGCAGTTGTATCGCAGCCGTCCGGCGGACTTGTTGAGGACATTTGCCCATGAAGGTTAAGTCGTTGTGTTGGGCTGTGCTGTGGCTGCTGGCGGCCTGCGATAAAGCCCCTGCGCCCGCGGAAAGCTTCGCCGGCCTTGGCAGCGATGCGGCGGACTTTGCCCAAGTGGTGCCCGGCAAAGTCTTCAGCTTTCCCGAAGACCATGGCCCCCACGCGGGGTATCGCATCGAATGGTGGTACGTCACCGCCAATCTCAAGGATGCCCAGGGCAATCAGTTCGGTGTGCAGTGGACATTGTTTCGCAACGCCCTGAAGGCCGGGCCCACCCAACCGGGCTGGCACGACTCCACCCTGTGGCTCGGACATGCGGCCGTCACATCCGCCACCCGCCACTACGCCGCCGAACGCTTTGCCCGTGGCGGCGTGGGCCAGGCCGGGGCGCAAGCGGCGCCGTTCAATGCCTGGATCGATGACTGGAATTTCGCCAGCCGCCCCTGTGCCACCCGCGCATTGACCGACATGCAACTCAAGGCCCACGGTGCGCAATTTGCCTACGACCTGCGCCTGACCTCCCAGCGCCCGCTGGTGTTACAGGGCGACAACGGCTACAGCCGCAAATCCGATCAGGGCCAGGCGTCGTATTACTACAGCCAGCCATTCTTCAGCGCCGAGGGCAGCGTAAGCATTGATGGCAAGACCTATCAGGTCAGCGGCCCCGCCTGGCTCGACCGCGAATGGAGCAGCCAACCGCTGAGCGCCAGCCAGAGCGGCTGGGACTGGTTCTCCCTGCACCTGGATCGCGGCGCACAACTGATGCTGTTCCGGGTGCGGCAAACCGACGGTGCGCCCTACCTGACCGGCACCTGGATCGACCGCGAAGGCCGTACCCAGACCCTGCACAATGGCGATATCCAACTGACGCCGTTGCACACTACCGCCATCGATGGGCGCCAGATACCGACGCGCTGGTCGCTGAAGATCCCCAGCAAACAGCTGGACATCACCACCGAGGCGCTTAACCCCAACGCCTGGATGAACCTGAGTATTCCGTACTGGGAAGGCCCGGTGCGCTTTGACGGTGGGGTGGGTTACTTGGAGATGACCGGCTATTAGGGGCGTTTCCGTAGGCGCTATTTCCTCACCCAGTAGGCAACTTCCCAAATGCGCTTCACCCCACCTGCGCTTGTGTCCGGGGCATAGGCGCTTGCTTATATTTCCACGCCATCTTCTTTGCATCCCGGATGTAGGGCATGGCGCAGAGCTATATCAACGACCGCACCACGGACTACCACAGCTTGAAATCCCGCCTGATGGGCAGCGCCCCGACCCGACAACGTTCCGAACATTTTGATGTGTTGAACCGGCACCTGCGCCCCGGCCTGGTCACGCCGGGGCAGTTGGTGATTATTCCCGATCCCCACAGCGTAAGTTGTTCCGGCGAGGAAGCCTGGTTGATGCGCCATGCCGAAGCAGTGCGACGCAACCTGGACATGAACTCATCCACCGGCAAGGTCTTGATCGGCAACTATGACTTGTTACAAAGCTTTATGGCGTACAGCTCCATAGGCATCGGTAGCGCCACAGCGGCCTGGGCGCGGCATCTGAATGACGTGGCGCAGACCTTGGAAGAAATCGAGCAGTTGCACCAGCGCTTGAAACACGGCGCATTGGACCGCGAGGCCTTTATCCAACAGCGCCAGACCCTGTTCCGCCGCCTGGACCTGCAACTGCAAGGCGCGGCACGTTTTGGCACAGGGTTGCAGGGGCATGAATCGTTGAAAAAGGTGCTGGGAATATCGACCAAAAGCTATCTGCATAAAGGTGAGATCGCCGGGTATGCACAGCGGATTCGGGAGACCGCGCAAATGTCGAAGTGGCTGGGCAAAGGGACCTATCTCGGCGTGGCGCTGGATGTGGGCGTGGCGGGGTTGGAGATCAAGGAGGCGTGTGTGACGGGGCGGGAGGCGCAGTGCAGGAGGGCGAAGTATGTGGAGACGGGGAGGTTGGTGGGGGCGGTGTCGGGGGCGGCTGGAGCTGCAAGTTTCGGCGCTAAATTAAGTCGGCGTGCATGCAACATCTTTTTAGGTATTGCGGCTAAAGGGCGTGGTGAACTCATCTGTAGTGTTATCGGAGGTGCTGCGGGTGGGTATGAGGGCGGCAATATACTTGGCGATAGCGGAGCGTTTCTGGGGGGAAAGATACTGGAGGTCAACGGGAGCCTGATATTCGAGCCAGAGGGGGTTTGACCATGTCGTTTTTTGTCGCCTTCACTGTAGTGAATTTTGTTGGAGTACTAGTCCTCTTGGGACTGATGCTTTTTGTCGAATATACAAAACTCGACGAGCTGGAAAGTTATTTCAGTGAAAACGAGAAGGTTTGTAGACATAAACGTTTTTGGAAAAGAAATCAGCGAATTGACCGTTTTCATCGCATGGGGTTGATGATCGATATTCTGTCAACGCCCAAGGCTTTTCTGAAAGCCGGTCTTGTGACTGAGGCGGAACTGGCATCTGTTCCTTTAGCGCTTAAACGATGGGCGTTGTGGCCTTATCGTGTTGCTTGCGTTTGGTTTGTCGCATCCTGCGTTTGGTATATCTGGTTTCATGGGTGGCCAGAGTGGATTTGACTGTGGATTTTTTTCTTGTCTACACCATTGTTGTGTTTGTTGGGGCGTTTATCGTTTTGGGACTGATACTTTATGCCGAATATACAAAACTCGACGAGCTGGAAAGTTATTTCAGTGAAAACGAGAAAGTTTGTAGACATAAACGTTTTTGGAAAAGAAAACAGCGAATTGACCGTTTTCATCGCATGGGGTTGATGATCGATATTCTGTCAACGCCCAAGGCTTTTCTGAAAGCCGGTCTTGTGACTGAGGCGGAACTGGCATCTGTTCCTTTAGCGCTTAAACGATGGGCGTTGTGGCCTTATCGTGTTGCTTGCGTTTGGTTTGTCGCATCCTGCGTTTGGTATATCTGGTTTCATGGGTGGCCAGAGTGGATTTGACTGTGGATTTTTTTCTTGTCTACATCACTCTGTTGATAGTTTTTACTTTCGTCATGTTAGGACTGATGTTATTTGCCGAACATAGAAAGCTGGAAGAGCTGGAGAGTTATTTCAGTAAGAACAAAATGGTTCTTGAGCACAAACGTAAATGGGGCGTAACCAGAGACTCGCCAGGTTTCATCGCATGGGTTTGATGATCGATATCCTCTCAATTCCAAAGTGCTATGTGAAAGAAGGACCTGTGTCCGAGGCAGAGTTAGCCGCCATCCCAGCATATGCCGACGGTGAAGAGCGGCGATGAGGTGGTGTTGTTTGGCAAGCAGGGGAGTGTGCAGACGACTCAGGCGGAGAGAGAGGACATTAATGGGGCATTGTTGGCTGACCTGTATACAGTGTGAGGTAATACCAATCCCAAAATACTGGTGGATAAATAAGCCGAACACCATCCACACGTGGGAGCGTGCTTGACCGCGATGAGGGTGTATCAGCCACCCATTTATAAACTGATACCCTGCTATCGCGGGCAAGCCCGCTCCCGCAATTTAACCAATGCAAATTCAAGCGCGTTGGGCAGCAAGAGCCTAAGTCAGGGAAAATGGGCATACGAAGAAGTTTAAGTATGTGCCACTCCCCTCTAATGAATTTTACCTAGCATACTTCGCCCTCTATACAGTTAGCGTTTGCACAACCAACATCACGCCCGATTAAATACAATAGGCACTATAACCTTTGTCTGTGTATTATAAAGCTCCCCTTCTAGCCTCAGGTACTCATAGTTACTAGCCAGTAAAATACATCGTTCATTGCCAAAATCGAAAGTAACGCTACTTTGTTGATACTCATCAAGCCTGTGATAACCCGACCGCCCAAGATCAGCTGAAGGCGCACTGTTCTTACCCCAGGTGCCCGTTATAGAGCCGGTGTCATAGTCCGCAAAATTAACAAGCACTGTATAATAGGAGCCATCAGCAACAGTTTCAGAAATAAACGCTTTCTGAAGAGCTGGATTTTGTTTTCCCGACATTATTCAATCCTCATAAAATATAAAAAACACAGATAATGAAGTTCGAGTAATCTTTTATATGTTGCCGCAAAAAACTTATACTTTAACCACTGACAATTTGATCTTTTGACTTGTTGAAAGTAATCGAAGAAATTACTTCATCGTTAAACATATTGATCAAATTACCTGTAAACTTATTATAGTTATAGTCTGTGGCTACCAATAAACACTTCTCAAAAATAAAATCTAGTGTCATATCGGTGGTTTTTCCGTCATCGGCGCGATGATACCCAGATCGCCCCATAGAAGTCCCCAAGAATCGACCTTTACCCCACCTGCCTCTTATTACTCCGGTATCATAATCTGCAAAAATTATGTGAAACGTATAATACGTGCCGTTAACGGTTTCACTAAAATAAGTCCCCTGAAGTGCAGGATTTTCCTTTGCCATTTTTCCACCCTCGCCGCAGCCTAAAAATAAATAACAGTCAGGACGCTACTCTCTGCCTGAGCATACTTACCTTGCAAGACTAACTTTATGTGACTCTTATAAAAATGCACCTGTGAAAAATGACAGTTTTTTATATTTTTTTGAAATAATCCAAGAGCCAAATTTTGGGTGGCTGACGATAAATATCCTAGCGGTGGATGTAACGGTTAAGCCGTGAAAAGCGGTAGCCAGACAAAGTGGTGTCGTGCAAACCAGATAGGCTGAGGTAAAGAGATCAATGGTGCTTTGTGGCCGACCTCGAACAGGGTTAAAGGGGGCGGATCTATTAGATTCCATAGAGTACTGACGGCCCAAAGGAGTGGGTTGATTAAATAAATCTGTCCCCGTTATCGCAGATAATACTGGTCGATAAATAAGCCGGCCCCCCCTTGCACTCAAGCGTTGGGCCGTTTGGCCCTATCGCCTTGTGATGGTTTGGGCGGTGGGTTTGGGGGTATTGGGGGACCTGGCTGTAGAAGCAGCCTTTTCCTACATGCGCTTTTCCTTCATCCCACATTTTTTTCAAAAAAATACTGTACATGCATACAGTTGTGTCCTACAGTCCATCCCAGGTGACCGGATGTCACCTGACCTTCAGTTTTTAACTATGGATGGATAAAAAATGAAATCGAAAAAAGCCTTTATGCTCGGCGCGGCCATGGCGGCCTCCTGCTTTGTTTCGGCCTTTGCGCTGGCGGAGCAAACCCCTCAGAAACTCAGTGCCCAGGCCGTCCGGCAGGCGGTCGACAAGGCGCTCAAGCCCGGCGGCAAGTTGGATGCGGCGAAGGTTTCGGCCTCGCTCAAGCAAAAACTCAAGGCCGCCAAGACCGGCCAGTCCAAGGCGCTGACCCAGGCGGTGAAAACCGCACCGTTCGACACCGTGGTCGGTGAACTGAAAAAACCGGCGCAGGCCCAATTGAGCGCCGCTGCCATTGCTGCGTTCGAGCCGTTGTTCCCCACGCTGGATATCAACACGCTCTACAGCGTGGACGGGGTGCAGACCGGCAACGAGTTCGCCTACCACTTCAACCTGCCGCAGAACGCGCGCATCCAAGTGCAACTGGTCAACCAGAGCGCCGGCACCGACATGTCGCTGAACCTGTTCCTCGACGACGGCCAGGGCAACCTGAGCCTGGTCGGCTCTTCGGATGCCGCCGGCAACGCCGATGAATACCTCAATGGCGTGCTGCCGGCGGGGGATTATTACTGGTACATGGTGGCCAATGCCGCCAGCAACGGGCAGTTCAGCTTTGGCGTTGCCGTAGACACCAATATCGATGCCTACGAACCCAACGACACGCCGCAAACCGCCTTCGTGCTGCCGGACTCGATGAACAAAGTCAGCGGTAACCTCGACAACGCCAACGATGTCGATTACTTCGACTTCAAGGCCGTGCGCGGCCAGAGCGTGAGTATGTACCTGGCCGGTGATGAAACCGGCAGTCGCAACCAGTGGATCTTCGACCGTTTCGATGGGGTCAATTGGGTCACGGTACCGGCCGGTTCGACGTCGACCTACCCCAGCGTGGCGCCGGGCACCACGGTCAAAGTGCGCGTACGGGCCAACCCGAACGTGGCGCAGGATGCGACCAAGCAGTACCAACTGAGCCTGGGCTCCACGCCGCGCCTCAATAACCACGATGTGAAGGGCGACAACATCGTTCGCGTGCCGGTTTCGGAAATGCCACTGGCCACGCAAACCGCGCGGGTTCTGAACTGGAGCACGCAATGGTCCGACTCCACTGGTGCGCCGTTGCTGGGTGTCACGCCGGTGCTGCGCGTGGACAACCACTTCATCGACTTCGACTACCGCTGGGTCGACTACCCGGCCACCACCAACAGCGCAGGTGCGACCTCGGCCACGGCGAATATCGGCAGCTGCTTCGGCGATTACCATACGGTCATCAACGACAGCAGCACCGGTGTGCCGTACAAGTGGGACACCACCTACAACCAGGGCGGCTGGCGCATCGAGCTGGCTGAGTTTCCGGGGGTAGGCGTCGGTGGTGACAATGTGCAGTACGTCAGCCTGGGGCATATCTGCACCCAGACCATCGTGCATTGATCGTGACGCGTCAGTGAAAAAGGGGGCAGCCTGCACAGGCTGCCCCCTTTTTTTGCGGCAATGGCTGATGGCTTAACTCAATGGATCCCAGCGCTGTGACCAATCCCCTTCGGCCTTGACCACCCCGCGCAGCAGTTCCAGCGCCTGCTGCAACACCGCCGAATCCCGCGCCCGTGCGTACACCAGGTACGTCGGAAAGCTGAATTCGGGCGCTTTGGCTACGCGCCGCATCACGCCGCTGTCCAGGTAGCTTTGCACCACCCGCGTGCGGAAGTACCCGGCGCCGCCGTTCTCCAGGATGTATTGCAGTGCCAGCGGGCCGAGGTTGAAACTCACGGCGGCGCGGGCCCGGTCGGGCAGGGCGGCGTCATGCTGCTGGCGAAACCCCGGGCCCCAATCGATATAGACGTAGGGTTCGGGCTTGCTCGCCAATTGCACCAGGATCAGTTTTTCCTCCAACACCTGCTCCACTTGCAGCCCCGGCCAGTAGTGCGGCTGGAACACCAGCGCGGCGTCAAGCACGCCCAGTTCCAGTTGACGCAACAGATAGTCGCCCTCGCGGATTTCCGTACGCAGGGCATGACCGGGGATGTGTTCGCGCAGGGCTTGGGCCCAGCCGAGCATCAGCGGGTTGCACAGGCTCACCTCGCCGCCGATATGCAGCACATTGCGATAGCCATCGGGCAACGGCAGGTCGCGGCGCGCGGCTTCCCAGGTTTGCAGCAATTGATTGGCGTACACCACAAACGCTTCGCCATCGGCGGTCAGTCGTGCCCCGGCCCGGTTGCGCACGAACAGCGTGCAGCCCAGCTGGTTCTCCAGGTTTTTCACGCGGGCGGTGATGGCGGTCTGGGTAACGTGCAGTTTCTCTGCCGCCGCGGCCAGGCTGCCGCAGCGAGTGATTTCGAGGAAGGTGCGTGCCAGTTCGATATCCATGAAGCCCCCGCGAATGAATGGGAGGCATTGTAGAGGGGATGCCATGGGATGGGGGAATCGGGATACACGCCGGACGGAAATGTATGGGATGTCACTCAGGAAAGGCGCCTGCCAACCCGCTGTTTGCAGACCTAGAGTCGACGGCGACGGTGGGAATACGTCCCCCCGGTTTTTTGTCATCTCACTGATTGAGTGCCTCGGAGACACGCTATGACGAACTCACCCACAATTACCATTTCACCCTATGCCAGCGCGACCGTCACTCAGTTGGATCGCGTACTGCACGCCGATCAACGCGGCGGCGGGCGCGAGATCAATGGCAAGCCTTCCTACAGCATCCAGCAGGCGGCCGATGAGATAACCCGTGACAATTTGCGTTGGCCTGATCTTAACAGTGATGGAAAAACGGACATCGCCTATCGTTTTCTGACAACGGCGGGGCAGTCATTCCGCCAGCTGGGGCTCACGCAGTTCAGCGAATTCAATCAAGCGCAAAAGGAATCGGCACTCAGGGCCATGGAGCACTGGTCGGATGTCGCCAATCTGAGTTTCACCCAGGCCAGCCCAGGGACGCAGGAGGATGGCAACATCAGTTTCGGCAACTTCGCCCTGGACCCCCAAGGTCGCAACGCGTTCGCGAGCCTTCCACCTTCCGAAGGCGCCCGCCAATTCATGGCATCACGCCCCCGCGTTCAAATAAACGTGCCGGTCGCTGAGGTTTGGCTCAACGGCACGGAAGACGCTCATACCGCACCGAGCCACAACAACGAAGGCCACAAAACCCTTGCCCACGAGGTCGGGCACGCCCTTGGGCTAGGGCATCCGTTCAGAAGCCATGCCGCTGGTGCGAGTTACAACACGGCCACATACGCGGAGGACACCGGCGGCAACAGCATTATGAGCTATTGGAGCGAACACCACTCCGGGCAGTCATTTCACAAAAACGGCATGCACCATTCGCCTTCAACGCCGATGGTCGATGACATCGCGGCGATGCAAAAACTGTACGGTGTCAATCATCAAACCCGTACGGGCGATACCACCTATGGGTTTAATTCTAATGCCGACCGCGAGGCCTATCACCTGCACTCGAACGCTGACGCACCGGTATTCACGGTGTGGGACGGTGGTGGCACGGACACCCTCGATTTTTCCGGCTTTAGCCAAAACCAGGTCATCAATCTCAATGAAGGCACACCCTCGGATATTGGAGGGATGCGAAAAAATGTGTTCATCGCCAAAGGCACCACAATAGAAAACGCTAAAGGCGGGGCCGGCGACGACATATTGATTGGCAACGCGGCACAGAACGAATTGTCCGGCGGTGGTGGCAAGAACACTTACGTCTTTTTAACCCCTGAGCAATCGACACCGCAGGCGCCTGATCGAATCACGGACTTTGTGTCGGGTAGGGACAAGATCGATATTTCCAATCTCCGTGCGACCGGGCCCGAGAGTACTTATATCGATGAAAGTAACTATTCTCCGATCGAGGAATTGCGGAACGGCTTAAATTCCACAAGGCCACGGCGCGACATTGCGCAAAAACCGGTCGAATTAGTTTCCAAGTTCAGCGGTGAAGGGCGGCAAGTCATGCTGACGTACGACGAAAATGCCCGTCAGGAAGTACTGCAGATTGATCTGGATGGCGATCGGCGTGCCGACTTTATGCTCAAAATTGACAGCGAGCAGATGTTGAGTTGGGGCGATTTCGTGAAATAAATCCTGAAGGTGCGGCGGTAGCCCTTCGATCGGCTACCGCTCGCTGAAGCACCGCTCATGCGTAGCATGGGTGCGATTTATCGTATTAATGCGGATAAATAGCACTTAATAACGATCCGACCGGAGCGTCAACGCAAGAGGTCGCTTTCGGCGGCAAAGGGTCGCAAACAGTGTGCTATGGCCAATCGCCCAGATCCAGGCAGCGCGTGAAGGGCGGCGGCTGCCTGCCGTAGGCCAGAAAGTCGCCGATCCAACGGGTGACGCAAGCGCCGGCATCCGCCTTTGCCGGCTCCTTGAGACGCAGCTGTTCGACTTGCAGGGGGCCGCTGTCGTCGGGGTCGGCGTTGACCAGCACCATGCGCGCCACGCGTTCGGGGAACAGCGCGCTGTAGCGATTGCCCAGCCGCGTGGCTTCAGCGTTGCCCAGGTAATGCAGTTGGGCATCGCCGAGTTGGGCGCGTACGTATTCCATGTCGCGGGCGGCGTATTCGACGTCGTTGGGCTGGCGGATAGTGCGCGCGCTGAGTTCGATCACGTCATAGCGATCGAACAGCGTGCGATAGGCCGGGGTGGCGTGGGTATTCCAGCGGCTGGCCAGTTGAATGGCGAAGGTGCCGCTGCTGTTCTTACGCGCCGGTTCGCCGGCTTGGGTGAAGACCACGCCCTGGCGGCTTAACGGCTCGCGGGCACCAACGCGGGTGACAAACAAGCGCAGGTTGCCTTGACGGGGCGCTGCATAGTTACGCGGGACCGATATGAGGCCGCATTGGGTGCGCGCCAGCACGCTGGGGTCGAGGCGCTCGGTAGCGGGCAGCGGGCAGTCCAGCAACCAATCGATGGCGGTGGGTTTGATCAACGGCTCGGCAAAGGCAAGGCCTGCCAGCAGCCAGAGGCAACCGCACGCCAAGTGTTTTACGACAGTCATCGAGAGGTCCAGGGCAGCTGTATGACAGCGGCGTTTTTACCAAGGACCTGGGGGCTGGGAATGTAGGGTGAGAAGACGCCTCATGTACGAAATCGGAGTTTTGTTTATCGGATGCCAGAGTTCCAGCCGCCACCCAATGCTTTGTAGAGCGCGATGCTGGCTTGCAGGCGTGACAGTCGCAACTGCACGTTCAGGTCCTGGGCGGCGTACAGGGTGCGCTGGGTTTCGAGCACCGTCAGCCAGTCGGCGGCCCCGGCCTGGTAGCGCTGTTGGGCGATTTGGAACGCGGTCTGCGCCTGTTGCAGTTCTTCGTCCTGCCATTGGCGCTGCTGGTCGAGGCGGGTGATGCTGCTGAGGGCTTTTTCCACGTCGGCAAAGCCGTTGATGATCGCGCCGCGGTAGGTTTGCAACAGTTCATCCTGGCGCGCGCGGGCCTTGTCCCGTTCAGCGCTTAAACGGCCGTTGTTGAAGATCGGTGCCACCAGCCCGGCGGTTAACGTGTAATAGGGGCTGCGTAGCACATCGACGGCCTTGTAGGCGTCGGAGCCCAAGGTGGCGCCGAGGGTCACGGCGGGCAGCAGGGCGGCGCGGGCCACCGTCACGTCCGCCTGCGCCGCCGCCAGTTGGGCTTCGGCCTTGGCGATGTCCGGGCGGCGGCTGAGCAATTGGCTGGGCAGGCCGGCGCCAATGACGGGCCAGGTCAGGTTCTGGAAGGGCTCGGCGCCCAGGTCCAGGGCCTGCACGGGTTGGCCGAGAAGGGCGGCGAGGGTGATGCGCGATTCTTCGGCCTGTTGCGCGATCAACGGCAACTGGCGCTGCTGGCCGGCCACCAGGCTTTTTTGTTGGGCCAGTTCCAGCGCGGTGGCCGAGCCGGCGTCATAGCGGGTTTGCACCAGCGCGAGCACATTCCGCGCATTGGCCAGGTTCAACTCGGCGATGTGCCGGCGCTGCGCGGCGGCGAGGGTTTGCGCATAGCGGTCGGCGACGTTGCTGAGCAAGGTCAGTTCCACGGTGGCCTGGTCGAATTCGCTGGCCCGCAGGCTGTGCAGGGCGCTGTCGCGGGCGGCAGCGCGAGCGCCCCAGAAATCCACTTCGTAGCTGGCGGTCAGGTTGGCGCCGAAGTTGTTGACCGCGTCGTCGCTATCGCTGGCGTCGAGGTCCGGGCCGCCGGGGCCGCGTAGCAGCTTCTGATGGCTGGTGGTGAGGTTGGCCTTCACCTCCGGCAGCAACGGCGCGCCGGCAATCACCGCGCTGGCCTGGGCCTGGCGCACCCGCGCCACCGCTGCAGCCACATCGAAACTGTCGCGCCGCGCCTGTTCGATCAAACGATTGAGCGGCGCACTGCCGAACTGTGTCCACCACTGGGTGTTCACGTTCTGGGCGGCCTCGCGTTCGGCGTACTGCCAGGCGGCCGGCGGCGCGAGGCCGCTGTCGACGCTGGGCGGTTGGCCGGCGCAGGCATTGAGCAGCAGGCACAGGCTGAGCACGCCCAGGTGCGATGGGATACAGGGTTTATTCACTCGTCAATGCCTTAACCGGATCGAGCCGGGCAGCTTTACGGGCCGGCATAAAGCCGAATACGACGCCGGTGACCAACGCACAGCCAAACGCGCCAAGCACCGCCACCAGGGAAAACTGCACCGCCACCTTGGCCAGCGTCAGCACGCCGCCCACCAGCAAGGCCAGGGCGATGCCGCACAGGCCGCCGACCACCGAGAGCATCACCGCCTCGGTGAGGAACTGGCGCAGGATGTCGCGCTGGCGTGCGCCGGTGGCCATGCGGATACCGATTTCGCGGGTACGCTCGCGCACCGTCATCAGCATGATGTTCATCACACCGATACCGCCCACCAGCAGGGAAATCGCCGCAATCGAACCGAGCATCAGCGACAGGGTGTTCTGGGTGCGCGCCTCGGCCTGGATCATCGCGGCGTTGTTGGTCAGCTCGTAGTCGCGCTTGCCGTGGTGCAGGCGCTGCATCAACTGGTCAATGGCCTGTTCGGCCTCATGCACCTTGCGTGCATCGGCGGCGGCGATCACCACGTACTCGGGGTTGTAGCTGCCGAACAGGCGCACGCTGGCGGCGGTGTAGGGAATGGCTATGCGGTCGTCGCTGTCTTTATTGCCGGAGCTGGCGCCTTTTTCCGCCAGCACGCCGATGACCTGGAACGGCACGTTTTCGATCAGGATGTATTGGCCGATCGGGTCGACCAGGCCCTTGAACAACTTCTCGCGCACCCGATGACCGATCACCGCTACCGTGGCCCCGGCGCGCTCGTCGGCTGCCGTGAAGTAACTGCCCTCGACCACCGGCCAATTGAAAATGTCGGGGAAATTGGTGTCGTTGCCGCCCACGTACGCCATGTAGTCGACGTTGCCGTAACGCACCCCGGCTTCGCTGCCGTTGACCGGCATGATGCGCTGCACCTGAGGCAGCGCCGCCAGCGCTGCGACGTCCTCCAGGCTGACGATGCCTAGCGGCGTGCGTGGGTTGGGTGATGAACCGCCCAAATAAAGGATGTTGGAACCGAAGGCGCCCATCTGCGCCATGACCTGGCGCTTGCTGCCTTCGCCCACGGCCAGCATCACCACCACCGACGCCACGCCGATGATGATGCCGAGCAACGTCAGCGCGGTGCGGAAGCGGTTGATCCACATCACACGCCAGGCCGCCTGGACGGCGTCCACCAGTTCGGCTTTCCAGGCGCCATTGTGTTCGGCGCCATCGGCCAGACGCTGACGCAGGTCCACCGCTTGCAGGGCGCCGGGGGTAGCGGCGGTCGCGGTGTCGTGGGCGGATGCCGAATCGCTGATGATCAGGCCATCGCGAATCTCGATGATGCGGTTGGCGCGCGCCGCGACTTCGCGGTCGTGGGTGATCAGGATCACCACATGGCCCTGGCTGGCCAGCTCGTCGAGCAGGCTCATCACCTCGGCGCCGCTGTGGCTGTCGAGGGCGCCGGTGGGTTCGTCGGCGAGGATGATGTGCCCGCCGTTCATCAACGCGCGAGCGATGGACACCCGCTGCTGCTGGCCGCCGGAGAGCTGGTGCGGGCGGTTGCCGGTCCGTTCGGCCAGGCCCAGGCGGGTGAGCAGGGCGCTGGCCCGGGCATGCCGTTCGGCGGCGCTGATTCCGGCGTAGATCGCCGGCATTTCTACGTTTTCCTGGGCCGAACCGGACGGGATCAGGTGATAACCCTGGAACACAAAACCGAAGGCTTCACGGCGCAGCCAGGCCAGGGCGTCGCTGTCCAGGTGCGCGACATTCTCCCCGGCAAACAGGTACTCGCCACTGCTGGGGCGGTCGAGGCAACCGAGGATATTCATCAAGGTGGATTTGCCCGAGCCGGACGCGCCGACAATCGCCACGAATTCGCCGGCGTGAATCGCCAGGTCGATACCGCGCAATACGTCAACCTGAGGGCTGTCGCCGCCGCCGTAGGATTTGCGGATGTGCCTGAGTTCGATCAGCGGCGTACTCACCTCAACCCCCATGGCCGTCGACCGGGCCGATCAACAGGTGGTCGCCTTCGTTCAGGCCGTCGAGCACCTGCACCCGCAGGCGGTCGCTGAGGCCCAGGCGCACCTCGCGCTGTTCGATGCTGCCGTTGGGCATCACCACGCGGGCGATCTGTTTGTCGGTGTTGCCGTTGCCGAGCAGGGCGGCGACCGGGGCGGTGAGGGTGTCCTTGGCCTGGCCGGCGACGAAGAACACCTGAGTGGTCATCTCAGCCATCAGCGCGTTGTCGGTGTTGTCCACGTCCAGCAGCACGGTGTACAGCACCACGCGGCCGGTGCCGCTTTTATTGGAACTGGTGGGGCTGCCGCTGCCCTGGGTTTCGTTCAACGGCTTGGGCGGGATCGGCAGGATCTGCCGCACAGTGCTGCTCCAGCGCCGGTTGCCGCCGCTCAGGGTGGTGAAATAGGCGCTCATGCCGGGTTTGACATGGCCGATATCGGCCTCGGACACCTCCGCCCATACGGTCATCGGCGACAACTTGGCGATGCGCAGGATCAGCGGCGTCTGCTGTTGAGCGTTGAGGGTCTGGCCAACGCGGGCGTCCACCGCCACCACGGTGCCGCTCATTGGCGCATAAATACGTGTGTAGCCAAGCTCCGCTTCATCGCTGCGCAGGCTGGCCTGGGCCTGGCGGATCTGGGCCTGGAACATGTCGACCCGGGCCTGGGTCGCGCTCAGCTCGGCCTTGGCGGTTTGTACGTCTTCTTCACGGGTGGCGTTGCCGCTGGCCAGGCGCTGCTGGCGCTGGTACTTCTGGCGCGCCAACGCGTGCTGGGCTTTCTGTTCCTGCAATTGCGCCTTGAGGTTTTCGATGGCGTAGCGGCTGGCGTCGAGCTTGGCCTGTTGGGTGGATGGGTCGATTTCCACCAGCAATTGGCCCTCCTTGACCTGATCGCCGGCCTCGACATGGATCTTGCGGATCTGCCCGGACGCCTGGGCGCCCACGTCCACATAGCGGCGCGGTTGCAGGGTACCGAGGGCGGTCACGCTGTTTTCGATATTGCCGCGGGTCACGGTGACGGTGGTCAGGTCGTCGCGGCCCGAGGGCAGTACCTGCCACGCGGCGACGGCGATCAGCGGTAACAGGCACGCCACAACAAGCAAGGCGCGTCGGGCGGGGCGGGGGCGTTTCATGGATGGATTCCAGCCAGGAGAGTTCAGGGCGCGGTTGCGCAGAGCTGACAGTTAAACGAGATAAGGGCGCTGGAATTTAAGTGGTTACACAGGCCGTTACTGCTCTTTTGCATAAAAAAAACGGCTGGCGTTACAAGTCTTCTTTAAAAGTAGATGAGAATTACTATAAATTGCACCCACCCAAACTGCCATTATCGAATGGCACCCTTCTGCAGGCCTGACAACGCTCGCGCCTGCAGCGTGTTTTCAAGATGGTCGGGAGTCATGTTGGAAAACTACTATCGCGAGCTGGTGTGTTTCCTCAACGCCAAGCTGGGCAACCGTCAGGTGGCCGAAGATGTGGTGCATGACGCTTACGTGCGGGTACTGGAACGTTCCAGCGATACCCCCATCGAGCAACCCCGCGCCTTTTTGTACCGCACGGCGTTGAACCTTGTGATCGACGGCCATCGGCGCAATGCCTTGCGCCAGGTCGAGCCGCTGGAGGTGTTGGACAGCGAAGAGCGCTTCGCCGCCGGCACGCCCCACGCCAGCCACGATCAGGCCCAACGCCTGGAACTGCTTGAGCGCGCTCTGGCCGAACTGCCGGCGGTCTGCCGCGAGAGTTTCCTGTTGCGCAAGCTCGACGGCCTGAGCCATCTGCAAATCGCCGAACGCCTGAGCATCTCCCGCGCTCTGGTGGAAAAAAACATCGTCAATGCCATGAAACACTGCCGCGTGCGGATGCGCGAGTGGGATGCGCACTGAGGGTCGACGGCTTAAATTTTTTTTCACTGTCCTCGTTTCCTATCAACACACGACCTGTTGTGCAGGTCTTGAAGGTATTCCCGCCCCACCGCCACGGGGCTTATCCAGAGGACACTGGAATGACACAGGCAATTGCTTCGCCCGCGGTTCACGACCTGATCGGCATCGGTTTCGGCCCGTCGAACCTGGCACTGGCCATCGCTCTGCAAGAGCGCGAGAAGGCGCAGGGCAAACTGGACGTGCTGTTTCTAGACAAACAGGCCGACTATCGCTGGCACGGCAATACCCTGGTGACCCAGAGCGAATTGCAGATTTCCTTCCTCAAGGACCTGGTGACCCTGCGCAACCCCACCAGCCCGTACTCCTTCGTCAACTACCTCAAGGCCCACGGCCGTCTGGTGGACTTTATCAACCTCGGCACCTTCTACCCGTGCCGCATGGAGTTCAACGACTACCTGCGCTGGGTCGCCGGGCACTTCCAGAGCCAGGCCCGCTACGGCGAGGAAGTACTGGCCATCGAGCCGATCCTGCATCAGCAGCAGGTCGAGGCTTTGCGGGTGATCTCCCGCGATGCGCTGGGCGAGCAGCATGTGCGCACCACCCGTTCGGTGGTGGTCAGCGCTGGCGGCACGCCGCGCATTCCCGACACCTTCAAGGCGTTCAAGAACGACCACCGCGTGTTCCACCACTCCCAGTACCTGGAGCGCATGGCCAACCAGCCGTGTGTTGAGGGCAAGCCGATGCGCATCGCGATCATCGGCGGCGGCCAGAGCGCGGCAGAAGCCTTTATCGACCTCAACGACAGCTTCCCCTCGGTGCAGGTGGACATGATCCTGCGCGGTTCGGCGCTCAAGCCGGCCGATGACAGCCCGTTCGTCAACGAAGTGTTCTCGCCGGCGTTCACCGACCTGGTGTTCCAGCAAGTCGGCGCCGAGCGTGAGCGGTTGGTGGCGGAGTATCAGAACACCAACTATTCGGTGGTGGACCTGGACCTGATCGAGCGCATCTACGGCATTTTCTATCGCCAGAAAGTCTCCGGCATCGCGCGCCAGGCGTTCCGCACCATGACCGTGGTGGAGAAGGTCACTCCCGGCCCGCTGGGCATCGAACTGGCTCTGCGCAACAACGCCACGGGTGAAACGACCGTGCATCACTACGACGCGGTCATCCTCGCCACCGGTTATGAGCGCCAGATGCACCGCGAACTGCTCGCCCCCCTGGAAACCTACATGGGCGATTTCGAAGTGAGCCGCGACTACCGCATTGTCACCGACGAGCGCTGCAACGCGGGCATTTATATCCAGGGCTTCAGCCAGGCCAGCCATGGGTTGAGCGACACCTTGCTGTCGGTGCTGCCGATCCGCGCGGATGAGATAGCAGCGTCGCTGTATGCCCTGGACCGTGGGCGCGGCCAAGGGCGGTCAATCGAGGAATTGCTGCTGGCCACCGCAAGCTGAGTTCGCGCCGGTGGGCGGGGCGTGTGCTTTCTCCCAAGCTCGCCCCTACGGGCGGTACTTGTGACAAAGGGTTACCACTGATACTGTACAAAAAACCAGTATCGGTAGCCCGCCATGCAGTTGATCGAAAAACTCAGCATCCTCGCCGACGCCGCCAAGTACGACGCGTCCTGCGCCAGCAGCGGCGCGCCCAAGCGCAGTTCCGAGGGCAAGGCGGGGCTGGGCTCCACCGATGGCATGGGCATCTGCCACAGCTATACGCCTGACGGGCGCTGTGTGTCACTGCTCAAGGTGCTGCTCACCAACTTCTGCCTTTACGACTGCCAGTACTGCGTCAACCGCCGCTCCAGCGACGTGCCCCGTGCGCGGTTCAGCCCGGAAGAAGTGGTCACCCTGACCCTGGATTTCTACCGGCGCAATTGCGTCAGCGGGTTGTTCCTAAGCTCCGGCATTATCCGTTCGGCCGACTACACCATGGAGCAGCTTGTCCGGGTGGCGAAACTGCTGCGCGAAGAGCACGACTTTCGTGGGTATATCCACCTCAAGACCATCCCCGAAGCCGACCCGGCGTTGATTGCCGAGGCCGGGCGTTATGCCGATCGCCTGAGCGTGAACATCGAACTGCCCACCGATGCCAGCCTGCAAACCCTGGCACCGGAAAAGCAGATCGGCTCGATCAAGCAGGCCATGCGGACCATCTACATCGGCGAGCAGACGGTCCTCAACGAGCCTCGAGCGCCGCGTTTCGCTCCAGCCGGGCAGAGCACCCAGATGATCGTCGGCGCCGACGACACCGACGACAGCACCATCCTGCATGGCGCCGAAGCGTTGTACGGCAACTTCAAGCTGCGCCGCGTCTACTACTCGGCGTTCAGCCCCATCCCTAATAGCCCCAAAAGTGTACCCCTGGCCGCGCCACCGTTGATGCGCGAGCACCGCCTGTACCAGGCTGACTTCCTGCTGCGCAGCTACGGCTTCAGTGCCGGCGAGTTGTTCGAAGGCCCCGGTCACCTGGCGCTGGATATTGACCCCAAACTGGCCTGGGCCCTTGAGCATCGCGAGGTGTTCCCCCTGGACCTCAATCGTGCCGAACCGACTTTGATCGCGCGTATTCCCGGCATCGGCCTGCGCACCATCCAGCGCTTGGTGGACCTGCGCCGCGAACGCAAAATCCGCTTCGAAGACCTGGCGCGCATGCGCTGTGTGCTGGCCAAGGCCAAGCCGTTTTTCATTACCAGCGACTACCACCCGCAACAGGCGGACAGCACCAGTGTGTTGCTGCGCGAGCAACTGCGCGACCGGCCGCAACCGCAGCAAATGGGGCTGTGGGGATGATCAGCCTGGAATGCGACAACCTGTTCTGCACCTGGCGCGAACAGGCGCGCTGGCTGCTCAGCCATCAGGTCGACCCCAGCCAGGTAAGTTGGGGCGAGGCCCAGGCGGCGGACCTGTTTGCCACTGATGAGCCGATCCCTACCGGACTGGGGCCGTTTCAGGCGCGCATCCCCAAGGCACTGCTCGAACTGCTGGAGTCGGCCGCCTGCTACCACGGCGACCAGCGCTGGAGCCTGTTGTATGAAGTGCTGTGGCGCGTCAGCCACGGCGACCGCACCGCGATGCTGGCCGGCGACAAACTGGGCAGCGAGTTGCAGCGGCGGATCAAGCAGGTCAGCCGCGAAGCCCATCACCTGCACGCGTTCGTGCGCTTTGTCGCGCTGCCGCCAGAGGCCGGGCCGGAGTTGCCGGAGTACGTGGCCTGGCATGAACCGGCCCACGACATTCTGAAGTCGGCCAGCCAGCACTTTATCGGGCGCATGGGCCGCCATCGCTGGATGATCGCCACACCGTTGGACGGCGTGTATTACGACGGCCAGCAATTGATTCATCAACGCCATTGCCCCGAAGCCTGGCAGCAACTGGCACAGAACGTCGAAGACCCCCACAGCGCCATGTGGCTGACCTACTACAGCCACATCTTCAACCCGGCGCGGTTGAACCCCAAGGTGATGGAAGGCCACTTGCCCAGTCGGTTCTGGAAAAACCTGCCGGAGGGTAAGTTGATCCCAAGCTTGATCAGCGAAGCGCGAACGGGTAAGCAGAAGGATGGACAGGCCAAGATGATCGGCAACAAGCCCGGCAAGCGTATTGCCAGCGGGCAGGGTTAAACAGGAGGGGTCATGTCTACCGTCGTACGTCTCGCCCAACCCGACGATGCCGAGGGAATCAGCCGGGTGATCCTGGCGGCTTTGTACGGTAGCAACGCACAGGATTATCCGGCGGATGTGATTGAGCGGGTGGCCAGCAACTTTACGCCCGACGCGGTGCGCGAGCTGCTCAAGCGGCGTGTGGTGCTGGTGGCGGTTCAGGGGCGGGTGATCGTCGGCACCGCTGCGCTGGATGCCAAAGTGGTGCGCTCGGTGTTCGTCAACCCGACGCGGCAAGGGCAGGGCATTGGCCGGTTATTGATGAGTGAAATCGAACTGCGCGCGGGGGAAGCGGGGGTGACAACGCTGAGTGTGCCGTCCTCGCTGACGGCCGAGCCGTTTTACGCCAGGCTGGGGTTTCGCACGGTACGTGAGGTCGATCACGGCAGTGAGCGCACGTTAGTGATGGAGAAGACGCTGTTGTCGTGCGATGCCTGAGAACACCGGAAAGTAAATGAGGGAGGGGGCTTGCCCTATATGAGAATCCAAACGCCCTCCTCAGTTAACTGAAAGAACCGGCTCAAATGTGGGAGGGGGCTTGCCCCCGATGCGGTGTATCAGTCGATAGATTCATTGACTGAGCCACTGCTATCGGGGGGCAAGCCCTATATGAGAATCCAAACGCCCTCCTCAGTTAACTGAAAGAACCGGCTCAAATGTGGGAGGGGGCTTGCCCCCGATGCGGTGTATCAGTCGACAGATTCATTGACTGAGCCATTGCTATCGGGGGGCAAGCCCTATATGAGAATCCAAACGCCCTCCTCAGTTAACTGAAAGAACCGGCTCGAATGTGGGAGGGGGCTTGCCCCCGATGCGGTGTATCAGTCGACAGATTCATTGACTGAGCCACTGCTATCGGGGGCAAGCCCCCTCCCACTAACTTTAAAAGTCATTGCCTGGGCTGGATCAACTGAGCCCTTAACTGAGTGGCATGAGGGCAAGCCCCCTCCCACAGGCGGTTAGACCTTTACGATCCAGCCGGCTGGCGCTTCGACGTCGCCGGTCTGCACGCCGGTCAGCTCTTTGTAGAGCTTCTGGGTGATCGGGCCGACTTCGGTTTCGCTGTGGAACACGTGCAGCTTGCCGTTGTACTGGATACCACCGATCGGCGAAATCACCGCCGCCGTGCCGCAGGCGCCGGCTTCCTTGAATTGGTCCAGCTTGTCGATGAACACTTCGCCCTCGACCACTTCCAGGCCCAGGCGGGTCTGGGCCAGTTCGATCAGCGACAGGCGGGTGATG
>Ga0308171_1000291_pt1 | contig 129821 bp, 112 predicted proteins | sample PhyGR1_FD_202135 | JGI IMG/M metagenome (GOLD analysis project Ga0308171, IMG submission 202135) | Phyllosphere microbial communities from UC Gill Tract Community Farm, Albany, California, United States - DLSLSG.R1 | ecosystem: Host-associated > Plants > Phyllosphere > Unclassified | place... | reverse complement strand
CCGTAACCCTTGATGGTCTTGGCCAGGATGACGGTCGGCTGCTCTTTGTGGTTCACAGCCTGGTGGTACGCCGCGTAGACCTTGTACGGGTCGTGGCCGCCACGGTTGAGCTTCCAGATCTCGTCGTCGGACAGGTCTTCGACCATGGCCTTGAGTTCTGGCGTGTTGAAGAAGTTTTCACGAACGTACGCGCCGTCTTTGGCTTTGTAGTTCTGGTACTCGCCGTCGATGACTTCGTCCATGCGGCGCTGCAGGGCACCGTTGGTGTCCTTGGCCAGCAGTGGGTCCCAGAAACGGCCCCAGACCACTTTGTTGACGTTCCAGCCACCGCCACGGAACACGCCTTCGAGTTCCTGGATGATCTTGCCGTTGCCGCGAACCGGGCCGTCGAGGCGCTGCAGGTTGCAGTTGATGACGAAGATCAGGTTGTCCAGCTTCTCGCGGCCGGCCAGGGCGATCGCGCCCAGGGATTCCGGCTCGTCGCACTCGCCGTCGCCCATGAAGCACCAGACCTTCTGCTTGCCGGCCGGGATGAAGCCGCGGGCTTCCAGGTACTTCATGAAGCGTGCCTGGTAGATCGCCTGGATCGGACCCAGACCCATCGAAACGGTCGGGAACTGCCAGAAGTCAGGCATCAGCCATGGGTGCGGGTACGAAGACAGGCCGTTGCCGTCCACTTCCTGGCGGAAGTTGTTCATCTGCTCTTCGCTGATGCGGCCTTCCATGAAGGCGCGGGCGTAGACGCCTGGCGAAGCGTGGCCCTGGAAGAAGATCAGGTCGCCGCCGTGTTCTTCGGTCGGGGCCTGGAAGAAGTAGTTGAAGCCGATGTCGTAGAGGGTGGCGCTGGAGGCGAAGCTCGAGATGTGTCCGCCCAGGTCCGAGTCCTTCAGGTTGGTGCGCATGACCATGGCCAAGGCGTTCCAACGCACCATCGAGCGAATGCGGCGTTCCATGAACAGGTCGCCAGGCATGCGTGCTTCGTGGGTGACAGGGATGGTGTTGCGGTATGGCGTGGTGATCGCGTAAGGCAGCTGGGAACCACTGCGGGTGGCCAGCTCGCCCATGCGGGTCATCAGGTAATGAGCGCGGTCTTCGCCTTCTTTGTCGAGGACCGACTCCAGGGCATCCAGCCATTCCTGGGTTTCGATAGGATCGAGGTCTTGCATGGCTTGCTCCAGGGCGGAAAGGCAACCAGAATCGGAAGCCTGAGTTTGCGACTGGCCTTTTGGGCAGACGTCGTGAATTCTTGGATTTGCCGGACAGTCATCCGGCGCCGTGTAGTTTTACTACAAATGCTTCGGCATTTCATGCTTTTGAGCAGTCGGGGGAGTAGTAATACTACAGAAAAACGGCTTGTGGCCGCCTTTCGGGTTGTGGAGAAAAACGTTCCTGTTGGTTGGTATCGCACTGGCACAAGAGGTTTCTTGATGTTTCGTACCAATGATTTGAGTTTTTCAGCTATTTACAACTTTTGTATGACAGTCCAACCGCGGTCCGTCCCTCTTTCGCCTGCACTCACCCCTCTCATTCACGCCGATCAAGGATAGACCATGCGCCTGCCTTTGCCGCTCGATCTGCCTGGCGCCCTGCAACCGCTGGTCGCCCGTAACCGACAATTCCTGCAGGAGGCGCTGGCGGCGCATCCGGATCTTGATCCAGACAGTTGGAACGCGGTGCATCGCCTGCAGTTCGATCAGGTGGCTGCAGCCAGTGATTTCGTCCTCGAGCAGGCGCAGCGCGAACCGGCAACGCTGTTCGAGCTGCTCGCCAGCGGCGAAATGGATCGCCCCTATGGCCCCGGCCAGTTGCGTGCCCATATAAAAGCTGCCGCAGACGCGGCCCAGAGCGAAGACGAGCTGGCGCGCAACTTGCGCCGTGCGCGCAATCGCCAGCAGGTGCGGATCATCTGGCGCGACATCACCCGCCAGGCCGAACTGGGCGAGACCTGCCGCGACCTGTCCGAGCTAGCCGACGCCTCGATCGACGAAGCCTATCAATGGCTGTACCCGCGCCATTGCCAGCAGTTCGGCACGCCGATCGGCAACCGCACTGGCCAGCCGCAGCACATGGTGGTGCTGGGCATGGGCAAGCTGGGCGCGGTGGAGCTCAACCTGTCGTCGGACATCGACCTGATCTTCGCCTTCCCTGAAGGCGGCGAGACCGAAGGGGTCAAGCGCTCGCTGGATAACCAGGAGTTCTTCACCCGCCTCGGGCAACGCCTGATCAAGGCGCTGGACCCGGTGACCGTCGACGGTTTCGTGTTCCGCGTCGACATGCGCCTGCGCCCCTATGGCTCGGCAGGCGCGTTGGTGCTCTCGTTCAATGCCCTGGAGCAGTACTACCAGGATCAGGGGCGCGATTGGGAACGCTACGCCATGATCAAGGCCCGCGTGGTGGCGGGCGACCAGGTGGCCGGTGCGCAGTTGCAGGAGATGCTGCGACCGTTCGTCTATCGGCGCTACCTGGATTTCTCTGCCATCGAGGCGCTGCGCACCATGAAGCAGCTGATCCAGCAGGAAGTGCGGCGCAAGGGCATGGCAGAGAACATCAAGCTCGGTGCCGGCGGCATCCGCGAGGTCGAGTTCATCGCCCAGGCCTTCCAGCTGATCCACGGCGGGCGCGATCTGAGCCTGCAGCAGCGGCCGCTGCTCAAGGTCCTGGCAACGCTCGAGGGGCAGGGTTACCTGCCACCGGCAGTGGTAAGCGAACTGCGTGATGGGTACCAGTTCCTGCGTTACACCGAGCACGCGATCCAAGCCATCGCCGACCGCCAGACCCAGATGCTGCCGGACTCGGAGCTCGACCGCGAACGGGTCGCCTACATCCTTGGCTTTGCCGACTGGCAGGCGTTCCACGACCAACTGATGCAGTGGCGTGGCCGGGTCGACTGGCACTTCCGCCAGGTGATCGCCGATCCAGATGAAGAGGAAGCCGAGGGCGAGCTGGTAGTGGGCGGCGAGTGGTCGCCGCTGTGGGAGCAGGCGCAGGACGAGGAGGCCGCCGGTCGCCAACTGGAAGAGGCCGGGTTCAAGCAGTCGGGCGAGGCCCTGCGTCGTTTGGCCTCCTTGCGTGCCAGCCCGTCGCTGCGTTCGATGCAGCGCATTGGCCGCGAGCGTCTGGACGCCTTCATTCCACGCCTGCTGGCGCAGACCGTGGAGCACCAGAACCCTGACTTGGTGCTGGAGCGAGTGCTCCCCTTGGTGGAAGCGGTGGCTCGGCGTTCGGCTTACCTGGTGCTGCTGACCGAAAACCCAGGCGCCTTGCGCCGTCTGTTGACCCTGTGCGCCGCCAGCCCCTGGATCGCCGAGCAGATCACGCGCTTCCCGCTGCTGCTCGACGAACTGCTCAACGAAGGCCGCCTGTTCAGCCCGCCGCTGGCGCCTGAGCTGGCGTCGGAGCTGCGCGAGAGATTGACGCGCATTCCCGAGGACGACCTGGAGCAGCAGATGGAGGCCCTGCGTCACTTCAAGCTGGCCCACAGCTTGCGGGTGGCGGCATCTGAAATCAGCGGCAACCTGCCCTTGATGAAGGTCAGCGACTACCTGACCTGGCTGGCCGAGGCCATCCTCGACCAGGTGCTGGCCTTGGCCTGGCGTCAGACCGTGTCCCGTCATGGTCAGCCCAAGCGCAGTGATGGCACCCTGTGCGACCCAAGTTTCATCATCGTCGGCTACGGCAAGGTCGGCGGCATCGAACTGGGACATGGCTCGGACCTGGACCTCGTATTCATCCACGACGGCGACCCGAACGCCGAGACCGATGGCGCCAAGCCCATCGACGGCGCGCAGTTCTTCACCCGCCTGGGCCAGCGCATCATCCACCTGCTGACTACCCAGACCAACTCCGGCCAGCTCTATGATGTGGACATGCGCCTGCGCCCCTCCGGTGCGTCGGGGCTGTTGGTCAGCTCGCTCGGGGCCTTCGAGCGCTACCAGCAGAACGAGGCCTGGACCTGGGAACACCAGGCCCTGGTGCGGGCGCGTGTGCTGGTGGGCTGCAAGCAGGTCGGCAGTGCCTTCGAAGCGGTACGTGCCGGCGTGCTGGGCAAGGCCCGCGATCTCGACGCGCTGCGTCAGGAGGTCAGCGAGATGCGCGCCAAGATGCGCGCCAGCCTGGGCAGCAAGAGCACCGTTGCCGGTACCGCCGACAACGCCTTCGAGCCCGGCCAGCCGTTCGATGTCAAGCAGGATGCCGGTGGTATCGTGGATATCGAATTTATGGTGCAATACGCCGCTTTGGCCTGGTCCCACGACCATCCGGCCCTGCTGCGCTGGACCGATAACATTCGCATCCTCGAAGAGTTGGAGCAGGCCGGGTTGATGCCCGCCGAAGACGCGATTTTGTTGCGCGAGGTGTACAAGACCTTCCGCTCCGCCTCCCACCGCCAGGCACTGCAGAAACAGGCCGGGGTGATCGATGCCGGGCAGCTTGTCGATGAGCGCCGCGAGGTGCGGCGGATCTGGGGTGAGCTGGGTTTGAGCTGACTATCGTGCTGGCTTCATTCGCTGGCAAGCCCGATCCCACAGGTACACCACAGCACTCAAGGTCTGTGTGGTACCTGTGGGACCGGGCTTGCCCGCGAATGAGGCATGTCAGTGGTACACTGTCCGCCACATAGCCTGAATATAAAGAGGGGAGGCCAGGTTGTAGAGCAGCCTGCAGCCTCCCCGAATGTTTCTGGATAAAGCATGAGAATACTGATCATTGGACCCAGCTGGGTCGGCGACATGGTGATGGCGCAGACCCTCTTCCAGTGCGTGAAACAGCGTCACCCCGACTGCGTGATCGACGTGCTGGCCCCCGAGTGGAGCCGGCCGATCCTCGAGCGCATGCCCGAGGTGCGCCAGGCCTTGAGCTTCCCGCTCGGCCACGGTGCCCTGGAGCTGGCCACGCGCCGGCGCATCGGCAAGTCACTGGCCGGCCAGTACGACCAGGCGATCCTCTTACCCAACTCGCTCAAGTCGGCACTCGTGCCTTATTTCGCCGGCATCCCCCAGCGCACCGGCTGGCGTGGCGAGATGCGCTACCTGCTGCTCAACGATGTGCGCAAGCTCGACAAGGCGCGCTACCCGTTGATGATCGAACGCTTCATGGCCCTGGCCTATGAGCCGGGCGCCCAGTTGCCACAACCCTATCCCCGCCCGAGCCTGCGCATCGAAGACCAGAGCCGCGAGGTCGCCCTGGCCAAGTTCGGACTGGAGCTGGATCGCCCGGTGCTTGCGTTGTGCCCAGGTGCGGAGTTCGGCGAGGCCAAGCGCTGGCCGACGGAGCATTATGCCGCCGTTGCCGATGCGATGATTCGCCAGGGCTGGCAGGTGTGGCTGTTCGGCTCGAAGAACGATCATCCGGTCGGCGAGCAGATCCGCGACCGCCTGATTCCGGGCTTGCGTGAAGAGTCCGTCAACCTGGCCGGCGAGACCTCGCTTGCCGAAGCCATCGACCTGATGTCCTGCGCCGATGCGGTGGTGTCCAACGATTCCGGCCTGATGCATGTGGCGGCGGCGCTGAACCGCCCGCTGGTGGCGGTCTATGGTTCGACCTCGCCGGGCTTCACTCCGCCACTGGCCGACCAGGTCGAGGTGGTGCGCACCGGTATCGAGTGCAGCCCGTGCTTCGAACGTACCTGCCGCTTCGGTCACTACAATTGCCTGCGCCTGCTCGAGCCCGAAAAAGTCATTGCCGCCCTGCACAGCCTGGGTGGTCCGAACCTGATCGATACCGTGGCCGAGGTCGACTAAGTGCGGGTACTGATCATCAAGACCTCGTCGCTGGGCGATGTGATCCACACCCTGCCGGCGCTCACCGACGCCGCCCACGCCATCCCCGGCATTCGTTTCGACTGGGTGGTGGAGGAGGGCTTTGCCGAGATCCCGAGCTGGCATCCGGCGGTCGACCAGGTGATCCCGGTGGCGATCCGGCGCTGGCGCAAGAATCTCTGGCAAACGCTCAAGAGCGGCGAGTGGAAGGCGTTCAAGCAACGCCTGCGCGAGCGCAAGTACGACCTGGTGATCGATGCCCAAGGGCTGGTCAAATCGGCTTGGCTGACCCGTTACGTCAAGGCGCCGGTGGCCGGGCTCGACCGCTATTCGGCGCGCGAAGGCTGGGCCAGCCGCTTCTATGACCGACGCCTGTCGGTAGCGGTCGGCCAGCATGCGGTGGAACGGGTACGCCAGCTGTTCGCCTTGTCCCTGGCCTACGACCTGCCTGAAGGCATCGGCCAGTACGGCCTGGACCTGAACCGCCTGCAACTGCCCCCGACAGCCCCCTACGTGGTGTTCCTGCATGGCACCACCTGGGCCACCAAGCACTGGCCGGAAGCCTACTGGCGTGAGCTGGCCGAGCGCATGGGGCGGCGCAAGATGAAAGTCGTGCTGCCCTGGGGCAATCCTGCGGAGAAGGCTCGTGCCGATCGCATCGCCCAAGGCTTGGAAAACTGCCAGGTACTCCCCAAATTGAACCTCGCAGGGGTCGCTCGCATACTCGCGGCGGCCAAGGCCTGCGTGGCGGTGGACACCGGCCTCGGCCACCTGGCCGCAGCGCTGGACGTGCCGACCATCTCGCTGTTCGGCCCCACCAATCCTGGTCTGACCGGTGCCTACGGACGCGCCCAGATCCACCAGGCCAGCAACTTCCCCTGTGCGCCTTGCCTGCAGAAGAAGTGCACCTACAAACCGAGCGCCGAGGACCTGCGCCGGTTCGATCTCAAACGCGAGTGGCCGCTGTGCTTCACTCGCCTGAATCCCGAGCATGTGGCGGGCCGCTTGAGCGCGCTGCTGCTGGCTGAGGATGTTCGTTGATGCAACTGGCTTTCGTGCTTTACAAATATTTCCCCTTCGGCGGATTGCAGCGCGATTTCATGCGCATCGCCCTAGAGTGCCAGAAGCGTGGGCATCAGATCCGCGTCTATACACTCATCTGGGAAGGTGACATCCCCCCAGGCTTCGAAGTGCTGGTGGCGCCGGTCAAGGCCCTGTTCAACCACCGCCGCAACGAAAAACTCAGCGCCTGGATGGCTGCCGACCTGGCCAAACGCCCGGTCGACCGTCTGATTGGCTTCAACAAGATGCCGGGGCTGGACGTCTACTATGCCGCCGACGGCTGCTTCGAGGACAAGGCACAGACCCTGCGCGGCGGCCTGTATCGTCGCTGGGGCCGCTACCGGCATTTTGCCGAATACGAGCGTGCCGTGTTCGCCAAGGAGGCTGCCACCGAGATCCTGATGATCTCTGAAGTGCAGCAGCCGCTGTTCATCAAGCACTACGACACCCCTGTGGAGCGTTTCCACCTGTTGCCACCGGGCATCTCCCAGGATCGCCGGGCGCCGACCAATGCGGCCGAGATCCGCGCCGCGTTTCGCCAGGAGTTCGCGCTGGACGATGACGACCTGTTGCTGGTGCAGATTGGCTCGGGGTTCAAGACCAAGGGCGTCGATCGTAGCCTCAAGGCCCTGGCCGCATTGCCTTCGAGCCTGCGCAAGCGCACCCGGCTGATGGTCATCGGCCAGGATGACCCGAAGGTGTTCCAGTTGCAGAGCGCCACGCTCGGCCTGGGTGACCAGGTGCAGTTCCTCAAGGGGCGCAGCGACATCCCGCGCTTCCTGCTCGGCGCCGACCTGCTGATCCACCCGGCCTACAACGAAAATACCGGCACCGTGCTGCTCGAAGCGCTGGTCGCCGGTTTGCCGGTGCTGGTATCCAAGGTCTGTGGCTACGCCCATTACATCGCCGAGGCCGACAGCGGTCTGGTGCTCGACGAGCCGTTCGAGCAAGAGCAGCTCAACGCCTACCTGCAGCACATGCTCGAAGACCCCCAGGCCCGCGCCGATTGGGCGCGCAACGGCCTGGCCTTTGCCGACAGCGCCGATCTCTACAGCATGCCGCAGCACGCCGCCGATGTGATTCTCGGCCAGGAGCACGCATGAAGCTGATGCTGGCCGAACCCTTCAAGCGCCTGTGGGCCGGGCGCGACCCTTTCGATGCCGTCGAAGCCCTGCAGGGCGAGGTATACCGTGAGCTCGAAGGGCGCCGAACCTTGCGCACCGAGGTCGAGGGCGAGGGCTATTTCGTCAAGATCCACCGCGGCATCGGCTGGGGCGAGATTTTCAAGAACCTGTTCAGCGCCAAGCTTCCGGTACTCGGTGCCGGCCAGGAATGGCTGGCGATCCAGCGCTTGCAGGAGGTCGGCGTGCCGACCATGACCGCCGTCGCCTATGGCGAACGTGGCAGCAACCCGGCCACCCAGCATTCATTCATCGTCACCGAAGAGCTGGCCCCCACCGTCAGCCTGGAAGATTTCAGCATCGACTGGCTCAGGCAGCCCCCCGAGCCGCGTCTCAAGCGTGCGCTGATCGATGAGGTGGCGAAGATGGTCGGCGGCATGCACCGTGCAGGCGTCAACCACCGTGATTGCTACATCTGCCATTTCCTGCTGCACACTGACCGGCCCGTGACGCCTGAAGACTTCAAACTGTCGGTGATCGACCTGCACCGCGCACAGACCCGTACGAAAATCACCCGTCGCTGGCGCGACAAGGACCTGGCCGCCTTGTATTTCTCGGCCCTGGACATCGGTCTGACGCGTCGCGACAAGCTGCGCTTCCTCAAGGGCTATTTCCAGCGCCCGCTGCGCCAGGTGCTCGCCGAGGAAGCCGCACTGCTCGCCTGGCTCGAACGCAAGGCGCAGAAACTCTACGATCGCAAGCAACGCTATGGGGATGCGCTCTGATGGCGGGTTGGACACTGGCGCCGGGCTACGAACACCTGGCGGCGGACTTCGGCAGTATCGACGCGGTGTTCGCCCTCGACGGCGAGCGCCTGACCCGTGACCCGCTCAGCGAGGTCATCCGCATCGAGCGCGATGGGGTCAACTACTACGTCAAACGCTACACCGGTGCCGGCAAGCACATGCGTCGCTTCCTCGGACGGCCACGGATCAAGGCTGAATGGCAGAACCTCAAGCAGTTCGCCAAGTGGGGCATTCCTACCGCCGAAGTGGTGGCCTGGGGGCTGGAGCGCAAGGGTCTGTCGTTCGGCCGTGGGGCGATGATCACCCGCGAGCTGCCGCGCACCGAAGACCTTTCGGCGCTGGCCGAGCGCAACGATCCGCGCCTGGCTGATCGCACATGGGTCGAGCATGTCAGTCGTCAACTGGCTCGCCATACCCGGGTCATGCACGATCATCACTTCGCCCACAACGACCTGAAGTGGCGCAACCTGCTGGTGGATGATCAGGCGACGCTGTTCTTCATCGATTGCCCGACGGGCGATTTCTGGCGTGGCTTCATGCTCCGCCACCGGCTTATCAAGGATCTGGCGTGCCTGGACAAGGTCGCCAAATATCACCTCTCGGCCACCCAGCGCCTGCGCTTCTACCTGCAATATCGCGGGCACGCGCGGCTCAATGCCCGTGACAAGCGACGGATTCGCCAGGTGGTGAGCTTCTTCGAGGGAAGGGAATGACCGATTACCTGGCCAGCGCCGACCATGCGCTGCTGCAACGCCATGGCCTGAACGACTTCGAGGCGCTGTGGGCGCTGCAACTGGATGCCGTCGACGAACCCAACACCGGGCGCGGCGGCTGGAGCAGCGTGTTCCGCCTGGAACTCGAGGGCAAGGGCTACTACCTCAAGCGCCAGAGCGACTACCTCACGCGTACCCTGCACCGGCCGTTCGGCGAGCCCACCTTTGCCCGCGAATTCCGCAATATCAGCCGCTACGAAAAGCTCAACATCCCGGCACTGCAGGCGGTGTTCTATGGCGAGCGCAAGCAGGGCGGCCAGCATCGGGCGATCCTGATGACCCGCGCGCTCGACGACTGGAGCGACCTGGAGAGCTTCCTCGGCCAATGGCCGCAACTGCCCGAGCCTCGACGCCAGGGTATTCTCGCGGCCTGTGGCGAGCTCGCGCGTACCCTGCACGGCGCCGGCCAGGTGCATGGTTGTTTCTATCCCAAGCATATTTTCCTGCGCGAACGCCGCGAAGGCTGGCAGGCCCAGCTGATCGACCTGGAAAAGACCCGGCCACTGCTGTTCGGCATGCGTGACCGCCTCAAGGACCTCGAGCCCTTGCTGCGTCGTGCCCGTGCCTGGAGCGAGGCGGATGTACGCAGCCTGCTCGCCGCCTACCTGGCGCAGCCGGCCGACAGCGCGCGGGTCGGCAACTGGCTGCAACGCCTGACGCAACGCCGTCGTGAAAAAGAGGCCCGCTGATGCGCTTGTCTGAACTGAAGGATGCCGGGCGCAGCCCGAGCCTGCCCTTGAGCGTGACGCTCGAAGATGCTGCCGGCAGTGCCGAGCTGCAGTTGCTCAGCCTTCTGCGCGTACTGCCAGGGCAGCGCTATGTCGGTGCCGGTATCTGGCGCGGCACGCCGGTGCTGGCCAAACTGCTGGTCGGCAGCAGCGCCGCCCGCCATTTCCAGCGTGAGCTGGAGGGCGCGCGCTTGATGGCTGCGCAGGGGTTGACCACGCCCCGACTGCTGGCCGATGGCCTGAAGGATGGCGAGGGTGGCTGGCTGCTGTTCGAGTTTCTTGAAAACGCTGAAAACCTGGGTGACGCCTGGGCCAAGGTCGAGCATCTGCCGATGCTGGCGGACGAGCAGCATGGGGTGCTCGGCGAGGCGCTGACCGCAGTGGCGCAGATGCACGCCAAAGGGCTGTGGCAGGAAGACCTGCACCTGGACAACCTGCTGCGCCACGAGGGCCACCTCTACCTGATCGATGGTGCCGGCATCAAGGCTGAAACGCCGGGCCAGCAACTGTCGCGCCAGCGCGTGCTGGAAAACCTCGGGGTATTGTTCGCCCAGTTGCCCAAGCGCCTGGAACCGTTCATCGAAGAGGCGCTGGTGCATTACCTGCTGGCCAATGGCGAGCATGCGCTGCCGCTCGAAGCCCTGCAGAAGCAGGTCGACAAGGTGCGCAGTTGGCGCTTGAAAGACTACCTGGACAAAGCCGGGCGCGACTGCACGCTGTTCAGCGTCGAGCGAAGCCTCTCAGGCCTGCGTGCGATCCGGCGCGAGGAGGTGTCTGCCCTGGTGCCGGTACTGGAGCAGGCCGATACGCTGATCGAGCAGGGCCACCTGTACAAGACCGGCGGTGCCGCCAGCGTGGCACGTATCGAGGCCGGTGGCCGCACGCTGGTGCTCAAGCGCTACAACATCAAGAACACCGCCCACTGGTTCAAGCGTTTCTGGCGCCCGAGTCGTGCCTGGCATTCCTGGATCGAAGGCCATCGCCTCGAGTTTCTCGACATCGCCACGCCGCGCCCGCTAGCGGTGCTCGAGCAACGGGTGATGGGGTTGCGCAGCACCGCCTACCTGGTGACCGAATACGCCGACGGTCCTGATCTCACGGCCTGTTTTGCGCCCTACGTCGAGAATGGCGAAGTGCCTGAAGAACAGGTTCAGGCGTTGGTCAAACTGATGCAGAGGCTGATTGCCGAACGCATCAGCCATGGTGACTTCAAGGGCCACAACCTGTTCTGGCAGAACGGCCAGTGGTCGCTGATCGACCTTGATGCCATGACCCAGCACGCCACTCAGCTCAGCTTCGCTCCTGCCTACGCACGTGACCGTGCGCGCTTGCTGCGCAACTGGCCAAGCAGCAGTGCCTTGCACCAACGTCTCGATCAGTTGCTGCCTCGGCTCACCGAGTAAGCCTGCGGCAGCGTCAGCCAGTCGCTGCTGCGACCGGCCTGGCGCACGCGAAGGTTCCATTGTCTGTCTTGCCAGCGCAAGATGGCCGAGGCGGGGCTTTCGTGGTTTTGCCCGTCAAGTAGCAGCCGGTAGTGGTGCTTGAGCAGATGCGCGCGCAGCTGCAGGGCATGGCCACCGGCAAGCAGGTAAAGCCCTTGGTCGCTTTGGTACAACCCGTCGGCATCTTCGTGTTTTTCCCCCGCAGGCACTTCGGCGAGCCGACAGGTGTCGAACAATGCTTTCAGGTCTGGCAGGCCGTCATACCACAGCACGGGGGAGTCGACGACCCATTCGCCGTCCTCGCGACGCTTGACCGGGACCTTGGTGTAAGCGTCCGGCTTGCGCGGATCGACCACTCGCCAGCGGTAACCGTCGAACGCGACCTGGTAACTCTGGCCGGCGCTGTCCTTGATGAAGTAGAAGGTCAATCCTGGATAGGGTGAGGGCTGTTCATAAATACCCTCCTTGTGGATGCCGTCGACTCGGTAGCGAAGCTTGCTGGTATTGACCGCACTGACCATGGCCGGGGGGAGTGACAGTGGCGGCGTCGGTGGCATGGCTCGAATTGCCCGGCGAACCACCGTTGAACCGGAGACGCTGTTGATGCCGTCGCTGGCATAGCTGAAGGCATCGACCAGCGAGCGCAGCATGCCGATGCGATCACTTTCGACGTACGCCTTGTGGGTGTCGAGCACCGAGATCGCGGCTCTGGCGAACGACAGTACTGCCAAGGCCCGGCTGGGCAGAACCAGGCTGAGCAGGTCGAGGATGACCCACAGCACATGCAGGCTGAAATCGCCCAGCAGCTCCAGTTTCGTATTGGTGGCCGCGTCCACCGCTGAGAGTGCTGCGTGGACCTCGGCCCGATAGCGTGCGTGCTGAAAGTCGCCGGTGATTTCCGGACGGCTTATCCGTGAGCCCAAGCCGCCCTTGGACAGCCAGCGTTCGACATTGGCCGGGTTGGCCAATGGCATGCGGTCTTTGACATAGTCACGCAGAGCTGGTCTCTCGCGTAGCGAGCGCAGCATGTGCCGAGCGTTGCGATACTCACGCCAGGCGCGGCGATCCGGGGCATCCGGGGTATAGACCAGAAAGCGCTGCATGCCGGCGTTCTCGGGGGTGACGAACATGACCCCTTGTACGGTATGGCCGTCTATCAACAGCTGTCGCACGCTCAGGCGCGTAACCTTCAGTGCCTTGCGCTGCTCGCTGTCGGGATGGTCGAGCACGGTGCTGGTCCACAGATAGCCGCGTTCGAAAGGGTCTTCCAGGTAATGGCCGGCGTATCGCGCCTTGGCCGCCTCGGCGCGCATGCGCGCTCTGCTGATGGCGGCATAACTGTCGCGTCGCCACTTGGCCGTCGGTGACTCCAGCAGGTGCGTGCGCAGGTAGCGGCTGTAGCTCTCGCCAACGTCCAGGGCGCGAACCATCTGCTTGATCTGCGCCGGGGTGATCTCGGTCACGGGGCTGCCGTCCGTACGGTGCACTCGTGCTGTCAGCCAGTAGTCGACGTCAAGCCAGCTGACGTTGAGCATGGCCAACTGATCCAGGCGATAGCTCTGCGACACCAACTCCACAGTGTCGCCGACCTGCGGGCGGCTGGCAGCGGGGATGTAGCCGGTAGTGAGGCCGGGATGGAAGACTGGCCCTCTCTGGCGTGCCATCGTCACGCTGACATGCAGATCAAGCGGGTCGGCATCGAATTGATACTGCTGGCGCATGGCTGAACGCAGTTGTTCGCAAATCCATGTACTCAGGCCTTCACGGTCGAGGAACTGATCGTGACTGAGAATGCCTGGCGCGGCAGCCTTGTCGATGGCGATCACCAGCTCCTGCATGGTTTGCATGATATGGATCAGACCTTGTGTCGACGCGTTCTTGAGCCAGGCGGGGCTGTTTCTTTCCAGCAGCAGGGCATAGCGTGTCTGCAGGGCCGCCCTGCTGTCGGCCAGCGGCAGCAGGTCGGCGGCCGTGTCCAGTTGGGCTGTCAGGTTCGGCCAGTCGATTGGCGATGTCTGGGCAGCGTTTTCCCAGACCTGGGTCAGGCGTGCATGTTGGCTATCTATCAGGGCCTGTACCTGCAACTGCAACGGATCATCGTTGAACCATTCGTAGCGCAGGCGTTCGGCATTGCGCGCAAGCTCCCGCTGTTCATCGCCGGCCATCAACTGCAACAGCGGCCTGCTCTGCTGCAGGTCGTCCATGCGCTCGCACAGCTCGGTGTGCAGTTCTGCCAGGTCGTCGAACGCCTCGATGCCATGGGACAGACTGCACAGCAAGGCGTAGTCGCTGGACTCGGCAGGGTCGGGCATGCTGCCCTCGGGGCCGCCTTCGACAATGACGAAGGCGCCGGGCAGGTACTCGCGCCAGTGAGGGGTGCCGATGTCCAGCAGTGGGCGGTAGATTTGTGGGCGCTCGGCAGGAGGCAGGTGCTGGCGTTGCCCGGGCAGCGGCATTTCTATGCTGGTTTTGAGCAGTTCGGCGTGGTTCGAACCGAGGGTGTGATCATCGACGCGCAGGGTGATCTGTGCGAGCAGTTGCGCGCGTAGCAAGCTGACCAGTCGTGCTTTACGACTTTCGCCGGTGACGCCGGTGTCGAGCCAATACTCGGCGAGGTCTGCGAAATACCGCTGGCGTGCCTTGAGCCAGGGCTGCGAGGCCTCAGGCCGGGGCGGCGACGCAAGCAGGTCGCTCAGCTGTTGATCGAAGGCTTGGAAATGTTGCAGGCTCATTGGCTGCGCTCCGTAGTGATGGAGCGGCCAGCTTGGCGTGCCAGGCCTCGGTGGGCGCGTTAGCCGATTACCTCATCGTCTCGACAGGCCGCGCACCCCAAGTAGTACCGGTATGCCCAGCCCCGCCCAGGACAGCACATCCCAGGCGCCATCCCCGAGCAGAGCCGCGAACAGCCCCGCAGCGCTCAGGAGGGCGATGGCGGTTGGCCAGGCGAAGATCCGGCGAGTGCTTTGCGAGCGGTGGCTCATGTCCGCACCTCGCGGGGCTTGCGCTGCTTGCCCCACCACAGATACAGGCCACTGAGCAGGACGACGATGGTCAGCACATCCAGTACCGCCCAGAGGATCTGCATTGGCCGTCCGCCATAGTCGCCGAAGTGCAGCGGCTGTGACAGGCCCATGGCGTCCATGTACCAGGGGCGATCGCCAATGGCGGTGACTTCCAGGGTACGGGCATCGATCAGTACCGGCGTCAGCAAGTGCGAGGTCAGGTGTGTCGCGCCTTTCATGAACACCGCGTAGTGGTGTTCGCTGGAAAAGCGTGTACCGGGAAAGGCGATGAAGTCTGCACGCATGCCGGGTGCGGCCTGTTCGGCGATCTGCAGCAACTGCGTGGCAGGCGCGCGTTCGGTGAGTGGCGGGGCATCGCGATAGGGCGCAACCATCGCCGCCAGGCTGTCATTGCGCCAGGCCGCGATGACCAGGTCGGACAGCGCGCTGATCACCCCGGTGACACCGACCACCAGCGCCCAGGTCAGGGTGACAACGCCGATCAGGTTGTGCATGTCGAGCCAGCGCAGGCGCCGCGATTTATCGGTGCGGACCGTGGCGAACTGCAGGCGGCGCATGAACGGAGCGTAGAGCACCGTGCCCGAGACGATGGCAACGACGAACAGCACGCCCATGGCGGCCAGCAGGAGTTTGCCGGGAAGGCCGGCGAACATGTCCACGTGCAGGCGCAGGATAGTCATCATCAAGCCGCCATTGGCGGCGGGCATGGCCACCGCCTCGCCGGTGCGGGCGTCGAGCATGAAGGTGTGCGAGGCGTTGGGTTCGGTGCCAGCGGTGGCTGCGGTGATCGCCACCACGCCGTTGCGCTCGTCATCCTCGAAACCGAAATACTGCATGACCTCGCCGGGGCGGTGTTGCTCGGCCTTGATTACCAGTTGCTGCAGGTCCAGATGCGGCGTGTCGGCAGGCATTTCGCGCAGTTCCGGGGCATCACCGAGCAGGTGTTCGAGTTCGTGGTGGAAGATCAGCGGCAGGCCAGTCAGGGCGAGCAGCAGCAGGAACAGCGTGCAGATCAGGCTGGTCCAGGTGTGGATCGCCGACCAGCGGCGGATGGTTTGGCTTTTCATCAGGGTTGCAGCCTTTGCAGCTTGTGCTGTCTTTCAGGACGCAATCGCGGGGCAAGCCCGCTCCCACAGGATTGTGGTGTACCTGTAGGAGCGGGCTTGCCCCGCGATGCGTCACTCAGAACTTGTAGTTGGCGCTGACCACAACGCTACGCTGGTCGCCGTAGTAGCAGTAGTACGAATCGCAGGTCGAAATGTAGTCCTTGTTCAGCAGGTTGGTGGCATTGACCGCCACCGAGGCGCCCTTGAGGCTGTTGTCCAGGCGGCCCAGGTCGTAGTGCACCGAAGCGTCGAACACGGTGTAGGCCTTGGCCTTGCCGAGGTAGGTGTTGCCCTGGTCGCCGTAGGTGTTGCCGGTGTAGCGCGCACCGCCGCCGATGCCGAAGCCGTCGAGCACACCGCTGTGCCAGGTATAGTCGGCCCACAGCGAGGCTTGCTGGTTGGGCATCAGTTGCAGGCGGTTGCCTTTGTAGATGCCATCCTGTACCTCCGACTTGGCCAGGGTGTAGGCAGCGATCACCTTCAGGTTCTCGGTGACATCAGAGACGGCCTCAAGCTCCAGACCACGTACCTTCACTTCGCCGGTCTGGCTGGTGATCGATACGCCACCCACGTTGTTGGTGACCGAGACGTTTTTCTGGGTGAGGTCATACACAGCAGCCGTCAGCAGGGTATTCGAGCCCGGCGGCTGGTACTTGACGCCCAGCTCCCATTGCTGGCCTTCGGTAGGTTTGAACGAGTCGGTGGGCGACGCACTGGCATTACTGGAGGGTTGGAACGATTCTGCGTAGGAAAGGTAGGGCACAAAGCCCGAGTCGAAGACGTAGCTGATCGCCGCGTTACCGCTGAATTTCTTGTCGCGCTGGGTGTTGGTGGCATCGTTCTTGTTGAAGAACTTGGTACCGGTGTGCACCCAGTCTTCACGGCCACCCAAGGTCAGGCGCCAGTTGCCAAGCGCCATCTGGTCCTGAACATACAGGCCGGTCTGTCGGGTTTTCTGGTTGTAGTCGTAGAACGCCGTGGAGCGATCCGGGCGAGTGATCGGCAGCCCGTAGACCGGGTTGAGGACGTTGCTGTCTGGCACGTTGAAGCCAAAGATCGACAGGTAGTTGCTGTTCATACGCTGGTGATCCAGGCCGATCAGCAGCGTATGGGTGATGTCCCCCGTGGCGAAGTCGCCCTGGAAGTTGTTGTCCACCGCGAACTGGCTGATGTCTTCATCGGTGTTGGTGGACATGCGGCTGACGGTGCCATCGTCCTTCACCGGGCCTCCGGGTTGATAGTAGCTACCGGGAGTGATGGTCTGGAACGCCAGGTCCGACTTGGTGTAGCGCAGATTCTGGCGGAACTGCCAGACGTCGTTGAAGCGATGCTCGAAGGCATAGCCCAGCGCGTAATAGGTGCGATCGTAGAACTCGTAGTCCGGGTCTCCGAGGTTCTTGTGGTGCGAGATCTTGCCAAACGGCATGTCGATCTTGGTGCCTTGTATCGGCCGGAACTGGCTGGTGGCACCGGTATCGTCACGGGTGAACTGGCTGAGGAAGGTCAGCGAGGTGTCCTCGTCGATGTTCCACGTCAGGCTCGGAGCGATGTTGTAGCGCTTGTCGTCGATATGGTCGATCTGCGTGCCGCCATCGCGGATCACACCGCTGACGCCGTAGAGAAACCGGCCTTCATCGTCGATCTTGCCGGTGCTGGCGAAGTTGATCTGGCGATGGTTGTCGCTGCCGTACTGCACCTCGATCTCATGTGCGGCTTCGGCTTGCGGGCGACGGCTGACGATATCCAGCAAACCACCGGGTGGGGTCTGGCCATAGATTGATGACGCCGGGCCGCGTAGCAGGGCCAGGCGGTCGAGGTTCCAGGTTTCCGGTTTTGGGTTGGCGTAGACGCCGCGTGGCAGTGGCAGGCCGTCAAGGAACTGGGTCGGCTCGAAGCCCCGCACGCGCATCCAGTCGTAGCGAGTATCGCTGCCGAAGCTGGCGGAAACGATACCTGGCATGTACTTCACCGCGTCATCGAGGCTGTGCACGCCGCGGTCGCTCATCTGCTGGCGGGTGGCAACCGAGATCGAGCGCGGGGCCTCGACCAGTGCGGTGTCGGTCTTGGTGCCGGCAGCGGTGCGTTTGGCCAGGTAGCCATCGACCGGTCCCCAGGCGCTTTCGCTGTCGCTGGAGGCGTTCACGCTGGTTTCCGGTAGCGCCAGGCTGCCTTCCGGCACGGCGACCAGGCTGTAGCTGCCTGCGCTGCCCTGCTGCAGTTGCAGGCCGGTGCCGCGCAGGGCTGCCTGCAGGGCGCCGATGCCATTGAAGGTGCCCCGGACCGGCGCTGAGGTACGTCCGCTGGCCAAGCTCGGGTCCAGGGCCAGGGCGATGCCGGCCTCGCTGGCGATCCGGTTCAGGGTGCCGGCCAGCGGCGCGCTGGGCAGGTCGTAGGCCCGCACGCTGGACTGCTCGGCAGCCAGCAGCATGGGGCTGACCAGAGGGGTGGCAAGGCCGATGGCCAGGGCCATCAGGCTGGGACGCAGGTAAGACTCGACAGCACGGGACATGCAGTGGCTCCTAGACGGATAAGTGCTAACTGCTTCCTTGCCGAGCGAGATTTGGAAAGTGACAGGGGGGTGGAGATTTTTTTGTCTGGGGTTATTGCAGGGATGTTCCGGCCCTATCGCGGGGCAAGCCCGCTCCTCCTACAGGTGCACCACCGATGTGAGGAACGATAGGGCCGGTACTGATTCACCGCGGCCCGACGGTCACCCACCAGGGCGTCCGCCGTTCGATCTTCACCGGCAAGGCCGGCACCAGCGAAGCCAGCGCCAGGTCGGTATCCGTTAGCGGGAAGCTGCCGGTCACGCGCAGGTTGGCGACTTCATCCGACACCCCCAAGTGCCCGCTGCGATAACGACCGAGTTCGGCGACCAGGTCCGCCAGGCGCACGTTGTCGACCACCAGCATGCCCCGGGTCCAGGCGTCGGCACCGGCGCTGACCGGGCCGATCAGGCCGAGGCCGTTGCTGTGCATCAAGACTTGCTGGCCCTCGTTCAGCACTTCTTCGTTATCCGTGTTGCTCGGTTGCGCAGCTACCTGAGCCTGCAGCACTTCAAGGCGTGTGCCGGCAGTTTCGCGTTTGACCAGGAAGCGCGTGCCCAGCGGACGCAGCCGTCCATCGTCGGTGCGCACCCACAACGGGCGAGGGTCGTCGTGGCCGGTTTCCACGGAGATCTCCCCTTGGTGCAGCACGATCACCCGTTGTTCGCCCTCGTAGTCGATATCGACTGCGGTGTGGGTGGCCAGGCTCAGCAGTGTGCCGTCCTCCAGGCGCAGGGTACGCAGCTCTCCGGTCCCGGTGCGTTGATCAGCCAGCCAGTAGCTGGGTGCCAGCGAAGGGGCGCCGATCCAGGCCAGCAGGCCACCGAGCAGGAGCATCCCGGCCAGCCCGCCACCGAGCTTGCCAACCCGCTGGCGCAGGCCGGCGCGTGACTGCAGCAGGGCGTGGCGGGCGGGGCCTGCAGCCGCGCCCACACGTTGGTCGAGCATGCCAAGCTGGAACCAGGCGCGCGCATGTTCCTCGCTGGCGGCGTGCCAGCGCGTGAATTCGTTGCGCTCATCGGCGGTGCCGTCGCCGCCCTCCAGGCAAAGTTTCCACGCAATGGCGGCTTCCAGGACCTTGGCCGAGACCGGCGTATTGCTCACGTCGGTTCCCCGTACAACGCCACGTAGCACTGGCGCATGCCTTGGGCAATGTACTGGCGCACTCGCGACACCGACACCCCCAGGCGTTCGGCGATCTCGGCATGGCCCATGCCGTCCAGACGGTTGTACAGGAACGCGGTGCGTGCCTTGCTCGACAGTTTGCCCAGCTGGCGGTCGATGGCCTTGAGGTCCTCGAGGATCAGGTGCTGGGTTTCTGGCGAAGGCTGCTCTGCTTCAGGCAGCAGCGCCAGCTCGGCAAGGTAGGCCTGCTCCAGGGCGGCGCGGCGGAAATGGTCGAACAGCAGCCCCTTGGCCACGGCGACAAGAAACGCGCGGGGTTCGCGAGGCGCGATCAACTGTTCGCGGCCGAGCAGGCGCACGAAGGTGTCCTGGCTGAGGTCTTCGGCGCGCTGGCGGCAAGCCGTGCTGCGCTGCAGCCAGGCCAGCAGCCAGCTGCGGTGGTCGCGGTACAGGCTGCCGACCAGCTCGGCATGTGGGCTGTGCGCAGAGGACAAGGGCGTTCCCCGGGGAAGAATGCGTTATATAACGATAATGATTCGCGATTGTGGCAGAGGAGGGCGGGGGGATGCAATTGACGCTGGTCAGAATGCCTGTGGGCGCGGGTTTATCCGCGAAAAGGCCAGTGCCTGCCTACAGGCCATGGCTGTGCACGGCGCGCCGCCGCCACTGCCTCAGCCGCTGTTCCAGTTGCAGCGGGCTGTCCAGTTGCTGGCGTCGTGCCTGGCTGAACAGGATCAAGGCCAGCTCTGCGGTGACCTGGGCGTCGGCACTGGCATGATGGCGCGCCTGTACCTCAAGGCCGAAGCGTGCCACCCAGTCGTCCAGGCCTGCCTCACGTAGCACGGTGTCGGGGTTGAGCATCGGTGCCAGTTCCGCCACATCGATGAAGACATGTTGCAGGCGATAGCCGAGGGTTTCCTTCAAGGCGCGCCCGAGCATGCCCTGGTCGAACGGCGCGTGAAAGGCCAGTACCGGGCTGTCGCCGATGAACTCCAGCAAGTCCACCAGCGCTTCGGCCGGGTCGCTGCCTGCCGACAGTGCGCTGGGCCCCAGGCCGTGGATCAGCACGCTGGCGTTGGTCTTCTGTTCGGGACGGTGCAGGGTGCGTTCGAACTGGCGGCCCAGGTCGATACCGCCGTCCTCGATGGCCACGGCTCCGATCGACAGCACCTGGTCACGGTTGAGGTTCAGACCGCTGGTTTCGAGGTCCAGTACTACCCAGCGCTGCTCGCGCAGAGGCTGCACGCCGTACGCTGCCGGGCCTGGCAGCGCGGCCAGGCGCTGGCGCAGTTCATCGTCGAGCGCCGGTGCGCTGGAGCGTAGCCAGGCGAACAGCTTCATAGCTGGTACCGCTGCGCCAGGCTGCTTTGCAGGCGCTGGGCCTGGCGCAGCGATTCACGCAGGATGCGGCGGTCCAGATGGTTGAGGCTGTCCGGGTCGACGCGGTTGGAGTAGGCCAGGTTATCGCGACTCTGGCGTTGGTGCTGTTGCATGCGGGTCTGCTGGATGAAGTGATAGGCCTCTTCGAAGGCGGCGCCATCGAGGGCATCGATGACGCCCTTGGCCACCAGCTGGCGCAACCGTTCCAGTGTGTTGTTGGCACCGATGCCGTTGGCCAGGGCGAGCAGGCGGGCGCCATCGACGAAGGGTGTCAGGCCCTGGACCTTGAGGTCGAGGGTGGCGGCCTTGTCGTTGCCCTGACGGGTCAGCACGAACTCGCGCAGGCGCCCGACCGGCGGGCGCTGGCGCAGGGCGTTGTCAGCCATCATGCGCTGGAAGATACGGTTGTCGGCAACCTGGGCGAGGATGCCCTGGCGAAGCACTTCGCAGCCTTGCTCATCGCCCCAGACCACGCGCAGGTCGAAGTAGATGCTCGAACCCAGCAGGTTTTCCGGGCTGGCTTCGCGGATGAAACCGGCAAAGCGCCGCGCCCATTCGGCACGCGACAGGCATAGCTCGGGGTTGCCGGCCATGACATTGCCCTTGCACAGGGTGAAGCCACACTGGGCGAGGTTGTGGTTGATGTATTGCGCCAGTGGCAGCAGACGCGCGCGAATGGCGTCGGCTTCGGCGCTGTCGCGGGCCTCGAAGAGAATGCCATTGTCCTGGTCGGTGTGCAGGGTCTGCTCGCGGCGTCCCTCGCTGCCGAAGCACAGCCAACTGAAGGCCACGCCGGGGTCGCCGCGTTCGGCCAGCGCCAGCTCGATCACCCGGCAGACGGTATGGTCGTTGAGCAGGGTGATGATCTGGGTGATCTGCGTCGAGGAAGCACCATGGGCGAGCATGCGCTCGACAAGTTGGCCGATCTCGCCGCGCAATGCCACCAGCACTTCCAGGCGCGGCGCGTGACGGATGGTGCGCGCCAGATGCACCAGGTCGACCCGCTGCAGGGAGAACAGGTCGCGCTCGGACACCACCCCACACAGGCGACCGTTATCCACCAGGCAGACATGCGCGATATGCCGTTCGGTCATCGCCATGGCGGCATCGAAGGCGCTGGCCTGGGGGCTGAGGTAGAACGGTGCGACGGTCATGTGCCGGTCGATCGGTGCACTGAGCTCGGCGCTGGCGTCGGCGACCACCTGACGGAGGTCGCGCAGGGTGAAGATACCGATGGGGAAGCGCTGCTCATTGACGATGGCAATGCTCCCCACTTGTTGTTCGTGCATCGACCGTACCGCGTCGCGCAGTGGCGTGTCGGGCGTGCACACCACCGGATGACGCATGGCCAGCTCGCCCAGCGGTGTATTGAGCGAATACTGCGTGCCCAGGGTTTCCACGGCGCGCTGGCGCACCTGCTGGTTGACCTGATCGAGCAGGCTGCTGACGCCGCGCAGGGCGAAGTCGCGAAATACGCCGGACAACGAGAACACGCGGATGAACGCCGCCTTGTTCAGTTGCAGGCAGAAGGTGTCTTCGCCGGCCAGGTGTTCGGTGCGCGTGGCCCGTTCGCCAAGCAGTGCGGCCAGGGGGAAGCATTCGCCGCTGGCGATCTCGAAGGTGGTTTCAACGCCGGGGCCGGTGACATGCTGGCGTTCGCCCACCACCCGGCCCTGCTTGACGATGTAGAAGTGTTCCACGGGCCCGTCGGCGGGCTTGATGATGCTTTCGCCGCTGGCATAGAAGCGCAGTTGGCACTGCTCCACCAGATAGGCGAGGTGGCCCTGTTCCATCTGATTGAACGGCGGGAAGCGCTGCAGAAACTGCAGCGTACCTTGGATGTTCTGCAGCACCGCTGTCCTGCCGGCCTGGGTGTAGGCGTCCTTTTTGCTCATGAAGCTGACCGTATCGCTACGCCGAACTATATATATCTATCTATAGGTATCGGCTTTGTTGTTTTCGGCCTCCATGGTCGGCTGGCTGCCCGTGGATGCCCATTGGACGTAAGTCTATCGGTGAGCGTCGCTGTCAAGGATCCGACGAAAGGTGGGTAGGCTACGCCGGTTTTCGCGGTCCTAAACCTAGCACGAGATTTTTTTGACGAGATGGCCATGGCTGAGCATGACGAAATACTGAGTGACGCCGAGCGCGAGGCGTTGGCCGTGGTGAGCGCGCCAGTGGCGCCCAGGCCGGTGGTGCTGGTGGTGGACGACAATCCGGTGAACAGCGAGGCCCTGAGCCTGTACCTGAAAAGCCGTGGCATCGACTGCATGGTGGCCGATGGTGCGCAGGAGGCGATGTTCAAGCTGCACTACGAACCGCGCATCGCGCTGATGATCACCGATCTGCGCATGGAGCCCAAGGATGGCCTGGAACTGATTCGGCAGATTCGCGAGTCGGAGCGGGCGGCCTTGTCGATCATCGTGGTGTCGGGTGACACCGATGTGAAGGAGGCGGTGGACGTGATGCACCTGGGGGTGGTGGATTTTCTGCTTAAACCGGTGGATCTGGGGAAATTGCTGGGGCTGGTGAAAAGAGAATTGAAGATCGAGTAATGCAGGACTAGGGCTGCTTCGCAGCCCAATCGCGGCACAAGGCCGCTCCCACAGGTACGGCGCAAGCTTCGAACCGTGCACTGTACCTGTGGGAGCGGCCTTGTGCCGCGATTGGGCCGCAAAGCGACCCCCGTCGTAGATCTAACTTACAGCCCGTTACGCGCCTTGAACTCGCGACGGCGGCGATGCAGTACCGGCTCGGTATAGCCGTTCGGCTGCTTCGCACCTTCGACGACCAGCTCGACCGCGGCCTGGAACGCGATGTTGTCATCGAAGTTCGGCGCCATCGGGCGGTACTGGGCGTCGCCGGCGTTCTGCTTGTCGACCACCGCTGCCATGCGCTTGAGGCTTTCCAGCACCTGCTCCTGGGTGACGATGCCATGACGCAGCCAGTTGGCCAGCAACTGGGCGGAAATGCGCAGGGTGGCGCGGTCTTCCATCAGCCCGACGTTATTGATGTCCGGCACCTTCGAGCAGCCCACACCGTGGTCGATCCAGCGTACGACGTAGCCGAGGATGCCCTGGGCGTTGTTGTCCAGCTCGTTGCGGATCTCGTCGGCAGACCAGTGGGTGTTGGCCGCCAGCGGAATGGTCAGGATGTCGTCCACCGAGGCCGGGGTGCGCGAGGCCAGCTCGCGCTGGCGCGCCTGGACGTCGACCTTGTGGTAGTGCAGTGCGTGCAGGGTCGCGGCGGTCGGCGAAGGGACCCAGGCGGTGTTGGCGCCGGACAGCGGGTGGGCGATCTTCTGTTCGAGCATCGCCGCCATCAGGTCAGGCATGGCCCACATGCCCTTGCCGATCTGGGCACGGCCTTGCAGGCCAGTCGCCAGGCCGATGTCGACGTTGTTGTTTTCGTACGCGCCGATCCATTTCTCGCTCTTCATGGCGCCCTTGCGCACCATGGCGCCGGCTTCCATCGAGGTGTGGATCTCATCGCCAGTGCGGTCGAGGAAACCGGTGTTGATGAACACCACGCGCTCGGCCGCGGACTTGATGCAGGCCTTGAGGTTGACCGTGGTGCGGCGCTCCTCGTCCATGATGCCCACTTTGACGGTGTTGCGCGGCATGCCCAGCAGGTCTTCGACGCGGCTGAAGATCTCGGCGGCGAACGCCACTTCCTCAGGGCCGTGCATCTTCGGCTTGACGATGTACACGCTGCCGCTACGGGTGTTCTTGCGGCTGGTGTTGCCGTTGAGGTTGTGCAGCGCGATGAGGTTGGTGAACAGGGCGTCCTGGATACCTTCGGGAATTTCGTTGCCCTGGGCATCGAGGATCGCCGGGTTGGTCATCAGGTGACCGACGTTGCGCACGAACAGCAACGAACGACCGTGCAGGGTAACGCTGCCGCCATTGGGCGCTGCGTACTCGCGGTCGGGGTTCATGGTGCGAGTGAAGGTCTTGCCACCCTTGGTCACGCTTTCGGACAGGTCGCCCTTCATCAGGCCCAGCCAGTTGCGGTAGACGACGACCTTGTCGTCGGCATCGACGGCGGCGACAGAGTCTTCGCAGTCCATGATGGTGGTCAGTGCCGATTCCATCAGGATGTCTTTCACGCCGGCGGCGTCGGTGCTGCCGACCGGGGTGCTGGCGTCGACCTGGATCTCGAAGTGCAGGCCGTTGTGCTTGAGCAGCACGGCCGTCGGCGCTGCGGCGTCGCCACGGAAACCAATCAGTTGGGCGTCGTCGCGCAGGCCGCTGTTGCTGCCGCCCTTGAGCGCGACGACCAGCTTGCCGGCGTCGATGCGATAGCCGGTGGAATCGACGTGGGAGCCGGCAGCCAGGGGCGCGGCCTCATCGAGGAAGGCGCGGGCGAAGGCGATGACTTTGTCGCCGCGTACCTTGTTGTAGCCCTGGCCTTTTTCGGCGCCGCCTTCTTCGCTGATGGCGTCGGTGCCATACAGTGCGTCATACAGCGAACCCCAGCGGGCGTTGGCGGCGTTCAGGGCGAAGCGCGCGTTCATCACCGGCACCACCAGCTGCGGGCCGGCCATATGGGCGATTTCTTCGTCGACGTTTTGCGTGGTGGCCTGGAAATCGTCGGCTTGCGGCAGCAGGTAGCCGATTTCCTGGAGGAATGCTTTGTAGGTCGCGGCGTCGTGGGCCTGACCCTGGCGTGCCTGGTGCCAGGCATCGATCTTGGCTTGCAGCTCGTCACGCTTGGCGAGCAGGGCTTTGTTCTTTGGAGCGAGGTCGTTGATGATCTTCTCTGCACCGGCCCAGAACTGCTCGGCGACGATGCCGGTCCCCGCAATGGCTTCGTCGTTGACGAAGTCGTACAGGACCTTGGCGACCTGAAGGCCACCGACTTGAACGTATCCAGTCATTGCTTGCCTCACTCTGCTCAGCTATTTCGCTCTTCTGTATTAAGCCTGTAGCGCTTCTCTAAACACGCGGCCAGTACATGCCCTCGTCATGCAGCCCGAGCGCGGCTGGGTGCGGCCTGCCAGACAGGCTGGCGGGCGATTCGCGTATTTTCACAGGCGCCTTGGCAGACATCCAAACGACGTTTTGTAGTCCGCGCTGGCGCATACTACATGATGCAGTAGGCGAGTGAACATCAGACTAAAAGCGTCGTTGTGCGACCCGTTGGTCGCATGGGGTCACGCTGGGAGACAGTATGTTCGCAAAAAACGTGTGGATTGTTCCAGATAAATCTCTAAACGGTACACGATTTGTTGCTCGGTCTGCCCTGCGGCAGGTTGCCGCGCCTTGCCTATACTGATTCGATGCCCTTGTAAGAGCAGGTAGAGGAGTGGCCCGTGGATCATCTTGTACTCACCGTGATCGCCCCTGACAAGGCCGGACAGGTCGAACGCATCGCCCAGTGCATCTCCGATCACAGCGGTAACTGGCTGGAAAGCCGCATGTCGCGCATGGCCGGGCAGTTCGCCGGTATCCTGCGGGTGGCGGTGCCAGCGGAAAACTATGACGAGCTGGTCGAGTCACTGCAGAAGCTGGGCGACCATGGGATCCGCGTGCTGATTGCCGAGAGCGGCATCGAACCGTCCTGCACCTGGAAACCGATCGCGATGGAGCTGGTGGGCAATGACCGCCCCGGGATCGTTCGCGATATCACCCGGTTGCTGGCGGAGCAGGGGGTCAACCTCGAGCGCTTGAGCACCGAAGTGCGCCCGGCACCGATGAGCAGCGAGCCACTGTTCCACGCCGATGCCTTGCTGGCATTGCCGCTGACCTTGTCGCTGGATGTCCTGCAGCAGAAGCTCGAAAGCCTCGCCGATGACCTGATGGTGGAGTTGAAGCTCAGGCCGGAGGAATAGCGGGTTATCCCGATTTAACGGGGAAGCCCCTGTGGATAACCTGAGGGTACTCCAGGCCAGCCCCGATAGATCGCGGGCTGCAGCGGATTGTGCAAAAAATGTCCATATTTCAGGGGCTTGTGCACAAAGCGCGGGGATCAGGGTGTGGATAACCTCTGGAGACCTTGCTACAGGCCACGTGATACGTGGCCTGTAGAAGTTTGACTGTTTTTTGATCAGGCGCGTTTGCGCAGGCTCAGCCAGGCATCGACGCTGTAGATCGCCAGGCCAGCCCAGATGAACATGAAGGCGATCAGGGTACTCGAGGACAGGTGCTCGTCGAACAGCAGCACCGCCTGCAACAGCACCAGGGTCGGCGCCAGGTATTGCAGGAAGCCCAGGGTGGTGTAGGGCAGGTGGCGCGCGGCGGCGTTGAAGCACACCAGCGGCACCAGCGTGACCGGCCCCGCAGCCATCAACCACAACGCTTCGCTGCTGCTGAAGAACGCGAGGTTGGCGCTGTTGGCTTGCGGGTGCAGCAGCAGCCAGCCCAGTGCCAACGGCACCAGCATCCAGGTCTCCACCACCAACCCCGGCAGCGCCGCCACCGGCGCCTGCTTGCGGATCAGGCCATAGAAACCGAACGACAGCGCCAGCCCCAGCGACACCCAGGGCAGGCCACCGACCTGCCACACCTGTTGCGCCACCCCCGCTGCGGCCAACCCGACCGCCAGCCATTGCAGGCGGCGCAGGCGTTCGCCCAGCAGGAGCATGCCCAGCAGCACGTTGACCAGTGGGTTGATGTAGTAGCCCAGGCTGGCCTCGAGCATGCGCCCGTTGTTCACGGCCCACACGTAGGTCAGCCAGTTGCCTGCGATCAGTGCGCCGCTCAGGGCCAGGATCGCCAGGCGCCGCGGGTTGTCGCGCAGCTCGCGCCACCAGCCTGGGTGTTTCCATACCAGCAGCAGGAGCGAACCGAACAGTGCCGACCACAGTACCCGGTGGACGATGATCTCCACCGCCGGGACGCTCTGGATGGCTTTGAAGTAGAGGGGGAACAGCCCCCAGATGATGTAGGCGCTGAGGCCCAGGATGTACCCGCGCTGCGGGTTTGCGGCGTGCATGCAGATTCCTTGCTTTGGCAGCTGATATCGCGGCGCCTATTGTAGACAGCTGGCGCCTTGCAACTAGAACAATTTGAGTGGCGCTTCATCCAGCGCCGCCATCTGCTCGCGCAGGGCCAGGATCTGGTCGCCCCAGTAGCGCGGCTGGCCGAACCAGGGGAAGCTGCGCGGGAACGCGGGGTCGGCCCAGCGCCTTGCCAGCCAGGCGCTGTGATGCAACTGGCGCAGGGCGCGCAGCGGCTCGATCAGCGCCAGTTGGCGCGGGTCGAAATCGTGGAACTCGTTGTATCCGTCGATCAGTTCGGCCAACTGCGTCAGGCGCTCTTCGCGGCTGCCGGCCAGCATCATCCACAGGTCCTGCACTGCCGGCCCCATGCGGCAGTCGTCGAGATCGACGACGTGGTAGACGTCGTCGCGGTGCATCAGGTTGCCAGCGTGACAGTCGCCATGCAGGCGGATCGTCTCGAAGGGCGTGCGTTGGTAGATATCCTCGACCCGCTTGAGCAGGTCGCGGGCCACGGATTCGAACGCCGGCAGCAACTCGCGCGGGACGAAATCGCCGTCGAGCAGGGTCTTGAGCGAGGCATGGCCAAAGTTGTCCACAGCCAGTGTTTCGCGATGCTCGAAGGGGCGCGTGGCGCCGACGGCATGCAGGCGTCCGAGCAATTGCCCGAGGCGATACAGCTGATCGAGGTTGCCAGGTTCGGGCGCATGGCCGCCGCGGCGGGGGAACAAGGTGAAGCGAAAGCCCTGGTGCTCGAACAGGCTGCGACCTTCATGCTGAAGCGGGGCGACAACCGGCACCTCGTGCTCGGCCAGTTCGAAGCTGAAGCTGTGTTCCTCGAGGATGGCTGCATCGCTCCAGCGCCCGGGGCGGTAGAACTTGGCGATCAGCGGTTGTTCACCTTCGATGCCCACCTGATAGACGCGGTTCTCATAACTGTTGAGCGCCAGCACCCGGGCATCGCTGAGAAAGCCCAGGCTTTCGACGGCGTCCAGGACCAGGTCGGGGGTGAGGGTATCGAAGGGATGGGACATGGGAGCTCCGGCAGGGGAATGCATGCGCGGCATGGTAACGCATTCCATGGCAGCTTCAGGTGCCAAAGCTCCCTGCATTCCTGTGGAAGCGGGCTCGTCCCGCGATCGGGCGCGAAGCGGCCGTAAACCAGCCACTACAATGCTCCAGGCCCATCACGTCGCCTGCCAGGTAGCCGCTTCGGGTGATCGCGGTGCGAGCCCGCTCCAACGCATTGCGCGCTACACCGGCACCCCCAGCAGCACGAACGAAGGATGAAACTGCGCTCGCACCTTGCTGCCTGCCGCGACTGCCTGCTGCTGCAGCCATTGCGGTTCGGCAAAGGCGCACAGCGTCTGTCCGTTCTCCAGCGCCAGCCGCATTTCACTGCTGCCGCCTTCATTGGCCAGTACTTCTTCTACCTGGGCGCGCAGGCAATTGCTCTCGGCGTCCGGCTGATCAGCGGCAGCCAGCACTTTCACCCATCCGGCCTTGAGCAGGGCCACCACCGTGCTTCCCAGGGCCAGCTCCAGCCGTTCGGTACTGTCCGGTGTGATCAGCGCATCGATTTCCAGCCCGCTGCCAAGTGCCAGGCTGACCCTGTCGTAACGCCCCTCGCGGCGCAGCCCGCTGATCTGCCCGCGCAACTGATTGCGAGCGCTGGTGCGCAGCATCAGGCGGCCGAGCAGGTCGAGGTCGCTGTGTTCTTCGGTGGATTCGAGGATTTCGCTCTGCAACGCCTGGATGCGCTGATACAGGCGCAATACTCGCGCGCCCTCCGTCGACAGCTTGGCACCGCCACCGCCACGCCCGCCGGCACTGCGCTCGACCAACGGCTGAGCGGCGAGGTTGTTGAGCTCGTCGATGGCATCCCAGGCGCTCTTGTAACTGATCCCGGCCGCCTTGGCGGCGCGGGTGATCGAGCCTTGTTCAGCGATGTGCTGCAGCAGGGCGATGCGCTGCGGGCGACGGAAGATGTGCTGGGCAAGCAGGGCGGGCAGGGACATTGGGCAGGTTACCGGCGGTGTGATGCGGCGAAAGTGCCTTCGAGACCGAGTCTAGTCAACCCTGCCCAGGCCTGGGCGTGCGTGCCAGGCAATACACATCGACCCGGCGCGCCCCGGCCTTGCGCAGCAGGCTCGCCAGCGCTCGGGCAGTGGCACCGGTGGTCAGCACGTCGTCGACCAGGGCCACATGGCGCCCGTCGAGCGTGGCGTGCGGTGCGACGGTGAAGGCCTGGCGCAAGTTGCGCCAGCGCGCCTTGGCGTCGAGAGTCTGCTGCGCCGCGGTGTCCCGTGGGCGCAGCAGCACGCGCTCGTCGCAGGGGATGTGCAACTGGCTCGACAGCCAGCGTGCGAGCATGGCGGCCTGGTTGAAGCCGCGTTGGCGCAGTCGACGTGCAGCCAGTGGCACGGGCAACAGCTGGTCGGGTTTTGTCAGGCCCTCGTCATAGCGATGCTGCAGGGCCTGAGCCAGCAGATCTGCCAGCAGCCGCCCCAGCGGCCACTGGCTGCGGTGCTTGAAGCGGCTGATCGCAGCGTCCAGCGGATACCCGTAATGCCACGGCGCAATGACCCGTTCGAACGGCGGTGGCCTGCGGCTGCACTGGCCACAGGTCAATGCCCGCATCGCCAAGGGCAGCGCACAGCGCGTGCACTGTTCGTCGAGCCACGGCAACTCATGCTCGCAGGCCGGACACAAGGGGTATGCCTGTTGCGCAGGCTCATCGCAAAGCAAACAGATCTGTTTAATATTTAGCCAGTTGTAAACCAGTGTTTTTATGTTTGGTTGACAGTGCATGGGCCTTCCCTGACTATGCGAGCTATCCGTGAAGCGCTGCGGGCTTTCCTGTCCCGGCGCCTGTCAGAGCCTAGATAAGGAAACGCCGATGAGCGCCAGCACAAATGCAACAACACGTCACGACTGGTCCCTGGCCGAGGTCAGGGCGCTGTTCGAGCAGCCGTTCAACGACCTGTTGTTCCAGGCGCAGACCGTTCATCGCGCGCACTTCGACCCGAACCGCGTGCAGGTCTCGACGCTGCTGTCGATCAAGACCGGTGCCTGCCCCGAAGATTGCAAATATTGTCCGCAGTCCGGCCACTACAACACCGGGCTGGAAAAACAGAAGTTGATGGAAGTGCAGAAGGTGCTGGAAGAGGCTGCCCGGGCCAAGGCCATCGGCTCGACTCGCTTCTGCATGGGCGCCGCCTGGAAGCACCCCTCCGCCAAGGACATGCCCTACGTGCTGGAAATGGTCAAAGGGGTCAAGGCCATGGGCCTGGAAACCTGCATGACCCTCGGCAAGCTCGATCAGGACCAGACCCAGGCACTCGCCCAGGCGGGTCTGGACTACTACAACCACAACCTCGATACCTCGCCGGACTTCTACACCAGCATCATCACCACCCGCACCTACAGCGAGCGCCTGCAGACCCTTGCCTACGTACGCAATGCCGGGATGAAGATCTGCTCCGGCGGCATTCTCGGCATGGGCGAGTCGCTGGACGACCGCGCAGGCCTGCTGATCCAGCTCGCCAACCTGCCCGAGCACCCGGAGTCGGTACCGATCAACATGCTGGTGAAGGTTGCCGGTACGCCGCTGGCCAACGCAGAAGACGTCGATCCGTTCGATTTCATCCGCATGCTCGCGGTCGCGCGGATCCTCATGCCCAAGTCGCACGTGCGCCTGTCTGCTGGTCGTGAACAGATGAACGAGCAGATGCAGGCCCTGGCTTTCATGGCTGGCGCCAACTCGATCTTCTACGGCGAAAAACTGCTGACCACCGCCAACCCGCAGGCAGACAAGGACATGCAGCTGTTCGCGCGTCTGGGCATCAAGCCCGAAGAGCGTGAGGAGCACGCCGACGAAGTGCACCAGGCGGCCATCGAGCAGGCGCTGGTCGAGCAGCGCAGCAGCGAGATGTTCTACGACGCCGCTTCGGCCTGATCATGGCCTTCGATCTGGCGGCGCGCCTGGCCGAACGGCGCGCTGCGGACCTGTATCGGCGCCGACCCCTGTTGCAGAGCCCGCAAGGCCCGGAGGTGGTGGTCGACGGGCAGCGTCTGCTGGCGTTCTGCAGCAACGACTATCTCGGGTTGGCCAATCACCCGGAAGTGATCGCCGCCTGGCGTGCCGGTGCCGAGCGCTGGGGTGTCGGTGGCGGTGCCTCGCACCTGGTGGTCGGCCACAGTACTGCGCACCACGAGGTCGAAGAGGCCATCGCCGAGTTGACCGGACGCCCGCGTGCGCTGCTGTTCACCACCGGCTACATGGCCAACCTCGGCGCCATCACCGCGCTGGTGGGGCAGGGCGATACGGTGTTGCAGGATCGTCTCAACCATGCCTCGTTGCTCGACGGTGGGCTGCTCAGCGGCGCCCGCTTCAGCCGCTACCTGCACAACGATCCGGCGAGCCTGGCGAGTCGCCTGGATAAAGCGGTCGGTGACACGCTGGTGGTCACCGATGGTGTGTTCAGCATGGACGGTGATCTTGCCGACCTGCCCGCCCTGGCGACGGTGGCGCGTCCACATGGCGCCTGGCTGATGGTCGACGATGCCCATGGTTTCGGCACGCTGGGCGCCAATGGTGGCGGTATCGTCGAGCACTTCGGGTTGGGCATCGATCAGGTGCCGGTGCTGATCGGCACGCTCGGCAAGGCCTGCGGTACTGCCGGCGCCTTCGTCGCGGGCAGTGATGACCTGATCGAGGCGCTGGTGCAGTTCGCCCGTCCTTATATCTACACCACCAGTCAGCCGCCGGCACTGGCCTGTGCAACGCTGAAAAGCCTGCAACTGCTGCGTGATGAACGCTGGCGGCGCGAGCACCTTGGCGCGTTGATCCGCCAGTTCCGCCAGGGCGCGCAGCAGATCGGCCTGGCGTTGATGGACAGCCCGACCGCGATCCAGCCGATCCTGGTCGGCGATGCGGCGCGGGCATTGACGCTGTCGAAGATGCTGCGCGAGCGCGGTCTGCTGGTGACCGCGATCCGCCCGCCAACCGTACCTGTCGGCAGTGCGCGCCTGCGCGTAACCTTGAGCGCCGCGCACAGCGAGGCGCAGGTCCAGCTATTGTTGAATGCATTGGCCGAGTGTCATGCACAGCTGGAGTCCGCCGATGCGTAACCGACTGATCCTCTTGCCCGGCTGGGGGCTGGGCACCGCTTCACTGGAACCCCTGGCTGCCAGCCTGCGGGCGCAGGATCCACGCCTGCAGGTCGACCTGGCAGCGTTGCCGGAGCTGCCTGATGCTGACATCCAGGCCTGGGTCGATCACCTCGACCGCAAGCTGCCGACGGATGTCTGGCTGGGTGGCTGGTCGTTGGGCGGCATGCTTGCCAGCGCCTTGGCGCACAAGCGTGGCGACCATTGCTGTGGCCTGCTGACGCTGGCCAGCAATCCGAGTTTCGTGGCCCGCCACGACTGGCCCCACGGCATGGCCGAAGACACTTTCGGCACCTTCCTCGATGGTTGTCGCAGCCACACGCAGGTCACCCTCAAGCGATTTCGCACGCTGTGCAGCGAGGGGGCGCAGCAACCCCGCACCTTGCTGCGCCAGCTCGGCGTGGGTGTGCCGGACACCGATCCCTTGTACCTGGCCACCGGCCTGCAAGTGTTGGCCAAGCTGGATACCCGCCAGGCGCTCGAGCAGTACGGCGGCCCACAGTTGCACCTGTTCGCAGGTAGCGATGCACTGGTGCCGGCGGATGCGGCCAAGGCGCTCAGCGAGCTGCTGCCGGATGTTGAAGTCGGCCTGGTCGAAGACAGTTCCCACGCGTTCCTGCTGGAGTACCCACAGGAGCTTGCAGCGGGTATCAAGAGTTTCTTGCATGAGAGTGGTGATGACTGATCTTTCCCGCCCGATCCTGCCCGGCGCCCTGCCGGACAAGCGCCAGGTGGCGGCCTCGTTCTCTCGCGCGGCGGCCAGCTATGACAGCGTCGCAGCCCTGCAGCGCGCGGTGGGTGACGCTTTGCTCGCGCGCTTGCCGGCGTCGATGGCGCCGACCCGCTGGCTCGACCTGGGCAGCGGCACAGGCCATTTCAGTCGCGCCCTGGCTGCGCGCTTCGAGGCTGCCCATGGCGTGGCAGTGGATATCGCCGAAGGCATGTTGAGCCATGCCCGCGAGCAGGGTGGGGCGCATCATCATGTGGCTGGTGATGCCGAGCGCCTGCCGCTGCGCGATGGTGCCTTCGACCTGGTGTTCTCCAGCCTGGCAGTGCAGTGGTGCGACCAGTTCTCCAGCGTGCTGGCCGAAGCCCGGCGCGTGTTGCGACCGGGCGGAGTGCTGGCGTTCAGCAGCCTGTGTGTCGGCACGCTGGAGGAGTTGCGTGCCAGCTGGCAGGCAGTGGATGGGCTGGTGCATGTCAATCGTTTCCGGCACTTCGAGGATTACCAGCGCCTGTGCGCCGACAGCGGCCTGACCCTGCTCGGGCTGGAGCGCCTGCCCCACGTACTGCACTACCCGGATGTGCGCAGCCTGACCCACGAACTCAAGGCGCTGGGTGCGCATAACCTGAATCCCGGGCGCCCGTCGGGCCTGACCGGGCGTGCACGCATGCAGGGGCTGCTGCAGGCCTATGAGCAGTTCCGTGACGACCAAGGTCTGCCTGCCACCTATCAGGTGGTCTATGGGGTGTTGCGTAGAGGCGAAGAGGAGTGACATGAGCCAGGCCTATTTCATCGCCGGTACCGACACCGATGTCGGCAAGACCACCATCGCCACCGGGCTGTTGCGTGCAGGACATAACCTTGGGCGCAGCACGCTGGCTGCCAAGCCTGTGGCGTCCGGATGCACGGTCAGCTCCAAGGGGCTGCGCAACAGTGATGCGCTGGCGCTGATCGACGAAAGCTCGATCAAGCTGCCCTATGAGCAGGTCAATCCCTTCGCCTTCGAACCGGCCATCGCCCCGCATGTGGCCGCGCGCGAAGCCGGCGTGGCACTGAGCGTGCCGACACTGCGTGACGCCATGCAGCAAATACTGGCGCACGGCGCCGACTTCACCCTGATCGAGGGGGCGGGTGGCTGGCGGGTGCCGTTGTCCGATCATGCCAACCTGTCCGACCTGGCGGTTGCCTTGAAGCTTCCGGTGATCCTGGTGGTGGGGGTGCGCCTGGGTTGCATCAACCATGCGCTGCTCAGTGCCGAGGCCATCGCCCGCGATGGGCTGCAACTGGCGGGCTGGGTGGCCAATATCGTCGATCCACGCACTGCGCGGCTTGAAGAAAACCTGGCAAGCCTCGCCGAGCGCCTGCCGGCACCATGCCTGGGGCGGGTGCCGTGGCTGAAGTCTGCCGGAGCCGAGGCGGTTGCCGGTTATCTGGACCTGGACTTGCTTGATTGACCGATTGGTGAACATCCGGTTACGAAAAATGCCCTGATTCTATTAGCTGGCACTGGGCTATTAAGGATTTAAACGGGTAATTTTCCTTGCGGGCTGTTTTAATTGAGGCCTCTTTCCTCATCCAGTCTTGTGGAGTCCTGATATGGAAATCACCGGCAGCTCTGCTTTCTACGCAGGCCTCGGCGCCATCCAGAACGGGCAGAACCGCGTCGACCAGGCCGCCAGCCAGATCGCCAGCAATGGCGTCGAGCGCGCAGGCGCCAGCCAGTCCACCAGCTATCAGGCCGAGCGCCTGCGTGGTGTAGACCGCAGCCAACAGCAAGACTTGGCCACCAGTACCGTGCAGCTCGCCCTGGGCAAGCACGAAGTCGAACTGGGCGTGAAAGTCGCCAAGGCCTCCGACGAAATGCTCGGTCGGTTCATCGATACCTACGCCTGACTGCATAACCGTCGGCCAAGTACCTGTGGGAGCGGGTTTACCCGCGAATCAACCAAGCCACGCAAGTGTGCCTGGTTTTTTCGCGGGTAAACCCGCTCCCACAGTCGCATTGGGCCGATGAATCAAGCGCTGGCAGAAACGCCATTGTTCGCGACCGAATTGGCACTATCGTCCCTTCTTGACATTGCCCTGAGCTAAACGTAAGTTTCAAACAACTGTTTGACCGAAAGCCGCCAAGAGCTGGTCGGTACCCGTGGTCTCCCCAACGAACTCAGCCCAGAGGTTCATCGCCATGCCTGAATACAAAGCCCCCTTGCGTGATATTCGCTTCGTCCGTGACGAGCTGCTCGGCTATGAAGCGCACTATCAGAGCCTGCCGGGTTGCCAGGATGCTACACCGGACATGGTCGATGCGATCCTCGAGGAAGGTGCCAAGTTCTGTGAGCAGGTGCTGGCCCCGCTGAACCGTGTCGGCGACCTGGAAGGCTGCACCTGGAGCGAGTCGGGCGTGAAGACCCCGACCGGCTTCAAGGAAGCCTACAAGCAGTTCGTCGAAGGCGGCTGGCCGAGCCTGGCCCATGACGTAGAGCACGGCGGCCAAGGCCTGCCAGAGTCGCTGGGCCTGACCCTGAGCGAGATGGTCGGCGAGTCGAACTGGTCCTGGGGCATGTACCCAGGCCTGTCCCACGGCGCGATGAACACCATCTCCGAGCACGGGACCCCCGAGCAACAGGAAACCTACCTGACCAAGCTGGTGTCCGGCGAATGGACCGGCACCATGTGCCTGACCGAGCCGCACTGCGGCACCGACCTGGGCATGCTGCGCACCAAGGCCGAGCCGCAGGCCGACGGCAGCTACAAGGTATCCGGCACCAAGATCTTCATCTCGGCCGGTGAGCACGACATGGCCGATAACATCGTCCACATCGTGCTGGCGCGCCTGCCCGATGCCCCGGCCGGCACCAAGGGCATCTCGCTGTTCATCGTGCCCAAGTTCCTGCCGAACGCCGAAGGCGGTGTAGGCGAGCGCAACGGCGTGAGCTGCGGCTCCCTCGAGCACAAGATGGGCATCCACGGTAACGCCACCTGCGTGATGAACTTCGACGCGGCCACCGGCTACCTGATCGGCCCGGCCAACAAGGGCCTGAACTGCATGTTCACCTTCATGAACACCGCGCGCCTGGGGACAGCACTGCAAGGCCTGGCTCACGCCGAAGTGGCCTTCCAGGGTGGCCTGAAATATGCCCGCGATCGTCTGCAGATGCGCTCCCTGACCGGCCCGAAAGCACCGGACAAGGCCGCTGACCCGATCATCGTCCACCCGGACGTGCGCCGCATGCTGCTGACCATGAAAGCCTTCGCCGAAGGCAACCGCGCAATGGTCTACTTCACCGCCAAGCAGGTGGACATCGTCAAGTACAGCCAGGACGAGGAAGAGCGCAAGAAGGCCGATGCACTGCTGGCCTTCCTGACCCCGATCGCCAAGGCATTCATGACCGAAGTCGGTTTCGAGGCCGCCAACCATGGCGTGCAGATCTACGGTGGCCACGGTTTCATTGCCGAGTGGGGCATGGAGCAGAACGTGCGCGACAGCCGCATCTCGATGCTGTACGAAGGCACCACCGGCATCCAGGCTCTCGACCTGTTGGGCCGCAAGGTGCTGATGACCCAGGGCGAGGCGCTCAAGGGCTTCACCAAGATCGTCCACAAGTTCTGCCAAGGTCAGGAAGGCAACGAAGCCACCAAGGAATTCGTCGAGCCGCTGGCTGCGCTGAACAAGGAGTGGGGCGAGCTGACCATGAAGATCGGCATGGCCGCCATGAAAGACCGTGAGGAAGTCGGTGCCGCGTCCGTGGACTACCTGATGTACTCCGGCTACGCGTGCCTGGCCTACTTCTGGGCCGACATCGCCCGCCTGGCTGCCGAGAAGCTGGCGGCCGGCACCGCTGAAGAGGCGTTCTACACTGCCAAGCTGCAGACCGCGCGCTTCTACTTCCAGCGCATCCTGCCGCGTACTCGCACGCACGTGGCGGCCATCCTGTCGGGTGCCAACAACCTGATGGCGATGAAAGAAGAAGACTTCGGTCTGTCGATCTGACGCCCGACGCTGTACGGAAAAACGCCTGCCATTATCGGCAGGCGTTTTTTTTTGCCTGCTCTCGTTGCATCCGGTAACGAGAAAACCTCAAGACTCGCCCCCCGCGTGCCGTTAAACCCTTCGTTGTATTCATCTATTCATGTGCGCTGCCGATGAAGTAAGGGCACAATGCTATTATTGATCTGCCGGGTCGGAGATTACCCTTGTTTCGTCTATCCGCTGTTCGCGCCAGCCACTTTCTGCCTTCGATCCTGCTGCTGGTGTCGGGGCTTGCGGCGGCGTATGTCAGGGACCTGAGCGTGTTCTTCACGTCCCTGTTCAACGTATTACCTACCCTGGTGCTGCTGCTCGGCGGTGCCTACTGCGCGGTGTACCGCCGCCAGCGTGAACTGTTCCTGATGGTCACGGTGTACATCGCCTACTTCTTGCTCGATACCCAGACCGATTACTACCGCGATCATGGCAAGGTCCGCGAAGACGCTGCAGTGGTGTTCCACCTCGTGTGCCTGCTGCTGCCAGCACTGTTCGGCCTGTTCGGCGCCTGGCAGGAACGCACCCACCTGGCCCAGGACATGCTCGCGCGCTTCGCCGTGCTGTTCGCGGTTGGCAGCGTGACCCTGGCGCTGGAGCAGAGTTACCCACAGACGTTGCTGACGTGGCTGGCAGAGATCCGCTGGCCGTCGCTGCATGGGCAGTGGATGAGCCTGATCCAGTTGGCCTACCCGTTGTTCCTGGGCGTATTCATTCTGCTGGTGGTGCAATACCTGCGCGAGCCCCGGCCGTTGCACGCCGCGCAGGTCACCGGCCTGGTGGGGATCTTCTGGATGCTGCCGCAGACGTTCATCCTGCCCTTCACCCTGAACATCATGTGCAGCCAGGTGATGCTGATGATCGCCGCAGCCGTCTCCCACGAGGCCTACCAGATGGCGTTTCGCGACGAACTGACCGGCCTTCCTGGCCGCCGCGCGCTGAACGAACGCATGCAGCGCCTGGGCCGCAGTTATGTGATCGCCATGACCGACGTGGATCACTTCAAGAAATTCAATGACACCCATGGCCACGATGTCGGCGACCAAGTGTTGCGTCTGGTCGCCAGCCGCCTGTCGAAGGTGACCGGGGGCGGGCGCGCCTATCGCTATGGTGGTGAGGAGTTCGCCCTGGTGTTCGCCGGGCAGACCGCCGAAGAATGCCTGCCGCACCTGGAAGCGGTGCGCGAGATGATCGCTAACTATGCCATCCAGCTGCGCGATCAGAACAGCCGCCCGCAGGATGATTCCACCGGGCGTCAGCGGCGTGCAGGTTCGGCGGGCAACACGGTGTCGGTGACCATCAGTATCGGCGTCGCCGAGCGCCTACCGGAGCACCGCAACCCGGAAGAAGTGCTCAAATCCGCTGACCAGGCGCTCTACAGCGCCAAGGCTGCGGGTCGTAACTGCGTTATGCAGCAGGGGCAAACTGCACGGCGCGGGGCAGTTCGCATGGCGTGACTATAGTTGACTATATGGTCGCGTGATGACCCTATGTCTCGTAAAAGTTGTTCGGTTACACTGCTTCCAACCCAGTGTGCGGCCCATGGCGGCCGCCCCCGACTCTGCTAGCGAGAGGTTGTCATGGCCGACTATAAAGCGCCCCTGCGCGATATGCGCTTCGTACTCAATGAAGTCTTCAAGGTTGCCGATCTCTGGTCCCAGTTGCCGGGGCTGGCTGAGGTTGTCGACGCCGAAACTGCCCTGGCCGTGCTGGAAGAGGCAGGCAAGGTCACCAGCAAGAGCATTGCGCCCCTGAGCCGCGCCGCTGATGAAGAAGGCTGCCACTGGGACAATGGCGCGGTCCGCACCCCGGCCGGGTTCATCGAGGCTTACCAGACCTACGCCGAAGGCGGCTGGGTCGGTGTTGGCGGAGATCCGCTGTTTGGTGGCATGGGCATGCCCAAGGCCATCTCGGCCCAGGTCGAGGAAATGGTCAACGCCTCGAGCCTGTCGTTCGGGCTGTATCCGATGCTCACCGCAGGTGCCTGCCTGTCGATCAACGCCCACGCCAGCGAAGCGTTGAAGGAAAAGTATCTGCCGAACATGTACGCCGGCGTCTGGGCCGGCTCCATGTGCCTGACCGAGCCCCATGCCGGCACCGACCTGGGCATCATCCGCACCAAGGCCGAGCCGCAGGCCGACGGCAGCTACAAGGTCAGCGGCACCAAGATCTTCATCACCGGTGGCGAGCACGACCTGACCGAAAACATCATCCACCTCGTGCTGGCCAAGCTGCCGGACGCGCCGGCTGGTCCGAAAGGCATCTCGCTGTTCCTGGTGCCCAAGTTCCTGGTCAACGACGATGGCAGCCTGGGTGCGCGCAACCCGGCCACCTGTGGCTCGATCGAACACAAGATGGGCATCCAGGCTTCGGCCACCTGCGTGATGAACTTCGACGAGGCAATCGGCTATATCGTCGGTGAGCCGAACAAAGGCCTGGCGGCGATGTTCACCATGATGAACTACGAGCGCCTGGGTGTCGGTATCCAAGGCCTGGCGTCGGCCGAGCGCTCTTACCAGAATGCCGTCGAATACGCCCGCGACCGCTTGCAGAGCCGCGCACCGACGGGCCCGCAAGCCAAGGACAAGGTCGCCGACCCGATCATCGTCCACCCCGATGTGCGCCGCATGCTGCTCACCATGAAAGCGTTGATCGAAGGCGGTCGGGCGTTTTCCACCTATGTTGCCATGCAACTGGACAGCGCCAAGTTCAGCGAAGACGCCGCTACCCGCAAACGCAGCGAGGAACTGGTGGCCTTGCTGACGCCGGTGGCCAAGGCCTTCCTCACCGACCTCGGCCTGGAGTGCACCGTACATGGCCAGCAGGTGTTCGGTGGACACGGCTACATTCGCGAATGGGGCCAGGAGCAGTTGGTGCGCGATGTGCGCATCACGCAGATCTACGAGGGTACCAACGGCATCCAGGCCCTGGACCTGATGGGGCGCAAGGTGGTGGCCAGCGGCGGCGCGTACTACCGTCTGTTCGCTGACGAGATCCGTCAGTTCCTCGGCGCTGCCGACGACGAGTTCACGCGGCCGCTGGGCGCTGCGCTGGATCAGCTCGACGGCTTGACCGAGTGGGTGCTGGAGCAGGCGAAAGGCAACCCCAACGAAATTGGTGCCGCCTCGGTCGAGTACCTGCATGCGTTCGGCTACGTGGCCTATGGCTACATGTGGGCATTGATGGCCCGTGCTGCGCAGGTAGGCGAGGGCGACGAGGCCTTCTATGGTGCGAAGCTTGGGACGGCGCGCTTCTACTTCGCCCGCCTGCTGCCAAGGCTGGATTCGTTGGTGGCTTCGGTGAAGGCGGGCAGCGAGTCGTTGTACCTGCTGGACGCCGCGCAATTCTGATCGAGGAGCCGGGGTTTTCGAGTGCAAACGGGACGTTCTGAAAACCTCGGCCTTGTAAGCTTTTTCCTACATTACGTGGTGACTTTTCTCCTCTTTCCTAAGATTGGATCCACGGTTAATCTTTCTTACATGGACGGAGCGCAGGAAGCGCAAAGGACAGAACAGGGACACGTAGGATTTCCCGCCAGGATGGTGGGACGATAAGGATGTCAGGGAAACAGTCTGGAGAACCCCGCCTCGGCGGGGTTTTCTTTGTCTGGCGTTTTTATGCGCCGCGCCCATCCAGTGTCTGCACGCCAGCCTGGCGGGCATCGCTCTCCTCCTCAAGCAGGGTGCGCAGCAACTCCACCGATGCCTGCTGGCGCTGGGCATCGCGAAACACCAGGCCCACCTTGAGCGGCACCCGCGGCTCGCTCAGGGGTTTCCACAGCAGTGCCTGATCGTCTTCGGCCGCTTCCTTGGCCCGCCCCGGAAGGATGGTCGCCAGGGCGGTATTGGCCAGGCTGTCGAGAATCCCCCCCATGTTGTTCATCTCTGCCTGCACCTGCGGCCTGCGCCCGAGGTTGGCCAGTTGTGCCTTCCAGATCTGTCGGATCTGAAATTCCTCCCCCAGCATCAGCAGCGGCAGTTCGGCGGCTTGTCTGATCGAGACCTTCTTGAAGTCTTTCAGTGGATGCGTATTGGGGATGACAAGCTGCAGTTCATCTTCGTACAACAACAGCCCGTGCAGCCCAGGCTGACGTGGCGGCAGGTAGCTGATGCCGATATCGAGGCTGCCGTTGAGTAGCCGCCGCTCGATTTCCAGCCCCGACAGTTCGTAGATCTGTACGACCAGGTGTGGCTGGGCCTTGCGCAGTTTCTCCAGCAGCCGCGGCACCAGGCTCGGGCGTACGGTCTGCAGCACACCGATGGCCAAGGTGCGCAAGGACTGGCCCTTGAACCCCTGCATGGCTTCCTGGGCGCGCTGCAGCCCGTCGAGCAGGGGCAATGCATGGTTGTAGAGGGTGTGCGCCGCTAGGGTTGGCAGCAGGCGTTTGTTGCTGCGCTCGAACAGGTTCAGGTCAAGGCTGTGCTCAAGCTGGCGGATCTGTTGCGACAGTGCCGGTTGCGACAGTGACAGACGCTCTGCAGCCCGCCCCACATGACCTTCTTCATAGACCGCGACGAAATAACGCAGTTGGCGAAAATCCATAAGAAGTACTTATCGAAAAAGCTGAAAAATCGAAATGGCCGCGAAGCGCCGGTACGCCTAGTCTATCGCCGTATTCCGGAGGGCTGAAGCGATCCGCCCGGTTCATTGTTGCCCCGGATGAGAAACACTTTTGATAGGCAAGGCAAAATATCCGACCTCAGGCGAAGACCGGGGCGCCTTGCCGTCCCCGTGATTGCCTTGGAGTCATCATGAACCTGTTCAAGCTGCGTCGTTCGGCTGCGGCCGTTGCCGGGCCCGTGCAGAGTCCGACGCATGAGGCGCAGCCCTCGCCGTTGTCCCGCGAGTGGCTGATGCCTGGCCGCGAGCGCGCACCTCAGGTGTTCGTGCGGGGTCAGGGTTCGTGGTTGTGGGACGACCAGGGGCATGCGTACCTGGACTTCACCCAGGGCTGCGCGGTCAACAGCCTCGGGCACAGCCCTGAAGTGCTGGCCAGGGCCCTCGGCAGCCAGGCCCAGGCCCTGATCAATCCGGGCGCGGGCTTTCACAGCTCGGCGCTGCTGGCGTTGGCCGGGCGCTTGTGCCAAAGCACCGGCAGCGACCAGGCGTACCTGCTCAACAGTGGCGCCGAGGCTTGCGAGGGCGCAATCAAGCTTGCGCGCAAATGGGGCCAGCTGCATCGCGGCGGCGCCTATCACATCATCACGGCCAGCCAGGCCTGCCATGGCCGCAGCCTTGGCGCGCTGTCGGCGTCCGACCCGCTGCCGTGCAACCGCTGCGAACCGGGATTGCCAGGCTTCAGCAAGGTGCCGTTCAACGACCTGGCTGCGCTGCATGCCGAGGTCGACTCGCGCACCGTGGCGATCATGCTCGAGCCGATCCAGGGCGAAGCCGGCGTGATTCCGGCGACACGTGAATACCTGCAGGGAGTCGAAAAGCTCTGCCGCGAGCTGGGCATCCTGTTGATTCTCGACGAAGTGCAGACCGGTATCGGCCGTTGTGGCGCGCTGCTGGCCGAACAGACCTACGGCGTGCGTGCCGACATCCTCACCTTGGGCAAGGGCCTGGGTGGCGGAGTGCCGCTGGCGGCCCTGCTGGCCCGCGGTACGGCCTGCTGCGCCGCGCCGGGCGAGCTCGAGGGCAGCCACCACGGCAACGCCCTGATGAGCGCGGCGGGCCTGGCGGTGCTGGACACCGTGCTGGCCCCGGGTTTTCTCGAGAAGGTGCAGGACAGCGGCCGGCACCTGCGCGAGGGGCTTAGCCGTCTGGCGGGGCGCTACGGGCAGGGCGAGGTGCGGGGCCAGGGGTTGTTATGGGCGTTGCAGTTGCGTGAAGCGCTGGCCCAGGAACTGGTCGAGGCAGCACTGCACGAAGGCCTGCTGCTCAATGCTCCGCAAGCGGATGTGGTGCGCTTCTCGCCGGCGCTGACCGTTAGCCGGGGCAATATCGACGAAATGCTGCAGCGGTTATCCCGTGCCTTCGCCCGCTTGCATTCCCACCCACAGGTTCGCCGCGAAGCGACGGCCTGACCACCGAATTTCAACGAACCGTCTCGCGTTCCTGCGCATCGCCCTTGGCCAGCTGTATTTGGCCCGGGGCGTTTTTTTTCAGGCGTGATATCAGTGTGGAACCTCCAGCGAAGCGCACTAGTCTGTGTTGAGAACCATCCCAGGAGAGCTTCACATGGACTTCATTCGTATCATCATCGCTATTCTTCTGCCGCCTTTGGGCGTGTTCCTGCAGGTTGGCTTCGGCGGCGCGTTCTGGTTGAACATCCTGCTGACCCTGTTGGGCTACATTCCGGGGATCGTGCACGCGGTGTACATCATCGCCAAGCGCTAGCGCATGAGGGGGCCGGGCGCGGCCCCCTCAACCCGCCAACACCCGGCAATAAAACCGCCATTCCTCCTCCAGCGCATGGGCAAGGTTCTGTGCCTTGCGAAAACCATGACGCTCCTCAGGGTAGAAGTGCCCAACCGCTTCGATGCCATTGGCTCTCAGCGCCTCCAGCATGCTGCGGGTCTGTTCCGGCACTACCACCGCATCCAGCTCACCCTGGAAGAAGATCACTGGCGCCTTGATCCGCTCAGCATGCAGTAGCGGCGTGCGTTGCCGGTAGCGCTCGGCATCTTGCTGCGGGTCGCCGATCAGCCAGTCCAGGTAATCGCCTTCGAACTTGTGAGTCGCCTTGCCCAACGCGATGGGGTCGCTGACGCCATAGAGGCTGGCGCCCGCGCGGAATACGTCGTGGAAGGCCAGGGCGCACAGGGTGGTGTAGCCGCCGGCACTGCCGCCGCGAATGAACGCCTTGTCCGGGTCTATCAAGCCTTGCCCGGCGAGGAAGGCAACGGCGGCGCAGGCGTCCTGCACGTCGATTTCGCCCCAGCGCAGGTGCAATGCCTGGCGATAGGCGCGGCCATAGCCGCTGCTGCCGCGATAGTTGAGGTCGGCGACGGCGAAACCACGCTGGGTCCAGTACTGGATGCGTGCGTCGAGTACCGGGTAGCAGGCCGAGGTCGGGCCTCCGTGGATGAATACCACCAGCGGGGGGGTGTGCTGGCTGTCCATGGCTGGGTAGAAGAATCCATGGGCCAGGGCGTCGCCACTCGGGTAGCTGATGGGCTGTGGATAACTGATGCGCTCGGCTGGCAGTACCTCGCCGCCACCTGCCAGGACCCGGCTGCGCTGGCCGTCGCGTGCGATGGCGAGGATTGCCGGTGGGCGCGTGGGTGAGGCGGCGATAGCATAGAGGTGCTGTGCGTCCATCGCCAGGCTGCGAAACCGCGTGTACTCCTCGGCGAACACTTGCAGGTCTTGGTCTTCGCTGCGAATCGCCAGCTTGCCGAAGCCGTTGTCGAACCAGGTCGCGAGATAGCCTTGCGGGCCCAGGGGCAGCCAGGTGCAGGCGCCCAGTTGCCACGGCGCAGCAGCGTGGTCGGCAGCTTCGGCAGGGATAGCCTGCCAGCCGCCGTCGAACTCGCCCCAGGGCTGCCAGAAACCGTTGCGGTCGGACAGGCAATACAGCCTGCCGTCAGTGTCGAAGCGAGGCTGTTGCAGGGACTCGTCCTGGCCGGCCACGCAGTGCGGCGGCCCCCAGTGTCCGTCGGCTTGCCGCGCACGGCTCATCAGGCGGGTAAGGGTCCAGGGCTGCGCCGGGCGATCCCATTCGATCCACGCCAGGCGCTGACCGTCGGGACTCAGAACAGGGGAGGCGTAGAAGTCGGCACCTTCGGCCAGTACCTGGCGCATGCCTGCGGCCAGCGTCACCAAGCGGTGCTCGACGCATTCGCCATGCCGCTCCTCGACCGCCAGCACCTGGCCGTCATGCCATTGCAGGTCGCCATAGCGGCATTCTGAGGCTGCTGTCAGTGCTAGGGGGGGCGAGCCGTCCAGCGCCTGGCTGTAGACCTGCTGGTCCTTCTCGTTGACGAAGACCACCGCATGCGGGGCCAGGCAGAAACTGCCGCCGCCGTATTCATACACTCGGCTGCGCGCGCTGAAACCGTCCGGTGTCAGGCAGTGGGCCTGCTGCTGGCGCCAGTGCCAGATGCGGCAGGCGCCATCGGCGGGGCGGAATTCGTTCCAGAACAGCCCCTGCTCGCCGACCTTGAGTTCGGCGAAGTCGGTGCCGGCGGCCACCGCCTGGGTGGCACTGAACTCAGCCGCGGGCGATGACACGGGAGTTGCGCTCATTGCGGAAGGTCATCTGTTCGATGTTCATCTGAGCGGTCTGCGCCTCCTCGCGGGCCTTGAGAATGATGCCGTGATCCGGCGACTTGGCGCACACCGGGTCGGCCTTGCTGGCATCGCCAGTGAGCATGAAGGCCTGGCAGCGGCAACCGCCAAAGTCCTTTTCCTTTTCGTCGCACGAACGGCAGGGTTCGGGCATCCAGTCGTAACCGCGAAAGCGGTTGAAGCCGAACGAGTCGTACCAGATATGCCGCAGGTCGTGGTCGCGCACGTTGGGAAACTGCACCGGCAACTGACGCGCGCCATGACAGGGCAGGGCGGTGCCGTCGGGGGTGATGGTCAGGAACAGGCTGCCCCAGCCGTTCATGCAGGCCTTGGGGCGTTCTTCATAGTAGTCGGGGGTGACGAAGATCAGTTTGCACGGATTGCCGTCGGCTTTCAGCCGTTCACGGTACTGGTTGGTGATGCGCTCGGCGCGTTCGAGCTGCTCTTTGGTCGGCAGCAAGCCCAGGCGATTGAGGTGCGCCCAGCCGTAGAACTGACAGGTGGCAAGTTCGACGAAGTCGGCTTCGAGGGCGATGCACAGCTCGATGATGCGGTCGATCCGGTCGATGTTGTGCCGGTGGGTGACGAAGTTCAGTACCATCGGATAACCGTGGGCCTTCACCGCGCGCGCCATTTCCAGCTTCTGCGCAAAGGCCTTCTTCGAGCCGGCCAGCAGGTTGTTCACCTGTTCGTCGCTGGCCTGGAAGCTGATCTGGATATGGTCCAGACCGGCCTGCTTGAACGCGGCGATCTTCTGCTCGGTGAGGCCGATGCCGGAGGTGATCAGGTTGGTGTAGTAGCCCAGGCGCCGGGCCTCGCCGATCAGCTCGGCGAGGTCCTGGCGCACCAGCGGCTCGCCGCCGGAAAAACCGATCTGCGCCGCGCCCATTTCACGGGCCTGTGCCATCACCTCGAACCACTGTTCGGTACTCAGCTCCTTGCCCTGGGCGGCGAAGTCCAACGGGTTGGAGCAGTACGGGCACTGCAGCGGGCAGCGATAGGTCAGCTCCGCCAGCAGCCACAACGGCAGGCCGACCGGCACCTCAGGCGAGGGTGATCCAGTGTTCGGCACGGGCCACCTCCATGAACTGCTCGATGTCCTCGGCCACTTCCGGGATACCGGGGAATTGCTGTTCGAGCTCAGCGATGATCGCCGCGACATCGCGTTGGCCATTGACCAGCCCACCGATCAGGCCGGCACTGTCGTTGAGCTTGATCATGCCTTCGGGGTACAGCAGCACGTGGCCCTTCTGCGCGGGTTCGTACTGGAAGCGGTAGCCGGTGCGCCAGTTCGGCACCAGTGTGCGGTCGAGACTCATAGTGCGATCCCCTTGTGCCAGACCCGTTCGCTTGTGACGCTGTGATAGGGCGGGCGGTTCAGTTCATAGGCCATGCTCATGGCATCGAGCATGCTCCAGAGGATATCCAGCTTGAACTGCAGGATTTCCAGCATACGCTCCTGCCCTTCGCGCGTGGTGTAGTGCTGCAGGGTAATCGCCAGGCCATGCTCTACATCGCGTCGGGCCTGGCCCAGGCGGGTGCGGAAGTACTCGTAGCCGGCCGGATCGATCCAGGGATAGTGCTGCGGCCAGCTGTCCAGGCGCGACTGGTGGATCTGCGGGGCGAACAGCTCGGTCAGCGAGCTGCTGGCCGCTTCTTGCCAGGATGCACGGCGGGCGAAGTTGACATAGGCGTCGACGGCGAAGCGCACGCCGGGCAGCACCAGCTCCTGCGAACGCAGTTGCTCCGGGTCCAGGCCCACCGCCTGGCCGAGGCGCAGCCAGGCTTCGATGCCGCCGTCCTCGCCGGGGGCGCCGTCGTGGTCGAGCAGGCGCTGGATCCACTCGCGGCGTACTTCGCGGTCCGGGCAATTGGCCAGGATCGCGGCATCCTTCATGGGGATGTTCACCTGGTAGTAGAAGCGGTTGGCCACCCAGCCCTGGATCTGCTCGCGCGTGGCGCGGCCCTGGTACATCGCCACGTGGTAGGGGTGATGGATGTGGTAGTAGGCGCCCTTGGCGCGCAGGGCCTGCTCGAACTCGGCAGGGGACATCGGCAGTGCGTCGCTCATCAGGCCTCCTTACAACTCGATGCTCATGCCATCGTAGGCGACTTCCACGCCACGGCGCTGGACTTCGGCGCGCTCTGGGGAGTCCTCGTCGAGAATCGGGTTGGTGTTGTTGATGTGGATAAGCACCTTGCGCTGGCGCCCGAAGGCATCGAGCACCTCCAGCATGCCACCGGGGCCGTTCTGGGCCAGGTGGCCCATTTCGCGGCCGGTGCGGGTGCCGACGCCGCGGCGTTGCATTTCATCGTCTTCCCACAGGGTGCCGTCGACCAGCAGACAATCGGCGCCGTGCATCATCTGCAGCAGCTTGTCGTCGACCTGACCCAGCCCCGGCGCGTAGAACAGCTTGCCACCAGTGCGCAGGTCCTCGACCAGCAAGCCAAGGTTGTCGCCTGGGTGCGGGTCGAAACGGTGCGGCGAGTAGGGTGGCGCCGCGCTGCGCAATGGGAAGGGCGTGAATTGCAGATCAGGGCAGGCGGGGATGACGAAGCTGCCTTGCAGCTCGATGCGATTCCACTGCAGGCCACCGTTCCAGTGGCTGAGCATGGTGAACAGCGGGAAGCCGGTGCTCAGGTCCTGGTGGACCATGTCGGTGCACCAGACCTGGTGCGGGCAGCCTTCGCGCAGGCTGAGCAGGCCGGTGGTGTGGTCGATCTGGCTGTCGAGCAGGACGATCGCGTCGATACCGGTGTCGCGCAGGGCACGTGCCGGCTGCATCGGTGCAAAGGCCTGGAGCTGGGCGCGGATGTCGGGCGAAGCGTTGCACAGGATCCAGTGCTCACCGTCGTCGGACAGGGCAATGGACGACTGGGTGCGTGCCGTTGCGCGCAGGCTGCCATCGCGAAAGCCCTTGCAGTTGACGCAGTTGCAGTTCCACTGGGGGAAACCGCCACCGGCGGCGGAACCGAGAATCTGGATGTACATGGCTACTGTCTTGCCCCTGGTCCATGAAACGAAAACGCCCCGGCGGGCCGAGGCGTTGCACTGCAGCGCTGCTTAGCGGCTGGCGAAGTACATGGTGACTTCGAAGCCGATGCGCAGGTCGGTGTAAGCGGGTTTGGTCCAGGTGGTCATGGTCGAACTCCTTCCGGATGGTGTGGGTGGATGTCAGCTATCTACTTTGGTGCCGCCTGAGTCAGGAGGTTCCATTGGCTGAGATTGCGCTATCTTACAAGAAAAATTTGTACCGAAAGGTTAATTCTTCGAAAAGCGCCCTTGCAGTACAGGTAACAATCCTCGCCTCAGACAGAGAGAATTTGCTCAATGCGCGCATCCGGTGCTTCGCTGGTGGCCAGGCATAGCCAGCCGTGCTCGGCGTCCAGAAGGCGTTTCACCAGATCGTCCAGTATTGGCTGGTCTGTCCTGAGAATAGACCTGCGCAGATGGGAAAGGTCTGTCGGCTCTGTAGCCAGATATGTCTGCCAGGCCCATTCGGCGACTTCCGCATTGGCCATCGCCGGCTCCTCGAACTGCGCGGCCAGGGCCCTTACGGCGGCGGGGTCGAACGTGACGCCGTCGGCCAACAGGCTGAGCAGGTGTTCGAGAATCTGGCCGGGCGTTGCCTGTGGCGATTGCACACCGAACAGCAGGCCGCCTTGGCCTTCTATCTGACGAAAGGCGCTGAACACGGCATAGCCCAGTTGCAGTTCGACCCGCAGGCGCTGGTAAACCGGCCCTTGCAGCGCTTGCGCCAGTACCCGACCTGCGCCTTCATCGTGTGCGGGAACCGGGCAGAACAGCAGCAGCGCATGCTCGCTGCCGCCCGTGGGGTGATGCAGCCAGCGTCGGGCCGGCAACGACCGGGAGGCCGGCGGTGGCGTCTCCGGCAACCCCGGTGCATGTGCCAATACCGCGCCGAGGGCCGCTTGCGCTGCGCCATCGAAGCCGATGGCGAGGCCGTGTCGAGGCGCGCTGGCCCAGATCTGCCCAAGCATTGTCAGGTCCAGCAGGCAGGCTGGCTGTGGCTGTATGGTTGCCTCGCGCAGGTGATCGGGCAGCGCCTTGAGCAGTGCCCTGATCGGGATGTGCGCTGGCTCGGCGGGCGCAGGTGTGTTCAGCAAGTGGGGTGCAGGGTGGCGCAGGTGTTCCAAGGCCAGGTCGAGGGTGCGGATTACCGCGCCAGACGTGCCCGCACAGCGCAGTTGCCAGTGTTCGCCAATGAGAGAGAAGTCCAGTTGCAGCGAGGCGCGGCGGGCGCGTTCGCGCAGTGGTTGCAGCGCTTGTGACAACACTGCGTGAAAGCGCTCGCGCAGGGGTGAGGCGATACGCCAGCGTAGATACAGCGTTGCGAGGCCTCGCTCGACCGGCAGGATGTCGCTGACGGTCAGATCATCCGGCAGCGCTGCGCATCCAACCGGGAGGTCGGCGATCAGCAGGGGCTCATCGTGCGGTTGCTGCCATTGGCCCTGCTCACCGCTCGGCAGATCATCGAGCAGTGCCTTGAAGGCTTTCAGTGCCTGGGCATCCAGCGCTTCGAACGGCCGCTGGGCACTGTCCCGACGGGCGAGTTCAAGTGCGCTGGCTGCTTGCTTGCGACTGTGTTGAAGGCGCTCGAACTCGTTGTTGAGCGCTGCGGCGTCCAGGCGCCGCAACGCGCCGAACCAGCCGTGCAGCAGTGCGCGAACCTCGGCTGGCGGGGCGTCCGGCTGCAGTTGCAGGCGGATGTGCCAGAGCAACTGGCCGGCAAAGGCATACAGCGAATCGCTGTGAACCTCCTGGAGCCAGCCGCGTTGGCGCAGGGCATCGAGCCAGCCGCCTGGGCGGCTGTCGTTCAGGCAGGCCTGCAGCAGGTCCAGGGCCTGCTCGGCACCTGGCGGAAGGTGCTCGTGGGCGAACAGCAAGTCAAGGCCGCCTCTGGAGGCTTCGAGCTCGATCAAGGGGGTATCGAGCAAGGGGGCGGGAGGTGTTTGTGCTTGCATTTCGCCCGCCCTGAACAGGCTGCCGGACTGCCGGCCCAGTGCTTCGAGCTGCATCAGCGATTGCGGCCCGCACAGGCTCAGATGGATCTGCCCACCGCGATAGAAGCGAGCATGGAAGTCGCCCAGCGCGCGCTGGAAAGCCGGGTCCTGCAACGCCAGGCTGTACCGGTTGCCTGCGTGGAACCCGCTCAAGGGATGATGTGGCGATACGCATTGCAACAGCCTGAACTGGCGTTGCGCCTCGGCATTGCGTGACCAGGCGATGAACTCCGCATGGATCACTTCACGCTCGCGGTGCTGGCGTGCCAGGCTCAGGTCCGGTTCGGCGAGCATCTGGCACAGGCGCTCCAGCGCTGAGCCCAGGGCCGAGACGGGCACTTCGAAGAAAAAATCGGTGGTGCGTTCGCGGGTACTGGCATTGACCTGGCCGCCGAACGCCTGGACATGCCGCATCAGGCCGTCTTCCAGTGGGAAGCGCGCGGTGCCGAGGAACAGCAGGTGCTCGAGAAAGTGCGCTATGCCCGGCCACCTCGCCGGAGCGTCATGACTGCCGGCATGGACCCTCAAGGCGGCGGCGGCGCGCTTGAGGCGCGGGGCGTGGCGCAGGGTCAGGCGCAGGCCGTTGGGCAGGGTGAGTGTGTTGAAAGCGTCGGTCATGGAGCGATGCTAGCGCATTTACGGCGGCCGGGCCGGTGCCATCTGCCAAGGTGCCGATTTCACCGGTGAACCCGCTCCTTTCCCGTCGGCTTTAATCCTGACCGCGATGAAGATCCCGCCGCAGGTCCGCAAGATATGGAAACGCCTCACGCCCCTTCACCACCCGTTCGTGCTCAAGGTCGGCCAGCAATTGGCATTCCTCGCGTCCGGCCATGGCCAGCAGGCTGCCGTCCGGGCCGATGATGCTGCTCTGCCCGCAATACTGGATCTCACCCTCAGCCCCGCAGTAGTTGGCGTATACCAGATAGCACTGGTTCTCCTGCGCCCGCGAGCGCACCGTCACCTGGCAGACGAAGTCGTAGGGCGTCATGTTCGCGGTCGGCACCAGGATCAGCTCGGCGCCTTCAAGCGCCAGGCGCCGGGCGTTCTCGGGGAATTCGATGTCGTAGCAGATCAGCAGACCCAGCTTCCAGCCATCGAGCTCGACCACCGGAAAATGGTTGGCGCCCGGGCTGAACATCGAGCGGTCCAGCTCGCCGTACAGGTGGGTCTTGCGGTAGTTGCACAGGCTGCGGCCGTGGGCGTCTATCAGTTGCACGCTGTTGTGAATCGAGCCGTCCTCGGCCCGCTCCGGGTAGCCATAGACGATGGCGATGCGCTGCGCCTGGGCAATCTCCACCACCGCCATGGCCGACGGTCCGTCTTCGGGTTCGGCCAGGCGCTGCACCGCTTCGGCGCCGATGTTGTAGCCGCTGAGGTACATCTCCGGGCACACCAGCAGTTGCGCGCCCCGCGCTGCCGCCAGTTGTGCCTGGTGCTGCAGGCGTTCTAGATTGCCGGGCACGTCCAGTGGCCTGGGCGCTCCCTGGAACAGGGCGATGCGCATGAGCGCCTCCTCGTCTCAGTCAGGCAGGGCGATAGGGCCGATCTCGTGGAACACGTCGCCCGGCCCGGGATTGTCCGCATGGGTCTTGCCGCCGAAGTGGTTCATGATACCCCACACCGCATTCAGCGACGTTTGCACCGCGCCTTCGACCCAGGCCGGGGTCCAGGACACGTCGTCGCCAGCAATGAAGATGCCGCGCTGCTCGGGGGGCAGGTCCTGTTGCATGAAGTGCGCGTACATGCGCTGGTTGTAGCGGTAGTGACCTGGCAGCGCACCTTTGAAGGCGCCGAGGAAGTAGGGGTCGGCCTCCCAGGAGATGGTGATCGGGTCGCCGATGATGTGCCCCGCGATGTCGGTTTTCGGGTAGATCTTCTTCAGCGCATCCAGGGCAAGCTGCACGCGTTTCTCGGTCGGATGCGGCAGCATCTTCAGCGCATCGCTCATCCATGCGTACGACAGGCAGATCACTCCCGGCTTGTCGTCGCCGTTGTCGAACAGGTAGGTGCCGCGGGTCAGGCGATCGGTGAGCGTCATGCTCAGCAGGTCGCGGCCGGTCTGCGGATCCTTGTCCTTCCAGAACGGGCGATCGACCATGACGAAGGTCTTCGACGACTGCATGTAGCGGGTGCGGTCCAGGGCCATCCACATCTTCTGCGAGAACAGCGACTCTTCGCAGTCGATCTGGGTGGTCAGCAGCCAGCTCTGGCAGGTGGTGAGCACGGCGGCGTAGTGGCGGGTGTCGCCATAGTTGTCGGTAACCGCCAGGCGGCCATCGCTGGCGCGGGCGATGCGCTTGACCCCGGCCCGCGGCGCGCCGCCGTGCAGCGAGCGAAGACTGGTGCCGGCCGGCCAGTGCGCAGTGCTGTCCGGCACATGCCGCCAGATGCCCTGCGGCACTTGCTCCACACCTCCGACCACCAGGTGCTGGTGATCGTCGCAGTTGGTCATGACCACGCGGAAGATTTCCAGCATCGAGTTGGGGAAGTCCGAATCCCAGCCGCCGGTGCCGAAACCGACCTGGCCGAACACTTCCCGGTGTTGGAAGCTCAGCTTGGCGAAGGCTTTGGAGGTGGCGACGAAATCGTAGAAGGTGCGGTCGTCCCACAACGGCACCAGGGTATCCCACAGGGCCTTCAGGCGCGGCACGTCGCGCTCGCGGATGGCCTGCTGAATCTCGCCGAAGCGTGCGCCGTCCTCCAGTGCATCGGCCCAGGCTTCGGCCACCTCGTGGAACAGGGCCGGCAGGTCGGCGGCTTTCTCGGCGTAGTAGGTCTGGCCTTCGAGATCGATCACCGTGCTGCCCGACGCCGGGGTCAGCGGGTTGGGGAAGGGTTTCGTTTCCAGGCCGAGCTTGTCGACATAGTGGTAGAACGCGGTGGACGATACCGGGAAGCGCATGCCGCCCAGTTCGGCGACGATACCGTCGGTGCCGTTGAAGGCTTGCGAGCGCAGGCGCCCGCCGAGCTTCGAGGCTTCGTAGACGACCGGCTTGAGGCCCAGCTTCATCAGCTCGTAGGCCGCCACCAGCCCAGCGATGCCGGCACCGACGATCGCCACTTCTTCGCCATGCCTTTGCGCGGGAATGCTGCCAAGGCCTGCGGGATGCTCGAGCCAGTCATCGAAGGCGAAGGGAAAATCAGGGCCGAAGATGGTGACCGGCGGCTTGCCGTCGACGGGGTGGCGGTTTTTCTTGTTCATCTGATGACCTTGCCAGAGCGGCTGCGCTGAGAGCGGAGCCTGAGTATAGGAAATGCGTGGCGGTCATTTTATGAAGCGTGGCGTTCGTAATTAAGAGCAATAGTGGCGTCGATATGCAGGCTGATATGTCGATATGACGATCAGGGTTTGCATTATGACAAACGCCTATCCAGGCTGCCCGCGATCCACCTTGCTGCTCAGGATGATCGAGGTGGTGGTCTTTTCCACCCCTTCCAGGCTGCCAATCTGGTCGAGCAACTGGTCCAGCTGTTCCGGTGAGTCACTGAGCAGCCAGGCAACGTAGTCGAACTCGCCACTCACCGCGCACAGCTGCTGTACCTGCCCCATCGCCGACAGGCGGCGCACCACTTCGCGCCCTGATCGTGGTTGCACCGTGATGCCGACATAGGCCTGCAGACCACCCCCGACCAGGCGCTGGCCCAGGCGCACGCCGTAGCCGGTGATCACCTTGTGCTTTTCCAGGCGCGCCAGGCGCGACGTGACGGTGGTGCGGGCGATGCCCAGTTGGCGTGCGAGGGTAGCGACGTTTTCGCGGGCGTTGATCTGCAGCAGGGCAATGAGCTGACGATCGATTTCGTCGAGGGCGATGGCGCGGGAGTCCGGCATGACAAATCTCTGCAATGGGTGCGCTAGCCTAGCCAGACCTGGGCTCGGGCGGCAAGATGAGCCGTTCGCACGATGATGGCAAAATGATTAAATCGATTTCACTTCTGTCCTTGAGCGGGTGCGTATTATGATGCGGCACTTGGTATTTGATAATCATTCTCGCTAAAGAATTGACGCCAGAAATCCCCTCTGCCTAGCTGTAGGTGCCACGTGTCCAGCCTGTTCAAGTTCGACGTCGATGCGGCGTTCTGTGTTTCCTTGCGCGATCGGCAGGACAGCCGCGAGCGCTTCATGCGGGAAGTGGGCAGCAGGATTGGCAATCCACTGGTCTTCCACCTCAGGGACAAGGACATCAACCCGATTCGGGGCCACTACGAGTCCCATCGCGCCTTGGCGCTGATGGCCCTGGAGCACGGCTGGCAGCGCATCCTGATTTTCGAGGACGATGCCAAGCCCTACGACTGGCGTGCCACGTCGATCAACTGGATCAACCGCTTCATCGCCACCCGGCCGTTCGAGAGCCTGCACCTGGGCTATACCATGGGCCGCACCTGGCTGACCTGGTTTCCATTCATCGCCCGTGGGCGGGTCAGTGCACCGCATGCCTACATCCTTTCCCAGGAAGGCTGTCGAGTGCTGGTTGCCGCGCCTTACGACGGTAGAACGCTGGACAGCCTGTTCAAGCGACGGATCAAGCAGCACTGCGCCTACCCGATGCTGTTCCGCCGCATCAGCACTGCCGCCTCCCAGGATGCGCGTGTCGCCCAGCATGAGGAGGCGCAGTGGCAGCAGAACTGGGGGCGCCACCTGCGCTCGCCGCTGAAGTATTTCTGGAAAACCTTGTTACGCTGGGGCTTTTGATAGCGCAGGGGAAACCGGCATTGACCTTCGAACATCTGCTGGAGTGCTGGCGACTGGAAGTCTCCAACAAAAAGAAGCCGGGGCGATTGGTCAGTTTGCTGAGTAACGTCCTGCGTCGGTCACGCAGGGATAACAAGCTGCGCTTCCTGTTTTCCTACCGTCTGGCTCAGTACCTGGACGGCAAAGGGGGGCTGGCCCGCCGGTATGCCCGCGGCATGCAGCAGCGACTCAATCTGAAGTATGCGCTGGACATCGACATCGGCGCGCAGATTGCGCCTGGGTTGCGCATCGCCCATCTGCCGGGCGTTGTCATCACTCGGCATGTACGGATCGGGCGCAATTTCTTCATTCGCCAGAACTGCACGATCGGTATCAAGACCTTGGGGCTGGAGCACTACGCGCTGGAGATCGGCGACAACGTCAGCCTGGGCGCCAACAGTTGCATCATCGCCGACCGCCTGCGCATCGGTGACAACGTGGTGATCGGTGCGATGTCACTGGTCACCCGCGACATTCCCGCCGACACGACGTTCTACAACCCACGGCAGGCGACGCTGCTGCAGCGCTGACGGTTGCCGTGAGGTTCAGCCGACCGACGCGGCAGGCGAACGATTGCCGCGACTGCCCGACAAAAGCACCATGACTGCCGCCAGCAGCAACACACAAGCATAGGCATTGGTGGTAACGACCAGCCCGACATGCTGGGTGGCGATGCCGGCGGCAACTGCCGGCAGGCTGAAGGCCAGGTAACTCAGCACATAGAACCCGGCCATCAGCCCGCCGCGTTCGTGAGCGTGGGCCAGCGGCACGACCGAGCGCAAGGCGCCGAGAAATCCGCCACCAAAGCCCAGGCCGGCGACTGCGGTACCGAGGAAGAACAGCCAGGCCAGGCCGCAGTCCACGCCGATCAGGGTCAGCAGCAGGCCGGTGACCAGTGCCAGGCTGCCGCGGCGCAGGATCACCTGGGCCTCGCTGTTGCGCAGGACGAAGATGCCCAGCGCGCCGCAACTGGTGAGGAGAAAGACCAGGGTGCCGCCGACCAGCGGTGCCTGCAGCCCTGTGACCTGGCGCGCGAGCGTCGGCCCCAGCGACAGGTAGAAGCCTCCTAATGCCCAGAGACTCGCATTCAGCGGTGCGATCCGCCAGAAGGCCCGCCGGGCCTGCGGCGGAATCCGCACCCGTGGCCGCAGCGAGGCCCATGCACCGGGCTGACGGCTGATGCTTTCCGGCAGGCGCGCCAGCACCAACGCGAACAACGCAAAGATCCCCAACAGAACCAGGAACACCCGGTGCAGCGGTTCGCCGGAAAACTGCATCAACGCACTACTGCCCAAGGCGCCAAGGGCCAGGCCCAGCATCGGTGTCACGCTGTTGAGCAGCGGCCCGCGCTCACGGTCGAAATCCAGCAACGCCGCACCCAGCACACTGGTAGCAAGCCCTGTGGCGCAGCCCTGCAGCAAGCGGGCGACGATCAACGCCTCGACCGATTCTGCACGCAGGAATACCGCCATGGCCAACACCTCCAGTGCCAAGGCGGCTGCTATCACTGGGCGCCTGCCGATGTGATCGGACAGCGAGCCGCACACCAGCAACGTCAGCAGCAAGCCGCCCGCGTAGATGCTGAAGACCACACTCAGCAAGGCCGGCGAGAAGCCCCAGGTTTCGCGGTAGAGGGCGTAGAGGGGTGTCGGCGCGCTGGCCGCAGCCGAGAAGGCGATCAGTATCGCCTCCAATAACCACAGGGAGGCAGCGCGAGACAGACCGTTGCGGCGTTCGCGCATGCTTTTGGGTAAGGTATCGCTCATGGTTGCTCTCGCAAAGGCTAAGAGTTAGCTTTTGCAGACGATGAACCTGTTTCGAGATAAAAGCAAACTCTTTGCGTTAAGGTGCTTATGGCGATCAATCAGGGCGTGCGTCCAGGCGGGCGTAGTGCGAGGGTCCAGGCCTCGGTCCACAATGCGGTCAATCAGCTGCTGGAGGAGCGCGAGCGTGGCGAACTGACCGTGCCGCTGATCGCTGCCCGCGCTGGAGTAACGCCTTCGACCATCTATCGACGCTGGGGCGACCTAAACGAACTGCTGGGTGACGTTGCGCTGCAGCGCATCCGCCCGGACAGCGGCCCGACCGACACCGGCAGCCTGGCTGGAGATTTGCTCGCCTGGGGCATCCAGTACATGGAAGAGACGTCATCGGTACCCGGCCGCGCCGCGGTGCTCGACTTGCTGGCGGCTGGCGGCGGCTGCTCCGGACGCTGCCTGGAGATTGCCACGGCACAGTTTGGCGCGATTCTCGAACGCGCAGTGTCACGCGGTGAGCCGGTTCCGAGCAATGATCGCGTGGTCGATAGACTGATGGCCCCGCTGGTGTACCGGATTCTGTTTTCCGGTGAGCCGCTGGAAGCGGCGTATGTGGAGGCTCTGGTGGAGGTGACGCTGGAGGGGATTGGCGGCTGAGGGTTTAATCGCCGGACATGGCCGCCAGATGCAAAAAAGCCGCGCTGATGCGCGGCTTTGTCGTATCTGGTGGGCCCACACGGACTCGAACCCTGGGTCAAAGGCCATGAGGTGCTTAGCAACGCGTCAAGCCCAGAAACTGGGCTTGGCTTAGCGCAGGTACAGTTAGCTGAAAGCAGCGTAGTAACTGGTGTTGAGCGTATTTAAGCGAAGGTGCGTGAAGATACAGCTTGGCCACCCGTCTTGAGCTGACGTGTACGTTGAGGATCATGCTTAAACGCCCCCTGACCGTTGCTCTTTGAGGATGTCTTCAACTGTGCGCTGGTGTCCGGCTTTGACCAGCTTCAGGTCGTAGCCGGCCGCTTCCAGCAACCGAACCAGCACTGAAACACTCATATCGCCCTTGGCCAGTGTTTCCATGCGCGCCACAGTCGTGCGCGAGACGCCGGCACGGCTGGCCAGCGCTTCCTGACTCAGCTTCGCGTCGCCACGCGCCTGTTTCAGCATCTCGGAAACATCGTAGAGAGTAGTCATTTGTATCTCTTGGGCATCAAAAATAGGTGTAATGCCAAAAAATGTAGCCCCTGAGCTACATTCTAACAAGTATCGCCAGTGCTGTTTTTGTGGCTCATAGGCTACATAGTGCGTGTGAAGCTAGGATTTTGTAGCCCGGAGGCTGCAAAGCTCCAAATTTTAGTCAGCATCTGCATCGGTTTCCGGCTGGAAGTGCTGTTAGCTTCGCGCGCTAAGGCCCTGGTACTTGGGTCATAGTCAGCACGCTGGGCCAAAGGCTTTCCTGGCGGCGCGTTCGATGGTGAGGGCCATCACGTGGCGCAGCCCTTGTTTCACTTTGCGCCATACCTCTTAGGGCCTCATTATTAGGCTTGGCGGTATCCAGGAAACCAGGGGGCGATTCAGGCCTCTGACATTTCGGAGTCTTCATCGAATTAGAAGGTTATCAACGCGATAGGACGGTATCTGAGGTGGTGCCGCCAAAAAACACGAAAGCCGCGCTGATGCGCGGCTTTGTCGTATCTGGTGGGCCCACACGGACTCGAACCGTGGACCAAAGGATTATGAGTGACGATTCGAGGGTTATCGGTACGTTTCACGGATAGCCATGGATTGCTATAAAATCAAGCTATATCAGCAGGTTGCTGGGTTCGTTTGTTTTTCTACGTTTCACTAGATACCCTGAGTTCTCACTCGAAACGGGGAACGAACGGGGAAAATCATGGCGAAGCGCACGCGGCTGACCGATCTGGAAGCACACGCGGTCAAGACCCGAAAATCTGAGCCAGTCGGGTCACGCGGCAAAGGGACACTGCTGCTCGAGCGAAAGGCGTCCGGCGCCGTGATGGCCTACTACCGCGAACGCACCCCCACCACTGACCAGCGTCTACCCCTGGGGGCCCTGTCCAAGCGCCCCAGGCCGGGGGCAGATGAGTTTTCCCTGAGCGACTTACGGCACCGCGCCATGAGCTTATCGATTGAGGTCGAGGCCGCTGGCTGTATTGCGGCCTACCTGGCCCTATCCGAGCGACAGAAAGCCGCCCAGGCCGAAGCGGAACTGCGTGCACAGCGAGCAGCCGAAGCCGCTGCTCGACGTGGCTCCTTTGCCGATCTGATGGACAGCTACACCGCCAGCATGATCGAGGCAGGCCGGGTGAGCGCCAAGGAAATTGGCCGGATGTTCCAGCTCCATGTGAAGACCTATCACCCTGACCTGGTCGCCAGGCCAGCGGCAGAGATTCAGCCAGAAGATATACAGTTGATTCTTGCCGGTGTGCTGGGGCGCAAGCCAAAGGGGCGCGGTATCGGCAACAAGGCGCCTGGCAGCTCCTTTAACGGAATGCGGACGACCTGTGACAAGCTTCGTCGGTACCTGCGAGCCGCATTCAGCTACGCGGCCAAGGCCCACCTGGCGCCTGAGCGGCTGGCGCAGGACGGCAAGGTGTTTGCCATCAGCAACAACCCAGTGCGCGACATTCCCGTCACCCAAGGCACTGGCGGTGGCTACACCGAGTCGCTGACACCAGAAGAACTGGGCGAGCTTCTGCGCTACGTCGACACGCTCCCGCTTCGATATGCGGCCATCGCCAAGGCGCTGATCTACTTTGGTGGCCAACGGCTCACCCAGTTCTGCGCTGTGCCCTGGGAGGCCGTAACCGACAGCACAATCAGCTTGATCGATGCCAAGGGGCGCAAGGCCCAGGCATGGGACCACCTGCTGCCAATCACTGATCGAATCCGGGAAGTCATTCAGCCGTTGCTGGACGACAGGATCGGCCCCGGCCCGTTCTCGCTGACACCTGGCAGCACCGCCAGCCCTGACACCTTCAGCGGACTGTTCGTAGAGGCAGGCCGGGCATTGTCGGCATCGGGCAAGACGCAGCCATTCAGTTGGAAGAACGTGCGCGTCACCGCTGAGACGCTGCTGGCGCATCAGGGTGTATCCGCCGAGGTTCGGGCCTGGCTGCTCTCTCACGGGCGTAGCGGTGTGCAGGCCAAGCATTACGACCGATACAGCTACCTTCCCGAGAAGCGTGCGGCGCTGGAACAGTGGGGCCGCTATCTGGACAAGCTCGCCAGCGGTGAGGGTGACACTGGCAATGTGGTGCTGCTGTCGCGCAGGAAGAAAATATCGGCTGACTGATCCGTCGCTCACGTCCATACCCAGCGTACGGGGTGTTTCATCCGCTACAACGCTACAACCCTTGAAATCCGTGGCTTGCGGCGTTTTTTTATCCGCTACAAAGCTCTCCTCTGTAGCGCTTCGAAAATCGCTGTAGCCCTTGCCGTTATTGGGTTGTAGCGCTGTAGCACTTGGAATACGGGGTACGCTGGCAAGGGGAGTCCGTCTGAGATTCCGCCAACGGCGCCGCCTGTAGGCGATTTCAGTTCCGCTTAAACTGCCCAAAAACGCCTCATTTCCGGAATAACTGCCCAAAACACACAATAACCATGAATAAGTGCAAATAAGAGCAAATAAGCTGAATTAACAACATTGCGTAATACTCTACGTTGTTAGTTACCCCTGGACGCCCCTGAGCACCCCTGGACACCCCCGGACACTCATACAAAGTTCTCGCGCCACGAAATGTTAATTCAAGTTTTCGTGGCGCGGCGTCACGCTTACCTGTCACGAAGGCAAAGCCCCTTGACCGATTGAGGCCCTCAAGAGGCCCGGAGTAGGGCCAATGAAACCGGGGGTTTAGAGAGGGGTTGCGACCGTTCGTCGGACGAGTTTAGCCGTCATTCCCAAGGACGATTGGTACGTATTGCTTTCTGTTGGGACGTATTGGGACGTGTTAGGCCATGTTTCGGACGGGGGTAAATCGCCCCCGGAGTTAAGTTATCTTAAAGTAACTCAGAGTCTGCTGGAAAAAGTGGTTGCGATTTCGGGAGTGGCGACAGTAACATTCGGCCATCCGCACAGCAGCGACATATTGAAACACCGTCGCTACTGTTGGAACGCTGGATTGCTGAGCAGCAGACAAAGAAAAGCCCCGGTGCTTGCAACACCAGGGCCGATTCGGGAAAGACGCTTGCAACGTCCTCTGTATGCCAGCTAGGCCAGCACACAAGCCCCGAGGGGAGAAGCTTTTGAGACGGCTTCTGAGGTTTACCGATAACGGTAAACTCGGGCGGACTGTAGTACCAACGGGAATATTGCGCAACACTGGGTATCCATACATTTGCCCTGTTTCCGATGATTTGCAGGTCGATCCCCTCGGTTTCTTACTCGAGCTTTTCCTCGAATGGAGAAATCGACCATGGCCCAAACCGTCATCAGCAACATCGATGCACCCAGCCTGCCAATCCCCGGCGCCCGCGCTACCGCAGCCCAGCTCTGCGCCAAGTACCAAGTCAGCCGCTCCACCTGGTGGCGCTGGTCCAAGACCCCTGGTTTTCCTGAGCCGATCCGCTTCGGTCGCTCCGTCCGCTGGGAGCCTGAGTCTGTCGAAAGCTTCCTGCGCAGTCAGGAGGCGTAACCCCATGATGACCAATCACACCTGCGCAGGCGCGGGCATGGGATCGCCTGGCTTGAAAAAAGCGCTTGTTTCATCCGTGCTCGGAATGTATCGTCCGCCTGTCGCTGCAAATTCAGCGACCGGGTTTGGCGACCCGATTGGGTGTAGGCGCAACAGCGCCCCTATTACGATTGCAGGCGCTTTTTTTGTGCCCGCAGATTCGCGTTATGGCGGCTGTGCGTGGGAGACCTTCGGGTCTGCCGGGTTCCTATACCCCCGGTTCGCCAACCTGCGTACAGCTGCCACCCTAATTCGTTTGGCGACGAAACGTGGCAGCTCCTCAACAGGTATAGGAGCTACACCCATGCACGCCCTCATTCCGTCCAAAATCCGCGCCCTTGCCCACCGCAAGATGGCCCTAAGCGCCCTCCGCGCAAATTCGTCCCTGTCCGTCCGCTTGAAGCGCTACAACCACCACATGACTCAGGCGCGTGCGCTCGAAGCACAAGGCGGTGCGCAATGAACTGTGCACAAGACTGCATCAAAGCAACGCGGCTTGAGCTGGCGGCATGGACTGCACTGGACGACCTGCGCGAAGTGCAGCAAGCGTTCGATAACGTGCACGCCGTCTTCACGATGATCATCGACAAAACGTCCGGTGTTCACATTGCCAAAGACCTTGCGACGCTTGGGATAGCCGACCTCACCGAGTGGTCCAGCAAATTGGACCGCTATGCGGATCAGCTCGAATCGAGTCTATCCACAGCAGATGACGCTGATCCTCTGACCTCCATCACGCCGAGGGCCTAAACCATGTCCGCAAAAAACGGTGCACTGGCGCCGACGGGATCGGCTTGCCCAAAGAAAGTTGACGCTATCCGCCAAGTCGCGGCATTCGCTCAGAGTCGCGCCCACATCCTGGTGCCCGACCTACTGCCAGATGGCAGGCAGCGCGGGACTGAATGGTGGGCAAAGAACCCCGCTCGAGCGGATCGCAAAGCGGGCAGTTTCTCAGTGAGCCTCACGGAAGGCTGCTGGAGTGACTTCGCGAGCGGCGATCGGGGCGGCGACCTGGTGAGCTTGGCCGCGCTGGCGCTGCACATGACCCAGAGCGATGCCGCCGCATGGATCGCTCGACGCCTCGGCCTCGACATTCCGATTCTCGAGGGGCGCCCAGGTATGCCATCAGCGCAGCTTCAACAGCGGCTGGAGAGGGCTGCGCAGGAGGCGGCTGCGAAGGCAGAGCACATCGCACTACAAGCCCAGGCCCGCCAGTGTGTGGCTGCCGAGCGAGCAATCACGATGTGGAGCAAGGCATTCGCTGCTGACGATCGCCACCCCTACCTGATGCGCAAGCAAATTGCACCGCGGGGTATCCGTCAGCATGGACAGGATCTGCTGATCCCTCTCTATGCCGAGGGCCTGATGGTCAACCTTCAGCGCATCAATGGAAACGGAGAGAAGCGTTTCCTTCCTGGCGGCCAGGTCAAAGGCGCGTATTGCCCCATCGGCAGGCCAGTGTGCGGCGCTCGTCTCTATGTGGCCGAGGGCTGGGCAACGGCGTGCACCATCCACGACCTCACCGGGTGCGCCGTGGCGGCTGCGATGAACGCTGGAAACCTCAAGCCTGTGGCGCTCGCCATGAAGGCGAAGTACCCCGATGCGCTCTTGGTGATCGCCGGCGACGACGACCGCGAGACCGAAGGCAACCCGGGTCGTACAGCGGCAATGGCTGCTGCATTGGCGGCGGGTGCCGAAGTCAGCTTCCCCGAGTGGCCGGACAGCGCCCCGCTGGCGTTGAGCGACTTCAACGACCTGCATGTTTGGAGTGCCGGCCATGAGTGACGGAAAGGTCATTACACTGATGAGCAAAAGCCCTGTTCAAGAGGCCATCAAGCGCCTAGGCACCGATGCTGGCGCGCTGTACGAGCCAATCATCCTCATGGAACTCAAGCGCGTCCGAGCCAAAGAGCCGTCCGCTTGGGCGAGGATCCGGCAGCAGGTGAAGGACACCAAGGTTCTGTCCATGGTCGACTTCGACCGTCTCACAGCTCAGGACGACGAGGAGAAGGCTGCCACTGGCGGTGGCATCTTCCCCGAGGTCGAGCCTTGGCCAAGTCCTGTCGCTGGCGCGGAGTTATTGGACGACATTGCAGGTGCTATCAAGCGTTATGTGATTGCCGACGCAGCCACGATTCAGGCGGCGGCGTTGTGGGCTACCTTCACCTGGTTGATCGACTCGGTACAGGTCGCCCCGATCGCCAACATCACAGCCCCCGAGAAGCGGTGTGGCAAGTCGATAATGCTCACGGCATTGGGGAACCTGGTTAACCGCAAGCTGCAGGTGTCGAACATCGCGCCGGCGGCGTTGTTTCGTTCCATCGAGCTGTGGTCGCCCACCCTGCTGATCGACGAGGTGGACGCCTTCCTACGCGACAACGAGGAGGCCCGAGGCATCCTCAACGCCGGGTTCACGCGTGACAGCGCCGTGGTGATCCGCTGTGTGGGTGATGACCACATGCCCACGCCTTTCAGGGTGTGGGGTGCCAAGGCACTGTGTGGCATCGGCAAGATCGCTGACACGCTGGCGGATCGGAGTATTCCCCTCCGGCTTCGCCGCAAACTGCCCGGCGAGAAAACCGAGGTGCTGCGCCACTCCGACCCGGATCTGTGGGCCAACCTTCGCTCAAGGATGATGCGCTTCGCCCAGGACAACGCCGACCAGATCGGGAAGGCCAGGCCGGCCACAATCAATGGGCTGAACGATCGCGCCAATGACTGCTGGGAGCCCCTCCTGGCGATTGCCGAGACAGCGGGCGTGGAATGGCCCGTCATAGCCCGCCAAGCAGCGCGAGCGCTTCATGAGGTGGAAGACGACAGCCCAAGCGTTGGCGTAGAACTGCTGAACGACATCAAAGCGATCCTCGAGACCAAACAGGCGAACAAGATGTTCAGCGCCACGCTGCTGGAACATCTCATGGCCGACGATGAGGCGCCGTGGCCTACCTGGAACCGTGGCAAACCGATGACGGCGCGGCAGCTCTCTACGAAATTGGGCGAGTTCGGCATCAAGTCGAAGGACATTCGCATCGGCACAACCGTGAAGCGTGGCTTCGATAAGTCGGACTTTGTAGAGGTATGGGACCGATACCTTGCCAGCGCACCCCCTCTTTCAAGTGCTACAGCGCTACAACCCATAAACCACGAGGCTTGCAGCGATTTTAGTAGTGCTACAAAGGGCGGACATGTAGCGGATAAGAAAACGCCACAGGCCAAGCATGACGAGGGTTGTAGCGCTGTAGCGGATAAAACCCCCTTCCCGCAGGGTGTGGAGGACGAGTATGCCGCCGGGCCGGAAGAGGAGGAGGTGTGATGGCTGCCATCGACTATCTCCGGGATCAGGGCCTGTCAGTCCGCAAGCGCGGGATGCGCGTGATCATCGGTCCCAAAGCGCTGATCACCGACGACATTCGCCGGTACGTCAAAGCCCATCGGCTTGCGCTGTTGGCAGAGCTTGCAGCCAACGATGGCATTGAGCGCCGCTGCAACTGGACAGTGCTGGTGCCTGGATGCCGGCCGTTCACGATGATCAGCGAGCCAATCACACGCGACGAAGCCTTGGCCGACGTTCGTGTGCGCTGGCCAGGTGCGGAGGTGGGGCCATGACGAGTTCTATCAAACGCCTAGACGACCAATCGTCGAGCGCTCGACGAGGTGGGCGGGAATTCCCGCTTTGGCAAAACACGGGATTTTTCCACCGTATCGGATACCCCGACCACGTTCGCCACCGTGTAGAAAACGCCACAGTGTGTTGCTTTCTACACGGTGGCAGCCTGATCCGAATCGGACCAAATGAGCCGACTCGGATCACCTGGTCTCGTTCGGTGAAACGACACCCTCAGGTTGAGGACATAGCATGACCACCAAACACATCACATTCACTGACGCCGAGATCCGCAGGCAGGCCGGTCAGCCGGTGCGCCAGTTGCGTGACCCGCGCTATCCCGAGCTGCGCTTTCGCTACTCCACCACCGACCGTAGCCGGGGCGCTTGGCATGTCGTCATCGCTGGCAAGTGGGGCAAGGCGGGCAATTTCCCCAGCTTGAGCGCCAAGGCGATGCTGGCGGCGCTGCCGGGCATCCTGGCACGTCGTGCCGTCGATCCCGAAGCGCATTCACTGACCAGTACCTGGCGCCGCACTGGTGAGCTACTGGACTGGTACATGGACCGGATGCTGCGCGATCGCAACCTGTCGGACAAGCGCAAGGCCGGGGCAAAGTCGGCCCTCAAGTGCCACCTCGTGCCGCGCCTGGCCAACCTGCCACTGGCAGACGTGAATAAGGCCACGCTTGACCAGCACCTGATGTGGCCGCTACAGGAGCGCTATGCGCTGTCCTTCGTGCGCCTGGTCTACAACGTGCTGGCTGTGGCCATGCGCAAGGCGCACCGGCTGGGCCTGCTCGAGCAGAACCCCATGGCGTCGCTGCGCTTTGGTGACTTTGTGTCTACGCGGATCAAGCCTAAGTCGTCACGCCTGCGCGAGAAGGACTTGCCCGATCTGCTGGCCAAGCTGGCCACTTGGGACTGGAACGAGACGCGCCCCGGTGACGCCATGCTGGCGCTGATGATGCTGTGTCACGGTACACGCCTCGGGGAGACGCGCAGCGCGCTGTGGCGCAATGTCGATCTACAGGCCGGCCAGTGGTTCATCCCCGCTGACGACACCAAGACCAAGCAGGATCACACCTTGCCGCTGACCCGCCAGGCCTGCGCGCTGCTGAGCCGCTATCAGGCCCAGTTGGCCGCGCTGGGTTATCACGGTGCCTACCTGTTCCCGTCCAATCGGCGCGGACCACTGAGCGCCACGGCAGCGAGTCAGGTATTTGCGGAGCTGAGCGGACGTCAGTGGACCAGCCACGATATCCGTAAGGTCGTGCGCACTGCTTGGATGGACCTGGGCGTGGATTACCTGGTGGGCGAGATGCTGGTGAACCACGCCCTGCGCAACATGGACGCCACCTACATCCACACCACTGCAGAGGCCCTGAAGCGCGAAGCACTGGAACGCTGGCACGACCAGTTAGACCGACTCGGGTTGAACGTGCTGACAGGCGAGACACTGACGAGACACGAAGTTTCGCGAAATTCGCTACAGGCCACGGATGACAAGGCACGCAGCCAAATCACGGATGCATCACAGGGGAGCATGTAAATCATGGTGGACGTTGAAAAAGATGTTGCCGAGCGGCTGGCCCAGGCCGGCATCACGCCATTGATTGGAGGCCTGGTGCCTGAGCCAGCGACAGCTGACCTGCTGGGATATGCCCCCAGTTACCTGCGCCGCCTGGCTGCCGAGGGTCGTTCACCGCTGCCATTCGTACGCCGGGGCAATCGGCGGTTCTACAAAATAGCCGACATAGTGCGCTTTGCGACGGATACCGACTGAGGGCGTCGAAGTTAACCGCTGACCGGGGTGTGCGTGCGCGCATAGGGTAGAGGGCATCACCTAGACACCCCGGAGACACCCATGCCAGACCCGTATCAGCAAGACATTCAGCAAATGAGCGCAACGCTCACAGCCATCGGCACTCAGATCACCGACTTCAAATCATCCTCGGAACAGAAGCAGACCGAGTTCGGTGCTCGCCTCCTCGAAATGGAACAGAAAATGGTGAACGTCGGCGTCCGCCACGGCGCCAATGACGACTCCGCCGACGCCAATGCCGTGACGGCCCAGGTGGTGGCTGCTGACGGCATCACCGGTTTCAGGGCTGGCTCGATGAAGTCCACGGGCCAGATCAATTGCAAGGTCGGTGTACGTGCCGCGATCACCAACCCCAACAAAGGCGTTACTGGCTCGACCAGCTACCCCACCGCCCCCCAACGCGATGGCAACGGTATTCGCGGCATTGCTCAGCCTCGTCTGAGCCTAATGGACGTGCTACCCATCGTGCCTGTCACCAGCGCCACTTATGAGTTCGTGCGCCTGGACGGCTACATCAACGGCGCGGCGTACCAGAAGGAAGAGGGTGACGAGAAGGCCGAGGGGTCAATGCCGACCAAGATGGAGCGCGCAGAGATCGCCACCATCGCCACCTGGATTCCGGCGAGCCTCCAAGTCCTGCAAGACAACGACCAGCTCGAGGGGCAGATCAACACCCTGATGAGCGTGGGTGTTCGCCAGAAGTTGGAGGCTGAGCTGATCAACGGCGAAGGCGGGGCGGGCGAGATCCTCGGTTTCAGGAAACAGGCCACCGCCGCAGGCATCACCAGCGGCAAGCCAGCCGATCGCATCGGCGCCGCCCTGACCGACCTGAAGGCCGAGGGCTGGAACCCGAACGTCATCGTGATGAACCCGCGCGACTGGTTCGCCATCGAGAGCGAGCGCGCCGAGGGCGGCGATGGTCAGTACGTCATTGGCACTCCACGCGACCCAGCTCCGCCCAGTCTGTGGGGCACGCCGGTAGTGGTCACCAACGGCATGCCGCAAGGTGAAGCGCTGATCCTCGACACTACCGTGGCCGCGCTGCTCGATCGTCAGGAAGTGACGGTGGAGGCCAGTCGTCACGATGGCGACAACTTCCGTCGCAACCTGGTGACCATCTTGGCGGAGCTGCGCGCCGGCCTGGCCGTCTTCGCGCCTACCGCCACGCGGCTGGTCACGCTGGGCACCGCTGCCAGCACCGCGGGCAAGGCATCCAAGTAGCACTTGGCGTGGGTTAGCTGTGAGTGCCACGAACCCAGTAACCGCAGCAGTCGGAGCCCTACTTATCCTTTCGAGGGTGATCCGGCATTGGCCCGCTCACGCGGGCCTTTTCTTTCAATCTGGAGAACGCCATGAGCCATACCCATCTACCCAAGCCAGTGCAACGAGCACTGAATCAGATCGCCCACAGTCGCGCCTTGCTGCGCCAGATGGAGGAGCGCGAGCGGTTGAGCAAAGAGATCGATCGGCTGTTGGCCAGCGGCATGAGCGCAGCAGAAGCGCTGGAGCAGATTCGGTCGGCGCCGCCGTACAAAGCGCCGGACTACTGAGGGGGGCGGGTCGAAAGTCTGGAAGGTCCGCAGACCTAGACCGCCTGGGACCCCACGTACAGATTTTTTCCCCCTTTAACAAAAAATGTTAAAGCTGCTTTAACACCCATGCCGCTCTTGCATGATCCCGAAGGCCACGCCAGCCGCGGACTACAGGCCGAAACGGCAGGGATATGGGGTGTTAAAAAAGTTAAAGCTCCGCGCCCAAAAAGTTAAAGCTTTAACATCAGCGTTAACATCTGGAGAGCCACCGGATGACCAGCAAAGCCCCCACCCAAACCTCCTTTCAGGATCGATTCCGTGTCGCCTGCCAAGTGACTGAATTCACCTTGCATCAAGGCGGGCCCTGCTACTGCCTATGGGACGTGCAACACGTAAAGCAGGGCCAGCAAATGAAAGTGGACGGTGTGTTCTTCACTGAGGAAGAGGCTCGCATCTCTGCCGACTTGCTCAAAGGCACACTTGGCGGCACCCGAGCCTATATGAGCGTTTATGCCCCGAACTGGAACCCTGACCCGCGCCGGGAGGCCAGCATTCGCCTGGAAGCGCTGCAGTGTCGTGAGATGCTGGCCCGCCGCCTTGGAGTGCACCTACCGATGCCCCAGGAGGCCGTGTAATGGCTACGTCCGCGATCAGCTACACCCCGCGCACCAAGGTCCGACTGGGCAGCTTTCTAGGCAAGCGCTATGGCAAGGTGCATTACCTGGTGCTCGATCGAGGGGACGCCAGAGAAGCCACGAGAGCGCTCGACGTGAATTTCCCTGGGTTCGCAAGAGACCTGGCTGAAGCGGAGAGCCGTGGACTACGGTTCGCCGTGTTCAAGAACGGGAAGAACATCGGTGAGCGTGACCTCGACTTGGGCGGAGCGCGTGAACTGACGTTTATGCCGATCGTCACCGGTAGCAAGCGTGGTGGCCTGTTTCAAACGATCCTCGGCGCCGCTCTCATCGTGGCCTCGTTCTTCGTGGCACCTGGCACACAGCCAGCGCTCCTCGTGGGAGGGCTCGCAAACGTGGCAGGTGGCGTCATCCAGATGCTGAGTCCACAAGCCAAAGGGCTAGCCATGAGCGGAGCGCCTGAGAACCTGCCCTCCTACGCTTTCGGCTCCGCCAAGAACACCACGGCCACCGGCAACCCTGTCCCGATCTGCATCGGCAGGCGCCGCTGGGGCGGGGCGATCATTTCGGCATCGATCTACGCCGAGGACAAGGCTTAAAGTTCGCCACTTTAGGATACCCCTACTTCGGGGTAAAGTAGGGGCATTATGAGGATACTTCCTAAATTGGCGAGGCTTAGGAATTCAGAGCGGCCGTTGATAAGCCGCTATCATCAAAAAAACGCAATTAGCATTATTGCACTAGAGAGCATGCTGTTGCGAATGTTTCCCGCTGAGCCTTATCTAAAGTAGTGCAAGGCATGCAAATGCTAGACATGTGCCTGTCGGATAGCAAATGCTTAGCCGCTTTAAAAGATTTCGATCTGTAAATTTTTGGCGGACCATTAGTATACCAATTTTTTCTTTTAATATACTTGTAAGAGCGCTCGTCTTCACTACAGAAAATTTTGCAACCCGATACAGCTAAGAGCGCTACCATGTGCGGGTCATCAAAATCGGTATCGGGACATGCTCGAACGATTTCAATAGTCTTCTGGTCGACTGCCTTATCATCCGCACGCACAACTTTTCTGCTGCTCTTAAGAAGGCTTATTAGCCGGAGATATTTCCTCATCTTCGCTAGCTCTTCATCATACTTAGAGCCGCCCATCACAAGCTTTCCTCGACCAGTAATTAGCCAATCGAATACCGGCTTAAAAGACTCATGTTGACCAAAAACCAAGTGGAATGCGTTAATGTCTAATACTAAGCACATATCACATCCTTATCAGTTCTAATTCTTCTTGGAGGAAGAATTGCCTAAACTCTTCGGGCTGGTCATCAGGATAACTGCCGTCGCGACCGATCTTCAGTGTAGATACATTGCATTCGCCTTTTTGACGAGAAAGGAAAATAACTTGCGCGTCAACAGGGCTTGAGCTTTTGTTTTGAGATATTCTAAATCTATCTATGATAAAGTCGCTGTGTGTTTCGATGAGGAATTTTGCGCCCTGCGACGCAGCCTCAAATAGAAATTTCCCCAATGCGGCCTGAGCGCGAGGATGGAGATGGACCTCGGGTTGCTGGATTGCCACATGCTTTTTTGTACCACCCCCAGCCTCTAGGAGGACTGGAAGCACCTGCGACACTCCATACCCAACATTGTTGATTGGAACGGAAATAGATGAGTTGGTAATATTTAAACCAAACGGACTTCCTGCCTCATCACCATATTTGTTAACTGAGATGCCATCAAACAAGCCACTGTATTGACCGTAACTCACCAAAAGTTCGGAAACTTTTAGATCTCTCTTGATCTTGCTTTGAAGGATGTCCCGCAGTACATATGGTACGTGAAGTCCTTCTGACGAATAAGAGTGTCCGTAGTCAGTGTAAATTCTCTGCGGTTTAGCTCGAATCGGCGCGACCCATTTGCAAGATGGTATTTCGAAAGCGCTTAGTTTGTCCTCATCTTTTGGATTTCCTTTGCGTTCAAGATACTGCATGTTCACGAATTGCTGGATCATTCCGACTCCAACTTGTGAGCGCAAGCCTGTAGGGATATCTACCGGGCCGCTTGTTGCGCAGTCTTCATCGGGAGTTTGAACATCTAGTCTTTTTAGACAGAATTCAAGAGTTTCAGAGAAGCTCTCAAAACTGATACCTTCATAGATGTAGTAGCTTACGTTTTTCGCTATGTCGAGGCAGGCTATAGAGTTACCGATCCCGTAAAACATTCGCTGAATAGTTGGCATGCCATCTTTTTGGCCGAATCGGAGTATCCTGAAATCACAAGGTTTCTCTCCGGTTTTAATTCCAAGGGCAAAGGTTTTTTTGTTGGTCGAGCCTTTGCTAATGAATTCAGAAAAAGAAACAAAGGGTAGATCTGGAACTAGGAAGTTTGGCTTATAGTACAGCTCTGGGCTACTTAGCAACTTTAAGGCAGCCAGAATCGAAGTCTTACCTGTGCTGTTTTCACCGACAAAAAAATTAACTGATTTCAGGTGGATCGTTTGATTTTTAAAGCCTCGGTAGTTATCGAGGTAGACGGCTTTCATGAGTTTTCCTTGATTAGCACACTCCATGGGCTAGTGGCACTGTGCCCTATTTTTAAGGTTAAGTCAGCTTTTTTGCGGGGTAGCTTAGGGCGGAGCGGTGCGCGAGAGAGGTGCCCAGTGCAGCAGCCGACTCCTCCACACGGGCGTCGCTGTGAGGAATCTTTGTAGTCAGGCGCCAGGCTGTGCTTGCGATTGCGTAATTGTGGAATATGGGGAACGAACGGGGAAAAATTGCGCGGGAAAAAGACAAAGGCTCACGCCATTTTACATAAGCCTTTGTTTTTATTGGTGGGCCCACACGGACTCGAACCGTGGACCAAAGGATTATGAGTCCTCTGCTCTAACCAACTGAGCTATAGGCCCCAGAGGTCGGCCGGATTATAACGAGGGTTTGCTAAGGGTGCCATCTGAAAGATCCGATAGTGCTATACGAAGAAAGGTGGCGGCGAACTCGTCGGCGGGTAGGGGCAGGCTGACGATGTAGCCCTGGATCTGTTCGCACCCCTCAGCGGCCAGGAAGCGTTGTTGGGCCTGGTTCTCCACGCCTTCGGCGATGATGGTCAACTGCATGCTGCGGCCCAGGGCAATGATGGCGCGGGCGATGGCGGCGTCGTGGGGATCGTCGGGCAGGCCGCGGATGAACGACTGGTCGATCTTGAGGATGTCCAGCGGCAGGCGCTTCAGGTAGCTCAGCGAGGAGTAGCCGGTGCCGAAATCGTCGATCGCCAGTTGCACACCCAGGTGCTTGAGCTGATGCAGGATGGCCAGGGCTTCCTCGGCCTGGCTCATGATGAAGTTCTCGGTGATTTCGAGCTGCAGGTCGCCGGCCTTGAGGTGGAAGGTCTTGAGCAGGTGTTCGATACGTCGGGTCAGGCTGGGCTGGCGTAATTGAGCGCCCGCGAGGTTGATCGACAGTGGGCCGAATGCTTGATAGGTGCGCTTCCAGGTGTGCATCTGCCGGCAGGCCTGCTCCAGCACCCAGTCGCCGAGCTGGAGGATGCTGCCGTTCTCTTCGGCCAGGTGAATGAACTGCTCCGGTGGTACTTCCCCGAAGGTCGGGTGGTTCCAGCGGATCAGCGCCTCGGCACCGACCAATCCCTGGGTCTTGAGGCTGAACTTGGGTTGGTAGTACAGGCTCAGTTCGTTGCGTTCGATGGCGCGGCGCAGCTCATGTTCGAGAAAAATACGTTCGCTGGCCTGGGCAGTGAGGTCGAGGGTGTAGCTTTCGACGCGGTTGCGGCCCTTGGCCTTGGAGCGGTACATGGCGGCGTCGGCGTTGCGGATCAATGTGGCGACGTCGGTGCCGTCTTGCGGGTACAGGCTGATACCGATGCTGGCACTGGTGAAGAACTCGTGCTCGCCGGCCTGAACCGGGGCGTGGAAACACGCCAGCAGCTTGTTGGCGATGGCGCTGGCGTCGCTTGGGCGATGCAGGCCGGGCAAGAGGATGATGAATTCGTCGCCGCCCAGGCGGGCGACGGTGTCGACATCGCGCACCTGCTCTTTCAGGCGTTGAGCGATGCCTTTAAGCAAGAGGTCGCCGACCGGGTGGCCGAGGCTGTCGTTGATGTGCTTGAAGCGGTCGAGGTCGAGGAACAGCACGGCGCCCTGGCGGCTGGAAGCCTGGACGCAGGTGAGGGCAGCCTGCAGGCGGCTCTCGAACAGGGTGCGGTTGGGCAGGCCGGTGAGCGGGTCGTGGTGGGCCTGGTAGTCGAGCTTGGCCTGGGCGTGCTTGAGGCTGGAGATGTCGGCGAACACGGCGACGAAATGGGTGGTCTCGTGTTCGCTGTTGCGTACGGCGCTGATGGTCAGCCAACTGGGGTAGAACTCGCCGTTCTTGCGCCGGTTGCAGATCTCGCCCTGCCAATGGCCTTCGGCGGTGAGCTGATGCCACATGGCGACGTAGAAGGCGCTGTCGTGTTGGCCGGAGGCGAGCAGACGCGGGGTCTGGCCGAGGGCTTCGAGCTCGCTGTAGCCGGTGATCTCGCTGAAGGCGCGATTGACCGCACTGATGCGCTGCTCGGTGTCGGTGATCAGCACGCCCTCGGCGGTGTTCTCGAAGACCGTGGCGGCCAGTTGCAGTTTTTCCTGCATCATGTGGCGCTCGGTGATGTCGCGGGTGATGGTCAGCATGCAGTCGATGCCGCCGATTGGCAGCGGCCGAGCGGACATTTCGCACAGGCGGATCTGGCCGTCGCTACGGCGGATATGGCAACTGAAATCGCGCGCAAAACCATCGCGCTTGAGCAGTTCGATCAGCCGATCACGTTCGTTGAGGTCGGCCCAGATGCCCAGATCAAGGCTGTTGTGGCCAAGGCTTGGGTTGATGTCGTAGCCGGTCAGGCGGCAGAAACCTTCGTTGGCTTCCAGCAGCAGGCCATCGCTCTGGCGCGACAGCAGCAAGCCGTCGGGCGATGCGTGGAAGGCCTTGGCGAACTTCTCTTCGGAAGTCTGCAACTGTTGCTGGGTTTCCTTGAGCTGGCTGATGTCGCGCACGGCAACCACCAGCGCCGGTGTGCCATCCAGGTCGAAGCTTTCAGCGGAGGTGAGGCCTGTGAATAACTCGCCGTTGCTGCGCCGGAAGCTCATTTCCAGGTTGCGGATGCCGCCCAGTTGCATGCGCTCAAGGATCGTCGGGCCGGAGCCCGCAACGCCCCACAGGTCCAGTTCTGTGGCGGTGCGGCCTATGACCTGGGCCGGGCTCAGGCCGATCTGCTCCTCGAATGCTTTGTTGACTTCCAGCAGGCATCCGTCGCTGTGACGGGCGATGAGCAGGATGTCGGGGCATTGCTCAAACACCGAGGCGAACTTCTGTTCGGATAGGCGAAGGGCATCCTCGGTGCGTTTGGTTTCGCTGATGTCGATCATCAGGCCGCGCATCAGCGGCTTGTGGCCGTGCTCGATCATGCTGACGATATTGCGCACCCAGAGGATGTGCCCGTCGGCACGTATCACGCGATAGTCGAGGCTGTGGTCGCGCCCGGCAGCGGTTTCGGCGTCGCAGTAGGCCTGGGCCCAGAGGGCGTCCTCGGGGTGCAGGATACCGCGCCAGAAACCAGGTCTGAGCCATTCCCTCAGCGGATAGCCAAGCAGGCCCTCGGCGTGCGGGGAGACGTAGCTGTAGGTGAAATCGTTGGCGTCGGCTTCCCAGGCGATGGCCGAAAGGCTTTCGATCAGGCTGCGGTAGTGGTATTCGCTGCTGCGCAGCTCTTGCTCCAGGGCGATCCGCCGCGAAATCTCCGAGCTGAGACGGCGGTTGATGCGCAGCATGGCGGCGAGGATCAGCAACACCATGGCCAGTGTCGGCAGGCCATAGACCAGCAGATCGCGCCATAGGCTCCGTTGATCGACGACGTTGCCGACCCAGCGCTGCTGAATGTCACTGATTTCGACGCTGCTCAGGTCGGCCATGACTTTGTCGAGAATGCCGATGAGGATTTTCTGTTCCCGTGGGGCGGCCATGGCCAACTGATAGCGGTAGGGCGTCTCGCCACTGACGTACAGGCCATCGAGCTTGAGCTGGCGCAGGCTCCAGATGCTCGATGCAAGGTCGCCAACCACCGCATCCACTTCGTCGGTAGCCAACGCCTGCAGGGCTGAACTCACATTGGGCAAGGCCACCAGATTGAGATCCGGGTGGTGGGTGCGCAGTAACTCATGGGGAGCGTAGTTTTCCACGACCGCGATTTTCAGGCCGTACAGGTCTTTGAGGGTGCGTGGCTGAGGGCCGCCTTCGTGGGCAAGGATGACGATGGGGAAGTCGAGGTAGGGGCGGGTGAAGGCCAGGTAGGACTGGCGTTCGGGCGTCGACATGATGCCTGGAAGCAGGTCGATGCGGTTCTGTCGTGCCTGCTCGAGTACCTGCGACCAATTGCTGGGCTCGATCGGCTGCAGCGAAACGCCCAGGCGTTGCTGGATCAGGGCAATGTAGTCGGCGGCCAATCCCTGATAGCGACCTTCCTGGTCGCGAAATTCGAATGGCGGCCAAGACGCATCCACGCCCAGGCGCAGTTGCGGATGGGCGTTGAGCCAGGCTTGTTCTTCGTCCGTCAGGGTCAGGGCGCCGGCCGCTGTGTTCCAGATCATCAAGAGCAGCAGCAGAAGTGCCGGCATCAAGGGCATGGCGACCTCTCTCTATCAGGGGGCTGATTCGAGTGTAGACGGACGCGGATGAAGAGTGCCGGTGAATGCGGCAGATTGCCTGCAGCTTTTTGTCGCCCATGAAAAACCCCGGCCTGGGCCGGGGTTCGTCATCACTCGTCGAGGAAGGAGCGCAGATGCTCGCTTCGCGTCGGGTGGCGCAGCTTGCGCAACGCCTTGGCTTCGATCTGACGGATCCGCTCGCGGGTCACGTCGAACTGCTTGCCGACTTCTTCAAGTGTGTGGTCGGTGTTCATGTCGATACCGAAACGCATGCGCAGCACCTTGGCTTCGCGTGCGGTCAGGCCCGAGAGCACGTCGCGAGTGGCTTCCTTGAGGCTTTCGACCGTGGCCACGTCGATCGGGGACTGCATGGTGGAGTCCTCGATGAAGTCGCCCAGATGCGAATCCTCGTCGTCACCGATCGGGGTTTCCATGGAGATCGGCTCTTTGGCGATCTTCAATACCTTGCGGATCTTGTCCTCAGGCATTTCCATGCGCTCACCCAGCTCTTCCGGGGTCGGTTCACGACCCATTTCCTGCAGCATCTGCCGGGAAATACGGTTGAGCTTGTTGATCGTCTCGATCATGTGCACCGGAATCCGGATGGTGCGCGCCTGGTCGGCGATCGAACGGGTGATCGCCTGGCGAATCCACCAGGTGGCGTAGGTCGAGAACTTGTAGCCACGACGGTATTCGAACTTGTCCACCGCCTTCATCAGGCCGATGTTGCCTTCCTGGATCAGGTCGAGGAACTGCAGGCCGCGGTTGGTGTACTTCTTGGCGATGGAGATCACCAGACGCAAGTTCGCCTCGACCATTTCCTTCTTGGCGCGACGGGCTTTCGCCTCGCCGATCGACATGCGACGGTTGATCTCTTTGATTTCTGCGACGGTCAGGCCGGTCTCGGTCTCGAGGTCGATCAGCTTCTGCTGGCAGGCGACGATCGCGGCGTCCTTCTCACCCAGGGCAGCGGCCCACTTGGTGCTGCGCTTGGCGAGGTCACCGCTCCAGGTCTGGTCGGTCTCGTTGCTCGGGAACAGGCGCAGGAAGTCGGCACGCGGCATGCGGGCATCACGTACGCACAGTTGCATGATCGCACGCTCCTGCTGACGCAGGCGGTCAAGGGCACCGCGCACACGCTCGACGAGTACGTCGAACTGCTTGGGCACCAGCTTGATCGGCATGAACAGATCGGCCAGGGCCTGGAGCGCCGCAACGCTTTCCTTGCCACTGCGACCATGTTTCTTCAGGACCTTGTTGGTGGCCTGGAGCTGGTCGGAGACGGCACCGAAACGCTGACGCGCAACTTCTGGATCGGGGCCGCTTTCGCCCTCTTCCTCGCTGTCGTCGCTGTTTTCGTCACCTTCTTCTTCGTCTTCCGACTCTTCCTTCGCCGCTGCAGCCTTGGCGCCTGGGATCGGTACTTCCTCGGTAGGCGCGGCGATGTTGTCGTCAGGGTCGATGTAACCGCTGAGAACATCCGACAGGCGGCCGCCTTCGGTCGTTACACGGTCGTACTCGCCGAGAATGTGATCGACGGTGCCCGGGAAGTGAGCGATGGCGCCCATGACTTCGCGGATACCTTCCTCGATACGCTTGGCGATTTCGATCTCGCCTTCGCGGGTCAGGAGCTCGACGGTACCCATTTCACGCATGTACATGCGTACCGGGTCGGTCGTGCGGCCGATATCGGTTTCAACGGCCGCCAACGCTGCGGCGGCTTCTTCGGCTGCGGCTTCGTCGGTGTCGGCTTCCGCCAACAACAGGGCATCCGCATCCGGAGCACTCTCGAATACGTTGATCCCCATGTCGTTGATCATGCGGATGATGTCTTCCACCTGTTCCGGATCTGAAATATCCTCAGGCAGGTGGTCGTTGACCTCCGCGTAAGTCAGGTAGCCCTGCTCACGACCGCGGGTGATCAACTCTTTGATACGAGATTGCTGTTGCGCTTTTCCGGACATAACACCCTATCCACTGAAGGTCTTGGCGGGCAAAAAACAAGCCGAGGATTATACCCGAGCATGGACCTCACGCGCCAGATGAGGTCGGGGTTTGTGCGGGAACATTCCTGCTGAGCAGGGCGAGCAACTGGGATTTTTCCTCAGTGCTCAACTCACTTTGACGTGCTTTCCTGAGCAGATGTTCCAAGCTTCGCTCGCGCTGGCGGGCTGACAAGCTAGTTATGGTGTCGAAAAACTGTTGTTCAAGGTTATCGGCATCGATCAGCCATTCCTTCTCCGCCAGCGCCCGCAACAGACGCCCCTGTTCGGTGCCGTGCCAGCGTGCGATCAGTTGCATGGAGCTTAGCCCAGGATTCTTCTGCACGGCTTCGATCAGGGCTACCAGCAACTGGCTGTAAAGATGTTCTTCGTCGGCGAAATGGCTCGCGTCCTCGACCTTGCCGGCCAGCAGCGGATGGTGCAGCAATGTGCGCAAGGCCGCGAGCGCCGGGGGTTCGACCGGTGCCGGCGTGCGTGGCGGCGCTTCGTCGCGCTGCCAGCCCTTGCCGCCCTTGCGGTTCTTGTCCCAGGGCTTGCCATTGCCATCCCAGGGCTTCTTGCCACCCCCTTTGTTCGGCGTCCAGGGGCGTTGCTCATGCTGGGCGGGGGCGTAGTCGTGGTGCTGTTCGCTGAAGTCCGGCGTGTAGCTGGCCATGGCATCGTAGTCATAGCCTGGATCGTAGTCCGGTACGCTGGGGGCGGGCGTTTTCTGTGCCAACTGCTCCATTTGCTGGACATCAAGACCAGTAATTTCCTTCAAGCGATTTCGCATTAACTGACGCAGATTGGCGCCCGGAATCTTTTCGATCAACGGTGCAGCCAAGGTCGCCATGTGGGCCTTGCCTTCCAGCGAGCGAGGGTCGGCTTCGCTGCCCAGTTGCTCGAAGAAATAGTCGGCGAGCGGTTGGGCGTGCTGATGGATGCGGGCCTGGAAGGCGTCGGTGCCTTCTGCGCGGACCAGCGTATCCGGATCTTCCCCTTCGGGCAGGAACAGGAAGCGCGCACGCCTGCCATCCTGCAGGTTCGGCAGCGTGGCCTCCAGTGCACGCCAGGCCGCCTTGCGCCCGGCCTGGTCGCCGTCGAAGCAGAACAGCACATGGGGCACCACGCGGAACAGGCGCTTGAGGTGCTCTTCGCTGGTCGCGGTGCCTAGCGTAGCCACAGCATTGCGCAGGCCTTGCTGGGCGAGGGCGATCACATCCATGTAGCCCTCGACCACGATGATTTCGTCGAGGTTGCGGTTGTGCTTGCGTGCCTCGAACAGCCCGTACAGCTCCTGGCCCTTGTGGAATACCGGGGTTTCCGGGGAGTTCAGGTACTTGGGCTTGTCATCGCCCAGCACGCGCCCGCCGAAGGCGATCACCCGGCCACGGCTGTCGCGGATCGGGAACATGACCCGGTCGCGGAAGCGATCGTAGCGCTTGCCGGTCTCGGCGTTCTCGATCAGCAGGCCGGCGTCGATCATCACCTTCTGTTGCAGGGTGTCGGCGCCCAGGTGCTTGAACAGGTTGTCCCAGCCCGGCGGGGCGAAACCCAGGCCGAAATCACGGGCAATTTCGCCGGACAGGCCGCGGCCCTTCAGGTATTCGACCGCTGCCTTGCGTGTTGGATGGTTGCGCAGCGCCTGGCGATAGAACTCGGCAGCTGCTTCGAGCAGCGGATACAGCGGAGAGTCGGTGGGCTGGCGCGGCTTTTGTCCGCGTCGTCCCTCTTCGCGCGGCACTTCCATGCCTGCGGCGCGGGCCAGTTCCTCGACTGCCTGGGGGAAATCCAGGTTGTCGTGGTCCATGATGAAGCCCAGGGCGTTGCCCCCGGCGCCACAGCCGAAGCAGTAGTAGAACTGCTTGTCGGGGCTGACAGTGAAGGACGGCGTCTTTTCCTTGTGGAACGGGCAGCAGGCCGAATGGTTCTTGCCGGTCTTCTTCAGCTGGATGCGCGAACTCACCACGTCGACAATGTCGGTGCGGTTGAGGAGGTCGTCGATGAAACTCTGGGGAATCAGCCCGGCCATGGCAGTCTCGTTATCTGGCTACTGGCAAGTCTAATCGCTGGAGAGAGCAACAAGGGAGATGCGTGTCGGCCTATCACCTGCCGCATCGGGCATTCTGGTGAGGCGTATGAATTCTGCCCATGGGCGAGTGCCGGGGCCTCCAAGGCACATGGCCAAGGGTGTGAAGCGACAACTGCCATTAGCCCGGCACGAGGCCGGGCTGGGCAGAAGCTTTGCGTAGAACGTCTGTATTAGTACAGACGAACGGCGCGGCGCTGTTCGCGCTGAACTTTCTTGGCGTGACGCTTAACAGCGGCAGCAGCTTTGCGCTTACGCTCAGCGGTCGGCTTCTCGTAAAACTCGCGGCTACGAACTTCAGCCAGTACACCGGCTTTTTCGCAGGAGCGCTTGAAACGACGCAGAGCTACGTCGAAGGGTTCGTTCTCTTTAACTTTGACGGCTGGCATCCAGGGCTACCTTAATTCATTACCGGGGTAGACGTGCTCCTGGCAAAACAAAGGTGTGCTGGAGAACGTCGGTTTTCAAGGGTTGCGGATGTTAACCCTTAGCGGGGAGGAATGCAAAGCCTCTGATCGAAAACCGCTGGTCGGCACTCTGTACGGGGACTAGAATGCGCGGCTTCGAATTCAGCCTCCACAAGGCACGGACCCATGCTAGTACTGGGATTGGAAACATCCTGCGACGAAACCGGCGTCGCATTATACGACAGTGAGCGCGGCCTGTTGGCCGATGCGCTGTTCAGCCAGATCGACCTGCACCGCGTCTACGGCGGCGTCGTGCCCGAGCTCGCCTCGCGCGATCACGTCAAGCGCATGCTGCCGCTGATCCGCGAAGTGCTGGATGAAGCCGGCTGCGTCGCTGCCGACATCGATGCCATCGCCTATACCGCCGGCCCTGGTCTGGTCGGTGCGCTGCTGGTTGGCGCCTCCTGTGCACAGGCGCTGGCGTTCGCGTGGGATATTCCGGCGATCGGCGTTCACCACATGGAGGGCCACCTGCTGGCGCCGATGCTCGAGGAGCAGCCGCCGCAGTTCCCGTTCGTCGCCTTGCTGGTATCCGGTGGTCACACTCAACTGGTGCAGGTCGATGGCATCGGCCAGTACGCGCTTCTGGGCGAGAGCCTGGATGACGCGGCGGGCGAGGCCTTCGACAAGACGGCCAAGCTGATCGGTCTGAATTATCCCGGCGGACCCGAGATCGCGCGTCTGGCCGAACAGGGTACGCCCGGCCGCTTCGTGTTCCCGCGGCCGATGACCGACCGTCCGGGGCTCGAGTTCAGCTTCAGCGGTCTCAAGACCTTCGCCCTGAATACCTGGCAGCAGTGCCGCAATGCGGGTGACGACAGCGAGCAAACCCGTTGCGACCTGTCGCTGGCATTCCAGCAGGCGGTGGTGGAGACTCTGACCATCAAGTGCAAGCGTGCCCTCAAGCAGACCGGTCTCAAGCGCCTGGTCATCGCCGGAGGCGTGAGCGCCAACAAGGCGCTGCGGGCATCGCTCGAGGACATGCTCGCGAGCATCAAGGGCAATGTGTACTACGCACGTCCGAAGTTCTGCACCGACAACGGCGCGATGATCGCCTATGCCGGCTGCCAGCGCCTGTTGGCCGGACAGCAGCAGGATCTGGCGATCAGCGTGCAGGCGCGTTGGCCGATGGAGCAATTGCCGCCGCTGTGAGGCGGCGTTTTCCCCGCGAGTGATTCAGAAATGTCGTTCGCGGCCGGCAAACAGGTCGCGCAGATTGCTGCGGTGTCGCCAGACTATAAGTACTGTCAGCATCGTCATTGGCAGCAGCGCGGCCGGCTCGCGCCAGGCCAGCAGCGGCAGGGTCAGAGGCGTGGCGATCAAGGCCGCCAGCGAGCTGGTACGGGTGAGGTAGAAGGTGAGCAACCAGGCGCCGATCGCCAGCAGCGCGGCGGGAAAGTACAGCCCCATGAGCATGCCCGCCGCAGTGGCTACGCCCTTGCCGCCCTGGAAACGGAAGTACAGCGGAAACAGGTGGCCGATCACCGCGCACAGGCCTATCCAGGCTTGGGCCTGCAGGCTCAGGCCTGCAAGTCCGGCCAGCAGCACTGGCAGCAAACCCTTGCACAGGTCGCCGAGCAGGGTGAGGATGGCCAGCTTGCGGCCTGCCAGGCGCAGCATGTTGGTCGCGCCGGCGTTGCCCGAACCACTGGAGCGAGGGTCGGGGTTGCCACTGAGGCGGCTCAGGACAATGGCGAAGGACAGCGAGCCGAGCAGGTAGGCGAGCAGCGCCAATAACCAAAACATGCTAACTATTCCGGGCGGGGACGCCCTGATTCTAACGGCGCCAGTCGCCCTTGTCGTCTGTGGAGAGAAGTGCTTGGACAGAGTGTTCATCGAGGGACTGGAAGTCGATACCGTCATCGGTGCCTATGACTGGGAGCGGGATATTCGCCAGTGCCTGCGCCTGGACCTGAGTTTCGCCTGGGACAACCGCCCGGCGGCGGCCGGTGACGACCTCAACCTGGCGTTGGACTACGCCAGTGTCTCGGCCCGTATCCAGGCCTTTGCCGAGCAGTCGCGCTTCGAGCTGGTGGAAACCTTCGCCGAGCGTCTCGCGGCGACCTTGATGGAAGAGTTCGGCATCGTGTGGATGCGGTTGAAGCTGACCAAGCCCGGTGCCGTTCCTGCGGCCCGGGGTGGCGTGGGCGTGGAGATCGAGCGCGGATGTCTCTGAGCACGGTTTACCTGGGACTGGGCAGCAATATCGACCGCGAGCGCCACCTGTGCGCCGGGCTTGATGCGCTGGCCGGCATCCTCCAGGACATGCGCTGTTCGGCGGTGTTCGAGAGCCAGGCGGTAGGGATCAAGAGCGGGCCTTTCTTCAACCTGGTGGTGAGCGGGCAGACCGCGCTGCCGCTACTGGAACTGGATCGCCGGCTCAAGTTCATCGAGGCGGAAAACGGCCGCTATGCCCTGGATCGCAAGGGTTTGCCGCTGGATATCGATGTGCTGATGTTCGATCAACTGCACGGTACTTTCGACGGCCTTGTACTGCCGCGCGCCGAAATCCTGAAAAACGCGTTCGTGCTCTGGCCGTTGTCATTGCTCGCGCCCGAGCTGGTGCATCCTGGAGCAGGTCAATCCATGGCCGAGTTGTGGCAGCAGGCGAATATCCAGCAGGAGCTGGCGCCCGTGCCGTTCGAGTGGCGTGGGTTGCAACTGACGCAGCCATTTTAGCCACGACTGCGTTATCCAGAATCTGAAGGCCGTTTCAATGTCGCGGCCTTTTCTCACCTGGCGGTGGCGCTTTGCCGCTGCGACTTGCGCCGCGATCGCCGGCAAAGCCGGTGCCATCCACCGCAGCTCCACAAGGATCGGGCTCGCTGCGCAAGGTCAGCCTTTGTAGCGTGTCAACGCCTGCAAGCGCTCTGCCTTAAGTGCCTCTCCCAATGCCTGTCCGGTCAAACCCTGTGCAACCAAGGGTTTCACATCGACGTCTCGTGCCGCCGACGCCGCGCCTCGCAGGTAGGCGGCCTGTGGATAACGCTCTGCTTGCCGCGCAAGTGCCTCCATCTCGCAGGCGGCGATGAAGTCTTCGAAACGCTGCGGCCTGCGATACACGTCGAACTTCTGCAGAAGCTCCAGCAATGCCGCTGCTTCCAGCTCCATTGCGCGATGCGCCAGAGGCAGGCACTCACCAACCAGCAGTGCCAGTTCCTGGCATTCACGTGGCGCCTTGAAGCGCTGGTTTACAGCTTTCAGTTGTGAGGTGTCCCGAACGCCTTGCAGCAGGCAGGCCCAGCGCACGTGCAGTGGCTGCCGATGCTCTGCCGCCTGTTGCAGCGGGGCGAGTGCCTGCGGGCTGGGGTCGAGCTCCGGCATCAGTTGTTGCAGCGCGCCGCAGTCGCGCAGCACTTCGATGAACACCTGTGGCTGCGCTTCCATCAGCGCACGTTCGATCTCTTTCCAGCTCCGTTCGGCAGTCAGTGCCTGCAGTTCGCCGCTGGTGCTGATCTGGCGCATGAGTTCAAGGGTTTCATCGGCGACGTGAAAGCCCAGCGGCGCATAGCGCGCGGCAAAGCGGGCAACCCGCAGCACTCGCAAAGGATCTTCGGCGAATGCCGGGGAAACATGGCGAAGAATGCGTCTATTCAGATCAACTTTGCCATGGTAGGGGTCGTGCAGATTGCCTTGGTCGTCCTCGGCCATCGCATTGATGGTCAGATCGCGGCGTATCAGATCTTCCTCGAGTGTGACTTCGGGGCTGGCGTGAAAGGTGAATCCGCCATAGCCGCGACCGCTCTTGCGCTCGGTGCGCGCCAGGGCGTATTCCTCGCCGGTTTTCGGGTGGATGAAGACGGGGAAATCCGCGCCTACCGGGCGAAAGCCCAGGGCCTGCATTTCTTCGACCGTGGCGCCGACTACCAACCAGTCGATATCGCTGACCGGGCGCCCGAGCAGGCGGTCGCGAACCGCGCCGCCAACTTTATAGATGTGCATGTACAACCTCCGTGACTGCCGACAGCATACCTTGTCGGCAGTCACGAGGTCTCAGAGGTGGTGGATGACGGCGAGATCCATGCGGCCGTAGTCGCCTGGTTCCCCATGCTCGCCACGGGGCGGCATATGGTGGGTTTTCACCACCTGGTCACCCTGTACGGTCTCCAGGTGTATGTCGAAGCCCCACAGGCGGTGCAGATGCTTGAGCACTTCCTCGGTGGAGTCGCCCAGCGGTTTGCGGTTGTGCTGCTGGTGGCGCAGGGTGAGCGAGCGGTCGCCGCGGCGGTCGATGCTCCAGATCTGCACGTTGGGCTCGCGGTTCCCCAGGTTGTACTGCGCCGCCAGTTGTTCGCGGATGACGCGATACCCCGCCTCGTCGTGGATGGCCGGTACCAGCAGGTCGTCGCGCTGGTCGTCGTCGAGGATGCTGAACAGTTTGAGGTCGCGGATCACCTTGGGGGAAAGGTACTGAAGGATGAAGCTCTCGTCCTTGAAGCTGCTCATGGCGAACTTGATGGTCGACAGCCAGTCGCTGCCGGCGATTTCCGGGAACCAGCGGCGATCCTCTTCCGTTGGGTGCTCGCACATCCGGCGGATATCCGTGTACATGGCAAAGCCCAGGGCATAGGGGTTGATGCCGCTGTAGTAGGGGCTGTCGAAGCCGGGCTGGAACACCACGCTGGTGTGCGATTGCAGGAACTCCATCATGAAGCCGTCGGTGACCAGGCCTTCGTCATACAGGTCGTTCATCAGGGTGTAGTGCCAGAAGGTTGCCCAGCCTTCGTTCATCACCTGGGTCTGGCGTTGCGGATAGAAGTACTGCGCGATCTTGCGCACTATCCTTACCACCTCACGCTGCCAGGGTTCGAGCAGCGGCGCGTGTTTTTCGATGAAGTACAGGATGTTTTCCTGAGGTTCGGCAGGGAAGCGCGCGTCGTCCTTTTCGCCGCCCTTGTCAGCACCCTTCGGGATGGTGCGCCACAGGTCGTTGATCTGCCGCTGCAGGTGTTCCTCGCGCTCCTTCTGGCGCCGGCGCTCTTCCTCGGCGGAGATGGGGTATGGCCGCTTGTAGCGGTCGACGCCGTAGTTCATCAGGGCATGGCAGGAGTCGATGAGGTCCTCCACCGCATCGATGCCATGGCGTTCCTCGCACTGGGCGATGTACTGCTTGGCGAATACCAGGTAATCGATGATCGAGCTGGCGTCGGTCCAGGTGCGGAACAGGTAGTTGCCCTTGAAGAAGCTGTTGTGCCCGTAGCAGGCGTGGGCGATCACCAGCGCCTGCATGCAGATGGTGTTTTCTTCCATCAGGTAGGCGATGCAGGGGTCGGAGTTGATGACGATCTCGTAGGCCAGGCCCATCTGCCCGCGGCTGTAGGACTTCTCGGTGCTGAGGAATTGTTTGCCGTAGGACCAGTGGTGATAGCCCAGCGGCATGCCCACCGAGGCGTAGGCATCCATCATCTGCTCGGCAGTGATCACCTCGATCTGGTTGGGGTAGGTGTCCAGCGCATAGCGCGCGGCCAGGCGGCTGATTTCCCGGTCGTAGGTCTGGATCAGCTCGAAGGTCCATTCCGAGCCGGTGGAAATGGGTTGGCGTCTCTGTGCTCTGGCGGTCATGTGGCTAACCTGCGCTGGAAGAGTTCACGGAAGACCGGGTAGATGTCACCGGCCGAGACCAACTGTTGCTGGGCGAAGGTGTCGGGAAACGCCTCGCCGATACGTTCGTACTCGTACCACAGTGCCTGATGCTCGCGGGGGGTGATCTCGACGTAAGTGTAGTACTGCACGTGCGGCATGATCTGCTTGGTCAGGATATCGCGGCAGATAGGGGAGTCGTCGTTCCAGTTGTCGCCATCCGACGCCTGGGCCGCATAGATGTTCCAGTCGCTGGCCGGATAACGCTCGGCCATGATCTCCTGCATCATTTTCAGGGCGCTGGAGACGATGGTGCCGCCGGTCTCGCGCGAGTAGAAGAACTCTTCTTCATCCACTTCGCGGGCGCTGGTGTGATGGCGGATGAATACCACCTCGATGCGTTCGTAGTTACGCTTGAGGAACAGGTACAGCAGGATGAAGAAGCGCTTGGCGATATCCTTGGTGGCCTGGGTCATGGAGCCGGAGACGTCCATCAGGCAGAACATCACCGCCTTGGAACTGGGGTTGGGCTGCTTGACCAGCAGGTTGTACTTCAGGTCGAAGGTGTCGAGGAAGGGCAGGCGGTTGATGCGTGCCTTGAGACGCACGATCTCGGCTTCGACTTCCTGGATGTCGGTGAAGTTATCGGGTTCCTCGACTTTCAGCCGCTCCAGTTCCTTTTGCGCTGCGCGCAGCAGGCCGCGGCTGCTGCCGGTCAGGGCGATGCGCCGGGCATGGGCCGAGCGCAGTGTACGCACGATGTTGATGCGCGACGGATTGCCCTCGTTGGCGATACCAGCGCGTACGGTCTTGAAGGTGTCGGCACCGGTCAGGTGACGCTTGACCAGGTTGGGCAGCTCCAGGTCCTCGAACATGAACTCGAGGAATTCTTCCTGAGTGATCTGGAAGACGAATTCGTCCATGCCCTCGCCGGAATTACCGGCCTTGCCGCGTCCGCCACCGCCACCACCGCCTTGCGGACGGGCGATATGTTCGCCTGCGGTGAATTCCTTGTTGCCCGGATGAACGATGGTCTGCTTTCCGCCACGGCCGTGATGCAGCACCGGTTCGTCGATATCGCGCCCGGGAATGCTGATCTGCTCACCATGCTCCATGTCCATGATGGAGCGGCGGCTGACCGCCTCTTCGACGGCCTTCTTGATGTGCTCACGGTACCGGCGCAGAAAGCGCTGGCGGTTGACCGTGCTCTTGTTCTTGCCGTTCAGGCGTCGGTCGATTACGTAGCTCATGGGGCCTCCGCTAAGAGCAGCTGCAAGCGTCAAGCTGCGAGACACAGCAGCCACCAGCACTGCAAGCCGAGGCGCAGACCTGACGGTCGCGCCGTACAGCTTGCAGCCTGTGGCTGACAGCTTGTCGCTTTATTGCGATTTCCTGACCCGCAGGTACCATTCCGACAGCAGGCGCACCTGTTTGTCGGTGTAGCCACGTTCCACCATCCGCGTGACGAAGTCGTTGTGTTTCTGTTGGTCTTCCTTGCTTGCCTTGGCGTTGAAACTGATGACTGGCAGCAGGTCTTCGGTGTTGGAGAACATTTTCTTCTCGATCACCACCCGCAGCTTCTCGTAGCTCAGCCAGCTTGGGTTCTTGCCGTTGTTGTTGGCGCGGGCACGCAGCACGAAGTTGACGATTTCGTTGCGGAAGTCCTTCGGATTGCTGATGCCGGCCGGTTTCTCGATTTTCTCCAGTTCTTCGTTGAGGGCGATCCGGTTGAGGATTTCGCCGGTTTCCGGGTCGCGGTATTCCTGGTCCTGAATCCAGAAGTCTGCGTACAGCACATAACGGTCGAAGATGTTCTGGCCGTATTCGCTGTAGGACTCCAGGTAGGCGGTCTGGATCTCCTTGCCGATGAACTCGATGTAGCGCGGTGCCAGGTATTCCTTGAGGTAGCGCAGGTAGCGTTCGCGCACCTCGGCCGGGAATTGCTCCTGTTCGATCTGCTGTTCGAGCACATAAAGCAGGTGCACCGGGTTGGCCGCGACTTCGTGCGGGTCGAAGTTGAACACTTTGGAGAGGATCTTGAAGGCGAAGCGGGTCGACAGGCCGTTCATGCCTTCGTCGACGCCAGCGGCATCACGATACTCCTGGATCGACTTGGCCTTTGGATCGGTATCCTTGAGGTTTTCGCCGTCATATACCCGCATTTTCGAGTAGATGTTCGAGTTTTCCGGCTCTTTCAGGCGTGAGAGCACGGTGAACTGGGCGAGCATCTTGAGGGTGTCGGGCGCGCAATGGGCCTTGGACAGCGAGCTGTTGACCAACAGCTTGTCGTAAATCTTGATTTCGTCGCTGACCCGCAGGCAGTAGGGCACCTTGACGATATAGATCCGGTCGATGAACGCCTCGTTGTTCTTGTTGTTGCGGAAGGTGTGCCACTCAGACTCGTTGGAGTGGGCCAGCAGGATGCCCGAATAGGGAATTGCCCCCAGGCCCTCGGTGCTGTTGTAGTTGCCTTCCTGGGTGGCGGTGAGCAAGGGGTGCAGGACCTTGATCGGTGCCTTGAACATCTCCACGAACTCCATCAGGCCCTGGTTGGCCCGGCACAGGGCGCCCGAGTAGCTGTAGGCGTCGGCGTCGTTCTGCGGGAATTCCTCGAGCTTGCGGATATCCACCTTGCCGACCAGTGCGGAAATGTCCTGGTTGTTCTCGTCGCCGGGTTCGGTCTTGGCGATAGCGATCTGGTTGAGGATCGAAGGGTACAGCTTGACCACGCGGAACTTGCTGATATCGCCGCCATATTCCTGAAGACGCTTGGTCGCCCAGGGCGACATGATGGTGTTCAGGTAGCGCCGCGAGATGCCGTACTCCTCTTCGAGGATGGCGCCGTCTTCGGTGGCGTTGAACAGGCCCAGTGGCGACTCGAATACGGGCGAATCCTTGATGGCGTAGAACGGCACTTTCTCCATCAGCTGCTTGAGTTTCTCGGCCAGGGACGATTTGCCGCCGCCTACCGGGCCCAGCAGATAGAGGATCTGTTTCTTCTCTTCCAGGCCTTGGGCGGCGTGGCGGAAGTATGAAACGATCTGGTCGATGCACTCTTCCATGCCGTGGAAGTCGGCAAAGGCCGGATACCGGCGGATCACCTTGTTGGAGAAGATCCGCGACAGTCTGGAGTTGCTCGAGGTGTCGATCAGTTCCGGCTCACCGATGGCCAGCAACAGCCGTTCAGCGGCCGATGCGTAGGCACTGCGATCCTCTTTGCACAGCTCGAGGTACTCCTGCAGCGAGAGTTCTTCCTGGCGCGTTGACTCGAAACGTTGTTGGAAGTGGCTAAAAATGCTCATGACGTCACCTCGCTCGATACGTGGAGACGACGCCGGATCAGTCAGCTGATGCTGGCATGCAAGCGGCTTTCACCGAATGCTGTTTACCCCCCAGAACACCTTGGAACGCTACCGATGACCCGCACGCCGGTGTACCGGCTCTCCCCTTTTTTGGATGGCCTGCGCTTAAGGATAGTTGGTAATACGCAAGGTCAAGGGCGAGGGGCCGAGAAGTTGCTTCCGACCGTTCGTCAGGTAAGGCGCAAGCCCGCATGTGACGCGGGCTTGAGGGGAAATGAAAAAAATTATTCGGCGTCGCCCTGGGCGGTTTCGGCCGGATAGGTAGCGCGCCACAGCTCGAAGCCGCCGTCGACGCTGTAGACCTCAGAGAAGCCCTGGCCCACCAGGTAGGCGGCGGCACTCTGGCTGGAGTTACCGTGATAGCAGACCACCAGCGTCGGCGCGTCGAGGTCGGCGTTGCGGATGAAGTCGGCCACCGAATGGTTATCCAGATGGCGGGCGCCGGTGATATGGCCGGCAGCGAAGGCCTGGGGATCGCGAATGTCGACCACCACCGCACCTTGTGCACGCAAGGCCAGGGCCTGTTCCGGAGGGATGCGCTTGAATTCGCTCATGGGTACGTTTTCCTTCAGGTTCGGTCGTTGATTCTAGTGGGTTCCGGTGCCGTACGTACGGTGCCTTCGTCGGTGCAGTCGCAGCGGTGGTATTGGCCGCTGTCCAGGTTGTACAGGGTCATGGCGCCGCCCCATACGCAACCGGTGTCCAGGGCGATGACGCTCGGCTCTTCGACGTTGCCTTCGAGGGCGGCCCAATGGCCGAAAATGATCTTCACGTGGCGCGAGCGACGGTCCTTGTGGGCGTACCAGGGCTTGTAGCCCTTGGGGGCGCTGTCCAGGCCTTCCTTGCTCTTGAGGTCGAGCTTGCCGTCGGTGGTGCAGAAACGCATGCGGGTGAAATAGTTGGTGATGACCCGCAGGCGCTCGACGCCGCTGAGGTTCTTGCTCCACTTGTTCGGTTCATTGCCATACATGCCGTCGAGGTAGAGCTTGAGGCGGTTGTCGTCGCGCAGCACCTCCTCCACCTCTGCTGCCAGCTCCAGGGCCTTGCCCAGCGTCCACTGGGGCGGGATGCCGGCGTGAGCCATGGCGATACCCCGGGCCTCGTCATAGTGCAGCAGCTTCTGGCGGCGCAGCCAGTCGAGCAACTGATCGGCGTCTGGTGCCTCGATGATCTCGCGCAGGGTGTCACTTTTCTTCAGGCGCTCGATGTTATGCCAGGCTGCGAGCAGGTGCAGGTCATGGTTGCCGAGCACGCAGACCAGCGACTCGCGCATCGCATACAGGTAGCGCAGGGTTTCGAGCGATTCCGGGCCACGGTTGACCAGGTCGCCCACCAGCCACAGGCGATCGACCTTGGGATCGAAGTTGACGCGTTCGAGCAAGCACTTGAGCGGTTGCAGGCAGCCTTGCAGGTCACCGACGGCGTAGGTGGCCATCAGTGCAGAGCTCCAGGCACAGCCAGGCGGAACGGCGCGATCTCGGCGTCGAAGCGGGTACCGTCTTCGGCGAACATCTGATAGCTGCCTTGCATGGTACCGACGCGAGTGCTGATGACTGCGCCACTGCTGTAGGTATAGCTCTGCCCAGGGTCGATGGTCGGTTGTTGGCCAATGACGCCATCGCCGCGCACTTCTTCGACGGCACCGTCACCGTTGGTGATCAGCCAGTGGCGCGCCCTCAGCTTGGCCTTGAGCGTGCCGTTGTTCGACACCGTGATGGTGTAGGCGAAGGCGAAACGGTTGTTCTCTGGGTCGGATTGCTCTTTGAGGAAGCGGGTCACGACGCTGACGTCGATCTGGTAGCGGGGGTCGGACATGCAAGGGCCTTGGGCGAACGGGAGCATTAACGCGATTGTCGCAGTCTAGGCCATTGAGAGGGGGAAGGGCCAGCGGTGGGCGCTGTCATCGGTGTGGGGTACTTAGCGGGTAAACCCGCCCCCAGGAGAGGGGCGGGTTGCCCGCGAAGGGGCAGGAAGGGCCGAGTCAGCCTTGCTGCAGTGCCAGTTGATCAGCCAGGCGCACGAAGGCCGCCAGGTCCAGCTGTTCAGGGCGCAGGCTGCCATCGACGCCAGCCGCCTCGATGGCCTGGCTGTCGAGCAGCCCCTTGAGTGTGTTGCGCAGGGTCTTGCGGCGCTGGTTGAACGCTTCGCGCACCACGCGCTCGAGCAGTGCCGGGTCCTTGGCCGGGTGCGGCAGCACTTCGTGCGGCACCAGGCGGACGATGGCCGAATCCACTTTCGGTGGCGGATTGAACGCGCCAGGGCCGACATTGAACAGATGTTCCACGCGGCAGTGGTACTGCACCATGATCGACAGGCGTCCCCAGTCCCCGCCGCCCGGACCTGCGGCCATGCGCTCGACCACTTCTTTCTGCAGCATGAAATGCATGTCGCGGATCAGTCCGGCGTGAGCCAGCAGGTGGAAGATCAGTGGCGTGGAGATGTTGTAGGGCAGGTTGCCGACGACTTTCAGGCTGCGCGGCGGCACGCCCAGGGTATTGAAATCGAACTTGAGGGCATCGCCCTGGTGCAGGCGGAAATTGTCGCGGTCGGCGAACTTGTGCTGGAGGATGGGCACCAGGTCCTTGTCCAGCTCGACCACGTCGAGTTGTGCGCCGCTGCCCAGTAGGCCCTCGGTCAGGGCGCCCTGGCCCGGGCCGATTTCCAGCAGGTGCTCGCCGGCCTTGGCGTTGATCGCCCGCAGGATGCGGTCGATGATGCCGGCGTCGTGCAGGAAGTTCTGGCCGAAGCGCTTGCGCGCCCGGTGTTGGTAGTGCTCGTTCATGGTCGGTTCTCGGCCATCTGGTAGGCGGTTTCCAGGGCGACGCGCAGGCTGCCGGTGTCGACCTTGCCGCTGCCGGCCAGGTCCAGGGCAGTGCCATGATCGACCGAGGTACGGATGATCGGCAGGCCCAGCGTCACGTTGACTGCGGCGCCGAAGCCCTTGTACTTGAGTACGGGCAGGCCTTGGTCGTGGTACATCGCCAGCACTGCGTCGCAGTGCTCCAGGTATTTGGGGGTAAACAGGGTATCGGCCGGCAATGGACCGTGCAGGTCCATGCCCTCGGCGCGCAGGCGCTCGAGCGCGGGCTCGATGATGTCGATTTCTTCACGGCCAAGGTGGCCGCCTTCGCCGGCATGCGGGTTGAGGCCGCAGACCAGGATGCGTGGTTGGGTGATGCCGAACTTGTCGCGCAGGTCGGCATGCAGGATGCGCGTGACGCGCTCCAGGCGTTCGGCGGTGATGGCGTCGGCGATGTCGCGCAGCGGCAGGTGCGTGGTGACCAGCGCCACACGCAGACCGTGGGTGGCGAGCATCATCACCACCTGGGCCGTCTGGGTGAGGTCGGCGAGGAACTCGGTATGCCCGGAGAAGGCGATACCGCTCTCGTTGATCACGCCCTTGTGCACCGGGGCGGTGATCATCCCGGCGAAGTCACCTTTCAGGCAGCCTTGGCCCGCGCGGGTCAAGGTCTGCAGGACGAAGGCCGCGTTGCGTGAGTCCAGTTGGCCGGCAGTTACAGGCGTTGCCAGCGGCGTGTCCCACACGTAGAGGCTGCCTGCGGGTGCCGGTTGGTCTGGCCAGGCATCCGGCGACACCGACAGCAGCGTAACCGACAGCCCCAGCTGCGCGGCCCGCTCGGCGAGCAGGTCACGGCTGGTGATGGCGATCAGGGGGTGCGGCTGAGGCTCTGCGGCGAGCAGCAGGCACAGGTCTGGACCTATGCCGGCCGGCTCGCCGGGGGTGACGGCGAAGCGCAGGGGCTTCACTGGGTCGCCTGGTCGGCGCCAGGCAGCTTGATCTCAACGTAGGCTTCGTCGCGGATCTGGCGCAGCCAGGTCTGCAGCTCTTCGTCGTATTTACGGTTGCGCAGTACGTTCAGGGCCTGCTGCTCGCGGGCCTGTTCGGTGCTGTCGGTAGCGCGACGACCGAGTACTTCCAGCACATGCCAGCCGTACTGGGTGCGGAACGGCTTGGTCACGACGCCTTGCTCGGCGTTGGCCATCTGCTCGCGGAATTCCGGTACCAGGCTGTTCGGGTCGACCCAGTTCAGGTCGCCGCCGTTGAGTGCGGAGCCTGGATCTTCCGAGAAGCTTTTCGCCAGTTGGGCGAAGTCTTCGCCATTCTTGATGCGATCGTACAGTCGTTCAGCCAGTTGCTCGGTCGCCGCATCGCTGCGGATCTCGCTGGGCTTGATCAGGATATGACGTACATGGACTTCGTCGCGCAGTACGCTTTCGCTGCCACCGCGCTTCTCCTCGAGCTTGAGGATGATGAAGCCGTTGGGGATGCGAATCGGCTGGGTGATGTCACCGATGGACATGCTGCTGAGCATCTTGGCGAAGTCAGGTGGCAGTTGGCCGGCCTTGCGCCAGCCCATCTCGCCGCCTTCCAGGGCGTTTTCGCTGGCCGAGCGGGCGATGGCCAACTGGCCGAAGTCGGCGCCCTGGCGCAGTTGCTGGTAGACCTCGCCAGCCTGGCGTGCCGCGGCCTGGATAGCGTCCGAATTGGCGCTTTCCGGGGTCGGAATCAGGATGTTGGCCAGGCGGTATTCTTCCGACATCTGCATCTTGCCCAGGTCGGAGTTGAGGAAGTTCTTCACTTCCTGCTCGGACACCTGGATGCGCTCGGCCACGCGACGCTGGCGAACGCGGCTGATGATCATCTCGCGCTTGACCTGATCACGGGCGTCATCGAACGACAGACCATCGTGAGCGAGGGCAGCACGGAACTGATCCAGCGACATGCCGTTGCGCTGGGCGATGGTGCCGATGGCCTGGTTGAGTTCTTCGTCGGTGATACGAATGCCCGAGCGCTCGCCGATCTGCAGTTGCAGGTTCTCGACGATCAGGCGTTCCAGCACCTGCTGTTCCAGGGCGCCGGCAGGCGGCACGCCACCGCCGCGCTTGGCGATGGTCTGCTGCACTTCGTGTACGCGCTGGTCCAGCTGGCTCTGCATGACCACGTCGTTATCGACGATGGCCACCACGCGGTCCAGGGGTTGCGGCGCGGCATGCACCGCACCGCTCAGCATTACGGCGCCCAGCATCAGCGGGCGCAGACGATCAATAAGCTTGCTCTTCACGGGTACGGTAACCTTGAATGCCTTGGTCCAGGAACGATTCGACCTTGTTGCCCACGACGCCGCCGAGGCCTTTGAGGACGATCTGCAGGAATACGCCGTGGTCGCCCTTTTCGTTCTGCGGCAGGGCCTGACTGAAGTCGTCGGTGTCGAGCCAGTAGCGGTTGATCAGGCGCAGCTTCCAGCAGCAGCTGTCGTACTCGAAACCGCCCATCGCTTCGAGGGTGCGGTTGCGGTTGTAGTCGTGCTGCCAGCGGGCAATGACGCTCCATTGCGGCACGATCGGCCAGATGACCGAGAAGTCGTGCTGCTGGATCTTGTAGTAATCCTTGATGTAGCCCGGCTGGCCAGGTGTGCCGTAGTCACCGCCGCCGACTTTCCACAGACCGGTCAGGGAGTCGTAGGTAATGGTGTCGTTACGGTAGCGATAGCCGGCGTTGATCACTTTGTTCGGGTTGTCTTCAGGCTGGTAGTGGAACATCGCGCTGCCCGAACGGGTGCTGCGGCTGTCTGGATCCCAGTTGAAGTCCGAATTGAAGCGCCAGTCGCGGTTGAAGGCGTACTGATACACCAGAGCGTATGGCGAAACGTTCGACTTAGCGTCATCGCGCTCGCGGTAGTTGATACCTGGCAACTGCACTTTGCGGTCTTCGAAGTAGTACGCCTGGCCGATGCTGAAGCGTTGGCGCTCGAAGCCGTTTTCCTCGATCCAGCGAGTCGTCACGCCCAGCGACAGCTTGTTCTCGTCGCCGATACGGTCGATACCGCTGAAGCGGTTATCGCGGAACAGCGAGTCGTAGCTGAACAGGGTTTCGCCGGAGTCGAACAGCGGGATGTCCTTCTGGTCCTTGTTAGGGACATAGAGGTAGAACAGACGTGGTTCGAGGGTCTGGCGATAGTTGGTGCCGAACAACGAGGTGTTGCGGTCGAAGTAGAGGCCGCTGTCGACGCTGAAGATCGGGATGTCGCGGTTCAGCGAGCTGTGGTAGCTGCCGTACGCAGGGTTTGCCGACTGAGCGATTGCCTGGGCTTTGCCTTGGCTGTCTAGATCGAGATCGTAGCTGGTGTAAGCGTACTTGAGCTTCGGCGTGATGTAGCCATAGCTGGCTTCCATCGGCAGGCTCATCGCTGGGGCGATATTCAAGCGGGTGCCGTTCGCTCGAGCGATGCCAGATACGTTTTCGTCCAGACGACGTCCAGGAAATCCGGTGCTGTCATCCGGGAGCCCGTCTTTGTTTCGTACGAAATCATTCTTCAGATTACGATCAAAGCGCACAGCCTCGGTATCGTAAGAGAAATCGAAGCCAGCAGGATGGTATGGCAGCATCCCGTTAACGGTAATCTGCGGCAGGCGATCATAAGGCGTGATCTGCGAAATGGTGGCCATTTCGTACGCATGTACGTTCAACCGCGCATTGTAAGTGTCGCCCCGGTACGTCAGCGCCCCTTGCTGGTTGATGAAGTCACGCTTCTGCACACCGATCTGGTCGGACTCCAGGTCCTGGAAGTAGAACGGGTCGCTGATGTCGGTGTAGTCCACCTCGGTCATCAGACGCTCGTCCAGGCCGCCCTTGTGCTGCCAGTTGACCATCCAGCGTTCTTTCTTGTAGTCCGTCTGCAGCTTGCGGTCGTCGTCCTCGTCGTTGAGGTACGCGCCGCCGAACTGACCTTCGCTCGACTTGGTCAGGTAGCGGAATTCGCCTTCCATCAACAAGCCGCGCTTGGCCATGTAGCGAGGGTACAAGGTGGCGTCGTAGTTCGGCGCCAGGTTGAAGTAGTACGGCGTGACCAGCATGAAGCCGGTGTCGCTGCTGGTACTGAACGACGGCGGCAGGAAGCCGGACTGGCGACGGTCGTCGATCGGGAAGTAGATGTACGGTGTGTAAAACACCGGAATATCCTTGACCCGAAGGGTGACGTTGGTGCCGGTACCGAAGCCGGTTGCCGGGTTCAGGGTGATGTTGTTGCCCTTGAGCTGCCATGCGTTGCTGCCCGGCTCACAGGTGGTATAGGTACCGTCCTTGAGGCGGATGATGGCGTTTTCTGCACGCTTGGCGTACAGGGCCGAGCCGCGGATGTGCGACTTGTGCATCACGTATTCGGCGTTGTCGACCTTGGCTTCGCCAGTATCGAGCTGGACTTCGGCCTGGTCGCCCACCACCAGCGTACCGTTGTCGCGAATCTTGACGTTGCCCTTGAGCTCGCCGCGGTTCTCGGTCTGGTAGAGGTTGGCTTCGTCGGCTTCGGCCTGCATGCTGCCCTGGCGCATGACCACGTCACCGGCCAGGGTAGCGATCTGCTGCTCCTGCTGGTACTTGGAGACCTTGGCGTTGAGGTAGGTCGGCGACTCGTCCTTGGGCGTGGAGTCGTTCATGCCCGGACGGATCGGCTCGATGTACGCGCCGCCGCAATACGGGCCGGTCTCGGCCAGTTGCGCAGCGGTGAGCTTCTCGCGGGGCACCCAGTCCAGATGGCTGTAGTCTTCGCTGCGCGATTTCAGCGCGCGGCCCTTGCTCTCGGTGACCAGCACCGGCTTGGGCTCGGCACTGCCAGCCGCCTCGGCGGTCTGGGCCTCGGTGCCGCCACTGAGCGCGGCACCATCGTGCACAGGGCGCGGCGGCAGAGTGCTGGCAGCGGTCTTGGGCTTGCAGTCCCAACCACCGGCGGCGGACACTTGGCAGTCGAACTGCTCGGCAGCCACCACGTACGATGTGGCCAGAGGTTGCAGGGCCAGCAGACCGCCAGTCACCAGCAATGGAAACTTTCTACGAAACGCGGGGGATTTCAATGCCATCTTATTAGTCCGGGCTTCCTGCGTGCCATCTGCCCGCGTGTGGGGCCGCACGCCTCTCGATGGTCTGAAAAAGATGCTGGATAATAAAGCATGACCCGCTTGACGGCTAGGGGCCGTCGGAGACCCTTGTAATGCCTGATCATGATGTACGCCTGCAACAGCTGACTGTGTGGCTCGAACAACAGCTTCAGAATCTTTTCCAAGAAAACGCCTGGGGCGACGTGCCTGCGGGCAGCCTGACCGCCGCCAGCAGCGACGCGAGCTTTCGTCGCTACTTCCGCTGGGAGGGCGGCGGACACAGTTTCGTGATCATGGATGCGCCACCGCCGCAGGAAAATTGCGCACCTTTCGTCGCCATCGACCACTTGCTGGCCAGCGCGGGTATCAACGTGCCGGTGATCCATGCCCAGGACCTGGAGCGTGGCTTCCTGCTTTTGAGCGACCTGGGGCGCAAGACATATCTGGAAATCATCGGCGACGACAATGCCGATGCCCTGTTCGCCGATGCCATTGACGCGCTGCTGGCCCAGCAACAACTGCCGATGCAAGCGCCGCTGCCGAGCTACGATACCGCCTTGCTGCGCCGCGAGCTGGAGCTGTTCCCCGAGTGGTATGTCGGGCGTGAACTGAAACTGGCGTTCAGCGAAGCGCAGCAAGCCAGCTGGCAGCGCATCAGCCAGCAACTGATCGACAGCGCCCTGGCCCAGCCCAAGGTCCTGGTGCACCGCGACTACATGCCGCGCAACCTCATGCACAGCGCCCCCAACCCGGGCGTGCTGGACTTCCAGGACGCCGTCTACGGCCCGGTGACCTACGACATCACTTGCCTGTTCAAGGATGCCTTCCTCAGTTGGCCGCAAGCACGTGTCGATGGCTGGTTGCGCAGCTACTGGGACAAGGCGCAGGCCGCAGGGATTCCGGTGCAGCCTGAGTTTGAAGAATTCCAGCGTGCCAGCGACCTGATGGGCGTACAGCGCCACCTCAAGGTGATCGGCATCTTCGCCCGCATCTGTCACCGCGATGGCAAACCGCGCTACCTCACCGACGTGCCGCGTTTCTTCGCCTATATAGATGAAGTGATCGCCCGTCGCCCTGAGCTGGCCGAACTCGGTCAACTGATCGGCGAACTCAAGACTGGGGCACACCCATGAAAGCGATGATCCTGGCGGCAGGCAAGGGCGAGCGCATGCGCCCGCTGACCTTGCACACCCCCAAACCCCTTGTGCCTGCCGCGGGCAAGCCGCTGATCGAGTACCACCTCGAAGCTCTGGCCAGGGCGGGGGTGAGCGATGTGGTGATCAACCATGCCTGGCTCGGGCAGCAGATCGAGGATCACCTGGGCGATGGCAGCCGCTTCGGTCTGAGCATCAGCTATTCGCCCGAGGGCGAGCCGCTGGAGACCGGCGGCGGCATCTTCAAGGCGCTGCCGCTGCTGGGGGATGCGCCGTTCCTGCTGGTCAACGGTGACGTCTGGACCGATTACGACTTCAAGCGCCTGTTTCAACCGCTTCAGGGCCTTGCGCACCTGGTGCTGGTGGACAATCCGGGGCATCACGGGCGTGGCGACTTCCGTCTCGACGGCACGCACGTCGTCGATGGCGACGACGCTCCCGGCACCCTGACGTTCAGTGGCCTGTCGGTACTCGACCCGAAGTTGTTCGAAGGCTGCCAGCCCGGCGCCTTCAAGCTCGCGCCGCTGCTGCGCCAGGCAATGGCGGCCGGGCAGGTGACAGGTGAGCATTATCCTGGGCAGTGGATCGACGTCGGCACTCTCGAGCGCCTGGCCGAGGTCGAGCGCCTGATCGGCGAGCGTGCCTGACATGTGGTGGCCGAGCACAGTGATTGGTGCCGGAGCCGGTTTTGCCGTGGCCAGCATTCCTGGCGCCTTGCTGGGCGCCTTGCTGGGACAGGCCATGGACCGACGTCTGCGCCTGCAGGGATGGGATGATGTGCGCGAGCGCCTGGGTGGGCGTCCGGCCTTGCGCGACGAAGAGTTGCTGTTCGTGCTGTTGGGGCGTCTGGCCAAGAGTGATGGGCGAGTCGCAGAGGGGCATATCTATCAGGCACGTCAGGAAATGACCCGCCTGGACCTTGCGGAGCCCGCCCGCTTGCGGGCGATCGCGGCATTCAACCGCGGCAAGTCGGGCAAGGACCGTCTGGGGCAGTACCTGCGCCGTATCGGCCAGCAGCCCCACGGCGCCGAAGGTACGCTGCGGGCGTGCTGGCGCATGGTCTGGGCCGATGGCAAGGCGGGGCGGCACGAGCGTGAACTGTTGCTGGACTGGGGCCAGCAATTGGGCATGAGCCGTAACCAGGTGCAGGCCTTGTCCCAGGAGTACGAGCCGAACCGTTCTGCGGTCGAGGGCGGGGTGATGACCTATGCCGCGGCGCTGCGACTGCTGGGCGTCGAGGCCGATACCGACGGTGATCGGATCAAGCAGGCCTATCGCCGACTGGTCAGCCGGCATCACCCGGACAAGCTGGTCGGTAGTGGTGCAAGCGCGGCTCGGGTGCGTGAAGCGACCGAGCGCACGCGTGAGTTGCATCAGGCTTATGCCCTGATTCGCAAGCGGCGGGGGATTTGAGGGGCAGGGTGCGGTGGTGAATTCGTCGCGGGCAAGTCGCAGCGGCGAACCGCTGCTCCCACAGGGGGCAACACACCCAGCCCCTTACTGCGCTTCCTGCGGCATCAACCATCCCCGCACCCGACGGAACAGCTGCTCTTGCTCCGCTGCCCTGGCACCCGGCATGGCAATCAGCGACAGCTGCCGATACTGGCTGTCCTTCTCGCGCTTGCTGGCTTGCAGGCGCAGCTTGGCGGCGTTCTGATCGCGGGTGCGGGTCATGACGTAGATGTCGGCGGTGGGCACTTTGAGCGTCGGCACCAGGCTTTCCAGGTCGTGCTCGACCCGTGCCGGTGTCTGCGCCGAGATCAGTGCCAGCTTCTGCACCTGTGGTGGCTGTTTCTCGCTCACATAGCGCGCCGCCCAGTACGCCCCGCTGCCATGGCCGATCAAGACGATGCTGTGGGCATTCTGCTGCTGGGCGAAGGCCACGGCAGCATCGAGGCGGGCGAAGATGCGGGTGGCGTCGGCGGAGTCGTTCTGCTCGTCGGCCTGCACGGCGTCGGTGCCCTGCGCGGTATCGGCATCGGCCGCCGTGGCCTGGGCGACATTGGCGTTGGCGTCGTCCGGCGTATCCTTGGCCGGGGCGCTGGTGCCCTTGCCCTCTACCTTGTCGGGCTGGGCGGCGGGTGTGTCGGTGGCGCGTGCCTGCGGGCTGTCGGCCAGCAGATCGGGCAAGCTGATGCTCAGGCTGTGCCAGCCGACATCGGGAAACTTGTTGCGCAGCGGGCCGACAGCATTGGGCCAGTCGGCGGTTTCGCCGGCACCGGGCACGATGATCACGGCGCCTTTCGGGGCGCTGTCGTTGGCCGGTTTCCACAATGCCAGAAAGTTTTCGCCGTCGGCCTGCAGGGTCTTCTGCTCGGCCTTGGGCACCAGGCGTTCCAGAGCCTGGGCGTCTTCCTGGCTGCGTTCGGCAAGGGGCGCGCGCACGGCAGTGGTTTCAGCCGGCGCGGCAGGTTTGTCGGGGTCGGCGGCATGGGCCGCGAGCGGTAGGGCCGAGGCCAGGCAGAACATGGCCAGCGTCGTGCGATAAAGTATGAACATGGATCAACCCAAGGCCAGAATGATACCGGCAGCCTAATAGTATTTGCCCGCGACGGCCACGCAGATGGCCGTCATTTGCCAAGACGAGCGTATCGATGAAGCGAATGCGTTGCCTGTTGGTTATCGGCTGGTTGTGCCTGCCCTTGATCGCCCTTGCCAAAGCCCCGGCACCCCCGTCGGTGGTGCTCGAGCCTGCGCAGCAGCAATGGCTCGACAGCCATCGCAGCCTGCGCGTGGGGCTGGTGCTGCAAGCACCCTATGCTCAGTTCGACCGGCGCCTGCAGCAGTTGTACGGGGCCAACGTCGAGCTGGTGAGTTGGCTGGGGCGGGCTCTGAATCTGGACCTGACCTGGCGAAACTTCCCAGACCAGGCTGCTTTGGAGCATGCGTTGCAGGCTGGCGAGATCGATTTTGCTCCAGGCCTTGCTCAAACCCCGGCAAGCCTGCGCCTGTGGCTGTTCAGCGACCCCTACATGCGTGTGCCGCAATTGCTGGTTGGCCTGCGCAGTGGTGCGCTGGCGGTCGACTTGGAGCAGCTTGGCGCCAGCGACCGGGTGGCCGTGCGCATGCCAAGCAGCCTGGCCGATTACCTGCGTGGCAACTTCGCCAATCTCAACCTGCAGGGCGTGCCCAATGAGCGCGAGGCGCTGCAACTGGTGCTGGGTGCGCAAGCCAGCTACGCCGTGCTCGACGAGGCGCAGCTCAGTCGCCTGTCGCGCGAGAGCGAATTCGGCGACCTGGTGGTCGTGGGCGATATTGGCCTGCCGCAGTTGCTGCGTATCGGCTCGCGCCGCGATTGGCCGCTGCTGGCCGACGTGCTGGAGCGCGGTCTGCAGGCGATGCCTGCCAAGGAACTGGAGCAGTTGCACCAGCGTTGGTTGCAACCGAAGTACCCGCGCCTGAGCGAGTCGGCGGGGTTCTGGCAGAACCTTGCGTTGTTGTTCGGCTTGTTGCTGCTCTGCGCGCTGGCCACCCTGGCGATGCAGCGTCGCCAGCAGCGCCGACTCGAGCGGAGCCTGCTGAGCGTGCGCGAGAGCCTGCTCGAACGCCAGGCCCGTGAAGAGGCACTGCGGCTGAGCCAGTTTTCCATCGACCAGAGCACCGTTGGCATCCTCTGGGTGCATTGGGACAGCCATATTCGCTACGCCAATCATGCTGCCGAGCGCATGCTCGGCCATGGCGAGGGCGAACTGCTCGAGCGACCGCTGATCGATATCGAGCCGAGCCTGCACATGGACCGCTGGCTGGAGTTGTGGAAGCGTGCGCGCACGGGCGACAGTGGGGCGCAAGCGTTCGAGACCCTGTGCCGTCGTGCCGATGGCAGCTTGCTGCCGGTGGAGCTGTCACTGAGCTTCCTGCGTTTTCGGGATGCCGAATACCTGGTGGTGTTCATCACCGATGTCACCGAGCGCCGCCGCGCCCTGGCGGCCCTGCGCGAGAGCGAGGCGCGGCTCAAGGGTATCGCGGGCAACGTGCCGGGCCTGGTCTTTCGCCTGGAGCGTGATCCTGCCGAGGGCGAGCCGGAGTTTCCCTATGTCAGTGAGGGCAGCGAGGCGCTGGTCGGCTATGCCCCCGCCCAGATTCAGCAGGCGGACATGGGGCTGCGCAATCTGGTCCACCCCGATGACCGCGCCGACTATCACCGGGTCCAGGACCTGGCGCTGGCCAATGACCGCGACTGGTCCTGGCAGGGCCGCATTCTCACCCGCGAAGGTCTGCAGCGCTGGGCCGACATCAAGGCCAGCGCCCGGCGTCAGGCCGATGGCCGGGTGGTGTGGGACGGCATTGTCTGGGATATCACCCAGAGCAAACGGGTCGAGCTGGAACTGGCGCGCTCCCAGGAGCAACTGCGTGAGTTGTCGGCACACCTGGAGAGTGTGCGTGAGGAGGAGAAGGCGCGGATCGCCCGTGAAGTGCACGATGAGCTCGGGCAGATGCTCACTGTGCTCAAGTTGGAAGTTTCGATGTGCGAGCTGGCGTTCGCCGAGCTCGACCCGGGGCTCAACGAGCGACTTACCAGCATGAAGCGACTGATCGCCCAGTTGTTCCAGCTGGTGCGCGATGTGGCCACGGCGTTACGTCCGCCGATCCTCGATGCCGGGATCGCCTCGGCCATCGAATGGCAGGCCCGGCGCTTCGAGGCGCGCACGCAGATTCCCTGCCTGGTGCAGGTGCCGGATAATCTGCCAGCATTGAGCGATGCCAAGGCCACTGGACTGTTCCGCATCCTGCAGGAGGCGCTGACCAATGTCATGCGCCATGCCAGGGCGCACACGGTGCAAATCGAGCTCAAGCATGAAAATGACTGGCTACGCATGACGGTGATCGACGACGGTGCCGGCTTCAGCCCCGCTCAGTCACGCCCCACCTCGTTCGGCCTGGTCGGCGTGCGTGAGCGGGTGCTGATGCTGGGCGGCAGCATGACCCTGGAAAGCGAGCCGGGCGAGGGCACCAGCCTGAGCGTGGCCATCCCTCTTTATTAGGAGAAACACCTTGATTCGAGTGCTGGTGGCTGAAGACCACACCATCGTCCGCGAGGGCATCAAGCAATTGATCGGCCTGGCCAAGGACATGCTGGTAGCGGGCGAGGCCGGCAATGGCGAGCAGTTGCTCGAAACGCTGCGCCATACCCCCTGCGAGGTGGTGCTGCTGGATATCTCGATGCCGGGCGTCAACGGCCTGGAGGCGATTCCGCGGATCCGCGCGCTGAACAGTCCGCCAGCCATCCTGGTGCTGTCGATGCACGACGAAGCACAGATGGCTGCACGCGCGCTCAAGGCGGGGGCGGCAGGCTATGCGACCAAGGATAGCGACCCGGCGCTGCTGCTGACTGCGATCCGCCGCGTTGCCGGTGGTGGTCGCTACATCGACCCGGTGCTGGCCGACCGCATGGTCTTCGAGGTGGGCCTGACCGAGACCCGGCCGCTGCACACACTGCTGTCGGAGCGTGAGTTCTCGGTGTTCGAACGCCTGGCCCAGGGTGCCAACGTCAACGACATCGCCCAGCAGCTGGCGCTGTCGAGCAAGACCATCAGTACCCACAAGGCGCGGTTGATGCAGAAGCTCAGGGTCAATTCGCTGGCGGAGCTTGTGAAGTACGCCATGGAGCACAAGCTGGTCTGATTGCGACATGCATCTGTGGGAGCGGGCTTGCCCGCGAAAGGTCCCTGCCTGTCGATCTCTGTGTCTGTGTCGACCTCTTCGCGGGCAAGCCCGCTCCCACAGAGTTGGAGGTGTCGGGATGAGGAGTATTCCAATCGCGTCATCCTTGTAGGGCAATCCCTACAACAACTCTTCCATCTGGATGATGGCATTCTCTCAGCACCCCCGATTTCCGGGGCTTTGCCGTTCTTCTAGTCTTTTGCCTACGCAGTCATTCCAACAAGAAGGTGCAGGGCATGAGCGAGGCGAATTCGAACGAGACGCTGGTCAGCTTCCGTGGTGTGCAGAAGAGCTACGACGGCGAATCGCTGATCGTCAAGGACCTCAACCTCGACATCCGCAAGGGCGAGTTCCTCACCCTGCTCGGCCCTTCCGGTTCGGGCAAGACCACCAGCCTGATGATGCTGGCCGGTTTCGAGACCCCCACCGCCGGTGAGATCCAGCTGGCCGGGCGCTCGATCAACAACGTGCCACCGCACAAGCGCGACATCGGCATGGTGTTCCAGAACTATGCGCTGTTCCCGCACATGACCGTCGCCGAGAACCTGGCTTTCCCCCTGAGTGTGCGCAACCTGAGCAAGACCGACATCAGCGAGCGGGTCAAGCGTGTGCTCAACATGGTCCAGCTCGACAGCTTCGCCAAGCGCTACCCCGGCCAGCTTTCCGGCGGTCAGCAGCAGCGTGTGGCGCTGGCGCGAGCGCTGGTGTTCGAGCCGCAACTGGTGTTGATGGACGAGCCGCTCGGGGCGCTCGACAAGCAGTTGCGCGAACACATGCAGATGGAGATCAAGCATATCCACCAGCGCCTGGGCGTGACCGTGGTCTATGTCACCCACGACCAGGGCGAGGCGCTGACCATGTCCGACCGCGTGGCGGTGTTCCACCAGGGCGAGATCCAGCAGATCGCCGACCCGCGCACCCTCTACGAAGAGCCCGCCAACACCTTCGTCGCCAACTTCATCGGCGAGAACAACCGCATCAACGGAACCCTGCTGGCGCGCAACGGCGAGCGCTGCCAGGTGCAACTGGCACGTGGCGAGAAGGTCGAGGCGCTGGCGGTGAACGTCGGCCAGGCCGGCGAGCCGGTGACCCTGTCGATCCGCCCGGAGCGCGTGCGTCTCAACGGCCACAGCGAGCATTGCGTCAACCGTTTCTCCGGCCGCGTGGCCGAGTTCATCTATCTGGGCGACCACGTGCGGGTGCGCCTGGAAGTCTGCGGCAAGGCCGACTTCTTCGTGAAGCAGCCAATCGCCGAGCTCGACCCGGCCCTGGCCGTGGGCGATGTGGTACCGCTTGGCTGGCAGGTGGAGCACGCCCGTGCGCTCGACCCGATTGCCGGAGCCCACTGATCGATTGCTTCACCAACCCTGTACTGTGGAGAGAATAATAATGCGCAAGCAGTTGAAACTGACCGCCCTGGCCCTGGGGCTGTTTACCGCGGGGCAGGCCCTGGCCGCGGACCTCACCGTGGTGTCGTTCGGCGGTGCCAACAAGGCGGCCCAGGTCAAGGCGTTCTACGAGCCGTGGGAAAAGGCCGGCAAGGGCAAGATCGTCGCCGGGGAGTACAACGGCGAGATGGCCAAGGTCAAAGCCATGGTCGATACCAAGAGCGTGTCGTGGGACCTGGTCGAGGTGGAGTCGCCAGAGCTGGAGCGCGGTTGCCAGGAAGGCCTGTTCGAGGAACTCGACCCCGCGCCGTTCGGCAACGCGGCCGACTACGTACCCGGTGCGATCCAGGGCTGCGGCGTAGGCTTCTTCGTGTGGTCCACGGTGCTGGCCTACAACGCTGACAAACTCCAGACCGCGCCCACCAGCTGGGCCGATTTCTGGGACACCAAGAAATTCCCGGGCAAGCGCGGCCTGCGCAAGGGCGCCAAGTACACCTTGGAATTCGCCCTGATGGCCGACGGCGTAGCGCCCAAGGATGTGTACTCGGTGCTGCAGACCAAAGCCGGTGTAGACCGAGCCTTCAAGAAGCTCGACGAGCTCAAGCCGAACATCCAGTGGTGGGAAGCCGGCGCCCAGCCGCCGCAGTACCTGGCCTCGGGTGACGTGGTCATGAGCTCGGCCTACAACGGCCGGATCGCTGCGGTACAGAAGGACAGCAACCTGAAGGTGGTGTGGAACGGCGGGATCTACGATTTCGACGCCTGGGCCATTCCGAAGGGTGCGAAGAACGTGGAAGAGGCGAAGAAGTTCATCGCCTATACCGTGCAACCGGCACAGCAGAAGATCTACTCCGAGAACATCGCCTACGGCCCTGCCAACTCCAAGGCCATCGAACTGCTGTCGGACGATGTGAAGAAGGACATGCCGACCACGCCCGAGAACATCGCCAACCAGGTGCAGATCGACGTGGCCTTCTGGGCCGACAACAGCGAGCAGTTGGAGCAACGCTTCAACGCCTGGGCTGCGAAGAAGTAACGCGCCTCAAAGGAGCGCCGGGGTTTGACCGGCGCTCCCTCGTTTTCTGTGTTTTTCGGAGTTCACCATGGCCATTGCAGTGCCCCTGAATGAAGGCGCAGGTCCAAGTCTCAAGCAGCGCCTCAAGCGCGCCGAACGGGTCAACCGCTGGAAGGCCCAGGCGTTGATCGCGCCGCTGGCGCTGTTCCTGCTGCTGGTGTTCCTCGTGCCGATCGCCGCACTGTTGTACAAAAGCGTCGAAAACCCTGAGGTGGTCGCAGGCCTTCCGCGCACCGTCGACGCCGTGTTGCAGTGGGACGGCAAGAGCCTGCCCGACGAGGCGGTGTACAAGGCCCTCAGCGAGGACCTGGCCGAATCGCGCAAGAATCAGACCCTGGGCGAGCTTTCCAAGCGCCTGAACATGGAGCTGGCCGGCTACCGCAGCCTGCTGTCCAAGACAGCACGTGCACTGCCGTTCAAGACCGAACCGGCTTCCTATAAAGACGCCCTGCAGACCCTTGATGAGCGCTGGGGCGACCCGGCCTACTGGCAGGCAATTCGCCGTAACACCAGCGAGGTGACACCTTTCTATCTGCTGGCCTCGCTGGATCACCGCATCGATGATCTGGGCGAACTGGCCAAGACCACCCCTGACCAGGCCATTTATCTGGACATTTTTGCCCGCACCCTGTGGATGGGGGTGGTGATCACCGTGATCTGCCTGGTGCTGGCTTATCCACTCGCCTACCTGCTGGCCAACCTGCCGACCCGGCAGAGCAACCTGTTGATGATCCTGGTGTTGTTGCCGTTCTGGACTTCGATCCTGGTGCGGGTGGCGGCGTGGATCGTGTTGTTGCAGTCTGGCGGCCTGATCAACAGCGCGCTGATGGCCATTGGCATCATCGATCAGCCGTTGGAGCTGGTGTTCAACCGCACCGGGGTCTACATCTCCATGGTGCACATCCTGCTGCCATTCATGATCCTGCCGTTGTACAGCGTGATGAAAGGTATTTCGCCCAGCTACATGCGTGCGGCGATCTCGCTGGGCTGTCATCCGTTCGCCAGCTTCTGGCGGGTGTATTTCCCGCAGACCTACGCTGGTGTCGGCGCCGGCTGCCTGCTGGTGTTCATCCTTGCCATCGGCTACTACATCACCCCCGCCCTGCTGGGCAGCCCGAACGACCAGATGGTCAGCTATTTCGTCGCCTTCTACACCAACACCAGCATCAACTGGGGCATGGCCACGGCCCTGGGCGGGTTGCTGTTGCTGGCAACCGTGCTGCTGTACCTGATTTATAGCTGGCTGGTCGGCGCCAGCCGCCTGCGCCTGAGCTGAGGAGCCTTGTCATGCTGAACCCTTACATGTCGCCCGTGGAGCGGGTCTGGTTCTACAGCCTGCGCATTCTCTGCGGCCTGATCCTGTTGTTCCTGGTCTTGCCGGTGCTGGTGATCATTCCGCTGTCGTTCAACAGCGGCAGCTTCCTGGTGTATCCGCTGCAAGGCTTTTCGCTGCAGTGGTACCAGGACTTCTTCGCCTCTGCCGAGTGGATGCGCGCGCTGAAGAACAGCATCATCGTCGCTCCGGCGGCCACGGTACTGGCCATGGTGTTCGGCACCCTGGCCGCGATCGGCCTGACCCGCGGCGACTTCCCCGGCAAGTCGCTGGTGATGGCGCTGGTGATTTCGCCGATGGTGGTGCCGGTGGTGATCATCGGTGTGGCCAGCTACTTGTTCTTCGCGCCGCTGGGGATGGGTAACAGCTTCATTTCGTTGATCCTGGTGCACGCGGTGCTGGGCGTGCCGTTCGTGATCATCACCGTGTCGGCGACCCTTCAGGGGTTCAACTACAACCTGGTGCGCGCCGCGGCCAGCCTCGGCGCCTCGCCCTTGCTGACCTTCCGTCGGGTGACCTTGCCGCTGATTGCGCCGGGCGTGATTTCCGGAGCGCTGTTCGCCTTTGCCACGTCCTTCGATGAGGTGGTGGTGACGCTGTTCCTCGCTGGCCCAGAGCAGGCCACCTTGCCGCGGCAGATGTTCAGTGGCATTCGCGAGAACCTGAGCCCGACCATTGCGGCGGCGGCCACGTTGCTGATTGCGTTTTCGGTGATCCTGCTGCTGACCCTGGAGTGGTTGCGCGGGCGCAGCGAGAAGTTGCGGACCCAGCAGCCGGCCTGATCCTGCGGCGGCTGCACCGGCCTCATCGCGGGGCAAGCCCGCTCCCACAGTTGCCCCGCGATGAGGCCGGTACAGACAACCCCGGTTCCGTGCACCGTTCGACACCAATTGATACCAATCAGCCCCCGTCCACTTCCCTGAGTTACAATGCGCGCCACCGTGATTTCCACCACATAGGTGCGCCATGCAGCCCTACGCTATTGCCCCCTCCATTCTTTCCGCCGATTTCGCCCGCCTGGGCGAGGACGTCGACAAGGTTCTGGCCGCCGGGGCCGACATCGTCCACTTCGATGTCATGGACAACCACTACGTGCCCAATCTGACCATCGGTCCGATGGTCTGCACCGCACTGCGCAAGTACGGCGTGACCGCGCCGATCGATGTGCACCTGATGGTCAGCCCGGTCGACCGCATCATCGGCGACTTCATCGAGGCCGGCGCTACCTACATCACCTTCCACCCGGAAGCGTCGCAACACATCGACCGTTCGCTGCAACTGATCAAGGACGGCGGCTGCAAGGCCGGCCTGGTATTCAACCCGGCCACCAGCCTGGACGCACTGAAATACGTGATGGACAAGGTCGACATGGTCCTGCTGATGAGCGTCAACCCCGGCTTCGGCGGGCAGAAGTTCATCCCAGGCACCCTCGACAAGCTGCGCGAGGCCCGCGCGCTGATCGATGCCAGCGGGCGTGATATCCGCCTGGAGATCGATGGCGGCGTCAACGTCGGCAACATCCGTGAAATCGCCGCTGCTGGCGCTGACACCTTCGTGGCCGGCTCGGCGATCTTCAACGCCCCAGACTACCAGGAAGTGATCGCCAAGATGCGCGCCGAACTGGCCCAGGCCCGCCCATGAGTGGCTTCGAGCAGCTGTTCCCGGGGACGCTGCCCAGGCTGGTGATGTTCGATCTGGACGGTACGTTGATCGATTCGGTACCGGACCTGGCCGCCGCCGTGGACCGCATGCTGCTCGAACTGGGGCGCCCGGCCGCAGGGCTGGATGCCGTGCGCCAGTGGGTGGGCAACGGTGCCGAGGTGCTGGTGCGCCGCGCCCTGGCCGGCGGCATCGAGCACGATGCCGTCGATGCGCAACTGGCCGAGCGTGCGCTGGCACTGTTCATGGAAGCTTATGGCGAAAGCCATGAGCTGACCGTGGTCTACCCAGGCGTGCGCGACACCTTGCGCTGGTTGCGCAAGCAGGGCGTGGAGATGGCGCTGATCACCAACAAGCCCGAACGCTTTGTCGGGCCGTTGCTGGACCAGATGAAGATCGGTCGCTATTTCCGCTGGATCATCGGTGGCGACACCCTGCCACAGAAGAAACCCGACCCGGCGGCATTGCTGTTCGTCATGAAGATGGCCGGTATTGCGCCCGAGCAGTCGCTGTTCGTTGGCGATTCGCGCAGTGACGTGCAGGCGGCCAGGGCGGCGGGGGTCAAGAGCGTCGGCCTGACCTACGGCTACAACCACGGACGGCCGATCGACGAGGAGTCGCCGAGCCTGGTACTCGACGATCTGCGCCTGCTGTTGCCCGGTTGCTTAGTCACCGACACTGGGATAACGTGGGCGGACCTTCAAGCCTCCCAAGACAGAGACTCCACTGTGGGTGTTACCGGCAAATTCTGGATGAAAGTCATCAAGGCCCTGGCCCGTTGGCGCTGGCGCGCCTGACTCCCGCTCGCCGGCGCCTGCCGGCCCGTCCGCTTGCCCGAACCCATTGCTGCTTGCCACGAGGCTACCCATGACCCGCGAAGAATTCCTGCGCCTGGCCGCTGCCGGCTACAACCGCATTCCCCTGGCCTGTGAAACCCTGGCCGACTTCGATACGCCGCTGTCCATCTACCTGAAGCTTGCCGACCAGGCCAACTCTTATCTGCTCGAGTCCGTGCAGGGCGGGGAGAAGTGGGGGCGCTACTCGATGATCGGTTTGCCTTCGCGCACAGTGATGCGCGTCCACGGCTACCGGGTGAGCATCCTGCACGATGGCGTCGAGGTAGAGAGCCACGAGGTCGAAGATCCACTGGCATTCGTCGAGTCTTTCAAGGACCGCTACAAGGTCGCCGACATTCCTGGGTTGCCGCGCTTCAATGGTGGCCTGGTCGGCTATTTCGGCTATGACTGCGTGCGCTATGTCGAAAAGCGCCTGGGCGCCTGCCCGAACCCGGATCCGCTGGGGGTGCCGGACATCCTGCTGATGGTCTCCGACGCCGTGGTGGTGTTCGACAACCTGGCCGGCAAGATGCACGCGATCGTGCTGGTCGACCCGTCTGAGGAGCAGGCGTTCGAGCAAGGCAAGGCGCGTCTGGATGGCTTGCTCGACAAGCTGCGCCAGCCAATCACCCCGCGTCGGGGGCTGGACCTCAGCGGGCCGATGGCCGCCGAGCCTGAATTCCGCTCCAGCTACACCCGGGACGACTATGAGAATGCGGTCGGGCGGATCAAGGAATACATCCTCGCTGGCGACTGCATGCAGGTCGTACCGTCGCAGCGCATGTCCATCGACTTCAAGGCTGCGCCCATCGACCTGTACCGGGCGCTGCGCTGCTTCAACCCGACCCCCTACATGTACTTCTTCAACTTCGGCGACTTCCATGTGGTCGGCAGCTCGCCGGAAGTGCTGGTGCGGGTCGAGGATAATCTGGTCACCGTACGTCCGATCGCTGGCACCCGCCCGCGCGGCGCCAACGAAGAGGCCGACCGCGCGCTGGAAGACGACCTGCTGTCGGACGACAAGGAAATCGCCGAGCACCTGATGCTGATCGACCTGGGGCGCAACGATGTGGGGCGTGTGTCGTCGACGGGCAGCGTGCGCCTGACCGAGAAAATGGTGATCGAGCGTTATTCGAACGTCATGCATATCGTCTCGAACGTCACCGGCGAGTTGGCCGAGGGGCTGACGGCGATGGACGCACTGCGTGCGATCCTGCCGGCCGGCACATTGTCGGGCGCGCCGAAGATCCGGGCGATGGAGATCATCGACGAGCTGGAGCCGGTCAAGCGGGGTGTCTATGGTGGTGCAGTGGGTTACTTTGCCTGGAACGGCAACATGGACACCGCCATTGCCATCCGTACTGCGGTGATCAAGGACGGCGAACTGCACGTGCAGGCCGGTGGCGGCATCGTGGCCGACTCGGTACCGGCACTGGAGTGGGAAGAGACCATCAACAAGCGTCGGGCGATGTTCCGTGCCGTGGCGCTGGCCGAGCAGACGCCGCGCGGCTGATGGATGAAAAAACGGCGCTCTGATGAGCGCCGTTTTTTTGGTGGTGTGAGTGGGCTGCTGCGCAGCCCATCGCGGGGCCAGCCCGCTCCTACAGGTTCACTGCAATTGCTGTAGGAGCGGGCTGGCACCGCGACGGGTTAACCCTCAAAAGTCCAGGCTCACCGCCAGGCTTACCCCCTGTTGGCGCAGTTCATCGCTCTTGCGCCAGTTGTAATTGCCCCGCAGGTTCACCCCCGGCACCAGTTCATGGCTGAGGCCCAGGCTCGCGCGGGTCAGGTTGCTGTGCGGCGTGTAGCCGGCGAGGGTGAAGTCGTTGCCCGGCAGGGTGGTCAGGTGCATGGTCAGGTCCTGGCGGTCATCCTCGAACTCGTGCTCGCGCGCGACCTCGGCGAACAACCGCGTGCTCGGCAGCACTTGCACACTGCCCAGCAGTCCTGCACCCAGGCGGCGGGATTTGCGGTCCTGGTCGTCGAAAGCCAGGGCCGTGGAGCGTCCGCTCTTCTCGTCGTAGCCATCGACCTTGACTCGCGCATAGTCGGCGCTGATGAACGGCGCCAATTGCCAGCTGCTCGCGTCGGCGGCCAGGTTGTAGCCCAGTCGCCCGCTGATGGCCCAGGCCTCGCCATCGGTATCGCCTTTTTCGGTGCGCTCGCTGGCGCCCAGGGCGAAGCTGCGTTTTAGATCGCTGTAGTCCAGGTGCCCGGCAGTCAGCGTCGCATCGGCCCACCAGCGGTTCTCGCGGAACTGGGCGAAGGCGCTGGCCAGGTAGCTGTCGAGCTTGTAGTCCGAGTCTTGTTGGCCTGCCTCCAGTTTCTGTCTGTAGACGCCTGCTGCCAGGCCGACGCGCCAGGCATCATCGAGTCGGTAGCTACCGCCGAGGGTCAGGTTGTAACCGCGACCATCGCCACTCGCCGAACTGCGCTGGCTGCCGAAGTCCAGATCCTGGGCGCCGGTGGCGACGAAGGCTTGCCACTGACCAACTGCCTGCCAGGGTGTCTGCCACTGGTTGCGCAGCTCATCCTGATGGGCGCGCAGGCTGGCGTGGGCCATTTCCGGAAGCAGCGTCAGTTCCCAAGGGGCGGCTAGGATGGAATAGGCGTAGTCGGCGATCAGTTGCTGGCCAGCAATGGTCGGGTGTACCGAGTCGTTGAACAGCAGCCGGGTTGGGTCGGGGTTGGTGCCGTTGGCGCCATAGACCGGGTTTTGCACGCAGCTGTCGCCGCTGTAGCAGGTACCGACCAGGTTCTGGTCGGCGGCCAGGCCGAACTCCGCCGGGCTGCGCAGGGCCTCGCCGAGCAGGGTGGGGATGTTCAGCGGGATGATTTCAGCGTCGATCTGGCGCAACTGGTTGAGCAGCGACTGGTTGAACACGCCCGAAAGCTGCGACAGCGGGCCCTGCTGCGGCGTACCGCTGAAATTCGGGGTCTGCCCCAGATCGGGCAGCAGCCACACCATGATGTAGCGCGCTCCGCCCTGCTGCAGGGCCTGGGCACTGGCGGCCAGCCGCGCGCCAGCGGCGGCTGCATCGGCGGCGCTGTTGACCTGCCCCTGCAGGAAGTCATTACCGCCACCGGTGACGTAGTAGAGCGCATTCGGGTCGGCTCGCAAGCCGTTGGCCAGGTAGCCGGGGCGCTCACGCAGGACGAGACCTGCGCCAGGGCGCCCGGGTGGAATCACCGCCTCGGAGGTGTCGGTGATCGAGTCGAGGATCTGCTGTGTCGTGTAGCCGCCGACGGCCCAGTTGTTGCCGTCGGGGCGACCTTGCACAAGATTGACCCGCGAGGTGGATGGGCCCAGTTCCGTGTCGGAAAAGCCCAGCCTCCCGCCAAGGATCATGGGTGACACCGGGGCATAGTTGCCGTTCGCATCGCGATTGGTGAAACGCATGCCCGGTGTGCCACCGGTGAGGTCAGGGAACTGCCCCGCATCGCTCAGGCTGTCGCCGAATACGATCAGCGAAGAGTACGGCGAGGGCGCCGCCATGGCCTGGCTGCAGGCGAGGGTGAGCAGGCACAGGGCCGTGCGCAGGAAAGGTGGCTGTCGCATGTGGAAGTTCCTTTTCATTGTTTTTATGGAGACAAGCCCGAAGACCTTAGCAAAAAAGCACGCAGTCCGTTCGTTCCCCAGTATTTGCGGCGTATTGCGCCTGTCGTCGCGGTAGGCTACTGTGCCGGGACGTATGAGCGAGAACTACCCCGTGTTGATCGTCAGCAAACTCCTGATGCGCGTTATCAAGGCTCACGCCCGTTGGCGTTGGCGCGCCTGACTCTTTCTCCTGCCGGTCCTGTCCGGCCCGCCCCCGTTTGCCCTCCTGTCGTTCCATCTTCGCTGTCGCGGTAGAGCCGCGCCCATGGTCGAGGCAGGAAGGTTCGAAAGCACAGTCAGTAGATTCAAGAGGTTGACCCCAGATGTTACTGATGATCGACAATTACGACTCCTTCACCTACAACGTCGTCCAGTACCTCGGCGAGTTGGGTGCCGAGGTCAAGGTCATTCGCAACGACGAACTGACCATCGCCCAGATCGAAGCCCTCAACCCGGAGCGCATCGTCGTCTCGCCCGGTCCTTGCACGCCCAGCGAGGCAGGCGTTTCCATCGAGGCCATCCTGCACTTTGCCGGCAAGCTGCCGATCCTCGGTGTGTGCCTGGGCCACCAGTCCATCGGCCAGGCGTATGGCGGTGACGTGGTGCGGGCCCGCCAGGTCATGCATGGCAAGACCAGCCCGGTGTTCCACCGCGACCTGGGTGTGTTCGCCGGCCTGAACAACCCGTTGACCGTGACCCGCTACCATTCGCTGGTGGTCAAGCGTGAAACCCTGCCGGACTGCCTCGAAGTCACCGCCTGGACTGCCCATGCAGACGGTTCGGTCGACGAGATCATGGGCCTGCGCCACAAGACCTTGAACATCGAAGGGGTGCAGTTCCACCCCGAGTCCATCCTCACCGAGCAGGGCCACGAGCTGTTCGCCAACTTCCTCAAGCAGACCGGCGGCCGCCGCTAAGGATCGATCATGGATATCAAGAGCGCGCTGAGCCGCATCGTCGGCCACCTGGACCTGTCCACAGACGAAATGCGCGATGTCATGCGTCAGATCATGACCGGACAATGCACCGAGGCGCAGATCGGCGCCTTTCTGATGGGCATGCGCATGAAGAGCGAGAGCATCGACGAGATCGTCGGCGCCGTTTCGGTCATGCGTGAGCTGGCCGAAAAGGTCGAGCTCAAGAGCCTCGACGGCGTGGTCGACATCGTCGGCACCGGCGGCGACGGGGCCAACATCTTCAACGTTTCCACGGCTTCGGCCTTCGTGCTCGCCGCGGCCGGTTGCCCGGTGGCCAAGCACGGCAACCGCGCGGTGTCCGGCAAGAGCGGCAGCGCCGACCTGCTGGAGGCGGCCGGTATCTACCTGAACCTTACCCCAGTGCAGGTGGCCCGCTGCATCGATAGCCTGGGGATCGGTTTCATGTTCGCCCAGACTCACCACAGTGCGATGAAGCATGCTGCTGGCCCGCGCCGCGACCTGGGCTTGCGCACGCTCTTCAACATGCTCGGCCCGCTTACGAATCCGGCCGGTGTGAAGCACCAGGTGGTTGGTGTATTCACCCAGGCCCTGTGCCGCCCGCTCGCCGAAGTGTTGCAGCGCCTGGGCAGCAAGCATGTGCTGGTGGTGCACTCCAAGGATGGCCTGGACGAATTCAGCCTGGCCGCGCCGACTTTCGTCGCGGAATTGAAGAACGGTGAGATCACCGAATACTGGGTCGAACCGGAAGACCTTGGCATGAAGAGCCAGAGCCTGCATGGCCTGGCGGTCGAGGACCCACAGGCTTCGCTGGCGCTGATCCGTGACGCCCTGGGCCGACGCAAGACCGAAAACGGCCAGAAAGCTGCCGAAATGATCGTGCTCAACGCTGGCGCCGCGCTGTATGCCGCCGACCATGCGATGAGCCTGAAGTCGGGCGTCGAACTCGCCCACGATGTGCTGCACACCGGCCTTGCCTGGGAAAAACTCCAGGAGCTGGGCGCCTTTACCGCGGTATTCAAGCAGGAGAACGGAGCATGAGCGTACCGACGGTGCTGGAAAGGATCATCGCCCGCAAGTTTCAGGAAGTGGCCGAGCGCAGCGCGCGCGTGAGCCTCGCCGAACTGGAGCGTCTGGCCAAGGGCGCCGACGCTCCCCGCGGCTTCGCCAACGCCTTGATCGAACAGGCCAAGCGCAAGCAGCCTGCGGTCATCGCTGAGATCAAGAAGGCCTCGCCGAGCAAGGGCGTGATCCGCGAGCACTTCGTGCCTGCGGAAATCGCGGTGAGCTACGAGAAGGGCGGCGCCACCTGCCTGTCGGTACTCACCGACGTGGATTACTTCCAGGGCGCAGACGCGTACCTGCAACAGGCCCGCGCTGCCGTGTCGTTGCCGGTGATCCGCAAGGACTTCATGGTCGATCCCTACCAGATCGTCGAAGCCCGCGCCCTGGGCGCCGACTGCGTGCTGCTGATCGTCTCGGCACTGGACGATGTGAAGATGGCCGAGCTGGCCGCCACCGCCAAGGATGTCGGTCTCGACGTGCTGGTGGAGGTACACGATGGCAATGAGCTCGAGCGTGCGCTGAAAACCCTCGATACGCCACTGGTGGGGGTCAACAACCGCAATCTGCACACCTTCGAGGTCAGCCTGGACACCACCCTCGACTTGCTGCCGCGCATTCCGCGTGACCGCCTGGCGGTCACCGAGAGCGGTATCCTCAACCGCGCCGACGTGGAGCTGATGGAAATCAACGAGGTGTATTCGTTCCTGGTGGGCGAAGCCTTCATGCGCGCCGAGCAGCCGGGGTTGGAGCTGCAGAGGCTGTTCTTCCCGGATCAGGTGAAGAAGACTGTTCAGCCTCTGGACTGATCAAAAAACGAAGCCGGCTTGATGCCGGCTTTTTTGTATGACTGTTCTGGCCCTTTCGCGGGCCAGTGAACCGGATTTCCAAGGTGGATCAATGACCGATCAACCCCTGGCCCTCACCGTCGAGCAGGGCCTGCATGCCGAACAGGAGCTGCTCGCCGCCGTCTGCCGTGGCGAGCGTGAGTCCGGCGTGCTGTTCTGGCGCCCCACCGATCATGCTCTGGTCATGCCGCGACGAATGAGTCGTCTCGACAACTTCGAAGCCGCCTGTGCCGAGCTGGCGATCGCTGGCTGGCCGGTGTTGCTGCGTGAAACCGGTGGAGAGCCGGTGCCGCAGTCCCATTCGACCGTGAACGTGGCGCTGGTCTACGTCGCACCGCGCAGCGAAGGTGACCACGGACGCATCGAGAACGCTTACGAGCGCCTGTGCCTGCCGCTGTGCGATGTCTTGCGCGAATGGGGTGGTGTGGCGTCGGTCGGGGAGATCGACGGTGCGTTCTGCGATGGGCGCTACAACGTCAATCTCAACGGCCGCAAGCTGGTCGGCACTGCCCAGCGCTGGCGCCAAGGGCTGGGCGGCAAGCGCCCGGTAGTGCTGGTGCATGGCGCGCTGCTGCTGGACAACGAGCGCGAGTCGATGGTGGCGGCGGTCAACCGCTTCAACGACTGCTGTGGGCTGGAGCAACGTTGCCGCGCCGACAGCCATATTGCCTTGCATGAAGTGGTGCCCGCAGCCCCTTGGTTCGAGCGGCTGTCCCAGGCCTACGCCGAGGTGATCGCGGCGCTGCCCAAGGATTAGCGGGTTCCGTAGACCACCATGGTCTTGCCCTTGACCTGCACCAGGCTGCGTTCTTCAAGATCCTTGAGCACCCGGCCGACCATCTCGCGCGAACAGCCGACGATCCGCCCGATCTCCTGACGGGTGATCTTGATCTGCATGCCGTCGGGGTGGGTCATGGCATCCGGCTGCTTGCACAGGTCGAGCAGGCAACGGGCGACGCGGCCGGTGACGTCGAAGAAGGCCAGGTCGCCGACCTTGCGCGTTGTGTTGCGCAGGCGCTGGGCCATCTGGCTGCCAAGGGCGTAGAGAATGTCCGGATCGTGACGGGCCAGCTCGCGGAACTTGTCGTAGCTGATCTCGGCCACTTCGCACTCGGTCTTGGCCCGTACCCAGGCGCTGCGCTGCTGTTCGGGGCCCGCTGGTTCGAACAACCCCAATTCACCGAAGAAGTCACCATTGTTGAGGTAGGCGATGATCATCTCATGACCTTCATCGTCCTCGATCAGGATGGTCACCGATCCCTTGACGATGAACGACAGCGTCTCGGCCCGGTCGCCGGCGCAGATGATGTTGCTCTTGGCGGCATAGCGGCGGCGTTGGCAGTGCACCAGCAGCTTGTCGATATTCTTGATCTTGGCAGGGAGTGCTGAGGCTACCATCACGAAAATCCTGTTCGAGCGACGCAGAGGCATTTTTGTAGGAGGTTACTGACAGCGAGCGCCAGTGATTTGGCGTCAGCTTATCAGACACTTCGGCTTTATCGGCATGAAACCCCAACGTCTTGAGCTTTTCCGACAGCGCTACAAGGTCTAAGCTGACGACCTTTTACGAAATCAGGAGTCCGGATAGATGAAGGCACGCATCCAGTGGGCCGGTGAGGCCATGTTCCTCGGTGAGTCGGGGAGTGGGCATGTCGTGGTCATGGACGGTCCTCCCGAGGCTGGCGGTCGTAACCTGGGCGTACGCCCGATGGAGATGCTGCTGCTCGGCCTGGGTGGCTGCAGCAGTTTCGATGTGGTCAGCATCCTGAAGAAATCCCGACAGGCGGTGGAAAGCTGCGAAGCTTTTCTCGAGGCTGAGCGCGCCAGCGAAGATCCCAAGGTATTCACCAAGATCCACCTGAACTTCGTGGTCAAGGGCCGTGGCCTCAAAGAGGCGCAGGTCAAGCGAGCGGTCGAGCTGTCGGCCGAGAAGTATTGCTCGGCATCGATCATGCTCGATCGTGCGGGTGTGGAGATCACCCATGGGTACGAGATCGTAGAGCTGGGTTGAAGTGGTGGGGCCGCCTGGCGGCCCCGTTTCAGTCGCGCAGGGCCGGTAACGCGTCGAGCAACCATTGCGGCAGCTTTGCCCGCAACGACTGGCTCAGGTGCTCGCGGCGTTTCTGGTAAGCCAACCCAAGGCCGATAACGCCAAGCCCGATCAGGGTGATTACTACCGGGAACAGCAACGACTCGGCGAACACGTCATACGACAGGTAGCCCAGGTACGCCGCCACGCCCATGGCGCCGAATACCATGAACATCGGTCGGCGCAGCAGCACTGCACATCCCATCAGGCCAAGGTTGATCAGACAATAGAGCGCCTTGCCCAGCTCACTGTCGCTGTTCATCGAAGTCAACCCGCCCCAGAATGCCAGAAGCCCTGCCAGATAGCCCCAGTAGGCGTAATCGCGGCGCGTGCGACCATCGGCAGCCAGGAACACGGCCAGCAACAGCAGGCCGAACCACACCGAGACCTTCTGGCGCTGCTCCCAACTGAACACTTCGCCGTAGAACCATTCGCTGAGGTCCATGGACATGAACCACAAGGCCACGGCAATTGGCATCACGATGAAGGGGAAAGGCACCAGGCGCAGCATCGCCACCCCGGCGACGACGGTCGCCGCTTCCATCAGCAGCCAGCCGCCCTGCACGTAGGTGTAGTACTGGTGGTAGTCGAACTGCAGGTCATCCAGCGGCCACCAGCCGAGCAGGCGCTCGATGGCGAAGACTGCCAATGGCACGATGCTTACGGCCACCGCAGCGAGAACGCCAGCAGCAATGACCTGTCCACGGCGCTGGAGTGACAGGGCGAACAGGGTAAGCGCGGCGATATAGAGGAGGGCGGCGGTCAGCAGTGCTGTATCACCAATGCGCATCCAGGCTTCGGTGAGCAACCAGCCCATGGCTGCCATGATCAGCAGCGCGCCGAAGTAGAAAGCGACATGGGCCAGCTGGAACCGGCCCTGTTGTTGCGGTTGCTGACGCAGGAACTCGAGCAGCGCCCGATCCTGTCCTGGCTGGAGAATGCCGGCGCTTACGGCGCTGGCCAGGTCCTTGGCATCGAAGCGCTCGGTCATCGGCTCGTCCTAGATTCGGTAGGTGCTCTTGGTCATCACCTTGGCCAGCAGGCTCATGCCGAAACGCACCGTGGCAGGGAAGCGGTAGCCGCCTGCTTCCAGTGCGGATTCGGCGTGTTGCTCTTCATCGACGCGCATCTGCTCGAGAATGGCGCGGGATTTTTCGTCTTCCTCGGGGATCTGTTCGAGGTGCTCGTCCAGGTGCTTGCAGACCTGATGTTCTGTGGCGGCGACGAAGCCCAGGCTGACCTTGTCGCTGACCAGGCCGGCGAGGGCACCGATGCCGAACGACATGCCATAGAACAACGGGTTGAGCACACTGGGATGACTGCCCAGTTGGCGGATGCGCTGTTCGCACCAGGCCAGGTGGTCGATCTCTTCCTCGGCGGCATGCTCCATGGCCTTGCGTACCTGCGGCAGCTTGGCGGTCAGTGCCTGGCCTTGGTAGAGCGCCTGGGCGCAGACTTCACCGGTATGGTTGATGCGCATCAGGCCGGCGATATGGCGGGTCTGGGACTCGTCCAGCTCGGCGTCAGGCTGGATGATCGCGGGCGAGGGACGGGAAGGTTGGCCGCTGAAGGGCAGCAAGGTGCGCATGGCGGTGTCAGCCTGCAGCAACAAGCGGTCGAGCGGTGAATAGTGACGTTCGGTAGCCATCGGGCACCTCCACTAAAGTGATGCCCGACAGTTTAACTCAATCATGCCGGATGGGCTTGCCTTGGGTCAGCCCGGTGGCCAGTTCATCTGACGCTGGCCGAGCACGTGCATGTGGATGTGATAGACCGTCTGCCCACCCTTGGGGTTGCAATTCATGACCACGCGGAAACCTTCCTCGCAGCCCTGCTCGACGGCCAGGCGCTGGGCGGTGAACAGGATGTGGCCAGCCAGTGCCTTGTCCTCTTCGGTCAGGTCGTTGAGGGTCGGGATGTGCTTTTTCGGGATGACCAGAAAATGTACCGGCGCCGCAGGGGCGATATCCTTGAAGGCCAGGATCTGGTCGTCTTCGTAGATGATATCCGCCGGGATTTCCCGGTTGATGATCTTGAGGAATAGATCGTCCACGTCACTTGCTCCTTGGTGAGGGTCGAAGCGCAGTGTACTCAGCGAAGCGCTGCTCGGACAGAGGTCATTCGGCGCCGATCGGGCAGTAGCGACGATGGATCACGCCCGCCAGCTTGCGGCTCAACCAGCGCGGCAGAAGGCGTGGGGCGAAGGCCAGCCAGCGATTGCGTCGGCCTGGCATGATCAGGGCGTGGTTCTTGTCCAGCGCGCGCACTGTGTAGAGCGCCACTTCTTCGGCACTCAGGCAGCGCGAACTGCCCTCCAGTCGCGGGATGTGTCGTTTTGCCGAGCGGATCGGGCCCGGGCACAACACCGACACCTTGATCCCGGTACGACGCAGTTCTTCGCGCAGGGCTTCCGAGAAACTCAGTACATAGGCCTTGCTGGCGCTGTAGCAGGCCATCCACGGACCTGGCGCGGCGCTGGCCAGTGAGGCTACGTTGAGGATCTGGCCGCCACCGTGCACCGCCATCAGGTTGCCGATCGCGTGGCACAGGCGGGTCAGGGCGAGGATATTGACCTCCAGCAGGTCTTGTTCGTCGGCCCACTCATGGGCCAGGAAGGGCCCGTAGGTGCGCTGGCCGGCACAGTTGACCAGCAGGTCGATGCGCCGCTCGCCCTCTTCCAGCTCAAGTACGAATCCCGACAGGCGCAAAGGCTGGCTGAGGTCGCAGGCGCGCAGCAGAACCTCGACACCGAAGCGCTGGGTCAGCTCGATCGCGATCGGTTCGAGGGTTTCACGATGGCGTGCCACCAGGATCAGGTTGCGCCCGCGCCGCGCCAGGGCCTCCGCCAGGGCCAGGCCCAGGCCGCTGGAAGCTCCGGTGATCATGGCGTAACGGGTCATGCAAGGCTCCTGGGGGCGGAAGAGGGCGCCTAGTGTACAGCTTGGCCGGGGCGGTTGTGGTCTTTTGCAGGGGCTTCAGCGCGCCAGTTCAGCGCTGCGAAGCTGGGCAGCCTGGTATTCGTCACGCAGGCGCTCGATCAGCACTGCCGTATCGGGTAGGTCATGGATACCGCCCGCGCCCTGGCCAGCCGACCACACGGTTTTCCAGGCCTTGGCTTCTTCATCCAGCGGTTTGAGCTTGACCTCGCCCAGGTTGTGCTTGAGCGCGGCCATGTCGTAACCGGCCTGCTCCAGACTCTGGCGCAGAAAGCTGGCCGGTACACCCGACACCGCCGGGGTGTGGACGATATCGGCAGCATGGGCATCGAGGAGCATTTTCTTGTAGGCGTCCTGGGCTTGGCTCTCGCGGGTGGCGATGAAGCGTGTGCCCATGTACGCGAGATCGGCGCCCAGCAGACGTGCCGCGAGAATTTCGTGACCTTGGTTGATGCAACCGGCCAACAGCAGGGTCTTGTCGAAGAATTGGCGGATCTCCGCGACCAGGGCGAACGGGCTCCAGGTCCCGGCATGACCGCCGGCGCCCGCAGCCACGGCGATCAGGCCATCGACGCCGGCCTCGGCGGCTTTCTCGGCGTGACGACGGGTGGTGACATCGTGGAACACCAGGCCGCCATAACCGTGCACTGCGTCCACTACCTCCTTCACCGCGCCCAGGCTGGTGATCACGATGGGAACCTGGTGCTCCACGCACAGGGCGAGATCGGCCTGCAGGCGCGGGTTGCTCGGGTGCACGATGAGGTTGACGGCATAAGGCGCGGGCGCCTGTAACTGCGCGAGCCCTGCCTCGATCTCCTCCAGCCAGGCCTTGAAGCCGGCACTGTCGCGCTGGTTCAACGCCGGAAAACTGCCCACCACACCGTTGGCGCAGCAAGCCAGGACCAGCTGCGGGTTGGAAATCAGGAACATCGGCGCGGCAACCACAGGCAGTCGCAGACGGTGTTCAAGTGTTGCGGGCAGGGACATGGCAAGGCTCCTTTGCTCAGGGGGTATGCTCAGAACGGTTTGACCACCACCAGAATTACGACAGCCAGCAGGATCAATACCGGTACTTCGTTGAACCAGCGGTAGTACACATGGCTGCGGGTGTTCTGCCCGGCGGCGAAGCGTTTGCGCTGTGCGCCGCAGACGTGATGGTAGCCGGTCAGCAGGATCACCAGGGTCAGCTTGGCATGCAGCCAGCCTTGGCTCAGCCAGCCGGGCGTGAGGTAGAGCATCCAGATACCGAACACGTAGGTGGCGATCATCGCCGGGTTCATGATGCCGCGGTACAGCTTGCGCTCCATGGTGACGAAGCGTTCCTGGCTGATGCTGTCCTGGCTCTGGGCGTGATAGACGAACAGGCGCGGCAGGTAGAACAGACCTGCGAACCAGCAGACCACGCTGACGATATGCAGCGCCTTGATCCAGAGATAGAGCATGGGGGAGTTCCTTCAGGTTTTCACGGTGGTCAGATAGTAGTGGTCCGGCGCTGCGAAGGGGTACCCAAGAGTTGTTACAGGCGTCACGTAACCCTATTATCGTGCGCTTTCCAGTGGTCTCGTTGATGAGGGGCAAGCGTTATGATCAAGGTCGGTATCGTCGGCGGCACGGGTTACACCGGTGTCGAACTGTTGCGCCTGCTGGCACAGCACCCACAGGCCGAGGTAGCGGTCATCACATCGCGCTCCGAGGCGGGTGTCGCGGTGGCCGACATGTACCCGAACCTGCGCGGCCACTATGACGGTTTGCAGTTCAGCGTACCGGACAGCAAGACGCTCGGCGCCTGTGACGTGGTGTTCTTCGCCACACCGCATGGCGTTGCCCATGCCCTGGCCGGCGAGTTGCTGGCTGCCGGGACCAAAGTCATCGACCTGTCTGCCGACTTCCGTCTGCAGGACGCTGTCGAGTGGGGCAAGTGGTACGGCCAGCCGCATGGCGCGCCGGAACTGCTCAAGGATGCCGTCTACGGCCTGCCTGAAGTGAACCGCGAGAAGATCCGCCAAGCGCGCCTGATCGCCGTGCCGGGTTGCTACCCGACCGCGACCCAGCTTGGTTTCCTGCCATTGCTCGAAGCGGGTCTGGCCGATCCGTCGCGCCTGATTGCCGACTGCAAGTCGGGTGTCAGTGGCGCCGGCCGTGGTGCTGCAGTGGGCTCGCTGTTCTGCGAGGCCGGCGAAAGCATGAAGGCCTATGCAGTCAAAGGGCACCGCCACCTGCCAGAAATCAGCCAGGGCCTGCGCCTGGCAGCGGGCAAGGATATCGGTCTGACCTTCGTGCCTCACCTGACTCCAATGATTCGCGGTATTCATGCCACCCTCTACGCGAATGTTGTCGACACCTCGGTCGACCTGCAGGCGCTGTTCGAGAAACGCTATGCGAACGAGCCGTTCGTCGACGTGATGCCGGCCGGTAGTCACCCTGAGACCCGCAGCGTGCGTGGCGCCAACGTCTGCCGTATCGCCGTCCATCGCCCGCAGGGTGGTGATCTGGTGGTGGTGCTGTCGGTGATCGACAACTTGGTCAAGGGCGCGTCCGGCCAGGCGGTGCAGAACCTGAACATCCTGTTCGGGCTGGATGAGCGCATGGGCCTGTCCCACGCTGGCCTGCTGCCTTAATCGTCAAGCAGGTGAATAGGCCCGCCTCGTGCGGGCCTTTTCGTTTGTGTCGACCAAAGCCGCACAATTCTTGACCAATTTTCTCGGAGAAGCGGATAATGCGCGTCATCGAGTTTTATGGCGGCTTACGCCGGGAGAACCAACATGAGCGTTGAAACCTTCACCCCCACCGCTTTGGAGTTTACCCAAGGGGCTGCGCACAAGGTGAAGACCCTGGTATCCGAAGAAGGCAATGATCGCCTCAAGCTGCGTGTGTTCGTCACAGGCGGCGGCTGCTCGGGTTTCCAGTACGGCTTCACCTTCGATGAAGACGTGGCCGAGGACGACACCATTGTCGAGCGCGAAGGCGTTTCGCTGGTCGTTGACCCAATGAGCTTCCAGTATCTGGCGGGCGCCGAAGTGGACTACCAGGAAGGCCTGGAAGGCTCTCGCTTCGTGATCAAGAACCCGAACGCCGCTACCACCTGCGGGTGCGGTTCGTCGTTTTCGATCTGAGTCGCGCTTGAACGAAAACGCCGCGCAATTGCGCGGCGTTTTCGTTTCTGTCTTTCAGGCTGGGTAGATCGCGCCCAGTACTCGTAGCCCTCTGGCAGCCGTGACACTTGGGCGGTTAGCCGGGATGCCTTCGAGGCAGCAATGAGCCAGCCATGCGAATGCCATTGCCTCGACCCAGTCCGGATCGATACCTTGGGCGCTGGTGCTGGTCACTTTCGCGGCAGGCAGCAAGGCGGCCAGCCGATTCATCAGGGTGCCATTGCGCGCGCCGCCGCCGCAGACCATCAGGGCCTCGGTATCCTGCTGGGCATTGCGCAAGGCATCGGTGATGCTGCGTGCAGTCAGCTCCAGCAGCGTGGCCTGAACGTCTTCGTCGCGGTAGTGCGGCAACGTTGCCAGGTGGGCATCGAGCCAGGGCAGGTTGAATACCTCGCGCCCGGTGCTCTTGGGGCCGTTGCCGGCAAAGAACGGGTCGCTCAGCAGTGCCGCCAGCAATTGGTCCTGCACCTTGCCACTCGCCGCCCATGCGCCATCGGCGTCGAAGGTCTGGCCGCGCTTGCGCTCGATCCATGCATCCAGCAGCACATTGCCCGGGCCGCAGTCGAAGCCATGTACCGGAGTGTCCTGGGCAATTAGGCTCAGGTTGCTGAAGCCGCCGACGTTGAGTACGGCCAGGCGCTGTCCCAGATGGCCGAACAAGGCTTCGTGGAAGGCCGGGACCAGCGGTGCGCCCTGGCCACCTGCGGCCACATCGCGGCGACGGAAATCACCCACCACGCAGATGCCGGTCAACTCGGCGAGCAAGGCCGGATTACCGATCTGCAAGGTGAAGCCTCGGGCCGGTTCGTGGCGGATGGTCTGGCCGTGGCTGCCGATGGCGCGGATGGCGCTGGGCTCGAGTTTCTGCTCGGTCAGCAATTGCTGTATGCCTTCTGCAGCAAGGCCAGCCCAGCGGTTCTCGGCCAGCGCTGCCCGTGCGATCTCGTCAGGGCCGCTGGCGCAGAGGCTCAGCAGGTCCTGGCGAAGGTCGGAGGGCATGGGCAGGTAGCGGGTGGCGAGCAATCGGGGCTGCTCGCCTTGTTCGATCAGGGCAATGTCCAGGCCGTCAAGGCTGGTGCCGGACATCACCCCCAGGTAGAACGCCATGAATCAGCGCTTGTTGGCGGCGAGCAGCGTGGCCTTTTCCTGATCCATGCGAGCGATCAGGGGTTGGCTTTGCTGCATGAAGCGCTGGCGCTCGGCCTTGGCGATCGGATCGGCCATTGGCACCTTCTGGCTCAGCGGGTCGACATGGACGCCGTTGACCTGGAACTCGTAGTGCAGGTGTGGGCCAGTGGAGAGACCGGTGGTGCCGATATAGCCGATGATCTGGCCCTGCTTGACGTTGCTGCCGGTCTTGATGCCTTTGGCGAAGCCCTGCATGTGGCCATACAGGGTCTTGTAGGTGTTGCCGTGGGCGATGATGACGGTGTTGCCGTAGCCGCCCCGGCGGCCGGCCAGCTCGATGCGGCCATCACCGGCTGCCTTGATTGGCGTGCCGCGAGGCGCTGCATAGTCGACACCCTTGTGGGCGCGAATCTTGTTCAGGATCGGGTGCTTGCGTCCGGCGGAGAAGCGCGAGCTGATGCGGGCGAAGTCTACCGGTGTGCGGATGAACGCCTTGCGCAGGCTGTTGCCGTCAGCGGTGTAGTAGCTGGTATTGCCCTGTTTGTTGGTGTAGCGCACGGCGGTGTAGGTCTTGCCGCGATTGGTGAAACGCGCCGAGAGGATGTTGCCGGTGCCGATCACCTTGCCATCCATGACCTTCTGTTCGTAGACCACGTCGAATTCGTCGCCAGGGCGGATGTCCTGGGCGAAGTCGATGTCGTAGCCCAGCACGCGGGCCATATCCATGGTCAGGCTGTGGGAAAGGCCGGCACGTTGGGCCGAGGCCGAGAGCGAACTCTTGATGACGCCATGGGCGTAGGCGGTTCGCACCAGGGGCTTGGTGATTTCGCGCTCGAACGCGTAACCCTTGTCGGTCTTGTTCAGGCGGATGCTTTCGAGGTTGCTGACCTGGCTGTGCAAGCTGGCCAGTTGGCCGTCCTTGTCCAGCTCGAACTGCAGTACCTGGCCGTGTTTAAGCTGGCTGAACTGCTTGGCTTGCTTGTCGCTGGCCAGCACGTCATGCACGACGTTGGCAGGCAGGCCCACTTTGGCGAACAGCGTGGAGAGGGTGTCGCCACGGGCGACGACGACTTCGCGATGGCCGGGAGCCTTGTCTTGCGCCTTTTCCTGTGCGACGGGTTGCGGTTGCTCGGCGGCCTGTTCTGTAGCGGGTTCATCCCCTTCGATCTGGGCGAAGGGCGAGCCGGTGGATTCGGTGGACTGCACCAGCGGTGCGGCCTTGGATTCGTCCTTGAGTTGCTCGGCCGGGGTTTCGAGCTCGAGGCTGAGGGTGGTCTTCTTCGCTTCTACGTCGCTGGAGGGAAATACCAGCAAGGCCAGGCTGAGCAGGGCGGCGATGCCGCTGGCGGCCAACAGATGGCTTTTCGGATAAAGCGGGGGCGCTTTAGGCGTGTCGTTGGTCATAGATAAGGTGACTTTGAAAAAGTGAATGAAAAAGGTGACTGAATACGCTGAAAAAGATGAATGACATGATGAAGATGAAATAACTGTATAAAATATAACCAAATCCATTTTCGCGCAAGGGCGCGTAGACGCCGCAAGGCGCCTCTCGGGTCACATTCCTTTGCGAAACTTGTATTTGACGGCCGATCTTGTATGGTTGGTCCCCTTTGAATCTGAGCCTTGCGGGTCTGTCTATGAAGTCGGTTGAAGAGCAGCTGGCGCTTATCAAGCGCGGTGCGGAAGAGGTGTTGGTCGAGTCGGAACTGGTGGAGAAGCTCAAGCGCGGCCAGCCGCTGCGTATCAAGGCTGGCTTCGACCCAACGGCTCCTGATCTGCATCTGGGCCATACCGTACTGATCAACAAGCTGCGGCAGTTCCAGGAGCTGGGGCACCAGGTGATCTTCCTGATCGGTGACTTCACCGGCATGATCGGTGACCCGAGCGGCAAAAGTGCCACGCGCCCGCCGCTGACCCGTGAGCAGGTTCTGGACAACGCCGAAACCTATAAACAGCAAGTGTTCAAGATTCTCGACCCGGCCAAGACCGAGGTGGCGTTCAACTCCACCTGGATGGATACGCTGACCCCGGCCGACTTCATTCGCCTGGCGTCCCAGTACACCGTCGCGCGCATGCTCGAACGTGACGACTTCGACAAGCGCTACACCAGCCAGCAGCCGATCGCCATCCATGAGTTCCTCTATCCGCTGGTGCAGGGTTACGACTCGGTTGCGCTCAAGGCTGATGTCGAACTGGGTGGTACCGACCAGAAGTTCAACCTGCTGATGGGGCGTGAGCTGCAGCGCGCCTATGGTCAGGAAGCTCAGAACATCGTGACCATGCCGTTGCTGGAAGGGCTCGATGGCGTGAAGAAGATGTCCAAGTCGCTGGGCAATTATGTGGGTATCCAGGAAGCGCCTGGGGTGATGTACAGCAAGTTGGTGTCGATTCCGGATACGCTGATGTGGCGTTACTTCGAGCTGCTGAGCTTCCGCTCGATGGAGGAAATCGATCAGTTTCGTGCGGATGTCGAGAAGGGCGCGAACCCTCGTGACATCAAGATCAAGCTGGCCGAAGAGATCGTGGCGCGTTTCCATGGTGAAGAGGCTGCGGCGAACGCTCACCGCGCTGCCGGCAACCGCATGAAGGATGGCGAGCTGCCGGAAGATCTTCCGGAGATCGAAGTGGTTGCGGCTGAGGCCCTGCCGATCGCGGCGGTGCTCAATCGTGCGGGCCTGGTGAAGAACTCGGCACAGGCACGTGATCTGCTAGGCAGTGGTGCGGTCAAGGTTGATGGTGCAGTCATCGACAAGGACTTCATGTTCGCGCTGGGTGCTACCCATGTGTGCCAGGCGGGCAAGAAGTCGTTTGGACGGGTTACGCTGAAGGCTGAGTGATCGCCTGATGGTGCAGCTATATATAAGCGGGGAGGCCGACAGGCCTCCCCGCTGTGTTCTCAGCGATCTGAAAGATTCTTGAAATAAAAGGTTGACGCCCTCTCATATCCCCTTATAATGCGCCCCACTTCCGCAGCAAACGGAGCGCAAAAATTCTTGTTAATCAATGAGTTAAGCGATTTCGGCAAGGCGTGAAGGGCTTCGGTCACCTGATCGGCAGCGGTGAAAAAGGCAGTTGACAGCATCTTCGAGTGCTGTATGATTCGCCTCCCGCTACGAGAGATCGCAGCGAGTCAAGTGTTTGAAGCTAAACGAGTTTCTCGG
>Ga0308171_1000290_pt1 | contig 129997 bp, 117 predicted proteins | sample PhyGR1_FD_202135 | JGI IMG/M metagenome (GOLD analysis project Ga0308171, IMG submission 202135) | Phyllosphere microbial communities from UC Gill Tract Community Farm, Albany, California, United States - DLSLSG.R1 | ecosystem: Host-associated > Plants > Phyllosphere > Unclassified | place... | reverse complement strand
TCGCGCGCCATGACCACGTCCATGGCGGAGTTGATCGCCTGGATCATGTTCATGCGGGTGGTTTCGCCCGTTTCGGGGGCGGTTTCGGTGACTTCGTTCACAGGACAGAACCCTTACCAGCACCGTTTCCCGGCGAAGGCCGGGGTCCAGTTGCGGTGTCATCGCGGCGGCGCGGCGCGGTTGGCCACCACAGCCTGCGTGGCGACTGGATCCCGGCCTTCGCCGGGATGACGACGCTGCTTCGCATCGCCGTCATTTGCGCGCCCATGGCCGTCCGCTCGCTTCTTCCTCGTCGAGCATCTGCTGGCGCTGCTCGCGTAAGTGCCAGGGCATCTCCTCGAACACGCCGTCGAACATGCTGTCGAGCGGCTGGTGCAGGCCATGGCCCAATATGCCGTTCGCCTCGGCCGCCTTTTGCGCGGCGCGGACCTGTTCGGCGACTTCGCGGTCCTGGGTCGCGTGACGCTCCTCGTCCCACTCGCCAAGCGCGATCAGATGGTCCTTCAACCGCCGGATCGGATCGCCCAGCGGCCAGGCGGTCGGCTCGCCTGCCGAACGGTACTGGGTGGGATCGTCCGAGGTCGAATGACCCTCGGTGCGATAGGTGAAATGCTCGATCAGCGTCGCACCCTGGTTGGTTCGCGCCCGCTCGGCTGCCCATTGCGTCGCAGCATAGACCGCCAGCGCGTCATTGCCGTCGACCCGCAGGCCCGCAATGCCATAGCCGATCGCGCGCGCGGCAAAGGTCGTCGCCTCCGCGCCCGCGAAACCGGAGAAGCTGGAGATCGCCCATTGGTTGTTGACGACGTTCATGACGACCGGTGCGCGATAGACGGCGGCAAAGGTGCAGGCCGAGTGGAAGTCGCCCTCCGCCGTCGAACCCTCGCCACACCACACCGCGGCAATGCGCGTATCGCCCTTGGCGGCCGAGGCCATCGCCCAGCCCACCGCCTGCGGGTACTGCGTCGTCAGATTGCCCGAGATCGAGAAGAACCCGGCTTCCTTGGCGGAATACATGATGGGCAACTGCTTGCCGCCCAGCCGATCCGCGCTGTTGGAATAGATCTGGTTCATCATGTCGACCAGCGACCAGTCGCGCGCGATCAACAGCCCCTGCTGGCGGTATGAGGGGAAACACATATCCTCATAATCCAGCGCATGGGCGGCGGCGACGGCGACCGCCTCCTCGCCCAGCGCCTTCATGTAGAAGCTGGTCTTGCCCTGGCGCTGGGCGCGGAACATGCGTTCGTCAAAGGCACGGAGCAACACCATGTGGTGCAGCATCCGGCGCAGGCCGTCGGGTGAGAGCTTGGGGTCCCAGGGGCCGACGGCGCGGCCTTCGTCATCCAGCACGCGGATCAGCGTGTAGCTGAGGTCATGAAAGCTGTTGGCAGGCGCGGCGGTGTCCGGGCGGCGCTGCGCACCGGCGGGCGGAACCTCGACACCGGCAAAGTCGACCGCATCGCCCGGCCGGAATTTCGGCTCGGGGACGTGCAACTGCAACGGGGCCAGGTTGGCGCGCGAAATGCCTTCTGGCGGCACGGCCATGCTCTCTCCTCAACGCTTCGCCCGATTCCGCTCGGGTCGTTGCTATCTTTCAACCGGATGACATTTTATTTCAAGCGGCTTTTCGGGGTACTGGTCGGGCGAACGCGTCAGGTGGTGGGATTTTTCGCCAATTTCCTCCCCTTGCAAGGGAGGGATTTGCGGTCAGTTCCCCGCGATCGCCATCTCGAACGGCACCACCGGATGCGGGGCCTCGTCATAGAAATTCACCACCGGCGCGTCGGCCCAGGCATAGCGCACGCGGACATCACCCGGTCGGGCATCGGCCAGCCGAACCTCCGCCCCGTTCACCGTCGCATTGGCATAACGGCAGGCCGAGCCATTACACAGCTCGAACCCGATCGGCGCGGCGGTACTCCACGCATGAAGCGCCCCCTGCACGCCGGTAAAGCGCAGCACGACCGCACCCCCCGCGCGAGTGGCCGAGGCGATCATCGGACCCGACGCATTGGCGCGGTCGTCCGCCTCCAGATGCTGTTGCGCGAACACCAGCCGCTTGGCGAGTTCGTTCTTGTCGGCCGGGTGGATATCGTTGCGCACCCCGATATCGACCGTCGTCGCCAGCGCAGCGTGCGGATCGCGCAGCACCGCCAGTCGCTGCGTCTCGCGCAAGGCCGCCCAGCCGCTGTCGCCGATCTGCACCGGCGGCGCCCCGAAATTGGCGAGCTGCACGACCAGGAAGGGCAGGTCGGGATTCTGGAACTGCCGCCGCCAACCGGTCATCAGCGACGCGAGACGGTCGCCATAATCGGCACGGCCGACATCCGATTCACCCTGATACCAGGCCACGCCCTTCAGCCCAATCGGCCCCAGCGGCGCGATCATGCCGTTATACAGCGTCCCCAGCCCGGCATGGCTCTCCCACGGGCTGCGCGGATAACTCTGGTCGTTCGCCTTGTAGACCGAATAGCGCCAGCCGGTGCCGAGCGGGATCGGCGCGCCACCCGCAGGGGTAAACTGGATCCGATCGGCCGGACCAAACATCCCGCCCGGACCATAAGTGTCGCCCAGCCCGACGACGATCTTGTTGCGCCCCTTCCTCAAGGCCGAGCGCGGCACGGTGTAGCGCCGCCAATCCCCCCAGCCAAAGGTCGCGCCGACCGGCACGCCATTGACCCAGACGGTATCCAACTCGTCGATCCCCGCCAGCTCGATCACCCCGTCGCCGCTCGGCGCATTGGCCAGGTCGAAGCCCTGCCGGAACCAGACAAGACCGTTATAGTCGGCGAGCGCGGGCACGCCCCATTCCTCCCAGGGCCCGAATTTGGGCACCGGGGTCCAGCTCAGCCGGTCGGGGGCGTTCCACGGCTCCTGTCCGCGCTTGGTCCCGTTCGCCTTGCGCCACCAGTCACCCCAGCGATCGCCGAACGCGCGCAGACCCGCCGCATGGTCGCGGGCATACAGCGCCAGCAGGTCGGCATCGGCGCTGAGCCCCGGCAGCTTGCGCGCATCGGTCGCGGCGATCCACGGCAGGATCTTGGTCCCGCCCCAGCTCGAATCGATCGCGCCCATCGGCACGTTCGATTTCGCAGCGAGGTCCTTGACCATCAGGTAACAGGCGGCGGAGAAATTGGCGACGCTGGCGGGCGAAGCCGCGGCCCAGACCGGGCGCTTCTCCAGCGGCTCGTCGGCGGACAGGCCGACATGATGCGCCACGTCGAGCAGGCGGATGCGGTCATCGGCGGCACCAGCGACCAGCCCCTCGCCGTTCAGCGCCTGCTTGGTCGGATATTCCATGTTCGACTGGCCCGAACACAGCCAGACATCGCCGACCAGCAGGTCGTCCATCGTGTCGGCCGCACCGTCCTTGCCCGTCGCGGTCAGGGTCAGCGGGGTCGCGCTCGCCGCCATGGCGGGCAGGGTCGCGCGCCAGCGGCCCTTCGCATCGGCGGTGGCGGTGGCTGTGGTCCGGCCCAGCATCACGGTGACGCCCTCGCCCGCATCGGCCGCACCCTCGACGATGATCGGGCGGTCGCGTTGCAGGACGGCATGGGCGCTCATCGGAGTCAGGATGCGCGGCCGCGCCGCCGCCATCGCGGGCCAGGCCGCAGCCGTGCCCAGCAGCAACGCCAAACCCACACGCCGTGCCGTACCGGACCGTGAACGCCCCATCCGCATATTATCCCTCTCCTGGGCCCGGCGAATACGCGATTCCGCGCCGCCATGGGCTGTCGCGGGGATCATAGGAGCGACCAAATGATAACGCTATCGGGAAACGCGGCTCATCTTTCCTCCCCTTGCAGGGGAACTGTTTACAAGTACCGCTTTTTGAATTCTTCCTCGTTGCCGTGATTTGGAACAAGGAGGCTTGGCTGCGTTGTCCGAAGTGCGAGGGGACGGACCTGGTCAAGCGAGGCTGGAAGTCGGGTCATCAGCGCTATCTGTGCCGGACGTGCGGTCGGTACTGCACCGATAGCCAGCCCAAATTCGGTGCCGAGACCAAGGCCATGGCGATCGAGATGTCCATGAACAGCATGGGCATCCGGGCGATCGGCCGTGTGCCGGGTGCGTCACCGGCCGCGGTCCTGAAGTGGATCCGCAAAGATCATGCACTGCTGCAGCAGAAACTGGCGCATGCCGCTCCGGTCGACGCCGGGGAGGCCGACGTCATCGAGATGGACGAGATCTACGCCTGCGTCCAAAAAACGGCAGCGCGCGGTAATCTGGACGGCGTACAGCCGCCGGCATCGGCGTGTCGTCGCATACCATGTGGGCAATAACGGCGTCACAAGCGCGACCGCCATCGACGCCTTGGCCAAGGCTGCCGTCGGCTAGATCGGCGCACCCGAACCTCACCAGCAGACCAAGGCGCAGACGCATCTGATCGAATCGTCCAACGCCTCGTTCCGCGACACGCTCGCCCGCTTCAATCGCCGAACCAAGCGCACCTCCAAAACCCAACAGATGCTCGAGGTCACCCTCGACATATTCCCCGCAAGAAAACGACTGCAAAGTCCAAGGTGAACAGCCCCCCCTGCAAGGGGAGGAAGAGGTCAGGCTTTTGCCTCTGCCGAACAAGATATCATGGTGGGAGAAACCAACAAGTTTCCACCCGCCCAACGCCTCTGCGTCCTCCGCGCCTCCGCGCGAACCGCAATCACCCCACCGCCGCCGGAAGCCTGAGCCGCACCAGCAACCCGCCCAGATCCTCGCTCTCCTCCAGCGAGACGGTGCCCCCGTAAATCTCCGCCACGTCGCGCACGATCGCCAGACCCAGCCCCGTGCCCGGCTTGCCCGTATCCAGCCGGACGCCGCGGTCGAAGATGCGGACGCGTTCATTCTCCGGGATGCCGGTGCCGTCATCCTCGACCAGGATTTCCACGAAGCCCGCCTGCGCGCCGACCGTCACGAAGACGCTGCCGCCGCCATACTTGGCCGCGTTCTCGACCAGGTTGCCGAGCATCTCGTCCAGGTCCTGGCGCTCGACATGGACGACCAGGTCCTTGGGGCCGTCAATGTCGATGCGGACATGGCGATAGAGGCGACCGACCGCGCGCTCGACCGATTGCAGGCTGGGCCAGACCTCGGCGCGGCTGTGCGCCGAGCCGCGCCGCCCGACCGCCCGCGCGCGCGCCAGATGGTGATCGACCTGGCGGCGCATCGTGCGCGCCTCGCGGATGACCGTCTCGGCCAAATCCTCGGATTGGGCGGTGGCCGCGTTCATGATGACGGTCAGCGGCGTCTTGAGCGCATGGGCGAGGTTGCCCGCATGACGGCGCGCCTCCTCGGCCTGTTTCTCGTTATGCTCGATGAGCGCGTTCAACTCCTCGACCATCGGCGCGACCTCGTTGGGCATCGCGTCGGACACGCGGTCGGCTTTCCCGGCGCGCATCGCCGCGATCTCCTCGCGCACGCGGCGCAAGGGATAAAGGCCGTAAAAGGTCTGCATCGCCGCCATCAGCAACAGGCCGACGCCGAGCAGCGCGAAGCTGCGCACCAAGGTCCGGCGCAGCGCCCCGATCTGCGCGTCGAGCCCCGTCGTGCGCTGCGCCACCTGGAACCGCCAGCGCACGTCGGAGCCGGGCAGCTTTACGTCGCGCTCGACGATGCGCAGCTTTTCGTCGGGAAACTGGTTGCTGTTATAGACCCGGATCGCGTCGCCCTTGTGCGGCGACCCATATGCCAGCCGCCGATCCCAGAGCGAGCGCGAGGGATAGGGCTCCAGCCCCGGCGCCGACACCTGCCAGTAGATGCCCGACCCTGGCTCCAGAAAGGCCTGGTCGGCGGGTTCGCGGCTGAACCAGACCTCGCCCTGCACGATCTCGGCCGAGACCAGCAGCGACTGGAGCACATAGGACTGGCGATCGTCGAAATTCTGCGTGACGGCGGACACCAGCACCCGGTCGAGCGCAAAGCCGCCGCCCGCCAGCAGGACCATGATCCACCCTGCGGCGATCAGGATCATGCGGCGCGACAGCGACCCCGTACGCAGGGTCGGGCGCATGATGGGTCCGTCCTTCACCGGGATTGGCCGATCAGGCCGCCCCGCCCCCAGATGCGCCCGTCGGGGCACCCGCCGCCGGATCGTCCAGGCTGTAGCCCAGGCCGCGAATGGTGGTGATGACGTCCTGGCCCAGCTTCTTGCGGATGCGCGTCACGAACACCTCGATCGTGTTCGAATCGCGGTCGAAATCCTGGTCGTAGATATGCTCGATCAGTTCGGTGCGGCTGACCACCTTGCCCTTGTGATGGAGCAGGTAGGACAGCAGCTTATATTCCTGCGCGGTCAGCTTCACCGGCTCACCGGCGCGCGTGACCTTGCCCGAACGGGTGTCGAGGCGGACGTCGCCGGCGGTCAGCTCGGACGAGGCGTTGCCGCTGGCGCGCCGGATCAGTGCGCGGAGCCGGGCGATTAGTTCCTCGGTCTGGAACGGCTTGGCGACATAGTCGTCGGCGCCCGCGTCGAGCCCGGCGACCTTGTCCGACCAGCTGTCGCGCGCGGTCAGGACGAGGACGGGGGTCGTCTTGCCCTCCTTGCGCCAGCGGTCGAGCACGGTCAGCCCGTCGACTTCGGGCAGGCCCAGGTCGAGCACGATCGCGTCATAGCTTTCGGTCGAGCCCAGAAAATGACCTTCCTCGCCATCGGTGGCCAGGTCGATGGCATAGCCTGCGCCCTCCAGCGTATTCTTCAATTGCTGGCCGAGATTGGGCTCGTCCTCGACGATCAGAACGCGCATCGCAAAACTCCCTATGAACCTATGGGTTTGCCGGACGACGCGGCCATCAGCCGTCGGTCCGACCGATGACCTTGCCCGTGCGGCCGTCCACTTCCACCCAGATGACCGTGCCATTGCGCAGGAATTTGAGCGTGTAAACCGCCGCGCCCGCATCATAGTCGAAGCCGATATATTGCGAATCGCGCATGGTGGGCACCACCCGTGCCTCGATCTCGCGCAGCGACAGATTGCCTTCCTTGCGCTGCTGATAGGCGCGGATCTGGTCGCCGCGACGCTGATCGCCACCCAGGCCCGAGGGCGGTGCGATCATCGCGGGCGAGCCCATCGGTGCGGCGAGCAGAGCCAGAAGGACGGTCATCGGCATGAAACTGGCATAGCGGGCAACCGTTGAACAGCCTCTGAATGGATCATGCAGCCGCGCGACAGCGCATGGAGCGCTTGCCGGGTTCCTCATCCGCCCCTAACTGCCACGTCATCATGGCAGCACCCGTTCTTTCCTACGAAGACCTGGGCCTTGTACAAGGCTCGGGCTGGCTCTTCCGGCATCTCGACATCCATATCGGTCCGCGCGACCGGCTGGCATTGATCGGTCGCAACGGCGCGGGCAAGTCGACGCTGCTGAAACTGATCGCCGGAATCGTCGATTCGGACGAGGGGCGGCGGATGATCGTGCCGGGCACGCACGTCGTCTATCTGGAGCAGGACCCGGACCTGACCGGCTGCGCCACACTGATGGACTATGTGCTGTCGGGTGACGGCGCGCCGGAGAGCTACGAGGCCGAGGCGATCGCCGGACAGCTGGGCATCGACCTGACCCGCGACGCCTCGACCGCCAGCGGCGGCGAAAAGCGCCGCGCCGCGATCGTCCGCGCGCTGGCGATGAACCCCGACGTGCTGCTGCTCGACGAGCCCACCAACCATCTCGACCTCGCCGCCATCGAATGGCTGGAGGACTGGCTGAAGCAGCGGTTCACCGGCGCGTTCGTGGTCATCAGCCATGACCGGACCTTCCTGACCCGGCTGACCAAGTCGACCTTGTGGCTCGATCGCGGCCAGATGCGGCGCAACGAGGTCGGCTTCGGCGGCTTCGACGCCTGGACCGAACAGGTCTATGCCGAGGAACAGCGCGCCGCCGAAAAGCTGGACGCCAAGCTCAAGATCGAGGAGCATTGGCTCCACCGCGGCGTCACCGCGCGGCGCAAGCGCAACCAGGGCCGGCTGGAAAAGCTGCACCAGATGCGCGCCACCCGCGCCGCGATGATCGGGCCGCAAGGTGCCGCCAAGCTGGGCATCGCGTCGGACGATGTGAAGACCAAGGAGGTCATCAAGGCCGAGCATGTCACCAAGCGATACGGCGATCGCACGATCATCAAGGATCTGAGCCTGAAGGTCACGCGCGGCGACCGGATCGGCATCGTCGGCGCGAACGGGGCGGGCAAGACGACGCTGCTCCGCCTGCTGACCGGCGAGATCCAGCCCGACGAGGGCAGCGTGTTCCTGGCCAAGACGCTGGACGGCGTGATCATCGACCAGCAGCGCAAGCTGATGGCCCCCGAAAAGCGGGTGCGCGAGGTGCTGGCGGACGGCGGCGACTGGATCGACGTGCGGGGGGTGCGCAAGCATATCCATGGCTATCTGAAGGAGTTCCTGTTCGACCCCTCGCTGGCCGAGGCGAAGATCGGGACGCTGTCGGGTGGCGAGCGTTCGCGGCTGTTGCTGGCTCGCGAGTTTGCCCGCGAATCGAACCTGCTGGTGCTCGACGAGCCGACCAACGATCTCGACCTGGAGACGCTGGACCTGTTGCAGGAGGTGATCGGCGATTACGAAGGCACCGTCCTGATCGTCAGCCACGATCGCGACTTCCTGGATCGCACGGTGACGGTCACGCTGGGGCTCGACGGGTCGGGCACGGTCGACGTGGTGGCGGGCGGCTATGCCGACTGGGTCGCCAAGCGCAAAGCCGCGCCCGAGGCGAAGAAGGCCGCCGCCAAGGCCGCCCCCTCCCCCGCCGCGCCGGTGCAGGCGAAAACCAAGCTCAGCTACAAGGACCAGCGCGATTACGAACTGCTGCCCAAGCGCATCGAGGAGCTGGAAGCGGGCATCGCGCGCGACGAGGCCAAGCTGGCCGACCCCGATCTTTACGGCAAGGATCCCGCGCAGTTCGACCGGCTGATGAAGGCGATCGAAAAGGCGCGTGAGGACAAGGACGAGGCCGAGATGCGCTGGCTGGAACTGGCCGAACAGGTCGAGGCGCTTGCGGGGTGATGGGGGGCCGGATGATGGGCGGCCGGATGACCCCGGCCGCGCGCGTCACCGGGTGATGCGCGCGGTCGCCACGGCGGTCTGGAACAAGGCGGCCATCGCCGCCGCGATATCCTGATCGGTCGACACCTTGGTATAAAGGCCGGGCGACGCACAAGCCTGAAGCGCGGGCCCGACCTTGTAGAGATAGGGCGCGACATTGTCCTGGGACCAGGAGTCGCCAGTCAGCGCATCGGGCAGATATTCGGTGTAAAGCACCGCGATCCGGATGCCCCGCGACTTGATCATATCGCATTTCGCGCCGTCGACCGGAATCTCGGGCACTCCGCTCGTGCGATATTCATCGCGCATCCCATCGGTGACGAGGAACATGACCCCCTGCGCCGCGGCGGTGCCGATGCCGGTGCCGGGCGCGGTGATCAACCGGCTGTTGATCTGGTCCATTGCATCGCTGGTGCCGGTATCCGTATCCCGGAAACCGACTTCGGTCGACTGGCATGCCGATGTCGGGCAACCATTGCTGTAGAACAGCGACGGCTTCAAATCCTTCGACTTGGTTGCCGCGTCGGTCATATTGTGCGTTTTCGCCTGCAGAATGGAAAAGCCACCTTTCCCGCGAAAGGTCGCGATCGCGATCTGATATTGCGCGCCGTTCTTGCTGGACGTGCCGGTCGCCGTGTCCGCCAGCTTCGAAACCGCGGCCCCCTCCTCATCGATGCGCAGTTTCAAGCCATAGGATTTGGCCACGCCATAGAGATCGGTGACGTTGCCGTTCGCATCGCGGCCGGTCAGGTCATTGGTCGAATGACAGGCGAATTGGCATTTCTTCGAATTGCTCGCCGCTACCTTGGCCAACCCTGCACTGGTCGTCGGCAATGCCATCGAACTCGAAACGTCGAGCAGCATGTAGAAATCGATGTTGGGCGCGGTCGCGTTGGTCGTCTGTGACTGACCCGCGATGGTGAGGGTCTTGACGCCCAGGATAGTGGCGAAGACGTTGTTCGACACGCCGGTATAGCTGACCACGGCATTGCGCCGCCCCGTATTGTCGGTCGGCGCGGTGATCGCCACGTTCGTGACGGTGATGTCGCCCGCATTGATGAGGCTAGTGGTCTGGGCGTTGAAGACACGCAGAGCATAGGCCACCGCTGCGTCGTCTGCCATTCCCAATGCGGTCTTGCTGACGGCGGACAGCGCGGCGGAGTCGGCGATCGCGTTCAGCTTCGTCCGCGCCTTCATCGCGCGGGCGTAATCGATCCCCATACCGATGGAGAAGACCAGCACCGGCAGGACCAGGGCGAACATCATCATCACCGCGCCCCGGCGATGCCGAAGCGCGCCGGACGCGGCGCGAAGGAAGGACAGGTTCATGTGGGTCAGCAATCCGAACAGGCGATCTGGTCCGTGTTGCGCGGAACCATCCACAATATGTCACTGAGCGTCATCGCGCCAATACCGCCGAAGGTAGTGAGTGGCTGATAGGGATAGCTGACCTGCGCGACGAGGAACGTCGTACCGGGCGTGGCCATCGCCGCAGGAACCGTCGCGCGGACGCCGCGGGGATAGGACCCCGTATTTTGCCCTCGGCTCCAGATAATCCAAGTGCGGCCATATTTATCGGTCGACAATTCGGTTACCCGGATTTGGGCGTTGCTGCCGTTGAAAGGCTGCATGACCTGGGTCGCGGCGAGTAGATTAGCCTGGATTTCAGCGGCAGTGGTCGTGCCGGTGGTATTCTGCGCTATCAGGTCGACGGCGGCGCGGGTGGTGATCGTCACCTTGCGCTTGCACGACATGGCATCCTGCAACTGCACGCCGCCCAGATACAGGAGCAGCATCACCGGCAGGATCAGCGCGAACTCCACCATCGCCACGCCGCGCCGGTCGCGCAAGCTCACCCACCCGGCCCGGGCGCCCCTCTTCACCGTGGCGCGCATCAGCTATAGGCCTCCGACTTGGAGACCGAGGTCGCCATCAGCACCGACTGGCCGTTGCCCGCCCCCGACAGGTCGGCAGAGGGTGCGATCCGCATCGGCCAGAGATAGATGAAGCGGATCATCACCAGCGACCCCTGCGACCCCAGGTCATAGGAAAAGGCGTTGGTCGGCTTCCCATTTTGGTCAAAGGTCAGCGCCGGGCCAGTGCCGCCCAGCGCCGTGCCGGACCCTGCGCTGCGCACATCGACATAGAGCCGCGCGCACGACATGAAGCCGGGCAGTCCCTTGCAAGCCGTCTGGCGGAACCGCTCTGCCAGTTGGGCGGGGGTCATGCCCTGGCCGCGCGACTGGATATCGGCGAACTGCGCCTGACCGGTCACCACGCTGCGCGCCGACGCCTCGACCGCACTTTCCAGCGCTTCCTGCGCGAAATAGGCGAGGCTGGTCTGGAGGATCGCCAGGATCAGCGCGATGAAGGGTGTCGCGACCAGTGCGAACTCGACGATCGTCGCCCCCCGCCGATCCGACAGGATCGAACGCGTCGTGCCCGAACGGCGGCGCGGTGATAGACGAGTCGGCATAGGCGGGAAGCATCTCTGTTTCCGCCCATAATGGTCACAAGTCGTTAAACTTCCGCAAAGAAATGCGCCTGCGTAACGAAAACCGACCGATCCGGCCGTCCCCCGTCAGCGCGCCTCCCCTCAGCGCAGGGCGCGGGCGTACAGCGCCAGGGTCCAGCCCATCGCCAGCAGGAACAGCGCCGGGTCGTAGCGCGGCCCCTCGTCACGCAGAAAGGCGTGCTGGCCGGCGACCTCATGCCATTCATAGGACGCGCCCACCTCTTCCAGCCGCGCCCGAATCGCCTCGCGTCCGGCATAGGGGACATGCGGGTCCTGCCGCCCCCAGACGAACATCGCCTCGGCCTTCAGTTCGTCCATCCGCGCCAGGCTGTCGTCATGGCGCCCCTCGCCCAGCGTGCCCGAATGGATATCGGTCGCATAGAAGCACGCCGCCGCCGCCACGCGCGGGTCGAGCGCGGCGCGATAGGCCAGATGCCCGCCCAGGCACACACCGAACGTTCCCAGCCGTCCGTTGCACGCCGGGTGCGCGGCCAGCGCAGTGAGCGCCGCCGTCGCATCGGCATCATAGGCGGCGACCGGCTTGACGAATTTCAGGTCGTTGCCCCGGTCGGTGCCGGGCTTGTCATAGGCGAGCACCGTGCCTGCGGGCTCATATTCATGATAGACCTCCGGCACCGCGACGACATAACCCTGCCCCGCCAGCATCGCCGCCAGCCGCCGGATGGGCGCGGTCACTTGATAGATTTCGGAGAACAGGAGGATGCCGGGGAAGCGCCCGTCGATCGCGGGACGGAACAGGTGCATCCGCATCGTGCCGCCGCCGGGCACCTCGACATCCTGGGTCTCGTCGCTGAATATGATCATGAGCATGTCCTTCGCATCCCCATCCGGCCGGGGCAATCGGGTTGCGCCCGCGACGCCCGCCGCTATCGTCGCGGCATGACGGGGAGCGGGATGCGACTGGCGCTGCTGAGCGCGGTCTGGGTGGTGGGACTGATCGCCTCCGGGGTACAGCCGTTCGACCGGGCGACCTGGTGGATGGAGGTCGCGCCGGTGCTGGTGGCGCTGCCTTTGCTGTGGGGCTTGCGGCACCGCTTTCCGCTGACCGGTTTGGCATTGGGGCTGATCGGGATCCACGGCCTGATCCTGATGCTCGGCGGCGCGTACAGCTATGCGCGGGTGCCCGTCGGAGACTGGGTGCGGGACTGGCTGCATCTGGCGCGCAATCCCTATGACCGGCTGGGCCATGTCGCGCAGGGCTTCGTGCCCGCCATCGTTTTTCGCGAATGGCTGGTCCGGCGGGGTGGCCTGGGGCGCGGCGGGTTGCTGACCTTTCTGGTCATCGCCTGCTGCCTGGCGGTCAGCGCCGCCTATGAATTGATCGAGTTCGGCGCGGCGATGGCGCTGGGCCAGGGCGCGGACGAGTTTCTGGGGACCCAGGGCGATCCCTGGGACACGCAATGGGACATGCTGATGTGCCTGATCGGCGCGGTCACGGCGGTGGTGACGCTGTCGCGGGCGCATGATCGGCAGATGGCGGGGATGGCGGCGCGGTAATTTGTTCGCGCGGAGGCGTCTGGATGTGCCGCACCGTACTCCATCCTCTCGATCGGAAGACAAAGCCGGTCGATTGTGGAGGAAAGCAGCCTGCGGCTGGGCGAGACACCTCTGCGCCTCTGCCCGAATAAAAAAGATGAAGGGGAGGCCGGTCGGTGGTAAAAGCCTGACGGACATCAGGAGTTCTCGACATGGTCCAGCGGCACCGCTGACGCGGCACAGGTTTTACGAGGCGGCACATACCGCCCCCTGCCCCATCATTTCGAGAGTTTTATGCCACGCTTGCCAAACAAGACGTGCGTCGTCACCGGCGCCGCGCGCGGGATCGGCCACGCCATCGCCCGCCGCTTTCACGCGGAAGGCGCGACCGTCATCCTGACCGACCGCGACGCCGACAGCGGCCGGACCGCCGCCGATGCGATCGGCTGTCGCTTCGAACCACTCGATGTCGCCGAGGAAGCCGACTGGGCGCGCCTTGCCCGGATCGTCCCCACAGCCGATGTCGTCGTCAACAATGCCGGGATCACCGGGTTCGAGGACGGCTACGTCGCCCATGACCCCGAACACGCGTCGTTGGAGGATTGGCGCGCGGTGCACCGGGTCAATCTGGACGGCACATTCCTCGGCTGTCGCTATGCCATCGGCGCGATGAAGGCGGCGGGGGTGGGTTCGATCATCAACATCTCGTCACGCTCGGGACTGGTCGGCATTCCGGGGGCGGCGGCCTATGCCTCGTCCAAGGCGGCGATCCGCAACCACAGCAAGACCGTCGCGCTCTATTGCGCGCAGGCCGGGTGGACGATCCGCTGCAACTCCATCCACCCCGCCGCCATCCTGACCCCGATCTGGGAGCCGATGCTGGGCGACGGGCCCGACCGTGCGGAAAAGATGGCCGCGCTGGTCGCCGATACGCCGCTCAAACGCTTCGGCGAGCCGGACGAGGTCGCGGCGATCGCGGTCATGCTGGCCTCCGACGAGGCGACCTACATCACCGGCGCGGAGTTCAGCATCGACGGCGGGCTGTTGGCCGGATCGGCGGCGAGCCCCGGCTAAACCTATGGCGTCGGGCGGTTTCGGCCGATAGGCTGAGCCCCATGAATCGCAACCTCACCGAAGACCGCCCGACCTTCGTCACCCATCTCGAATGCTCGCTCACCGGCGAGCGGTACGAGGCGGACAAACTGCACGGCCTGTCGCGCGCGGGCCGCCCGCTGCTGGTCCGCTACGACCTGGCGGCACTTGGCCAGGCGGTATCGCGCGAGACGATCGCCGCACGGGAGACCGACCTGTGGCGCTGGCGTGAGTTGCTGCCGGTGCGGCGGACCGACAGCATCGTGTCGCTGGGCGAGATCGAGACGCCGCTGATCCCCATCCCGCGCTCGGGCGGCGGATCGGTGCTGGTCAAGGACGAAGGGCGGCTGCCGACCGGCTCGTTCAAGGCGCGGGGGCTGGTCATGGCCGTCGCCATGGCGCGCGAGCTGGGCGTGACGCGGATCGCGATGCCGACCAACGGCAATGCGGGCGCGGCGCTGGCCGCCTATGCCGCGCGCTGCGGGATCGAGACGGTGATCCTCTGCCCGGAGGAAACGCCGGAAGTGAACGTCCGCGAGATCGCCGCGCAGGGTGCGCGCGTCTGGCGGGTCAACGGGCAGATCGACGAGTGCGGCGCGATCGTCGGGCGGGGTGCCGCCGAGGGGCGCTGGTTCGACTTCTCGACGTTGAAGGAGCCGTACCGGATCGAGGGCAAGAAGACGATGGGGCTGGAACTGGCCGCGCAGTTGGGCTGGGAACTGCCCGATGCGATCTTCTACCCGACCGGCGGCGGCACCGGCCTGATCGGCATGTGGAAGGCGTTCGACGAGATGGAGCGGCTGGGCTGGATCGGCAGCAAGCGTCCGCGCATGTATGCGGTGCAGGCGAGCGGCTGCGCGCCCATCGTCCGCGCGTTCGAGGCTGGCGAGGAACATGCCGAACGCTGGGAGGATGCCGCGACGGTGGCGGCGGGCATTCGTGTGCCGAAAGCGGTCGGCGACTTCCTGATCCTGCGCGCGGTGCGTGAGTCCGGCGGCGCGGCACTGGCGGTCGGCGACCCCGCGATCCTGAAGGCCGTGGAGGATTGCGCCAAGCGCGACGGCCTGTTGCTGTGCCCCGAAGGCGGAGCGACGCTGGCGGCGTATCAACAGGCGGTGCGCAACAATCTGGTCGATGAGGATGAGCGGGTGGTGCTGTTCAACTGCGCCACCGGGCTGAAATACCCGATGCCGGAGGCGGGGCAGTGGCTCGACAAGAACGGGGCGATCGATCTTGGGGCGTTGTAGTCCCCAACTTCCGTTCAGCCTGAGCAGGGTTCAAGGGCAAGGGGCGCGCGTCCCGCGTGCACTTCGACTTCGCTCAGTGCGAACGGGGCGTGGGGGCATTATACAAACCCCCGTTCAGCCTGAGCGAAGTCGAAGGCCACGCTCCCCCCTCTCCAACCACCCTCACCCGATCGCTAGCCGCATCCCCAACGCCGCCAGCAACGCCAGCGGCATCGCCACCGCGCCGACCTTCAGGAAGGCCAGGAAGCTCACATCCTCCCCCTCGCGGCGGATCGCCTGAAGCCACAGGATCGTCGCCAGCGATCCCGTCACCGACAGGTTTGGCCCCAGGTCGACGCCGATCAGCAGTGCGTCGGTGACGATCTGCGGCGGCTGTGCCTGCGCGATCGCGCTGCTCGCGACGAGCCCGGCGGGCAGGTTGTTCATCGCGTTGCTGACGAAGGCCAGCACCGTCCCCGACACCGCCGCCGCGCGAGTCGGATCGGTCAGCATGGCGCGAAGCCCCTGCGCCACCCAGGCGATCACCCTGGTCCGGTCCAGCGCCTCGACCAGCACGAACAGCCCGGCGACCAGCGGCAGCACGCCCCAGGACACCGACCTAGCCAGCGTCAACGGCGAACGCCCCGCCAGCAGCGACACGACCACCGCCGTCGCGATCCCCGCCAGCGCGGTCGGCAGGCCCAGCTCGGCATCCAGCGCCGACACGACCAGAAGCAACAGCGCGGTCAGCACGATGCCCGTAATCGCCAGCTTGCCGCCGGTCGACAGCGGATCGCGCGGCACATCGCATTCGCACGTCCCCGCAATCCGCGTGCGTTGGGTGACGCGCAGCACCGCGAACGTCACCGCGATCGACGCGATAGAGGGCAGCGCAAAAGCCTTCATCCACGCGCCCAGCGGCGGCATGTGCCCGCCATAGAGGACCAGATTGGCCGGGTTGGAAATGGGCAGCACGAAGCTGGCCGCATTGGCGATCAGCGCGCAGGCGAACAGCAGCGGCAGCGGATCGGCCTTGGCCTTCTTCGCCGCGACGAACACGGCCGGGGTCAGTACCACGGCGGTCGCGTCGTTGGACATGAAGGTCGTCACGACGACGCCCGTCGCATAAACCAGCGCGAACAGTTTGGCGCGCGACCGGCCCGCCATGTTGACCGCGGTCGCGGCGATCCAGTCGAATGCGCCATGCTCGCGCGCCGTCTCGCTGAGCAGCATCATGCCGATCAGGAAGAGATAGACGTCGGTCCCCTTGGCTACCGCCTGCCCGGCTTCGCCCAACGGCATCAGGCCGAGCACGATCAGCAGGACAGCGCCCGCCACCGCCCAGATCCATTCGGGCCAGCGCATCGGCCGCGCGATCACGCCCGCCGTCGACAGCCCCGCAATCGCCCAGGTGGCTCCGTAAGCCAACGTCACCATCCGCATCCGTTCTTGTTGGGCCCCAGCCGGGCACCGTCGATCCCGGCGATAGGCCAGGCGCCGATCGCGTGACAATCCTCACCCGGCGCGACGGGCAGGCGGCGCTTCGGGATCGAATGGGCGTCGCGCACGAGGCAGTCGATCCGGTCATAGCCCTCGCCGCAACGGACCTCGACGGGGTTCAGCCCGTCCGCCAGCATTACGGTCGCGCGCCACACGCCGTCCTCGCCCTTCGTCATCGGCGTGTCGCTGTGGCCGCCCCTCGCGACAGGCTGCGCCTCCGAACCGAACACCCGCGCCGCCACCTCGATCGCGCCGGGCCGTGGCACCTGATGCGGGTCGGTCGGCCGCGTGATCAACCGGACATCGCCGGGCGACACGATCTGGACGTGCGGCCAAGGCGCATCCAGCCGCCGGAAGCGCCAGCTGACCACCCGGTTCTCGACACAGACGATGGTGAAGCCCGGCGCACCGCCATCCTCCTCGATCTGCGCGGTCGAGCGGGTCGCGCCGTACAGGACGCGGCCATCGTTCAGCAGCTCGTTATAATGGGTATGACCGGTGTCGACGAAGGCCACCTCGCCGTCGATGAACTGGCGCGCGATCACATCGCCGTCCGCCGCCAGATCGCCGGGATAGGCGTGCATGAAGACCAGAGGCACTTCGTCCAAGGCCTTGGCCCCCGCCAGTTCCTCGGCCAGCCGGTTGCGATGGTGCATGGTCAGCCGGAAGTCGGGCCCGCCCGCCCCCGCCGACACCATGTCGAGGAACAGGCAGCGATGGCCCGCGATCACCTCCGTCTCGGGCCGGTTGGCTTTGGGGATCGCGGCTTCGTAATGCGTCAGATCGCCGGGCTCGAAATCATGGTCGCCGGGGATGATCCGCCATGGCAGCGACAGTGGCGCGAGCGCTTCGATCATCCGGGCATATTGCGCGGGCGTGCCATGGTTGGCGTTGTCGCCCGGCACGAAGACGAAGTCTGCGTCGCGCATGTCGCGATTCACCTGCGCGACAATCGCCTTCAGACGGTCGAGCCCCTGCCAGTCGTCGGCTTCGTCCAAATGCAGGTCGCCGATATGGACCCAGGCGATACCGCTCATGCCCGCGCCTCTACCGGCTTGTCCCCACCCGAGCAGGCGGGACGCAGGGTGCCTGCAAAGCCGATCCACAGCCCCAGGCTCGCGACGGCGAAACCGCCCAGAATGTAGAAGGTCGTCTGATAGCCCAGTTCCTGCGCCAGCCAGCCGCCGATTGCGGGCGACAGCGACGCGCCGACGCCCTGGATCGTCATCACCGCGCCCTGGCCGACATTGACCCGGCCGGTGCCGCTGAGCAGGCAGGCGACGAGGCCGGGCACCGCGACGCTCTGAAGCCCTGCACCGATGCCGTCGAGCGCCTGGACCGGCCACACGCCCCAATGCTCGATGAAGCTGCCCGCCAGGAACCCACGCAGGGGCAAGGCGGCGAACGAGATCAGCAGGACCAGCCAGTATCCGCGGCCGGCGGCGACCTTCATCGCGACCAGGCTGGCGACGATCATCACCGCCTGCGCCACCATCACGGTCGTTGCGGTGAACATCGCCGCATCACCCTTACCCGCGCCGACCACCGCCATGCCGTAGAGCGGCAGCATCGCGCCATTGCCCAGATGGAAACACGCCAGCGCCGCCGCCAGGATCAGCATCGGCTTGTTGGACAGCAGCGCCTTGAAACCCTCGGCCTGGCCGCCCGCCTGGTCATCCTCGCCTTCCTTGTCCTCCAGACCACGCGCGGCGCGGTGATCGATCGCCCGCTCGGGGATCGACAGGACCGAGATGATCGCCAGCACGCCGAACGCGGCGGCCAGGAAGAAGATGGCGGGCATACCGAATTTCCAGCCCATGAACCCCGAAAGTCCCGCGCCGACCATGTTGCCCGCATGGTTCCACGCCTGATTACGGCCGTTCTGCGCGTTGAAGCCCTTCTGTCGGACGACACCCAGCGTCATCCCGGTCACGGCGGGGCCGATCGCCGCGCCCGCGATCGCGGTCGCCACCTGGCTGACCCCGACGACGATGCCCGTCTGCGACCAGAGGATCAGGAAGGATGCCAGCACCGTGCAGATGCCGGTGATGACGACGACCCAGCGCTTCTTGTCGGTATGGTCGATGAACGCGCCTGCGGGCACGGTCATCACCATGCCCGCCACGCCGCCCAGCGTCATGACGGTGCCGATCGGCCCCGTCTGCCACCCCCGCTGTTGCAGGAACACGCCCAGGAACGGGCCGATGCCCGCCTGCATGTCCGCCATGAAGAAGTTGAGCGATTGTAACCAGCGCGTCGCGCGGCGCCGATCGCCATCCGACGGCTGGGACGTCCGTGTATCGGGCAGGGCTGCCGTGGCCATGATAGTCTCCGCACTGTGCGGGGGCCCAACCCGGAAACACTTTGAAATATCCGGTTTTCATATAATTTATGTTGGGCACTTGGCCTTGGCAGATCCATGATGCTGTAATGGCGTCGAAAATCCTCGGATTGAGGGTGGCCGACACATCCTGATCCTGTCGAAAACTTCATCCAGCGTCGATGGAACCTTTCTGCGCCCCGCCCCCCATCACTTTCCTCCCTGGAAGGGGAGGTGGCAGGCCGAAGGCCTGACGGAGGGGTGTCCCGGTCAGAGAGGTTGGTGAAAACTCTCAACCGGGGACACCCCTCCGCCATCCTTCGGATGGTCCCCCTCCCCTTACACCGGTCGCGGCAATCGCCGCTCGACCAGCAGGACACCCATCGCGGCCAGCGCCAGGCAGGCGGCCAGGAACAGCATCGGTGCGGTGTCGCTGCCCGTGCCGTCGCGGATCGCGGGCACGATCGCCTGGGCGACGAAGCCGCCCAGATTGCCGACCGAGTTGATCGCGGCGAACCCCGCCGCCGCCCGCGCGCCCGACAGGAAGCGCGGCGGCAACGTCCAGAAGGCGGGCTGCCCCGAAAAGATCGCCGCCGCGCCCAGGCTGAGGCAGGCGAAGCGCAGCGGCACCGGCTCGACCACGACGCTCAAGGTCAGCAGCACCGCCCCGGCCAGTGCCGGACCCGCCGCGTGCCACACCGGATTGCGAAACCGCGCGGCATGGCGCGGCACCGCCCACAGGGCGAGCGCGACCAGCGTCCACGGAATGATTCCGAGCAACCCGTTGACGGTATTGGACACCCCGAAGCCGCGAATGATCGTCGGCAACCAGTAGCTGAGGCCATAGGCCGCCAGCGGAAAGCCGATATAGACCAGGCAGAGCAGCAGGACGCGGGGGTCGCGCAGCACCGACAGGATGCCGCCATGCGCACCCTCCCCCTCCGCATCGCCCGCCACCAGTTCGCGCGCCAGCCAGTCTTTCTGCTCCGCGCTCAGCCAGGCGGCACCGGCGGGGGAACGCGGCAGGGCGAACAGCACGACCGGCGCCAGCAGGATGGCGGGCACGCCCGTCGCCAGAAACACCCATTGCCACCCCGCCAGCCCCAGCGTCCCGTCCTGGTCGAGCAACAGCCCGCCGACCGCGCCGCCCACCGCATTGGCGACCGCGCTGGCCAGCATGAACAGCCCCACCGCACGCGCCCGGTAACGCACCGGAAACCACAGGGTCAGGACATAGAGCACGCCCGGAAAGAACCCCGCCTCCGCCGCGCCCAGCAAAAAGCGCAGGATATAGAAGACGGTCGCATTGGGCGTGAAGGCCAGCGCCACCGTCACCGCGCCCCAGCTGGCGATGATCCGCGCGAACCAGCGATGCGCGCCGACCCGGTGGAGCAGGACGTTGCTGGGCACCTCGAACAGGAAATAGCCGATGAAGAACAGCGACGCGCCCAGCCCGAACGCCGCCTCGCTCAGGCCCAGCGCATCCACCATCTGCAACTTGGCATAGGAGATGTTCTGCCGGTCGATATAGGCGACCAGATAGAGCAGTCCGAGCAGCGGCATCAGCCGCCATGTGATCCGGCGGACGGTCGCCTGTTCCAGATCCTGCATGCTCTCTCCCTTATGCTTCTTGGCGCGCCGCACCCTGCGATGGAGCACCGCGCGAACGGCCATTGTCCACGGGCTTTGCGGCGAAAGCCATCGCTAAACCGGGCCCAGTCGTCTATCACCGGTCCGTTCGCGGTCTGATCGACGGCGCGCGACGCCCAAGGATTCGACCCCCGTCATGCCAGCGCCTTCCCATTTCCGCGACAATCTGTGCGGAAGTGGAGCGTGCGGGATGCTGATCGCGCAGGCCGACTGGACGGCCAGCGGCCTGGGCAGGATCGAGGACTGGAGCGCGTCGCTGCGCACCGCCACGCTGATCCTGCTGCGCTCGCCGGTGCCGATGGTGATGCTGTGGGGCCGTGACGGCATCATGCTCTACAACGACGCCTACTCGGCCTTTGCGGGGCAGCGGCATCCCGCTCTGCTCGGCGCGCCGGTGCGCGACGGCTGGGACGAGGTCGCCGGGTTCAACGACCATGTCATGCGGGTCGTCCTGGCAGGGGACACGCTGCGCTATCGCGACCAGGAGCTGACGCTGCATCGCCACGGAGGCCCCGAACAGGTGTGGATGAACCTGGATTACTCGCCGGTGTTCGACGACGACGGGCAGCCCGGCGGCGTGATGTGCGTGCTGGCCGACACCACCGACCGGGTCCGGGCCGAGGCGGCGTTGAGCGACAGCGAGGCGCAGTTCCGGCTGATGGTCGATACGGTGCCGCAGATCATCTGGATCGCCGATGCCGAGGGCCAGATGCAGTTCCTGAACCGGCAATTCTCGGATTATACCGGCGCGCCGTTTCGATCGATGGCCCCGGCCGAGATCGCGGGCGCCTTCATCCATCCCGACGACGCACCGCATGTCGTCGCCACGTTCCAGGCGGCGCGCGACAGCGGGGGCGTCCACCGGTGCCAGCATCGTATCCGCTCCGCGACCGGCGAATATCGCTGGTTCCTGGACCTGGCGCATCCCTACCGCGATCCCGAGACGCGGCAGATCGTCCGCTGGTTCGGATCGTCGGTCGATATCCACGACCGCAAGCTGGCCGAGGACCGGCTCCATGCCCTGAACGCCACGCTGGAACAGCGGGTGGTCGAGCGGACCGCCGAGCGCAATTTCCTGGCCACGCTGGTCGAACATACCGACGTCATGGTCATGGCGATCGACATGGATTTCAACATCCTGGGCCTGAACCGCGCCAATGCCGACGAGTTCGAGCGGATATTCGGCATTCGCCCGCGCACTGGCGACAACATGCTCCGCCTGCTGGACGATCGCCCGGCCATACGCGACGAGGTCCGCCGCGGCTGGGAGCGCGGCATGAACGGCCGTCAGGTGGGCTTCGTCGACGAGTTCGGCGACCCCGACCATAGCCGCTGCTATTATGAAATCCTCTTCCGCCCGTTGACCGACGACACCGGCGCGCAAATCGGCGTGTACCAGTTCGTCAGCGACGTGACCGAGCGGGTGCGCCGCGAAACCCAGCTGGCCGAGGCGCAGGAGGCGCTGCGCCAGGCGCAGAAGATGGAGGCGATGGGCCAGCTGACCGGCGGCGTCGCGCACGACTTCAACAACCTGCTGACCCCGATCGTCGGCACGCTCGACCTGTTGCAGCACAAGCAGCTGGGCGGCACGCGCGAACAGCGGCTGATCGCGGGCGCGGCGCAGTCGGCCGAGCGCGCCCGCACGCTCGTCCAGCGGCTGCTCGCCTTTGCCCGGCGCCAGCCGTTGCAGCTGATCCCGGTCGACATCGCCACGCTCGTCACCGGCATGGGCGATCTGGTCGCCAGCACCACGGGGCCGCAAATCCGGATCGAGGTCGACATGGTCCCCGGCCTGCCCCCCGCCGATGCCGACCCCAACCAGCTGGAGATGGCGCTGCTCAACCTGGCGGTGAACGCGCGCGATGCGATGCCGGGTGGCGGCACCCTGCGCATCGCGGTGTCGCACGAGCATGTCACCGCCGCGCACACCCTGGCGGTGCCGCCGGGCGACTATATCCGCCTGTCGGTCACCGACACCGGCAGCGGCATGGACGCCGCCACGCTGGCCCGCGCGGTCGAGCCGTTCTTCTCGACCAAGGGCGTCGGCAAAGGCACCGGACTGGGCCTGTCGATGGTCCATGGCCTTGCCTCGCAGCTTGGCGGCGCACTGGATATCGACAGCCGTCCCGGACAGGGCACCCGCGTCGACCTGCTCCTGCCGGTCAGCGGTTCGGCGCTCGACCCGGTCGTGGCGGGCCAGCTCTGCGCCGGGCCGACGCGGCGCAGCGGCCGCGCGCTGCTGGTCGATGACGAGGACCTGGTGCGCCACAGCACGGCCGACATGCTGAGCGACCTGGGCTATACGGTGATCGAGGCGGTCTCGGCGGAGGACGCGATGCAGATCGTCGACGAGGGCGCGGCCTTCGACCTGCTGGTGACCGACCATCTGATGCCGGGCCTGTCGGGCACCGAGCTCGCCCGCCTGGTCAAGGCGCGGCGGCCGGGCGTATCGATCCTGCTCGTCTCGGGCTATGCCGATGCGGACGGCGTCGACCCGTCCGTGGCCCGCCTGACCAAGCCGTTCCGCCAGGCCGACCTGGCCGCCAGCCTGGCGCAGTTCGCGGACACGGCGGAGGTCGCCGCCTGACCCTGCGGGGCACCCCCCCTTTCAGTATGAAGGATATGCCCCGATGCCCCACCATGTCGTCGCCATCGTGCCCGCGTCCGACATGGACGCCAGCACCGACTTCTACCGGTTGCTCGGCTTTCAAGTGGCGGCCGATTTCGGCGGGTATCGTATCCTGGAGGACGGGCGCGGCTGGCACCTGCACCTGAACCACATGCCCGGCTGGCCACCCAGCGTGGAGGACAATCCCTTCGGCCTGTACCTCTATGTCGAGGATGTCGATGCCGTCGCCGAGCGGGTGCGCGACCGCATCATCGAACGCGGCGCACCGCACGCCAAACCCTGGGGCACCTATGAATTCGCGGTCAGCGATCCGACCGGCGTGCTGGTGCGGATCGGGCGAGCGATGGGGTAAGAGAGCTTCTGCCGCATACGGTGAAACGTCTCCTTTCGCCCACTTGCGGACATTGGGAGTCCTGATAGTCGAACCGAATGAGCCCAGCAGCATACATCATCAGCTTTCCCGCATCGGCGTCGAGCGTGAAGGTCGAGGACGCTCTTCGGGCTGCTGCCGTATTGGGTGCAGTTTCAGCAGGAACCACCGAGCGCGAGCACTTCATTGTTATAGAACGGTCAGTCGAGCTTGAACGCTTCGACCGCCTCACTTCCGAGTGGCGGAAGAGCGGAATGGCACTGGTGCGGCCCCTCGGCCCGTAGTCCGCTTTCCGCCCAATAGCCGACGGGCTGCACACGCCCAGTTGCGGATATTTACATGCGAGCGCATCTTGAGAGAATGGAAGCCGTCTTCATTCTTCATCATGTCCGCTCCGACGACGAGAACGGCGATGACGCGAAGCTGATCGGTGCATATCAGACGGAGAGCGACGCGAAAGCAGCTACGGTGCGCCTATCCAGTCGGCCGGGATTCGTTGATCACCCGGATGGTTGGCAGATAGATCGCTATGTGTTGGGTCAAGACCATTGGGCCGATGGGTTCATAACGGGTCTGGCGAAAGGCAGCTAACCACCAAGTCCGGCCGCTCCCGACAATCGCCCTCAATGCAGCTTGGCGATCGCCAGTCCGTCTTCCTTCGCACGCGCCTTCACCGACTCCTCGCTGCGGGTCAGCGCCTTGGCGATGGCCTTCAGCGCCATGCCCTTCTTGGCCAGCGTGTGCAGCTTCTGGATTTCGTCCTGGCGCCAGGGTTGGCGGTGTCGTTCAAAGCGTTCGGCCATGGCCCCTTATAGCGGGATTGCGCGGCCCTGACCATCGCGGCGCACCCCGGCGGTCTTGCATGATGACTGGCTTACAAATGCGTCATGAAGGCTGCCCCGCCTTGCCTTCGCATCGCGGTGCAGCAAGATAGCCGCATCGGGAGACGTTATAACATTTGGGGTTGTCGATGCGTTTTTCTGCCCTTCTCTGCTGCGTCGCGTCGTCCGCGATCGCGCTCCCTGCGCTGGCCCAGACGCGGGGCGTTCCCGCCGCCGAAACCGACACCGCGCCCTCCGGACAGGCCAGCGACATCGTCGTGACCGCCAAGCGGCTGGACGAGGCGCGTGAGCATATCCAGCCCAGCCTGGGCGCGTCGAACTACGAGATCACCAGCGCGACGATCAAGGCGCTGCCCGGTGGCGAGAACCAGCAATTCAACCAGATCCTGCTCCAGGCACCCGGCGTCGTGCAGGACGGTTTCGGCCAGTTCCACGTCCGCGACGATCATAACGGCCTGCAATATCGCATCAACGGCACCATCCTGCCCGAAGGGCTGGCGGTGTTCGGCCAGACGCTGTCGCCGCGCTTGGTCGACAAGGTCAACATCCTGACCGGCGCTCTTCCTGCGCAATATGGCCTTCGCACCGCAGGCGTGATCGACATCACGACCAAGAGCGGACTGTTCGACAATGGCGGCACCGCGTCCATCTATGGCGGCAGCCACAACACCATCCAGCCCAGCCTGACCTATGGCGGCTCCAGCGGCAGCACCAATTACTTCGTGTCGGGCGATTACCGGCACAGCGGCCTGGGGATCGAGAGCGTCGATGGCCGGTCCAACCCGGTGCATGACGATACCGACCAGTATCAGGGCTTTGCCTATGTCGACCATATCCTGGACGACCAGAACCGGCTGTCCTTCGTCGGCGGCTATTCCAACCAGTGGTTCCAGATCCCCAACCCCGTCGGCCAGCAACCGAACGCGGGATGGAGCGTCGGCGGCCAGACCGCCTTCCCCAGCGAACAGCTGAACGAGACGCAGTTGGAAAAGACCGGCTTCGGCCAGATCGCGCTGCTCCACGATGCCGAGCCGCTGACGGTGCAGGCCTCACTATTCGCGCGCTATTCCTCGCTGCGCTACCGCCCCGACGTGCTGGGCGAGTTGCTCTACAACGGCCAGGCGCAACAGGCGTATAAGCAGGACTTCGCGATCGGCGGACAGGTCGATGCGGTCTATCATGTCGACACCGCGCACACGCTACGCGGTGGCCTGCTGGTCACGCGCGACCGCTCGACCAGCGATACCAATACCAGCGTCTTTCCCGTCGACGCCAGCGGCGCGCAGGCGGGTGAGCCGATCGTGATCGCCGACAATAGCGGCAAGACCGCGACCAGCTTCAGCGCATATCTTCAGGACGAATGGAAGCTCGCACCCACGCTGACCCTGAACTACGGCGCGCGCTACGACCTCTATAACGGCTATCGACGCGAGGGGCAGTTGTCGCCGCGCGTCAACCTGGTCTGGCAGCCGGGTGACATCTACACGCTGCATGCGGGTTATTCGCGCTACTTCGTGCCGCCACCCTTCGAACTGGTCGGCAGCACCAGCATCGCCAAGTTCGTGGGCACCAATGCCTATCCCGCCAATCCGCAGAACGATGTGCCTTTCGCCGAGCGGGAGGATTATTTCGACGCCGGCTTCCAGGCCAAGCCCAGCCGCTATTTCACCTATGGCATCGACGCCTATTACCGCATCTCGAAGAATCTGATCGACGAGGGCCAGTTCGGCGCGCCGATCATCCTGACCCCGTTCAACTACGCCCAAGGTCGGATCGGCGGCATCGAGGCGAATGCCAGCTATCAGCGCGGGCCCCTGCTCGCCTATGCCAATTTCGCCGCCGCAAAGGCCAAGGGGCGCAACATCGTCTCCAGCCAGTTCAGCTTCGATCCGGGTGACTTGGCCTATATCGCCAACCATTACATCTATTTGGATCACGACCAGACCTTCACCGGATCGGCCGGCATCTCCTATGCGGTGGCGACAGGAATGAAGCTGGGCGGCAGCATGATCTATGGTTCCGGCCTGCGCAACGACCTGCAACTCGCCGATGGCAGCTCGATCCCCAATGGCGGCAAGCTGTCACCCTATGCGCAATTCAACCTGACAGCGAGCCAGCATCTGGCGGGGCCGAACCTGGATATCCGGTTCGACGTCATCAACGTGCTCGACCATAAATATGAAATCCGCGACGGCACCGGCGTGGGCGTGGGCGCGCCGCAATTCGGGCCGCGCCGGGGGTTCTTCGTCGGGGTATCGAAGGCGTTTTGATATGTCCCACTCCTCCCCGGCACGGGGAGGGGGACCGCCGCGAAGCGGTGGTGGAGGGGGGCACGCCACACCACACAGGGCGTAGCGTGCGGCAAGCCCCCTCCGTCAGGCCTGCGGCCTGCCACCTCCCCGTGCCGGGGAGGATCTTATCCGCCGATCCCGTACTTCCGGATCCGCTCGGCCATCCGCTTGTCCAGCGCGGTCGCCAATGCACGGTCGCGGGCCGCTTCGGTGGTGCGGCCCAGATGCTCCTCGGCGATCGAGCGGCCGTACAGCGCCCAGGGGCGCCGGGCGTCGATCGCCAGCGCGGCGTCGAAATCGGCCAGCGCCGCCTGGTCGTCCTTCTGCCGCAGATGGACGAAGGCGCGGCTGTCGAGAAAGCTGGGGTTGCCGGTCATCACCCGCACCGCCGCGTTGCAGTCGCCCAGCGCGCGGTCGAGATCCTTGTCCGCCAGCATCCGCGCCCAGCACCGCCCGTTCTGCGCCGTGCCCCGCCGTGCATCGTCGCGGTGCGCCGCCATCCACAGGTCGAACTGCTCGATCGCCCGGTCGAAGGCATCCGCCCCCGAATAGAGCTGCGCCATCTGGAGCCGCGCGGCATCCGCGTGCGGCAATTGTCCGTCCAGCAGGTCCAGATCGGTGATCGTCCCCGCCGGATTGCCCGCGCGCAGCCGCAGCCCCGCGCGAATCAGCCGCGCCTGCGTATCGGCGGGGTCCAGCGTCAGGGTGGTGTTCAGGTCGTCGATCGCCAGCACCGGCCGCCGCTGATCGAGATAGGCGAGCGCGCGCTGGCGGGGAAAGCGCGGGTCGCTGGGCGCCATGACGATCGCCTTGGTGAAGTCGTCGATCGCATGGGGCAGGTCATGCTGGGTAACGGACATCGCGCCGCGACGGCTATACCCTTCGGCGTCGGTCGGCTCCCCTGCGCCCGCCGCGCTCTGCACCGCGACGGCGGCGGTCGCATCGGCACGCGCCGCCGCATCGAACAGCCGCCCGCCGGTATAGGTGAAATAGATGCGATGCTGCAGGTTGGAGACGTAGAGGCGGTGCGAGACGAAAAAGTCCGCGCCCAGCAGCATGTCGGTATCGCTCAGCGCCAGGTCGGCGAAATGCAGGCGGACATTGTGCAGTTCCTCATTGCCGATCTTCAGCAGCTTGAACCGGCCGCTCCACCCCTGGACGACATGGCGGCCCATGCCGCTCTCCCATCCCGCCGCGACGACTCCTGAATCGCCTGGATGGACGCCCGCGCGGGCGGCGGCGCGCAGGCTCAGCACGGTCTGCGGCGCGCCGGTGTCGAACGTCGCGTTCAGCCTGGCGCCGTCCAGCTCGACCGTGCCGACGGTGTGGAAATGCGCGGCCTCCTTCGTCTCGATCGGCAGTTCGAAAAAGGGCTGACCCTTGGTCCAATAGGCCAGCGCCGCATGGCCGCAGCCCATCGGCTTGAACAGCCGGACCATGCCGCCGGGCAGGTCATATTCGACATCGCCCAGCCCCAGGACGTTCTGGCCGATCAACCCGCTCTGGCCCAGGTCGCTGCCCGACACGGTGAACTCGACCTTGGGTATATCCAGCCCGGCCAGGGTGAAGTGCCGGACGGTGGCGACGGTGCCGTCGGTCTCGCCCCCAATCCCGCCCAGCCGCATCCCGTCGGGCAAAGGCTTTCGCGGCAGGTCCATGGCGCGCGCGACGGCGGGCCAGATGTTGCTGAAAAAGGCGCCGCTATCCAGGATGAAGGGCGCAGGCCGTCCGTTGATCCGGGTATCGACGACAGCGCGCATACCCTGCATCGTCACCGGGATCGCCGCCATCTGGCCGAGCTTGCAAGGCGCTTCCGCCCAGGCGGGCGACGCCATCCCGATCACGATGGCCGCCAGTCCCGCCGCCCTGCCCCAATGCCCGATCATCCGCGCCACCATCCCCATGCCAGCCCATGGACGCCAGCATATCAGCGGCAGGAATCAGCCAAGATGACGGCGGTCTGACATTCCCGAAATCTGCCCCCGGGCCAACCGACATTCATCCTATTCCTCCCCTGTAAGGGGAGGGTGGCAGGCCGAAGGCCTGACGGAGGGGTGTCCCGATGGGTGGGTGCGAACCAAGTGTCGATCACCCCTGAAATCAGGTGAGCGTGATCCGCCGTCCCTCGCGCGCCGAGCGATAGATCGCCTCGATCACGCGCATGTCGGCCAAGCCCTCCTCGCCCGGCACCAGCGGGGTGGTGTCGTTCAGGATACAGCCCGCAAAATGGTCGAGCTGCCCGGCATGTTGCCCCTTGCCCGCCGGAACCTGCTGTTCCTCGGTGCGGCCATCGCGGCGCACCCACATCTTCTGCCCCTCATAGGCGGTCGCGGGCTCCAGTTCGATATGGCCCTCCGTCCCCGTCACCCGGTACATATTGTGGTTCGAGCTGTAGCTCGACACGCAGCTCGCCTCGATGCCGGAGGGGAAGCGCAGGAGGAAGCTGATCCGGTCCTCGACGGTGCGGAAGCGCGGATCGTTGCGATCGGTCGACTCGATCGCGCTGACCTCCACCGGTTCCTCGCCGGTCAGGTAGCGGGCCGCATTCAGGCTGTAGATGCCGATATCCATCAGCGAGCCGCCACCCGACCATTTGCGCTCCAGCCGCCACTGGTTGGGCTGCGCGTTGAAGCCATGGTCGGCGGTAATGATCCGGGTCGGCCCAACAAAGCCTTTCTTCGCCAGGTCGATCGCCAGCCGGTTGTGCGGCTGGAACCGCGATCGATATCCGATCATCAGCTTGCGCCCCGCCGCCCGGCACGCCGCGATCATCGTGCGGCATTCCGCGACCGAGATTGCCATCGGCTTTTCGCACATCACATGCTTGCCCGCCTTGGCCGCGCGCACCGTATATTCGGCGTGCAGCGCGTTGGGCAGGATCACATAGACGACATCGATATCCGGGTTGTCGCGGATGCGATCGAAATCGGCGTAGGAATAACGGTGGCTGGCGGGGATGTTATATTGCTCGCCGAAGCGCTGGAGCTTGGCCGGGGTGCCGCTGACCAGCGCGACCAGCCGCGACTGGTCGCACTCGGCGAATTTGGACATGATCAGCTCGGCATAGCGGCCCAGTCCGACAATGGCATAGCCGACTTTACGCGTGCGCGGCGCGGCACAGGCGCCGCTGGCCGCCGCCGCCAATCCGGCCCCCAGGCCCGTGATGATCGTCCGACGATCGGCGTCCCGCATGATCCTCTCCCGTGATCCGGCCGCATGGATCGCGTGCCGCATCAGAAGGTTATCATGACAAAAGCGTCATCGCCACCAGCATGGATCAGGGCGTCGGCCCGTCCGCGACCCGCTGTTCCTCGACGATCCGCGCGTCGCTGCCCAGCGTGTAGAGATAGGCCCTGCGCGGCTCCGACCCCGGCGCCAGCCGCCGCAGCGTCCTGGCCTGCTCTCGCGTCAGTGCAAAGCGGATATAGCCCGCCTTGCGCAGACACTGATCCACTTCGCCTTGCAGCGTCGCTTGAAGCGCGTCGACCTGCTTGTCGGGACGGTACATCCGGCGCAGCAGGACCTGCCGTTCGCTGCGCACGAAAACATCGTCGGAGGCCACCAAAGGGGGCATGTTGGCTTCGCGATCCAGCACCTCGGCCCCGCGTACATAGCGTTTCGTCACCGCCTCTCCTGCCACGTCGCGCCGGGCGGCTTGCAACATGCAGGCGCGACTGCCGCCCTCGAAAGCGTCCCGCGATGCCCCGGGCTTGCCCCAGCTTACAGTGTCGGCAACCCCGGCATGGGCGACGGTGGATACGCCCAGCAAGGCCAGCGACAGCATGATCTTCGGCATGACCTCTCCCAAGGTTCTTCGACCCGAGGCTATCGCAGGAATATGATCCCGTCACGCCCCCTTTCTTTCCCTTTCAGGGGAAGGACGGCGTGCATCACACGCTCACCGCCTTGGCCCGCCGTCCATCGTCGCCGAAGATGCGCAGATAGCGTGCGATCTCCGACGGCTCGCCGGTGGCCTTGGCGGGGTTGTCGGACAGCTTGACCGCCGGGCGGCCGTTGGCGCTGATGACCTTGGCCACCAGTGAGATCGGCTCCAGCCCGGCCTCCCCCGCCGGGTCGCAGCCGCGAAAGTCGTTGGTCAGGTTGGTGCCCCAGCCAAAGCTCATCCGCACCCGGCCATGGAAATGGCGATAGGTCGCCTCGATGCTGTCGACGTCCATGCCGTCGGAAAAGATCAGCAGCTTGGACCGGGGGTCGCGGCCATGCGCCTGCCACCAGGCGATGATCTGCTCACCCCCCTCGATCGGCGGCATCGAGTCGGGGCGGAAGCCGGTCCAGTCGGCCAGCCAGTCGGGCGCCTGGCGCAGGAACGCGCTCGTCCCGAACGCATCGGGCAGCGCGATCAGCAGATTGCCGTCATACAGCGCCCGCCACTCCTCCAGCACGCGGTAGGGCGCCGCCGCCACGCCCGCATCGTCGGAGGCGAGCGCGGCGACCACCATCGGCAGCTCATGCGCATTGGTGCCGATCGCCTCCAGGTCATTGTCCATCGCCAGCAGCACGTTGGACGACCCGATGAAACGACTGCCCAGCCCTTCCTTCAACGCCTCGACGCACCAGCGCTGCCACAGGAAACCGTGCCGCCGCCGCGTGCCGAAGTCGGAGAGGACCAAGTCGGGCAGTTCGCGCAGCCGCTCGACCTTGTCCCACAGCTTGGCCTTGGCACGAGCATAGAGGATATCGAGCTCGAACCGCCCCTTGCCCTTCAGCGCGGCGCGCGAGCGCAGTTCGTTGACGATGGCGAGCGCGGGAATCTCCCACATGCTGGTCTGCGCCCAGGGTCCTTCGAAATGCAGCTCGAACTGCCCGTCGACCGTGCGCAGCTCATATTCGGGCAGCTGGAACCGGCCGAGCCATTCGAGGAAGTCGGGCGTGAACATCCGCCGCTTGCCGTAGAAGCTGTTGCCCGCCAGCCAGATCAGCTCCTTCTTGCCGAAGCGCAAGCTGCGCGCATGGTCGAGCTGTTCGCGCAATTCCGCCTCGTCGATCACCTCGGCCAGCCGGATGGTCTTGCTCCGATTGATCAGCGAGAAGGTCGCGTTCACATCGGGGTGAAGCTGTCGGATCATCTGCAGCATCAACAGCTTGTAGAAATCGGTGTCGAGCAGGCTGCGCACCACCGGGTCCAGCCGCCATCCATGGTTGTAGACGCGGGTGGCGATATCGGTGACGGGCATGAGCGCTCCTCGGATCGGTGGGCAGGGTCGACCGGGAACGACCGGTCGCATCGGGGCAACCCACGGAATCGATGCACGATCCCCCGCCCCCGGACAAGCGGGGCGGACAAACCGAAGGTCGGCTCGCGCAGGGGATCGCTTCTGCCACAAAAGGGCCAGCCAAGGGCCGATGGGGGAAATGCGGGTGCGTGTGATGGCGCTGGTGTCGATGCTTGCGACCGGCACGGCCGAGGTGCGGCTCGCGCGGCGCTGCCTGATCGCGCATTGCCCGGAGCGCTGGCCGCTCGATATGTTCTGGAACTCCGCCGGGACCGGTCACGACATCGGGCGCGTCCAGGGCTGCACGGCAGCGCCGAGTGGAATCGTGAGACAGCTCAAATTAAACGCTGCAGTGTGAAGCCCCGGCCGACCCGCGTCCACAAGCTATCCGCAAATGGAAAGCAGATGGATCTCAGAATCACGCAACGTACGCTTCGCCAGCGGTCACGTTCAGCCGCAGAGAACCAAATCAAAAGTGAGCATGAATATGGGCATGAGGTCTTCGCTTGCAATTTTATTCAATAAAATTGACGAGATCTGGCGGAGCGGGAGGGATTCGAACCCTCGATACGCTTTTGGCGTATACTCACTTTCCAGGCGAGCGCCTTCGACCACTCGGCCACCGCTCCGCATGAGTCCATGCCTGGAACACGCGCCCCTAATGCGCTTCGCGGCATCGCGCAAGCAATTGCGTGGGGCGCCGGGCTGGGGCAGTCTTCGTCCCCATGACGATCGCGCTCCTGCTCGCCGCGCTTCTTGCGCAGGTCTCGCCCGCCCCCGCTCCCGCCGCGCAACCCGGCGATCCCCTGCCCGGCGACTGGATCGCGGTGCCCGATGACGAGATCCTGGTCTTCACCCTGTCCAACGGACGGACGGTGACGATGCGGCTGGCGGGGGCCCAAGCGCCGGTGCACGTCAGCAATATCCGGGCGCTCGCGCGGGCGCACTGGTGGGACCAAGGGACCAGCGTCTACCGCGTGCAGGAGAATTACGTCGCGCAATGGGGCGATGCGACCGAAAAGAAGCCGCTGCCGACCGGCATCGTCGCCAATCCCCCGGCCGAATATGACCGCCCCGGCAGCAGCGCGGGGGCGCGGCTGAGCAAGCCCGACCCTTACGCGACTTGGGCGGGCTATAGCCGTGACGGCTGGCCGCTGGTCGGCAACGGCACGCGCGAGTGGATGCCGCATTGTTACGGGATGGTCGGCGTCGCACGCGATCTGGCGCCCAGCACCGGCACCGGGGCCGAACTCTACACGATCATCGGCCATTCGCCGCGCGCGCTGGACCGCAATATCGCGGTGGCCGGGCGGATCGTCGACGGGATGGATGCGCTGTCCACCTTGCCGCGCGGGACGGGCGACCTGGGCTTCTACAAGGACGAAGGCCAGCGGCTGGGGATCGTGTCGGCGCGGCTGGCGAGCGAGATCCCGGCAGGGCAACGTCCACGCTATCAATATCGCGAGACGGTGTCCCCGCGCTTCGCGGCGTGGATCCAGGCGCGGGAGAATCGGAAGAACGACTTCTTCACCGTGCCTGCGGGGGGTGTGGATATCTGTGCGGCGCTGCCGCCGGTGCGCAAGGCGCCTTGATCGGAGGGGTGGGGCGTGGCCTTCGACTTCGCTCAGGCTGAACGGCCGTTGGGATCGATCAAGATCCCCCCCCCGTTCAGCCTGAGCGAAGTCGAAGGCAAAGGGAGAACGGGAGCCGCCGGATACCCAGCAGCCCCCGCCCCAAATCACGCGGCCTTTTTCCCCGGCTCGATCCGGTTGGCGACCAGGTGATCCACCACCGCCGGATCGGCCAGCGTCGAGGTATCCCCCAGCGCATCGACCTGGTTTTCGGCAATCTTGCGCAGGATGCGGCGCATGATCTTGCCCGAGCGGGTCTTGGGCAGGCCCGGCGCGAATTGCAGCGCGTCGGGCGTCGCGATCGGCCCGATCTCGCGGCGGACCCACTGGATCAGCTCGCTGCGCAGGGCCTCGTCTTCCTCGACGCCCGCGTTCAGCGTGACGAAGGCATAGATACCCTGCCCCTTCACGTCGTGCGGCATGCCGACCACCGCGGCCTCGGCGACTTTGGCGTGCGCGACCAAAGCCGACTCCACTTCGGCGGTGCCCATGCGGTGGCCGGACACGTTGATGACGTCGTCGACCCGGCCGGTGATCCAGTAATATCCGTCCTCGTCGCGGCGGCACCCGTCACCGGTGAAATATTTGCCCGGATAGGTGGTGAAATAGGTCTGGAAGAAGCGGTCGTGATCGCCCCAGACGGTGCGCATCTGCCCCGGCCAGCTATCGGCGATGACCAGGTTGCCCTCGACCGCGCCGTCCAGCACCTTGCCCTCGGCATCGACGATCTGCGGCAGCACGCCGGGCAGCGGCAAGGTTGCCGAACCGGGCTTCAGTGCGACCGCGCCAGGGATCGGCGCGATCATGTGGCCGCCGGTTTCGGTCTGCCACCAGGTGTCGACGATCGGGCAGCGCCCCTCGCCCACGACCTTGTAATACCATTCCCAGGCTTCGGGATTGATCGGCTCACCGACCGAGCCCAGCACGCGCAAGCTGGAACGGTCGGTCTTCTTCACCCATTCATCGCCCTCGCGCATCAGCGCGCGCAAGGCGGTCGGCGCGGCGTAGAAGGTCGCGACCTGATACTTGTCGACGATCTGCCAGAAACGGCTATGGTCCGGATAGTTGGGCACGCCCTCATACATTAGCGTCGTCGCGCCGTTCGCCAGCGCGCCATAGACGACATAGCTGTGCCCCGTGACCCAGCCCACATCGGCGGCGCACCAGAACACCTCGCCCTCGCGGTAATCGAACACATGCTGGTGGGTGTACGAGGCCCAAAGCAGATAGCCGCCGCTGGTATGCAACACGCCCTTCGGCTTGCCGGTCGATCCGCTGGTATAGAGGATGAACAGCGGGTCTTCCGCGCCCATCGGTTCGGGCGCGCAGTCGGTGTCGGCGGCCTCGACCAGATCGCCATACCACTGGTCGCGGCCATCCTTCATCGTCACCTCGGCGCCGCTGTGCTTCACCACCACGACGTGATCGACCACGACGCCGTCCTGCTCCAGCGCGGCATCGACATTGGCCTTGAGCGGCACCGCCTTGCCCCCGCGACAGCCGCCGTCCGCCGTGATGACGATGCGTGAATCGCAGTCGACGATGCGATTGGCCAGGCTTTCGGGCGAGAAGCCGCCGAACACGATCGAATGGATCGCCCCGATCCGCGCGCAGGCCAGCATCGCAAAGGCCGCCTCGGGGATCATCGGCAGGTACAGGGTCACCCGGTCGCCCTTGGCCACGCCCAGCCCCTTCATCGCATTGGCCAGGCGGCACACCTGCTCGTGCAACTCGCGATAGGTGATGCGGCGATCGGTGCCGGGCGCGTCGCCCTCCCACAGGATCGCCACCTGGTCGGCGCGGGTTTCCAGATGCCGGTCGATGCAGTTGGCCGCGACGTTCAGCTGTCCGTCGGCAAACCACTCGATGCGGAAATCCGCCTCGTCGAAGCTGGTGTCCTTCACGGTGGTGAAGGGCGTGATCCAGTCGAGCCGCTGGGCCTCGTCGCGCCAGAAGCCGTCTGGATCGGTCCTGGCGGCGTCATAGGCGCTCGCATAGCCTTGCGCATCCATGGACGCGCTATCGGCCCATTCGGGAACGGGGTGAACATGGGCGCTCATGTCGATCTCTCTCCTGTCTTTTGCCTGATCCTTAGCAGTCCAACATGGCACCTGCCTATCGGCTCCATGACAAAGTGCTTCCCGGGTCGGGCGGGCCATCGCCTTGGCACGCCAAAATGTCACCACCTTGACGACTGATCTCCACAATGACGGCGAAGGCACAGCAAGACGACGCGGACGGGGTGCGACAATCTGATCCACCGAGGGCAAGATATGGGCTACCCCCTCTATTCCTCATGCCCAGGCAACGCTACAGCGACCTATCGTCAGTTTTCGAGGGGGGACGGAACGAGCATGACCGCGACTGCCCACGACGCTGCCGACATCCCCGCCGGTTTCGCCGCTGTTCTGGCGCGAAGCGGCGACATGGGCCGGGCGATCGCGGGTTTCGACTGGTCCGCGACCCCGCTCGGGCCGATTTCGGACTGGCCGCAGAGCCGCCTGACCGCGATCGGGATCGTCCTGGCATCCTCGATCCCCATGGCCACGATATGGGGGCCAGAGGGCATCCTGATATACAATGCCGGTTATGCCGTCTTTTCGGGCGATCGCCATCCGGCGATCCTGGGCTGTCCGCTGGTCGATTGCTGGCCGGAGGCGGCAGCCTTCAACGCCGAGGTCATCGCCGCCGGCTTAAGCGGGCGCACGCTGGCATTTCGCGACCAGGCTATGGTGCTGGGACAACGGGGGGTGGCCGAACAGCACTGGCTGGACCTGGACTATACCCCGATCGCCGACGAGCGCGGCCATCCCTCGGGCATCATGGCGACGGTGATCGACAGCAGCGCGCGGATGCGCGACCGGCAGGACCGCGAAAGCGCCCTGTCCGCCGCACGCGAGAGCGAGACTCGGTTCCGCAACGTCGCCGACCATGCGCCGATCATCATGTGGGTGACCGATGCCCAGGGGCTCTGCACCTATATCAATCGCGCCTGGCATCAACAGACGGGACAGGAGGTCGACCAGGGCCTGGACTTCGGCTGGGTCAAGATGGTGCACCCCGATGATCGCGAGCCGCTGAAGGACGCCTTTCGCTCCGCCACGACCGGGAGGCGCGCCTTCCAGACCGAATTCCGGCTGGCCCAGATGGAGGGTGGCTATCACTGGGTGATGGTCACGGCCATCCCGCGCTTCGACGATGATGGCACCTTCCTGGGCATGATCGGATCGGTCGTCGACATCGATGAGCGCCGCCGGGCCGAGGCGGCGTTGCGCGACATCAATGCGGTGCTGGAGCGCCGGGTGATGGAGGCATTGGCCGAGCGCAAGCTGTTTGCCGACATCATCGATTCGACCGGTACGCTGGTCCAGGTGCTGGGGTTCGACCACCGCTATCTGGCGATCAACCGTGCCGCCGCCGAGGATTTCGAACGCCTGTTCGGCATCCGTCCGCAGGTCGGCCAGCACAAGGCCGAGGCGATGGCCGGGCGGCCCGAAATCCTGTCGGTCATGCGCGACTATTGGACGCGCGCGCTGGCGGGCGAGGAGTTCGCGGTCATCCAGGCGCTCGACGATCTGGCGGGCGAGCGGCATCATTACGAACTGCGCTTCAGCCCGCTGGTCTCGGCCGAGGGGACGCCGATCGGCGCATACCAGTTCGCGACCGACGTCTCGGAACGGCTGGCGCAGCAGGAGCGGCTGCACGACATGGAGGCGCAGTTGCGCCAGAGCCAGAAGATGGAGGCGGTGGGCCAACTGACCGGCGGCATCGCGCACGACTTCAACAATCTGCTCCAGGTGGTGGTCGGCAACCTAGAGATGCTCGACCGGCTGCTGCCCGCGGACGAGCATCCCCGCGCCCGGCGGGCCGCGACCAATGCGATGACCGGGGCCAAGCGCGCCGCGACGCTGACCCAGCGGCTGCTCGCCTTTTCGCGGCGTCAGCCGCTGGCCCCGCAATCGGTCGATACGCAGCGGCTGGTCGACGGGCTGTCCGACCTGCTGACCCGCACGCTGGGCGAGCAGGTCAGCCTGACCGTCGCGACCGCGCCCGACCTGTGGACGGTCGAGGCCGATCCCAACCAGCTGGAAAGCGCCATCCTGAACCTGGCGGTCAATGCGCGCGACGCGATGCCGCATGGCGGCACCCTGTCGATCACGATGCGCAACGCCACGCTCGACGGGCTCGCGACGATGGCGGCGGGGCCAGTGCCCTATCCCACCGATCCGGGCGATTATGTCGCGATCGACGTCAGCGACACCGGCATCGGCATGGACCGCGCGACGCTGGGCCGCGTGTTCGAGCCGTTCTTCACCACCAAGGAGGTCGGCAAGGGCACCGGCCTGGGCCTGTCGATGGTGTACGGCTTCGCCAAGCAGTCGGGCGGACAGGTGCAGATCGAGTCCAAGCCCGGCGAGGGCACCTGCGTCACGCTGTTCCTGCCACGCTTCCACGGCGTCGCACCCCCGACCGAAGTCACCGCCCCGGTCGTACGGCCGACCCACGGGTCCGAGACCATCCTGGTGGTCGAGGACGATGCCGATGTCCGCGCCTATTCGACCGAGGCGCTGCGCGAACTGGGTTATGGCGTGCTGGAGGCCGAGGACGGCGCCACCGCACTCGACCTGCTAGAGGCGCCGGAGGCGAGCGAAATCGCCCTGCTATTCTCCGACGTGGTCCTGCCCGGCGGCATGACCGGCGCGGACCTCGCCTCCGCGGCGCGTGCGTTGCACCCGGAATTGAAGGTGCTGTTCACCACCGGCTATGCCCGCGACGTGATCGTGCATGGCGGACGGCTGGACGCAGGCGTGGCGTTGATCACCAAGCCATTCGACTTCGCCGACCTGGCGGCCCGCATCCGTGCGATGCTGGATGGGTAGAAGGATCGTGAGCGACCGCCATCCGCTCAGCAGTCAATCCTGAAGCAATACAAAAGAGCATCTTGGCCAGTCCTCCGCCATGATTGCCGTTCGAACCATTTCGGACAAATCCCGATATTGTACCCGTAACGGGATCATTGAATAAATACTTGGCAGATTTCCCCAGGGGATCACGCGAGTTTGCAGCGTTGCGTCATTCTCGATTCGAAGATTGGGGAAATCATGAAACGGATTCTGTACGCCGCACTCGGCATTTCGGCGCCATGTGCCGTCATGGCGCAGGACACGCCATCCGATCCACCGATTGTCGCGGAACAGCCTGCCAGTGCGGAACAGGCAGAGATTGACCGTATCAACCGGAATTTTCAAAACGAATATACGTCGATCGAGAACAGGGCGTCCGACCTTCAGAACAAGGGGGATATCTGCGCCACGGGTACGGCAAAATGGGATGTCACCACGACCTCGTTCGACGTTCCACAGGTGACCATGAAAACGCGAAGCTTTGGCTTCGATACGATCAAGACAAGCTTCAGGAATCGTGGTTTTTCGTTCGACCTGCCCGAGTGCGTCTGGAAAACCATGAAAATCGCCTTCGGCATCAAGACCAAATTCTTGAAATGCGGCATGAGACGCCATGAATTTTCAACAAAGATTCCGGAATTCAAGAAAGACAGGACCGATTTTTCCTTCAACATCCCGGAGTTCAGGAAAAATCGGGTAACCTGGAAATATCATATCCTCAAAATCATGAGCGTGGACTCCATCTCCGCTCCTTGCAAGGATCTGGAAAAAGAGAGCCTGGAGATTCAGGGCGTGACGGAAAATATGAGCAAGCGGCACATGGCCGAACTCAATCCCGTTCTACGCAAGCAAATTCAGGTCCGGCTTGCCGAAATGTCCCAGTCGGCCGCTTCCGTCGATCAAGACATGGCCACCGCACTTGCGGGGATGGACCGCAGCATTCTCGAGCTGACGAAAACCGGTCAGAACCCCGCCGCCATCATGACCGACCTGGATGGCGAACAGGTCAGCCTGGTCGAAGCACGCGCCCGGATCGCGAAGCAACGGGCCGACTTTCAGACACTGGTCGCGCAACAGCAATCCGAGATGGAGACCCGGCTCGTAGAACTGGATCAGGCCTTGATGGCCTGAGGGTAAGGAACGGATCGCAGGGTCCCTTACGACTCCTGTGACCGACGACTTGCCTTCATGCGCCGGTCCGAGATTGGATTGCCCGGTCAATCTCTTAACGCGAAATTCCTCGCTTTCGCACCCGATTCATCCCCTTGCGCGTTTGGCGCGAGGGGACGAAAGGACGGGGATGGCATCGCGGTTTCGGCATTTCTGGAGCGAAGAGGAATGGTCCTTCGCTCCCCATGAGAAGCCGACCATCCCGGGATCGCCCGGCAATTTCAACCATCCCGGACGGCGGCAGCTGGCTTACGGGATCATCGCGGTCCTGATCGGGCTGACCGGCGGGCTGGGCAATGCCCTGGTCCAGGTCAACACGATCCAGTTGCAGGGCGCGCTGGGGCTCGACCCCACCGAGATCGCGTGGCTGCCCATCGCCTATGTGATGACCAACGCGTCGATCAACCTGCTGCTCATCAAGTTCCGCCAGCAATTCGGCCTCAGGCCCTTCGCGCTGCTGTTCTCGGGCCTCTATACGATCCTGGCCTTTGCCCATCTGTTCGTGCGCGACTTTTCGACGGCGATCGCGGTGCGCGGGGCCAGCGGCATGGCGGCCGCCGCGCTGTCGTCGCTGGGCATGTATTACATGATGCAGGCGCTGCCCGCGAAATGGCGGCTGAAGGCGATCGTGCTGGGAATCGGGGTGCCGCAATGCGCGACACCGCTGGCCCGGCTGTTCTCGCCCGAGCTGCTGGCGATGTCGCAGTGGCGCACGCTCTATCTGTTCGAATTCGGGCTGGCGGCGATCAGCCTGGCCTCGATCGTCGCGTTGCGCCTGCCGCCGACCCAAAGGCAGAAGGCGTTCGAGCCGCTCGATTTCCTGACCTTCGCGCTCTATGCGCCCGCCATCGGCCTGTTCTGCGCGGTGCTGGGTCAGGGGCGGCTGGTCTGGTGGACACAGGCGGCGTGGATCGGCTGGGCGCTGGTCATCGCCATTCCGCTGCTCACCGCCGCGCTCTGGATCGAACATCACCGGGTCAATCCGCTGCTCAACACGCGCTGGCTGGGATCGATGGACATCGTACGCTTCGCGATCGTCACGATCATGGCGCGCATCGTCTTTTCCGAACAGAATTACGGTGCGGTCGGCCTGCTCACCACGCTGGGCCAGAACAACGACCAGTTCGGGGCGCTGTTCGCCATCGCTTTCATCGCCTCGGTCGCAGGGGTCGTCGCCAGCGCGGTGACGCTGGACGTGACGCGGCTGACCCACCCGGTCATGTTCGCGATCGGGCTGGTCGCCATCGCCGCCTATGCCGACAGCTTCTCGACCAACCTGACCCGCGCGCCCGAACTGTACGCCACGCAGGCGGTGATCGCCTTTTCGACGACCTTCTTCCTGGGCCCGTCGCTGCTGTTCGGCATGACCCGCGCGCTGCAACAGGGGGCGGGTCATGTTATCAGCTTCGTCGCGCTTTTCGGAATGCTCAATTCGGTGGGCAGCCTGGGCGGGACCGCCTTGCTCGGCACCTATCAGACGATCCGCGAAAAGACGCACAGCGCCGCCATCGTGCAGAATATCGATCCCACCGACCCGCTGGTGACGCAGCGGATCGCGGCGGGCGGTGCGCGAGTGTCGGGCGTGATCGGCGACCCTGCCCTTGCCCGCGCCCAGGGCGCCGCGCTCCTGTCGCAGGTCGCCACGCGTGAGGCCAATATCCGCGCCTATAACGACGTCTTCCGACTGGTCGCTGCCCTGGCGGCGGCCGTCACCCTGTTCCTCGCGCTGCTGACCTGGCGGCGCGCACGCCGTGCCCGTGCGGCCGAGGCCAAGCCATGACCGACACCCGATCGCCCGTATCCCCCACCCCGATGACCGAGGAAGCCGCCGCCGAGGCGGGCGTGCCCCCACCCCCGCCTGCACCCACGCCCGCCCCGGCGTCGCCACCCGCCCCGGCATCGGGCTGGCGTCCCCCGTCGGGTGGCTGGCGCTCGCGCCTGCTGATCGCGCTGCTGGTGATCGGCGGCATCGCGGCGGTGCTGGCGGCGTGGCGGCTGCCGCCCTTTTCCAGCGCGATACAGTCGACCGACAATGCCTATGTCCGCGGCCGCACCACGGTGATCGCGCCGCAGGTCAGCGGCTATGTCACCGCCGTCTTGGTCAAGGATTTCGAAACCGTCCGCGCCGGCCAGCCGCTGGTGAAGATCGACGATCGCATCTATCGCCAGCGCGTCGACCAGGCGACGGCGCAGGTCGAGGCGCAGGCCGCCACGCTCGCCAACAGCCGCCAGACCCAGGCGTCACGCACCGCCAGCCTCGCCGCGCAGGACGCCGCCGTCGCCAATGCCGAGGCGCAACTGATGCGGGCCCGGGCCGACATGGCGCGCGTCAATGATCTCGTCACCGATGGCTCGGTATCTTTGCGCGAACGCGACCAGACGCTGGCCGCGCTCCGCCAGGCCCAGGCACAGCTGCGCCAGGCCCAGGCCGCGCGAGAGATCGCCCGCCAGGATATCCGCACCGTCCAGGTCGGGCGCGGCGGACAACAGGCCGGTGTGTCGGGGGCCGAGGCCGCGCAGAAACTGGCCCGGATCGACCTGGCCAACACCATCATCCGCGCCCCCGAAAACGGACGCCTGTCCGAAGTCGGCGTGCGGCTGGGCCAATATGTCACGGCGGGATCGCAGCTGATGTTCCTGGTGCCGCCCGAGACCTGGGTCATCGCCAATTTCAAGGAGGCGCAGACCGCCCGCATGGCGGTGGGCCAGCCCGCCAGCTTCACCGTCGACGGCTTGAGCAATGCCCGGCTGAAGGGGCATGTCGAGCGGATCTCGCCGGCCGCCGGGTCCGAGTTCGCAGTGCTGAAGTCCGACAACGCCACCGGCAACTTCACCAAGGTGCCGCAGCGTATCGCGGTGCGCATCCGCGTCGATGCGGGCCAACCGCTCAGCCGGCGGCTGCGTCCCGGCATGTCGGTCCAGGCCAGCGTCGACACATCGGGCGGGCCGACCGTGCGATGAAGACGACCGCCCTGCCTCTTGCATCCCTGCCTCTTGCCGCCGCGCTGCTGCTGGCCGGGTGTATCGGCCCGCGCCCCGCCGCCCCGGCCGCCACCGCCGTCGTGCCGCCGCCCGCCTGGCGCACCAGCCTGGGTCCCGGCAGCCCGATCGCGGCCGATTGGTGGCAGGCATTCGGCGATCCGCAGCTGACCGCGCTCGTCACCCGCGCGCTGGCCGACAGCCCCGACCTGGGCAGTGCGGCGGCGCGTGTCGAGGAGGCACGCGCGCAGGAACGGCTAGCCCGCGCGCAGCTGTCCCCCAATGTCACCGCAGGCGTGCCGCTGTCAGAGGGGCGCAGCGTGACCGCCTTCGGCACCGGGCTCGACCAGCTGGGGGCCCAGCCGCTGGTCCAGGCGAGTTATGATTTCGACCTGTTCGGCCGGTTGCGCAATGCCCGCGACGCGGCCCGCGCGCAGTTGCTGGCGACCGAAGCGGCACGCGATACCGTGCGGCTGGCGCTCGCGGCCGGAGTGGCCAGCGGTTACGTGACCCTGCGCGCGCTCGACCACCGGCTGCATATCGCCGAGGAGACGCTGGCCGCACGCGACAATGCGCTGCGCATCGCGCGGCGCCGGGCCGAGACGGGCTATACCTCCAATTTGGAATTGCGACAGGCGCAAGGCGAATATCGCGCGACCGAGCAGCTCGTGGCCGCCGCCAGGCTGGCCGTCACGCGCCAGGAAAATGCGCTCAGCGTCCTGGTCGGCGGCGCGCCCGGACCGATCCCGCGCGGCTTGGCCATCGACCGGCTGATCCGCCCCGCCATCCCGGACGGCCTGCCCGCAGACCTGCTGCGCCGCCGCCCCGACCTGTTCCAGGCCGAACAGGCGCTGGTCGCCGCCGACCGCTCGCTCGACAGTGCGCGCGCGGCGATGCTGCCCAGCCTGGGACTGACCGGCACGGCGGGCGTGGTGCTGTCCAGCGCGCTCCAGAACCCGATCACCGTCTTCTCGATCGGCGGCAGCGTGCTGGCCCCGATCTTCGACGCGGGGCGCCTGCGCGCGCAGGCCGATGCCAGTGCGGCACGGCGCGACCAGGCCGCCTTTGCCTATCGCCGCACCGCGCTGACCGCGTTTCGCGAGGTGGACGACAGCCTGGCGTCGGTCCGGCGCTCTGGCGAGCAGGCGGTGGCCTTGGCCGGGCAGCGCGCGGCACAGGCGGATGGTCTGCGCATCGCCTCCAACCGCTACCGGGCGGGCTATTCGGGCTATATCGACCAGTTGGACGCGCAACGCGGGCTGCTGTCCGCCGAACTGGCGCTGGCCGAGGCGCAGGCCAACCAGCTGACCGCCTATATCACCCTGTACCAGGCGATGGGCGGCGGCTGGTCGGCCGACGCGATCCGCGCCACCGCGCGATAGGTCGCACGCCAGGGGATGATGGCCGCAATCGCTTTCAGTGACCGGAACGGGTCATGGAACGCGAGCGGCGCTGGCGCGCTGACCCCCGCGAACCGCCTTTTTTGAGGGAGAGACGATATGGGCGTAAACGTGATCTACAAGACAAAGGCGACCGCGACCGGCGGCCGCGACGGTGCGGCGAAGTCGGAAGACGGCTCGGTCGACGTCAAGCTGGTCGTCCCGAAGGAAATGGGCGGCCCGGGCGGCGAAGGCGCCAACCCGGAAAAGTTGTTCGCCGCCGGTTATTCGGCCTGCTTCCTGGGCGCGATGAAAGCGGTCTCGGGCAAGGAAGGCGTAAAGGTGCCGCAGGACGCCACCGTTACCGCCGAGGTCGGCTTCGGCCCGCGTGAGGAAGGCGGCTATGGCATCACCGTCGACCTGCTGGTCAACATGCCCGGCGTCGATCGTGCCGAGGGCGAACGTCTGATGCACGCCGCGCACCAGGTCTGCCCCTATTCGAACGCGACCCGCGGCAATGTGGATGTCGGCCTGACGCTCGCCTGAGCTCCGGCGCCCTTTTTTTCCGAAGCCCCCCGCCTGCAAGCCTGGCGGGGGGCTTTGTCTTTTCGAAGGACTCGATGATGACCCGCCCGACCGGCACCGAAAGCTTTGCCCTCAACCAGACCATGTTGCGTATCCGCGATCCCAAGCCCTCACTCGCCTTTTACCGGGATGTGCTGGGCATGACCCTGCTCCAGAAGCTAGACTTTCAGGAGATGCGCTTCTCACTCTACTTCCTCGCCTATTTGTCGGACGGCGAGTCGATCCCCGAGGATCCGGTCGAACGCGCGCACTTCATCTTCGATCGCGAGACGACTTTGGAGCTGACCCATAATTGGGGCACCGAGTCGGACCCTGCGTTCCAGGGATATCATGACGGCAATGCCGATCCGCGCGGCTTTGGCCATATCGGGATCAGCGTGGCCAATGTGGCCGAGGCCTGCGCGCGCTTCGAGGCGCTGGGCGTGACCTTCAAGAAGCGGCCGCAGGACGGCAAGATGAAGGACATCGCCTTCATTGCCGATCCCGACGGCTATTGGATCGAAATTCTTTCGGCGTCGGGCATGACGCAGAGCCTGACCAGCGCATAATAACGTAAGAGCCGACACAGAACCGCCCTTCCTCCGGGCGTGATCCGTAATGAAACCGGATATTTACTCGTCCTGTCCATAATGGTCACACATACCGGAGGAAGGGGCGAATCCCCCATCTTCCGTCCCGTACCGAGCGCTCCCGCTCGTAAGCCGGTCCTTGGAGAGGTTCGCCGTTATGTTGTCCTGGTTTGCCAAGACGGCTCCCATTCGTCTGAAATTCGACGTTCTCACGATCGTCTATACCGGTTTCGCGGCCATCGGCCTGGGCGCGACCATAATGGCGAGTGGTGGCCTGATCCTGACCACGCCGGTCATCGTCGCCGCCACCGTCCTGGTGCTGTCGTTCATCATCATGCGCGTCAGCCGCAAGCTGATCTGCGATCCCTATGTCGGCAGCGTCGTGGCGATGGAGGCCCTGGCAGCGGGCGACGCCAAGCGCGAGATCCTCTATACCGATTATCGCGACTGCATCGGCCGCATGGCCAAGGCCATCCAGGTGTTCCAGATCAACGCCGCCAAGGTCCAGGAAGCGGCCCAGGCCCAGGAAGTCGTCGTCGACGCGCTGGGCCGGGGCCTAAGCGAATTGGCGGACGGTAACCTGACCGAAACCATCCATACGCCATTCCCGGCAAACTATGACAAGCTGCGCACCGACTTCAACCGCGCGACCGATTCGCTGGCCCGTGCCATGGGCTCGGTGACCGTCGCCACCCATGGCATCAATGCAGGTGCCAACGACATCCGCCAGGCGTCGGACGACCTGTCGCAGCGTACCGAGCAGCAGGCCGCCAGCCTGGAGGAAACCTCGGCCGCGATGGACGAGATCACCTCGACCGTCCGCCAGACCGCCGAGGGCGCCAACCGCGCCAACCGCGCCGTCGCCGATGCCCGGGTCGAAGCGCAGCAGTCGGGCGAGGTCGTGCGCCGCGCCGTCGCCGCGATGGCCGGAATCGAACGCGCCTCGACCGAGATTTCCGAGATCATCAGCGTGATCGACGGCATCGCCTTCCAGACCAACCTCCTGGCGCTGAACGCCGGTGTCGAGGCGGCACGTGCCGGCGATGCGGGCAAGGGCTTCGCGGTCGTCGCCTCCGAAGTGCGCGCGCTGGCGCAGCGCTCGGCCGACGCGGCCAAGGACGTCAAGTCGCGCATCCTCGCCAGTTCCGAACAGGTCGAATCGGGCGTCGGCCTGGTCAGCGAGACCGGCAAGGCGCTGGAGCGGATCATCGGCCAGATCACCGAGATCAGCACGCTGGTCGAAAGCATCGCCGGCTCGGCCGAGAAGCAGGCGATCGGACTTCAGGAGGTCAACACCGCCGTGTCCGCAATGGACGGCGTGACCCAGCAGAACGCCGCGATGGTCGAACAGGCGACCGCCGCAGCCCGCTCGCTGGCGGTCGAGGCCGATGGCCTGGCCCGCGAGGTCGCCCGCTTCCGCATCAACAACCAGCCCGAAGACCGCTTCGTGGCCCCCCAGGCTTCCGCCCAGCCGGTCCATCAGATGCAGCAGCGCGCCGCCGCCGCGGGGCGCCGCATCGCCCAGACCGCACGCGCCGTGCCGTCATCGTCGGGCAATACTGCCCTGGCGGTGAACGGCGACGACTGGACCGAATTCTGACCCACGGGGCGGGGTCGTCCCCGCCCATTTCGACGCATCCGCCTTTTCGTACCCGTTTCCCGTCCCCGCCAGCCCGCCCGGAGCCCGACCATGTCGACCCTGTCCCTTGCCCCCGTGCTCGACACCGCCGCCGCCGCCCCGTTGCGCCAAGCCCTGCTCGACCTGATCGCATCGGGCGATGCCGTCTCGGTCGACGGGTCGCAGGTGGCGCAGGCGGGCCAGGCCTGTCTTCAGGTGCTGGCCAGCGCGCAGGCCATGGCCGCGTCGGTCCGCGCCGATTTCGAACTGCACCACCCATCCGAGCCGCTGGCTTCGATGATCGCGCTGGCGGGGCTCGACAGCCTCGCCGCCGCCGCCTGAAGGGGCCGACCCGATGAACCTCGACGAGATCCAGCAGATTTTCTTCCAGGAGTGCGAGGAAGGTCTCGGCGCGCTGGAAACCGCCTTCGCCGACCTGAAGCGTGACCGCTATGACGACGAGACGATCAATACCGTCTTCCGCGCGGTCCATTCGATCAAGGGCGGCGCCGGGGCGTTCGGGCATGAGCGGCTTCAGCATTTCTCGCACCATTACGAAACCGTCCTCGACCTGATCCGCAACGGCACGCTGCCGCTTGGGCCAGCGCTGATCGACCTGATCGTCGCGGCCTATGACACGCTGTCCGACCATGTCGCCGCCGCGCGTGGCGAGGGTGCGCTGCCCGCCGACCAGCCGATGCTCGACCGACTGGAAGCCGCCGCCAATGGCGATGTCGGGCCGGGCCATGCCGACCTGGACGATCATGTCGCCGAACCGGTGGTCGAAGCGGCGCCCGTCGCCGCGCTCGACGATTTCGACGCGCTGTTCGCGATGCTTGAGGAGCCAGGGCTTGCCGCCCCGGCCGAACCGGCGATCGCCGAGTGGATCGTCACCATCCATCCCGGCCCGCGCGCCTTCGACCACGGCGCCGAGCCCATGCTGGCGCTGCGCGAGCTGGTGCGGATGGGCGGCCGGACGCTGGGCGCCGACCTGTCCGCGCTGCCGCTGCTCGACGGGCTGGATGCCGAGCGGTCCTATCTGGGCTTCACCATGGCGCTGCCCGGTACGACGGACGAAGAGGATATCCGCGCCGTCTTCGACTTTGCCGATCCGCATTGCCGCCTGACCATCACCCGCGCCGTCACCGAGGCCGTAGCGCCGGTCGATGTCCAGCCCGAGCCCGTCGCCATCGCCCCCGTGGTCGAGACGGCCCCGGTCGTCATCGCCGCGCCCGCGCCGGTTCCTGCCCCGGCGCTCGTCCCCGCCGCCGCCGCGAACGAGACGGCCGGCAGCCCGCGCGTCGCCGCCACCCAGACGATCCGCGTCGACCTCGACAAGCTGGATCGCCTGGTCAACCTGGTCGGCGAGCTGGTCATCACCCAGGCGATGCTGGCGCAGCGCCTGTCCGAAAACGACATGGGCTCGATCCCCGAGCTGTCCGACCTCGACCACCTGACGCGCGAGCTGCAGGATTCGACCATGGCGATCCGCGCCCAGCCGATGAAGACGGTCTTCAGCCGCGTGCCGCGCATCATCCGCGAACTGGAGGTCGAGACCGGCAAGCGTGTCCGCCTGGAGGTCGAGGGCGAGATGACCGAGGTCGACAAGACCGTGGTCGAGCGCATCGGCGAGCCGTTGACCCACCTGATCCGCAACGCCGTCGATCACGGCCTGGAAACCCCCGCCGATCGCAAGGCGGCGGGCAAGGACGGCGAGGGCGTCGTCACCCTGTCGGCCGCGCACCAGTCGGGCCGGATCGTCATCACCGTGGCCGATGACGGGCGCGGCATCGACCGTGCGCGCGTCAAGGCCAAGGCGATCGAGCGCGGCATCATCGCCCCCGATGCGCCGCTGTCCGAGGAAGAGATCGACAATCTGATCTTCGCCCCCGGCTTCTCCACCGCCGCCGTCGTCTCCAACATCTCGGGGCGCGGTGTCGGCATGGACGTGGTGCGCAAGAACATCCAGGCGCTGGGCGGCCGCATCGGCATCCAGTCCGAACTGGGCAAGGGGTCGAGCTTCTCGCTCAGCCTGCCGCTGACGCTGGCGGTGCTCGACGGCATGATCGTCACCGTCGGCGACCAGACCTTCGTCATTCCGCTGACCCATATCGTCGAGAGCCTGCGCCCCGGCATCGACGAGGTGCATGTCGTCGGCGGCCAGTCGCCGCTGCTCGACGTGCGCGGCACCTATGTCCCCGTCCACCGCGTCGGCGAGCAGCTGGGCGTGACCGGCGCGATCGCGCAGCCCGAAAAGGCGGTGCTGATCGTGGTCGAAAGCGACCAGGGCCAGGCGGTGCTGATGGTCGATTCGATCCAGGACCAGCGCCAGGTCGTGGTGAAGAGCCTGGAGGCCAATTACCGCGCCATCCATGGCCTGGCGGGTGCGACCATCCTGGGCGACGGCCGGGTTGCGCTGATCCTCGACGTCGATGCGCTGATCGGCCGCTGGCGGCGTGACGGGCGTGGCTCGGGCGGTGCGGCCTTCCTCGAAAACCTCGCCGCATGAGCGCGCTCGCCGCCCTGACCGGTCGCGGTGCGGCACCGTCGCCCGACCGCGAGATGGAGTTCGCCTTCTCGGCGGCCGACCACCGCGCGATCGCCGACCTGATCTATGCCGAATCGGGCATCCTGCTGCCTGAGAGCAAGGCCAAGCTGATCTACGGACGACTGGCCCGGCGTCTGCGCGCCTGCGGATTGAGCGACTTTCCGTCGTATCTGGCGCTGGTCGAGCGCGATGCCGAGGAACGCGCCCGCGCGGTCGATGCGCTGACCACCAACCACACCTCGTTCTTTCGCGAAAACCATCATTTCGAGCATTTCCACGACAGCCTGTGGCCGGAATTCCGCCAGCGGCTGGCCGGTGGCGGGCGGGTGCGGATCTGGTCCGCCGCCTGCTCCAGCGGCGAGGAACCCTATTCGCTGATGATGACGATCACGGGCCAGGACCCGCGCGCCGCCGAGAAGCTGGCCACCCAGGATTTCCGCCTGCTGGCCACCGACCTGTCGCCCAGCGTCATCGCGACCGCGCGCGCAGGCCGCTATCCGCTCGACACGACGCGCGCGATGCCCGCCGCGATGCGCAGCGCCTGGTGCCGCCGGGTCGGCGAGTTGGAGGAACTCCATCCCGCATTGCGCGCGCCGATCGCCTTTCGCGAACTGAACCTGCTGCGCGACTGGCCGATGAAGCGGCCGTTCGACGTCATCTTCTGCCGCAACGTCATGATCTATTTCGACGACGCCACCAAGGCGCGGCTGATGGGCCGCTTCGCCGACCAGATGGTCGCAGGCGGCGTCATCTATATCGGCCATGCCGAACGTATTCCGACCGAAGTCGCCGACCGGTTCCGCTGCATCGGCCGCACCGCTTTCCAGAAAGTCTCCTGATGGCCATTCGAACGCTGATCGTCGACGATTCCCCCACCATGCGCGCGCTGATCGCGGGCATGTTGAGCCGCGATCCCGATATCGAGGTCGTCGGCGCCGCCAACGGCCCGCACCAGGCGCGCGAGATGATCAAGGCGCTGGACCCCGACGTCATCACGCTGGACGTCGAGATGCCCGACATGAACGGCCTCGACTTTCTGGAACGGGTGATGCGGCTGCGCCCGATGCCCGTCGTCATGCTCTCGACGCTGACCCAGGCGGGCGCGGACATCACCATCCGCGCGCTGGAGCTGGGCGCGGTCGAATGCTGCGCCAAACCGGCGGCGGGCTGCGTCGACCGCAACCTGGTCGCCAGCGTGAAGGCCGCGGCGGGCAGCCGTCGCGTCCGCCTGAACGACGCCCCGGCCGCGGCCCCCGTCGCCCATGTGCAGTTCGAGCCGCGCGCGAAATCGCTGATCGCGATCGGCGCATCGACCGGCGGGGTCGAGGCACTGATCCAGGTGCTGAGCGGCTTTCCGGCCAATTGCCCGCCGACCGTCATCGTCCAGCACATGCCCGCGACCTTCACCACCAGCTTCGCCGCGCGGCTCGACCGGCTGTCCCAGCCGACCGTGGCCGAGGCGCGGCACGGCCAGCCGCTGCTGCCCGGCCATGTCTATCTCGCGCCCGGCGGCACCCATCACCTGGAGATCGGCGGCAGCGAGGGTCAGTATCGCGCGCGCCTGATCCCCGACGATCCCACCAGCGGCCATCGCCCCTCGGTCGACCGGCTGTTCCAGAGCGTCGCCAAGGTTGCCGGTCCGCATGCGGTCGGCGCGATCCTGACCGGCATGGGCCGCGACGGCGCGCAGGGGCTGCTGGCCATGCGCGGCCAGGGCGGCTTCACCATCGGCCAGGACAAGGAAAGCTGCGTGGTCTATGGAATGCCCGGCGTCGCGCAGGAGATCGGCGCGGTCGCGCGCCAGCTGACGCTGACCCGCATCGGGCCTGCGCTGATCGACCGGTGCCGCGCATGATCGCGGTCCCCCCCCTTTCCACGCCGCGCCCGATCACGGGCCTGGCGCAACGCGACGGCCTGCGCCGGATCGCGGTGATCCAGGGCGAAACCCGCGTCAGCCAGGACAAGGACATCGTCCTGACCACCGTTCTGGGCAGTTGCATCTCGGCCTGTCTCTACGATCCCATCGCCGGGGTCGGCGGACTGAATCACTTTTTGCTCGCCGAACCGGGCATGGGTGAAACGGATCCTAAATCCATGCAGCGCTATGGTGTCTATGCGATGGAAGTTCTGATCAACGCGATGATGGCACTCGGCGCACAGCGGCACAGCCTGAAAGCCAGGCTGTTCGGCGGTGCGATGATGCGCGACGGGTTCCGCGATATCGGCACCGCCAATGCGCAGTTCGCGCGCCGCTTCCTGGCGGACGAGCGAATCGCGCTGGTCGGCGAGGATGTCGGCGGGGTCAGCGCACGCCGCGTCGAATTCCGTCCGGCGCTGGGCCTCGCCCGGTGTCGCCATGTCACCGATGCGCTGGCCCCGCCGCCGCGCGTTGCCCGCCCCACCCCGCCACCCGCCGCCACCGGCGACGTGGAGTTCTTCTAATGACCCAGATTCTGTCGAAAGGCCCCTTCGTGTCCCAGACCATCATGACCGTGGACGATTCGCCCAGCATGCGAATGCTTCTGCGCGCCGCGCTGACCGATATGGGGTATCAGGTGATCGAGGCCGAGGACGGCGTCCATGCGCTCGACACGCTGGACGGCGTGACGCCCGCCACCACCCCCGACCTGGTCATTACCGACATCAACATGCCGCGCATGGACGGGTTCGGCCTGATCGAGGCGCTGCGCCGCCAACCGGGGCATCGCAACCTGCCGATCCTGGTGCTGACCACCGAAAGCTCCGACGAGAAGAAGGCACGCGCGAGAGAGGCCGGGGCGACCGGTTGGATCGTGAAGCCCTTCAACCCCGAAAAGCTCGCCGCGGCCATTCGCCGCGTGCTGCATTGATCCCCACGCCCGAGGAACCGACCATGTCCCGTCAGCTCATCACCTTTCAGCTCGGCGACCAGATCCTGGGCGTCGACATCATGGCCATTCGCGAGATCCGCGCCTGGTCGCCCGCCACCCCGCTGCCCAACGTGCCCGCCTATGTGCGCGGCGTCGTGAACCTGCGCGGCGTGGTGCTGCCCGTCCTGGACCTGCGCCACCGGCTGGGCTGGGGCGTCACCGATCCCAGCGCGCGCCACGTCATCATCGTCGTGCGGATCGGCGACCAGCTCCAGGGCCTGATCGTCGATGCGGTCAACGACATCGTGACCATCCCGCCCGAGGCGATGCAGCCGCTGCCCGACATGGGCGAGGCGACCGCGGCGCATTATCTCGAAGGGCTGGCGACGATCGAACAGCGCCTGATCCTCATCCTGGCGCTTGACCGCCTGACCGACAGTACGGGCGTGACGGCCGAGGCGGCCTGATCCCCTTCTCCCTCTTTTTCTTTCCTGCCCCGAAGTCTCGCTCTGCGACGTGACGGCGTATCCGTCTTGGAAGGTAATGCGTAATGGCCGACGTAAAGGTTCTGGTGGTCGACGACTCGCTGACGATGCGGGTGCTCATCTCTGGCGCGCTGGAGCGGATCAAGGGCGTGACGGTGGTCGGCGCGGCGGACGGCGCGGCCGAGGCGCGCCAGATGGTCGACAAGTATCGCCCCGAAGTCATGACGCTGGACGTCGAGATGCCGGGCATGAGCGGCCTGGAATATCTGGGCGAGATCATGGAGTCGCGGCCGATGCCGGTCATCATGTTCTCGACCCGCACGGCGGCGGGCGCGGCGGAATCGATCGAGGCGCTGCGGCTGGGCGCGATCGACTGTTTCCCCAAGCCCAAGGTGGCGGTGCAGGCGGAACTCGACGCGATCATCGGCAAGCTGGGCAAGCGCATCAAGTCGGCGCGCAACGCCGATCTGAAGCGGACCAGCGCGAACACGCTGCGCCAAGCCAAATCGGCACCACCGTCGCCGATGAACTGGAACGGCCGCGTCCTGGCGATCGGTGCGGACGCCGCCAACACCCCGGCGCTGTTCGAGCTGTTCCAGGGTTTCCCCGACAACTGCCCGCCGACGCTGGTCGTACAGCAGATGACCGCCGGACTGCTGACCCCGATGGTCGAGAAGCTGCGCGAGCAGGTTGCGCCCAAGGTCGTCGAGGCGACCGACGGCATGAAGGTCGAGCAGGGGACGATCTATTTCGCGCCGCAGGGCGAGACGCATATGGTCATCGATCGCTGGCCCGAGGGTACGATCCGGCTGTTGCCGCGCGAACCGGTCTCGGGCGAGCGGCCGTCCATCTCGCTGCTGTTCGCTTCGGTCGCCAAGGCGGCCGCCAGCAACGCGCTGGGCGTGCTGGTCGCGCTGGATGACGAGGACGGATCGGCGGGCCTGCGGGCGATGCTGGCGGGCGGCGCCTATGCCATCGGGCGCACCGGCACCGATTTCACCCTGTCCAAGGGCGCGGTGTCGCAACCAGTGGCGCGCGATGCGATCGCTGCCAACGTCATGAAGCTGTGCAGCAAATGAGCCCGCGCGGGGGGGAACAGGCGCCGGAGACCGTCCTGGACGGCACTCTGGCGCTGGCGCTGGCCGACGAGCTGGTCGAACTGACCCGCGCGCTGGCCGACATGGCCTTCGAACTGGGCAGCGATGCCGAGACGCTGCGCCGCCACATGGTCAGCATCCAGTCGGTCGACCGGATCACCCAAACGCAGCTGGCGATCGCCGACATTCTGCGATCCGATGCGCCCGTGGCGCGGCGGATCGACGGGGTCACGCTGGAGACGCTGGCCGAGCGCCTGCGTCACCGGGTCGCCCAGGCGGCCTGAGCTTAGCCGCCCAACATCGATCGCCTGATCCTTTACTCAGGCGCTCAGACTGCCGGCCCCGCCATACCGCGGGTCGTGATGCGTTCGACCATCGGGCGCATGGTATTCAGCCATTGGCGCACATTGGCACGCGCTCCCTCGCTCAGGCTCAACAACGCCAGGCGACGATCGGTGGGATGCGGCGCGCTTTCGAACATGCCGTTGGTCACCAGCATGTTGATCCAGCGGACCGCAGTGGTGCGCGGCACACCGGATGCGCGGTAACAGGCGCTGGTTTCCACCGTCCGCCCCGCTTCCTGTTCCAGAAACACGAACAGCAACATGTCGAAGGCCGGATCGGCGAACAGCTCGGCATCGAAGAATCCGCCTATGCCCTCGCGCGCCGTGCGAATGATCCGACCGATATCGGCGGCGGTGATCCGCGCCTCGGCCTCGTTGCGGACCATCGATTCCACCACAGCCAGTTCGTCGCGGATCCGGCGAAGGCGATCATCGATCCCCGGCGGTCCATGTCCCCCTAGTGCATCGTCGCGGTTATTCATGACCTCCGCACTCCGACCCATATTTGTTAGTCCCCCACAGGCAGAGATTTGAGATGTCTGTACCGTTGCCGGTTTATATTCCGACTTTGGCGCGTCGTCGCAATTCCTCCCTGGGGGCGATGGCATTAAAATTAGGCTAGGTTAACCAAAAACTTGGCCGGTTGATCCCTGATGCCACATCGAGTCGGACGAATATTGCACAAGTTGGGTCTTGCAATTCACACGGTAAGCAGGGCCGCGTACAAATTACGCAGCCCGGTCCCTTAGAAGAACAGCTTGCGAACCGACAGCCGCACCGTGCGGCCCAGCGGATCGAGATAGCCCGGCTGGTAACCAATCGGAACCGTGCCGGTGGAATTGGTCACCCGTTGCCGCTGGTTGAAGACATTGTCGACGACCAGGCTGATCCGCGTGCCACGCAGCCAGGGGTGCTGCTTCAATAGCTCCAGCCGCTGTCCCAGATCGGCAAACAGGCGAAAATCGACCGTCGCCAGGCTGCCGAATTCCAGCGGATTGGGATTGCCCGGCGTGCCGCCATTCACCCGCGTCGCACTGCGCCAATTGCCCGACAGCCGCAGGCCGAGGCCATTATTGGCATAACCCGCCTGCGCCTCGACCTGATGGCGCGAGGTCCCGCCGCTTGCCCCGATTGCATCGCCGCGCAGCAGGTCCAGGTCCGGCCCGCCATCGGCGACGATGACCCGGTCGGCAAAGGTCCAGGTGTGATAGAGCGCGAACTGTACCCGGCCGCCACCGCCGCCCCGGCCTCCGCCGAAACCGCCATTACGGAACCCGCCGCCGGAGCCCCCGGGACCGCCCGGTCCACCTGCACCTGCCCCACCTGTGCTTGGCCCACCTGCGCCCGGCGCGCCTGCGCCCGGACCACCGGGCCCGCCCGGTGGCGGGGCGTCGCCAGGGCCGCCCTGCCCGTCCCGCCGCGGACCGTCGCCGGAACCCGGACCACCCTCACCCCCGCGCCGACTGGGAAAGTTCAGCCCGGCAAACGGGTTCGGCCCGGTCCCGGCGCGAAACGCCTCGATCTCCTTCTGGATCTTCGATTTGATCGGCTTGGAGAAATTCAGGCCCCAGCGCAGTTGCGACCGCTCGGTCCGCGCGAAATTGATCGGGCGCGAATCGACACGCAATAAATTGCCGTCCGCATCGCGGGTAAAGCGATCGGGGAACGCCTCCTCGATCGCGGCGGTCGGCGTCGGGAAGGATGCGATCGGATCGTCGGTGTTGATGCGGTAATAGTTGGCGGTCAGGTTGATGTCGCGGGCTTTCCACGGCTTTACGTTCACGCCCAGCTTCATGATGTGGCGATTGTCGGCGACCAGCGCGGGGTTGCCGCCGGTCACTGCGGTGATCGTGGCGGTGGTGCCACGCACATAGTCGAACAGGCGGACATTGGGCGTGGTGATCGCCGGATTGCCCAGTTGCTGCGCGGTCGGTGCATCCTCCTGATCGGTCCAGGAGGCCAGGAAGCGAACCCCGTCCAGCGGCGACCAGTTCGCCCCGTAGCCGATCGTGGTCAACGTGCCGAAGTCCGACAGATGATCGGCCCCGGCATTCACGTTCAGCGACAGGTCGCCGATCGCGCCCAGCACCTGGCGGTTGCGATTGGCGATGGGGAAGTCCAGATTGACCTGGCCGTTGACGATGTCACGCGACACCTCGCCCGTCTGGGTGATGCCGAACCGTGTCGAGCGGCTGGAAAAATCGCTGGTCTCGCCGCCCAGCTTGACGCTGGCCTGCACGTCCCCGGCGGGCAATGCGAAGACCCGGCCGTTGAGCAGCGCGTCGACCTCACCGGTGGACGAGGTCGAGCGGGCGAAGTTGCGCGCCGCCAGACCCAGCGCGTCGAGCGGGCCATACGGGTTGGCGGTCGGATCACCCGCATTCAGCCGCGCCTGGAGACCGGTGACGTCCAGCCCGGTATCGGTCGCCACGCGGCTTTCGGCACGGTCATATGATCCGGTCAGCGACCAGCGCCACTTGCCGATATCGCCGTTGAACGCCGTGCCCAGATGCGCGGTCAGCCCGGTATTGTCCTGGACCAGCGGGCCATAGGCGTCGGTCAGGCGGCTGACCGTCGCGGTGGTGGCGAAGGGGGAATAGGGATTGCCGACCGGCACCAGCAGGTTGGCCGAAGGCAGGCCGTTCCAGCTGTTGCTCTGCGTCGTCTGCACCTCGGCATTGAACGAGGCGGACACCTTGTCGAAGATGTTGCGCGCATAGACGACATTGGCGTCCCATTGCCGCTGCGCCGATTGCAGCGTGCGATAGGGGGTGACGTCGGTCGCGGTCGCCGGGCTGCCCGCCAGCTGCGCCAGGGTCGGCGCGGCGCTCAGCCCGCCGGGCACGCCGACGACGCTGGGGTTGGTGCCGGTCAGCGCGGCGAGGCCGGGATCGAGGGTGACGATATTGCCGCCCAGCGACGCGTTGGAGGCGGGCGCGATAATGTTGCGTTCCGCCTCGGTCAGGCGCGAGGTTTCGGAATAATCGGTGTGGATGCTCAGCCGCTTGTCCTGGCGGATCTGCAACCAGTCGAGCTTGCCCTGGCCGGTCGCCGAGCCGCCCTGCGTCGGCACCGTCCCGATCGCCTCGGCCGCCAGCGAGCGGAAGCGCGGACGCAGGACGAAATTCACCACCTTCTGATCGGCGCGATAGCCGTATTTCAGCGACACTTCCTCGGGGAGGATGTCGACGCGCAGGATCGCTTCGGTCGGCAGGTCGCGGATTTCCTGGAAGCCCGCGATGCGGCGACCGTTGAGCAGGATCACCGGCGAACCCCCGCGCCCGCTGGTCGTCTGCGGCGCCAGTTCGGTCAGCAGGTCGGCGACGCTCGACACGCCATAGGCGCGGACGTCGGCGGGGCTCAGCTGCTGTTCGGGCGGGATGTCGCCGGGCACCTTGCCGGGTTCGCGGCGCGCGGTGACGACGACGTCACCCTCTTCGGCGCCTTCGTCCTCCGCCTCGGGCTGCGCCTGCGTACGGGCGGAGGCGCGACCAGCCTGCGCCTGCGCGGCGGCCGGAGCGACGGTATCCTCGGGCGGCGTCACCGGAGCTGGAGCGACGGGCGGCGTGGTGGCCGGCTGGGCGGGCGGCGTCGCCACCTGCGCCTGCGCGATCGCGGGCATCGCGCTCGCCAGCATCAAACCCGCCCAAACCCGCATGTCCGTCCCTTTTCCCTTTATCCCAGGGTTTGGGCGTTAGGACGCAAATGTCGCACAAATGTGCCGTCGAGGTCCACAAATGTCGCGAGAGGGTGGCATATCCTCCCCGGCGCGGGGAGGTGGCAGGCCGAAGGCCTGACGGAGGGGGGCTTCCTCATAGGTCATCCCGTGCGGCGATCCCCCACCACCAAGCTTCGCATGGTCCCCCACCCCTTGCAGGGGAGGAAAGACTTAACCCGCAAACGCCTTTTCGATCACATAGGCACCCGGCTGCGCGTTCGAGCCTTCGGAGAAGCCCATTTCCTCGAACTTGGCGCCCAGCGACTTGATCATCTCCATGCTGCCGCACATCATGATCCGGTCGGTTTCCGGGTTGAAGCCATGCGCGCTGGGCAGGTCGGCGAACAGGCGACCATTCTCGATCAGCGCGTCGATGCGGCCCGACGTGTGGAACGGCTCGCGCGTGACGGTGGGCACATAGTGGAACTTCTCGGCCGCGACGTCGCCGACCAGGGGATCGTCGGCCAGCTTGGCCGCCAGCTCGTCGTGGAAGGCCAGATCGCTGACCCGGCGGACCGAGTGGACGATCACCACCTCGTCGAACATGTCGTAAATGTCCGGGTCGCGCGCGACCGACAGGAACGGCGCCAGGCCGGTACCGGTCGACAGCATGAACAGACGCTTGCCGGGCAGCAGCGCGTCGGCGACCAGCGTGCCGGTCGGCTTGCGGCCCAGATAGATCTGGTCGCCCGGCTGCACCTTTTGCAGCTTGCTGGTCAGGGGTCCGTCCTCGACCTTGATCGACAGGAAATCGAGCTTCTCGTCATAGGACGGGCTGGCCACCGAATAGGCGCGCAGCAGCGGCTTGCCGTTGTCGCCCAGCAGGCCGATCATTACGAACTCGCCCGAGCGGAAACGGAAGCTGTCGGGGCGCGACACCGAGAAGGAGAACAGATGCTCGTTCCAGTGATGGACGCTCTGAACCGTCTCGACGCTCAGCGCGGTGGTCGGGGTCAGTTCGGGCAGGGCAGTATCGGTCGACAAACCTCAAAACTCCTTTGCGCCCCCGCCCGCCGATCGTCCGGCGGAGGGGGCGAACATGGTCGTGTTCGAATGAATCGGATGCGCCATTACCAAGAATAGCGCAGGCTGCCTACAAAGGTCCGCGATGCCCCGTAATAGCAGCCATTGTTGAAGAAACAGCTGGTGATGTGGCGCTTGTCGAACAGGTTGGCGATGTTGGCGGTCAGGGTCAGCCCCGTCATCGCCGGGCTGACCCGGCCCAGATCGTAACCCAGCATCAGGTCGGCCAGCCAGTAATCGGGCGACGCGAACCGGCGGACGACGGTGCGCCCCGCCGAGACGGTGGTCGCGGTCCCGTCCGATTCGCCGACATAACGCACGCCCGCCCCCAGGCTGAGGCCGCCCAGCGCGTTGCCCACGCCCGCCTTGCCCAGGTCATAGGACAGGAAGCTCGACGCGCTCCATTGCGGCACGCCCAGCGGGCGGGTGCCGGTGACGCCGCTCAGCTGGTCGCCGGTGCCGACCACCGGCGATCCTTGCGTCACGCGCGGGTCGTTATAGGTCGCGGCAACCACCACGTCGAAGCCCGGCGCGACGGTGCCGCGCCCGTCCAGCTCGATGCCGCGGATGGCGACCTCGCCGATCTGCACCTGCGAATTGGTCGGAATATTGCCCGTGCCCGCGCGCGGATCGGCGACCGGCACGTTGCGGCGGCGCAGGTCGAAGGCGGACAGGGTGAACAGGGCGGTCGTGCCGCGCGGCTGGTATTTCAGCCCGGCCTCATATTGGCGGCCGGTGACGGGGATGAAGTTGCTGCCATCGGCGGTCGCGCCCGCCTGCGGCTCGAAACTCTCGGAATAGCTGACGAAGGGCGAGAGGCCGAACTTCGTTTCGTACAGCGCGCCCAACCGGGTGGTAAACGCCGTCTGGTTCAGCCGGGTGACGGTGTTGGCGTTCAGATTCTGCGTGGTCTGGCTGTACGTGTCCCACCGCCCGCTGGCGATCAGTTGCAGGCCGCCGATCGCGATCTGGTCTTGCAGGTACACACCGACTTGGTCGCGCTTGGTGTAATTGTGCGTCTGGTTGATCGGGAAGGTCGGCAGCGGCACGCCGTAGACCGGCGCGAACAGGTTCAGGTTGGGAATGTTCAACACCGGGTTCGGGTTCGTGCCGGTGAAGAAGGCCTGGTAATTCTCGCCGCGATTATGCTGCCAGTCGACGCCGCCCAGGATGGTGTGGCGGACCGGGCCGGTGTCGAGCTTACCGACCAGATGGTTGTCGATGGTGAAGGTCTGGAACGCCTCGTCCGACCCACCGCCGCCACGCTGGAGCGTCGACAGGTCGCTGTTCGCATTCGCCCCCGTGCCGCGCGTGACGAAACCCGAGCCATAGATCTGCCGGTAATGCAGCCCGATCGCCAGATAGCGCGCGTTCGTGGTCCAGCTCAGCCGATCGTTCAGGTCGTGGCGGAACAGGATCGTCGCCGATTTCTGCGTCCGGTCGAATGCCTCATAGGACGGCTCGGACGTGTTGAAATCGACCGGCAGCACGCCCGCAGGATTGGGCAATACCGAGCCGTAGACCGGCACGCCGCTATACGACCCCGATTCGGGATCGCGCTGATAGTTGAGGATCAGGGTCACGCTGGTCGCCTTGTCGGGCGCGAAGGTCAGCATGGGGCGGGCATAATAGCGGCGATTGGCGGTGTTCTGGATAAAACCGTCCGACTCCTCGGCCCCCGCGATCATCCGGAACAGCCAGCGTTCGTCGGTGTCCAGCGGCTGGTTCACGTCGATGCTGGAGCGCAGGAGCGCGTAATTGCCCGCCGCCAGCTCGATCTGCCCGCCCGCGCCCGCATAGGGCAGCTTGCTGGTCAGGTTGATCAGGCCGCCCGGCGTACCCGCACCATAGGTGACGCCCGCCGGGCCCTTCACCACATCGACCGATTCGACCAAATGGAAGTCGATCTGCGGACTGGCATAGACGCCGCCGAGCAGCCGCATCCCGTCCATGAAGATGCCGGGCGCGAAGCCGCGCAGGAACAACTGGTCGTAGCGGGTGGCGACATTGCCGCGCTGGTTCGGCGCGACGCCCGCGACATAGCCCAGCGCCTGGTTGATCGACTGTGCGTTGCGGCGGGTCAGCTCCTCCTGATCGATCACCGCGATCGTCTGCGGCGTGGCGATCAGCGGGATGTCGGTCTTGGTGCCCGACGCCGCGCTGCGCTTTTCGCGTTCGCCCTCGACCACGATCTCCTCGTTGCGCAGCCGTTGGGTATCCTCCCCGGCGGAGGCCGCCGCGATCCGGTCGGGCATGTCCTTGGCCTGGGCCGGAAGCGCATGGCCCAGCACCACCCCCGTGGCGCAGGCCGCCAGCAACGATCCGCGAAAAGCGCGCATTAATTTTCTTCCGCTATTGATAGTGACTATCAACTGCTGCTAGGAGCATGTCATCAACATGACAAGGGGCAAACGCCGTTGCCATCTCGCCAAGCGATTGACGAACAAACCGACCGCCGCTGGCGTACGGGATTCGGCATGGCGTGGCGCTGGATCACGGCGGTGGTCGGCGGTTATGGATTTGCCTGTGCCGCCGCGATGCTGATCGCGCGCGTCCTGCCCGCCGGTGATCCGATCGCACGGGTCGAGGCAACGGGCTGGCCGATGGTGCTGTCCTTCCTGGTCTATGCCGGGATCGCGCTGTGGTCGTTGCACGAGGCGCGGCTGGCACGCGTGAGTGCGGTCGTCTGGGGCGGCGCGCTGGTCATGGCGGTCCTGCTGAAGCTGCTGGGCGTGCGTCCATGAGCGAGGCGCATACCGGGCCGCAGCGCGCGCTGCGCCAGACCATGGCCTGGGCGCATGGCTGGCTGGGGCTGATCGCCGGGTGGATCCTGTTCACCATGTTCCTGACCGGCACGGCCGCCTATTTCCGCCCCGAAATCACCCAGTGGATGCAGCCCGAGATCCGCGCGACGGCGGCGGCCCCCGCGGAGGCGGCCAGCTCGGCGGTACGCTATCTGACGCGGACCGGGGCGGACGACCTGCAATGGTATATCTACCTGCCCGACGCGCGCACCGTCGCGACCCGCGTCTTCCGCGTCCCCGCCAAGCCCGATCCCAAGGCGCGCGGCGGCGAACTGGACCTCGATCCCGTCAGCGGTACGCCGCTGACCGCGCGCGAGACGCGCGGCGGCGAGCATTTCTATCGCTTCCATTTCCAGCTTCAGCTGCCGCATCCCTGGGGCCGCTGGCTGGCGGGGCTGTGTGCGATGGCGATGCTGGGCGCGATCATCTCGGGCGTGATCACCCATAAGCGCATCTTCGCCGACTTCTTCACGTTGCGCTGGAACAAGGGGCAGCGCAGCTGGCTCGACGCGCACAATGTCTCGGCGGTGCTCGGCCTGCCCTATCACGCGATGATCACCTATACCGGGCTGATCACCCTGGTGACCATGTACATGCCGTGGCCCGTGATGATGAACTACGCCAAGCCCGCGCAGTTCGCGCAGACGGCATACGGCACGCCCGACGACGTCCCCGCCAGCGGCGTGCGCCGCCCGCTCGTCGCGATCGCGCCGCTGGTCCGCGACGCCGAGCAGCGGCTGGGCGGCCCCGCCACCCGCGTCATCGTGCAGAATCCCGGCGACAGCGCCGCGCGCGTCACGGTCGCGCTCACCACGCGCGGCGCGATCAGTGCCCGCACGCCGACCGTCACCTATGACGGGGCGACCGGCCGGTTCGTGGCGCGCAGCGGCGACCCCGCCTCCGCGATCCAGACGGCGGGCGTCATGCTGGGGCTGCATCTGGCGCAATATGCCTCGACCGGCTTGCGCTGGGCCTATTTCGTCCTGGGCCTGACCGGCGCGGCGATGGTCGGCACCGGCCTGCTGCTCTGGACCGCCAAGCGGCGCAAGCCCGGCGCGGCGCCATTCTTCGGCCTGATCGTGGCCGAACGGCTGAACATCGCGGTCATCGCCGCCTTCCCCGCCAGCATGGCGGCCTATCTGCTCGCCAACCGGCTGATCCCCGCCGACATGGCCGGGCGCGCCGAGGCGGAAGTGTCGGCGATGTTCTGGACCTGGGGGCTGCTGGCGCTCGTGCAGCTCGGCGTCCCGGCGCGGCGCGCCTGGACCATCTTGTTCGGGCTTGCCGCCGCGCTCTGGGCAGGAATCCCGATCGTCAACGCGCTGACCACCGCGCGCTGGTTCCTGCCTTCGCTGCTCGACGGCGACATGCTGTTCCTTGCCTTCGATCTCGCCTGCCTGGCCATCGGCATCGGCTTTGCCGCCGCCGCCCGCGTCAGCGCCCGCCCCGCCCCCAAAACCCCCGGCCGGTCGCGCCGGTCCCTGGAGCCCGCCCATGCTTGATACGATCGCCCTTTGCTTCGTCGGCTTCTGGCTGCTCGCCGCCGGTTCCTATCGTCATGCGCGCGAGGCGGGGACGCTGCACGATGCGCGGTTGCGCGGCGGGCTGAAGCTGCTGGGCGCGGCCGTCCTGCTGCTGGCGCTGTCGGCCTGTGGCACCGGGATTACGGGCGAGCGGATCGTGCGGATGTTCGGGGCCGCCTCGATCGCGGGGGGTGCCCTCAACCTGCTGCTGTCGGTGCGTGCCACCGCGGCGTTCGCACCGCTGCGCGCGGTCAACCGGCTTGCGGGTCGAACACGGACCAGCCGGTCCGCTGCACCAGCCGTTCGAGCGCCAGCGTACCAAGCTGCGAATTCCCGCGCACGTTGAGGCCGGGCGACCAGACCGCGATCGAGGCGCGGCCGGGCACGATCGCCAGGATGCCGCCGCCCACCCCCGACTTGCCCGGCAGGCCGACGCGGAAGGCGAACTCGCCCGATCCGTCATAATGGCCGCAACTCATCATCAGCGCATTGATGCGCCGCGCGCGCTGCGGTGACACGACCGAGCGCCCGGTCCCCGGATTGACGCCCCGCGCCATCAGGTAACGCCCGGCCAGCGCCAGCTGCCGACAGCTCATCGCCAGCGCGCAAAAGTGGAAATAGACGCCCAGCACCCGCTCGACCGGGTGATGCAGATTGCCGAAGGCGCGCATGTAATGCGCCAGTGCCTGGTTGCGGTGCCCCGTCTCCATCTCGGCCTGCGCGACGGCGGCGTCGATGACGATATCCTCCTCCCCCGCCAGCGCGCGGACGAAGCGCAGCATCTCGCCGATCGCTTCGCGCGGCTCGTATCCGCCCAGCAGCACATCGGCGACCACGATCGCGCCCGCATTGATGAACGGATTGCGCGGGATGCCCTGTTCGGTTTCGAGCTGCACGATCGAGTTGAATGCGGTCCCTGACGGCTCGCGCCCCACCCGCCGCCAGAGCTGATCGCCGACCGCGCCCAGCGCCAGGGTCAGCGCGAAGACCTTGGAAATGCTCTGGATCGAGAAGCTCTGCTCGGCATCGCCCGCCAGATGGCACTGGCCGTCCGCCTCGACGATGGCGATGCCGAAGCGGTGCGGGTCGATATCGGCCAGCGCCGGGATGTAATCGGCCGGTTTGCCCCGGTCGGGGGCCTCGGCCATTTCGGCAGCGATCTCGGCGACGATGGCGGACAGGTCCATGGCCCTGTGGTGCCGTGCGGGTGCGGCTTTGTCGAGCCGCCGCGAACCCGTCACAAACCCGCGCTAGGGCACGGCGGCTTCCTCCCAAAGCACTGACGGACCGACAGCCTCACTATGCGCGACAGGGACACGACCCCGCCCGCCCCCGGATTCTGGACGCTCGCCCGCGTCGAGGGATGGGAGCGTTGTGCGATCCAGGGCGCGAAGTCGCTGCTGACCCTGTTCCTCGTCACCGACCTGCTGGGGCGCGGCGGTCCGGTCTTCGGGCTGGCGGGCCTGCGCGCCGGGATCGAGGGAGTGACGGGCGCGCATGGCGACATCGCCTTCGCCTCGCAGCTTTATGGCCTCTACGGCGCGCTGACCTATCTGGTCCTGCCGTTGGGCGGCTGGATCGCGGACCGCAGCGGGCGGCGGCGGCCCGCCATGTATGGGGGCGCGGTGCTGATGACGCTGGGACTGCTGGCGCTGGCCAGCCGCACCTGGGCGCTGCCGGGGCTGGCGCTGCTGATCGGCGGGATCGGGTTGCTCAAGGGCAATCTGGCTGCCGAAGTCGGGGCCTTGCGGGGGAAATCGGCGGGTGAGCGGCTTTATGCCGCCTATCTGGCGTTCCTGAACGGCGGTGCGCTGCTGGGGCCGTTGATCGGCGGATGGCTGGCGCTGCGCTTCGGATTCGCCGTTGCCTTTGTCGTGATGGCAGGCAGCATGATCGCCGCGATGCTGACGCTGCGCACCGCGCCGCCGGTTCGCATGGGTCAAGCATATGAGACGGAACGCCACCGCACCGACTGGCGGCGCGTGACTTTGGCCATCCTTGCCGTGACTTTATGCTTCTGCGCCTATGAACAGCTGACCAATATGGTGCTGCTCTGGGCCGAACAGCGCGTCGACCTGACGCTCGGCGGGCAGGCGATCCCGCCGAGCTGGCTGGCGGCGGCGGACGGGTTGTTCACCATCGCGCTGGCGCTGCTCGCCTATCGCCTCTGGCCGCGCCTCCCCCGCGAGCCCGGCCCGGCGATGAAGCTGGCCGCCGGAGGACTGGCGATGATGCTCGCCTATGTTGGGCTCGCCTGGCTGTCCGGGGGCGCGGGGCGGATCGGGCTGGCCGGGCCGGTCGGGGCGGTCGCTTTGCTGTCGGTCGGGGTCGTGCTGTCGTGGCCTTCCGCGCTGGCGATCGTTGCCGCCGCCGCACCGCCGTCCCGGCGCGGATTGATGACCGGGCTATTCTATCTCCACGGCTTCGTCGCGCATCTGGTGGTGGGGCAGCTGGGCAGCCTCTATTCGCGCATGGGCCAGCCGCAATTCTGGGCGATCCATGCCGCGCTCGCGCTGGCGGGCACCGGGGTCGCGCTGCTGATCCCGCGTGGTCAGGCGACCACCACCTCCACCCCGGCCAGCGCCTCGGCATAAGCGGGGGACAGGGGCGCGTCGGTCGCGAGCATCGCCACCGCGTCCAACGCCGCCACCTGGATCGTGCCCGGCCGGTCGAACTTGCTCTGGTCGGCGGCGATCAGCGTGCGGCGCGACCGCGCGATCATCATCCGGCACACCGCCGCCTCGCCTGCATGATAGTCGGCAAAGCCGTGGTCGAGATTGACCGACTCGACCGACAATATGGCCAACGCGGGCGTGAACATGCTAAGATATTCCCGCGCGGTGGCGTCGAAGCAGGCGCGATATTCGTAATCCATCTCGCCCCCCGCCAGCATGACGCGATTGTCGTTGCGCCCGCCCAGCTCGGCGGCGACGCCGACCGCGTTGGTGATGACGGTCAGCCCCTGATGATCGCGCAAGGCCCGCGCGACATAATGGCCCGTGGTGCTGGCATCGATATAGACGGCCTGCCCGTCCGCCACCACCTGCGCGACGGCGGCGGCGATGCGCTGCTTGGCCTCGGCATGGCGTTGCAGGCGGGTGGCGAAGGAGCCCTCGGTCTCGACCTTGGCGATGCGCACCGCGCCGTGTGCGCGCACGACCGCGCCCGACGCCTCCAGCACGCGCAATTCGCGCCGCACCGTCTCTTCGGACACCGACAGCGCCTCGGCCAGCTCGCCGATGCCGTGAAACCCGCCTTCGGCAAGGTGCGCCACGATCTCATGCTGGCGGCGCTGGCGTTTCATCATGTCGGGCAGATCCTCTCGTTCGGCTCATGCTAACGTGCGACCATCCGGTCAGGAACCCCACACAAAACCGCCGACGACACGAGGTGTGCCGTCGGCGTAGGTGCGCTCCGGTGCCCACGGGGGGCGCGAACACCGGATCGGGGAGGGGTTAAGGTCAGAAGGCGTAGGTCAGGTTGAGCATATAGATGCGCCCCGTCTCGACATAACCGCCCTTGCGGTCGTTCGAGAGGTACGCCTTGCGCTCGCTGGTCGTCGCCCAATAGCTGTGTTCGTTGAACAAATTCTGCACCGATGCGCCCACCGTCAAGCCCGAAGGCAGGACATAGTTGACGATCAGGTTCGAAATGGTCGTCGGCTGGATATAGGTGTCCGGCCGGCTGGAGCGCAGATCGTACAGGCGGTCGCCGGTATAGTTGTAGTTCCACTCCGCCGACAGCGGGCCATGGGCATAGAACAGCGCGGCATTGTACATGATCTTCGGCGCCTGGGTCATGCGCTGGTCGCGCATCTGGCCGTTGACGAAGACCCGCGCATTGGCGCGCTGCACCGTGACATTGGCCTGGAGACCGAGCCCGTCGAGCAGCCCCGGCAGACCCCTCAGCGAATAACGACCGAACAGCTCGACGCCGTAGATCTTGCCGGTGGCATTGGTGGTCAGGCTCGACACCTCGACCCCGCCCTGCTGCTCGGACTGCGGATTGCCCCAGATATTATAGTCGCCGCTGGCATTGGTGGTGCCGGTCGCGAACAGGACGTGGTTCAGATCCTTGTAGAAGGGGCTGATCGAGAAGAGGTCGGTGCCCTGCCCCTTATACTCGATCGAGGCGTCGTAATTCCACGAGGTCTGCGCATCGAGGTTCGGGTTGGGGATGAACACCCCCGTCACTTCGCCCAGATCGTTGCGCGACACGCTGGTGGGGCCGAGCAGCAGGTCGAAAGCGGGCCGCGAATAGCTCTTCCGGATCGATGCGCGAACGACCATCGCGTCATTGGGGCGATAATTGGCGATGATGCTGGGCAGCCACTGGTCGTAGTTGCGCGACGAGGTCGCGAAACCGGCGGTGTTGCCCTGATCCTGCCAATAGGTGCCCTTGAAGCGGTTATATTCGTAACGGACGCCCGGCACGACCTGAAGGTCGCCGAACTGCAGCGTCGCCATCACATAACCTGACAGCCGGTTCTCGCGACCGTCCAGGCGGTTTTCCTTCAGCTTGACCGGGTCCAGCCCGGCGATCTTCGGGCTGGAAAGCTGGCGGACCTGATTCTCGATATAGTTGGTGTCGATCAGGAAGATCGGCACCTGCGCGGCATTGTTCATGAACCCGCCGAGCAGGCTGCCGGGCAGCGAGGTCAGCACGGGGCCGGTCGCGGCATAGCGCGGCGACGCGCTGCCATCGGCATTGGGGAAGGTGTATTGCAGCGCGCCGTCATCGCCCAGCGCGTTGGCGTAACGCTTGGCATCCTCGACCTTGGCACCGGCCGAGATCGACACCAGGCCCTGGTCGGCATGACGCCAGGTCGTGTCGAACTGCCCCTCCAGGCGGCGTTCCCAGGTATTCTCGAACTGCTGGGTGACATACCACTGACGCAGTTTGGACAGGTCGGTCAGATAGGCGCGCGCCGCGTCGGTCAGCACGACCTGCGGGAAGGTGCGCTGGCCGATCGAGGTGACCATGCGATAGTTGGCGACGCCCGTATTGTCGGCGGTGCCGATATAGGGGCGGCCCGCAAAACCCGACTGGATGCGCAGCGGATAATCCTGCGACCCGCGCGAATAGGCGCCGTGATAGTCGAAGGTGAAGTCGCCGGAGCGGGTCTGGCCGCCCAGCTTCGTCGTCACCAGCTCCTGCTTGCTATGCTCGGTGCGGAAATAATGCGTCGCGGTCAGGCCGTAATCGGCGCGGTATCCGGCGGCGTCGTACGAGCCCTTGTTGGGGTTCGGATTGATCTGATCGGGGGCCAGGCTGGTCTGGCGCAGCGCGGTCTGGTCCATCCAGCTCTTGAGATTGTACCGACCATAGGTCGAGTGCAGATACAGGTCGGTGCCCTCGCCCTTCCAGTCGAGGTTCAGCGTGCCGCCCATCCGCTCGATACGGTTACGGAACGACTGCCACTGCACGCCGCGCGCGAACAGATTGTCGAGGTTGTCGCGGATCATGCCGGGGATGTTGTTGTTATATTTCTCCCAGTCGTGCTGCACGGCGGTCGACTCGCCCAGCACATGCTTCAGGCCGTAATAGGCCGAGGCATAGACGCCGAAATCACCGAAGCGCTGCGCCGTCTCGACCTGCGCGGTGCCGCCCCATGGGTCTTGGCGACGCGCATCGGCGCGGCCTGCCAGTTGGCCCTGAAGTCGGATCTGGGTGCGGTGTTTGGGCAGGTCGAAGGCGGTGATCGGCACCATGTCGATGATGCCCGCGATCGCGTCGCCATCGTACCTGGCGGTCGGCGCCTTGTCGACGCGCACCGTCTGCAGCGAGAAGGGCGACAACAGGTTCATCGAGATGGCGCGGGTGCGCGCATCGGTCTGCGCCAGGCGCACGCCGTCGAGCGAATAGGCGTTGTACGAGGTGTCGAGACCGCGGATCGAGACATATTGCGCCTCGCCGGTCGCCGCTGCATTGCGCGACTGGTCGACCGACGAGCTGATGCCCGGCAGGCGGGTCAGCAGGTCGGCGAGATTCTGCTGCGGCTGGAGGCGCAGTTCCTCGCCCGAGACGACGGTGGCCAGCGACTGGCTGCGCAGCTGTTCGTCCTGCGCATCGACCACCGCCTGGCGATGGCCCTTGACGACGACGTCCTCGCCGACCTGCGGATCGGGCTCGGCCGTGACCGGCTCGGCGACGATGGGCGCGACGGGATCGGCGGCGAAGGCCGGTGCGGCGACAAGCAGCGTGGCGGCGGTGGTGCACAACAGGCGCACGACATGCGCCCGCTTGAATGAAGCGGTCATGGAAATTCCCCCTGGAATATCATTGATGGCGGCGCCCCCAAGACGCCTTCGAGGGCTCCGCTAGGGGCGGCCTGTGACAGTCCGATGACTTATTGACCGAATTTTGATGACTTCGGAACTTTTTGCCGAAAGCCTGGATCGCCTGCCACGACCCGCCCGACAATGTCACAGTCCTGACCCGGAAATGCGCCAAAGACTTGGGCGATGACCGTCCCTTTCCCGACCGCCCGTTCGGCGCGCTGCGCGCTCGCCCTTCTTCTCCTCGGTAGCGCGGCGACCGCCGATGCGCGGACCACGTCGCCCGCACCGGCGGGCATGACGCTTGACCGCGTCGTGATCCTGATGCGCCACGGCGTCCGCGCGCCGCTGGACGGCGAAGTGCCCGAGGGCACCCGAACCGGCGCGCCCTGGCCGCACTGGACCACCCCCGAAAGCCAGTTGACCCCGAACGGCGGCGCCGCGCTTGTCGCCGCGGCGCGCGCCGACCGCGCCGACTGGGTCGCCCGCGGCCTGATCTCCGCCAGCGGTTGCCCGGCGATCCGCATCCGTACCAACACCGCGTCGCGCACGATCGCGAGCGGCGAGGTCTATGCCAAGGGTTTCGCCCCCGCCTGCGCCGTCGCCATCGCCCACAATCCCGTGGACCAGATCGATCCGCTGTTCGAGCCGCTGCGCGCCCACGCCACGCGCTTCGATGCGACGGCGGCGGTGGCCGATGTGAACCGCTTTACCGGCGGCATGGACGCGCTCGTCGCGCGGCACCGCGATGGCCTGCGCCTGCTGGACCGGGTGCTGGGTTGCCGCGAGGCCAAAGGATGCGATCCGGCGGGGCCCGCCCGGCTCACCCCCTCGGCGGACGGTCACGGCATCGACCTGACCGGGCCGATCCGCACCGCGTCGGGCACCGCGCAGGTCCTGTTGCTGCAATATGCCGAAGGCCTCGCCCCCTCGGTCGGCGGCCTGCCCGTCGACGGCAAGGTGCTGGCCCAGCTGGGCGCGCTGCACGCCGCGCTGTTCGACGTCTATTCGCGCTCGCCCTATATGGCCGCCCACCAGTCCGCCGCGTTCGGGCGGCACATGATCGCCGCGCTGACCGCCCGCGACGAGACCAAGGTCGACATGCTGGTCGGCCACGACACCAACGTCACCGCGCTGGCCGCGCTGCTCGGCTTCGATCTGGTCGCGCCGGGCTATGCAGCCAATGACGCGGCACCGGGCGGCGCGATCCTGCTCAATCGCTGGCACGACCGCACGGGCAAGCCGTTCGTCACCGTCACCTATCGCACCCAGTCGCCCGCCCAGATCCGCGCCCATGCCGGTGCCGTCACGGTGACGCCGGTGCAGGTGCGCGGTTGCCCGGTCGCGGCCCCCTGCCCGCTCGACCGGTTCGTATCGTTGTTCCAGGAGCGGCTGGCCCCGCTGGCGGAGTAAGGCCTGCCAGCCCCGCTCGCGGGGTAACACTTGCCAGCGCGCATTTGCCGAGTAGGGCGGATACGGTCACGCTTTGGAACACGCCCATGAGTCTGCACCTGCTACTGGTCGAGGACGACACCGCCTATGCGCAGGGGCTGGCGGCCGAGTTGCGTGCGCTCGGCCACCGGGTCGAGCATGTCGGCGACGGGCGGCTGGCGCTGGCCGCGATGGACCGCGAGCAATATGACACGGTCATCCTCGACCGGATGATGCCGCGCCTCGACGGCCTGTCGGTGGTCGAGACGCTGCGCGCGCGCGGAATCACCGTGCCGGTCATCATGCTAACCGCGCTGTCCATGGCCTCGGACAAGGTCGACGGGCTGGAGGCGGGCGCGGACGATTATGTCGTCAAGCCGGTCGCCGCCGAAGAGCTGAACGCGCGCATTCATGCAGTGATGCGCGGCCGCCGCTGGACGGTCAGCGAGAACGACACGATCCGCGCGGGCGACGTGGTGGTCAGCCCGGCCAGCTTCCGGGCCTGGCGCGGCGGCCAGCCGATCACGCTCGCCAATCTGGAACTGAAACTGCTGACCGAGCTGGCGCGCCATGCGGGCGAGGTGCTGACCCGCGCCATGCTGATCGAACGCGTCTGGGGTTATGATTTCGAGCCGGAGACCAATATCGTCGACGTCTATATCCGTCGCCTGCGCGTCAAGCTGACCGAAGGCGGCGGCGCCGACCCGATCGAGACGATACGCGGGATCGGCTATTCGCTGAAACCATGATGGACCGCGCGATCCGGCGGATTTCGCTACCCGGCCTGACCCTGGCCGTGCTGGCGCTGTTCCTGATCGTGACGGTCGCCACCGGCATCGCGGTGCTGGCGGCCAATCGGGTGACCGTGGTGCAACTGGTCGACCGCCGGGTGGACGCCATCGCCGACGTGGTCTTGGAACGCGATCCGGGCGAGGGCCTGCCCGGCACCGATATCCTGCTGGCGCGGATCGACGCCCTGTCGCGCCAGCGCGACACCGGCGATGTCGGCCTGGCGCTGACGCGGGCGGACGGGACATGGGCGGGCGGCAATATCCGCCTGCGCCGGCCGCTGGCGCCCGGCCGCTCCGATCTGCGCGCCGAGGACGGCATCATCGGCCTGTCGCATGGCCGGGCGCTGGTGCGCGATGCGGGCGCGGGACGACGGCTGACCGTGGTGGCGGAGACCGAACCCTTCGACAGCTATCGGGGGATACGCACGCGTATCTACCTGATCGGCTTCGGCTCGATCATCCTCGTCGTGCTGGGCGGGATGACCGCCTTTGCGCTGCTGGTCGGGCGGCGCATCGGCGACCAGCGCGCCACGGTCGAGGCGATCATCGCGGGCAATATCCGCCACCGCGTGCCGGTGACCGGATCGGCCGACGAGTTCGATCGCCAGGCCGCCGCCTTCAACCGGATGCTCGACCGCATCGCCGAGCTGATGGAGACGATGCGCGGCCAGTCCAACGACATCGCGCATGACCTGCGCACCCCGCTGGCCCGGTTGCGCGGACAGCTGTCCGCCATGGTGGCGGAGGCGCGCGACGACGATCAGGCGACCCGCGCCGCCGCAGCACTGGCGCAATGCGACACGCTGCTCGCCATGTTCGCCGCATTGCTGCGCATCGCCGAGATCGAGGGTGGCGATCGACGCGCGGGCTTTGCCCCGCTCGACCTGTCGGCGTTGGTCGAGGAAACCGCGACGATGATGATCCCGGTTGCCGAAGATGCCGGGCACCGCCTGAGCGTGACGGTAAACGTCCCGATGCCCGATATCGTCGGGGACCGGCAGTTGCTGACTCAGGCGCTGGTCAATCTGATCGGCAATGCCATCAAATATGGCGGGGAGGATGGCACGATCCGCGTCTCCCTCGACGCTATCGAGGAAGGCATCGTGCTGCGCGTCGCCGACAACGGCCCCGGCATCCCGATAGAGGACCGTGCCCAGGCGCTGCGCCGCTTCGGACGGCTCGATTCGTCACGCACCCAGGCGGGGCATGGCCTGGGGCTGCCGCTGGTCGCCGCGATCGCGCGGCTGCACCACGGGCGACTGGTGCTGGACGATGCACAGCCGGGGCTGGTCGCGTCGCTGATCCTGCCGGGGCGCTGACCCCTGCATTCCCTCTCTCCTGGACAGGGGAGAGGGTTAGCGGAGCTTGCCAGCTTGTCTGGCTAGCGCAGCTTGGGTGAGGGGTTGAGCGAGCCTTCGGCTCGCACGCTCGCCACGGCGAGCGTCCACCCCTCACCCAGCTCCGACTAAGACTTTGCTCTCGCAAAGCCCAAGTCTGCGCAACCCTCTCCCCTCTGCGAGGGGCGAGGGAAAAAAAGGCCCACAAAAAAGGGCCGCCCCGAAGGACGGCCCGAAATTAGGGTATAGGATCGGGATCAGAAGCGGACCGTACCCTCCAGGCCGATGGTGCGTGGCGGGTTGAAGTTCGCATAGTCGCCCAGCGTCGTAGCATTGGCGGCCGAGCGGCGATAGATGAAGGTGTTGTCGAGCAGGTTGCGGCTCCACAGCGAGATGGTCATCTTCGTGCCGTTCTCGGTCAGCGGCAGGTCGGCCAGCGCGATGCGACCGTTCATCACGAACGTCTTGTCGGTGCGCGTCGTCTCGTTCTGGAAGCTGTAGACCGGGTCGGCATAGTTGCCGTCCAGATGGAAGCGGACCTTGGCCTCCGAACCCGCCAGCGGCACCTCGTAATCGACATAGGCCGAGGCGGCGTTGCGCGGCGTGTAGACCACGAACACCTGGGTCAGCGCACCGCCCAGGAAGGGGTTCGGCGTCGCGGGCACGTTGGTGTAGGTGTACGCATAGGACGCACCGACCGTCATGCCCTCGACCGGGTTGGTGGTCAGGTCGGCCTCGACACCGCGGATCTTGGAGGTGCCCGGCGCATTGCGGGTTTCCTCGGTGTGCAGGTTGTAGGTCGGGCTCGCCGGATTGGTGTCGACATTGTCGAAGTCGATCTGGGTGCCGGTACGGTCCATGATGTACCCGGCCAGGTTCAGGCGGACGCGCTTGTCGAACAGGTCCATCTTCGACCCGACCTCATAGGCCTTGACCGCCTCGGCGCCGAAGGCCGCGAAGGTCTGCGACCGGTCATTGGCACCGCCCGCGCGGTAGCCGGTCGAATATTTGGCATAGAGGTGCACGGTGTCGCTGGCGTCGAACGCCGCCGTCACCATCGGATCGAAACGGCTGTTGTCGAAGGTGAAGGGGAAGTTGGTCGACTTGCCCTGCACCAGGTACAGCGTGCCGTTGCGCTTGTCCTTCGTATAGCGGCCACCGACCGTCAGGTGGAAGGCGTCGAAGCCCTCCGGCGTATAGGTCGCCTGCGCGAAGGCGGCATAGCTATAGGCGCGCGCGAAGCTGCCGCGCTGCAGGAACTGCGAGCCCGGCGCCCAGCCCTGATTGCCCGAGGTGACGGTGCCGGTCACGATCGGCGACAACACGGTGTAACCGGTGCCGTCGGCATTCCACTGGTTGCTCGACGGGGTCGCCGCCGTCTCGCGCGCGTTTTCGGTGAAGTAGAACAGGCCCGCGACGTAATCGAGCTGCGGCAGGCTGCCCACCGCCTGGAATTCCTGGCTGAACTGGTGCTGCTGCATGAACGACAGGCTGTAGCGGCTGAACTTGCTGTTCGGCAGGAACACGGTCCGGTGCGCGCCGCCCGAATTGTCCCACTGATCGGTCGACACGCCGCGCCATGCGGTGATCGAGCGCAGCTCCAGGCCCGGTGCGACGTCATAGTTCAGCTTGGCCGAGAAGCCGTGGGTCTTGTCGACGCTATACTGCTGCGGCACGCCGATATCGGCGGTCTTCATGCGGTCGTCGCCCGACACCACGACCAGCGGCGACAGCGGCGCGATGAACCCTGCGGGCAGCTTACCGCCATTGGCGTTGATCTGCGCGATCGTGGCGACCGGCAGGCCGCGCGGGTTGTAGTTGACCAGCTGGCTGTAGAAAGGCGTGTTCTCGTCCTTGGCCTGGTCGTAGGACAGCTCGGCCGAGAAGCCGTCGACCGGCTTCCAGACGGCGGCGACATGGCCGCCGACGCGATTATACGCGCCCCAACCGATCGCACCCGGCAGCGGGTTCTTCACGAACGGGTTCTGGTGCTGGATCACGCCGTCCAGCTTGATCGCAATATTGTTGAACTCGGGAAGATTGACGTGCGCGGCGGTGTTGTACGCGCCGTAATTGCCGAACCCAGCGGTCAGCGAGCCGCCGAACTTGCCGGTCGGCTTGGCCGAGACGATCGACAGCGCGCCGCCCTCGGTATTGCGGCCGAACAGCGTGCCCTGGGGCCCACGCAGCACTTCGACGCGCTCGATATCGAACAGCGCGGCGTTCAGGCCCTGCGAACGGCCGACATAGACGCCGTCGAAATAGACGCCGACGCCGGTGTCTCGCGCGGTCTGGTTCTGGTCGAAGGGCACGATGCCGCGGATACCGACGGTCAGCGCCGACTGGCGCGCCTCGAAGGTGGCGACGCGGAGCGACGGCACGGTGCCGTCGGCCAAGTCGAGCAGGCTCTGGACGTGGCGATCCTTCAGCACGGTCGGGTCGATGACCGAGATCGCGATCGGCGTCTTCTGCAGGCTGGTCTCACGCTTGGTCGCGGTGACCACGATTTCCTTCAGCTGACCGCCATCGGCGGGATCGGCGGCGGTCGGATCGGCGGCAGGCGCGGCGGTCACGGTCGGATCGACCGGCTTGGCATCGGCGGCGAAGGCGGGCGTGCCGGCCGCCGCCAGGATCGCGGTACCGCCCAGCAGCGCGGCGCGAATGAAATGGGTGTTCATGGTCGTCTTTTCCTATCCCCCGATCGACCTGTCGGTCGTCGCTAACCGCGCGGATAGGAGGGCTCGAAGAAGCTGATGTTACCTTTCTATGACCAATGGGGACTTGTTCATTTCATGTTCGTTTCATCTTACCCCGCCTGTGCCGGGGTGCCATGGGCGGCTGTCCCGCTGTGGCGCACAAGCTCCATTTTTTGCGGCAGGGTGCCGATCTCGATTCCCTTCGCCCGCAACGCCGAGAGGAGCGCGAACAGGACGGCGCTACGCGTCCCATAGGCGGCGCGCGGGCTGTCGACATGTGCGAAGCAGTTGAAGTGGATGCGCCCGTCGATGATCGAGTCGATGAACGCCTTGGGCGCCGGATCGGTCAACACCGCCGCCTCCGCGGTCAAGCGGTCGAGCACGATGCCGCGCACCAAGTCGGCATCCGTCTCGATCGGCACCGAGAACTGGATCTGAATGCGCCCCAGCGGGCCGGCCAGCGTCTTGTTGAGCACCGATTTGGTGATCAGCTCGGAATTGGGGACGATCAGGGTCGAATGGTCGGCCAGCTCGATCTCGGTCGAGCGCACGCTGATCCGCTTCACATCGCCCTCGTCGGTGCCGACGCGGATCAGGTCGCCGATCTTGATCGGCCGCTCGGCCAGCAGGATCAGGCCGGAGACGAAATTCTGGGTGATCGCCTGCAAACCGAAACCGATGCCGACCGACAAGGCGGACAGCAGCAGCGCGATCCGCTCCACCCCGATGCCGAGCGAGGCCAGCGCCCAGATCACCGCCAGCGCGATGCCGATATAACGCGCGACCAGGCTGACCGAATTGCGCCCCGACCCGTCCAGATCAGTCGCGGGCAGATAGCGTTGTTCCAGCCAGCGCATGAACGCGCGCACCAGCCCCAGCCCGACGAGGAGGACCGCCAGCCCGCGCAGGATCGCTCCCGGCGAGATCCAGACATTGCCGACCTTGATCCCGTCGGCGACCGCCGCCAGCTGGTCGAAGATCGCCCCCGGATTGCCGCTCGCCCCGAACGGCCGCAGGAACATGCCCAGCGCCAGCAGGATTAGCGCCAGCCGGACGATGCCCGACAGGACCAGCCCGAACTGGTCGACCATCGCCCCGCGAATGCCCAGCGCGCGGGTCAGGGTGACGCCGATCCGGCTGTCGCGCACGAAGACGGTGGTCGCGATATCGTCGGCCGCGACCAGCATCAGGTAAAGCGCCGAACCGAGCAGCACGGTCCAGCCGATCAGCAGCGCGACGAAATAGCTGAACCAGATATAACCGATAATCAGCGCGAGGCCCGCGACCACCACCGCGATCCAGGCCAGCAGCGCCACGACGCTCAGCCCTGCACTCACGCCTGCGCTGGTCGTGTCGTTCTGCTCGGCACGGCGGGCGCGGATGCGGCCCAGCACGACCAGCGTCGCGATGATCAGCAGCAGATGGAACAGCGCCATCGTCGCCTGGGTCGCGATCGTGGCGCTGCGGCTGCTGCCGATCGCCAGTTCGAATGCCGCGATCACCGCCGTGACGAAGGTCAGGATCGTCAGGCCCCAGGACAGGGGCCGCAGGTGGCCCGCCGTCTCGTCGTCGATCGGCGCGATCCGCCACGACGGCTGGCTGCGCATCAGCACCGCACCGGTCACCGCGGCGGTGAACCCGGCAATCCCGGTGGCGAAGACGAAGCCGTTGAGGAAACCGGTCCAGCGCTGCGGCAGCAATCCCGACCAGCGCAGCCCCTGGACGAGCACGAAGGCGGCGGCGAGCGGACACAGCGTGCCCACCGCCACCCGCCAGAAGGTATAGGCCGAACGGCGCACCCGGCTGGGCGGTGCCTCTGCGATCAGGCGGGCTTGCGCCAGCCGGTGCGCGGCCAGCCGGACCGGGCCGAGCAGCAGGATCGCCACCGCAAAGCCCAGCAGTGCGTGCCATGGCACGCCGCCGCGCCACTGCCGCGCAATCTGCTCGCCCCCCTGTTGCAGGAACAGGCCGACCCGGCGCAGGTCGCGCGGCGCCTGGTTCAGCACGACGATCCAGAAACCGGGGCTGAGCGGTGACGGCGCCTTGGTCGACAGCTTTTCGCTGAACTGTTCGGCCTGGCTATGGTCGATTTCGTCGATCAGCTGCCCCGCCTCCACCCCGGCCAGCCGGCCGCGCTTGATCGCGGCGTCCAGCGTGGTGCGCAAGCTGCCCAGGCTCTTGCGCTGGGCGCGCAGTTCGGGCGCCTCGACCTCGCCGGGAATGGCGGGACCGAGTCCGGTGATCCGCGCATTGACGAGCGCCAGCTGCTCGGACAGGTCGGAGACCGCCTGGGTCGTCACGTCCTTGGCCCCCTGCGCCCGGTCGCGCAGCGCACGACGGCCCGCATCGTCGACCTGCGAGTCGAGTGCCCGGTCGACCGAACGCACTTCGATCTCCGCCTCGGCGATCTTGGCGGCCGAGGCGGTGGCCGGATTGGCCTGTGCCTGCACCCGCCCCGGTAATGCCTGCGCCGCCATCAGCGCCAGCAACAGCATGACGATCGGCATCAGGACGTGCCGGACACGGGAGGGAAGCGGAAACGATGTGGACATGGGCCGTCCCGGATTTGCGGAGCCCCGGCTCATAGCCCGGCGCGCCGCGACAGGCGAGGGGCAGCCGGTTTCCCCTTTTCATATCCCGCGCCAAAGCCGCTCCTCCGAGCCTGCGCGATTGCCACTTGATCCGATTTCGTGTGTATCAGGGAGCCCGCACCCGTCAGGATCGTTTGGGACGTTCGGGGGTGTTGGCGCATGACTGATCTGGCTTCGCTCTACGGGCAAAAGACCCTTACCGTTCCGTCAACCGGACCGGGACCGCATGACGCGCATGTCCTGGCGGGCATCAACCGTATCCTTCAGGAGGCGTTGCGTGCCTCGACCGAGGAAGAGCTGGGACGATTGTGCCTGGAGGTGGCCGAGGACCTGACCGGCGCGGCGTTCAGCTTCTTCGGCGAACGGCGCGAGTCGCACGATCGGCTGGACCATATCGCGATCAGCGAGCGCGGTTGGGCCGCCTATCACGGCAGCGACCCGGTATTCGCGCAGCGTCAATTGCCGAACGGCTTTAACATCCATGGCATTTTCGGCCAGGTCATCCTGCAGGACCGCAGCCTGATCGTGAACGATCCGGCGAACCACCCCAACCGGGTCGGCACGCCCAAGGGGCATCCGCCGCTGCACAATTTCCTGGGCGTGCCGCTGCGCCGCGACGGCGAGACCTTTGCGATGTTCGCACTGGGCAATCATCCGACCGGCTTCACCGAGCGTGAGCGGGCGATCGCCGAGGAACTGGCCCCTGCCATCGTCCAGGCGCTGTTGCGCAAGCGCGCCGAGGTCGCCTCGCGCGCCAGCCAGCGCCGCCTGCTGACCCTGATCGAGGGGATTCCGCAGCTCGTCTGGACGGCGACGCGCAACGGGCAATGGACCTGGGTCAGCCCGCAATGGGTCGCGATGACCGGCCTCAGCGTCGAGGAAAGCCTGGGCCATGGCTGGCTGGCGGCGGTTCATCCCGACGACCGGGACGCCGCGCGCCGTTATTGGGAAGGGGCGGGCGAGCACGGCGACCTGGCGATGGAGGGGCGGCTGCGCCACGGCCAGACCGGACGCTATCGCTGGTTCAAGACGCGCGCGACGCCGGTGCGCGACGACCATGGCCGGATCGTCGAATGGTTCGGCACCTCGACCGATATCGATACGTTGCGCCGCCTGCGCGAACGGCAGGAGACGCTGGTCGCCGAGCTTCAGCACCGCGTGCGCAACATCCTGACCATCGTACGGTCGATCTTTACCCGTACGGTCGAAAATGGCGGCCCCATCGACGAGATCGCCGACCATTTCCGCGGACGGCTCGATTCGCTCGCGCGGACGCAGGTGGTCGCGACGCAGACGCGGTCGGGCCGGGTCGACCTGGAAAATCTGATCCGTGACGAACTGCTGGGTGTCGGCGCGATCGAAGACGACCGGCTGTTGATCGAGGGTCCTGATGTAGCGCTGCCTGCCGATACCGCGGAATCGCTGGGACTGGCGATCCATGAACTGACGACGAATGCCCTGAAATACGGGGCGCTCCGCCATTCCGGCGGGCGGCTGACCATCACATGGCAAATCGAACCTACATCAAATAGCGAATGCGAACTGATTGTAAAATGGGATGAAACCGGTGTACCAGCAATGCCGGTCCCGCCAGTACGCCAAGGATTCGGGACCGAACTGATCCGCGAAGCCTTGCCCTATGGGCTGGGCGCGCGGACCAGATTGGACTTTCGCGGTGGTGGCGTGTTGTGTGTGATAACGCTACCATTGATGAGTGACGACGCCGACGCGCCGAACCGGAGCACCGAGGGATGAACCGCCAATCGCCGCTGGCCGACAAACGGATCCTCGTCGTCGAAGACGAGTATTTCATCGCGCGCGATCTGGAGCGGGCCCTGCGCGCCGCCGATGCGATCGTGATCGGGCCGGTCGCGACGTTGGAGCAGGGCCTGTCCCTGGCCGAGACCCAGCCGCTCGACGCCGCCGTACTCGACGTCAATCTGGCGGGCGAGCGGGCGTTCGAGATCGCCGACCGGCTGTCGGCGCGCGACGTGCCCTGGACCTTCCTCACCGGCTATGACGAATGGGCCCTGCCCGCCGCCTATCGATCCGCCCCGATCGTTGCCAAGCCCTTTCAGGCCGATCGCGTCATCCGCGCGATCGGCGCGTTGATGCCCGACAAAGGATGCGCATGACCCGCCCCCTCTCGATCGGCATGACCGCCGCCACCGCCTCCGACGACCTGTTCGCGCCCGGCCTGCGCCGGTTGTCCGCGCTCGCCGCGCTGGAGGCATCCGACCTGACTCTGTTGCGCACGGCGATGCAGACGCCGCGCACCTACCCGTTGCGCCACAGTTTCCTGACCGTGGGGCGTCCGGTCGCCGAGCCGCTGATCGTGCTTCAGGGCTGGGCCGCACGGGTGCGCATCCTGCCCGACGGGCGGCGCCAGTTCATGAGCTTCTATCTGCCCGGCGACGTGATCGGCGCGACGCATCAGGCGATGCCGATCGCCACGGCCACCGTCGTCGCGTTGACCGAGTGCACCACCTGCACCGCGCCGCGTGCCCCCGCCGGATCGGGCCTGGCACAGGCCTATGCCGTCGCCGCGGCGCTCGACGAGGCCTATCTGCTGGGCCATGTCGTCCAGTTGGGCCGGTTGAACGCACAGGAACGGATCAGTGACTTCCTGCTGGAAATCTATGAACGGCTGTCGCTGGCCGGGTTGACCGTCGGGGGCAGCTTCGAAATGCCGCTGACCCAGGAAATGCTGGCCGACGCGCTGGGCCTGACCCCGGTGCACGTCAATCGCATGATCCAGCAGGCACGGCGCGATGGCGAACTGATGTGGAAATCGGGCCGCGTCCTGCTCCGCGATCCCGAACGCACCGCGCGGATCATCGGGCGCCAGAGCCCGCAGGTCACCGGCGCGGGGCGCTAAGGCCCTAACCTCTTCCTCACCTGCCAAGAACTCTCGAGCGAAACCCGTTTTGCCCTACCCCGGCGGAGGCCGGGGTCCAGTTGGTGCACGGTCGCAAGTCACTCTTATCGCTTTCCAACTGGACCCCGGCCTTCGCCGGGGTGGTCCATGTTGTGGGGAAGCGTAGCAACTCTTGCAGGGCAATCCTGCGAGGAGATTAAGGGCTGCATGGGTGTCACCCACCACATTCTGACCGTTTGTTGAGCAATTCAGCCCGTTTCACGCAAACGTCATCATTTTTACGCCAAGCTGACACCAGCCCTGCCTAACGCCCCCACCGAACCGGCAAGAAAGCCGATGGGGGACCACGATCATGCTTACGTTTCGCAGCCTGCTAAAGGCTTCGGTTTCGCTCATCCTCGTGACGGGCCCGCTGGCCGCGCAGGCGCAGGATACCAGCGCCGCCGCCGCCGCCGCACCGCAGGCCGCCGGGGCGACCGAAGACCAGAGTGACGAGATCGTCGTCAACGGCACCTATGCGCGCAGCCTGGCCGCCGGGATCGAGACGAAGCGCCGCGCGGCGTACGGCGTCGACTCGATCAGCTCGACCGATATCGGCAAGTTCCCGACCCAGAACGTCGCCGAGGCGCTGCAGCTGGTCCCCGGCGTCGCCATCACCCGCCCGCGCGGCGAGGGCCTGTATGTCAGCGTGCGTGGCCTGGGCCCGCAGTTCCAGAACACGCTGATGAACGGCCGCACCATCGCGCTGAACGACCTGATCGAGAATGGCGGCGCGGCCGGGCGTCAGTTCCGTTTCGAGATGCTGCCCGCCGAGTTCACCTCCAGCATCGACGTGGTGAAGACACCGACCGCCGACATGAGCGAAGGCGCGCTGGGCGGCAATATCGACGTGAAGACCTTCCGCCCGCTCGAGGTCGGCAACAAGTCGACCGTCAACATCCGCGGCACCTATACGACGCAGACCAAGGACGTGCGCCCCAACGTCACCGTGCTGACCAGCGCGAAGAACGGCGACGGCACCTTCGGCATCCTGGCGGGCGCGCAATATTGGGGCAAGACGGTGCGCAACGACCGCTTCATGAACTTCGGCTGGCTGCTCAACCGCTATACCGACGCGGCGCGCGGCGGTGCACCGGCGGGGCTCTACTCGCCCACCCGCACCCGCCCCACCGTCGAGACCGAGGATCGCAAGCGTATCTCCGGCATCGTCTCGGCCCAGTGGCAGCCGACGCCGGAATTGCAGACGACGCTGGACGTCGTAGCCACCCGCCTGGACGTCGCCTATGACGAGTTCGGCCTCGACATCTATCCCGACGACGTCAACGTCACGATCGGCGGCGTCCGCCAGGCCGCGACCGTGCTCCAGCCCGGCTATACGGTCGTCGGCGACACGATCACCAAGGCGACGATCGCCAATGCCCGCTTCATGGCATCGCGCGAATACAGCCTGAACCGCCACGACCTGCTGACCGTCGGCCTGAAGCAGACGTGGAACCCCGATCGCTGGCACGTCACCGCCAACGTCAACTGGTCGGCCGCGCACAGCTATCACCCCGATTACCGCACCGGCACGGTGCGCAGCCGCGCCTATTTCATCGCACCGCTCAGCTATGACGTCAGCGGCGGCTATCAGAATATGCCCGCCCTCTCGACGCCGGTCGACGTCACCAATCCGGCCAATTACAAGCTGTTCCAGTTCAACATCGCGCCCAAGGACAGCAAGGACTGGGACTTCTATTCGCGGTTGGACGTCGCGCATGATTTCGACGGCTTCCTGTCGAAGCTGCAGGCGGGCGGCGAATATCACTGGCGCAAGCGCGACTATTTCCGCCGCGATTACCTGATCGACACCGCAACCAACCAGCCGCTGACCAACCTGGGCGCGGGCGCGTATCAGCAGATGCCGTATGACGATTTCCTGAAGGGCGTCGACGGCAGCGGCATCCGCAACTGGCTGGTGCCCGTCACCCAGGCCTATGTCGGCAATTTCTTCACCCCCGCGATCCAGGCGCAGGCCCTGTCGCTGGGTGACCGTCGCTCGTCCTTCGTGGTGTCGGAAAAGATCGCCGCCGCCTATGTCCGCGCCGATTACCAGTTCGATGCGGGTGCGGTCCCCGTCAGCGGCAATCTGGGCGTCCGCTATGTCCATACCGACCAGGTCGCCAGCGGCACGCTGACCTCGGGCAACGCCTTCACGCCGGTCAGCTATCCCAAGACGTTCAACAACGTCCTGCCCAGCTTCAACCTGCGCGCCGACCTGACGCCCAAGCTCGTCGGTCGTCTGGCCGCCAGCCGGGTGCTGACGCGTCCCAACGTCACCGACACCGCGCCGCGCATCACCGTGTCGACCGATGCGCAGACCGCCAGCGGCGGCAACCCGCAGCTGGTGCCCTTCCTGGCGTCGCAGTTCGACGGGTCGCTGGAATGGTATTTCGCGCCGTCGGGCATGTTGTCGGGTGCGCTCTTCTACAAGGCGATGGACAACTACATCACCCAGGACAACACCGAGATCGCCATTCCGGGTCGCGGCATCGTCCGCCTGTCCAGCTCGGTGAACGGCGGCAACGCCAAGGTGTATGGTGCGGAGGCGGCCTATAGCCAGGTCTTCACCTTCCTGCCCGAGCCGTTCGACGGCTTCGGCGTGCAGGGCTCCTACACCCATACCGAGGTGAAGGCCGATTACATGGCGGGGTCGCGCAGCATCAAGGACCAGTTGATCGGCCTGTCCAAGAACAGCTTCAACCTGGTCGGCTTCTACGACAAGGGGCCGCTGTCGGCGCGCCTGTCCTATGTCTGGCGCGACAAATATCTGTCGAGCACGGGCAGCACGGTGCAGGCCCCGACCTATGTCGCGGCGTTCGGCTCGCTCGACGGCCAGCTGTCGGTGCGTGCGGCGGAAAACCTGACGCTCAGCCTGGAGGGCATCAACATTGCGGGCGCGCATCAGGACACCTATAACGACAGCAAGCAGCGCGTCGGCGAGATCAACTATTACGGCCGGACGATCCTGTTCGGCGTGCGGGCGGAGTTCTGATGAAGGCTTTTCTCACCCTGGCGGCGGTCCTCGCGACCGCCGCCGCTCCGGCACCGCAGGCCCCCTTGCGGATGAACGACGTGCAGGTCGTCGGCTCGCACAACAGCTACAAGAAGCGGATCGCACCGGCGGTCTTCGCCGCACTGGAACAGCGCGATCCCAAGCTCGCCGCCGCGCTGGATTATGATCACCTGACCCTGGCGCAGCAGCTGGATCGCGGCGTGCGCCAGTTGGAGATCGACATCTTCGCCGACCCCGAAGGCGGTCGCTTCGCGCATCCGATGGGCGAAAAATTCGCCAAGGTCGCGGGCGAGCAGACCGGTTTCAACAAGGCCGCGATGATGAAGCCCGGCTTCAAGGTTTTCCACATCCCGGAAGTCGATTACCGCTCCTGCGGCACGTTCAAGCAGTGCATCGGTCAGATCGATGCCTGGTCGCGCGCGCATCCGCGTCACCTGCCGATCATGGTGACGATCAATGCCGCCGATCGGCCGATCAACAAGCCCGGCGTCACCGATCCGCTGCCGCTGACGGCACCGTTGCTCGACGCGCTGGACGGGGAAATCCGTGACGTGCTGACGCCGAACCGGATCATCACGCCCGATGACGTGCGGGGCAATGCGCCGACCCTGCGTGAGGCGGTGACCACCAAGGGCTGGCCGACGCTGGAGAGCGCACGGGGCAAGATCTATTTCGTGCTCGACACGCCGTCGGATGTGTCCGACCGTTATCGCGCCGGGCATCCCTCGCTGAAGGGGCGGCCCATCTTCGGCTGGTACGACACCGACCAGCCCGAAGCCTCGGTCGAGATCGTCGGCGATCCGCGCACCGATGGCGCGAAAATCAAGGAATGGGTGAAACAAGGCTTCATCGTCCGCACCCGCACCGATGCCGACACGGTCGAAGCCCGCGCGAACGACCACACCCGCCAGCAGGCCGCGATCGACAGCGGCGCGCAGGCCGTGTCCACCGACTATTATCCCGGCGCGCCGACGCGGGGCTGGAGCAAGGGGTTTACCGTGACGCTGCCCGGCGGGGTGATGGAACGGTGTAACCCGGTGAGGCAACCGGCGGACTGCAAACTGCCGAAATAACCCCTTCCCTCCCCTGTAAGGGGAGGGGAACCGGCGAAGCTGACGGAGGGGTGTCCCCCTATCGAGAACGCGACACCCCTCCGTCAGGCCTGACGGCCTGCCACCTCCCCTTACAGGGGAGGAATACGCCCCGCATGGCTATCCGCTGACGCGCTTTTCATCTCCGGGCAAGCCGGGGTTCAGCCGCCCGCCCGCATAGCAGCATCCGAGGAAGCCTGCGCCCAAACCGTTGGCGGCAGGCGGAAATGGAGAGCGGGGCATGGTGCGGATCGCTTCCTGGATCTGTCTTTCGACACTGATCGCCCCGGTTCCGGCCTATGCCGCCGATCCGGCGCGCGACGCGGCCTGGGCGGAGCGGCTGGGCTGGGGCCCGTCCGCCACCCCCGCCACCGGTCCCGCGCCGGGTAGCGACGCGTGGCTGCGTAGCCAGCTCGACGACCGCGTCGATCCCCTGCCCCCGGCGGTCCAGGCGCAGATCGACGCCATGCGCATCTCGCGCGAACGCGTCGCCGCGCTCGTCGTCGAGACCGACGCGATGCAGCGCGACCTGAAGGCGATCACCGACCCGGAACAGAAAAAAGCCGCACGCGAAACCTATCAAAAGGCGATGTACGAGCTGGCCGACGAGGCGCGGCAACGCTTCGTGCTGCGCGCACTCTATTCACCCGACCAGCTGCGCGAGCGGATGACCTGGTTCTGGTTCAACCATTTCAACGTGCAGGCGGGCAAGCGCGACATTCGCGCGATGGTCGGCGATTATGAAGAGACGATCCGCGCCCAGGCGCTCGGCCGTTATCGCGACCTGCTGGAGGCGACGCTGCGCCACCCGGCGATGCTGCGCTATCTGGACAATGACCAGAATGCCAAGGGCAAGATCAACGAGAATTACGCGCGCGAGATCATGGAGCTGCACTCGATGGGTGTCGGCTCGGGATACAGCCAGCAGGATGTGCAGGAGCTGGCGCGCATCCTGACCGGCGTCGGCGTCGACCAGAAACCCGATGCGCCACGGCTGAAACCCGAGTTGCAGCCGCTGTACCTGCGTGCGGGGCTGTTCGAGTTCAATCCGGCGCGCCACGATTTCGGCACCAAGCATTTCCTGGGTCACACCATTCCGGGTTCCGGCTTTCACGAGGTCGAACAGGCGCTGGACCTGATCGCCGACAGCCCGGCGACAGCGCATCATGTCTCGCTGAAACTCGCGACCTATTTCATGGGCGACACACCGCCGCCCGCCCTGGTCGACCGGATGACCGCCACCTTCCGCAAGACCCATGGCGACATGGCCGAGGTGTTGAAGACCATGATCCGTTCGCGCGAGTTTGCGGGCTCGCTGGGCAGCGGGTTCAAGGACCCGGTCGGCTATACCCTGACGGCGGTGCGGCTGGCCTATGGCGACCGGGCGATCACCAATCCGCAGCCGGTGGTCGGCTGGATCCGCCAGATGGGCGAAGGGCTGTACGATCACGAGACGCCCGACGGGTACGATCTGTCGAGCGCGGCCTGGTCGGCGCCGGGGCAGATGGCGACACGGTTCGATATCGCGCGCCAGATCGGCGGCGGTGCGCCCCGGCTGTTCCAGGCGCCCGATGCGCCGCAGGGCACCCCGCCCCCGCCGGCCGCCGTGCCGGTGCTGAAGGACTCCCCCATCCTCACCGCGCGGATGCCAACGCTGGGCAAACCGACTCTGGCCGCGCTGGCGCAGGCGCGCTCGCCCGCCGAGTGGAACGCGTTGTATTTCTCCTCGCCCGAATTCATGCACCGATAGGAGGATGTCATGATGATCCCCCATTTCCACCGCCGCGACCTGTTGAAGGGCGCCGCCGCGCTCGCTCCCATGGTGATGGCGGGCCGCGCCTTTGCCGCGCCGCAGGCAGGCAGCCGCCTGCTGGTCGTGTTCCTGCGCGGCGCTTATGACGCGGTGAACATCATCGTGCCCAGCGGCAGCGACTTCTATCGCCAGTCGCGGCCCACCATCGCGCTGCCCAAGCCCGATCCGGCCAACCCCGACGCGCCGCTGCCGCTCGACGCCGACTGGGCGCTGCATCCGACGCTGAAGGAATCGATTCTGCCATTGTGGCAGGCTAAGCAGATCGCCTTCGTGCCCTTTGCGGGCACCGATGACATGAGCCGCAGCCATTTCGAAACGCAGGACACGATCGAGCTGGGCCAGCCGGTCGGCGGCCACCGCGACTATGGCTCGGGCTTCATGGCGCGGCTGGCGGGAATCCTGGGCACGGGCGAGAAGCCGATCGCCTTTACCGACCAGTTGCCGCTGTGCTTCCGGGGCGGCGAGGACCCGATCCCCAACCTGGCGCTCGCCAATGTCGGCAAGCCGATCGACCAGCGCCAGGCCGCGCTGATCCAGAGCATGTATGCCGGGCACCCCGAACTGGCCCGTTCGGTCAGCGAAGGCTTCACCGTGCGTGACACCGTCTACAAGACGCTGGACCAGGAGATGAAGGCGGCCAGTCGCGGTGCCGTCTCCGCCAAGGGCTTTGCGTTATCGGCGCAGCGGATCGGCACGCTGATGCGCGACCGGTTCAACCTGGCCTTCGTTGATGTTGGTGGCTGGGACACGCATGTGAACCAGGGGGGTGCGACGGGCAACCTGGCCGATCGGATGGGCGACCTGGGACGCGGCCTCGCCAGCTTTGCGCAGGCGATCGGGCCGGAGGCGTGGCGCACGACCAATGTCGTCGTCGTATCGGAGTTCGGCCGCACCTTCCGCGAAAACGGCGACCGGGGCACCGATCACGGCCATGGCAGCATCTATTGGGTGATGGGCGGCGGCATGTCGGGCGGGCGGATGGCGGGCGAGCAGGTTGCCCTGTCCGCCGCCACGCTGAACCAGAATCGCGACCTGCCGGTGCTGACCGACTATCGCGCGCTCATCGGCGGGTTGGTGTCGCGCCAGTTCGGCCTGTCAGCCGACCGCCTGGCGACGCTCTTCCCCGATGTGCGCCCGGCCGATCTGAATCTGGTCTGATTCCCGCGCATCCCGGTTTCCCCCGCGCGTATGAATGTCGTCCATTACGTCGTCCAGCGTCAGGCCCGCGAGCTTCTCCTCCAACGCCTCGCGCACGGGGGTCAGCATCGACTCCAAGCTGGCGGTAATGTGCCGGTCGATCAGCCCTTCGCCCTGCGGCGGCTGGCGATGGAAGGCGAAGAAATTGCGGTCCTCGACCGCCTGGTATACATCGACCAGACGGATGTCGGACGACGGCTTGGCCAGCATCGCGCCACCGCGATTGCCGAGCTGTGAGCGGGTCAGCCCGGCCGCCGCCAGCCGCAGCAGCAATGCCCGCACGACCGCCGCGTTGGAATTCACGCTGATGGCAATATCTTCGGACCGCAAAGGTGCCTCGCCATGCTCGGCCATCAGGGCCAGCATATGGAGCGACACGACAAATCGGGTACTGGTCGGCAAGTAACAGCGCTCCTCAACAGACGCAAATCCGACTGGATTCCCGAATGATCGGGCCCCGATCGCGATCGTCATGATTCATCATGGCGGCTAAGCGGCCTATAATCCATGTTACTTTTGCACTAATCTACTACGGTAACGTGCGAGTCGGCGGAGATATCCGTGAATTTTTTTGGACGGGATGGAGCAGGCGCGGCGGACGAATGCCCGGCATCATCCTGAAACGCGGTGGCTGAACAGCGTGAGAGCCAGGTTCGCTTCGACAGACAAAAGCGATCAGCCCCCTTCATTCCTCCCCTGTAAGGAGAGGAATAGGGAGAATGTCGATCCGGCCGAGCCCCCGCCTCAGGGCTTGGGCAGCCGAATCTCGAACAGTTCGGGCCAGTTCTTGCCGGTTACGAAGATGCGGTGCTTGGCGCGGTCATACGCAATGCCGTTGGCCACCGAGTCACGATCGGTCAACCCGACGCGCGCGATCAGGTCGCCCAGGTCGATCACGCCGACCACCACGCCGCTGCGCGGGTCGATCCGCACGATATAGCGGGTCATCCAGACATTGGCCCAGATCTGGCCGTCGATATATTCCAGCTCGTTCAGATTGCGTAAGGGACGTCCGTCGACCGTCACGTCCAGCGTACGCGCGACCGCCATCGTGGCGGGATCCAGGAAGCGCAGGCGCGGACTGCCGTCCGACAGGATGATTTGGTGCCCGTCATCGGTCATGGCCCAGCCTTCGCCGTCATAGCGCCATTCGCCGGTCCGCTTGAGCGCCGGGCGGCTCCAGCGGAAACCGCGCCCGCCATGCCAGGTGACGCTGCGCAACTCGCGGCCCCAGGCGACGATCCCCTCGCCGAACAGCCCGTCGGGCACCGTCGCGCTCTGGAGCGTCCGACCGGTCGCCAGGTCGACCTGGCGGATGACGCTCTGCCCCTCGCGCCCCGTGCTTTCGTACATCGCGCCGTCGGCGATCAGCAGGCCTTCGGTAAAGGCGGTGGTGTCGTGGGGATAGGCACGGACCAGCTCGGGCTTGACCACCGGCGGCGGGGTCGGTGCGGCGGGGGCGACCTGGCCCGCCTGTTGCGCGGCAGCGGGCAGCGCCAGCGCGAGGACCAGCGGCAGAAAGGCGCGGATCACAGCGTGCGCACCAGACGCGCGACCCGCGCGATCCAGGCGGGCGCGGGCACCGCCACACCGGCCGCTCCGGGCTCCAGCGGCAACAGGTGCAACGCGTCCGGCAGGAAACCCGCCAGCCGGGCAAAGACATAGCCACCGGCGGGGCGGGGCACGAGGATATCGCGATTCATGGCGTCGGCGAACCTATCGGGGCCAAGCGGCTCGCACCAGAGCTCATCGCCCGCGCGATAGTCGCCGACCGCCCCCGTCACCGTCACCGCCAGCATCCCCGGCGTCGCGCAAGGGGGCGAGATGGCGCGGGCGCTACGCGGCGCCACCGCCCCGCGCGGGCCCAGCAAGGCCGCGACGGGCAAGGTCTCGCGCACCGGCATGGTGACCAGATCGGCGGTGGTACAGCCCAGCGCGGCGGCGATCCGGTTCAACCAGGGCAGCGAGACGGTCCGCGTCCCCATCTCCAGCCGCCCGATCGTCTGCGGCGTGGTGGGCGGGCAACAGGCACGCGCGACATCGTCCAGCGTCATGCCCTTGGCGCGGCGCACCTCGCGGATCGCGGTAATCATCCCCTCTTGCCCTCCATCGCCCCTTCCGCCCCCGCCTTTCCCGCTCCTGCCCGTCTGGCGAAGCTGCGCGGGCTGGGCTAAGCGCCGAACCCTGTCCTGTCGGAGTTATCGCCATGCGGTTCGAAATCGTCAAATGCCATGGATCGGGCAACGATTTCCCGATGATCGACGCCCGTGCCCTGAGCCTGAGCGACGCCGAATGGGCCGGTGTCGCGCGCGCGCTGGCCGATCGGCGCGGGCCGGTGGGCGGCGACGGCCTGCTCCTGCTGGTGCCGGGCGACGAGCGTGCGGCGTTCGGCATGGTGATGCGCAACAGCGACGGCAGCGAGGCGGAAACCTGCCTCAACGGCGTGCGCTGCGTCGCGCGGGCGGGCTTCGAGGCGCTGGGGATCGCGACGGCGGCGGTGCGGCTGAAGACCTCGCACGCCGATGCCGTCCATGACGCCGACCTGGCACCGGGCGTCTATACGGTGCGCGAGACGGCCGGGCCCGCGGGGCTGTCCACCGCCGCATGGCCGATCGTCGGCGCGCCCGACACGCTGGTCGACGCGGTGCTGCCGATGCTCGACCCCGAACGGCGCTTCACCGCCGTCACCATGCCCAATCCGCATCTCGTCCATTTCGTCGAGACGGTGGACGAGGCCGGACTGGTCCGGCTGGGTACGCTGTGCGAGGCCGCCCCCGACTGGCTGCCCAACCGCGCGAACGTGTCGTTCGTCGAGGTGCGCGGCGATGCGCTGTTCGTGCGCACTTTCGAGCGCGGGGTCGGGCTGACCGACAGCTGCGGCAGCGCGATGGCCGCATCGACCTATGCCGCCTGCCTGACCGGGCGGATCGCCTGGGACGTGCCGACCGTGGTGTTCAACCGCGGCGGCCTGGTGCGGGCCTTTGCGCAAGACGACGGGATGGTCACCCTGTCGGGCAACGCAACCTATGAATGGGCGGGCTCGATCGAGGTCGACCTGGCCAGCGAGACGGCCAGCGACCTGGAGGTTTCCGTGCGCTTCCCGGACGAAATCACCGCGTGGGAGGCTGCCAAGCAGGGATGATGCGGATTGGCGCATGGGAGGTTCCTCGGGCGGATCGACATTCATTCTAATCCTCCCCTAGAAGGGGAGGTGGCAGGCCCAAGGCCTGACGGAGGGGTCTCCCGGTTTGCGGGATTGGTCAAGCTCACAACCGGTGACACCCCTCCACCATCCCAAGGATGCCCCCCCTTACAGGGGAGGAATGGGAAAGATGCGGCCTGAATGTCGACTGGCTCAAAAACCTGGCCTCAAGCCAAACGGCGTCGAACGCTCGGGGACAACGCGGGATATACGCTTCGACTTCGCTCAGCGTGAACGGAATTGGGAATCACCCGGCCCACGCAACACCCCGCGCTGCGGCGCGTTCTTTCCCGATGCTTCCCGTCCGCCGCCAGATCGCCGACCAGATACGCGACGTCGTCGGGTCGCGCGAACTCGACTTGAAGCGGCCAGCGGGTGACGACGGTCTGTTCGGGCCAGGATCGGCGACCTGGGTGGTGCATGGCGACTTTACCGCGATGATGGCGGGCGGCATCGCCTCGCTGCTCGTCCAGATGCTGCACCCCGCCGCGCTGGCGGGGGTATGGGACCATAGCGATTTCCGCCATGACATGGCCGGGCGATTGCGCCGGACGGCCGGGTTCATCACCATTACCACCTACGGCGCGACCGACGCGGCCGAGCAGATGATCGCGCGGGTGCGGGCGGTGCATGACCGGGTCGGCGGCACCCTGCCCGACGGCACGCTCTATTCGGCCAACGATCCGCATCTGCTGACCTTCGTTCACGCCGCTGAAGTGGACAGCTTCCTGCGCGCGCATCGCACCTATCGCGATCCCGATTTCCCGGATGCCGAGGCGGACCGGTATCTTGCCGAGATGGCGTTGATCGCCCGGCGGCTGGGGGCCGAGAATGTGCCGGAGGATCGGCATCAGTTGGCGAAGTTCCTGGATTCGATTCGGCCCGAACTGCGCGTCGATGCGCGCACGCGGGCGGTCGCTCGCACACTGCTGAACCAGCCCGCGCCCAGCCCCGCGCTGGCCCCGGTCGGCGCCTGGCTGACCCAGGCGGGTATCGCGCTGCTGCCTGACTGGGCGGCGCGGCTGCATGGGCTGGACGGTTACGGCGCGGTACGCCCGGCGATCCGGGCGGGCACGCGGCGACTGGGCGGTGCGATACGCTGGGCGCTGGCGGGATAGTGTGCGGCCAAAGCCGATTATTCGTGCCGGATGATACGGCAAGCGGGATGAGAGAGATACACCTTCAGCCGCTCTTTTCCGTCCCTCGCCTCTCCGTGGCACGAGAAGGTCGCGCAGAGTTGGTCTTTTTTAAAGCAGAGACTTGGTCGGAACCGGATGAGTGCTCGCTGCCCCCTCTCCCAAACTGCGCTAGGGCCTATGGGGATTCACAAGGCGTGATGGATCGAGACATAGTGAGGGACGCTCGGTGGGCGAAGATCGAGCCGCTCCTCTTGCCCCGGGCGTCTAGATTGCCAGACGTCTGGTCATTAGCGCCTGGACCTGTGCCGAAGTAAGCGCGCCCCAATGCTGTAACACCCCGATGGTGGGTCCGCCGGGGCTCGAACCCGGGACCTCTCGATTAAAAGTCGCTTGCTCTACCAACTGAGCTACGGACCCTCCATCGCGGTGGATGCGACCTAAGGGCGCGGACGCCGTCGGTCAACACCATGTCGCATCTGGCGTACCGACCGGCCGTCACGCGGGTCGCGCCAGTCGGGTGCGATTGCCGCCAACGGTCGCAGCACGAAGTCGCGGCTCGCATAAGCGACGTGCGGTACGATCAACCCCGTCGAGCGCCAGCACCCTTCCGACCACAGGATGATGTCCAGGTCGATCACCCGTGCTCCCCAGCGCTGCCCGCCACGCCGCCCGAAGTCCTGCTCGATCGCCTTCAGGTGGCGCAGCATCGCGGCAGGGTCGCAAACGCTGTCGACCAGCGCGGCGGCGTTGGCGAAGGCCCGGATCGATGGGCCGATGGGCGCGGTGGTGATGATCGTCGACACCGCCCGAACGACCCCGATCGTGGACCCGATCACCGCCAGCGCCGCGCGGATTTCGTCACGCGTCCCCCCGTGCCGCCCCGGACGGTTGGAACCCAGCGCAATCGCATAGCTTGTCGTCGTCATGTCACCCGACTACCCGAGCGCGATGTCCGACGCATCCTTTCCCGTCATCCCCGTGCCCCTGGCCCCGATCCAGCCGCCGCGCGACTGTCCGCTCTGTCCCCGCCTGGTCGAGGTCCGTCAGGCGGTCGCCGCCGAATATCCCGGCTGGTGGAACGCCCCCGTGCCGCCGTTCGGCGATGGCGCGGCGTGGCTGGCCATCGTCGGCCTGGCACCGGGCAAGCATGGCGCGCACCGCACCGGACGCCCCTTTACCGGCGATGGCGCGGGGCCGCTCCTATATGGTACGCTCGGCAAGTTCGGGCTGGCCGAAGGGGAGTTCGCGGCGAAGGTCGATGATGGCCTGACGCTGAAGGGCGCGGTGATCCTGAATGCGGTCAAATGCCTGCCGCCCGAAAACAAGCCGACGCCGGACGAGATCCGCACCTGCCGCTCCTTCCTGGAACAGGAACTGGCGGCGCTGCCCCAGTTGTCGGTCATCGTCGCGCTGGGTGAGATCGCGCACCGCTCGGTCATCAAGGCACTGGGCGGACGCCTGCCCAAGGCGCGTTTCGCCCATCTGGCGGAGCACCGGCTGCCCGGCGGTGGGCCGGTGGTGCTCGATAGCTATCACTGCTCCCGCTACAATCAGAATACCGGTCGCCTAACGCCCGATATGTTCGAAGCCGTGTTTGCGCGCGCCGTGGCGTTGCGCGGCTGAACCCAGTCCTCCCCTGCAAGGGGAGATGACACCCCTCCACCAGCTTCGCTGGTCCCCCTCCCCTTGCAGGGGAGGAATAAGAAAAGTCAGATATCCTGCACCAGCCGCCCGTACAGCTCGGGCCGCCGGTCGCGGAAGAAGCCGAACGCCGCGCGGTGGCGCTTTACCCGGTCGATGTCGAGAGTGGCCACGATCACGCCCTCGTCCTCGCGGCCCAGTTCCGCCAGGATGTCACCGCGCTCGTCGCAGATGAAGCTGGTGCCGTAAAAGGTCTGGCCATGCTCGTTGCCGATGCGATTCGCCGCGACGATCGGCACGACGTTGGACACCGCATGGCCGACCATCGCCCGCCGCCACAGCCGCGCGGTATCCAGGCTGTCGTCATGCGGCTCGCTGCCGATCGCAGTCGGGTAGAACAGGATCTCCGCACCCATCAGCATCATCGCGCGCGCCGTCTCGGGATACCATTGGTCCCAGCAGATGCCGACGCCCAGCTTGGTGGCCGGGCCGTCCCAGACCTTGAACCCGGTATTGCCGGGGCGGAAATAGAATTTCTCCTCATAGCCCGGACCGTCCGGGATATGGCTCTTGCGATAGACGCCCGCGACCTGGCCGTCCGGGTTGATCATCGCCAGCGAATTGTAATGATGCGGCCCGTCCGCCTCGAAGAAGCTGGTCGGGATATGGACCTTCAGTTCGGCCGCCAGCGCCTGCATCGCCCGCACCGCCTTGTGCTCGGCGGTCGGCTTGGCGTTGGAGAACAGCCCTTCATCCTCGACGCGGCAGAAATATTCACCCTCGAAGAGTTCGGGCGGCAGGATCACCTGCGCGCCTTGACGTGCCGCCTCGCGGACGAGGCGCGAGACCTCGGCGATGTTGCGGTCGATATCGGCGGTGAAGGCCAGTTGCAGCGCGGCGACGGTGATCTGGGTCATGGCCACGCCCTTTAATGGCTCAACTTTGCGCCGTCACGCGCCGAGTGACCAGGCGTGCGCGCAATTCGTCGAGGAAGAGACCGGGCTCATCGAGACGGAGCGCGATGGCGTGCACCGCATCCCGCCGCCATCGGGACCGGGGCGGCAAAGGCGGGTCGAGGCGAAGAAGCAGATTGGGCCAGGCGAGCAGCGCGACATTCCAGCTGCCGGGCGCACGCACCGTGTCGCCATCAGGATGCGCCACGACGCCGGCGATCATGGCATAGGGGATCGTCCGGTCGACCAGGATGCCCGCCCGGACCCGGACGCCCTCCCCGGTCAGCAGGACCGGCGCGAGGCGCAGCGACTTGATCAGGCCGATCAGATAGAGGAGCGACACGTCGCTGATGACGAACAGGGCGAGCGCCAGCGTCCGGTTCCAATGCGCGACGAGCAGGTGCGTCACCCCGATCTCGATACAGGACAGGACCAGCATCGCGATCATCATCGGCTGAAGATGCCGGTGATAGGCAAAGACTCGGGCGCCCGGCGGCACATCGGGCTCCGCATTCCAGCGGAACAGCGCCAGATGAAGCAGCCCCGCCTCCGCCACCGCCAACCGGGCGAGCGGCCTTGGAAAGACCTCGGCCAGCAGCGAGAGCCAGCGTTCGGGATCGTGACGGTCCCAGTGCCGCACCCGCTCGGCGACACGCCACAGCCCCCAGCCGCCATGCAGGGTGATCGCGATGACGGGCACCGCCAGCGCCCACGGCATGGCGAACAGCGCCGCGCGGATCGGTGGCGGCGAGAGGCTGAACACCGCCATCCCCGCCGAGGCCATCGCCGCGATCCCCTCGCGCCAACCCGGCCGTCGCGTTCGCCCCAACAGCCCGAGCATCATCGCATCGGAGGCGACCCACAGAAACAGCAGCGCCGCCGCGCGGGCGTGGCTCTGCGCGATCGGCAAGCGAAGCAGTGCAGCACTTGCGGCGATGACCAGGACCGGCACGACAGCGGACAGGATGCGGCGATCGAATGGCGTGGCGAACGGCGTGGCGAACGGCGTGGCGAACGGCGTGGCGAACGGCGTGGCGGATCGGACGGCGGTCATGGCGACTCCCCTGATCGGTGGCACCGCCATATTAGGGTCGATCGACGTCCATTTCTCGTCTTATTTTCCTCTCCGCTCAGAGAGGGGCGACGGAGGAAAACGCGGCTGGTTGTCGATCGGCCCTCGACCGCACCGCCCCGCCGGTCACGCCGTCATGCGGGGTGCCGGGGCGGGATCGAACAGGATGCGGCGCAGGATCACCGGGTAGAAGGTCTTCATCTTCTGATCGCACAGCGCCATCAACCGCTCGTTGAGCTGGCGGGTCACCGCGACATATTCGCTCCATCGCTCTTCGATGGCGCGCGCGGTCCAGGTGCCGATATGCCGGGAATAGGTCAGGCGCAGTTCGCGCGTTTCGATCACGATCGCCTCGCATCCGGGAATGCTTGGCATCAGCCGCCGTTCGCGCAGCGGGGTCAGCAGCAACTCGTCCTCGGTCTTCAGATGCTTGGTGATGATCTGGGCGATCCGCATCCGCACCGGCCCCAGCATGGGCGCGGCGTCGGCATAGCACATGTCGAACAGCGCCACGAGATCGCCGACGGCCGCCGCGATTTCCTCATGTTGGCTGCGGAGCAGATTGATCGTGGCTTGCAAAATGTGGTTCCGATCCCGGACAGGGGATCGCCGTGCATGGCCCGGTGACGGTTTACGGACGGTAAAGAGCAAGCCCGCGCATCCTTGTCGGACACGCGGGCTCGAATGCCGGGATCACGCGATCGTCGGAATCTGCTGCGAGATGCAGTGGAAGCTGCCGCCGCCGGTCAGGATCGCATCGGCGCGCAGGCCGACGACGTCACGGTCGGGGAAGATCGCCTGGATCGCCGCGACGCCCGCCGCGTCATTCTCACTGCCATAGAGCGGCACCACGACCGCCGCATTGCCGATATAGAAGTTCATGTAGCTGGCGGGCACGATCTCCTCGTCGCGCAGCACGCGGCCGGGCGACGGGATCGTCACGACCTCCAGCCCCGCCGCCGTCGCCTCGCGCCTGGCCGCCATATAGACCTGCCAATTGGGGTCGTTCTCGGCGGCCTCAGGCAGGGCGATGCGGTTCGGGCCGACGAAGCGCGCCAGATTGTCGACATGGCCGTCGGTATGGTCGTTGAGCAGGCCATCGCCCAGCCACACGATCCGCGTCAGCCCCAGATCCTGCGCCAGCCGCTCGGCGATGGTTTCTTCGTCCAGGCCGGGGTTGCGGTTGGGATTGAGCAGGCACTGGCGCGTGGTGACGACCAGGCCGGTGCCGTCGCCGTCGATCGCGCCGCCTTCCAGCACCCAGCCGCAGGCCGTGGCCGTGAGCCCACGCTCCTCGGCCAGCCGCGCGCCGACCGTATCGTCGCCGGGCAGGTCGTACTTGCCGCCCCAGCCGTTGAACTCGAACAGACGCGCGCTGCCGTCGCCGGTGACGATCGGACCGGTGTCGCGCAGCCAGATGTCGCCGAACGGCTGGACGAGCACGTCCGCGACGTCGCCCGCCATGCGGCGCGCGGCCTCGGCCGCCTCGCCATCGGCGGCGACCAGGATCACCCGCTCGCCCCGGCCATCGGCGTGGACGGCGCGGGCAAAGGCCAGCACCTCCTCGCGCGCAGGCTCCAGATCCTCCTCCCACAGCTCGGGATGGCTGGGAAAGCCGATCCACACGGCGTCATGGGGGGCCCATTCGGCGGGCGGAGGCGTCGTCGCGTTAGGCGTCGTCACAGCTGGCGTCGTCACTGGGCATTCTTCCTGCTTTGATCGCGGATGCCGCGAAATTCGGCGGTGGGGTACCAGTTGGGCCACAGGCCCGGCCGGTCGGCCAGCGTCCTGCCCAATTGATAATAGACCGTCAAATCCTCGACCGCACCCGACCAATCCCAGCGGGGATCATATTGGTCGGCGGGCTTGTGATAGCGGTTGGCGACATAATCCTCCGCCGCCGCCTTGCCCGCCGCGGTGCCGCCGACGACCTTGTCCTGGCCCGATCCGCCGTCGAGCATCGGCACGCCCAGCTTGGCGAACGAGAAATGGTCGGAGCGGTAATAGCTGCCCCGTTCGGGATTGGGCTCGACGCCGATCGTGCGGCCTTGCGCGGCGACGATCCGTTTGGCGAAATCCTCGATCTCGGACTTGCCCTGCCCGACCAGCACGAAGTCCCTGGCGCGGCCGGTCACGTTCAGCCCGTCCATGTTCACGCCGCCGACCGTGCGCGCCAACGGAAACACCGGATGCTGCGCATAATAGGAGGAACCCAGCAGCCCGCTTTCCTCCGCCGTCACCGCCAGGAACGCGATCGACCGCTTGGCCGAACCCGCCTTGGCCTGTGCTTCGGCCAACGCGACCAGACCCGCGACCCCGCTCGCATTGTCGAGCGCGCCGTTGCAGATGTCATCGCCGTTCACCGCATCGCAGCGGCCCAGATGGTCCCAATGCGCCGAATACAGGACATAGTCGCCCGGCGTGGTGGTGCCGGGCAGCACACCGATGACGTTCTTCGACGCCTGACGCCGGATGGTATTGGCAAAGCCGCCCGACAGGGTCAGGCCCAGCGGCACGGCCTTGAAGCCCTTGGTCTGCGCCGCCTTGGTCAGGGTGGCGAGGTCGCGCCCCGCCGCCTTCAGGATACGCTCGGCAACGGGCTGTTGCAGCCAGCCGATGACCTGGGACTGGTCCAGATGATCGCCCGCCTCGTCCAGTTCCAGCTGCGGCCCGGTCCAGGACGACTGCACCACCGCCCAGGGATAGGCGGCCGGTTCGGTCTGATGGACGATCAGCGCGGCGGCGGCGCCGTGCTTGGCGGCATTCTCGAACTTGTAGGGCCAGCGGCCGTACCAGGTCATCGCCCGACCCTCGAACGGCCCCTCGCGCCCCATGGTCTGCCAGTCGGCATCGTTGATCAGGATGACCACCGTCTTGCCGCGCACATCGACCCCGGCATAATCGTCCCAGCCCTTTTCGGGCGCGGTGATCCCGTAGCCGACGAATACCAGCTCGCTGTCCGTCACGTCGATGCGCGGGCTCACGCGATAGGTGCCGACGACCATGTCGGTGCGATAGGCGAGCGACATGGGCGCGCCCTTCCCCTTGACCGTGAAGGGCTGGACGTCGTTGGCGGTGATCTCGACCATCGGCACGTCCTGGGTCCAGCTGCCCTTGTTGCCGGGCTTCAGCCCCGCCTTCTGGAAACGGTCGATGATATAGGCGATCGTCTTGTCCTCTGCCGGAGTCGTCGGCGCGCGGCCCTCATAGGCGTCGGAGGACAGCGTCTGGGTGACGGTCTTCAGCGTATCGACCGAAATGGCGGGCCGCTCCTGCGCGATGGCGGTGCCGGGCAGGAGGAGGGACAACAGGACCAGACGACGCATAACGATTTCCCCTTATGTTTGGGGATGTTGTGCCCCGCCGGATCGGGCGGGGCAAGCGCGCCGAAATCGACCAGGTCTTCAGTCGAGGCGGCGGCCGATCCGATCATGGACCCGGCTCCAATAGATGGACCACGGTCTTCCGATGACGGCGTCTTCGGGGACCATGCCGACGCCAAGAGCTTCGGTGGGGACACGACTGTCGGCGGAACGATCCCGATTGTCGCCCAGAACGAAGAAATGGCCCTTGGGAACGGTCATTTCCGGAAGATCATCAAACGGTGTCGGCTCGCTTTTCAGAATGAGGTGAGGTCGGGCCTCACCCGGCAGACGCTCCGACCATAATCGACCGTCGCCAGCGCCATCCACCGCTTGGACGCCGCGAGGCTGCCATTGCGCTGCGACGCCATTGATGATCGGGACTCCGTTGCCAATCGCCACACGATCCCCCGCGACGGCTGCAATGCGATAGATGCGGACCGACCCCGGCCCCTGAAACAGAATCGGCATCCCGCGTTCGAAGGGGCCATGCCAACCCATATCCGCCACGAACTTGTCGCCTTCCAAAATGGTCGGTTCCATGCTGCGGGATGGGGCATAAAAGGGCTTGTACACCCGGCGCGAGAGGTCTGCAGCCTGATTGAGCAGCAGATCCGCGATCATGCACAGCGCCACAATCGCATACCATCGCGACCACCAGCGCAGCGGCTCCCGTACCTTGCCGTGTCGCCATGTCAGCGCCATCGGCAAGACAAAGATCGCCACGCAGGCCAGGATCGCCAGCGTGGCGGCGACTACCACCGCCGTATAGCTGATCAGACCAAAATCGAAGCCGAGTGTGGTGAGTCCGATCAGAGCGAAGAGCGCGCCACCACAACAGAGACCGCTTTTCCAGCGACCGATACGAACAAGTCCGAGCCCCGGAAACAACAGGTTAAGCGCGGTCACGCCGAAACGTGCAGCCACCGTTCTTTGTCGTTCACCGTTCGGCATCAGCCCGTTCCGTCTTCCGCCCGTTCCTCAATCACCCAGCGAATAGACCGACTTGAACTTGCCGTCCTGCAGGCCGCCGATCGTCCATTTGGATGGTGCGCCGTTGGTGAACGTCACCTGATATTGCTCGTACCGATCGCCGTTCGCCTGCTCGGTCTTCAGGAAGGTGATCATCTTGATCGGCCCGGCGGCCTTCAGGCCCGGTGCCATCTGGGGCAGCTGTTGCTGACACGCCTTCAACAGGTCGTCGGCCATCAGGTCGGCCGGACAGGTCCCGGCTGCGACCGACATAAACATCGCACGGAGCTGGGCGGCATATTGCCCCTGTTCGGCCGTCTGAGCCGTGGCGGCGGTGGTGCCCAGCAGCGCGGCGACGGCGATCAATTCCAGGCGCATCATGTCCCTCCCCCTTTAAACGGGCAGAGTATGAGCAGCCCCCCGCCATCCGGCAAGCACGTCACAAACAAAAAGGGCGGCCCCGCAGGACCGCCCTTTCCGCAAATTCGGTAAGATCCGAAAACTTAGCGCGAATAGAATTCGACGACCAGGTTCGGTTCCATCTTCACCGGATAGGGCACCTCGTCCAGCGTCGGAACGCGGGTCAGGGCGACCTTGGTGTTGCCGTCAGCGGAGACATAGTCGGGCACTTCACGCTCGGCGAGCTGCTGCGCCTCGAGGACCAGCGCCATTTCGGTCGCCTTGGAACCCAGCGAGATCTCGTCGCCGACGAAGCAGCGACGCGATGCGACGTTGCACTTCACGCCGTTGACGCGGATGTGGCCGTGGCTGACCAGCTGGCGCGCGGCGAAGATCGTCGGCGCGAACTTGGCGCGGTACACGATCATGTCCAGACGCTGCTCGAGCAGGCCGATCAGGTTCTGCGAGGTATCGCCCTTCATGCGGGCGGCTTCCTGGTAGCAGGCCTTGAACTGCTTCTCGGTCACGTCGCCATAATAGCCCTTCAGCTTCTGCTTGGCGCGCAGCTGCAGACCGAAGTCCGACATCTTGCCCTTGCGGCGCTGACCATGCTGGCCGGGGCCATATTCACGCTTGTTGACGGGGCTCTTGGGGCGGCCCCAGATGTTCTCGCCCATACGGCGATCGAGCTTGTACTTCGCGCTCTGACGCTTCGACATGTGTAATCCTTGGCAATTACGAACGACGTTGGTCCCGGTATCGCACCATGCCAGCCTTTATGGGGACAAGCGCAGGCCCACCGCTTCACCGGGATGCGGGGGCAATTGCGAAGCGGCGCGCCTAGACGACAGGCGCGCCGGAGTCAAGCGAAGTGCTCGATCAGCGTCCGCTGGCGGTGTTCAGCCGCCCGGTGGCGTTTTCCACATCGTTGCGCGCATTGGCGGCGATCTCGTCCCATTCCGCCTGGGTCTTGCAGATCCGCTTGGACGACAGGCGCGAGCCGGTGGTTTCCTGAACCCGGCAGATCTTCTTTTCCTTCACCGGCGCGGGCGCGGGTTCGGCCTGTTGCCCGGTCAGGGCCAGCAGCAGCAACGTGGTCAGCATCGTCCTATCTCCCAATTGGAACGCGGGTGCCATGCTATCCCGTGCGCGCCCCGATCGGCAAGCCGGACTGGACAGCGGGAACGCCGCCCGGCAGAGCCATCATCCATGACCCAGATTCTCGCCGGCCCCGATTGCACCACCATGGCGGAGGTCCGCGCGGGCGTGGACCAGCTCGACCGCGAACTGGTCGCGCTGCTCGCGCGCCGCTTCGCCTATATGGACGCCGCCGCCCGGATCAAACCGACCCGCGACCGCGTGCGCGACGAGGACCGCAAGACCCAGGTCATCGACCAGGCCCGCGCCGAAGCCCGCCGCCTGGGCGTACCCGAAGCGGTCGTGGCCGATATCTGGGAAGTGCTGGTCGAAGGCTCGATCGCCTATGAGCTGGCGACGTTCGACCGGACGCGGGGCTAAGTTTCCCCCGTTTCCCTACCTCCGTTCAGGCTGAGCGAAGTCGAAGCCCACGCCCCATCCCCCGCCACGGGGGCCATTTGGTGGAGTTCATCCTGTGGGCTTCGACTTCGCTCAGCCTTAACGGGGGGCGGGGATTGGTAGGGCGTTACCGCTGACGCGGCCGCGCCAGCGTCGACAGCACGCCGCGCAACGTCCGCACTTCCTGGCTGGACCAGCCGGGCTTGGTCAGCAAGGTGCGCAGCGTCCGCTTGCTCGCCGGGGTCCGGTCGGGCGGGAAGAAGAACCCGGCATTCTCCAGCATATCCTCCAGCTGGCCAATCATGCCGTCCAGTTCGCCCTGCGGCGCGACCTCGGGCAGTTCGACCTCTGGCGGCTGGGCCAGTTCGATACCCTTGGACCATTCATAGGCGATCAGGATCACCGCCTGGGCCAGGTTCAGGCTGCCGAATTCCGGGTTGATCGGCACGGTGACGATCTTGCGCGCAATGGCCACATCGTCGGTCTCCAGCCCCGACCGTTCCGGCCCGAACAGGAAGGCGGCGCGGCCGGTGGTATCGGCATGGATCTCACGCGCCGCCTCTTCCGGGGTGACGACCGGCTTGGTGACGCCGCGCTTGCGCACCGTGGTGGCATAGACCTGCGCACAGTCGGCGACCGCATCGGACACGCTTTCAAAAACCTTGGCCTGTTCCAGCACGATGTCGGCGCCCGACGCCGCCGGTCCGGCCTGTGGATTCGGCCAGCCGTCGCGCGGGGTGACGAGGCGCATCTCGACCAGCCCGAAATTCAACATGGCGCGCGCGGCCTTGCCGATATTCTCGCCGAGCTGCGGGCGGACCAGGACGATGACGGGGGGCTGGGACTTGTTCACGTTCACTCTCTCGTTCGCCCTGAGCGAAGTCGAAGGGCACGTTCGGCGCGCGGTATTGCGGCTTCTTTGAGCGCCGTCCAGTCGGTTGCGATCAGCGCGGTCTTCTTGGCGCGGGACCAGCCTTTGATCTGGCGTTCGGCGGTGAGGGCTTCGTGGCGGGACGGGAAGTCCTGGGACCAGGCCAGTTCGACTGGGCGGCGGGCTTGCGTGTAGCAGGGGATTTCGCCCGACTGGTGCTGGGCGATGCGGTGTTCGAGGCTGTCGGTGTGGCCGGTGTAATAGCTGCCGTCGGAGCAGCGGAGGATGTAGCAGTAGAAGGCCATTCGGTCAGGCTATCGCCTTTGGGATATGGAGCAAGGGATTCCCTTGGGCTTCGACTTCGCTCAGCCTGAACGGAGGTTGGGGGATTTACTGCAATACAAACAGCCGTTCAGGCTGAGCGAAGTCGAAGCCCACGCCCCGCCCTCGCCAAATCACTCCCCCTTCGGAGCCACCTCTTCCACCGTCCCGGCAAAAGCCTCGAAATCCCGGGCCTCGCCGAACTCGCGATAGACGCTCGCAAACCGGATATAGGCCACCGAATCCAAGCCCTTCAGCCCCTCCATCACCATCTCGCCGATGCGCTTGGACGACACCTCGCCCTCGCCGCTGGTTTCCAATTGCCGCTGGATGCCGGACACCAGCTTTTCCACCCGCACCGGGTCGATCGGACGTTTGCGCGTGGCGATGGCGATGGACCGGAGCAGCTTCTCGCGGTCGAACGGTTCGCGCCGGTCCTCGCTCTTCAACACGAACAGCTCGCGCAACTGGATCCGCTCGAACGTGGTGAAGCGCGCGCCACAGCCTTCGCATTGGCGGCGGCGGCGGATGGCCGCCCCATCTTCGGTGGGGCGGCTGTCCTTTACCTGACTGTCTTCATGGCCACAAAAGGGGCAGCGCATTCAGATCTTCTTCTTCGCCTTGAAATAGGCGTAGCCGGCACCTGCCGCCGCGCCGAAGATCGGGCCGACGAACGGCACCGGGATCGCGACGACGGCACCGAGCGCGCCCCACTTCGCCATGCTCTTGCCCAGGCCAGGGGTCGACTTGATGTCGTTCTGCACCTCGGAAATCTTCTCGTCGAACTTGGCCATGCGTTTACGTCCTTATCCCTGGTAGATCGGAAAGCGTGCGCAAAGCTCACGCACACGGGCACGAACGTTCGCCTCGACCTCTGGGTCCCCATGTTCGCCCTTGGCCTTCAGGCCATCGAGCACATCGGCGACCATATGGCCGATCTGCTCGAACTCGGCCGGGCCGAAGCCGCGCGTGGTGCCGGCGGGCGAGCCGACGCGGATGCCGCTGGTCTTCATCGGCGGCAGCGGATCGTTGGGGATGCCGTTCTTGTTGCAGGTGATGCCCGCGCGCTCCAGCGCCTCGTCGGCGTCGCGGCCGGTGATGCCCAGCGGGGTCAGGTCGACCAGCGCCAGATGCGTGTCGGTGCCGCCCGCGACCAGGTTCGCGCCGCGCGCCTTCAGCGTCGCCGCCAGCACGCGGGCATTCTCGACCACCGCCGCGATATAGGTCTTGAACTCCGGCTGGAGCGCCTCGCCGAACGCGACCGCCTTGGCGGCGATGACGTGCATCAGCGGACCGCCCTGAAGACCCGGGAACACCGCCGAATTGATCTTCTTCGCGATCGCCTCGTCATCGGTCATGATCATGCCGCCACGCGGCCCGCGCAGCGTCTTGTGCGTGGTGGTGGTCACGACATGCGCATGGCCGAACGGGGTCGGGTGCAGGCCGCCCGCGACGATCCCGGCGAAATGCGCCATGTCGACCATGAAATACGCGCCGACCTCGTCCGCGATGGCGCGAAACTTGGCGAAGTCGATGACACGCGGATAGGCCGAACCGCCCGCGATGATGATCTTGGGCTGGCACTCGCGCGCGATGCGGGCGACCTCGTCATAATCGATCAGGTGCGTCTCGGGGTCGACGCCGTACTGGACCGCGTTGAACCACTTGCCCGACTGCGCCGCCTTGGCACCATGGGTCAGGTGGCCACCCGCATCCAGCGACAGGCCCATGATCGTGTCGCCCGGCTTGGCCAGCGCCAGCATCACCGCGCCGTTCGCCTGCGCGCCCGAATGCGGCTGCACGTTGACGAAGTTGCAGCCGAAGATCTGCTTGGCGCGGTCGATCGCCAGTTGCTCGACTTCGTCCGACGGCGCGCAGCCCTGGTAATAGCGCTTGCCCGGATAGCCCTCGGCGTACTTGTTGGTGAAGACCGAGCCCTGCGCTTCCATCACCGCCTTGGAGACGATGTTCTCGCTTGCGATCAGCTCGATCTGGGTCTGCTCGCGTTCCAGCTCATGCGCGACACCGGCAAAGACGGCGGGGTCGGAATCGGCGAGCGACCGGGTGAAGAAACCGGCGGGCTGGACGTCGTTAAGCGTGCTCATGGGGTGCGTGATCCTTACGCGTTCAATTCTGGGCGGGCGCGGCGGTGGACAGCATGTCGACGCGGCGCTGATGCCGTCCGCCCTCGAACGGGGTGGACAGAAAGGCTTGGAGGCAGGCCTTGGCCATTTCCTCGCCGATGACGCGCGCGCCCATGGCGATGGCGTTGGCGTCGTTATGCTGGCGGGCGAGCGCAGCCGACAGCGGCTCGGACACCAAAGCGCAGCGGCAGGCGGGGTTGCGATTGGCCGCGATCGAAATGCCGATGCCCGAGCCGCACAAGGCCACGCCGCGCTCGGTGCGACCATCGGCCAGCGCATCGCCGACCGCGCGACCGAAATCGGGATAATCGACGCTGGCGCTGCCGTCGGTGCCCAGGTCGAGCACGTCATGCCCCTGTTCGCGCAGCCAGTCCGCCAGCACGGTCTTCAATGAGACGGCGGCATGATCGGATGCGATCGCGATGCGCATGGGATGGGCGCTCCAGACGGATAAGGATGGAATGGGTGCGCCTTTACGCGCGCGCGCGCCGAATGGCTACCCCTTGACGCAAGCGCGCGCCACGGAACGTGCGCTGCGCCTCGGGGGTTTTTCCACCATGAAGCCTGTCCTGATCCTTGCCGCCCCCTGTGTCCTGGCGATGTGTGCCCTGACCGCCTGTTCGCGCGAGACGCCGGAGGAGGTGAAGAACGCCGCCGCCCCCGCCGCGAACAACTCCGGCCCCGCCGCAACGGCGGGGCCTGCGGGCGACGGTGCCACCTTTATCGGCGTGCCCAAGGAAAAGGCCCCCGACTATGTCGGCCGCTGGATCGGGGTGGAGGGCATGTATCTGACCATCAAACATGCCGCGACACCGGGCCGCTATCGCATGGAAATGCAGTGGGACCTCGACAACAAGGGCGAATTCCGGGGCGAGGCAGTGGGCGACACCATCGTCTTCGAACGGGGCGGCAAGCGCGAGGTCCTGCGCCCGACGAACGGCGATGCCACGGGGTTGAAGTATCTGGCGGGCAAGACCGAGTGTCTGACGGTCAAGACCGGCGAGGGCTATTGCAAGACGTGACGCGCGGCTAGGCTGGCCGAAGCCGCCATGATAGGATCGCGACCGTGAACCAGCTGGCTCGTCCCTCCCCGGACACCCGCGCGCGCTTCTCCAGCGCCGAGTTCCTGCGCATGGTCGAAAACGGTGCGTTCGAGGGCATGAAGGTCGAGCTGATCGACGGGGAGCTGGAACGGATGAACCCGCCAATGGGTGGCCATGCCAAGGCGCAATCGGACGTCTTGATTGAACTGGCGTCGGTCGTGTCGAAACACCGGCTACGGGGTGAGGTCGGGATCATCCTGAACGATGCGACCGTGGTGGCGTGCGATGCCACGCTGCTTCGCGGACCGGTCGCCGAGAATCGCTTCCTGACGCCGCACGATGTGCTGCTGATCGTCGAGATTGCGCAGACGACGCAGGGTCGTGACATGGGCCTGAAGCGGATGCTCTACGCCCAGGCGGGCATCCCGACCTATTGGGTGATCGACGCAGTCCGCCGCGTCGTCCATGTCTATGCCGGTCCGGCGGAGGGCAACTATAGCAGCGTCCATACGGTGCGGTTCGACGAAGCCCTGGCAGTGCCGGGAAGCGACGCCGCGATCACGCTCGATTAAAATCCGATCTTGAAAATCCGGACCACCCCGGCGAAGGCCGGGGTCCAGTGGCCACCCCGCCGATGGCATCGTCCCGCGCACCACATGCTTCAACGCAACTGGACCCCGGCCTTCGCCGGGGAAGAAGGCAAGATGGAGCGAATTACGCCGCCATCCGCAATTCCAGCCGCTCCCAGATCTCGACCAGCGCCGCCACCAGTTCCACCATCATCGCCTCGTCATGCGCTGGCCCCGGCGTAAAGCGCAGCCGCTCGGTGCCGCGCGGCACGGTGGGATAGTTGATCGGCTGGACGTACACGCCATATTCGGCGAGCAGGATGTCGCTGATCTTCTTGGCCTTGACCGGGTCGCCGACCATCACCGGCACGATATGCGTCTCGCCCAGCATCACGGGCAGCCCCGCCTCGCGCATCATCGCCTTCAGCTTGGCGGCGGCCGCCTGCTGGCCGTCGCGCTCGACCGAGCTCTGCTTCAGGTGGCGCACGCTGGCCAGCACGCCCGCGACCAGCACCGGCGACAGCGAGGTCGTGAAGATGAACCCCGGTGCATAGGAGCGGATCACGTCCACGATCATCCGGTCGGCCGCGATATAGCCGCCCATCACGCCGAACGCCTTGCCCAGCGTGCCCTCGATCACGGTCAGCCGGTGGGCGACATGGTCACGCTCCGAAATGCCGCCGCCGCGCGCGCCGTACATGCCGACCGCGTGGACCTCGTCCAGATAGGTCAGCGCGTTATACTTGTCGGCCAGGTCGCACATCGCCGCGATCGGGGCGACATCGCCCTCCATCGAATAGACGCTTTCGAACGCGATCAACTTGGGCACTGCCGGGTCCGCCGCCGCCAGCAACTCTTCGAGATGCGCCAGATCGTTGTGGCGGAAGACCTGCTTCTCGCAGCCCGAATTGCGGATGCCCGCGATCATCGAGGCGTGGTTCAGCTCGTCGGAAAAGATCACGCAGCCCGGCAGGATCTTGGCCAGGGTCGCCAGCGTCGCCTCGTTGGAGACGTATCCGCTGGTGAACAGCAGCGCCGCTTCCTTGCCGTGCAGGTCGGCGAGTTCGCCCTCCAGATCGACATGGTAATGGGTGTTGCCGCCGATGTTGCGCGTGCCGCCCGAGCCTGCGCCGACGTCGTGGAGCGCTTCCTCCATCGCGGCGATGACCTTCGGATGCTGCCCCATCGCCAGATAGTCGTTGGAGCACCACACGGTGATCGGCTTGGGCCCGTTATGCCCGGCAAAGCACCGGGCATTGGGAAACATGCCCTTGTTGCGCAAAATGTCGATGAAGACGCGGTAACGTCCCTCGGCGTGCAGGCGGTCGATCGCCTGGGTGAAGACGCGGGAATAATCCACGCGCGCGTCCGTGCCCTCGATGCTCATGGAACGGGAATGTAGGACGGATGATCGAAGGAATCGAGTGGGGATCGGCGGTAACTGTGATCGAGTATGGTGGACATATTGTCCCAAGGCTTTCGGGAAGCCATCGTTCCCTCCCTCCGTTCGCGTCCACCCGCTCCGTTCGCGCTGAGCGAAGTCGAAGCGCACGAGATTCGCTTGTGGGCAGGCTTTCCCTTGGGCTTCGACTTCGCTCAGCCTGAACGGGGCTTGGGGAATGGGATCACAACGACTCGATCCGCGTGAACCCCCGCGCCGCCAGCCCCGGGCGCAACGCCGCTTCCCGTTCGCCGAGTCGGGTGAACACCGCTACGCCCTCGCCCGCCGAGTCGGGCCAGTCCTGGCTGTCGGTCAGGGACGCGATTCGCCGTGCGATTCCCGGCCCGCCATCGACGAAGCGCACCGCGTGGGGCGCCGCCGCCGCCAACTCCGCCTCGACCAGCGGAAAATGGGTGCAGGCGTTGACGATCACATCGATCGCCTCGCCCCCTGCCTGTCCGAACAAGCCGTCCAGCACGGCCTTGAACGCTTCGCGTGACCGCGGCTCGCCGCGCAGCTTCGCCTCGGCCAGCTCGACCAGTTCCGCCGAGCCGTGCCGGATCACCCTGCAATCCCCGGCGAACCGCGCCGCCAGGTCATCGACATAGGCCTGGCGCACCGTCGCACGGGTGCCGAGAACGCCGATCGTGCGCGTCCGGCTCATGACCGCCGCCGGTTTGATCGCGGGCACCGTGCCGACCACCGGCAGGTCGAGCGCGGCGCGCACCACGGGCAGCGCGATGGTCGAGGCGGTGTTGCACGCGATCACGATCAGGCGCGGACGGTATCGCTCCGCCAGCCGTCCGAGCAGCGCGGGCACGCGCGCGGCAATCTCCGCCTCGCTTTTCTCGCCATAGGGAAACCCTGCACTGTCCGCGACATAGACGAACGGCGCGCGTGGCAATGCCTGTCGCGCGGGGCCCGCGATCGACAGGCCGCCCACACCGGAATCGAAGAACAGGATGGGACGCGTATCGTTCATCGCAGCCTCATAAGCCCCGCGCGCATCCGAAACCAGAGCCCCGCCGGATCGGACTCGGATTGGACAGGGCGGGAGCGATGTTCTATGTCTGTCCCGGAGCACAGGGGAAGACTATTGCCGACCGAAATCATCTGGGGGCCGCCGACCTGGGCCTTGCTGATCGGCTATCTGCTGGGATCGATTCCCTTTGGAATCATCCTGACGCGCGCCGCCGGGGCGGGCGATCTGCGCAGCATCGGGTCGGGCAATATCGGCGCCACCAACGTGTTGCGCACGGGCCGCAAGGGCCTTGCCGCCGCGACGCTGATCCTTGACCTGTTGAAGGGTGTCGCCGCCGTGCTGGTCGTGCGCCACTGGTTGGCCGGCGAAGAGGCGCTGGCGGCCGCCGCCGCGTTCGTCGGCCATTGCTATCCGATCTGGCTGAAGTTTCGCGGCGGCAAGGGTGTCGCCACGTTGATGGGCGTCGTCACCGCGCTCTATTGGCCGCTGGGCGTCGTCTATGCGGTGGTGTGGCTGGGGCTGCTTGCCACACTCCGCATCTCGGCGGTGGCGGGCATGGCGGCGGCGGTCAGCGCACCGCTGGCGGCGGCGGTGATGGGGCGGTTCGACCTGGTCCTGCTGCTGATCGCGCTCGCCTTGATCGTCGTCTGGAAGCACGGTTCGAACATCGAGCGGCTGCTGGCGGGCACCGAGCCGCGCATCGGCAAGAAACGTGACTGACGCCCGGTTCGCGCAGCTTCGGCTGCTGCGGACGCATGGCATCGGGCCCGTTACGTGGCGCCAGTTGATGGCGCGCTTCGGCGACGCGGGGGCCGCGCTGGACGCCCTGCCCCATCTCGCCCGGCGCGGCGGCGGCGAGGGCCCCAAGGCCGCCGACCCGGCGGTCATATCCCGCGAGATCGAAACGGTCGCCCGACTGGGCGCGCGCCATGTCCTGCTGGGCGAGGCGGAGTATCCCGCGCTGCTTGCTGAACTCGATACCGCCCCACCTGCGCTGATCGTGCGCGGCGATATCGGCCTAGCCCAGCGTGGCGGCGTGGCGCTGGTCGGCGCGCGCAACGCCTCGGCCGCGTCATGCCGCTTCGCACGCGGGCTGGCGCAGGACCTGGCGGTGCAGAACGTGCCCGTCACCTCCGGTCTGGCGCGCGGGATCGACACAGCGGCGCATATCGGCGCGCTCGACGGCGGGACGATCGGCGTCATCGCCAGCGGCATCGACATCGCCTTCCCGCCCGAGAACGCGCGGTTGCAGGAAGAAGTCGCCACCCGCGGCCTGCTGATCGCCGAACAGCCGCCGGGGACGCAGCCGCTCGCGCGCCACTTCCCCTCACGCAACCGGATCATCGCGGGGCTGGCGCAAGGCACCGTGGTGGTCGAGGCCGCGCCGCGTTCGGGTTCGCTGATCACCGCGCGACTGGCGGGCGAGGCAGGGCGCGAAGTGATGGCGGTCCCCGGCCATCCGGCCGATCCGCGTGCGCAAGGATGCAACATGCTGATCCGCGAGGGCGCGACGCTGATCCAGTCGGCCGCCGACATCCTGGAACAGATCCGCCCGATCGACCCGCGCATGGTCCGCGCGCCCGAGAGCCATTACACGCCCCCACCACCGCACGAGGCGAGCGATGCCGACCGGGCGCGGGTGACCGACCTGCTCGGCCCGGTGGCGGTGACGGTCGACGAACTCATCCGCCAGAGCGGGCGGCCGCCCGCCATCGTCCAGACGATCCTGTTGGAGTTGGAACTCGCCGGGCGTCTTGAGCGCCATGCGGGCGGCCGGGTGGCATTGGCGTGATCCAGACCGAACGCCTGACCCTGCGGCCCTATAAGGCGGCCTCGGCCGCGCATCGCTGGATGGCGGACATCCATGCGCCGTCCGCGACCCAGTGCATCATTTCGCCCGCCAATCTGGAGTCGATCCGGCTGGCGGAGCGGCTGGGATATGTGCTGCACGACCAGCCGAATTACCGGGGTGAGGCGTTGCGCCTTATCCGCAAGGGTTGAGCGTAGCCTTCGACTTCGCTCAGGCTGAACGGGGGTGTGGATGGCTTCGCGCAGAGGCGCGGAGGACGCAAAGGTGTCCGGCTTGTATGGAATGCGGCATCCCAATCTTGAAGAGGAAAAGACGGGCGTTGCCTTCCGCGAAACACCTCCGCGCCCTCTGCGCCTCCGCGCGAAACCCATCTTCTTCGTGTCCTCGCGTCTTCGCGTGAACCTACCGCCCCACCCTCCGTTCAGCCTGAGCGAAGTTGAAGGCCACGCTCCGGCGCCGACCAGGCTCGCCCGTCCCAACCCCAACCAAAGCCGCCGTTAACCCCGCTTGACGGCCCCTCGCCCCCTCCCCATCCTCGCGTACACACGTAAGGGACGTAGTTTTACCACTCATGCAGCTTGTCATCGTCGAATCGCCCGCCAAGGCGAAGACCATCGAGAAATATCTGGGTTCGGACTACCGCGTCCTGGCAAGCTATGGTCACGTCCGCGACCTGCCGCCCAAGGACGGCTCGGTCGATCCGGACCAGAACTTCTCGATGGAGTGGGAAAATTACGCGGACAAGGCGCGCCAGCTGAAGGCGATCGCCGACGAGGCCAAGAAGGCCGACCGCCTGATCCTCGCGACCGACCCTGACCGCGAGGGCGAGGCGATTTCCTGGCATGTCCAGGAGGTGCTGAAGAACCGCAAGGCGCTGCCCGACAAGGTGGAGCGGGTGACGTTCAACGCGATCACCAAACCCGCCGTGCTGCACGCGATGCAGAACCCGCGCGAACTGGATACCGACCTGATCGACGCGTACCGGGCGCGCCGCGCGCTCGACTATCTGGTCGGTTTCACCCTGTCGCCGGTGCTGTGGCGCAAGCTGCCCGGCGCCAAGTCGGCGGGCCGTGTCCAGTCGGTCGCGCTGCGCCTGATCGTCAGCCGCGAGCGCGAGATCGAGGCGTTCCGCGCCCAGGAATACTGGTCGGTGACGGCCGACATGGAGCAGGACGGCACGCCCTTCGTCGCGCGTCTGGTCCAGTGGAACGGCCAGAAGCTCGACCGCCTGTCGATCGGCAACGAGGGCGACGCGACCCGCGCCAAGGCGGATGTCGAGGGCGGCCGTTTCCAGGTCCAGTCGGTCGAGACCAAGCCTGCGACGCGCAACCCGCCGCCGCCCTTCACCACCTCCACCCTGCAACAGGAAGCCGCGCGCAAGCTGGGCTTCTCGGCCGATCACACGATGCGGATCGCGCAGCAGCTCTATGAGGACGGCGCGATCACCTATATGCGGACCGACGGCGTCCAGATGGACGGATCGGCGATCTCGGCGGCGCGCAAGGCGGTGGCCGACCGCTATGACGGTTCTTACGTCCCCGACAAGCCGCGCATGTATCAGTCCAAGGCGAAGAATGCCCAGGAAGCGCACGAGGCGATCCGCCCCACCGACTTTGCCCGCGACCGCGCGGGTTCGGGTGATCATGGCCGCCTCTACGACCTGATCTGGAAGCGCGCGCTGGCCAGCCAAATGGCCTCGGCGCGGATGGAGCGCACCACCATCGACATGGCCGACGGCACCGGCCGTCACGTCCTGCGCGCGACCGGCCAGGTCGTGCTCTTCCCCGGCTATCTCGCGCTCTATGAAGAAGGCCAGGACGACAGCCAAGACGAAGAGGCGCGCCGCCTCCCCCGCCTGCGCGAGGGCGATGCGCCCGCCAAGAAGGAAGTGAAGGCCGAGCAGCACTTCACCCAGCCGCCGCCGCGCTTCTCCGAAGCGTCGCTGGTCAAGCGGATGGAGGAACTCGGCATCGGGCGCCCATCCACCTATGCCTCGATCATCAAGACGCTGAAGGACCGCGCCTATGTCCGCGTGGAGAAGAACCGCTTCTTCGCCGAGGAGAGCGGGCGGCTGGTGACGGCGTTCCTGGAGCGCTTCTTCGAGAAATATGTCGGCTACGACTATACCGCCGAGCTTGAGGAGGAACTGGACGACGTGTCCGGCGGCCGTGCCCAGTGGCAGGCCGTGCTCGACGCCTTCTGGCGCGACTTCAAGCCGCGCACGTCCGAAGTCATGGAGCAGCAGCCCTCGGCGATCACCGCCGAGCTCGACCAGTTCCTGGCGCCCTATCTGTTCCCGGAGCGGGCGGACGGCGCCGACCCGCGCCTGTGCCCGAATTGCGGCGAGGGCAAGCTGGCGCTCCGGGGCGGTCGATTCGGTGCGTTCATCGCCTGCTCCAACTACCCCGAGTGCAAATATACCCGTCGATTCGCACAAGGCGGCGAAGGTGCGGGCGAGGACACCGGCCCCGAGACTTTGGGCCAGGACCCGGAAACCGGGCTGCCGGTCGAGCGCAAGTCGGGGCGATTCGGCCCCTATATCCAGCTTGGCGAGGGCAAGGACGCCAAGCGCGCTTCCATCCCCAAGGATGTCGATCTCGACCTGGAATGGGCACTCAAGCTGCTCAGCCTGCCGCGTACCATCGGCAACCATCCCGAGTCGGGTGAGCCGATCACCGCCTCCATCGGGCGCTATGGCCCCTATCTGGCGCATAGCGGCAAGTACGCCCGCCTGACCTCGACCGCCGATGTGTTCGAGACCGGCATGAACGCCGCCGTGGTCAAGCTGGCCGAAGCGGCGGCGGGCGGCGGGCGCGGCGCGCGCACGACGGCGTCGCGCGAACCGTTGAAGGTACTCGGCAAGCATCCGCGCACCGAGGCGGAGATCAAGCTGATGGAGGGGCGCTATGGCCCTTACGTCACCGATGGCGAGACGAATGCGACCATTCCCAAGACGGTCGACAAGGATCAATTGACGCTGGAAGAAGCCGCGCAGTTGATCGACGCACGGGCAGCGGCCGCTCCGGCGCGCAAGAAACCGGCGAAGAAGGCGGCGGCGAAGAAGGCACCAGCCAAGACAGCGGCGAAGTCCGGGGCCAAATCGACGGCCAAGAGCACGGCCGAAAAGAAACCCGCGGCGGAAAAGAAGGCGCCTGTAAAGAAGGCGGCACCCAAAAAGGCGGCGGCCAAGAAACCGGCGGCGAAGGAACCGGGCGAAAACTGATCCCGGCCTTCCCTCCCGGGGGGTCAGCGCGCGGTCGCGACGACGATCAGGCCGCGCGCATCTGCGGCATAGTGCGGTTCAGGAAAGCGCGGGCCTGGCGCTGCGCCGCGGCGATCTCGCGCGCGGTCATGTCGCTGGCGACTTCGGCCCGGGCGATCTGCGCGGGCAGAAAGCCTGCCACCGCCGCCAGGTTGAACCACTTGTGCGCCTCGACGAGGTCCAGATGCTTGCCGGCCGAACCGGTCGAATAAGCGACACCCAGATCGTACATCGTCGCGCCGTCGGTCACCGCCTGATCGGTGAACCGGCTGTCCATCAGAAACTGCGCACGCTTGCTGCTATTGGCCATAATCCTGCCCTTCTATTCGGACTCCTCTTGTCCAAGGGTAGGTCTATGACCGAAACGGTCACAAATTGGTTAACTCATGACGGGTCGGTGACAGCGACATTATCGATCAGTCTGGTCGATCCCATACGCGCAGCGGCGACCAGTCGCCGAGGACGATCGGCACTGCAATCTTGGGAAAGCGTTACCGCGTCGACCAGCTCGACATAATCGACCTCGAACCCGGCGGCGGTCAGGGTGGCGCGGGTATCGGCCAAAACGGTCGCAGTTTCCTCGCCGCGCCCGATGGCCCGCGCCGCGACGCCCAGCGCACGGGGGAGCGCCACCGCCTTGGCCCGCTGCTCCTCGTCGAGATAGATGTTGCGCGACGACAAGGCCAGGCCGTCATCGTCACGCTGGGTCGGCACGCCGATCACCTCGATTGGGAAGTCGAGGTCGGCGACCATGCGGCGGATCACCGCCAGCTGCTGGAAATCCTTCTCGCCGAAATAGGCGGCGTCGGGGCCGACCTGATTGAACAGCTTGGCGACCACGGTGGCGACGCCGTCGAAATGGCCGGGCCGCGACGCGCCCTCCAGCCCTTCGGTCACGCCGTCGACGCGGATGCTGGTCGCGTGCCCCTCGGGATACATGGCATCGACGCCGGGCACCCAGAGCAGGTCGCAACCCGCCTCGGTCAGCATCCGGATATCGGCCAGTTCGCGCCGGGGATAACGGCTCAGGTCCTCGCCCGCGCCGAACTGCCTGGGGTTCACGAAGATCGACGCCACCACCTTGGTGCCCGGCCGCTTGGCCGCCTCGATCAGCGCGATATGCCCGGCATGGAGCGCGCCCATGGTCGGCACCAGCGCCACGCGCGCACCCTCGGCACGCAAAGCGGCGAGCGCCTCTGCCAGGGCTTCGCGATCCCGAATGACTTGCACTGATTTTACCCCTCGTTCCCCACGCCCAGGGCTTCTATGTAGGGTGGCAACGGGGATCAATAAGGAAGCGACGAGTTGCCGGAACGGCTATCTTCAACGCACGTGATTGTCTTTGCCAATGAAAAAGGTGGCACCGGCAAATCGACGACGGCGGTTCATGTGGCGATCGCGCTGGCCGCCAAGGGGGCACGCGTGGCGTGTCTGGATCTGGATCATCGCCAGCGGACGGTGGGTCGCTATCTCGACAACCGCGCCGACACGATCAAGCGCACCGGGCACAAGCTGCCCATGCCCACCCACGCGACCCACACCAGCCAGACCGAGGAGGGATTCGAGGAGCTGTGGTTCGGGTTGTCGCAGGATGCCGACTTCCTGATCGTCGACACGCCGGGCCGCGACGACCATTTCGCGCGGACGGCGGCGGCGCTATCGAACACGCTGGTCACGCCGATGAACGACAGCTTCGTCGACTTCGACCTGATCGGCCAGGTCGATCCCGAAACCTTCCAGGTGACGCGCCCCAGCTTCTATTCGGAACTGATCTGGGACGCGCGCAAGCAGCGGGCGCGCGCCGACGGCACCACCATCGACTGGGTCGTGTTGCGCAACCGGCTGCAGCATATCGAGGCGCGCAACATGCGCCGCGTCTCGGATGCGCTGACCGACCTGTCGCGCCGCGTCGGTTTCCGCGTGATCCCGGGCCTGGGCGAGCGCGTCATCTATCGCGAGATGTTCCCCAACGGCCTGACCATGATCGATGCCAAGGAATTCGGCGCGATGGGCCTGGGCCATGTCGCCGCGCGGCAGGAACTGCGCGAGATGATGGCCGCGCTGCAACTGCCCGAGGGGGGTGCGGACGGGCTGACAGCGGCCGCGAACCCGGCAGGCGCTGCTGCATGAGGGGGGCCGCATGAAATGGCTGATCGCGCTGGCGGTGATCTGGTTGGTGTGGCGCTATATGCCCCGCCCCGGCCGGGTCCGGTCCACCGCCAGGCCCGATCCGCGCCTGCCCCGCGATGAGAGGGATGCGCTGGCCACCCTCGACCTGCCGCCCGGTGCCGATGCCGAGTCGATCCGCCAGGCGCATCGTCGCCTGATCGGGCAGGTCCATCCCGATCGCGGCGGCTCGGCCGACCTGACGCGGCGGGTGAACGCGGCGCGCGACCTGTTGCTGGCGCGCCTTGATGGTTGAGCGGGTGGCGACGATCCACCCCAGCGCCTGCCGCGAATATGACGTGCGCGGCACCGTGCCCGAGACACTGGACGAAGGCGCGGCCTATGCGGTGGGGCGCGGTTTCGCGACGCGCATCCGCCGCGCGGGCGGCACCCGCGTCATGGTCGGCCGCGACGGACGGCTCAGCTCGCCCGCGCTCGAGGCGGCGCTGGTCGAGGGACTGACCGACAGCGGCGTCGACGTCGTCCGCCTGGGCCTGGGCCCCACGCCGATGGTCTATTTCGCCGAGGCGACCCTAGAAGTGGACGGCGCCGTACAGGTAACGGGCAGCCACAACCCCCGCGACGACAACGGCTTCAAAATGGTGCTGCAGCATCGCCCCTTTTTTGGCGAGGATGTGCAGGACCTGGCGCGCATGGCGACGGCGCGCGACTGGACCGAGGGGGCCGGGACCGTCGAGGATCTCGACATTCTCGACGCCTATGTCGATCGGTTGATGGCGGGCTATGCCGGGGGCGCGTATCGGATCGGCTGGGACTGTGGCTCGGGCGCGGCGGGTCCCGTTATCGAGAAGCTGGTCCAGCGCCTGCCGGGTGAGCACCATACGCTGTTCACCGATGTGGATGGTCATTTCCCGCATCATCACCCCGATCCGACGGTCGAGAGCAACCTAGACGCGCTGAAACGACTCGTGGCGGAGAGACGCCTCGATTTCGGATTCGCTTTCGACGGCGACGGCGATCGGATCGGTGCGGTGGACGGCCAGGGTCGGGTGATCTGGGGCGACCAGATCCTGATGCTGCTGGCGGGCCCGGCGCTGGCCGAGCATCCCGGCGCACCGATCGTCGCGGACGTGAAGGCCAGCCAGGCGCTGTTCGATCACATCGAATCGCTCGGCGGCCAACCGGTCATGTGGAAGACCGGGCACAGCCTGATGAAGACCAAGATGGTCGAGACGGCCGCACCGCTGGGCGGCGAGATGTCGGGCCATATGTTCTTTGCGGGCGAGTGGTACGGCTTCGACGATGCGCATTACGCCGCGATCCGGCTGATTCGCGCGGTGCATCTAGCGGGCCGTTCGATGACCGCGTTGCGCGGCATGATGCCTCCTATGGTCGATATTCCCGAGACTCGCATCGTGGTGGCGGAGGCGGACAAGTTCGCCATCGTGACCCGCGTCGCGGCGGCGCTCGCGCGTGACGGCGCGGAGGTCATCGATACCGATGGCGTCCGGGTGCGGACGGCGGATGGCTGGTGGCTGTTGCGGGCGTCGAACACGCAAGCCGCGCTGACCGTACGGGCGGAAGCCGGAGATGCCGCCGGTCTGGAGCGAGTGTTGGCGGAATTGGATCGGTATCTCGCGGCCGAGGCGGTCCGGCGGTAGCGCTCGGCGTGGCCTTCGACCTCGGTGCAAAGCGTCGAAGTCGAAGGCCAAGGGAAGCCCTTTCCCAAGGGCTCCCCCAAAACCCGATCAAATCTCCCCGATCATCTCGGACAGCACTTCCAGGCACGACACGCCCAGCTTCGCCGAACGCTCGCCCGACCAGCCATGGACGGCATCCGGGTTCGGGTCATGGTCCTTGAACGGCATTTCCAGCGTCACCGACACCGCACCGAACCGCTCGGCGAGTTGATTGGTCGACATCGCCAAATTCGCCCGGCCCGGTCCCGACTTGTCATAGCCCATCTGGGTCTGGAAATCGGGCGTATGCGCGGCGAGACGACGGCCAAAGGCGTAGAATTTGGCGCCGTGTTCCTCGGTCCAGCTGGGAATGCCCTCGAACCCGGCGATGAAGTTCGCCGGAATCGCCTCGTCGCCATGCGCGTCGATCGCGAAGTCGACGCCGGTCTGGTCCATCTTGTTGCGCACGCATAGCACTTCCGGGCTGCGCTCGGGCGTCGGGTCGTGCCATTCGCGGTTCAGGTTCACCCCCGCCGCATTGGTGCGCAGATGCCCGCGCCGCGTGCCGTCGGGGTTCATGTTGGGCACGACATGGACGGTCGCCGCCGCCAGCAGCGATTCGGCCGCCGGACTGGTCAGCCAGTCGAGCGCGCCTTCCATCCACCACTCGGCCATCGATTCGCCCGGATGCTGGCGGGCATAGAGCCACACCTGCTTCGGCCCCGAACCCAGGCGGAAATAGTCGATCGGCTGGCCGTCCAGGGTGACGCCGATTTCCTCATGATGCACGCCGCGCCCTGCGATCCGCGCGACCAGATCGTGATGCCGCTCCATCGTATAGGGTTCGAAATAGGCGAACCAGGCGACGTCGCTCTCGCCGGTCCACTGCCATTCCAGCACCCCGTCGGCATAGGCGGTCGGCGTCATCCGCCAGTCCTGCCGGTCGGTCGAGGCGCGGACCTGATAGTGCGGCCAGCCACCCGGAAAGGCCGATCCCGCACCGTTCAGGATACGGAAGGTCAGCGTCCGACCCTTCGCTCCGCCGACCCGGAAGTAGAACCACTGGTAGAAGTCCGAATCCTTGTCCTTCACGATCTCCAGGTCGACACGGTCGCCCTCGACGCCGACGACGCGGATATTCCCGCCGTCGAAGGACGCATTGATGGTCAGGGTCATGCGCTCACTTCACCTCGATCGTGCGGCCCGATTCGCCGGGGAATTTGGTGAACAGCGCATCGGCCAGCTTGGCGGCCTGGGCCTGTGCGTCCAGCTTGGCGAGCGTTTCGACCGGCGCCATGTTGCGCGCGCTGCCTTCCCAGATCGGCGACTGGTCGACGCGGCGCTTGATCTGGACCGACAATTCGGTGCCGATGATCTCCTGCGGGCGGCTCTTGCCCACCGGGAAGCTCAGGCCCCCGCCCAGGCCGACACCGCCACCGCGCCCGCCGGAGAAGCTGCCGCCGCCCAGCCCGATCGAGAAGGGCGAGGGGCGCGGCGGGCCGAGCCGGTTGGCGCGGGTGAAGGCCACCGTCGCGATGAACTCGGGCTGCGCATCGCCCTGCGCCAGCGAATAGCCGTTGCGCAGCAGCGCGGTCTCGACGGCTGCGGCATAGGTCTTGAACTCGATGCTGGCAGGTCCCGTGGCCGACAGCGGCTCGACGCGGATGGTGCCGCGCGCGATCGGCTCGCCCAGGTGATAGCGGATGACGTCGGTCGGCGGCATGCGCCCCCCGCCCGTGGTGGAACAGGCGGCGAGCGTTCCGGCGGCGGCCGCCAGGATCAGGAGCGAGCGGGCTTTCATGCGTTGAAGACACCTTAAAGGATGTTACGGATGGGCAACGCATGACATATGAAGGTTGATCCTGCGGCGGAAGGGGGCATCGCGGACGTGACCGGGATGTCATGCCGCAACCTTGACTTGGGGCCCCGTTGCCACTAGGCGGCGACGCTTTCCAGATCACCCTCCAGTTCAAAAGAAGCGAATCGATCATGAAGATCCGCAATTCCCTGAAGTCGCTCAAGGATCGTCACCGGGACAACCGCGTGATCCGCCGTCGCGGCCGCACCTATGTCATCAACAAGACCAACCGTCGTTTCAAGGCGCGCCAGGGCTAATCAGCCTTGATACCGATCGAATCGAACGGGGCGGGCACCCTGCCCGGCCTGGGTTCCGATCGGCCGACCGCCGTCATCTTCGACGTCGGTCGCGTCCTGTACGACTGGGATCCCCGGATCCTGTATCGGCGCCTGATCGCGGACGATCGGGCGCTCGATGCATTTGTGCGTGATGTCGTCACCACCGAGTGGCATTTCCAGCATGACGCGGGCCGCGACTTCGCCGACACCTCGGCGGAGCTTGTCGCGCTATACCCGCAGCATCGTGATCTGATCGCCGCCTGGGGGCCCCGCTTCTTGGACAGCATCGGCGATCCGGTCGCGGGAATGCATGAACTGGTCGCCGAACTCGATTCGGCGGGCGTGCCGCTGTTTGCGATCACGAACTTCAGCCATGAATTCTGGCCGCCCTTCCGCGCGCGCGAATCGGCGCTGTTCGACCGCTTTCGCGACATCGTGGTGTCGGGCGACGAAAAGCTGGTGAAGCCCGACCCCGCCATCTACCGCCTCGCGCTCGCCCGATTCGGGCTGGAGCCGGGGCAGGCGGTGTTCATCGACGACAACCAGGCCAATATCGATTCGGCGGCGGCAATGGGTATCCATGCGCTGCACTTCACCGATGAAGCGAGGTTGCGGCCGCAGTTGCGGGCGTTTGGGTTGGTGGCCTAGCCGCGCGGTCATCCCGTGCGCTTCGACTTCGCTCAGCGTGAACGGAGTTCAGTACTCATCTTAACATTGGCGGTCGTCATAGTCGTATGACTACGCTCACGCTGAGCAGGCTTGATACAAAGCTCCGTTCAGCCTGAGCCCTTCGACGGGCTGGCAAGCCAGCCGCTCAGGACAAACTTCGGCGCATGGCGCCGAAGTCGAAGGCCACGCCCAAAGCTCACTGCGACAAAGACGCCAGTTGCGCCTGATTCGCCTGGCTCGCCTCGGTTTCCATCAGCGCCGGATCGAAATGATCGCCGACCATCTGGTCGGTGACGACCACCGTCGTGCCGACCGACGTCACCGCAAAAAGCTTCTTGGCAAAGGCGGCAGGCAAGCGGATGCAGCCATGCGAATCGGGAAAACCCGGATTGTTGCCTGCGTGCAGCGCCACACCGTCCCAGGTCAGCCGCTGCATGAAGGGCATCGGCGCGGAGTTGTACAGATTGCTGCGATGCATCTCGCGCTTCTGCAGGATCGGGAAGACGCCGACGGGCGTGTCCTTGCCATCCTTGCCGGTCGATACCGAGGCTGCGGCGATCAGCGCGTCGCCACGATAGACATAGGCGCGCTGCATCGGGATGCTGACGACCACCGTCACCGGCTGCGCGATCGGGTCGACCGCTGCCAGTTGCGCATCGGACCAGACGAATCGGTTGGGCGCCAGTGCGGCGGCGGCCTGCGCGACCGTGGCGGTTGCAGGCCCGTCCTCGGCCAGCGCCGGGGCCGCAAAACCAAGCGTCGTTGCGCCCAACAGGGCGGCAAAAGCGAGAGCCTTCATATCCCTAATCCTTGGCGAGTTCACAATTTCTTAAACCCGTCAAGCGACTATTGGTGCCGATCTAAAATTTTTTCGCAGCCTTGGAACTTACGCCGAGTCGATGGAACGAAGCGATCAACGGATCGCCCCATGGGCAGAAAAATGGCCTGTTCTTTGCTACATAGGGTTTGCGGGATTTCTGGGGTTGAAGGACCAAAATGCACGATAATCTGGACGCGGCGCCGGGTCGGCGCGCGCTGTTGAAGAACGCGCTGGTGCTCGCCGGGGCATTGGCGGTGCCGGGAGCGGCGAGTGCCCGGGGGCGGCTGACGGCAAGCGACTTGCGTCCGGTGCGCCAGCCACCGCTGCCGACGCGCCCGACCATGGCCTCGCCCATTCCGGCGCAGCCCATCCTGGCCTCGTCGCGCGTCGTTCGCCCGGAGCTGCTGCGCCAGGCGATGGCATCGCTCCAGCGGCACGGATCGCGCATCCAGCGGCGCGACCGCATGGCGATCGTCGATTTCGCGGTCGGCTCGTCCGAACCGCGCCTGCACCTTGTCGATCTGGTCAGCGGCCGCAGCACCTCGCTGCTGGTGTCGCATGGCAGCGGCTCGGACCCGTCGCATAGCGGCTATCTTCAGCGCTTTTCGAACGCGTTCAACTCGAACGCCAGTTCGGAAGGCGCCTTCATGACCGACGATTATTATGTCGGCAAGCATGGCCGGTCGCAGCGGCTGGTCGGACTGGACCCGACCAACAACAACGCGCTGGGCCGCGCGATCGTGATCCACTCGGCTTGGTACGCCAATCGCGACATGATCCGCACCCATGGCATGCTGGGCCGCAGCCAGGGCTGCTTCGCGGTCGGCGAGAACGAGCTGGACCGGGTGTTCGCGAACCTGGGCCCCGGCCGGATGATCTACGCCGCCAAGGTGTAATCCAAATCCTCCCCGGCACGGGGAGGTGGCAGGGCGAAGCCCTGACGGAGGGGGTTATCTTCGCAGGACGTCCCTTGCGGCAATCCCCCCTCCACCACCGCTTCGCGGTGGTCCCTCTCCCCGTGCCGGGGAGGATAAGAATTGCGATCCCCCACCGGGGTGGGTAAGCCCCCGAACCTCATGGTCCAGCCGCTTATCATCGCCGTCCCCAAGGGACGCATCCTGGCCGAGGCGCTGCCGCTGCTCGCCGCCGCCGGCATCCGGCCCGAACCGGCCTTCACCGACAAGGACAGCCGCGCCCTGCGCTTCGCCACCGATGTGCCCGGCATCGAGCTGATCCGCGTCCGCGCCTTCGACGTCGCCACCTTCGTCGCGCACGGCGCGGCGCAGCTGGGCATCGTCGGGTCGGACGTGCTGTCCGAGTTCGGCTATTCCGAGCTCTACGCGCCGGTCGATCTGAAGATCGGCCATTGCCGCATCTCGGTCGCCGAGCCCGCCGCGATGGCGGAAAGCGACGATCCGCGCGGGTGGAGCCATGTCCGCGTCGCGACCAAATATCCGCATATCACCAGCCGTCATTTCGCGGCGCGCGGCGTGCAGGCCGAGTGCGTCAAGCTGAACGGCGCGATGGAGCTGGCCCCGACGTTGGGTCTGGCTCCCCGTATCGTCGACCTGGTGTCCTCGGGCCGCACGCTGAAAGAAAACGGCCTGGTCGAGGTCGAGGTTATCGAGCAGGTCACCTCGCGCCTCGTCGTCAACCGCGCCGCGATGAAGACGCGTGCGCAAGTCGTGCCGCTGGTCGAGGCGTTCCGCCGCGCCGTCGCCGAAAGGCACGCCGCATGATCCGTCTCGATACGCAGGACGCCGGGTTCGCCGCCGCGTTCGACGAACTGGTCGATGCCCGGCGCGAGAGCGATGCCGATGTCGCGCGCGACGTGCAGGTGATCCTGCGCGCGGTGCGCGACGATGGCGAGGCGGCCGTGGCGGCCTTTACCAAGCAGTTCGACGGCCATGACCTGGCCGAGACCGGCTGGCGGATCGAACCCGCCGATTGCCGCGCGGCCTATGAGGCGCTGGAGCCCGAACTGCGCCACGCGCTCGACCTCGCCGCTACGCGCATCCGCGCCTATCACGAGAAGCAGAAGCCGACCGACGCCGACTATGTCGATGCGCAGGGCGTCCGCCTGGGCGCGCGCTGGACGGCGGTGGATGCGGCCGGGATCTATGTCCCGGGGGGCCGCGCGGCCTATCCCTCCTCGCTGTTGATGAACGCGATTCCCGCCAAGGTGGCAGGCGTCGAGCGGCTGGTGATGGTCACGCCGACGCCCAAGGGCGAGATCAACCATCTGGTCCTCGCCGCTGCGCATCTGGCGGGCGTGGACGAGGTGTGGCGGGTCGGCGGCGCGCAGGCTGTCGGCGCGCTGGCATACGGTGCAGGCCGCATTCAGCGGGTCGATGTCGTCACCGGCCCCGGCAATGCCTGGGTCGCCGAGGCCAAGCGCCAAGTGTACGGCATGGTCGGCATCGACATGGTGGCGGGCCCCTCCGAGATCGTCGTGGTCGCGGACGGCAAGAACGATCCCGACTGGATCGCCGCCGACCTGCTGAGCCAGGCCGAGCATGACACCGTCACCCAGTCGATCCTGTTCACCGACGATGCGGATTTCGCCACGCGAGTCGCCGAAGCCGTCGATCGCCAGATCCCCGAACTGGCGACCGCCAGCGTCGCGCGCACCGCCTGGGACGCGAACGGCGCGATCATTGTGGTCGAGTCGCTGGAGGCGGCGATGCCGCTGGTCGATCGGCTCGCGCCAGAGCATCTGGAACTCGCGGTGGACGATCCGCAAGCGCTGTTCGATCGGCTGCGCCATGCGGGCTCGGTGTTCCTGGGCCGTCATACGCCCGAGGCGATCGGCGATTATGTCGCCGGGCCGAACCACGTCCTGCCGACCGGCCGCCGCGCGCGCTTTGCCAGCGGTCTGTCGGTGCTCGACTTCATGAAGCGGACCAGCTTCCTGGGCCTGACTGAGACGGCATTGAACGAACTCGGCCCCGCGACGGTGGCGCTCGCCCATGCCGAGGGGCTGCCCGCCCACGCCAAGTCGGTCGCGCTGCGGTTGCGCCTCAACCGATGATCGTCACGCCCGCCGCGCCGGAGCATCGGGAGGGATGGCTGGCGCTGCGGGTGGCACTCTGGGGTGCGGAGGCGACGGATTTGCCGGAGGGCGACGGCAATTTCCTCGCGCTGTCGAACGGCGGGGTGATCGGTTTTGCCGAGTCGGCGGTTCGGCGGGATTACGTCAATGGCTGCGACAGCTCGCCGGTGCTGTTCTTGGAAGGACTGTTCGTCGATCCGGCCTGGCGGCGACAGGGTGTCGCACGGGCGCTGATCGCGGCGGTGGCGGAGTGGGGACGGGCACAGGGATGCACCGAGTTCGCCTCCGATGCCGAGATCGATAATATCGACAGCCACGCGATGCACCAGGCACTGGGCTTCGCCGAGACCGCGCGCGTGGTCTATTTTCGCCGGGAATTGTGAGGGCACGTCCCACCTGCACGTCCCACCCCCCTCACCCAAAATACGTGACGAATTGGCGACAGCCCGGTAAAGGCCTGCCAATGAATCGTCCTAACGCCCGTACCCAGGCGCGTGCTGCCGCGCGCCTTGCCGCCGTCCAGGCGCTGTATCAGCACGACATGGAACAGACCCCGCTGGCGGCACTGCTCCACGAATTCCACAACCACCGCATCGGCGCGACGATCGAAGACGTCGAATATGCCGAGGCCGACCTCGATTTCTTCGATGACATCGTCAAGGGCGTGCAGGCGCGCCTGGGCGAGATCGACGTGTTGATCGAGGGCAAGCTGGCCAAGGGCTGGACGCTCAATCGGCTGGACCGCCCGATGAAGGCGATCCTGCGCGCCGGGACCTATGAACTGATCGCGCGCCACGACGTGCCGGTCGGCGCGGTGATCAGCGAATATGTCGATGTCGCCCACGCCTTTTACGAAAAGCGCGAATCGGGCTTCGTGAACGGCCTGCTCGACGCGATCGCCAAGGGCGCGCGGGCCTGACGCCCCAGCCGCCCCCTGACATCGACCGATGACCGAGGCGGAGTTCATCGCCGCGCTGCGCCGGATGCCGCTGCATCCCGGTGCACGCGGGCTGACCGACGACAGCGCGGTGCTGACCGCCACGCCCCTCGTCGTCACCACCGACACGCTGGTCGAAGGCGTGCACTTCCTGCCGCATGACCCGCCCGCCGATGTGGCGTGGAAGCTGGTCGCGACCAACCTCTCCGACCTGGCCGCCAAGGGCGCGCTGGTCGAGGGGGTGATGCTCAACTATCCGCTGGGCGACACGGCGTGGGACCGCGCCTTTCTGGATGGGCTGGCGGCGGTGCTGACGCGCTTCCACGCCCGGTTGATCGGTGGCGACACCGTGTCGCTGCGCGGGCCCCGTACCCTGACGCTGACCGCCTTTGGCCGCGACGCGCCCGCACCCTCGCGCAATGGCGCCAAGGCGGGTGACGCTTTGTGGGTCACCGGGACGATCGGCGATGCCGGTCTGGGCCTGGCGATCGCGCAAGGAGGCTATGGCCCGATCGCACTCCGCGATGCCTATCGTCGCCCCTTTCCCCGCCTGACCGAAGGGCGCGCGCTCGGCCCGGTGGTCCATGCGATGATGGACGTGTCGGACGGATTGCTGATCGACGCCGGACGGATGGCGCGGGCGAGCGGGCTGGCGGTGACGATCGCGCTCGATGCCATTCCGCTGTCGGTGGATGCGCGGACGTTCGGCGGAACGGATCGTGCCGCCCGGTTGACCGCTGCAACCGCCGGGGACGATTACGAGCTGCTCTTCGCCCTCCCCGCCGACGCCGTGCCCCCGGTCGCCGCCACGCAGGTCGGTCGTTTCTCGACCGGTGACGGCCTGACGCTGACCGACGCCGGGCAGCCGGTCGCGCTGCCGTCACGATGGGGCTATGAGCACCGGTCGGACGGCTGAAACCCCCTTTTCTCCTTTTTCCGTGCTGCTAACCTGCCGCCATCCGGCCCCTGGGGAGTGACGCCGGAGAGGGGGAATGACGCATGAATGGGGGAAGAATGCTGCGCGCGTCGGTGATGGCGCTCGCGTTGGTGACATTGACGGGCATGTCTCAGGGGGCGACCCAAGCCCCACCTCCTGCCCCGCCTGTTGCCGCGAAGGCCGGGCCGCTGCCGGTCGAAGCCTTTGCCGCCCTGCCCGAGTTCGAGGGGCCCGCTTTGTCGCCCGACGGCACCCGCATCGCGGGCAAGCGCGCGCTGGACGGCAAGCAATATCTGATGGTCGCCCCGCTGATCAAAGGCCAGGGCAAGACCGCGCTGGCCGCACTCAGCGACAAGGTCGACGTCAATTGGTGGCGCTGGGTCAATGACGAATGGCTGATCGTCGGGCTGGGCAGCCAGGACACGATCCAGGGTGAGGACTATTACGTCACCCGGCTGATCGGCATCCGCGCCGACATGCAGAAGATGGTGAAGATCGACTGGGACAATTCGGGCTTCCGCGCCGACAAGCTGCTGTGGACCGCGCAGGACGGCACCCCGCGCATCCTGTTCGCCAAGTCGACCGGCATCTATTCCATGGCCGAGGTCTATCCGTCCGTTTACGAGGCGGACGTCTCGACCGGGCGGGTCAAGCGGATCGCCAACGGACAGACCGATGTGTGGGACTGGTACGCCGACGGCCAGGGCCAGCTGCGCATGGGGGTCCGCTACAGCGACGATACTCGCCAGCAGAGCATCCTCTATCGCCAGTCCAACGCGGAGTCCTTCCACACCATCGCCCGCGCCAATGGTCGCAAGGCCGAATCGGTGCTGATCCCCAGCGTGTTCCGTGCCGACGGCACCGCGCTCGCGATCGACGACAGCGACGGTTATGATGCGCTGTACGAGGTGTCGCTGCCCGACCTGAAGCTGGGTCGCAAGGTCAGCACCGTCACCGGCTATGATATCGACGGCATCATCCGCAATGCGGCGGGCAACGACATTTCCGCCATCCGCTATACCGACCAATATTATCACGACGCCTGGACCGATCCGCGGATCAAGGAATTGCAGGCCGCCGTCGACAAGGCGGTGGCTCCGCGCCGGGCGGAGATCGTGTCGTGGAACACCGCGCGCACCCGCTTCCTGATCGAGGTCGCGGGACCCTCCGCGCCGGGGTCGCTCTATTATTGGGATACCGATTACGGGAACATGCAGTTCCTGTCCTGGACCAACCCGCAGTTGAAGGGGCAGCGGCTGTCGCCGGTCCGCACCGTGCGTTACCCCGCGCGCGACGGCACCATGATCGAGGCGATCCTGACCTTGCCGCGCGACAAGGCTGACAAGAGCCTGCCGCTGATCGTCATGCCGCATGGCGGTCCCTTCGCGCGCGATGCCGAGAGCTGGGACTGGTGGAGCCAATATCTGGCCGAGTTGGGCTATGCGGTGATCCAGCCCAATTATCGCGGCTCCTCGGGCTATGGCACCGCCTTTGCCAAGAAGGGGCAGGGCGAATGGGGCCTGAAGATGCAGGACGATCTGGACGACGCGGTCGCCTGGGCGGCCAAGGAAGGCATTGCTGATCCCAAGCGCGCCTGCATGGTCGGTGCCTCCTATGGCGGCTATGCCGCGATGCGTGCGGCGCAGCGCAACAGCGCGCTTTATCGCTGCGCGGTGTCCTATGCGGGCGTGTCCGATCTTCAGGCGATGAAGCGCTACGACTCGCAATTCCTGTTCGGCAAGACGCGCGCCGACTGGTTGCAGAAACAGGCGCCCGACTATCACGCCGTCTCGCCCCGCTTCGGCGCGGCCGACATGGCGATCCCGCTGCTGATCGTCCATGGCAAGGCGGACAAGCGCGTGCCGGTCAACCAATCGCGCATGATGGTCGCCGCGCTGAAGGCGGCAGGCAAGCCGGTCACCTATATCGAACAGCCGCTGGCCGACCATCACTTTACCCGCAGCGAGGACCGGCTGGAATTCCTGAAGGCGATGGCCGCGTTCCTGGCGAAGTACAACCCGGCCTAACGATCCTCCCCGCTCGCGGGGAGGGGGACCGCCGCAAAGCGGTGGTGGAGGGGGCGTGCCGCAAGGGGACTCGCTTCGTGGAAGCCCCCCTCCACCAGCCTGCGGCTGGTCCCCCCTTCCCGTGCCGGGGAGGATTGCAAAGGCCCACCCCCACCCCCATATCCGCAACTGATTCGGCGCGCCTTTCCTTTTGGGGCCATTGCGGCTATGGCGGCGCCTCTTCGACATACCCTATAACACGACGAACCGAGGTATTTTTTGGCCAAGGAAGAACTGCTCGAGATGCGCGGCCGCGTG